>Ga0164290_1000201_pt1 | contig 225322 bp, 197 predicted proteins | sample Micstemetagenome_FD_108782 | JGI IMG/M metagenome (GOLD analysis project Ga0164290, IMG submission 108782) | Contaminated culture microbial community from soil near Moab, Utah, USA - Microcoleus steenstrupii SON62 (Illumina Assembly) | ecosystem: Environmental > Terrestrial > Soil > Soil crust... | reverse complement strand
GGTCTCGCCGACGGCGAGCGAGTCGATGTTGTAGCCGCGCGAGGCGAGCATGCCCGAGATATGGGCCAGCACGCCGGGCACGTTCTGCACGACGGCCGATAAAACGTGACGCATACCTGATCGAACTCCAAAAATACGAAACCGCTATCGTAAACAGACAGGCCGGGGGGAACAAGGCACGCGGCCGAACCGCCGACGGGCAAGTCGGTGGCTTTGAGACTGGTTTCACAACCCCTTCAGAAGCGTCCGCCGCCACCGATAGGCCATAGCTAAGTCTGTTAACTGCAATGGCTTTTACGAGGTAACCAGTAACTCTCAGGCCACAGCCCTATGCAACCGCTTCGCGCAGTCGCCCCATGCGGCCCAAGTGACCCGCTTCGGCCGGTTGAGGTTCACCGCCAAGTTGATTCATCGGCCACAAAATGCGAAACGGAGCATCGGCTAAGTACCGATGCTCCGTTTCCTGCTTCGTTTGCTGCGGGCGTCCGCTGCTTGAGGCTACTAACGCGGGGCTGGCTGGGCGCGGATCACTCCCTGGCGATCAGCACGGTTGCGGGCGTTTGGGTCACGGTCAGGGGCAGGGCCGCGGTCTTCCACGCCCCGGCGGTCCTCTCGCTCGGCTTCCGCCTTCTCTGCCTCATCGGCTGCTGCTTTCTCCTCACGAGCCCTGGCAGCAGCTTCGATTTCGTCCGCAAGATCATCTTCTGGTCGACGGTCATTGGCGGGCGGATTGAAGGCGGGGCCGGCCTCAGAGGCCGGACGCTGACGGAGCGAAGGAGCCTTGTCAGCCGGATCGCGACCGTTGGCCGGAGGCGGAGCATCCTGGCCAGCGGGCGGCGCAGCCGGAGTCGGCTGACCTTGTCCCGAAGGAACGATTCGGCTTTCGATCAGTTGACGCGATTCCACGGGGCCGTTGGGTGTGAGCACCGGCATCTGTACCGATTGTGTCGCGCCTTCGTACACGACGCCGTCGTAGGTTCCGTCGAGCGGCACTCGCATCGCCACCACGCGCGGCTGCATACGATAACCCGTCTCGGCAACCCACTTGGCTTCGGTACGTGGAACTTGCACGGTCGATACTTCCGTCTGCATCCGGCAAACCTGCACCGGCACATCTTCCACCCGTTCTTCGTATTCGATGCGCTGGGTGGTCACCGGAATCTGGCGGACCATCTCCTGCTGTTCCCAGCGGGTGGTCTGCACTGGCACCTTGTAGCTGACGCGTTCGGTGACCGGGCGTTGGACCGTCACCGGCACTTCGCGGACTTCCTCCGTGGTTTCAACTCGCTGCACCTGCACAGGTACTTGCTGAGTGACGACTTCATCGACGTACTTCATCGTCGTGACAGGCGTTTCCTGGATGATGTTCTGCGCCTGGTAGCTCGTCACCGGCACCTGCTGAGCGACGTAGTTCGGCACATAAGCGGCCGTCACCTGCGTCGCGCCCGGGGTGACGGTCGGAGTCCAGTGCAAGCCGCCCCGCTGCCAAACCAGTTGGTTGGTTGCGGGATCGATTCGGTAGCCACGGCGGAACCAGGCCAGGTTGTTGCAAACCTTGCCGGGCGCCTGCGTCACTTGATTGACATAGCTGCCCTGGTCGACGATCTGCGTTTGGTAGGTCGTGACAGGGGAGTAGGCCGTGTACTGCTGTTGCTGCATCACTGTCTCTTGCACCGGACGGCGGACCGTGTACTGCTGCTGCTGCATCTGCGTTTCAACGACCGGGCGGTTAACCAGGTAGCGTTCCTGACGCGTCTGCGTTTCTGTCACGTAGCTGACTCGGTCATAGGCCTCTTCGCGAAACGAAGTTTCCTGCACCGGCCGTAGCACCGTGTAGCGCTCTTCTCGCATGCTTGTTTCGGTTACCGGCTTGGCGACGGTGTAACGGCGTTGCTGTGTGGCTGTCTCCCACACCGGCCGCTGCGTAGTGACTTGCTTCTGATCGTAGACCGTTTCGTACTGCACGCGCCAAGTGGTAACTGGGACCTGGTCGTACACCGTCTTGTAGACGACGCGATAGGTCGCACAGGCGGTCGCAGGCGCACAACTGGCGCACTCCTGCGACTCAGCGGTCGGCAGGAAGCCAATCAAAGCAAGGACGGCAAAGCAAGTTGGCAGAAAGATTTTCATGGCTCTTCTCACACACCCCTAATTGGGCAGTGCTGCGGCGGTCTTCCTCCTGCGCTCGCCGCGCGCCCTCCAGTTTGTTGATGCACGTTCGGTCGCGCATCAGACGCTTGTAGCGTGAGTGTGGCGGATTTGCCGGTTCGTCGCAAACGGAATTCTTGTCGCGCTAACCGGCACACCCATCCGAACTCACCGTCTCAAACGATTACGATTTCCAAAAGTGTTTCAAGATTGTTCTGACCACAGCCGACACCAACTCTTCTTCAGATCACTTGAGGGGATCTTCGCAGAATTGGCTTCTACCGATGGTTCCTGTAGAACCGAGCCGCTGCCAGCAATGCTTTTCTGGCACCGATCAGTGGCAGGGCCCGGTTCGGACTAGAAAGCATGCTTTACGAAGTACGGTCGGCTTGAACCAAAGTTCGCAAAATGCCCAAGATTTTTCCAGGGGCAAGGCGGTGCAATCCGAATGCGAACCACGTGCCGATTTGCTCGGCGCTCGCTACAACCGCTAAACTCGGCAAAGTCGAGTGCTTTCCGCTGACTACGCAGGTGCGCGAGTTGGCTTCTCTACTTCTTCTCCGCGGAGCCTCACCATGTTGCTTGGACTGGCTTGGGATCGATTGCGCGCTTCGATTGCCGTCATCGCTCTGCTTCTACTTCAGGACCTTGCCGTGGCCCAGCATGGCGGCTCCAGGGCTGGCCGCGAGTCGGGCGGATCTGCCTCGCTTGAACTATCACCGCTGGACCCGCGGGTCGCTCAATCGCAGATCGCCATTGACGCGCGAGTGGAAATCCGTGTCCCGCCAACCGAGGTCCGCATGACCCTGGCAGTCACCGGTGAAGGGGAATCGGCTCAGGCTTGCCGCAAGGAAGTGGCGGAGAAAATCGACGTGCTTCGCGCTGCCTGGCAAAAGGCTGGAATTGAAAAGAATCGCGTGGTCGTCGATTTCATCGCCATTCTGCCGCGGTACGAATGGGTGATCGAAAAACGGGGTGAAGTTGAAGTGGGCGTCGAAAAGAAGGCGGGTTATCGGATGCAGTCAAATCTGCACGTCGCTCTGCCAAACGATGCCACCGTCGATCAGGCCCTGGACCATGCCTTTGAGCACGGCATCACCGACATCATCGCGTTTGACTACTGGAGCAACGATCTCGACGCAGTCAAAGCGAGGGCACGCGAACAAGCTCTTGAGGAGGCCGCTGCCAAAAGCAACTCGCTGCTGAGAATCTTTGCGGAGAAGCGTCCGCCGATCATCAATGTCCAGGAAGACACGCAGGTAGTCTTTCCCGAATCGCTCTACCAGTCGTTCGAAAACACCGTTCAGGACTCGGTGTCGCCCGCACCCCGGCGGGAGCTTGCGTTCATCCGCGCTCACCGGCCGCAGAACACGTACTACCGAGGACTGCAAAGCGGGGCTGACCGGCAGCCGGCGGAACTCGCCATGAAGCCGGAAATCTCCGTAGTGGCGACCGTGCGCATCTACTATGAGTCGCCGGGTGTGAAGAACCTGCAAGACGACGAATAAGAGCTTGTTCCATGGAATGGACTGACTTAGTGCTTGAGGCAACCGGAGTACTCAAAGTCTTCGGCAAAGCTCCATCGATCGACAATGTCCGTTTGCAGGAGGCATCACTCAACTGGAATGGGCCGTCACTCGAAATACGTTTCGACTTGGCGGACTATCCTGCCAATCCGCCAACGGAGTGGGTCATCGGGCAATGCAACCGAGTGCAATTATCGCTGGCTTGCTTTGGGCTACGGGAGATTGCGATCCGTCGCTGGGGGACACAGAACCAAGCGAGCTTGATGATTGGCACCGCAGGTCCGACTCGGGTGCTGGAAGCGATCGGCGATGACGTAGATATTCGCCTGAGTTGCGACTTCATCTACATCAGAAAGCTTTCTGTCTATCTCGACGGCGGCAATGAACAACCACCGAATGCCACGGCCCACTGATCTTTATTCGTGGCGCAACGCCTCGATCGGGTCCATTTGCGCCGCACGGTACGCCGGGTAAATACCAAAGAGCACGCCGACAAGCACCGAGATGAAGAACGCCAGCGGCAGCGACGCCATCACGATCTGCGGCTCGAGCCTGTGCACGACCTCCGGCAGGTCGGCCATCATATTGGGCGCGAATTTGATGAGCAGACTTCGCGCTTGGGTAATCACTAGCGGGCAAAGGAGCCCGACCAAGATGCCCGTCAATCCGCCAACGACGGAGAGCGAAATGGTCTCGACCAGGAACTGAGTCACGATGTGCGATCGCGTCGCTCCGAGCGCCCGGCGGATTCCGATCTCGCGAGTTCGCTCCGTGACGGTTGCCAGCATGATGTTCATGATGCCGATACCGCCGACTAGCAGCGAGATCGCCGCGATCAATCCCATGAACACCATAAACATCAGTCGCGTCACGCGCGCCTGTTCGAGCAATTCCTCGGGGATGACAAGGGCCACATCGTTGCGCGCCGGGCTTTCGATTTCGCGGGCTTTCTTCTTGCCTTTGCCCTTTTCTCCCGAGCCATTATCGCTCACTTCGGTGATCGCTGGCACCTGGTCACGGGTGTCCTCGGGCAGACCCAAGGTTCGGCGAACGAGTGCAGCGGTCGGACGGATGTTGTCTACCGAATCGATTCGCAGCGTGATCTGGTTCAGTTCAACGATTTCGACGCTGAACTGGCTGCCGCGGCGGGTCATCACAAAATCGCCGACACGCTGCCGCAGCGTGCTGATCGGAATGTAAACGTCGCTGCCGAAATCCTGGGCCTCGAGCGAGCCGCCAATCGCCGCCGTCGGCGTGCGATACTTCAGCACTCCGACAACCTCGTAAAAGTCCTTGCTCTCCGACAGGTAGACGCGTCGCCCGATTGGGTCTTGATAGGGGAACAGGCCTTCCGCAATGCCGGACGAGATCACGCAGTAATTATGACTGCCATCCATGTCGGCTTCGGTTAGCAACCGGCCGCGATCGAGTTCCAGGCGAGTCACATCGAAGTATTCCGGCGTGCAACCGACCAGTCGGCCATCGACATCTCGGCCATCGAAGCTGAACGTGCGGCGAACTTCGCGAATCGGCAGCGCACTTTTGACGGTTGGGATGGTTCTCACCAGCCGATCGAACTCCTCGCGCTTCAGACCATAAGGAACCGGCCCGCTGAACCCCGCCGTCGCTTCGGCTGGCGGTTTGACCGAGCGAATGATGATGTTGTCCGCTCCCAGGCCTTCGATTTGTCGCTGTGCCTCCTGGCTAATTCCTTCGCCGATGGCGAGCAGCCAAATGACGCTCGCCACGCCGATGAAGATGCCGAGTACTGTCAGCAACGACCGCATCGGATGCAGCAGCAGGCTCTTGAGACCGAGTTGGAACGTGCGAAGGAAGAACACAGGGCGAAGGACTTATGGTTAAGGTTCTGAAGGGCGCTGACAGTACCACCAACGGCAGGTACTAGCTGACTTGCGCTTCCAGCGGTTCCACGTGCTCTCGAGGCCGGGCGAGAATGCGGTTCTCGTTTTGATGATCCCACTGCAGGAGGCCGTCGCGGAGACGGATCGAGCGCTTCGCGTGAGCCGCTACGTCGTCTTCGTGAGTCACCAGAATGATCGTGCGGCCTTCGTCATTCAGCCGCTGGAACAAGGCTAGGATTTCTTCGGTCGTGGACGAGTCGAGGTTGCCCGTCGCTTCGTCCGCCAGAATGAAATACGGGTCGTTTACCAGGCTGCGGGCGATGGCCACACGCTGCTGTTGGCCGCCAGAAAGCTGGTTAGGGCGGTGACCTAGCCGGTCCCCCAGTCCGACCATTTGCGCCAGTTCACGGCAGCGTTTCCGCGCCTGCGAATTCAATCGTCCCTGATAGAACAACGGCACTTCGATGTTCTCGACCACCGTATACTGCTGGATCAGGTTGTACGACTGAAAGATGAAGCCGATTCGCGTCGCACGGATCCACGACAGCTGATCGTCGTTCATTTTCGCGACGTCGTCCTCACCGAGAAAGTACGACCCGCTTGTGGGGCGGTCGAGGCAGCCGAGCAAATTCAGCAGCGTGCTTTTGCCTGAGCCCGACGGGCCCATGATCGCGACATAATCACCGACCGGCACTTCGAACGACACGCCGCGCAGTGCCCGGACCGTTTCGCTCTTCAGAACGTACTCTTTCTTCAACTCGACCAGGCGGGCCGCTGGTGTCGTCATTGGCCCCCTCCGAAACCGCCGCCACCACCCTGAGCCTGCATTTCTTTCATTCGTTGCACGGCCGCCGTGGCGATTGGCATCATTTCAGTTCGGTCGACATAGCCATCGCTGTTCGTGTCGGCGGTGGCGTATCGATCACGGAAACGCTCATCCATTCCAGCGATCTCCGTAGTGGATAGCTTGCCGTCCTTATCGGTGTCGAAACGCTCGAGCGAACTGGCGATCATGCCTGCCGGCGTCATGTTCTTCGGTGGGCCGCGGCGTTCGGCGGGTGGCGCACCCGCCGCTCCACTAGGACCAACTGCCGGTCCCGCGCTGCCAGGGTTGGTCGCGGCAACGTTGCCAGCCACGGCGGGCCGAAGTGTTGCAAGCTCACCCTCGGGCCGCTTCACCTCAGCCACTTGAACCGTCGGCTCCTCGATGTCCGGAAGCACCAGGCTCCGCTGCGAGCGAGGGTTCATGACCACCCGGTCGTCTTCGCTAAGGCCCGATTTGACAACGGCAGTCGTATCGTTCGTCGAGGAGATCGACACTTCCCGAGTTTCCAACCCGTTTGCGCCTTGCACGAGCACAAAGAACTTGCCGCGATGCTCGGCCAGGGCCTGAACTGGCACCTGCAGGGCTTCTGGAATGCGCTCCACATGAATTCGGGCTTCCGTGTTCATGCCGGTTCGCAGCTCTTCCGGGGCATTCAGAATCTTCACGAACGCGGCGTACTTCTTGATGTTGCCGCTCGACCAGCCACCGGGCTCGGCGTACTGATTCACCTTTACCACTTCGCCTTGGATTAACGCATCCTTCAGGGCGTCGACGCGAATCGTCACCGGCTGGCCCGGGCGGACCAGAGTAACGCGGGCTTCGTTGATGAGTGCCTTGACCTGCATATTGTTGCGGTCGGGCAGGCGAATGATCGGCTGTTGCTCGCGCACAACAGCGCCGGCTTCGACGACAAACTCGGCATTGGTGCCGCTTCGGCCGCCGCTGTACTTGTTCGCGTAGACCACTTGGCCGGCCATCGGAGCCTTGATGATGCATTTGGCGATCTGGTCGTCGATTTCTTCGAGCTTATCCAGTTCGATCTGGTGCACGCTCTTGTCGGCATTCAGCTTGGCAGTTGCAGTGGCGATATCGCTATCGAACTGCTTGAGCATCTTCTCCTTGGTGTACTTCCGCAGCACCATCAGCTTGGTCTGGGCCGCCTCAAGTTCGTTGCGGGCCTTGTCTACGGCGAACTGCGAACCTTCGAGCTGCAGCGAGGTGACGATGTTCTTGGCCGCCAGCCGTTGAGCCGATTCGAACGAGAGTTGGGCGGTCCGCAGATTCTGTTCGGCGACAAACACCTCGCCCAGGATGAGCTTCTCCTCCTGCTTGAAAGTGCCTTCCAGGTATTCGATTCGCGCGATTTTGGCAGCATCCAGCGTGTTTTGCGATTGAACCACCAGCGATTCGCTAGTGTTCACCACGATCTGCTGCGAGATGCGCTCCTGCTCCAGAGCACTGGAATCGAGCCGGACCAGCACTTCTCCCGGTTGAACCTGCGTCCCTTCGGGGATGACCTCGAGAATGGTGATGCCGCTACCGCCTGCGCCTCGCGATTTGACCTCGCAGCGCAACTCCACGTTGCTGGCACTCTCCACTTCGCCTTGCTCGATGACGGTGAAATCGTACGGCTCGAGCGAGACGGTGCTCACCAGCAGCTTCGGACCGGTATTCGGGGCCGGTTTCAGGAAGAACCAGTAGACCAATCCACCACCGATCGCGATGGCGACCAGGCCCACCATCACAATGAAGCCGCTACCTCCACGACGGGTGCGGGGGGGTCGGCGAGTGATTTCGGAGAGGCTTTTCATCATCGGATTTGTCTTCAACGAGCCGAGCGGCTGTGCAGGGAATGCAATGCAGTAGTTGAGGCGACCGAAGTCTTTTTACCGCTTTGACCTAAGTGACCGTAAAGCCAGCCCAAGAGCGGGAGGTTTGCAGCGCCAAAACGGTGAAGTGGGGGGCAGCCCTTTATCGTATCGAGCCGGCGAGGGAAAGTCACGTCGAATCGACCCGTATTGATCATTAGCCGGCTAACGAACCGGTTCGGGCCCCCTCCGCCCCAAAGAGATTAAACGCCGAACAGCGGCCGAAGTTCTGCACATCCCAAATGGTTAGTGCCGCCGTGGCGGAAGTCCTCAGCCTGGGGCGTGCGGTTGCTCACACAACGTTGGGGGTAGACTACCCTGAGCGGTTTGCTGCCTCGGCCTGCGACGCTATCGCGACCTCAGATGGATTATGGCAGCAAGGGAAGTGCTGTTTGTGGGTTGAAACCGGCTGTTTCACTTCCACCGAGGTTCCGACTCGTCAGGACAGCACCGTCTGGATCGTTACGGGAAGGGACCGACCGTCATCTAGGCGACTTCTCGATCTAAGTGACGCAAATTCAACCCGTTCGATCTGCGCGAAAAGCGTCGCTGAAGCCGATGTGTGCTGGCAGTTCGCGCGGCAGATCTTCCGCCGGGCTTCATCCAATCGACTGAATTACGGCCCCGGGTCCGCATCGCCTGGCGGGCGAAGCTGGAGCGGCTCGGTGGCCGGATCGATTTCCGGCGGCGTAATTGGATCACGCGTCGATGGTGCCGGGATCGGGCCAAGTGTACCGGGCGGCAAGGCTTCGCCGCGGGGCAGATCGCGCGGATTGGTGATCGGCGGCGCGTCTTCGGCCGGATAGCCTTCGATCTTTGGTGCGGCGATGCCGGGCGGCAGGGCTTCGGCTTCGAGGGGGCGATCGCCTTGCTTTGGCAAATTGCTGTCCTTCATGTCCACGCCGCACTGCCAGAGCCACGGATCGTGCTCGCCGTAGTTCTCGCCAATATTACCCGGATCGATCCACAACCCCTCAGCATCGAGTTGCAGCGTACCGAGGTCCAGGTCGAGTGAGCGGCGAAGCGCCTCGTAGTTGACCCACACGCTCATGAAGTTGTTCTGGGCGTCGAGCAAGTCGGTGAGTGCAGACACCGCATCGCGGGCCGCTGTAGCGCCAGCCGTCTGACCGGTCAGCTCTTGATCGATTCGGATGTCTTCGTTGCGGTCGATCTGCCGAGCTGCTTCAAGCACGGCGAGGCGCTGTAATTCGAAGTTCAGCTGATTGGCGGCCACCGTGCGGAGCGTGCCGCGGATCTGGCGGATCACCTGATCTTCGAAGTTGTAGTAATTCCGCCGGGCCTGCTGGAATTCGATCAACGCCTGGCGGTAGGTGTTTCGTTCCGACAATCGCGTGATCGGAGCGTCGAATTGAACGCCCGTTCGCAGAGCGCCGGTGGTAGAGTTCAAATTGAACGGATTCTGGCCAAGATTCTGAACATCGCCGCTGAAGAGGATGTTGAGCGAACCTTCCAGATTGTCGGCGTTGAATTCGATCAAACGCCACGCATCGACCAGGCCGGCGCGGGCGTTCATCCAGTCGCGGCGGTACTTTCGAGCCACGTCGATCGCGTGACCAATTTTGATCTCGATCGGCGCGAGCTGCACGCTTTCGGTGCGAGCGCGAGCCTGAACCAGTTGCAGTGCCAACAAGTCGGACGGCAGCACGACAAAAATGTCGGTCAGCTGCTCCGGATTCTCGGCCTGGCGTTTGGGATACAGAACGGTGTCGTAGAGCTGATCGAACAACTCTTCTGGCGAAAGTTCACTCCCGGTGGCGATCAGCTGATCGATTCGCCGCTCACGCTGCTCCAGGTGAGCCAGATAGTCGTCTCGCACTTTCGACTCGAGCCCGATCAACTGACGACGCAGCTCCGCCTGAGTCTCGGTCAGGCGATTGACGTTGAACACTTCGGCGTTGAACTGAGCGATCGGCAGCAGAGCACAGATTTCCTTTTGATTCTGCTCCAGCGTCTGACGGAGCGTCTGCAGCCACTCGCGGCGGCGACTGACGCTCGCGTCATACTTTGCCACATCTTCGGTAATTCGAGGCAGCGTCTCTGTAAGGATCTGCTCGCGAATTTCACGCAGCGGCTGAAGTGCAGCCTTCAGCGCCGTCAAGTCTTCGGCCAACTCGGGGTAGGGGGCCAGCACGCGGACCGAACGAATCCGTTCTGGGTCGTTGGGATCGGCGGCAGTTCGCGTTTCGATGTGCTGCGTGATTCGCAGCCGAGCTTCGCCGAAAGCCCGCACCTCGTCGTCCAAATTGAGCTGCAACTGCATCGATTCGCGATCGATCAACTGGAACGGATCGAGCAGCGAGTCGGATGCATCCATGCACAGCTGCGGCGGCAAGCCGAGCGTGCCCTTGAAGTTGTCGAGCGTCGCCTGATAGGCGTTGCGCGAATTGAGCAGTCGGCTCTCGGCATTGAACAAAGCCTGGCGGGCCTGAGCGACTTGCAAGTCTTGCCGCAGGATGTTGTTGATGAGACCTTCTTCGCCGGATCGCGTTTTTAGCTCGCTAAGAAACTGCTCCAAGCGATAGAGGTTGTTCCGCAGTCGTTCGACGTTGTCCTCCTGGTTGCGAATTTCCTGCGCCGTTTGCAGCAGACCGAGGTAGCCGCCTACCTGGCCGGCACCCGCGCCTGCGCCGCCGCTGGCCGTTCCACCGGCGACATTCTGCGCCGCGCCAACGCGGCCGAAACCGCCGCCGCCCGTACCCGTGAAACCTTCGAGGCCGGAGCCGCCGAACACACCACCTTGACGATTTGGGCCCTGACCGGGGTCGCGGCCCGTCATGATCTGAACGTAAAACGCTTGCCGGTACTGCTCCATCGCGCGAACGTTCGCGAGCAGATTTCGCTCCGAAACCGTGAGACGTTCCATCACGCGATCACGTCCAGCCCCACGCAGCAATGGCTGAACGAATGCGAAATCGATGAGTGTAGCGCCCGTATAGTCATCCGGGCCGGAGAACTGCCACACCAACGAGTTCGCGAATCCGACGACAAGCGTCGAACCCGTAGTAAACAACTTCTGGAAGCCAATGTCGCGGGGGCCACTCGAGAACGTGTTGGCTTCCAGGATGCTCTGGGACTGGCCGAAGTTGCCCGGACGGTTGCGACCTTCGGCGGTGTAGAACACCTCGTATCCGCCGAAGCCTTGCGCATCGAAGCGGAAACGCTCAAAGCTCACGTCAAGCGCCGACAGGTAAAGCTCTTCCAGCTGTTGGCGATAGTTGCGCGAATGAATCAACCCAAGTCGGACGGCGTCATTAGCGTTCACGCGCAACACGCCGTGCTCGTCCAGTTCCAGGTACGCGTGCCAGGCCGGGTTCTCGACAAACGGATTGTCGCCGTTGTCGTGCCAGGCTGGAAAACCTCGCTTGCCATCAACGCAGTGCATGATTTCATGCGAATACGGATCGTCAGGCGGCATCGGCGGTCGATCGGGGTTGGTCCCGTCGAAGTAGCGCGAGCGCGGATCCATGGCAAAAGTCTGATTGTTGAGCGCCCAGTGAGGATGGCTCGCCTTTTCCCGAATCAGCTTGTTCGCATCGATGTCGGCCTGACGGCGATACCAGGCGCGCGAGCATCCCTGCGAGCTTGCCAGGAGCGCGCAGACCAGCAGCGCCAGCAAGCACGAGGATCGCATGATCGAGTGCATCGCTACGTTCCGGTGATTCATAGCGGTGAGGCTCATCGCGATTCTCCTTGCTCGAGCGTTTCGTCCCGGTCGGGATCGAACAGGCGAAGCTTTGGCCGGTCTTGGAGCAGCTCAAACAATCGCTCGCTGACGACGTCCGCCAGCCGGTGCTCGTCGGAAGTCAGCTCCGCTTCGAACCTCTCTGCGAGGTCCGAGATCGCGGAACCCATTTCGTCCAGCAGCGATTCTCCCTCGGTGGATAGCCGCCAGATCTGCCGGCGGCGGTCGAGCGGCGAACGTTCTTGCTGGAGAAAGCCTCGTTTGCGGAGCCCCTCAACGAGAGCGCTTGTCTGAGCCGGAGAGATGCCCAGCGCCGAGGCCAGGTCACCTTGCACCCGCCCCAGCTTGCCAGGTTGCCAGCAGAGCCAAAGAATGAGCATCTCGCTGTCGCTGAGTTCCCAGCGGGCGACCCGTTCTGCAAGCAGCCGGCGCAGCTGCCTAGCCGCCGTGCTGGTGCGGTAAACCAGCCGCAAAAGTCGTTCGGCACTGCCCGTCCAGGGGGAATGCGGGCCGGGCGAGGCGGTTCTGAGCGGCACAGCAGACATGAGCGGCTTCCCTGCAACATCTCAATTGCGGTCCATGCGCCCGCAAAGTCGGCGCATGTTTCGACAAAGGAACATTCGGGAAATAAACCGTTCGGACTTGAACGAATCTAAGGACTGTGAGGGGGTCGTAGCCCCGCCTTGCAACGCCTGTAACAACAGCAGGTTGCGCTGCAGCGGGCTGATCGCAAAAACTTGACCCTCCAGTTCACCCAAATTATCATCGGTCTATGGCTCTCGCCCGGTCTCGTGATGTGACCAATTGGGCAGCAACCTTTTCGAGCAGCTTCTCTTCAAAAGACGGCCTGGCACGCGATGGGCGACAACGCGATTATTTTTCAGGTGCTGGGTGGACTAGCGCTGCTGTTTTTCTTCTTCCTCACGTACATGAACACCAAGACGTGGCACTGGTTGCACGTCACGATGATGTTCTTCGTACTCTGTTCGGCAGTGGCCTTCATGGTGTTCGCTGCCATGGAATTGCGGACGCGGACCACGTGGATGGAGCGCGTCACCAAGCTTGAGAAAGACCTCGAGACCAAAGAAGCCTCGAATCGGACTCTCCTTCGAGGCCCAGATAATGAAGTGACGCCCCAAACGCCTTCAGTTATCTCGCTAAACGAGGAATTGGGCCGCGTGATCGTGGATCGGGGACGGGTATGGCGCGATGCGGTACCGACGGTCAATCCCGACCGCACCGTCTCGCTGACGATGACAGGTCCCGTTGCAGATCCGGCCGCCGGAGTTCCGCCGCTCGATCCCACGGCCCCGGCCCCCGCTGCCGCAGCCCCGGCTGGCACACCCGAGAAGCATAACATCGAGGCAAAGACCGTTCTGCATGCGTTCAAGGAGTATCCGAACGCCGAAGGTACGAAGACCCCGCGGTTCTACCTGGGGCAGTTCAACGTGGTGTCGGCCACCGAAACTTCGATCACCGTTGCTCCGTCGCTGCCTCTGACGAACGATCAACTGGCAGAAGCGGCCCGTGGTGATGCAACCTGGGCACTGTATGAAACGGCCCCGGTCGATGCCCACTCGCCGTTCGCCGGCCTGGATCGTGCTGAGCTGACGGCGATGTTCCCGCAAGCTCAGCTCGGTTTGGACGCGGCGAAGTACGAGGCGTTCATTAACCAATACGCTCGCGACGGACAGCCGGCCGAAGCCAACGATCCGCCGGAAAACGTCTGGCTGGAGGTGAAGTTTCTGAAATCGCACGAGGTGCCGGTGGATGCCGTTACCGAAATGAACACCGTCGATGCCCCGGCCTTTGACACCGAAGGCCAAGCGCAGCGCTCCCGGCTGCGACGTGGCGAATCGGTGAAGTTCAAGCCAGGCGATGTCGGCGTGTTCGATCGGGCAACCGCCGATCAGCTGGTTGCCGATGGCATCGCAGGCGAGCCGAAGCCGATCTTCCGCCGCCGGCTGAACGACTATGAGTTCGCCTTCAACGCGATCCATCGTCGGATGGTCGCACTGGACCAGCGGATGAAAGACTTGGGGCGAGACATCGCCACGATCAAGGATGCCGAAGCCCGATCGCAGTCGCAAATTACCGCTCAGAGCGAGGCCGTCGAGAAACTCAACGCCGACATCGCGAAGGTCACCTACGAACGCGATGAGCTGTCGAAGTACACCACCGCGCTCGACACGCGGGTTGCCGAGGTCAAAACGGCCCTGAGCAAGCTATATGCTCAGAACCGCGCTTTGAGCCGAGAATTGTCGGCCATCACTGCCCGGCTGACGGAGGAAGCCGACCGTCGGACCCGCGAAGCGACCGCAATGACCCAATAGCGGAAGTTGTCGGTCGAAAAAAGCGAAAACTCTTCACAATGCTGGCGTCGAACCATTTAGTTCACGCCAGCCACGCAGCCGGCCGCGGCCAGTCCAGCCGCAGCGCTCTGCACTCCACTTCGTGCCAGCGGCGACGTAAGATACTCTCGTGCGTATCGCCCGGTTGAGGCCGATCACGCCGCATCACCGGTCACGGCACGGAAGGTTTGCTGACGCCATGGGCTATCAAGATCGCGACTATATTCGCGAGGACGGAGAAGGAACTTCGCTCTGGTCGAACCTCTCGGTCACGGCCAAATTGATCATTCTCAATGTGATTCTGTACCTCGCCAATCTGTTCTTCAGCGAGAGCGACAACGCGATCACGCGCGCCCTTTGGTTATCGCCGGAATCGGTACCGCAGCCGCTGTACTGGTATCAATTCCTGACCGCCGGTTTTGCTCATGACCCTGAAAGTGTTCGCCACATTTTTGGCAACATGCTGGGGCTCTACTTCTTCGGTCGGCCTCTTGAGGACCGGTACGGCGGCCGCGAGTTCTTGCGCTTCTATCTGGCAGCAATCTTGATCGGCAACATCACCTGGGGGCTGCGGCAGTACTTCTTTGTGGATCCACCTACGATGGAGATGGGGGGACGTCTGGTCGCGAATTGGCCGCATCTGCTAGGAGCATCAGGGGCCGTCATCGCTTGCATCATCTTGTTCATCGTGCAGAACCCGCGAGCGACGCTGCTTGCCAATTTGATGGTGCCCGTCCCGGCATGGCTGATCGGGGTGCTCTACATCGCAATGGATTTGGTCGGCGTAGCCACACAGCGCGGGGACGAGACTCTCGTTGCTTACGATGTTCACCTCACCGGCGCTGCCTTCGCGGTAGCCTACTGGTACTTCGGCTGGAATTTCCGCTGGGTGCCCGGGCTCGACGGCTTTGGCGGGATGCGATCAGCGAAGCGCTGGTTCAAGCCGCGGCCGGCGCTCAAGGTGCATGCTCCTGAGGCAGAGTATGAAGATCTCGATGCCGAAGCAGATCGCCTGCTCGAGAAAGTTCACGAGCAGGGAGAAAGTAGTTTGACGGCCCGGGAAAAGAAGATCCTCGAAGCCTACAGTCGCCGTCTACGGCAAAAACTGCGTTAAGCGGCGGCGACTAGGTCTACAGCCGGCAGTTGGTGATCTGAGTTTCCAAAATCGCCGTGGCGCCGACTGCTTCGAGCTGTTCCATCACGCTGATGATGTCGCTGCGGCGGACCATGGCCCGAACGGCGCACCACTCGCGATCTTCCAGCGAATTCACCGTTGGGCTGTTGAAGCCGGGCGTAATCTTCTCGGCTTCGCCGAGCTTGTCCCGCCGAATGTTGTACTCAAGGAGGGAGTAGCTGCGAGCGATGACAACTCCCTCGAGGCGGCGAACGACACGATCGGCGAGTTCGTTCTCGCGGCGCTCCTTGTTCTGAATGAGCACCGTCTCATAGCGGCCGATTTGGTCCAAGATAAACAGGCGATTCGCGGCGAGGGTACTCCCCGTTTCGACCAGGTCGACAATTGCATCGGCCACGCCGAGCGTGACCATGATTTCGACCGAACCACCGAGCTCGACCAGATGAACGTCGGCGTTGTGCTGCTTCAGGTACTTCTTGGTGATATTTGGGAAGCTGGTTGCGATCCGCTTGCCGTGCAGTTGCGACGGGTTCGTGATGCCCGAATCTTCCGGCACACACAAGGCGAGCTTGCACTTGCCCACCCCGAGTTCAAGGCGAGTGATCACATCGGCACCGGCTTCGGTGATCAAGTCGCTGCCGCTGATGCCCATATCGATAGCACCTTCAGCGCAGAGAACGGGAATGTCGTCGGTTCGCAGGAACGTGATATCGATTGGCATTTCGCCGACGCGGGCAAATAAGCTCCGCTCCTGCCGCCGGAACGTCAGCCCCGCCTGCTTAAGAATCTCTGCAGCCAGCTCACTAAGCCGACCTTTGCTGGGAACACCGATGCGGAGGTTAGACATGACGGACCTGGAAGGAGCGAAAACCGAAATACAAATGTCGAGGGAATGACGAATGACGAAGCCCGAATAACCAATGGATCGTGAACGTCGAATCGACTGGTCATTTCTGCCGACTGGCTTTTTCCTCGAGCCCGGAGAGCCCGAACCGCCGGCCGAGTTCGTGTTCAAGCTCGGCCAGGGTGATGCCGTGGTGGCCGAGCAGGACGAATAGGTGGTACGTCAGATCGGCTGCCTCGTAGAGCAGATGAGCACGCCCGGCGTCCCCAGGTTCGCCAGCAGCTTCGACAACCTCGCGAGCTTCCTCAGTGATCTTGCCGCCGATCTTCGTCGTTCCCCCTTCGAAGAGCGACGTCGTATACGATTTTGGCGGCATCGTCCGCTTTCGATCCTCGATCACGGCCATCAACTGGGCGAAAACCGATGGCGACGGCGGCTGGGTGCTATTTTCAGCGTCCGTCATTGGGCGTTTCCCAGTTGCGGCGGGGCATCGTTTGCGGAAGGGTAAGTAGGTTATGGTAGATACGAGGGGCATCCGTCGCAACCGCCGCCTCTGCATTGCTTCAGGAGGCCATAACTCGGCGTATCGCCCGATGACGACATGCCGGCCGTTGCCACGTCTTTTTTTACCTTGCCCTGCGCTTTCTTTCGGTTGCCTGGTTACTCAATCCATGTCCTACTTTAAGGCGACAAACTCCGATATTCCGCCTGCCCCAGCCGCGGCCGACTGCTGGTATCTGACTGGACCGACCGCGGCGGGCAAAACGGCAATTGGCGTCGAGTTGGCTCGGCGAATCAACGCCGAGATCGTCGTCCTGGACTCGATGACGGTTTACACCGGCATGGACATTGGCACTGCCAAGCCGACCGTTGAGCAACGCCGCCAGGTACCGCACCATCTGCTCGATGTTGCCTTACCGAACGAGGACTACTCCCTCAGCCAATACATTGATGCAGCCCACGACGTCATTGCGGATATCCGCGGTCGGGGACGCGAGGTGCTGTTTGTGGGGGGAACGGCGCTGTACCTCAAATCTCTGCTGCGTGGCGTCTATCAGGGGCCACCAGCGGACTGGGATTTCCGGCGGCAGATTGAAGAAGAGGTAGAACAAGTCGGAATCGAGGCGCTGCATCAGCGACTAGCCCTCGTGGACCCGCTGGCTGCGGCGAAGCTCCATCCAAACGACAAGCGGCGAATCGTCCGAGCTCTGGAGGTGCATCGCCAAACGGGCCAGCCGCTCAGTCACCGCCAAACTCAATTCGACGAAGGCCGACTCGCCGAGCAGTGCAAGGTATTCACGCTGCAATGGCCTCGCGACGAACTACATCGCCGGATTGAGCAACGGGTTGATCAAATGTTCGCCGCCGGACTGGTCGAAGAAGTGCGTCAACTCGTGGCAAGGTACGGCGCCCTCAGCCGAACCGCGTCTCAGGCGGTCGGCTACCGCGAGGTACTGGATCACCTTTCCGGGGGCATTTCGCTGGGCGAAACGGTGGAAAAAGTCAAAGCCCGGACGCGCCAGTTCGCTCGCCGCCAGGAAACTTGGTTCCGAGGTCTCAGCGAATGCACATTTGTACCCATGGCTGAGAGCGATTCGCCGCAGAACGTCGCTGAGCAACTCGCTCAGGTGGGGCAATCGCGAGCCGGCGGTCAAAAAAGTTAGTCGAGCGAAAAATTCTTAGACAAACCCGGCCCGCCGGTGCATCATTGGGCTGAGATGGGCACCAATCAGGAATTTTCCGACCGGGTTCGGCAGTGTGCCGAACAACTCGCCGACCACGGCGCCGATGCGCTCGGAGCCCTGTTCGATCTTACCTCGACTCGTCTTGTCCGATTCGCTGCAGCCCTGACGCGGCACCAGCATGACGCGGAAGATGCAGTGCAGACGGCTCTCGCCCGTCTGGCCCGCCAGCCGCAGGTGCTTGCCCGCGTAGATTGTCCGTGGGCGTACCTGCTGCGAATGGTGCGAAATGAAATCCTTACGATGGTCCGCCGGGGCCAACGCTTTACCACGTCGGGCAGCATCGGCGACCTCGTCACCTACTGTCCTGTCGACGAAGCCGAACGTGAGGAATCGCACCGCGCCGTTTGGCAGGCACTTCGCTCTTTGCCGCCGGAACAAGCGGAAGTCGTCGTTCTCAAGATCTGGGAAGGTATGACCTTCGCCCAGATCGGCGAAGTCCTGGGGACCTCGCCCAACACGGCGGCCAGCCGGTATCAGTACGCGATGATCAAGCTCACGAGACGCCTCGCCCGCGAGCAGCCGGAGGTGCATCGTGATTGAACGGTTCGATCCCGATGACTCCATCGCCGAAGTTGAGGCGCTCATTCGGGCGGCGGGCAACTACGTGCAGCCTTCCGAGGACCTGCGACCTCGCGTGATGGAGGCCGTTCGGTCGCAACGAGTAGAGCGCACGATTCAGTGGCGCATTTGCCAGGCCGCCGTTCTGTTCCTGGTGCTGAATGTGCTGGCCACTTCCACGCTTCACAACGTGGAGCTTGCGGATGCCAGTCCGCGCCGGTCGCCATCAGGCCAATCTTCTTCAGAACAGCAAGGTTTCGGCGGCGAGGAATCATGGGACACCGTCGAGTCCTTTCGTGAACTGCGTCGCCGGCAAGCGTATCTGCTCCGCTTGCATCTCTAGCTCTCTCGCTGGCCGAGGCGGTCCGCCTTCGCCGAGCCGAATAATCGGCGAACCTCCGAAGCCCTCTCTGTTGGTTAGACAAACTTGCCTGCCAGGTGCGTCTGCATAGGTAGAAGCATCTTCAGTATCGCTCTGCGAACTCGCATCAAGACGCCATGAGTACCGCCACACTCGACGACTTCATGGCCTTGAACGATCAGATCGCGGCACTCGTACAAGCCGATGTGCCGATCGACCTGGATTTGGGCCGATCGAAAGCCCGCACGCTGGAGATGCTCACGAAGATCAATGCGGCGGTCGCGCGCAGAGTCGGCCAGGGCATGACCTTGTCCGAGGCGCTCGAAGCCGATGACGAAGTGGTCACCCCCACGTATCGCTCCGTGATGCGGCTGAGCCTGGAAAGTGGCGATCTTTCGGCCGGGCTGGTCGAGGCCAGTCGGTCAGCTGAAGCGGCCGACGACGTTTGGAGCGCTGTTCGTCTGTCGGGCGTCTATCCGCTAATCCTTTGCTCGCTTGCCTATGTGGGCTTGATCGGCATGTCGCTGTTTCTGACACCGCGCCTGACCGAGATGTACCGTTCGCTGAACATGCAGCCTGGCTACGGGCTGAGCTTGCTCCGATTCTTGCAAAGCACTCTGCCTGTCTGGGCCGTACTATTTCCGGTCACACTAGTTTGCATCGTGGTAATGCTCCGCTTGCGATCGAAGCGGCTCGCTGCAGGAGGCAGCAGTTCAGCGCTGCTCAACTGGCTGCCTGGTACCTCTCGAGCCATCTTTCAGCAGCAATGCGCGAACTTTTCGCAAACGCTTGGTTCGCTACTTAGCGCAGGTGCGCCGCTCAGCGACTCCTTGCGGATCGCATCCGGTGCCTGGCAAAGTCGCAAGATGGAACAGCAGTTCCGCGACCTGGCCGCTACTTCAGTCGGCGACGACCAAGTGCCGGCAGAACCGAACTGGCTGGCAGGCAGGCTCCCCCCTTTTCTGCGGTGGGCAGTCTGGCACTCCGAGCCAACGATCGGTCGAGCGCGTGCGTTAGGCATGGCCGCTCACCTTTATCAAGACTCAGTCGAAAGACGACTAAGTCGGTTGCACGTCGCTGCTCCAGTAATTGCCTGTGTGCTGATTGGCGGGAGCGTGACGTTGTTTTATGGACTGGTTCTGTTCGTGCCCCTTATCGAGATGCTGAAACAACTAGCGTCGTGAATTGGCCGCTTTTATCGCAGCACATCCTGTTATGCCACAATTCCGCTACCACGCCCTGAACGCACAGCAGCAACCGGTCGCCGGCGAAGTCACCGCACCGAGCGTCGCTCAGGCACTGGTCGACCTGGAAGCTTTAGGACTGAACGTTCAGTCGATCAGTCGCATCGAATCGGCTTCGACGGTTGCTGGTTCGCCATTCGCTGGTAGTGGGCCAACTGCACTGCAGCTACATCTGCGCCGAGTGATCGAGCGCGGCCGCGAGATCTTGCCAGCTCTCAAAGCTTATTGCGGCGAGTTGACGTCGCGTTCCCGTCGCCGTCGGCTGGAAGAAGTCATCAACGTGTTAGAAATCGGGGACGCCGGCGAAGCGGTCCGCCGCTTGGAAACGCTACCTGGCTATTGGATTCCACTCCTCACCGCCGCTACATCGTCGCAAGACCCCGGGCGAGTGTTGCGAGAATTCCTCCGCGAGTCGCGACGGTTGGAGGAACTTCGTCGGCAATGGTGGGTCAGTCTTGCTTACCCGCTGCTGGTCGTTTTGCTTGCTTTTGCCGTGTTGGCCGCGTTCAGTTTTCTCTTCGTGCCGATCTTCCGCGAGATTTTTTCAGGCTTTGGCCTGCGGCTTCCAACGTTCACGCGCTTGGTTCTGTCGGTGGCGGAGTTCATTACGAGCGGCAGGATCTTGATCGCAATCTTGGCGGTCGTTGTTTGTTTTTTCGTCTTGCGGCAAGCGATTCGATTGTTGCCGCTAGGAGTGCGAAATGGTTTCGCCGACGTAATTGGCACACCGCTGCGGCGAGGTACCGCCCTCGCCAGATTTGTACAGTTCACTGCCGACTTGCTAGAGGCGAATCTCGAGATCTGGCAAGCGTTGCGACTGGCCGGAATGGCGACCGATAGCCAGCGTTTGCGTCGGGCTGCTTGGCAAATGGCGAACGACTTTGAGTCGAACCACCGGGCACCCGGCTTTGCTCAGAGGAACGTGTTGACCGCCACAGTCGTGCACGCACTGGTCGGCGACTTGTCGCCGAAGGCTCGCATTCGCTTGCTGCGTGAGGTTGGTGATAGCCACGCCCAAAGAGCTGCGCGTCGACTGTCCTGGACGCGCGGCATCATCGAGCCGATTGCGATTTGCGTAATCGGCCTGATCGTCGGCTTCGTCGTGGTCTCGCTGTTTCTGCCCCTCATCTCCCTCGTACAAGGGCTTTCGTAGTTACTCGCTGGGTGGCTGCCACTCTCAAATATGGACCTATCCTTTCCCACTTTTCGTTCAATGCTGTATGGCCGCGGACCCCTCAGGTCGTGGCAGTGGTACACCACCAGCACGCAGCGCCAATCGCTATTGCGACTCTTAGCAGTGGCAGCGGAAGAAAACCTCTCATTAATACCCGTCCTCGAAAGTTGGGCGGAAGACGAACATGGTGTCCAGCGATTTCGCATCCGGCGGGTGATTCACCAGCTGAACCAGGGACGTTTGCTCCCCGACGCGATCGAGGCAGTTCCTGGAGTCTTACGCGAAGAGGATGTACTGGCGATCCGGTTCGATGCCCAATCGGGCACTCGCACAGCCGCGATGCGCAGCGCACTGAAGCAGCAGCAAGTCATGGATGGAGGGACGAAGGTTCGCACGGTGCGGCCGGTTGTTTACCTGTGCATCGTTCTGCCCATCAGCTTGCTGCTCATCGCGTTTCTCCAAAACATGATCCTTCCCAAACTTCAGAAGATCTTTGCCGAATTCGGCGCGGAAGAACCGGCGGCCATGCAGCTATCGGCTCAGATCAGCAGTGCATTTCTTCACGGCGGATGGTTGCTGGCCATTCTCGCTTTCGTTGCATTCATCCTGCTGTTCTCCACCAGGCGAGGCCGGACGATGCGTCGAACTTTGGCCGGCCGCCTGTTCCGACCGTCGCACGCAAGGCACGTGGCCGACATTCTGCAGATGATCGGCCTGGTATCAAGCGCCGGCCGCCCGGTAACCGGTGCCCTCTCGACGTTGGGGCGCTACCATTTCGATCCGGTGGTGCGACAGGAGTTGCTCTATGTCCGGAACGAAATGGAGCAGGGGGCCGATCTCTGGCACAGCATGTCGGCGGTCGGCATGCTGACTGCCGCGGATGTGCGAGCACTGCGTACCGCTGAACGAATTGGGAATGTGCCGTGGGTTTTGAATCAGCTGGCCGAGGTTAAGCGGCGAAAAGCGGCCCGACGATTCCGCAGGTGGTCCGAGTTTGTTCTGCCCGCCATCGTGCTGTTTCTCGCCGTCTTGGTGCTGCTCCAGGCACTCACGGTGTTCGAACCCTTGACTCAGCTTGTTCGGGGTCTGGCTTAGCCTTTGTAAGCATCCTATGAATCGCAACCTAATCCAACTCATCGCAAACCCATCTCGTCGCGGAGTCAGTTCGCTCGAGGTGTTAGTTGCTTTCACGCTGCTCAGCACATTGCTGGGAATATCCACTTCACTCATGGTGAAGCACGGGCGAATCGTCCATTCTCAGCGGCAGTATCGCATTGCCCTGGACGAACTCTCGAACCAGTTCGAGATACTGTCAGCGCTACCTGCTGACGAAGTAGAGGATTCGATCGAAAACCTGCAGCCCTCAGAATTTGCCGCCAGGCATTTGCCCGGTGCGCAGTTAAAAGTCGATGCTCACGCGGCGGATCCTGGTCAAAGAATCACGCTACGTTTGTGGTGGGACGAGCCGCAGCGTAAGGAGGCGCCAGTGACCCTCGTTGGTTGGGTCATGCCTTCCTCGCGTCCTGCCCCCCCGACCGCAAGTGAAGGAGACAGCCGATGAGGCGCCGGGGCACATCGCTGGTGGAACTGATGGTCGTGATGTCGGCCTGCGTCGTCGTGCTGACTCTGAGCGCTGAACTCATTCACCGCGCCATGCACATTCAATCGCGGACTACAGCCGTTATAAGCGCGGAGCGAAGTGCACAACGGCTCGCCGCGGCATTTCGCCGGGATGTCCAAGATGCGACACAGCAGTTGGATGGGGCAGATGACGCAACGCTGCTTCGATTCGAAGTCGGGAGTGAAGAAATCGAATATCGAAAGGACGGTCCCACCATCGAGCGACAAGTGAGTCGAGAAGAAACGGTTCATGCGAAAGAACAGTTCGTATTCCCTCAGGAACTGAATGTTCGGATCGACGAGCTTTCCAATGGCCTAATCAAACTTTCGCTCGAAAGCAGCATGGACGTATCGGGCCGGGATGGCCCGGAAACTCCTTCGCAGGCATTCGTCACGCCGGTTCATCTCGAAGCCACAGCAGTCCTCGGAAAGAATGCTCGTTTTGTCGCCACGGGTTCCGACGAGGTGTCACCATGAGATCAAGGTGCGAATGCCCTGTTGTGGCGATCCGAAGCATGCGGCGAAGACGCGGCGTTGTACTCGTTGCTGCACTCGTTTGCCTGCTGATTGTCACTGCCATGCTCGGGCAGATGTTGCTCGGGGTAGTGCGATCGGGACGGCAACTTCATGTCGAACGCGATCGGCGACAGTGTGAGCTGTTGCTACAGGCTGGCCTTCAGCGGGCCGAGCATCAATTAACCCAAAAGCCGGACTACGCCGGCGAGACTTGGAAAGTGGCAGAGCAGGATTTACTCAGTCAGGGCGCCGGGGAAGTGAAGATCGAACGAATGTCAGACGAAAACGACGCCACGGTGCGTCTTCTTATTGTCGCGGAGTATCCCGCCGGTACAGAACACTCGGTGCGACGGTCGCGCACCATTGACCTGAAAATCGCTGCAACGAGCACTGAGGAGTAAGAAACATATGGTCCCTGGAATGAAACAACGCAAACGATCGTCAGCGGGCCGCGCCCTTGCATCGATGTCCGGCTTCACGCTGGTGGAACTGCTCGTCGTGATCGCGATCATCGGCGTGCTGGTCGCGCTCTTACTGCCTGCCGTTCAGGCAGCCCGGGAAGCAGCTCGGCGCACGGCCTGCTTGAACAACCTCAGCCAACTCGGCCTCGCGAGCCACAACTTCGAATTCCACTTCGAGACGCTTCCTGCCGGCGTCACCAGCGAAGAAGGACCGATCCGCAACGAGCCTAAGGGACAGCACGTGAGTTGGATCGTGAGGCTGCTCCCTTACATGGAGCAAAACGCCTTGGCCCGTGAGTTCGACGTGGAGGCTGGCGCTTATGCACCCGAAAACGCGAAGGTGCGTGCTGCACAAATTCGCACGCTTCACTGTCCCTCCGATCCGTTTTCAGAGTTGAACGAAGGTGCGACAGCCGCCCGAAGTAGCTATGCCGGTTGTCATCACGATGTGGAAGCACCAATCGACGAAGACAATCACGGTCTGCTGTTCCTGAACAGTCACGTCCGCTATTCAGAAATCTATGATGGCAGCAGTGCCACGATCCTGCTCGGGGAAGCACTTACCAGCCGTGAAAGCCTGGGTTGGGTGTCAGGGACCCGTGCTACTCTTCGCAATACAAGCCTCATCGAGATGCCAGGTCCTTATCTGCCAGGACCAGCACCGGCACCAAATGAAGAGAACGAGCAGTCCGGCTCGCTCTTCGTGGGCGGATTCGGGAGCTATCACCCAGGCGGAGCGAACATGGCCTTCGCCGACGGTTCGACGCGCTACCTGTCGTCAAACACGAAGCCCGACGTGCTTCGCCAATTAGGCAACCGAGCTGATGGCGAGATCATCAAGCCCTTCTAGCGGGCAATCCGCACGTCGAACGAGTGGCCGGCCGTATTTCCAACCGCTGGCCCGAGCACTCGACGCCGAAAAGCCGAGGCGCATATGCCTCTGCATTTATCGGGCGCTTTGGCACTCTCGCGTCGATGCCTAAACTTACTCGATTGCTGTGCTGATTCTCATCAGCCTCGCTAGGGCGCTCAAGCGGAATCGACAGGCCGACGCTGCTTTATCTCCGCAGTGGAAGATCCTGCGAGGTCTGCAAAGCGATCTGCTCGTTGGGTATCGGTAGCAGTACTCGCCAATGCTCATGGTCGTCGATGGCTTGTTTCGACGGCAACGTCCCGTTTTTCGGATGCCACAAACCGATCGCCAGCTTTTCGATGTCTCCACCGATGTTCTTATTTGGAACAAAGATCTCTTCGGTCCAGAATGCTCCCTTTGCGATGCGCCTCCCGCGAGGATCTTGCTGCCGACCGATCTCGGTGCATCGCTTTTGATCGGAGTCGAGCAAATGGAGGCACACCCAATTATCGAGGTTCTGATCCAGGCAACTTTCCCAAACGAGGTTGACCTTAAAACCGTTGTCGACTCTGCGGTAAGTAACGGAGCGGAGCGTGAACCGACTGTCGAAGTCAAACGGCGCATTCCCAAGCACATTGGCATCGGATTGCTTTAGCGCCTCGGCGGCCGTCAGCATGGAGTACGGCGGCTTCGTGGCCATCGAGTAGATTGGAATCGACAGACCGAATAACAATAGAAGTTCAAAACCGATGAGCCGACTGCCCGGTGCCAACAACCTCGCCCAAAGGGTCGTATCGGGCGCTGGACTCGCCGCTGGGCGGGCAGCGGCTGACGTCGGCCGTTTTGCCCACCGCGCGAGGATAAACGTCCGCATCGGCCGTTCCCAAAGTCCCCACACGATATGTGACACCAACAGCAGGATTGTCCAAAAGCCTGCGAGCAACAGCCAGTTCGGAGTCTCAGCGAACGCAGTCTCGTGTTGCTTGTATGCCCTTAGTAGCAAGATGTGCAGCAAGTAAACGGAGTAGGAAAGTTCGCCCAGAAGTACGAGCAGAGGTGCTGATAAGATGCGTGAAAGCCAACCACGCTCGAGGGCCATTACGAGTATTAAAAGGCCAAATGCTGGGGCAGCGCCTGGTCCCCAACTTAGCCAACTGGCTATGTTGCGGCCCAAATGATCTGCGATCCATCCATCACCGTGGCAGAAGCGATGGGCGCAGTGTGCGGTGACCACCATTACTGACAGTGCGGCTAGCTCAATTGCAGTGCCAAACGCAGTGCTGCACTTGAACTCCTGCAGCCGGCGAAACACTAGGGCGAAGCCCATTCCCAAGACGAACTCAAAGACTCGCCCAAGCGGACCGACGTAGGTTAGTGATCCGATTGAAAGTTTGATTAGGCCAGCTTCCCCTGCCAAACAGAGGATGATCGCCGCGCTTAAGCAAACCAACGTCTTCCAGACCCAAGTCTGCCGAAGGGTTCCAATCAAAAGTACAAATGCCAGGTAAAAGAAAAATTCGGTCGAGATGCTCCAGGCGACGGAATTGAGAAAATGATAGTAGCTGTCACTTGGAATCCAAGCGTGCACCATCAGAACGCTCGCGAGCGTTTGCAACAACGTCCTGGTGTTCCAGCCGAGCCCCGGGTTCACGAGGAAAGCAGCGGAGATACCTAGAGCAAGTGCATGCGCAGGCCAAAGGCGCGCAATCCGCGCCACCAAGAACCGACGCACCGCCTCACGTCCCTCTAAGTGCTGGTAGACATAAGTCAGGATGAATCCCGACAGGACGAAGAAAAAGGAAACGCCCTGAGCGAACTGAAAATTCTCCAATCCCAGCGTCGGAGAAATACCAAAGTTTCCGCGAATGTGCGCGAGAACGATGAACACTGCAGCAAAGAACCGCAGGGAAGTAAGCGCATCTAGTTTGCGAGTGCCAGCTGAAGCCATCCGTCATAACCTCCCGAAAGAAAGCAGGCTTAGGCCGCCAGCCGTTTTTTCCACATCGGCCGAAATCGCTCTACCAGCCCCGCAGAGACGATTGCCTGAGCGAAAGTGGCCATCGCAAGGTAGTCCACTCGATCAGGCCGCAATCGCCAAGCGTTGGCGAGCAGTCGCGGAGCATTGGCCGGCTCTGCGGAAGGATCTTGTTCCAGAGACAAATGATTCCAGGCCGCTCGGGCATAGTGCTTTGCCACTCGACGACGCCTTCCGCGGCCGCCGGGGACCCGAAACATATGCGAGTGAAGCACCCGTGCGACGCCTTCGCTGATTCGGGCGACCTTGGCCGTCATCGCCTCATTGTGGTTCTTGCGGTAGAGGCAAGTGACTTCGTCGACGTAGACAAACTGCTTACCCGCCTCAATGCTCCGCAGCCAATAGTCGAGATCGTTCACGCCCGCGCGATCCACCGTGCAGAAGCCACCGAGGGCTCGAACGACCTCGTTTCTCACAACCGTTGCCGATGGCTGAATGAAATTTCGTAGGAAGAGGGATTCAGGAAACACAGCCAAATCGTGATCCGATGGTCCCCAGGATCCAAAGACCTGGCCGCTGATATCGTCGAATAGTGCAACCGTCGAATAGGCCAGATGCGCTCCGGATCGCTTGAGGGCGCTGATGGCCAACTCCAAATGGCGAGGCCGCCAGCGATCGTCGGCGTCTAGAAAAGCGATGTATTCACCGCGAGCCATTCCCAGGGCTGTGTTTCTGGCTACACCCAGCCCTCCATTCTGTTCCAACCGATGATAGACGATTCGGTGTTCGGGGTGCTGGATCCTGAAATCGGCGACTATCTGCTCAGTACCGTCGTACGATCCATCCTCAACGACGACGACTTCCCAATCCTTCCATGTTTGGGAGGAAACGTCAGCGAGCGCCGTTGGCATAAAGCGGGCCGCGTGATAAGCGGGGATAATGACCGCAACGGTGTCCGGCTGGACAGCATCGCTTTGAAAATTCACGCGATATTGACTTGCGATCACTGCTGGAGGCCCCTTCCTTGGTGCCGACATTCCGACTTTCCTAAGATTAGCTCAACGGCGAGCTTTCATTCCGTGAATATGCCCTCACTGGATGGCCTAAACCGAACGAGTTGTAGGCGTCGCAGTAGATGATTTTCGATCTAGTCCTGGGGGTGGTGTATAGCGTTGTAGCCAAGGCGTAGCAACCTGAAAAACACGCGTCTAAGCCGCAATGCGTGGCAAGGATACATAAGTCAGAATGAAACCGGACAGCACGAACAAAAACGATACGCCATGATCTCGGCAAAACTTGGCGAGATACGGGAACTGTTCAATCTGATCTCGTGAAACGGTGTGATGCACTACGATAAGCAGCGCAGCGAAAGGCCTGAGTGAAGTCAGCGACTCCAACGGTGCGACTGGGCGGTGGAGTTTCAACATTCTCATGCCGCCTTCGATGGTTGCTGGAAACGCGCCGAGTCTTGTCGCGGAGTAAGATACTCAGGAAGCTTCTCAAGCGTCCTCTGGAATGACTGCCAACTATGACGCGTGGCGATACGCTCGCGGCCTCGGAATGACAATCGAGCAAGCCGCCCGCGATCCGCTGCCAAAGCTCGTAGTTCCCGGCAGTAGCGATCGACGTCGTCGAAGGGCATTACACAGATGCCGGTCTGTTGGTCCTCGATCAACTCGGGCACTCCGCCCACAGCCGACGCCATCACCGGCAGATCGTAGGCGAGAGCCTCCAACAGAACGTTGGGCAGCCCTTCCCACTGCGCCGTATGTAGCAACAGATCGAACTGGGCGAGCGGCAAGGTCGAAAAACCATCGAACGGGCCGCGGTAGGTCACGTTCGAGTACTTCTGCCAGTTCAAGTCCAGCCGGTCGTAAGTCAAAACGGTTGACCCGTAAACCGTGAAATGGATTGGAGCGTCGACCAGTTGCTCAGCGATTCGAGCGAGCAAGTCGAGGCGCTTCTGGCGATCGAGCCGACCTGCCCACAGAACTTGCAGCTTTGCATCGCCATGCCCGGCGTCCGAAACCGATCGTCGGCCAGCGGCTAGCTCGATGGGCTGGTAGTGGATATGCAACCGGTCTTCGGCAAGGCCAAAGGTGTCTCGCAGGACGCGGAGAATCCGCTGATTGTCTGCAAACACTCCGTCAAGGTGCTCGCAGCATTCCGGCAATCGGTCAAACGCCCAGCCGACGGTCTTCCCTTCGGCTGTGAAGTCCTCGCAGAACACGGACGTGTACAGTCGACAGATTTGCTTCAACTCCTTGCCGTGCTCGCGTATGACCACATACGCCAGATGAGAGTTCATGTTATGAACTACGGCCGGCTGAAGTTGCACCAGCCAAGTCGCGAGCAGATGCGTCTGCTCGGCTGGCGGCAACGATGCTGCCAATTGCCCAAAGGGCACGAAGACGACCCCCGCGGGTAGGCGGTGACTCCAAGTCGACTCGCAGTTTTCGGTGGTGACAACCGCGACGCGATTCTCCGGAGACGCTTCCACAATCGCACGAACGTAATTCAGCGCTTCAAGGTCAACTCCGCCCGTTTTGAGCCAAGGCAGAAGGATCACATGCGAGATGGGGCCGCGGCAATCTCGGCAAATAGCCTGGTAGATCTCCGCTGCGGCGGCAAAGCTCTTCGGCCAGCGACAATCGCTCAAATAGTAAGCCGCCGGAAAAATCTTGGGCTCGACCTGATGAGCAGCCAGACAATCTTTCCACAGCCACGTAGGAACTTCTGGAGGGGCCACTGCAGGCGCTTCCTTACGAAGCGGCGGCCGGTATCCTAGATGCTTGGTACGGAAGCGATTCCACTCGCGGCGAATCTTGTCGCGCCACTTTCGCCACTTGCAGCGTAGTTTTTCGACCGCCCGGACGTATCGACTGGGCTTCGTTACCGGTGGACCTAGCGGAACCGGTCTGTGGCTCTCTGCAACGGTGAGATGACACGCAGTCGACTTCTCCCGCTGCCGATTCGCGACTTTGGCCGGGCTCAGGAGCTGCGTCGGTGGAAGCAGTGGCCGCGCGACGGACGTTTGCGGCAGGTAGGACTGACGTCTCAGAAAAACGCAGGTCTCATGGACCGGATGTACTCCGCCACCTTCGGCGAGTTGCTCGCAAATCAGTTGGGTAGCCGGATTACCGAAGACCGAGGGATCGTATTTGCCCTGTCTTGTCAATTCGGAAAGCAGATCGCGACGTAGGAAGAGATTTGCAGTCCACGGGTTGCTGACCGTCAACTCCGCCGCGGTGAAGTGCGGCTGCTCAGTCCAGCCAAACCGCAGCGTATGGTTCTCTTCGTCGAAGACAACGCCAATCTGCGGATGAAACATCCGGCGCGGAACTCCAGCGGTCTTTGCCGCCGCATGTGCTTGGACGAGCCAGTTCGTACCCATCACGTCGCTCGCTTCGAGTAGAGCGACGAACTCCCCTTGAGCGACTCGGCTGCCTATCTGCCACGCGTGACACCGATCATCCGCGACACTTTCCACAGTTCGCACGGGGCAGTCGCTGAAGCGAGCAACGTAGCCCCGAGTCGCTTTGTCAGGCCGAGCAAACACCACGACTAGTTCGCAGGCGAGCCCTCTGCGCGACGCAGCCGCAATCGCCTGGCTGGCGCTTTTGAGGGCGACGTAGGCTAAATGGGCCTCTCGCGCGACAGGAACGACTACGGAGATATCCATGTTCGATCTTTACTCGCGAACCGTCGGTTCGAGATGATGCTGGTTAACAAGCGCCTTCGCCCGCTGAGCTTCGTACTGCCACTTCTGTCGCTGCTCGTCGAGCCACGCCTTAGCGGCTTCGAGTTCATTAATCCAAGCTTGCTGCGATGCGACGATCGCGGCTGAGCTCTCAGCCTCGCGCTTCCAGTTCAGTCGCTGCTCGTCGAGCCATTCTTTGTCCCGTTGCAGCTTCACGATCCTTTGTCCGTAGGTATGCGCTAGTGCTTGCTGCCGCCCCTTTTGCTCGCGAAGCAGTTCATTGGTCACGCAGCCGACAACGGTCGTCCAGTGCGTGTTTTCTTCTGCCAAAATCAGGCATTCGCCGAGCGCGAGGCAATCGAGGCCGCTTTGAAAAAAGGCCACGACAGCGTCTCTCACCGACTCCACGATCGGCTCATCATGCACGTTAAAGCTGGTGTTGATCAGGGCGGGCAGGCCAGTCCGACGCTCGTAGGCCGCCAGGATCGCGTGCAGTTCGGGTTGATTGACGGAATTCACAAGTTGTGGTCGGGCCGTTCCATCGACATGTACTACCGCAGGACAGAGCTCGCGGAACTTCTCGCTGCAATGGAAGCAGATCGTCATGAACTCAGCAGTGTGCTCAGCGCCCGCTAGTTCGCTCGCATCGAAAAGTTCGTGCGCCCGTTCCGCCAACACGATTGGTGCGAAGGGCATGAACTCAGTGCGCTTAAGCTTCTTGTTGAGCCAGTCGTTCACCGTCGGATCGGTCGGCTGACATAGCAAACTGCGGTGACCCAAAGCTCGCGGGCCGAATTCCATCCTGCCAGTCACACGAACAACCGTCTTACCGTCGGAGAGTCGCTCGGCGATCTCTTCCGCGAGGCGCTGCGGTTGATGGAAGACAACGCCCAACTTTTGGAGTTCTGCCGACACGTCGTCGCTCGGCTGCGTGCCCCAAAAAAGGTTGCGAACGGGTGAGCCCTGCAACGAGCATTTCTTATCGGCCGAGCGGGCCAGGATCGCAGCTCCGAGAGCGACCCCCTCGTCTCCCATGGGAGGGCAGACAAAGAGGCGATCAAACCCCGTTCGTTTGATCTCGAGATTCAATTTGACATTCGCGAAGATGCCGCCCGCGAGAACAAGATTTCCGCAAGGAGTTTCCTGCTGCACCCGCTCAAGCATCGCAGTCAACTTTTTTTCGGTGAGACTCTGCACCGCCCGAGCGATTTGCTGATCGCTGAATCCAGCCAGCCGGCTACGATACTCAGACACCAGGGCTGGATTGGTCTCGAAGGTTGGGCTGACACCTTCCTGGAACAGACCGACCCATTCATACAGTTGCGGCGAGCTTTTGCGAATCTCCGTATGGAGCAGCCACAGGAGTTCCTCCAGGTCCGAATTGTCTTCACCGTACGCAGCTAAGCCCGTGATCTTGCCCTCGTGCATGTTTGGGCGAAAACCCAGCACCGCGGTGATGTCGCTGTAGAGCGAGCAGAGGGGGGAATAGTGGGCGTGCGACGCCTGGTGCAGCGGACGAAGTTGGCCGTCCTCCGCCAGGTAAATGCACATGTTCCAGGCGCAATGTCGAGCGCCGTAGTCCGAGGTAATGATCAGCGTACGATCAAACCCGCTGAGAAAGTAACCGCAGGCGGCATGTGAAAGATGATGATCGAAAAAAACGAGCGGCTTGCCGAGCGACTCAAGCTCCTGTCGCCACATCTCGGGATAGGCAAACCCAGCAAGGTCGATCCGCGAATGCTCGACCAACATCTCCGCGAAAAAGGGGTCCGCGTCTGCTGGTGTCGAAGTCGATTCGAGGTATGGGATAGCGATCTGTCGGACTTTCGACAGATCGATTTGACCCAAGCTGCGGCGCGGGAAGCGGCCGTCCTTTTTGGTGCGCGAATAACGCTCCTCACTGGCCGCGAAATGCACCTGTCCTTGGTCATCCAGCAGCGCGACGGAACTGTCATGGTAGCCGCTGTAGTTCAAGCCCAAGTACATTGCATTCTCCATGAGCGTACAGGAGCCAGGCCACGACACAACCAAGCGGCGGCTGCTGTCGAGCGACCAGGCATCACTGCTGAATATCGTTCCACTGGACGATCGCGTAGCCGGAGGGAACCGGCGATTCAACGTCCCTTCGCTTGTCGCGAGGTTTATAGCCAGGAGTTCGCCGACCGGACAAGGCAGAAATCCGCTCACCACTCTTGGGCATGCCCAAGGCACGGCGAAAGATGCTAGCGTCTGGCGGTAGCGGCACAGAATGAGCGAAAGCTCAGCTTGGGTGGGCTTGGCACACCGCTCCTGAATTGTGTAGAAGTCGCCACTTGTCTTCTTGAGCGTCAGGCGGCCAGCGGACAGTAAATAGAATCGTGGCACATCCCTGTTGCGGTGACAGCATCAGTCGGCCCAATGCTCCGATGATGCGCTTAGCTATCTGAGTTTTGAGGTCTAGAAGAATGAACGTGTTGGTTGCAGGCGGCGCGGGCTATATCGGATCGCATACGGTCAAGCAGTTAAAGCAAGAGGGACATACGCCGGTCATCTTCGACAATCTTTCACGGGGCCACCGTGAGGTGATCGACATTCTGAAGGTTCCAGCGGTCGTCGCCGACTTGAATGACCGCGATGCGTTGGCAAAAGCGCTGCGGGATCACTCGATTGACACGGTGATGTACTTCGCGGCATACGCCTACGTCGGCGAGTCAGTCAACCAGCCGCTGGCTTACTATTCCAACAACGTTGCCACGACGATTGGCGTGTTGCAGGCGATGCTCGATGTCGGGGTTCACAAGTTTGTGTTCTCGTCGACTTGCGCTACTTATGGCAATCCCGACGAAGTTCCGATCGCAGAAGATGCCAAGAAGGCTCCCGTCTCGCCGTATGGCCGGACGAAGCTGATGGTCGAAGAGGTTCTCTCCGACGTCGCGCACGCGCGTCCGGAATTCATGTTTGCTTGTCTGCGGTACTTCAATGCTGCTGGCTGCGCCATGGACGGCAGCCTGGGCGAGCACCATGATCCCGAGACGCATCTGATTCCGGTGATCCTGCAAACCATTTTGGGATTGCGACCGAAACTGACCGTCTTCGGCGATGACTATCCGACGCCCGATGGAACAAACATTCGCGACTACATCCATGTCGATGACCTAGCCGACGCCCACATTCGAGCGATGCGGAACCTTAGTGCGGCGTCTCCCATCCACTGCAACCTGGGAACCGGCCGTGGCTTTTCGGTGAAGGAGATCATCCGAGCGGCGGAAGAAGTCACCGGCAAACCGGTCAACGTCGAGTACGGACCACGACGCGCAGGGGATGCAGTTGCGCTCTACTCCTCACCCGAGCGGGCCAAGGAGCGGCTGGGATGGCAAGCCAAATATCGCGAGCCGAAGGAGATTATCGCATCGGCCTGGAACTGGTTCCAGAAACATCCGCATGGTTACGGAGGTTGAATTCGCCGATCACCCGGGCGTGGCGTTGGTTAGAAGTCGTAGCCGAACTGCTCGACGTCCCGTCGGTAGAGATCGCCGACAATCTGAGCCAGCCGGGGCGTGTAAAACGACCGGTAGTGCGGGCACTTCTCCATGCGTCGTAAGCGCGAGAGAGGCCACTCTGCCACATTCACCTCGAGCGGATGCGATGGCGGTGCATAAGTACTACGGTTAACGTCCGCCGGGGTCTCCGCGATGCCCAGGCGATTTCTGACGTGGTCGAAGTCTTGGTGAAAGTTCTCAAGACGACCGACGAAATCAAACTTCGTCAGACCGAAGAAGCGCCATTGAGGCATCCAATGGATGTCGACTGGCACTTCACCGAAGTCGTTCAGTTCCACCGTCGTGAGATAGTCGACGAAATGGTGGAACGTGAAGTGATCGCGCCATCCCTTTGCCCCGCGTAGGAGCGGGGCAAAGGCATCTCGCGGCGAATCGCTCTGACGCGCACCTGGGAAGAATGCCCGCGGCCGCAGCAGTCGCTGCCAGGCGTCAGGACGCCACCGGTTGTGGAAATGCTGGTATACCGGTTCCGCCTGGGGCTGCGACGCAACGAACTTGTTCAGGAAGGCCGAAACGAGCCGCGACCAGGGATTTCGCACGAAGACAAAGCGAAACCAATCCTCGCTCTTGAGCGGTTCGCGGCCAAGTGCGGGGAGAGCGGCGAACAAGCGGAACTCGTGATCAAGCTTTTCGTGCAAGATCACCGGGAAATGTCGTTCATCCTGACCTACGAACGAATCATGCCCGCCTTGATGTACGTCTGCCCACCAGAGCTTAAGGGAACTGCAAGCGACTTTCGGAATCGGGCAATAGACCGCCCTATACCGCTCGGATACGTAGTACTCGTCCGCAGGCCACTGATAGTCCTGCGGGCCGGGGGGCAGCGTTTCCCGCGTCGCTTGAGGCATTAATCTTCCTCAACCCTAGAAAATCCCTAAACGTTCATTTTGCGCACGAGTCGGCTGACTGAAGTCACTTGTCGGATAATCGGTAGCCCCCGCGCCAATATTTTTCTCCTTTCCGTCGCAAAACCCGGACCTCACGGAACAACCCCAACCGTTGAGCGGCCAAGCCTGCCGCGTTCGGATCAGCGGTGCCTTGTGTGATCGTATCGCGGGTTCGTTTGACACTGTCAAGACAGTTGTCCGGCTTCCGCAAGTTCTGTAGTGACTTTCCTCGCTACAGGAGTCTCTTGTACTCGAAAGTGGGGCAATTAGTCTTGAATCAACTTGGTGTTCATCGATGGCGGAACACTTCACTCTCTCGATCCCACAACCTTGACATAGCGTTCACCTCCAGTGCGCACCGGAACCCGCTCTATGAACAAGAAGATTTCGAATGATTCGAAGCGCTGCCGCAAGCAGGCCGCAAACCGCAGGCTCCTGCTGGAATCGCTGGAAAATCGCCACCTGATGGCGGCGGACGTGATTGTTCAGTGGAACAATGCGGCCTTAGATGCAATTCGCAACGAACCGTCCGTGTGGAACCCAGGCGGGGCCTCGCGAACGCTCGCTATTGTCCACGCCGCTGCTTTTGACGCTGTCAACGCGATAACGAAGTCGCATACGAACTTCGCGCTGACCGAGGAAGCACCCATTTGGTCCTCGAAGGAGGCTGCAGCGGCAACTGCTGCCCGCGACGCCTTGGTGAATCTCTTTCCAAGTCAGGCGGGCAAGTTTCACACCCTCTGGCAGCAATCGCTTTACACCATTCCCGATGGCGCGGCGGAAGACGCCGGTGTGGCCATCGGTCACGCCGCTGCGACCGCAGTGCTCAACCTGCGGAAGAGTGATGGCAGTGATTCCCCTAGCTTTTATGAGATCAACCCTGGTGTCGGCCACTGGGACGTCGATCCGCTACATCCCAATCAAGTGGCGTGGGGACCTAATTGGGGCAGCGTTACGCCGTTTGGCATGCGATACACCGCCGATTTCGATGTTCCGCCGCCGCCTGCCTTGAATAGCCAGGCTTATGCCGATGCCTATAACGAAGTGAAATCTCTTGGGGCCCGCAACAGTTCGACCCGAACCGCGGACCAGACCGAAATCGGCATCTTTTGGGGCTATGACATAGGCACGCTTGGCACTCCGGTGGCTTTGTATAACCAAAGCGCACAGACGATTGCCGAGTTGAAGGGAAACAGTCTCGAAGAGAACGCCCGTATGTTCGCCCTGGTCAACGTCGCCATGGCCGACGCCGGGATGGCAACGTGGAAGGCCAAGTACGAGTACGACCTGTGGCGCCCCATCACGGGCATCCGCGACGGAAACATCGATGGCAACCCGCAAACGGTAGGCGATGTGAACTGGGTTCCGCTCGGCTCTCCGGGGCCTGATCCCAACTCCACGTCCGACGATTTCACTCCGCCGTTCCCAGCCTACACTTCCGGGCACGCCGCCTTCGGCGCTGCCACGTTTCGGACGCTAGCGCACTTCTATGGCAGCGACCAGTTCAATTTCACCTTGCGGTCCGACGAACTACCGGGCGTCACCCGGAGCTACACTTCCTTTAGCCAAGCCGCCGATGAAAATTCCGTCAGCCGGGTCTATTTGGGGGTGCACTGGCGGTTTGACAGCACGGAAGGTCAGGTGCTGGGCAGTGCCGTAGCCGACGACTTGTTCCAGCAGATGCTGGTCCCACGTCAATCAGCGACAGTTGTCGAAGTGCAACGCGTCGGCGGAGGCTTTCGGGCCGTCACCATACCGGAAGGAACCGGCGTGGTGCTCGACGTTACGAGCAATCTGCTCACCTTCACCCGCGTCGATACGGGAGAGGTAATCTTTCAAGAGAAGGCTAACGAAGTAGCCAGCATCCGGGTGGACGGCAGGAATCAGTCGACCGATTTCCTCGACATCCGCGTTGCTAACGGCGCTTCAATCCCCCAATCGATCGTATTCGAAGTGGTGGGCGATCAAGGATGGTTCGATGGCGTTGGGCTGACCACTGGAAGTGGCAACGACAACCTTTGGCTTGCGAATAACCAGTTGAGTGCTGAAGGAACCACTCCGGTCATCTATCTGTATGGCCTCGGATTTGTCGACGTGAATGCAGGCGGCGGCAACGACCAGCTGAAAGTCACTGGCGTGCAGCAATGGCGGCAAGTGAATTTTGACGGCGGTCACGGGGACGATCGGTACTACATTTGGAGCCAGAGTGCTCACATGTATGTCTCCGATCCGAGCGGGAATGATACGCTGGACTACTCGTGGGTTTCGTCCTCGTTATTCATCGAACTGGATAAGAGCAATGGCGAATACCAGTACACCGGCGCGAATATGCTCCGCTTGTGGGGCGATATCGAAGGCCTGATGGGGAGCAACCATAACGATCGCCTTTACGGAAATCACCTCGCCAACACCATCAATGGCCAAAGCGGCGATGACGTTATCTTCGGTCGCGCTGGCGACGACACGCTGATCGGGAATTGGGGGAACGACCTGGTCTACGGCGGCGATGGCAATGACCAAATCTGGACCGGCCACGGCAATGACATTGCTCTGGGCGGAAACGGGAACGATTCCCTCTATGGCGGCGACGGAATGGATCTGCTGATTGGCGGATACGGACTCGATTATGTGATGGGAGAATCGGGCGATGATTTGCTGATCGGCGGATTCACATCCTTCGACGGCAATGAAGGAGCCCTCTGGGCCATCCTGGCGGAGTGGACGAGCAGTCGTACGCGCACCCAACGGCAACAAAATCTTCTGGGAACTGGCTTCGGAACTCGACTGAACCAGTCGTATTTCCTCCGCAGCGGGTCTGGCGGAACGATTCACAACGATCAAGCGACCGACGTGCTGGTCAAAGGCGCTGGCGATGCCTGGACTCTGACGTATCCCCTCGATCAGGTCCGCAATTCTTAGCCGTTCCCTGCGAAACTTCCGCCTGATGGGTCATGCCCGCCCATCAGGCCGCTTCACGGCGATCACGCCAACGGCCCGGCAGATTGGTGCCGCTTGCTCTGAATGCGGCATTTGTTTCTTTGAAGATTAGCCGTGGGGCTGATTCTCCAGCACGTGCTCCACGCCATCGGCCTTTGCGATCACGACAATACCCCCGTCGCTCACCGCAAATCCGCGGCGGCGGTCAAGTTCCAGGTCGTAACCAATCTCCACGCCCGGTGGCACTTTCACGCCTTTGTCGATGATTGCCCGGCGGATCTTTGCATGCCGGCCCACATCGACACCGTCGAACAGGATCGAATCTTCCACGTGAGCGTAGCTATTCACGCGCACTCGTGAGCCGAGCACGCATCGTTCGACCAGACCGCCGGAAACGATCGTTCCCTGGCAGACGATGCTGTCCATCGCCCTGCCCGCACGATCCCCTTCGCCTCGGCTGCCAAAGACAAACTTCGGCGGCGGAATGTTTGCCTGAAAGGTGCGAATGGGCCAGGCTTCGTCGTACAGGTTGAGCTGCGGATCGATGGAGATCAGATCCATGTTCGCTTCGAAATAAGCGTCGAGCGTGCCGACGTCGCGCCAGTAGGCGTCTCCCTTGCGGTTCTCATCGACGAACGGGAAGGCGTACACCTTATGCGCTTCGATGTTGTCCGGGATGATGTCGCGACCAAAGTCGTGCCGGCTTCCGGGCTTGGTGGCGTCGCGGCAGAGCTGCTCGAACAGGAAACGGGCGGTGAAAACGTAGATGCCCATCGAACCGAGGCAATGATCCGGATCGCCTGGAATCCGCTTCGGATTAGGCACCTTCTCTTCAAAGCCGACAATCCGCTGGTTCTGGTCGATCTCCATGACGCCGAAATCGCGTGCCTCGACGGGGTTCACGCGCAGAGCGCCGACGGTGATGTCGGCGCCGACTTGCTGGTGATACTCGACCATCTTCTTGTAGTTCATCTTGTAGATGTGGTCGCCGGCCAGAATCACGACGTAGTCGGGGCGCTCTTTCTCCAGGGCGTAAATGTTCTGGTACACCGCGTCGGCGGTTCCCTGGTACCACTGCTCGTCGATCCGCTGCTGCGGCGGAACGACGTCGATGAACTCGTTGAGTTCGCGATTGAAGTATTGCCGCCAGCCGAGATTCACGTGGCGGTCGAGGCTCATCGCTTTGTACTGCGTGAGCATCAGGATCTTGCGAAACTGGCTGTTGAGGCAGTTCGAAAGCGTGAAGTCGATGATGCGGTAGAGTCCGCCGAACGGCACCGCAGGCTTGGCCCGGTCACGCGTGAGAGGCTCCAGCCGCGAGCCTTTGCCACCCGCCAAAATGACCGCCAAGATATCTTTCATATCCCCACTCCCTACCAGCGCCTCTGCGGCGCTAGGTGAACCGCGGCGCTGGAGGCCGGGAACGCCGATCCAATGTTGTAGCTCTGATGCAAGAACGTCCGTTCGAGCCGTCAGTCCAGAATTCATCGCCCCGCGCCAAAACGCAAGGCGCAGCATGTCAGGAAGGCCGGCTTTCTTGCACAAATCACTCGGCGACAGGCGGGAGCGCACACGCGTTTCAGGCACTGAGCCCGCGTCTGCGCCGTAATCGCCAGCCAGACCATCGACCGAACGTCGACTGGTCTAACTCCCATATTTTAGTGCATCGAGAGACCCGTCCCAAGTGGTCGCTAGCTCGGTCGATCCTCGCGGAGTTGAATTCTGTGAATTCAGCTAGAGAAGCGGCCGATCACCGATCCACCTTTGCAGCCATAGTTCTAAAACCAGCAGCGCCCACAAGCGCGCACTGTGGTTGAATCTCTGCTGTTCATGTTCAGTGAGCAATTTCTGTACTGCCTCAGGCCGAAACAGCGCCCGGGTCCGCGCGTGGCTATCGAGAATCGTTTCGTTGAGAAGCGGCTTCAGCCTGCCGCGGAACCAATGCTCCAGCGGCACGCCAAAACCCATCTTCGGCCGCTTCCAGATTGCTTCGGGCAGCAGATCGCCCATCGCCGTACGGAGGATCTGCTTCCCCCTCCCGCGATGGTACTTCAGATTGCTCGGCAGCGATGCGGCGAACTCCACGAGCCGATAGTCGAGAAACGGCGCCCGGACCTCCAGGCCGTGCGCCATCGAGGCGATGTCGACCTTGGTCATCAGGTCGCCCGGCAGATAAGTCGTCACATCTGCGAGCGATGCCGCCGTCACTGCATCCCGTCGCCCAGCGCGCTGCCACGCTCGCTGCAGGAACGCGGCAGGATCGGAATTCGGTAAGGCTGCGAGCAGCGGATCGCTGTACAACTCCGCCCGTCGCGACTCATTGAAAATCGAGATCCAGTCGAGGTACCGACGCTCGGCCGGCATCGCAAGCGCTTCGCAGAACCGCCGGAACTGCCGCAGCCGACTCTTCTGTCTGGACGACGCGGGGATGCTCTGCATCCAGCTCGATGCGAGCACACTTCGCAGCGGCGGCACACGGTCGAACGACTGAGCGAGCGCCACCGCCCGATAGCGCGAGTATCCGGCGAACAACTCGTCGCCGCCGTCGCCGCTGAGCGCCACGGTCACATGCTCGCGAGTCAACTGTGAGACATACCACGTTGGAATCGCCGAACTATCGGCAAACGGTTCGTCGTAATGCCAAATCAGCTTCGGCAGTACTTCGGCCGCATCGGGCGTGACCTGCATCGTGCGATGATCGGTCTTCAAGTGCCGGGCCAGCTGCTCGGCATAGCCACTTTCGTCGTACTCCTTCTCCGGAAAGCTGATGGTGAACGTCTTCACCGGTTCGGCTGCATGCCGCTGCATGAGCGCCACGATCAGTGACGAATCGATGCCGCCCGAAAGGAACGCTCCCAGCGGCACATCGCTGCGCATCCGCAGGTGCACCGATGAATCGAGCAGCTCGCGCACCCGCTCGGCAGCGTCGGCCTGGGCAATCGACCGTTCGAAGCTGAAATCAGGCTCCCAAAACGGTTTCACCGTCAGCCGATCGTCCTGATACTCCGCGTAGTGCCCCGGCGGCAGCTTGCGAAAGCCTTTTAAGATGCAGTTCGGATGCGGCACGTACTGATAGGTCAGATATTCATCGACCGCGGCCAAATCGAGTTCACGCGGAACGCCCGGCACTTCGAGCAGGCTCTTTAGTTCGCTCGCAAAGAGCAGCCGACCCGGCTCATGCCGATAGACGAGCGGCTTTTTGCCGATCCGATCGCGGGCCATCACCAGCTTGCGCGTGCGCGTGTCCCAAATCGCAAACGCGAACATGCCGTTCAAATGCGCAAAGCCGGGGGCCCCTTCGTCCTCGTACAGATGCACGATCGTTTCGGTGTCACTATCGGTGCGGAACTTGTGCCCCGAGCCTTCGAGCCGGCGGCGCAGATCGAGATAGTTGTAGATCTCGCCATTGAAGACGATCCACACGGTGCCGTCTTCGTTACTCAGCGGTTGATGGCCGCAAGCCAGGTCGATAATCGACAATCGCCGATGACCGAGTCCCACGCCGGGCATTGCCTCATACGGCGGACGAAGCTGATGGTCGCTGCGATAAGTGCCGCAATCGTCCGGCCCACGATGGCGAATCGCATCGGTCATCCGCCCCAGCTGCGCGTCGTCGAGCGCGAGCCTCGGATCGGTCCAGATACCGCCAGTGATGCCGCACATGCGTTGCTTGTCTCGATCTGGCTGAAGGGCAGGATTGAGCTTTGTTTCGCCCTGGTTGGTTTTGTTTCTAGCACAAAGACACGAAGGCACGAAGACACGAAGGAAACGGAAGGGTGACTTCGTTTCCGCGCGAGACTTCGCGTCTCCACCCTTCCTTCCTACTCTACTTCGTGCCTTTGTGTCTTAGTGCCTTGGCGAGAAAGCAATCGAGCCTGACGGACTCACGATACAAAACCAGCCAACTTTTGACACACCGCCGACCGGCGATAAAATCGCGGTCAAACGAGCGCCCCCCTCCGCGCAGGAATTCTTCCATGGCCAAAGGCCCTCCCAAGACGGTTGCTCTGGATCACGACGACTACTACGCGAAACATGTCGGCAAGACGGGTGATGGCCGACAGTTCTTCTACACAAACCCATTCATCCCTGCCAGTGACACGTCCGAGGGGCGCGAGTATCTCGCCCTCTATTTGTTCGACAAGGAAGGCAAGCTCCTCGAAGCCCAGATCGAAGACATGGGCACGCGAGCCACGATCGATCAAACCGCCTACACCGCCAGGGTGCAGGAAGTGCTCGCAACGCTCGGCAAGATCAAGCACGGCCGGATCAAGATGGCTCCATTTTCGGTCGAGCGATTCGGCGTGCAGTTCGGCCTCATCCCGCAGCCTCCCGAAGAGGATGGTGACGACTGGAGTGTGATCGTCGAACCGGGCAACTACATGTGCTTCATACCGCCGTGGTCGAGCGGCGAATATGACACGTGAACGACGGCCTCGGTTCGCCGGCATCGAGTTGTTTTTGTCGAGGCTTACCAGCTATTCTGGCTCGCTCAGAATCCCCTTCGCCACATAGACGGGCCGTACCAGTTGTCGCAGGGTGCCAAGCTGGCTGGCGATGAAGATTCCGCCCAGCAGACAGCCGATGCCGCCAATCAGAATCGTCAGCGGCGCTCCGATCTGCTTCGCCAGGAAACCAGCCGCCAACGTGCCGAACGGAGCGATGCCCATAAACGCCGTAGTGTAAAGGCTCATCACGCGGCCGCGCATCCGGTCCTCGACAATCGTCTGCAGGATCGTGTTGCACGATGCCATCTGAATCATCAGACCGAAGCCGGTGAAGGGGAGCACCGCCACGGCCAGCCAGTAATACGGAGCGTGCGAGAAGACCATCAGCCCGAGCGAGAACATCAGGCTGCCGATTACCACCTTGCGACCCAGCCCTAGCACCGTCGGCCGCGATGCCATGTATAGCGCCCCGGCCAGCGCTCCCAAGCCCGAAGCGGTCATCATGACGCCGAGCGACTTGGCATCGCCTTGGAAGATTTCGCCGGCGTAGAACGGAATAAAGACGGTGTACGGAATGCCGAGCAAACTAGTAATGGCCACGAGCGCCATAATCGCTCGGATTGGACGAAAGCCGATTGCATAACCAATGCCTTCACGAAAACCGTGGAGGAATCCGCCCATCCGCGGCCGAGCAGGCGTCACGGGTTGATCCGCGGAGCCAACCGGCCGCGGCACCACTGGGCCGGTTCCGCCAGGCAACAGCGAGCGTGCTTGCCCTGGTTTTACGTGCATCAGCAGCAGCGAAGTGATGACTGCCACATAGCTGACCGCATTCAGCCAAAAGCACGCTTGAAATCCGGCAATCGCGAGCACGAACGAAGCCAGGGCAGGGCCCACCATCCGCGCTCCATGAAACAAGGATGAGTTCAGGGCGATCGCGTTGGCCAGGTCATCGCGGTTGTGCAGCATCTCCGGCAAGAACGCCTGCCGCGCCGGCATATCGAACGCGTTGAGGCAGCCTTGCATTACGGCGAGCGCAATCACCTGTATGAGCAGCGCCTGAAAGCCGAGCGACTCATCCACCAGCAATGCCAGCAGCACGGCCTGCACCATCAGCAGCACTTGCGTGAGCAGGATCAGCCGCAGCTTGTTCACCCGGTCGATGATCACACCGGCGAAAGGCACCAGGACAAACGACGGAATCTGGGCGGAGAAGCTGACGAGGCTCATCCAAAACTCGTCTCGAGTCACCTGGAAGACGAGCCAGCTGAGCGCGAGCTGCTGCATCCAGGTGCCGATCAGCGAAATCGACTGACCGCTGAAGAACAGGCGAAAGTTTTGGTTGCGCAGTGCCCTGCCGATCTGCGACAGACCGCGGCGGGCGATAATCGCCGATTGCGTCGCCGCGGCGGCCTTTGGGGGGATCGGCAGATCACCGTCGGCGGGCGTGCTGGCGGAGGTTTCAGACTTCTGAAGCATGCCCGCCCAAATCTGCAAAAGCTAAGCCAGTGGCACTACAGTCTCGGTGTCAATCGCTCGTAGCTGAATTCGCCAGAATTCAGATGCCCTGCAAGTGGAGGCCGGGTTTGTCTGAATTCTGGCGAATTCAGCTACGAGCGAAGCACGTTATTCCCCCGTTATCTCCTTCAGCTTCTCAAAAAACGCCCGCTTTCTGAGGCTGCCGATCGACCAATCGACCGGCACGCTTTGATAGCCGATCTCGAAGGCTTCCCCCTGCTTGCGGAAATCGAAATAGCCCCACGAGGCATAGCTCTCGATCGCCGCGACGAGGTTGTTCGCCGGCTTATCGAAGTCGAAATGATCGTCCTCGTTGAACACAATCGGCATCGGTCGATAGCCGGCCACCGCGCGGGTCTGCTTCACCATCTCGCCGATGCGATTCGGATCGCTCACGCCGTTGCCATGCAGTAACAGGTAGTCGGCCGAGCGGACGACGTTCTCTCGCGGAATGGTCCCGCCGCCGTAGCTCGTGCTCACCAGCAGCCGCAGGCCATCCGAACTCTTTCGCTGCTTCACCCGCTCGATCAATTCATGCACCCGCTCCGGCTGCAGGATCGCGTGGTCGTACTTCACGTTGCACTCGTTGTTGATCTCGATCAATACGTTCGTGTAGCCGCGCTCCAAGAGCCAGTCGACCGAATTGTCTACGGCCCGCTCCACCGCCGCCTCGTCCTGCAGCCGTTCATCCTGGCCGAAGTAAAAAATGCCTAGAATGACGACCATTCCGAGCTCATCGGCTCGGTCAATGATCGTCTCTAGCCGCCGCATGTACTCCGGCCGAAGCGAGCCATCCTCAGCGATCGCTGAGTTGTGCCACGGCTGGTCCTTCGAATAGCCCTGCGGACTGCCACCTTGCAGATTGATCGTGAAAGCGAGCAGCCCATGCTTCCGCCACGAGGGCATGGCGGCGACGAACTCGCGCGTGTTGCGCTCGGCGTCCCAGCGCCCCGTGTCAGTATACTTCCACAGCGCCACGGTTTCCGGATTCAGGTCGTCAAAGATGCCTTGAACCATCCGCGAGTTCATCAGCAAACCTTCCACCTTGTGCCCGTTCCACGAGCGCCCCTTGTAGGTGGGCTTGCCATTAATAAGAAACTTCTCTCCGCGAATCGAGACCTCGGTCTTACGCTCCGAGCGATCGGCAGCTTGCGAACTCGCAGCGGCGATCAACGAAGTAGCCAAACAAAGGCCTACGAGAGGGAGCCACCGTGATCCAAGCCAGGCACTCATCGTCTCACGCCCTTTACTTCCGCAATGGCCTCATCCGTGTTTCATCCGTGGCTAAGGAATCTCTCTGCGTGCGCCGTTCGTGTCTTCGTGCCTTCGTGGTTCAAAAGAACAGCCGATGCTCCACGCGCGGGGCGTCTGAAGCCTGGCGAATTCAGCTTCGCCGAGATCAACCGATTTCGGTCAGATCGATCCGGCAACAGCCGAATTCAATCTTCCTCCCTGCGCTCTTCGTTCCCTTGAGCGAAACGTCGGGATGGATCGCGTACTCGATGAATCGTCCGTGCCGTGTCGCCTTCAGCACCTTGGCACGCCGCAGCACGGCCAGATGGTGCGAGACCTTCACAATCTCCTCGCCCAGCTCTTGCGAGATCTGGCTGACGTTCTTGGCCCCCTCAAACAGGCAGTGCAAGATTCGCAGCCGCTCCGGATCGGCCACCGCCTTGAGCCGCTCGGCACATTCCTTGAATTCATCCGTCGCCATCATGATCGAGCTTTCCGCTTGGTCGGTTCCGGTCGAGCCTGAATACCTGCCGACCGCGGCTTCGATTTTAAGTGGAGTGGCTCGTACATCAAAGACGCCAAGCCGCTGGGCGACGTGTATCGGGGCACGTCGAATCACTCAGGTCCGCGGATCACGTCGTACTGTTGATCCAGATCCGTAATCGAAACTACTTCGTCGGGATCAAAATCGATCGCCGACTGGCCGGGAGAGTCGTGATTGACCCAGATTCGATCGGGTCGGCCGGCTTGGTCTCGGGATAAATAGCAATCCTGAATCACAGTCCTTTGACCGTTGATTAACAGCACTTCAAATCGGGCAGCGTCCTCCGACTTCCACCGGTCTACGAAATCGGCAATCTGTTCGAGACGAAGTTTACCACTCATACCCGTACTTTCGACGTTCCTAAACTCACCGCTTGGGCAACTTGATATCAAGCTTGGTCACTTCCGGATCGAACTCGTGCGTCACAATCGTCCGCGAGCCGGCGATCGGCGTGCTCAGGAACCGCTGAATGTCCTTGCCCGAGTTGAAGACCGGCAGCGTCAGCGCGCCACCAGCCTGGCGAATCGTCAGCCGGTTACTGGCCAGGTACGGCTGACCATGGTTGCTCTCGTAAACCTGAATGCTGTACACGCCCTTCGCGAGTTCGATCGTTCCCGGCTTGCGATCGAAACCCATCGCCCGCCCATTGATCGTAATTTCGGCCAGGTCGGAGTCGAATTCGTACGTGCCCGTTTCGGGCACCGAGAAGTAGCCGCTCCCGCGATAGCCGATTTCGCCGATCGAGATGCGGCCCCGCATCTTGCCGAGCACTTCGTCGCTGAGCATGTTCGAACCATTGGGCACGGCGAGCGTGATGAACGGTATCGGCTTCGAGTCGTTGGAATACACGCCCAGGAGCGACTCGTACGCGGTTGTGGGGACCAGTTTGGGTCCCCCCTTCGCCTTTTGTGCTTCCGTCGAGTTAGACAGCAGCAATACGATCGCGAGCGAGACAATTAGCGCAGCAGCGAGATGTGCTCTGGGCATGACGAACCTCGGGAGAGGAGGAACAGAGAGGAAAAAGCGTCAGACCAACTCAAGTAGAGTGGCTGGCGGAGAGCGCTGTCAACAAACTGCGCGGCGCTGGCTGCTCGCCGAACAGTTCTCGCCGGATCATCGCCTCGCGTTTCCGCTCTTTTCGCTCACGCTGCGGCAGGTTGTCGAGCTGTGCGACAATCGCTTGAACAGTCTGCGTTGCGTCGTCCGGCAGGACGAGCGGGGCAGACTTGCGCTCGCTCGCTGGGAAGGAATCGCTGACTGATTCCGGCTTTGCGACGGATTCACTCGCCGCACTTGGGCGTTGCTCCGGCTGATGCGCCGAGTTTTCTGAACAGTCCCCTTGTGGGTGGTTGGCGGACTCACCCTGAGTAGGTTGCAACGCAGCGATCGGCACGGCCGTTTCCGGGGTGGGCGTTGTCGCCATTCCGAGCTTGGAAATCGCCTTGGTGATCTGCGTCGCCAGTCGCAGGTACCGCGGATCGCCCTGCGACTCCTTGACCATCGTCACGCCATCCTCTATCGACCGGCCGACGTAGCGCGTCACGTGTACCGCGGTCGCCGACGTGCGCCAGGCATGCATCGCCTCGTCGTACTGATGCTGCAACTGCTCACAGGCCAGCGTCTGGGCGACCCGCAACCGCTCGGCAGGCTCCAGCCGAGCGAGCGGTGGCAGATGATTGCCAATCCACTCAAAAACCTTCTCACGCACCTGCATGACGCGCGTCTGCGAAATGTTGAACTCCGCGGCAGCCTCGCGAGTGGTCCGCCCCTCGACGGCCGTGCGGCGGTACACGTCGAAATCGCGCTCCGAAGGGGGCAGTGGCACGTTGGGCCGAACAAGAGGGACTGCAGGTGCGGTGGCGATCATTGGCGGAAGCTCCACGAAAGACTTGGTGTGAATCCAGAACATTTCACCCCATAGTCGAACTGCAGCTTGTGACACGTTTGGTCACTCGCAAAGAAAATTTCATCCTTGGGCTCGGGAGTCCTGGTGGAGGAGATTCCACTCGCAGGATCGGCGACTTCAACCGCGAGGACTCGGACCCCAGACGCATCCGGAGATTTACCTTCTCGCCAGCGCAATAAAAAACGCCGGCCAAATGGCCGGCGTTGGTGTTCCCTGGCGTCGGGGCAGCCGAAGCTACCCCGACGCTCAGTATAGACTTCATCGTGAAGCGCCCAACCGCGCGATTGACCCAGAAACCGCGCGGCCAGACTAGATGCTTCCACCCAGGAGGGAGGGCAGCAACGTGTTCCCGCAAACCCGTTGCCTACGATGAAGTCTCGGATGTGTCAGTGTGTGCGGAGTGATTCCTCTTCCCATGGCCACTTGGGAGCGGCTCGTATCAAGCGGCTTTCGTGTGGTCTCGACGCGTCGGCTCCAAGGCGCGGTCGAGCGCCAACTGCAGAGCTTCGTCGGAGACGTCAAACAAGCGGGCGACCTGAATGGCCGCTTCTCGGATCGTATCTACTTCGATCAGTTGTCCGGACTCGGGCAGCCAGGGCAGAACTCGGCGAGCGGCAAGCTCACGCGTGCACCTGACGGCGGGAGTAATAACAGCGGCGTGCGGATAGGACAACCGCAAAATGTCGTCTTTTTCCAGATCGAATAGAGGGAGAATCGCAAAGTCGCTCTTCAAACTGAGTTCGACCAGGCCGGTTGGCAACCACTCGTCGTTGCGTCGCAGAACTGAGCAGGTGCCGCCGACTCCGAAATCGGTGAGCACGGTTTGAAGCAGGCGGCAGTAGGTTGCCGTTTCGGGTCCCGCAGCCACCGCGATCAACTTGCCGCGGAACTGCCGGCGGCCGTAACTCGCCAGCCGCAGGAGCGAGTCCTTGGCACTGGCGACTTGCAGGCTGAAGGTGCCGGCCCAAGGCGCGGCAAACCGCTCGCCCACAACACCCCGAGCCCCGCGCCGGTACGCTTCGGTCGACGCGGCCGGATGATCCCAGCACGAAGTCGAAAGGCACCACAGTACATCGCCCGGTGAAACGCGGCGCGTGTCATAGGCGAGTCGCCGAATCGGATCCAAAGGACCACCGATCGGTGGCAAATCGCTCCACAGCAACTTGCCGTCAACGATTTCGGCGAGTTCGCCAATCGAAAGCTCAAGCATGGTCTGCTGAATATTTCAAAAGAAGCAGCCCGGCTGCTTGGAGCAGCCGGGCTGCTAAAGTTTTGGCTCAACCAAAAATCCGTAGCTTCGGCCGTGGCTCTTCCGGCGTGTTCAACGCATACAGGCACTCGCGGGCCACATCCCGATCGTCGTGGGCAAGCTTCCTGCCGCCGACGACTTGGTAGTTTCGCTCTCCCTTACCCACGATCACTACGCAGTCGCCAGGCCGGGCCTGGCCGATCGCCCAGCGGATCGCTTCCGTTCGCTTTGGCAGCACGCGTGCTTTGCCGGGCTTGTCATAGCCGTCGAGAATGTCGTGAGCGATCTGCAGCGGTTCTTCGTGGCGCGGATCGTCGCTCGTGATCACGCCGAGCGTGGCTCCACGTTCAACCACGCGGCCAATCTTGGCCCGCTGGCTCTTGTTTCGTTCGCCCGGGCAACCGTACACGCAGATCAGTCGACCGGTGGTCGTCTTCTTCAGCGAATTGAGCGTGTGCGCCAGCGATTCGGGCGAACGAGCGGCATCGACGAAGACGCCGAACGATTGGCCGCACTCGATTCGCTCCAATCGGCCCGGAACGTAGTCGACTTTCTCGAGGCCCCGCACAATCGTCTGCAGATCGATGCCCAGCGTGAGCCCGACTGAGGCGGCGGCAAGGCAGTTCATCACGTGCGCGTCGCCAATCATTCGCGTGCGAACGGGAATGGTTTGATTACCGGCGTGCAGCAGGAACGTTTGCTCGCTGGTGTGCCGCTCGAGGACGGTCGCCGTGATTTCCGCTTCGCCATAGAGGCCGAAGGTGAGGCACGGCGAGTCGAGAGATTGCAGCAGCTCCTGGCTGCCGGCATCGTCCGCGTTCACCACACCGAAACCACTCGACTTGAGCTGCGAGAACAACCGTCGCTTCGCCGCCCGATAGTTTTCGGCCGAGCCGTGCGACTCAACGTGCTCCTGCCGCAGGTTTGTCAGGACCGCCGCATCGAATTCGACTCCGGCGAAGCGACGTTCGGCGAGGCCTCGGCTGGAGGTCTCGATGATTGCGTACGTGCAACCGGTCTTGGCCATCCGGCCCAACCAGCGGCCAATCGTTTCGGCCGAGGGAGTCGCCTTAGGGGCGATCGCTTGTTCGATGGAGTCGGAATAGCCGATGCTCGACATCACGCCGACCGCCTCGCCAGCCGCTTCCAGCACCGAGGCGAGCAGCATGCTCACGACCGTCTTGCCGTGGCTCCCCGTCACGCCGATGACCTTCATCGTCTGCGAGGGAAAACCGGCAACCGCCTGGCACAGCCGGCCCAGCGCCTCGCGGGTGTCTTCGACCAGGCAGACCGGCACCGGAGCCACAACCAGTCGCTCGGCAACAATCGCGATGGCGCCGCGCTCGACGGCGTAGCTCACATCCTCGTGGCCATCGGCATCGCCGGTGCAGAGGGCGACGAACACATCGCCGGGCTGGACTCGATCGACGTCGGAGCAGACGGACGAGAAACGGACATCGCCACGGATCAATCGGCCTTCGGGTAGAACCTCGGCCAAACGCAGCGCGCGAGAAGATAGCGAGTGCATCTCCACAGGCCTCCTTGCCTTCGGGTGACGCTAAGACCGAACGGTTGCTAAGCTTGCCGCTGCCGGGCCTCATGCCAGGCGGCTGTCGAATCGCAGGCCGAAAGTTGGGTCGGTCGGCTGGCGGTTCGTTGGGTCGCAAGCTTTCGCAGCCACTGGCGGAACCATCCTGGCCCGCCCGCGTGCCAGCACTGCTGGCGGCCGCAAAGCAAAAGTTCGGCTGAACTGCCCGGCCATTCTCAGGATTTGGTCGAACCGGTCAAGGCGAACTTTGGAGGGCGATTAGTGTCCTGCGACAATGGTGCTATCAGTCAGTGGGGCAGACATTCCTGTCTGCCTGTAGCTGAAATCGCCAGAATTCAGACGCCCCGCAAGTTGGGAATGGATTTGTCTGAATTCTGGCGAATTCAGCTACGACGAAATCACATCCTCAGGAGTATGGCGTGTCCGAATATCGCTGGAATCTCGACGACTTCGCCGCCGGCTACGATGCCGCCGCCGAGCACATCCATCCGCACTACGTGGAGATTCAGGACACGATTCTCGAGCTTTTGCCGCTGCCACCGGATTCTGATGCGCTGGTTGTCGATGCCGGCGGCGGCTCCGGCCGGCTGATGGAAAAGATCCTCCGCCGCTGGCCGAATGTGAAAGGCATCGTCGTCGACCAGTCCATGCCGTTCCTGGCCCTCGCCGAGCGGAAGCTCAGTGAGTTCGGCGTTCGCGGCGCCTGCGTTCATGCCCGGCTGCAAGATGGTTGGCTCGAGCAATTGCCCGAGCCGCCAGCCGCCGTCGTCAGCATGTCGGCCATCCACCATTTGACACCCAACGAAAAGCACACGCTCCACGAGCGGATTGCCGCCGCCCTGCAGCCGGGCGGCGTGTTCCTGAACGGCGACGAAGTTCGGCCCGAGTCCGACGACGAGTATTTACGCCTGCTCCATCATTGGTCCGATCACATGCGAACGGGCCTTGCCGACGGCCGGATCGGCAGCGTCTTCCAGTCGGCCTACGAAAAGTGGGCCGACCGCAACATCGCCAAGTTCGGCCAGCCCAAGCAAAGCGGCGACGACAACCTGCAGCCGATCGAAGATCTACTAACCGACTTCAACCAAGTCGGTTTCGCCACTGCCGACGCTCCCTGGCAGCGACAACTCTGGGCCGTGCTGCGGGGAGTGAAGTCGGTGTAGCCAGAGCGCAAACCGCGAGTAGGACTGCGGAATCACTTCCTCCGTGCGCCTAACAAACAGCGCAATGCCTTGTATCAGCAAGGCTTCTGCCAGCGTGCGCGGCCCCGCGAAAGCAGGCTCAGCCGGCGGTTCCCGACCTTTACGTAACCCCCACCGTCGCAAACAATAGGGGTGGCGAAAGGGCTATAGTTTAGGTAACCCCGTTCGATTGTGCGGCCGCTCGGCTGGCGAAACGAGCGTCTGGGTGCCGATACCATTTCCCTGGTCGGTAAAGTCCCCTACCGAAGGACCTTTCCGGCGCTCGGCCTTGTGCCTTTTACGAACACCGCGCTGGCGTTCCTTTCCCGGCTTCTAGCGCAAGAAGGCTAGTGATGTCTGACGTCAAAGCAGTTGATTCCGAGTCTCCGGTAACGCCCGGCCAATACATCGCTCCGGTTCAGGACGTCGATCCGGCCGAGACCATGGAATGGCTCGATTCGCTCGATTATGTCCTGCAAAGCAAGGGCGCCGACCGGGTGAAGTACCTGCTATCGGTGCTGGACCGGCGGGCTCGGCAGGAAGGCGTGCAGATTCCTCACGCCGCTACGACTCCCTATATCAATACGATTACAGCCGATCAGCAGCCCCGTTTCCCGGGCAACCGCGAGATCGAACGCCGCATCAAGAGCATCGTCCGCTGGAACGCCATGGCGATGGTCGTGCGGGCCAATAAGAACGACCTGGGACTCGGCGGCCACATCAGCACCTTTGCGTCGTCGGCTACGCTCTACGAAGTGGGCTTCAACCACTTCTTCCGCGGCCGCGGCGAAGACGGCTACAGCGGCGACCTGATCTATTTCCAAGGTCACGCCTCGCCGGGCATGTACAGCCGAGCTTTCCTCGAAGGCCGGCTGGGCGAAGACAACCTGGTGAACTTCCGCCGCGAGTTGCAGCCGGTGCAGGGGCTGTCGTCGTATCCCCATCCGTGGCTGATGCCGGAGTTCTGGGAGTATCCGACGGTTTCGATGGGTCTGGGGCCGATCATGTCGATCTACCAGGCTCGGTTCAACAAGTACCTGCAGGACCGCGGCATCCGCCAGACCGACGGCCGGCACGTGTGGGCCTTCCTCGGCGACGGCGAATGCGACGAGCCCGAGTCGCTCGGCGCCATCACACTGGCCGGTCGCGAAGCACTCGACAACTTGATCTTCGTGATCAACTGCAACCTGCAGCGGCTCGACGGGCCGGTGCGCGGCAACGGCAAGATCATCCAGGAACTCGAGGCCCTGTTCCGCGGCGCGGGCTGGAACGTGATCAAGGTGATTTGGGGCGACGACTGGGATCCGATCCTCGACAAGGATCGCACCGGTCTGCTCATGAAGCGGATGGAAGAAGTTGTCGACGGTCAGTACCAGAAGTACACCGTGATGCCGGGCTCGTACATTCGCGAACACTTCTTCGGCCACTATCCGGAGTTGCTCAAGCTCGTCGAGAATTACTCGGACGAGAAGCTGCTGAAGCTCCGCCGCGGCGGCCACGACCCGGAGAAGGTTTACGCAGCCTACAAGGCAGCGGTAGAGCACACCGGCCAGCCGACGGTAATTCTCGCCCACACGATCAAGGGCTACGGCCTCGGCGAGGCGGGCGAAGGTCGCAACATTGCCCACAACAACAAGAAGCTGAACGAAGAAGAGCTGCTGGAGTTCCGCACGCGGTTCGGTATTCCGATCTCCGACGAAGAGGTCGTGAAAGCGCCGTTCTACAAGCCGCCGGAGAACAGCATCGAGATGAAGTATCTCCGTGAACGCCGCGAGGCACTCGGCGGATACATGCCCAGCCGGCCGACGAAGCATCCGACGCTCGAAACGCCGCGGATCGACGGCTACAAGGAATTCCTCGGCGGCAGCCAGGGGAAGGACATGTCGACGACGATGGGCTTCGTGCGACTGCTGCAGAAGCTCTGCCGCGACAAGAAGGTCGGCAAGTATGTGGTGCCGATCGTACCCGACGAATCGCGCACGTTCGGCATGGAAGGCATGTTCAACGAGGTGGGCATTTACTCGCACGTCGGCCAGCTCTACGAGCCGGTCGATAGCCATATCCTGGCCAAGTACAAGGAAGCGACGAACGGTCAGATCCTCGAAGAGGGCATCACGGAGTGCGGTTCGATGTCGTCGTTCTGCGCCGCAGGCACCGCCTACTCGGCCCACGGCGTGAACATGATCCCGTTCTATATCTACTACTCGATGTTCGGCTTCCAGCGAGTCGGCGACTCGATCTGGGCGGCCATGGACATGCGAGCCAAAGGCTTCCTGCTCGGCGGAACCGCGGGGCGTACGACGCTTAACGGCGAAGGCCTCCAACACCAGGACGGCCACAGTTTGCTGAACGCAATTGCCTTCCCGCTGGTGCGGGCTTACGACCCCGCTTACACGTACGAGATTGCCACGATCATCCTGCACGGCATGAAGCGGCTGTACGAGGACGGCGACACGGCCATCTACTACCTGATGGTCGGCAACGAGAACTACGTGCATCCCGCGATGCCGGAAACGGCGAGCGAGGAAGGCATCATCCGCGGCATGTACCGCTTCAACACGCGCGAAGTGCCTAATGCGAAGTTCAAGGTCAACCTGTTCGGCAGCGGAGCGATTCTCCGCAGCGTGCTGCAGGCTCAGGAACTACTCGCCGAGCGTTACAGCATCGCCAGCAATGTCTGGAGCGTGACCAGCTACACCGAGCTGCGTCGCGACGCACACGCGTGCGAGCGCTGGAATATGCTCCACCCGACCGAGACACGCCGGCTGTCGTATGTCGAGCAGCAGCTTGCAGGAGAGAAGGGATTGTTCGTCGCCGCTTCGGACTACGTTCGAGCCCTGCCCGAGCAGATCGCTCGCTGGGTGCCGGGCGAGTTCTTCGCACTGGGAACTGACGGCATGGGCCGCAGCGAATCGCGAGCGGCGCTTCGTCGGCACTTTGAGGTGGACGCGGAGAGCATTGTCATCGCGACGCTCTATCGGCTGCACCGCCGCGGCGAACTCGATGCCGAAACGGTCGCCAAGGCGATCAAAGACCTCGGCGTGAATCCGGACAAAGTCGACCCTTACTTCGCCTAACGTTTAGCGCGAACTGGCGGTCGTCGTGGCGGCACTCTCGAAGTGCTGCCGCGACTGGCCCCTCACCATCCACTTTCAGAACGCCCGCGGGAGCGTTCCTTCAAGACACACCACCAGGCGAAAGAAAACACGACATGGCCATTGAAGTAAAACTGCCCGACTTGGGCGATGGTGTTGATTCGGGCGACGTCCTCGAAGTGCTCGTCAGCGAAGGGGACACGATCGCGAAGGATCAGGGTCTGCTCGAAATCGAAACCGGCAAGGCCACCCTGCAGGTGCCAAGCACGGCGGCCGGCAAGGTGACGAAGGTGCACGTGAAGAAGGGACAGTCGATCCCGCCAGGCACTGTGATTGTCACCCTCGAAGCGGCTGGCGCTGCAGCCGCCGCTCCGTCGCAGCCGGCCAAGCCGCAGCAGACCGCTCCGGCCCCCGCGCCAGCGCCTGCTGCTCCGCCGCCGAAGGCACCTCCGGCACCGGCACCAGCAGCGCCACAAGCCGCCGCTCCGAAACCGGCGGCTGCGCCTGCTCCGGCTCCCGCGCCGCAGCCTGTCCAACCGCCGGCACCAGTTGCGACCCTCGCTCCGCAGGAGACGGTGAGCGATGGCGAAGACGGTGGCGATGTCGCCGCGGGTCCCGCAGTGCGCCGCTTCGCTCGCGAAGTGGGTGTTGATCTATCTCGCGTGACCGGCAGCGGTCCTGGCGGCCGCATCACCCGCGAGGACGTCCTCGCCGTTGTCCGTCAGGTCAGCCAGGCGGCTACCACGGGCGGCGCCAAAACCAAAGGCGGTACGGCGGGTGGATCGAGCGATCAGTGGGGACCGGTCCGCGTCGAGAAGATGCCGAAGATTCGGAAGGTGATCGCCAACAAGATGCACGAGTCGTGGTCGACCGTGCCGCGGGTGACCAACTTCGACGATGCCGACGTGACGGAGCTGGAAAAGATCCGCGTCTCGAGCAAAGACGACTATGCCAAGAAGGGGATCAAGCTCACGAGCATGCCCTTCATCATTAAGGCTGTTGCGATGGCGCTGCGGAACCACCCGGCGATCAACGCTTCGGTCGATATGGCGAACGACCAGATCATCTACAAGGAATACGTGAACATCGGCGTGGCGGTCGACACCGATCGCGGCTTGGTGGTGCCGAGCCTGCGCGGCGCCGATTCGATGTCGATTCCGGACATCGCCCGTCAGCTGGCCACGATGGCGGAGAACATGCGGGACAGCAATTTCTCGATTGCCGATCTGCAGGGGAGCACGTTCACGATCAGCAACCTGGGCGCGATTGGCGGCACCTACAGCACGCCGATCGTGAACACGCCCGAAGTGGCCATTCTGCTCGTCGGCCGCTCGCGAAAATTGCCCGTGGTAATCGGCGAGGAGATCAAGGTCCGCCTGATGATGCCGCTCAGCCTGTCGTACGACCACCGGCTGGTCGATGGCGCAACGGCGGCACGGTTTCTGAATGACGTGATCGACTATCTAAAGGCGCCGAGCCGGCTGCTGCTGGCGGTCTAGTCGTAGCGGCTATCGGCACCGAAGTTCTCGTTACGACGCTCTGCGTCGTAACGCACGCTGTGGACGCTCTGCGTCCTGTCCCGCCGGTGAGTGATTAATGCTCAGGGGTCGGGATCATTTTTCGGCGATGCCGCTTTCGATGGCGGACCATGATTGGCCGAAAAATGGTCCCGACCTGATCGCTTTGCGCTCAAGACGCGGGCGGCAGGTCAGCGAAGAGATCGGCGAGATCAATAACCAGCCCGGGCAGGATCAGGCTCGGCATCTTGGCCGGGCTCACGAAGTCGGCGCGGTCCTGCGGCGAGCTGAAGCGTTGAATCTCCTGGCGTTCCGGATAGACGTACCACACTTCTTCCACGCCGGCGGCGAAGTACTCGTCCAGCTTGTTCGTCATCTCGCGAACCGTGTTGCCGCGGCTGATCACTTCGACGGCCAGGTTCGGAGCAACCGGGGCAACTGGGCGTTGAAAAATCCCGCCTGGAAGTCGTTGCGCGGAGAAGTACGACACATCTGGCAAACGCACCGTTGAGGTTTTGGTTCGAGCTGGGCCGTCCGAGCCTGTGACCCAACCGAGTCGAGCAGGCCGCACGAAGTTCGTGAGAATCGTGCCTAGCAGCACCGCCAAATACGATTCGATTCTGCCCACGGTCTTCTCCACGAGCGTACCGTCGACCAGCTCGACAAGTCGATCTCTGCGTTCGATGAAGTCGAGCAGGTCTTGCTCCGTCGCTGTGCCAGGCGCCGGATCGTGAACCACGCGGGCTAGAGGAATATCGCCGAAGCGGGTTACCAGATCGCCTGCCGTCCAACCAGTCGAATTGTCGATGCCGATTGCCACGCTGGCTGACCGTTTCATGGAGGCAGAGTCGGTTGAAGCGGCACGGGAGGCGAGAGCCTCCTGACGTGCGTTCCCGCGCGGAGCGTGGGAACGAGGGCTTTCTCGATTATAGCTTCCAGCCGTCAGGAACGACGCCTTCTTTCACCACGACTGGCACGCCGTCGCGGATAATGCATGGCTCGTCTTCGCCGCGATTTTCGACGCTTTGTTCGTTCACGATCCGCACATTCTTGCCGATGCGGACGTTCTTATCGATGATCGCGCCGTCGATATAGCAGTTGGCCCCGATGCCGAGCGGCGGCTGGCCCTGGGCGGCGTGGCGGGCACGATCGTTGTCGTGCTCGAAGATGTCGTTGCCCATGATCAGCGTGTTGCGGATTGTCGCTCCTTCGCCAATCACGCAGCGCACACCGATCACGCTGTTTTCGATCCGCGCCCCTTTGCCGATGACGCAGCCGTCCGAAATCAGGCTCCCCTGCACGTGCGCGCCGTCCATTCGCGTCGGCGGCAGAAAGCGGGCGCGAGAATAGATCGGCGCCTCGGGCGAGATCAGTTCGAATGGAGGGTTCGCCGAAGCGAGGCTCAGGTTGGCGTCGTAGAACGCCTTAATCGTGCCGATATCTTCCCAGTAGCCATCGAACATGTGCAGCATCACGCGCTTCGACCGGACAACGGCGGGGAAGATTTCCTTGCCGAAGTCGGGATAGTCGGTCTTCTCGAGCGCTTCGACGAGCATGTCGCGGTTGAACAGATAGATGCCCATGCTGGCGACGAGATCGCGTCCCTTACTTTCAATGCCGCGGGCATCGATCCACGCCGGGTCCATTTTGACGATGTCCATCTCCTTGTGCGTCTGCGGCTTTTCGAGGAAGCCCTGCACCCGCCCCTCGTCGTTGATCCGCATGATGCCAAAGGCCTTAGCCGCTTCACGATCGACAGGAATGCCGGCGATGGTCACGTCGGCTTTGAGCTCACGATGGGTTCGCAGCATGTCGCGATAGTCCATCCGGTAGAGCTGGTCGCCGGAGAGAATCAGCACATAGTCGATGCCCGGCTGCTGCAGGTAGCGGAGATTCTTGCGGACCGCGTCGGCTGTGCCTTGGTACCAATCCTTGCGTTCATCGTTGGTCGTTTGCTGAGCCGCAAGCAATTCAACGAAACCGCCGCTGAAGTGGTCGAAGCGGTAAGTCTGGCGAATGTGACGATGCAAGCTGACCGACATGAACTGCGTCAGCACGTACATCCGGTTCATGCCGCTGTTGATGCAGTTCGACAGCGGAATATCGATCAGGCGGTACTTGCCACCCAGCGGAACGGCCGGTTTCGAGCGGTACTTGGTCAGCGGGTAAAGCCGGGTGCCGCGGCCGCCACCGAGCACGAGGGAAACAACATTCCGCATGAGGAGAAACCTTCAGAAGACGCGATGCGAGAACAAAGACGAGTCCGCCAGGGGACCAAGATAACGGTTGAGCCGGCCGACGAAAACCTCGCGGACTAAGTTCTTTGCAGAGGCAAAGCTTGTGCCGGACGCAGGTTAGGAATGTGTTTGGACCGAGCGGGCCCCGCTTTACCCCGCCGCTGTGAAGAACCCACAAGCCAGCGGCGCGGATTCCCATGCCGGGTGAGCGAGAGCGTCGCCCGGCCTACAACTTCTGCGACAGTCAGGGCGACAGCTCACTCGGCCGTCGCATGCTGCTTCTTCGGTTTGTAGATCTCGGTCGCCGTTCCGAAGAAGGTTTCGCTGGCGTTCATCAGGGTTTCGCCGAGCGTCGGGTGAGGGTGAACCGTCTCCGATAGATCGCGGGCCTCGCAGCCCATCTCAATCGCCAGCACCGCTTCCGAAATCAACTCGCCGGCGCCCGGGCCGACAATGCCGCAGCCGAGCACGCGCTCGGTCACCGGATCGATGAGCCACTTGGTCAGACCCTCGGTGCGGCCCAGCGCCTGAGCTCGTCCGCTGGCTGCCCATGGGTAGATGGCCACCTCGACCTGTCGGCCTTCCTTCGTCGCCTGATCCTGGGTGAGCCCTGCCCAGGCAATTTCCGGGTCGGTGAACACGACCGCGGGGATCGCCGCCTTGTCGAACGTCACCGGCTTGCCCATCACGACTTCGACGGCCACGCGTCCTTCGTGCGAGGCCTTGTGCGCGAGCATCGGTTCGCCCGCCACATCGCCGATCGCCAGGATGTGGGGATCGCTCGTCCGCTGCGAGCGGTCGATCTCGACGAAGCCCTTCGCGTCGACCTTCACCTGCGTGTTTTCCAGACCAAAGCCGCGGCTGTTAGGCCGGCGACCGACCGAAACGAGCACGCGGTCGTACTTCTCGGTGCCGAACTTGCCCGGCCCCTCGAACGCCACTTCCACCTTGTCACCGCGCAGGCCAACCGAGCCGACCTTGGTGTTAAGATAGATCCGCTTCTCGAATAGTTGCTCCAGGTGCTTGTGCAGCGGCTTCACCAGGTCGCGATCGGCCCCCATCAGCAAGCCGTCCATCAGTTCGACAACGCTTACCTTCGAACCAAGGTTGGCGTACACCGTGCCCATCTCCAGGCCGATATATCCGCCGCCGATCACCAACAACGATTCCGGCACATCTTTCAGCTCGAGCGCGCCGGTCGAATCCATCACCCGGTCGCTACCGACGTTGAAGGCGGGGGGCATCGCCGGCGTGCTGCCGGTCGCGAGGATGCAGTGGTCGAACGTCAGCTTGCGATCTTCCGGAATGGACGGATCGTCACCTTCCAGCCGCAGCGTCGTCGAGTTCTCGAACACGCCGCGAGCTTGAATGACTGTCACCTTCCGTCGCTTGGCAAGCTGCTTCAACCCACCGGTGAGGTTCTCGATGACCTTCTCTTTGCGAGACCGCACCTTGTCGATGTTGATCTTCGGCGCCTGAAATTCGACGCCCCAACCCTCGGTCAGTTCTTCGGCTTCCGAAATTACACGGGCGACGTGCAGCAAAGCTTTCGAAGGAATGCAGCCTCGCAAGAGGCAGGTGCCGCCCAGCCGACGATCGGCCTCGACAATCGTCACTTCCAGCCCTTCGTCGGCTGCCAGAAACGCGGCAGCATATCCACCAGGGCCACCACCGAGAACAACCAGTTTGCTATGCATCGAAGTGGGTCCAAACTTCAGCGCGAGTAACGATCGACTTGCTGCGAGAGTTCGTTTCAGCCGGCGAAGCCAAAACGAACGAGCGAAAACTAACACCATTCTCCGTCCCAGGTTCTGCCTGGGACGAAACGAACCGGAGGCTCGGCCTCCGCGCCCCGCGAGCGAACTCCGCCACCACAACTTAGCCGGCGAGTAACACTCGCCGGAGAACAGCTATCTCGCCTTCGATTCAGAAAGCGGACCGAATTCGCCGTTCTCCGGAGCGTACTTGCGCTCCGGCCAAAGAGTGGAAGCGTCTTCGCGGGACGGCCGAGGCGCCAGCCTCGGGTCATCGCGTTCCCAGACAAAAGCCTGGGAACGAGTGCATAGAACAATAGTAGCGCCAATTAGCGCGAGAGGAACTCGACAACGATGTTCACATCCACCGGCAGGCTGAAATCGCCCGGTCCGGGAATGCCGGCCATCGTGGCGCGGAGCGTTTCGCCATCGAAGTTCAGCCAATCGGGCGTATTCACGCCACCTTCGCCGACCACGCCTTTGTACAGGCCGTAGATCTTCTCGTTCGGGCGGGTCGTGATCACGTCGCCAGGACGAACCTGGTAGCTCGGGCTGGTCACCTTCACGCCGTTCACAAAGAAGTGACCGTGTACGATGCCTTGGCGAGCCTGCGGACGGGTCTTCGTGAAGCCGGCGCGGCGGATGACGTTGTCCAAACGACGCTCGCAGAGCGTCAGGATCTGCTCGCCCGTGTTGCCCTTCTTCGAAGCCACCATCGAGTAGTAGCGGCGAAGTTGCCGCTCACCGAGGCCGTAATAGTGCTTAATCTTCTGCTTCTCGGCCATGGCTTTGCCCCAGTTCGACAGACGGCGCTGTCCCTTGGTATGCATGCCTGGCGGATTCGAGCGACGCTCGAGGGCGCGGGAAGCTCCCGCCGATTCATAAATCAGAGTGCCCAGGCGGCGATTGACGCGCGCCTTCGGACCGTTGTAACGAGCCATTCTCTACCAACTCCTGCGAGTTCGACTACTTCGCAGAACGCCCTGGTTCAGCCAGGCGACAGGGCAGGGGACCGAAGTCACCACTTCCTGTCACAGCAGAACGAGCGCTGCGCAAGTCCAACTCAATGAACGGGCCAGTGCCTTAACGCAAGACGTCGGCCGCTTTAAGTGAAGCCCCTTATCATGGCGAAACCGGGCAAGTTCGACAAGCCCGCGTCGGGCAGGCTTCTAGCCTGCCCGGGTCTCCATTCCAGTGACGCATGACGAAGCCCAAATGACCAAACCAGGTCAACTAGCACCTCCCTCGCCGTCATTCCCGCGTCGCGGCCGCTATTTCGACCGGCAAGAAATACAACCCCTTATCGGCAATTCATCGAGTCCAGATTCAGCCTCTCTGAACACCCCCCCTTGTGGCTGCGAATACAACAGATGTGCGCTTTCCATGTTGGCGGCTAAGTACTTGATAGTGCGAGCCTTGTGAATTTTTCAGCCGTTTTCGCCACAACCCCTTTTGCAAACCTCTGAACAGGCCCCAATCGCGCGTATCGCGACCCGCGGTTCACAACCCCTCCGCCCACCGAATTGCCAAACAGCAGGGCCCGCCGCGACTGCCAAGGCTGGAGTCCCGCCGAGACTCAACCCGACCAGTCCTCCGCCCAAGACGGCGCAGCAACAAACGCCCCACGCTATCTTCCAATGGCGAGGGTTCGCGTTGCTTTGATTATATAATAATTTTTAACAACAGTCAATTCTCAGCCTAAGCCATCCTTCGCCTGCCGCCTTCCAGCCGGTGCCTGTCTACCACCCGGCTTCAGCCGGTGGGACCAGAGGCTGGGGGCCTTCAATGCCTTTAGCCGGCTTAAGCCGGCTGGGACCGCGGCTTCAGCCCTCGGTCCCGGAGAAGGAGATGGTCGAGAAGCCTGCTGGAGCAGGCTGCATGAGTGCCACTCATCTAGAGCTTGACATCCCGGCTGAAGCCGGGGGCAAACAGAGGCCGGCTGAAGCCAGCCTGTACGCAAAGGTGTTTTCGGTCCGTTCAGAGTGACTTGAAGCCACTCGGTCGCCTAGAATCAACCTCGGCGCATGTGCTCCGCTAAACACGGTGCTCCGGAGCCCCTCATGCTGTCGGCCAAAGACCTGACCCGCTATCCAATCGACCCGCTTCTTCTCGAATTGGTTCTCGAAGCCGTGGCTCGCAAGTGGAGCGTGTTGCCGGTGGCCGTCGAGGACGATCGACTGCACCTGATCCTGCCCGCTGACAGTCCCGCCTATCCCGACGACCTTTGCGACACGCTCCGCTTCGTACTCGGCCGCAGCTTTACTTACGACCTAGCCCCCATTCGAGACCTGGCGCCGCTCGTCGAATTGCATTACGCGGCGGTCCACTCGCCCATCGCACTCTGCGGCGCCCAACTCAAGTTCCGCTGCCCCAAGGAATGGATCAACCTACGGCCGACCGAAGACGTCCGCGTCCGCCACTGCCAGGTCTGCAACCGCCGTGTCACCTACTGCACGTCCATCGGCGAGTACCAAAAGCTCGCCTCCGAACACGAATGCGTCGCCTACTTCGACCCCAGCGAGCAGGCCGAATACCTAGGCGAACCGTGACCGCCAAGTCCTGGATCGCAGCGACTTCAATGATAGGGTGCCTGGGGCATAGCGCAGCGCTGCCCCAGTGAATCGCGAGTTTGTTCCGCTCCTCCGAAGGGTAGGCCGCGTCCGCTTGCCGAGCCCGGGGCAACGGCTTCGCCTATGCCCCAGCCATCCGGCCGATTCACTCGCTGCACCGGCCAGTGAATTTGCTTGTGCGGGGCTGTACTGAGTAGAACATGGGCTGCAATGTCCGATACGGACGGGGATCTCTGACAAGGAGGGTTGGCTATGGTTCGGATCCTGCTGAAGTTCATGGCGGTCGTGCTGTTTGGCGGGCAGTTGGTCCTGCCACAAACGATTTTCGCTCAGGAGCCTCACCCCACGGGGTATTCGCTACCTCAACAAGACGGGGCTGACTCAACTGCTATACGAGAATCGGGTACTCCCGTTCACGTTCAACTGACCGCGGTAGTTATCCATCTCGACAAACTCCGCCAGATCGGTCTGCATTGGGACCTATCCAAGGAAAAGCTTGATGAGATTAACGAAAAGCAGGGCGGCAAATTCTATGACTTCGTCCATTCGCTCACCGAGGGAGACTCGGCCCAAGTCATCTTCGCGCCGCAACTGAGGGTGATTGCCGGGCAGAAACTTTCGCTTGAGATTTCCTCGTGCAACTTGGAGGTCGCGCCGAAGTTTCAGGAAAACGGCGACATTCAAATGGATCTGGCGATGAAGGGACTGCTCCGCTTGCCTCACAGCCGATCGGCTGGCGACAGAAGTGCTCTCTCTTTTCGTCCGCCGGATGCATCCATCGAAATGCCGTTTGATGTGACGAAGAAAGTTGTCGTTCGGCCTGGAGAAACTATCTTTCTCGTCCGACCCGAATCTGAGGTGCAGCCTTCACTCAAAGAAAAAGAGCCAGCCAACGAGGCAGACTCGAAGGTAGAAGAGAATACGGAACCGAAGCAGGCCGTGTTGTTCTTTGCGCAAGTGGATACGAAGCCGTTGCACAAACCGGATGCTGAAAGCACCGTAGCTCCAAACATGGATCCGCCGAGTCTCAAGCCAAGTACACCCGGCGATCCGCATTACAGCCATCCTGGGGCGCCGCCACCACCGGTGAGGCTTCCTTCATCGGTGCCGATGTCCATCCCATCTACGGAGTATTGAAATCGCAGACGAGTGGATATCCATACACGGCATAGGTGCCGAGACTGAAACGAAACAGGCGCGCCCCGCCGTTTGCCGGTCGCTGGGCACGATGGCGGCAGAAGTGTTTCTCTGGGGTTAAAGAATAAGCGGGCAGCCCGGCTCGCTTTGTCAGCTGGGCGAGCAAGGGGCCTCGACGATACGAATTCCTATGCTCCGCGCATCCACGGCGCAGTAAATAGTAACTGTGGAGCAAGCGCGCGACGGAGTGGCTGGCGCATAGCAAACCGCTGTCCCAGTGAACCTTTGAGTTTGTATGCACCTGTTAGCCTTTTGCCTGAATCGGTTCGCCAATCCCTCGGGCAACGGCTTCGCCTATGCCCCAGCCACCCGTCGCCGTCTTTGACCGGAACAATGTCTAATGCAGAAGCCACGAGTCATCTACATCGACGTCGATGACACCCTTATCCGCTCCGCGGGCACGAAGCGGATGCCGATTGCTGGCGTCGTTCAGCGTGTCAGGGCCCTACACCAAGAAGGAGCAGCTCTTTATTTGTGGAGCAGCGTCGGCGCCGACTACGCCCGCGCTTCGGCAGCCGAACTTGGCATCGAAAACTGCTTCGTCGCCTTCTTACCTAAACCCGACGCATACATCGACGACCAGGCCGTTCACCAGTGGCGCTACTGCAAGCACGTGCTTCCCGGCAACTGCCATGAGTGCTGACATACTTGCCTTGCTACGTGCAATGAGTTAAGAGAGGGTGCCTGGGGCATAGCGCAGCGCTGTCCCGGTGAACCGCACTCGCGGCACGCCAGCCTACGAACCGCAGCGCTTCTTTCGCAGCAAGCTGGCGGCTGCTTCGTCGATGAGCAGTTCGGCGCTGTCTTCCGCACAGAACACGGCGAGGGGGCGGAAGTGTCGCTGGTCGAGCGCCATTTGGATGAGGTCTTCGGCCGCGAGTGTCATCCGCCCGGCGCGGCGCGTGAGAGGGAACGTCATACCGGCCACGCCATCGTACGAGCGATAAACCACTTCCGTGCAGACCAGCCGGTCCGAGCGAGTGAAGTCGAAGTCGAAATCGTACTCCTTCCCTTCGTGGAACAAACCGCGGCAGAGAGCTTCGGCGATCTGGGATTCTTCGAGTTGCGGCCGCAGCACGGCAATCGCGTCGCAGCAGCAGGGGGAGCGAAACGAGCGGATCTGAACGCCGTCTTTGAGCGCCTCTAGCACGCGCGCCGGCTCGTGCGGATCGACCTCGAGCAGCCGCCGCCACCGCGGAAGGGCATGGTGATGTTGCGACACCCCCATCCGCTCCAAGCCGGGGCAGTCGCCGAGAAACAGCGCGGCATGCGGCCAAAAGCCTGGCAGGAAATAATTGGTCAGCGCGTGCTCTTTGCGCGTGATCAGCACGTCGCCTGGCCGTAGCACACCGCGCAGTTGTTCCACGATGCGGTTGGGCAATTGCGGACAATGAGCAGGCCGGACGGATACCTCCGACGCGAAGTTGCCGGCCAGCCGCTGCAAGCCGAACAGCGCGCGATGCAGCAGATCTCGCCGAAGCGCATTCCACGCCAGCCTCGTTTTAACTCGCACTCGCATGCGGGTATAGCTGCGCAGGCCGATCTGAAGCCGCGTCGACAAGCGATCGATCAGCATCAGCAGCGAGCCGAACGGTTCGTCTGCAGACAGCGCACGCAACTCCCCCTCATGCAACTGAAAGTAGCTGAGCGCGTGATAGAGGTGCCAAACGTGCAGCGGCTTCGTGAGCGATGCCTGAACGGTTTCATAAGTCCAGGCCGGGATTGCGAAATGCGGCTCCGGCTCGTTCAGCTTCGCCCGCAAGATGCGATCTTCATGAAACCGCTCGCGAAGAAACCGGGCGGCGTCGATCAGCACGAGGGCGGCCGCGAAGGCGACCAGGAAAGCCCGCGGCCGCTGCTGGGCGTCGAAGTCGGTCTCGCGTCGAAACGCCGTGACGAGTTCCAGCAGCGCGCTCCGCGATTGCCAGTAAGAAACCAGCAAGTGGCGAACGGCTTCGTCCTCAGTCGGCGTGAGGTATCCCCGGCTGCTGCCTTGAAAGCCGTCCAGCAGCGTGCCGGTTCGCGCTTGCAACTCGGCAAATTGCCGCGCCACACTGATGACAACAGCGGCATCAGCCGCAATTTGCTCAGGCGACACGGCAATCTCCTGCAAGGGAACATCGATACCGGCTCAATGTAGACCCTGGTATACAGCCCGCCAAGAATTTCTTGGGCGGCTGGCTAGAACTGGTTAGGAGGTAGCTCAGGTTGTTAGCGCTCGGTTGGGATGGGTTTGCGCATCGAATTTCAGTCGCCAACGAGGTCACGGTCCCTTCGGGATGCGGATCAAGTGCAGCCGGTGGTAGGGCACGTTGTCCCGGTCCGCAGAGGCGATGACGAAGTAGCCGAGCTTGCTGTAGGTGGTGAGTTCGCCGCCTTTGGCGATTCCTGACAGATTGTAGGTAGCCGCGTGACGATACTCGTTCCCATCCGGGTCCGTCGCGACGAGGTGCTCCAGGCCGCGGGACGAGACCGCGTAGACGCTGCCCGGGCGGTCGCTGAAGAAGTGATAGAACGAATCGACTTGCGGCAGTTCGAGCTTTTGCAGCACTTTGCCGTCACGCTGCATGCGAGTGATGGTGCCCGACGGCTTGAAAAACGTCTCGGCGAACCACAGCCGATCTTCTCCTTCAATCAGCACGAGGCGATCGCGGGTTTTAATCTCGTCCGCCGTTCCCATTTCGTTCAGCCGAGCGACGAACTGCCCCAGGCTGTATTCCGACGGTCCGAAGATCTTGGTAATGTTGCCGCCGATCCAAAGATCGCCGCGGGGATCGCGCAGCGGCATCCCGACATTGCCCAGGGGATGAGCCGCGTGCGTGGCCTTGGTGAGGAGCAGCTCTCCGTCTTCGATCTGGCCGAGGAACGAGCGACCGCTTTCGTGGGCCAGCTTCATATCCGAGACATAGACTCGGCTGCCATCGCCCACCGAGGCAATGAACCACACATCGCCGCCGCGCGAGCCGGCCTCCTTTAGCAACTCCGCGGCATCCTGCCATCGGTCGTCCATCAGCACGCTCAGGCGACTCTGTTCGAGCAGCCAGATATTGCCGAATCTATCGGCGACGATGCTGCAGGAACTCAGCGGACGAACGAGCGGAACGTGGGGACCCGCGAAGGCAGCAGCCATCGCTTCGTGATTGGTGCGGATAAATTCCTTGAGGTCGATGTTTTTCGATTCCAGCTTTAACTTCTCGCCTTGCCGCCACAGCGACAGCGTCTTGGTCGCCACCAACACTTCGCCATTTCCGCCGCAGGCCAGGATGCTTCCCGGATGCTTCCACTCTTCGACCTTCTGCCAACCGACGCCGCCGAAGTAATACAGCCCGTCGCCACTGCGGCCGGCCCAGACGGTGCCGTCGGCTGCGACGGCGCGGGCATTGTGATCACAGAGTTTGCTGCGAGTTTCGAGCGCCAAGCGGTCCTCTTCCTTGTCGGAAGAGTAAACCATGACGAGTGAGCGCGAGAACGACTCCTTCGTCAGATAAACTCGCCCCGCCTCATCGACGCCGCGGAGATAACGATAATCGGCATCGGGTATCTCGCGCACCAGCCGCGACTCTTCGAGATCGACGAGCGCCGGTCCAACGTGCGAAGCCGGTTGCGGTATCCAAAGTTGCTTTCCCCCAGCCGTTGTGATCGGAAGCGGTGCATCGTCGGAGAAGGGCCGTAGTAGCCGCACGAGAGCAGGGTCGGTGACGACTGTTGTGGTTCGGCCCTCGAGGATGGCGAGTGCTGGGCCGGACGGCTGGCCTTCGCTGTCGACGGTCGCCTGAGCGCCCACAAACACTCGGCCTTGAGAGTCCTGTTGCAGCCACATCACACCGCCGACTTGCACGTTGCCAAATCGCGTGAGCGGAAAGCTGGGCTTCACTGGCGTGGCGACCTTCGGACGAGATGCTGGCGTTCGCCGCTTCTGCTTGAGCGCGGCGATGACGTTCCGCAAGCGTTCCTGTTGCTCGAGCGATTTGCTCACGGCGAGCGCCGCTTCGACTTGCGGCAGCATCTCGGGACCTAGCTGGCTAAGCTCCGCTTGGGCGTTGCTGCGGACGTTGAAGGAGTCGTCGTCGAGCTTCTTGACGAGCGATTCGAATTCAGCGCGGGGATCGACGGGCGGTACCGCCTTCTTCGTTGGTGCCTCTTTTGCAAGTTGCTCTTCTTCGTCGCCGCCGAGGCGGAACGATGTCAACGGCTTTCTCGGGTCCAGCCGCCAGACGACTCCTTCGTCCGTCACAACGATACTTCCGAGAACCTCTCCCACCTCAAACTTCGCGTCATGCGGTTTCCACTCGCCATCGCGCAGCACGAGCAATCCGCTCGTTTTCTTGGAGGCGGCGACAACCCACTTTCCGTTTGGGCTAGCCGCAAACAGAAGTGGGTACGGGCGACGCTCTTCGTCTGGCAGTTTGAGAAAGTCCCACTGCTCGCCGTCGTAAGAGAGGATGCCGGTTTGGCCGAAGAAAAACACACGCGAACCGGCGGAACAGTTCATTGGCCCGCCGCTGCGCAAAGTGCCGAGCGTCGGTACTCGGCCGCGGAAGTACTCCTTGTCTTCCAGCTTCGTCGGTTCAATCCATCGCTCGCCGTCGTATCCGAGCAATTTGCGGCGGTGCTCAAAATAGAACCAGGCCCGTCCTGCATGATCGAGCAGCGCAAGCTCGGCGCCTCGAATCTGGGGCGATTGGTTCTTGAATTCAAGCTCGATCGCAGCTTGAGCTTCCGCTTGCGGAACGGCCGGTGTACCCGCCAGCGGCAACACCAATTGATGCCAGACCCGCTGATCGGGACCAATCGTCACGCTGGTCACCTCACGCGGCAGTGCCTGCCAACGGTAGTTGGGCACGTCGATCCGCAGCCGCTTCGGCTCAGCGGCGAATGCTTCGACACCGAACGGCGCTGCGGCCAACAGAACGGCCACAATGAGCACCGCCCGAAGGAGCTTGATACGCTTGGAACCGGTGCGTAACGCCAACGTTGCGGGTGCAGAAGCCATTGTCCTCTCCCATGAGTTCAATTCTTCGGCGAACAACGCTTCATGTGGCGGCCAACGCAAACAGTTCCGGCAACTGGTCAATTCGCCGCGTTTCGCCGTCGTTGCCGTTGCGGGCGTCGAACCTGCCGGCCACGGCGCGAGCTTCCTTGTCGAGCCATTCGCGAAGCGTGGCAATCTCGCGCTGCCCGTTGGCGCCCGCCGGTGGAGCGTCTTCGGGAAGCTGGATCTTGATTGCTCGCCGGCTTTCTCCCAGCTTGTCACACAGCACCAGGCCGGCGCGGAGCAGAGCCAATCGATTTAAGCCGGAGACCGCAGAATTGCCCACCGGGAAGTAGCGTTCGAACAGCTTCTTGGCCCGCGCCGTTTCGTCGATGAGCGTCAGGAAAATAATGTGCTTGGCGACGTCCTTGCAATTGCTCTCGATCGGCCGCAGCTTTCGCCCCGATTGCTTCTGGAGCGCGACGGCCTCGTCCCGTTTTCCCTGACGTAGCAGCAGGAGCAAGACATCGCTGATGCTTCGCAATGGTTCTTCGGCGCAGCTTAGCCGCCCCTCAACCATCGGCAGGCGAGCCTGGTATTGCTTCTCGTAATCGCCAAGCAATTCGTAATACTCGGCATCGCCGCTGTAGACGCACGCCGGGCAGTCGCTGAGCATGTCTCGCTCTACGCCGGCCAGTGCTTCGTTGGCGGCCACTGCCCCTGCGACATCTCGCATCTCGGCCAGCACATCGCGCCGCAGCTTTTTCACTGCATACAGCGAATGACCGCCTGCCCGATACCGACGCTCCATATCGGCGAGCAATCCCTCGATCTGTTGCCGGCTGATCGTGTGCGCTTCGGAAGTGTTGCCGACGATCCACTTGTACTGCCAGAGCAGATCATACTCATCGTAGATATCAGGATTGCGATCGAACTGCGCCACACACCAGGCGAAAGCCACCATGCTCACGTCATGACGGCCAGAGAACGTTGCCAAGCGAATCAGATCCTGACGCAGCTCGTAACCGAGTTCCACATCGTTGTGCGAATCGGCAATGCGAACGGCTTCTTCGAGCAGAGCCAAGGCCACGGGACCATCGGGCAGGCCATATGCCTCGGCCTGGAGCTCTTCAATTTGTGCGAAATAGTCGCTCATGCGGATCCTTTCCCTTGCTGAGTTGCCCAGTCGACCAGACCCACGAGACCCTGGCTGAGCAGTCCGAGTTCGTGGCTGCTCAGCGGCTGCTGGGCCATGAGGAGCGCTTGGACGTAGAGCACTTCGATCGCTCGCTGCACCCCAGCCGAGTCGCCGAGCCCGGCGAGTCGCCCAATGAGCGGGTTGCTTCCGTTGAGACAAAGCTGGGCCGATTCAGGTCCGCGATTTCGCTGCGTGAACGCTTCGAGTACTCCGGCAAACAGCGGATCGGCAGTTTCTTTGGCTTGTTCCAAGCTCCGCTGAAAGCGAGCCTCGTCACCGGCGTTATAGAGCGCAGCAATCTCAGTCGGCTGAAACTTACGGGCCTCGACGCCGCAACGGAGCGGCCGCAGGACCCGCGTAGCGACGGTCAGCAACTCGTGAAAGTGATCCTGCTCAGCCAGCGTCAGTTCCTCGAACTCTTGCGCGAGCAGCGTTGGGTCGACACGCTGCACGTCGACTTCGGGCAGGAACTCGGGTAGCCGCGCGAGCAGCTCCGCGTCGTAGACATAACCTGCGTTCACGATCAGCAGGCCCTGTGCGGCTGCAACCTTGACCACCTGATGAAAGTCGCCGGAATCTTCGAGATAGCGAATCGTGGTAATTCCGCTATCCAGGATCTGGTCGAGCGTGCGGCGGCCCTGCGAGGTTTCGAACGTCAGCGAGCGCACGAAAGTGCGGTAGCACTCGTCGTCTTCTTGGGCGAGCGCTTTGATCGCCAGGTGATGGACGTTCAGGAATCGCCGCCAGCGTTCGGGGTCGCGCTCGGACAGTTTGAGCAAATGGTCGCGCAGACAGACGCCCAGTTCCTCTCTCGCTGCTTCCAATCGGCTGTCTTCGTAAAACGACTCTCGCGACGCCGTGGGGCGAAGCTGATCGACATTCACAATCGCTTTGACGAAGAACGCCCAGTCGGGCAAAAGGTTTTCGGCTGCCTCGCTGAGAAGCATGTTCTTGAGATAGACGCGGTGCGTCCGCTTCGCCGCTAAGTTCGCCGAGTGCGATAGCACGTAGGCCACTCCATCGACTCCGCCCGTCACCGAATAAAGCGGAATGGCGTCGAGAAAATGGCTGTCGAACTGCTGCTGGCCAAAGCGGAGCAGTGCTTCGGTCCGTTCTCGCTCGGTGCGATACTTCACTCGCCACGGCGGCGGCTCGGAGTTGATCTCCACGCTGCCACGACCCGAAGAGACTCGAATGGGGTAGGGGAGCAGCCCACCATAGTATTCGACAAGCGAGCGCAGGCGATCCCCTTCGAAGAGCTCGTGCTGCGACTCGCGACACGTGAGATAAACCTGCGTACCAGTGGCATGCTCGCCGCTTAGCGTGCGCACGCTGTACGAGCCATCGGCCCGGCCGCGCCACTCGACGGCAGGCGAATCGTCGCGGGCACTCTTGGTGACCATGACAATCTCATCGCTTACTACGAAGCACGACAATAAGCCGATGCCGAACTGGCCTAAATAGTCCTGGATCTTCTCCCCTTGCTCCGTCCGTTTCGAACTCTCACCGATGGTGGCCAGAAAGCGGTGCACTTCGCCTTCGTTCAAGCCCACGCCGTTGTCGCTGACGACCAGCACGGCCGGCTTGCCCCGAGGCGCGGTGAGTTCAAAGGTGATTTCCCCGCGATGCTCCGGTTCGAGCTTGAGCCGGGCAGTGATCGCATCGACGCCGTTTTGCAGCAATTCGCGGATGAACACCTCAGGCCGGCTGTACAGATGGTCGGCCAGCAGTTCGATGATGCCGCGCAGGTTGATTTGAAAATGATGATCCACAGACATTCCTTGCGACGGAAAGAGGAGCCCCATCAAAATAAGGGACCGGCCGGCGGAGTTCCACAAGCTTCCGGTCAAGACGCCAGAAAGCCGCTCGGGTTCGCCACAAGCACCGCATTCTGAAATCCACAACCGCGGCATGTTATCCTTGTTGTTGTACCGAGCCGCCGAGGCAGTCCGCGGCCGCTCGTGTTGCGTCCTCTTTTCCCTAATCGAATTCGACTATGCCTCTCGAACGACTCGGTCCCTTTAAGCTTGAAAAGGTGCTCGGCCGCGGAGGGATGGGGTCGGTCTATGTCGGCGTGCGCGAGTCCGATGGCCAGAGGGCGGCGGTGAAGGTGCTTTCGCCGCACCTGTCGGACGACTTCAACTTCCGCGAGCGGTTCAAGTCGGAAGTGGAGACGCTTAAGAAGCTCCTCCATCCGAACATCGTCCGGCTGTTCGGTTACGGCGAAGAAGACGGCCATCTCTACTACGTGATGGAACTCGTCGAAGGGCACAGTTTGCAGGACGAACTCACCGCTGGGCGGCGGTTCACCTGGCGCGAAGTCGTGCGAATCGGCATCGACGTGGCCAAGGCGCTTAAGCACGCGCACGATCGAGGCGTCATCCATCGCGACCTAAAACCGGCCAACCTGCTGATCGATGCTCAGGAGCACACAAAGCTCACCGACTTCGGCATCGCCAAGCTCTATGGTGGCACGAGCATCACATCCGACGGCGGCGTCATCGGGACGGCCGACTACATGGCTCCCGAGCAGGCTGAGGGGAAGCAGATCACTTCGCGGTGCGATCTGTACAGCCTCGGCAGCGTGATGCATGCGTTGCTCACCGGCAAACCGCCGTTCACCGGCAAGACGCTCCTCGAGGTGATGCAGCAACTACGTAGCGAGCGGCCCGTTCCTATACGACGCTTCTGCCCCGATGCGCCGGAAGAACTGGAAACGATCATCCTGCAATTGCTGGAGAAGGACCCCCAGAAGCGGTTGCCGACGGCCATCGCGCTCGCCAATCGGCTGAAGGCGATGGAGCATGCCTTGTCGCTGGAAACGCGGGTTGGGCTGGCGGCGGACGACGATGATCTGCGCTTGCTGGTAGACGAGCCAGCACAAAGCAAGAGACGCCCCGGACCGACGCCGACGGATGTAGCTTTCTCTCAGCAGGCAACCGCCGAGCTGCCGCCTGAAGATGAATACCGACTGTCGGGCGAAATGCCAACGATTGTGACCGGCGCGGGCGCCGAGATCTCACCTGCTCCGGCAGGTTCGCTGACCGGTCGTTCGGCAGGAACATTGACGGGCAGGAGAACGGGCGACCCCGTAGCGACCGACACAGCCCGGGCCGCCCACTTCACCACCGTCAGCGAAGCGGAGCTGCGCCGGGGTACGCTCGAACCGAGCGATGAAGGTGGCGCAGGGCAGTGGATCAAGATCGGCCTGGTACTGGCGGGCGCGGCAGTGCTGCTGGCTGGTTTGGTTTTTTACGCGACGCGGGCCCCCTCGGCTGACTCGCTTTACGCGCGCGTCGAGAAAGTTGCCGAAGAAGGAGATCCGCAGGAACTGGTCACGGCCGATAACGACATCGGACAGTTTTTGTCGCTCTATCCAAGCGATACGCGCGCTGAAAAGCTGCGCGGTTATCAAGAAGAAATTGAGCTCTACCGTTTGCAGCGGCGATTTGAGGTGCGTGCCCGTCGGACCAGCGGTGCAGAACTACTGTCTCCGGTCGAGCGGGCCTATCTCGATGCGCTCCGCTTCACGACGAGCGATCCACCCGAGGCGCTCGCACGGTTTCAGGCCATTGTCGCTGTGTACGGCGGTGCGCAGCAGCCCGACGAATCGCCCGTGCAGCGCAAACTCAATCAACAGTGTATCGATCTGGCCAAAAAACAGGTCGCTCGGCTGTCGGAAACAACGCCACAGCTTGAAACGGAGCAGAAGCAACTGCTCCGCGGCCAACTCGAGCGGGCCGACGAACTCGCGAAGACCGACCGCCAGGCGGCCCGCGCCATCTGGCAGGGGATTGTCACGCTCTACGGCGAAAAATCGTGGGCGAGCGAACTTGTCGAGCGAGCACGCATGCGATTGAGCGAAGAGTAACGTAGTAGGCACGCTCTGTGTGCCGTGTACTTGTCTCTGCGATTCTGCATTCCGACAACCGAATGATGCTCGGCGACCCGTTTTTTGTCCAATGGCTAGTGCATGTGGCTGTCGTGTCACTGTTTGCCATTCTGGGCGTCTGGTGGGCAACATCTCGCCTGCCGTGGTACGTGCCGCCGACCGTGATGCTCGCCTTGCTGTGGCTGTTTGTTCCGTTGGAAGCCCCCGAACCCGCCGTCGTTTTGCTCGTCGCAACCCCGTTGCTGGCGGCAACCTGTCGTGGGGCACTGTGGCTGGCGGAACGCCGCACGGCGCCAGCGTCATCTGATGCCGTTTCCACCGAGAAGGTGGCCGGATCGTCTTGGCGATTTCGATTGAGCGACTCGCTTTGGCTGATGTTCCTCTGCGGACTTACCTTCGCGCTCGCGGCGCAGCTCTGGCGACTGCCCTGGGCCACTTCTACCGCCGTCGGACAACCGAGCATGCAGTGGTTCGGCCTCGTGGTGAACGGGGTTTTTCTCATTGGCACTGCCGCGGTGGTTCTGGCAACCATCCGGCAGCGGACGCTGCTTAGCTTAGGACTCGGAGTTGGAGCAGTGATTGCGATCGTCATCGCCGCTGTTCTGGGTCACGCTGCCATCGAACGCCGCGAACTGCTGCTCTTAGTTGACTGGGAACTGATGATCGGGGTCAGTTCTGTGACGATGCTTTGGAATATGCAGCCTGATTCCTGGGAGGTTTTTGAGATCTATCTGCGGACGTTCTCCGTTTTCGCCATTCTGCTGTTCATCGGCACGATCGTCGTTGTGCCTCCGGTTCCGACCCGCTTCAAGCGAACATGGATGGCAGCCCGCTTGCTTGGAGGCTGTGTCCTGGCGGCTAGTGTGGTCGGACTGGGCATTGTTTACGCCGAGTTGCTGGATCGTCCCGAGTGGCCTGCCGAGAAATTCCCGGCCCGCAACCGGCGCGGCGAGCTGAAATCGATCGTCCTGCGGCACGCCGAAATCAATCCACAGGAACTTTCGCTCGCGCTACTGCGCGCAAGTGGCACAAAAGGTGCCACCACGGCGCAAAGCGTTGACGCACTCTACCAAGAGTTGGACAGTTTGCTTCAAACTGACGAAATCACGCTGTTCGACTCACGAACCGACGTGCCCAGCAGCGAGTCGTTCAGCACGCTAGTCCATATTCAAGCGATTCGCGGCCTTGCTCGCAGCCTGAGCTCCGAGGCTAAGGCAGAGTGGGCGGCTGGTAGGCGGAACGAGGCGTTGAAGTATGACCTGCTCTGCTTGAAGCTCGGGACAAGCATGCAGCGACGCTCGACTACCATCGAAGCGTTGGTCGGCGCGGCGGTGGAAGGGATCGCCGTTCACCATCTGGTGGAAATTCGTCAAGACCTGTCGCGCGAGGAAACTGTCAGAGTCCGCTCGCAACTGCGCCAAGTGCTCAACACGCGGGAATCGACAGAGCTACTGATCGCCCGTGACGTTGCCTACAGTGATAGGGCCTATGGCTGGCGCGAACGTCTCGACTTCGCCTGCCGTCGCCTGCTTGATCTACCGCCCGACTTCGAGGAATCCTGGAGAGACGTCCGGCAACGCTGTGATGCGAGTGTGACGCTGCTCGATACCGAACTGGCCCTTCGCGACTATCACGCCCGCCATGATCGCTGGCCAAATGACTTGTCGACTTTAGTTCCAACCGATCTGAACGCGCTTCCTATCGACCCTCACACGGACGACCCGCTAAAGTATCGGCTGGAGAACGACGGTTTTGCCCTGTATAGCGTCGGCAAGGATGGCGACGACGATGGCGGCCTGTTTGGGAACATGTCTAGCTACTTCTCTCAGGCGAGCGAACACGATTTTGACCTCGACACGTTGATACGACCATAAACCACGTGCCCTCTCCGCGCGCTGCTTACTTTCATGGCAATCGCTGCGCAAATCTCAGCTCTGTATTCGCGCAGGCACTCGGCTCGCGGTGACTCCAGCGATTTCACCAAAAGCTCAAATCAGCCGGTATTTGTCGGCTTTTTGGGAGTGTTCTGTTGATGGTGAGCGGATTCGGCGCGCGGTTCGCATAACGCTGGAATCCAACCGAGCAAAGCTCGGAAACTCACCTGCTCGATCGGCGGACAAAGATGTCTGCCCTCTCTCGTCGAGCGAAACGTCCATCCTTGCTTTCTGCACGTCAATCATCGGATTGCAACCGTTGTCCTCAGCTGCGCCCCTGCTGCGCGCTTCAAGCGGCGCGATGAATCGACGATCGATCATTTTCGGACTCATATCAGGAGTTTCACGATGAGGATTTTGAAACGAGACGAGCGCGGCTTCACCCTGGTCGAACTGCTGGTGGTGATTGCCATCATCGGGGTGCTCGTGGCGTTGCTCCTGCCAGCCGTGCAATCGGCACGTGAAGCAGCCCGCCGGATGAGCTGCGGCAACAACCTGAAGCAACTTTCTCTGGCCCTGCACAACTATCAGGATGCACTCGGTCGTTTGCCACCCGCGGCGCTGGGCCTCGCTTCGTGCAGTGGCGCTGGAGGCGAAACGATCGGCCTGAATGCCTCCGGCTGGACGATGACGCTCCCATTCTTCGAAATGGGAAACCTGCACGACAAATACGACTTCGAAAGTGCTGCGAGTACCTTCAAGCAATCGGGCAACGTGGCCACGCTGCAAGGCGACCCCGTTAGCAGCGGCAATGCGGCAGTGATCGGCACGCGGCTGAAGATCTTCAATTGCCCGTCGGATAACGGCACACCGTTCCTCGAAGAAGGCAAAGACGGTTCGTCGCACTACATCATCAAGGCCGGCAGCGAGGCGAAGGGGGCGAAGACCAACTACGATTTCGCCACTAACGGCCCCACGGTCTGCACACAAACCTGGGACTCGTATGGCACGACACGGCGGCTGTTCGGCAATCGCAGTTCGTCGCGCATCGAAGACGCCAAGGATGGGACGAGCAACACGATCATGCTCGCCGAGACCACGCTCGAAGTGTGGGACGGGCGAGCGCCGGCTTGGGGCTATCGCGGATGGGTGCAGGTGGGCATCAATCCGACGGGCACTGGCACGCCGAAGGGCATCAATGTCTGGCCGTGTTGCTCGTGGAATAGCTGGGCGACTTCGCCAGCGCCAGGCGTCCGCGGCAAGCTCGGCGAGTGGGGCTCGCCCGGCAGCCTGCACCCGGCAGGTGCTCAATTTTCCCTGGCAGATGGCAGCGTGAGATTCATCAACCAGAACATCGATAACGCGACGCTTGAAGCGCTATCTACCTGCAGCGGCGGTGAAGTGATCGGAGACTTTTAGGCTCTGTAACCTGTTTGTAAGAGAATCCTTAGAGGGCATCTGCCTACCGCTAGTCTCCGTCACAATCCCTTTGTGGAAACAGCCAGAAAAACGCGTTGACTTCGGCCTTGCGAAGATCTTCTAATAAGCACTCGTCGATTCTATCGGTGAAATACTTCTCCCGTTCAGTTTGTCTTCTCTTCAGGAGTGTCCGACCCGAGCACGAAACCACATAGGGCAACCGTTCTGCTGCGGCGCCCGCCTGATCCGGCTCTTCGAACGCAACCCAATTGGGCTGTTCCCCCATTCTTTTCATAAAAGGGTGTTCGCGATGAGTGCTAGGAAATCAAAACCACGCGCGTTTACGCTGGTCGAACTGTTGGTGGTCATAGCCATCATCGGTGTGCTGGTCGCATTGTTATTGCCAGCCGTGCAGGCCGCACGTGAGTCGGCGCGACGCAGTAGTTGCAGCAACAATCTGAAGCAATTGGCCCTTGCGCTGCATAACTATCAGGATGCTCTCGGCAAGTTGCCGCCGGCCGCGATCGGCTTAGCTTCCTGTCGCAACGCAGGAGCAGAGAGTGTCGGCCTGAATGCTTCCGGCTGGACAATGGCTCTTCCCTTCTTCGAGCAATCCGCACTGCACGCCAAGTACGACTTCAACTCGTGCGCGAGCGTTTATCAGCAAACCGGAAATACGGCTACTTTGAAAGGCGACCCGGTATCGAGTGGTAACGCCGCGGTGGTTTCCACGCTGCTGAAAGTTTTCATCTGCCCGTCCGACAACGGCAGCCCTTATTTGGAAGAGGGTAAGGACGGATCGTCGCATTACATCATTAAGGCTGGCAGCGGGGCGAAAGGCGCGAAAACGAGTTACGATTTCAGCACGAACGGCCCTACGGAATGCTCTCAGAAGTGGGATGTTTACGGGACGAATCGCCGACTGTTCGGCAATCAGAGCTACTCGAGAATCGACGATGCGAAGGACGGCACGAGCAATACGATCATGATCTGCGAGACAACGCTTGAGGTGTGGGATGGTCGCGGACCCGCATGGGGCTATCGCGGCTGGGTGCAGGTCGGCATCGATCCGGTTGGTAAGAACGTGCCCAAGGGCATCAACGTTTGGCCGTGCTGTTCGTGGAACAGTTGGGCGACGTCTCCGGCTCCGGGACGAAAGGGAAAGCTCGGCGAATGGGGTTCGCCTGGGAGTCTGCATCCCGGCGGTGCTCAATTCGCGTTGGCCGACGGCAGCGTCCGCATGATCAGCCAAAATATTGACGCGACTCTCCTAGAGGGCCTGGCGACCTACAATGGCGGCGAGACCGTCAGCGACTTTTAGTCCGCACTGAAGTCACTGCCTGGTGCAGCATTCCTGACCACAAAGCCTAGATGGAAGTAGTACTAGTATGCGCACTGTATATCGTTTCACGATTTTGATGATTGCTGTCGCCCTTATCGCTGGTTCAAGTGGCTGTGAGGAGAAGACGAGTACGAACCTGGTTCCGGTCGGCGGAGTTGTGCGAATGGATGGCAAGCCGCTGGAAGGTGCTAGTATCACTTTTGTGGGCATCGGCAGCACGCCGGGCCTCGGCGGAACCGGCATTACTGATGCCGCTGGGAACTTCAAAGTCAGTCACTTCCGTGCCGGGGACGGGCTTGATCCGGGCCAATATAAGGTGATCGTTAGCAAGCTGGTGATGCAAGATGGCTCGCCAATTCCCGCGGGGACTGTTTCGGTTGCCGAACTGAGTACCCGGGAAATGTTGCCGCCGCGATATAGCGACTATGGCAAGTCCATCCTCACTTCCACCATCACTGACGGTGTGGATCCAGTATCGCTCGATCTGGCGTCCCGCTGAGCAACCCTCAGTGGGAATGCTGGATGATGTCCACGCTGATTTCGTTTAAGCTATCCTTTGATGAACTGCCGCCCTCCCAATGGGCGGCAGTGCGCCGAGGTGTGCAAACGAAAGGCTGGAAATGACGGTACGCTCCCTAGCAGCCCAGTCCTCGCGTCGCGAATTCCTCCGTTTGGGCCTCACAGGTTTCGGTGCGCTCTCGCTGCCGCAGCTTTTGCAGCTGCGCGCGCAAGCGGCGAACCTTGGGCAACGCGAAGCAAAGAATACCGCAGTCATCCTGGTCTGGCTCCGCGGCGGCTGCAGCCACCTCGATACCTACGACCCCAAGCCGGACATCTCCAGCGACTATCGCGGGCCGTTCGCTCCGATTCAGACCAAGACGCCCGGCCTGCTGCTGACCGAACTGCTGCCCAAGCAGGCGGCAATCTCCGACAAGTTCACCATCCTCCGTTCGTGTGCCCACACAGGCGGCGGCCATCCTGCCGGTTCGCTGCAGATGTTGTCGGGCGATCCTGATGCTCAGGACAAGCCGGCGCCGGTTTATCCCGACTTGATGACCGTCGCCAATTACTTGCGGAGCGACAAGCCGCGCCAGTTGCCAAACTACGTCGGTGTGAACCCGATCGTCAATTACGACAACTTCCGGATTGCCGGTTCCGGCTATCTCGGCCCCGCCTACGAACCGTTCTCGATCACAGGCGACCCGAACGCTCCGACCTTCAAGGTGCCGAACATCGGCATGACCCAGGCCGGGCAGGCCGAGCGACTTCGGGAACGGGTCTCGCTCCGCCAATCGCTCGATGCGCTCAAGCGCGGGCTTGACCACTCGCAAGCCACCCAGGCGATGAACTCGTTCGAAATGCAGGCCATCAACCTGCTCACCAGTCCTGAAGCCGCCAAGGCGTTCGACCTGAGTCAGGAAGACGAGGCCGTTCGCGAGCGCTACGGCCGCAACCAGTGGGGTCAGCAGTGCCTGATGGCCAGGCGACTGGTCGAGGCGGGTGTGGAGATCGTGACGACGTGCTTCGATGGCCCGCTCTGCGGCCGAGTCGCCAACTGGGACGACCACGCAGTGAATCACCACGTATTCGATGCCCTCGCTTACCGAGCGCCATTTTTCGATCAGGCGGTTTCGGCGCTGATTGAGGATGTCTATGAGCGCGGGCTCGACAAGAAGGTGCTCGTCGTCGTGACCGGCGAGTTTGGGCGCACGCCGCGGATCAGTTATGTGGCGAGCAGCGGCGGCGGCGTCGCCAGCGCTGATGCGGGCGTGGTGCAACCTGGGCGCGATCACTGGCCAAGGGCCAATTCCATGATCTGGGCCGGCGGCGGCATCCGTACAGGGCAGATCATCGGAGCCACGGACAAACGGGGAGAAGACGTCGTCGAGCGGCGTGTCGGTCCGCAGGATTTTCTGGCCACGATCTATCAGCACCTGGGCATCGACTATCGCAACACGACGATTCTCGACCGTGGCGGCCGACCAACGCACATCGTCAACGGCGGCGAAGCGATTCGCGAATTAGTCGCTTCCTAGCGTGCGCTATCCTGCCCTGTGGCAACCTCGGATTCGCCTGCTACGCTGATGCTCTATGAACATCAAGCAAGTGCGGGCTCGGGAAGTGCTCGATAGCCGCGGCAAGCCGACGGTTGAGGCCGAGGTTGAAGTGGATGGTGGCGTGGTCGGTCGCGCCATCGTGCCGTCCGGAGCAAGCACCGGCCATGCGGAGGCACATGAACTGCGGGACGGAGATCCACAGCGCTACGATGGCCAGGGTGTGCTCAAAGCGGTCGCACATGTCAATCAATCGCTCGGCCCGGCGGTTCTGAGCATGGACTCGGGCGATCAGCAGGCGGTCGACGCCCGGCTAATTGAACTCGATGGTACGCCGCAAAAGTCTCGCCTCGGAGCCAACGCCCTACTTGCAGTCAGCATGGCGACGGCGCGCGCTGCTGCACTCGCCCGGAGTGTTCCGCTCTACCGTCATCTGCACGAGCTACTGCTCAGGGTCGGCGAGCCGGTGGATCTTCCGGACGCTCGAATGCCGCTGGTCATGACGAACATGATCTCGGGCGGAGCGCACGCAAATAGGAATCTCGACATCCAAGATGTGCTGATCGTCCCGTTCGTGGACGGCTATGCGAATCAGTTGGAAACGATTGTCCGCGTTTACCGCCGGCTAGGTGAATTGTTGCGCAGCAAGGGGTACGAGGGTTATCTCGTTGGTGATGAAGGGGGCTACGGACCGCGGCTGAAGAGCAACCGCGAGGCAATCGAGCTTGTGCTGCTCGCGATCGAGCGCTCGGGGCTGAAATCGGGCGCGGATGTGGCGATCGCCTTGGATGTGGCGGCAACACAGTTTTTTCGTGAGGGGCGTTATCATCTTGCGGTCGATGGCCAGTCACTCGATTCGGCAGGCATGATCGAGTTGCTCTGCGAGTGGGTTCGCGACTATCCGATCTGCAGTATCGAGGATGGCCTGGCCGACGAAGACTGGCCAGCGTGGCAGGGTTTGACGCATCGACTACGGGAACGGACCGCGCTGGTAGGAGACGATCTGTTCACGACCAACCCTGCCCGTTTGCGGAAGGGAATTGAGGGGCAGGTTGCGACCAGCGTGCTCATCAAAATGAACCAGATTGGCACGCTTAGCGAAACGTTGGAGACCATTGCCACTGCAAGGCGCAACGCATATGCCTACGTCGTCTCGGCCCGTAGCGGAGAGACAGAAGACGATACGATGGCCGACCTGGCCGTCGCGAGCGCTGCTACCTATATCAAGATTGGCTCGATCGTTCGCAGTGAACGGCTGGCGAAGTACAACCGGTTGCTGCGGATCGTGGACGAACTCAGGGCAGGTCATTGATGGCTAGGAAAGAGCTTTCACATTCGGTTCCGCAGCGTACCGAGAGAGGAGCGAGGACGAGATTCGATGAGCAGCTATTACGTCACTCCCGAGCAGTGCTCCCGCCACAACATCTTCCCAGGCGTCGATATCGCCACCATGGCGGGCGAAGGCATCATGCTGTCTCTGGTGACCTTCGAACCGGGCTCGGTAGTGCAGCCGCATAGCCATCCGCACGAGCAGATCGGCATGCTGCTGGAAGGAGAGCTCACGTTCACGATCGGCGGTGAAACCCGCACGCTCCGAGCCGGCGAAATGTGGCGGATTCCGGGTGGCGTGACGCACAGTGCGGTGGCCGGCGACAAACCGGTGCGGGCGCTGGATGTCTTTTGTCCGGTGCGCGAAGACTATCGCTGAACTTCGTTCGAGCCGCGGTGCTAAGTGATTGGCTGATCGAAAGCGGCCTTCACGTCAGCTCGCGCTAGCACGCTGAGCGACCACACTCCCATCGGCAGGCTGATCAGCCACAACGGTGTACATGGCAAGCATGCCAGGACCGAGACACCGAAAGCAAGCGAGTACGATTCCAACCTCATCATTCGGATGGAGCCGATCACGAGCAAAAACGAAATCGGTACATTCAGTAGCGAGAGCAGCAGCACCGGCATCGCAATCGCCAGCCAGCTGGCATGGGCCTCGGAAGCAGAGATTCCTTCCTGCGCCATATGCTGAGCCAGACGAGGGCGAAACAGTCGCTTACTCGCTAGTCGGTCGATCGCATCTACAATCGCCTGAGGATCTCGATGCGCTACGGATAGGGCGGTTACAATCTGGCTCGTTCCCGCTGCCGAGGTGGTAACGACGGTTCGAGACGGCTTGACCACGAGACCCAGTAGCAGCATCACTGCAGTGAGCAGCAAGCCGAGACATCCGGTAAGACACAAGCCGATTGCTGGACCCCGAACTTGCGTTAAGGCCCCCTGTCTCATCTGCAACTCTGGGCTCGGCGCCGCTGACGGCAGAACGACGGATTTTTGCATGGGGACCCGTTCTGTGGTCGGTTGAACATCTTCCGCCAGATCGCTGTTCCAACTCAGGCCGCTCAGCCCGAGAAAGATGGAAAGAATGGCAGACGCAGCCAGCATGTAGAGCCCAATGGCGGGTTGTACGGCAATCACGCTTGACATGGGCGTGGCCCATTGCGAAGGCTCGACTGGGCTTCCCGTCCCGAGCCTCTCCACGAAGCGGGTGATTCCCAGAACCGTCCGTTGGTCCAGGATAAACTTCGCAGGCCGATCGGCCATCTCGTGCAGCACGATCATCACGAGCGCGAGCATCGCCAGCCCCAAACCCAGAGTGACCAACTTGCGAGTTCGGTCCGGAATCGGCAGTAGAGCAAATACGCCCAGGAGTATGGTGAAGAGCAACACGAAACCCAGCCGCTCCATTACCACATCGCGCGTCACATAACGGAATTGGTGAGGCAAGCTGGCGATTTGTGCCATGTCGATGCCGGAGAAGTCGCGGCCGGCGTGGTCAGCTTCCGCTGCCAGGAGAGCACGGTCTGCTAAGTGCTCGTGACTCGGTGAGCGTTCGAGCTTCGCCCAGGGCAACACGGCTGTCGAAAGGCCGATGACTGCCGCGGCCAACATCCAAGCCGGATGCTGAAAGGGATAGACAACCCGCGTCGTTCCGCCGACCGATGTACGAGAGCCCAGCGCGCGGCAACTCGCGAGCAGTCCGAAGCAGATCGGGATCAGGCCGACTCCGAGAGCCCAGTTGGCAATTTGCCACCGCTGATAGAAGAGGAAGCTCAACCACTGCACGCCCTTCTCATCATGAGCGATGATCGGTGTCGCGTAAAACACGTCCAGAAGCACCAGCAGCCAGATGGCGGCCAGACCCGCCGCGGGAATGCCTGCCGCCCGCCACAAATTTGGGAGCAATTCGGCTTTCTGTCCGCCGGTGGAAGAGTGCGATTGACGCTGAGGCAGCAGCGAGCGAATGAGCGCGAAGAGAGAGCCTTGCAGGATCATGATGCTGCCGATGATGAGCAGCTCAGGAAAAGTAACCGGCGAGGGATTGCCGTCGGGGAAGTCGATAAACGCTGCAGCAAAGACGAGGATGCCCAAGAGCAGATAGCCTCGCATGAGCCAGTCGAACCAGGTCGTGCGCGGCGTTCGCATCAGGTCCTCTGAACCGGCAAGTTGGCGATAGCTGTTGTAGCTCCCAACCAGCGTTCCGCCACCGCCGCAGATGAAGCCGAACGCGGCACCGAGAAAGCCGCCGAACAGTTCCATCGACGGCCACGCGAACGCGAGCAGTGCCATCGAGAAACCGGCCGTAATCATCAAGCAGCCGATCACCATGCCCGCCGCCAACAGCAACAAGTAGCCCAGCGGTGGCCCGGCTAGGTCGGAGTCATACCGCGGTGGTTTCGGTTCGACGTAAACGGGCGCCGGCGTGGGGAAGCGAGGTCCAGACCAGTTACCGCTCGGCTCATAAGTGACAGAGACAGTCGCCAGTTCGCTTTTTAGCTGGCTCGCCCGCTGGTAGCGTTGTTCGGGCTCACGCTCGAGTGAGCGCAGCACTACGCGATCGATATGTGGATCGACGCTGCTGCGTTCCGAAGGCAATGCAAAACGTCCGACCGGCAGTTCGCCGGTGAGCATCTCGTATATCACCACGCCGAGCGAGTAGATATCGGCCCGATGATCGACCTTGCTGGGCCGATCAATCTGTTCGGGAGCCATGTAGCGCGGCGTACCCATCACCTGCTGAGTGCGCGTCAGGCTGAAGTCTTCGGCGCCGAGCCCCAGCAGTTTGGCGAGTCCGAAATCGGCGATCTTGATGCGCCCGCTACGATCGAGCAGCACATTCTCAGGCTTGATATCGCGATGAACGACCCCCTGATCGTGAGCATACTGCAGCGCGTCACAGATCTGCGGCACTACGGCCAGTGCCTCTTCCGGCTGGAGCCGACCGGCCCGCAGGGTGTGTCTTAAGTTGACGCCATCGACGTACTCCATCAGCAGGTAGTAAACATCGCCCGACTGGCCAAAGTCGTACACAGTGACAATGTTCGGATGGTTTAGCCGAGCGAGTGCTCTTGCTTCGCGCGCGAAACGCTCCGCGAACTCAGGATCGCGGGCTGAGGCAGGCGGGATGACTTTCAGAGCTACGATCCGGTCGAGGTTCCGCTGCCGCACCTTGTAGACCGATCCCATGCCGCCACGGCCAAGCAGTTCGAGGATTTCGAGCTGCGGAAACTTCGCTTGCAGATCGGCAACATCGTGGTCGGCACCGGTCAAACGATCGCCAGGGGGAGTGGTGGCAGCGAATCCATCGACGACGGGCTCCGACAGATCACTCGCCATGGCGCCTGCCATCAAGCAGGCCGGACAGAGACCTTCGGGAGCGTCTCGCTCTAGCGGAGATCGGCAGGAGGGACAAAAACGCTCGGCGAGGCGAGCCACAACGACGGCCGAAGCCTCGCTGCTGCTCAAAAAGCTCGGCACACCGGCCGCCGGTGGCTGTTTGGAATGCGGCGGCCGACTCTCGCTAGCGCCGCCGGCTTGAGACGACGCACTGCCTTGCTTCCTGATCAGAGTCAGGACGAAGAGCCCAGCGACCCCCAGGCAGAGGAGAAGAAAGACGCCCAGACAGATCAGTTCAGCGGCCCCAATTCCGAATGCCATGACTAGAGCCCACGTGAGAAGAGGTTCGAGGTGTACGCCCTCTTCTTCAGGAAAACAACCGAATGGTTACCGGTCGGCGAATTTTTTCTGCCGCCTCGACTGAGGTTTAAGTTGTATCGCCTCGCAGAGCGGATAGCAGCAATCGCAACTCGTCCTCGACCTGGCCGTCTTCGGCCACGGTCTGGCCGATTTCGTGCCGCAGCAGTTCTCGGTACTTCTGCCGTAGGCGATGGACAGCCACTTTGACCGAGCCCTCAGTCATATCCAGACGGTCCGCTGATTGTCTCAGCGTCGGAACCCCCGTTTCACCGGTCAAATAGACCTTGAGCACGTCAAACAGCGACCCTTTGCCCGCGCCTTCCTGCTCGGCCCGCAGCTTGGTGAGCGTTTGGTCCAAAATGGTCAGCGCCCAGCGGCGGTCGAAAAGCCGCTCCGGGCTCCAACGGTCGGTCGGTTCAAGCTGATAGCGGGTTTCGCCGTCTTCGACACTGAGGCTGAGTGGCCGAGTTCCGCCGCCGCGCTTCTGAGCGGCGGCACGTTCCCGCTCGTTAGCCAGAAAGCGAGTCACAGCAGTGAGCAGAAAGGTGCGAAACCGGCCACGCTGCTGGTCGGCCGAATCAAGGTAGTCCTTCTCGATTAACCGGGCAAAGAATTCTTGCGTCAGGTCGGTCGCATCGGCGGGTTGATGACCGCGGCGACGAATGAAGGCATAGACGGGATACCAATAGGCTCGGCAAAGATCCTCCAGCGCAGCTCGCGCCTCGCCCGACTCGCGACTGCCGGCCGCGGCGACGAGACTCCATTGTGTGGTCGCAAATTGTGGATGGCCCGAGAAGGCGGAGGAGGACATGCGGGCCAGTATAACTTGGCGGGCTACGAAGCGAAAAAATTGACTTTGGTTGTTTTTTTGACACGAAGCCACTAAGACACGAAGGGGGAAGAGAGAAGAAAGAAGTCCGCGAAGTCAATCGTTACAACTCGGGGCCCTTACTTCAGCCTTTTGAATCTGCCTTAGCGTCTTCGAGCCTTTGTGCCTTCGTGACAGAAGAAACACCCAAGCCAGTCTCGCCGCCGACCGTGGTTTAGATCACGGGCCCGCGTTATCATCAGGCGAAAGTTCGCTTCACCCGCGATGGACTCTCAGCATGAAACTCGGTTTGATCAATTCCGCCTGGGTGCAGGCCAATCGGCCGACCGTTTATGGTCTGCAGAAGACGAAGGAAATCGGCTTTGACACGGTCGATATCTTCCTCGACCCGCTCACTGCCGGTGTGAAGGAGCGGCTGGAGATCAAGCGCGAGTGCGATCGACTCAGCCTGCCGATCGTTTCGATCGCGTGCGTCGCTGTCGGTTTGATCGACTTCAACCCGAGCGTGCAGAAGTTTCATATCGAGCGCGTGAAGCGGTACCTGGACCTGGCCTACGAGTATGAGGCTGAGAATGTGCTCGTCGTGCTCGGTGAGTACATCTGGAACCAGGAAGTCATCCCGCCGCAGGAGCAGTGGCAACTTGGTGTGGAAAGCTGCCGTCAACTGGGCGACTACGCAGCCGACCTGGGCGTGAAGATCGCTTTGGAGCTTGAACCCTTCCACCTCTCGCTGCTCAACTCCGTCGACACGATGGTCCGCTTCATTGACGAGTGCAACCATCCAGCCGTGCAGGCGAATATCGACATCTCCCATCTTGAGCTCGCCAAGGTGAAGCCCGAAGAGTTACGTCGGCTCAAGGGTAAGGCGATCCATGTACATATCTCCGATTGCGACGGCAAGAAACACGGCGACCTGCCGCCCGGCCGCGGTGTCGTACCATTCGAACCCTATCTGCGTGAGATCAAGGCGCTGGGCATCGACGGTACGATATCCATCGAGCTCGAGTACAGCCCGCAGCCGGAGAAGATTGTCGAGTGGGTCACCGAAGCTTATCAGTCGACGGATCGATTGATGCAGCAGGCGGGGCTTCGTAGATAACCCGCGCTGCCTTGTTATGACTCATTCCAACTCACGTCGGCTGGCCATCGACGGTGGTCAGCCTGCCTTTCCCGAGGGTCCGCCTCCCTGGCCATTGCAGGAGGACGCGGTCCGCGCTGCGCTTGAGGAGGTGTATACCGACGGGCATTGGGGGCGCTATGACGGACCGTACGGCGAGAAGCTCACTAACGCGCTCGCCGCGAAACATGAAGTCGCTCGCGTACACCTCTGTTCGTCCGGAACCGTTGCCGTTGAACTGGCGCTGCGGGGCCTGAAGGTCGGCGAAGGGGATGAAGTAATCCTTGCGGCCTACGATTTCCCCGGCAATTTCCGGTCGGTCGAGGCCGTCGGCGCCCGACCAGTGCTTATCGACCTGGCGACCGGCGGCTGGACCGTCGACGCGGCGACGATTGAGCAGGCCATTTCCCCGCAGGTCCGGGCGGTAATTGTCTCGCACCTGCACGGTAGTGTTGCCGACATGCGGTCGATTCGTGACCTGGCGAATCGGTATGGCCTGGCGGTCGTGGAAGATGCCTGCCAAGCGGCCGGAGCCACGGTGCAGGGAAGGCCGGCGGGCAGTTGGGGAGATGTCGGAGTTCTCAGCTTCGGTGGTAGCAAGCTGCTGACAGCAGGGCGGGGAGGGGCCGTTCTGACCAACCGAGACGACATTCCCCAGCGGATCAAGATTTTCGCCGACCGTGGCAATGATGCCTATCCACTGAGCCAACTCCAAGCCGCCGTTCTGCTCCCACAGCTCGATTCTTTGGATGCGCGCAACGCAGCGCGGCTGGCGAACGTTCAACGTCTGGTGGAACAACTCGCGGGCTTGCCCTGGGTGCAGCCTTTCGCTCTGCCGAACGAGACTGCGACGTCACCTATGGTGTCCGCCGCTAACCTACCAGCCTTCTACAAGGTGGGTTGGCTCGTTTCGCCCAGCGGCAACAATGAACCAACGGCCGAAAGCAGATCCGTGGGAGGCAAGGAAGCGGCCTCACTCGCCCGCACCTGGTTCACTAAGGCCCTCCGTGCGGAAGGGGTCGCGATGGATGAAGGCTTTCGGGGTTTTGTCCGTCGCAGTTCGGCCCGGTGCCGGGTGGCTGGTTCGCTCGAGAATGCCGCGCGAGCTGCGGCTGGAACCGCCATCCTGCATCATCCCGCCCTATTGCAATCGAGCGAATATATCGACCGCCTGGCTGCCGCGATCCGCGATGTGGCGGCCGAAATGCCAGCAAGGATCCCCAGTGCATTTACTGCTGACCAATGACGACGGCTACGACGCTCCGGGCTTGGCCGCCCTAGTTCAGGTCGCCCGAGAATTCGGCAAAGTCACCGTCCTCGCGCCCGACAGCCATCAGTCGGGTTGCAGCCATGGAACGACCACCGATCGGCCGCTGGAAGTCAAAGAAACTTCGCCCGGCTGGTTTGCTCTGGCTGGAACACCAGCCGACTGCGCTCGGGTTGGTCTACTGCACATCGCTCGCGATGCCGACTGGGTGCTATCGGGCATCAACGATGGTGGAAACCTGGGCGTCGATGTCTATATGTCGGGTACCGTAGCCGCAGCGCGGGAGGCCATGCTCCTGGGCAAACCGGCGATGGCGATCTCGCAATACCGTCGCGGCCGCCCAGCCGACTGGGCTCGCGCGGCACGCGATACCCGTGCGGTCCTGGCCCGACTCCTAGAGCATCGACCGGGTCGCGGATCGCTGTGGAACGTCAATCTGCCTGACCACGATCTGCCGCAGCCGCCCGAGGTGGTCGAGTGCAGTCTCGACCCGTACCCGCTCCCGCTGACACTCGACGTTGTGGAGGGCAAGTACGTCTATCACTCGAACTACCAGCAGCGTCGGCGCGAGCCAGGAGCCGATGTCGACGTATGCTTCGGCGGGCGCATTACGGCGACGCGAGTCGCTCATTACGGACCGCTGCACCTAGAAACTCCCTAGATGCAGTTCGACCGGAGGGCGACTATTTCGCCAGGCGTGGCAGGGAAATGCCCCGCGCGTCGGCAACTCGACCGAAATTTTCGGTCGAATGGGCGGGACGCGTGGTTGCAACCGGTGCCTCGACCGGCTCGACCGAGAGTTCACCTCGAACGATGCGGACATCGCCCGGAGCCTCGATGCCTAGCGTCACACGGTTGCCAGCAATCCGGTTGATGACAACCGTGATGTTATCGCCGATGACGAGACGTTCACCCACTTTGCGGCTTAGAACCAACATGACAGCAATCCTCCTTGAACTGGGAACCGGCGGGGTCAATTTCCCGCTGGCCTGTAACCAAAATCTGGCTGCGTTAAAAAATCAGGCCCCCCTGACTGTCGCTCCTGCCATCGCTTCGAAACGTGGCAGAGTTCCATCTGGCCCGTTCGCTGTAGCAACTAGCGGACCATACGCTAGGACTTGAGCAATTGTTTCCGGTTCGCGCGAAATCTTTCGACTTCACTGCAAATTTTTGCATCTGGGCAAGTGGCTCTGATGCTAGCACCTCGAATGACGTTTCGCTCAAGTGTCCTAAACTGAGACACCCATCTCACAATGAGTGGCCTATCGTCGCATCCCGAGATCGGCCGCTGAGTGCAGGCAGGCGGTTGCTTGCTTGCACCTTGGCCATGCTTTAGTTTGGTTCGGGGTTGGCAGAGCCGGCTCGCCGTAGGATTGGTTTGTCTCAGTGGGTGGAAGGATAATGGGACCGAGTGACACCTTTGGTCACTCGCCCGGTCAAAAAATGGAAAACGCAAAGTTCCTTTCCCGCTGCCGAATCGCGTCTGCTGCTGGGTGCCTCATCCTGTTGGTACTGCCCGTCTTGGCGATTTTCGCTCAGGCGGCAGAAGAGGAATCCATTCGCGATTTGCTCCAACAGGCGGCCCAACTTTCGGCGGCCGATGATAGCCAAAAGGCGGTCGAAAAATTGACTGCTGTGACCGAGCAAGAGCCGAAGAACGCGCTCGCCTGGTACCTGCGAGGGCGAGAGAACTTTCGGCTCGGACGAATTAAGGAATCGGTAGCGGATTTCGACCGGGCGGTGGAACTCGATCCGAAATCAGAATCGCGCCAGTGGGAGCGGGGCATCTCGTACTACTACGCCGGCGAGTACGAGAAAGGAGCAAAGCAATTCGAGGACTATCAGAGCTACCATAACCAGGACGTCGAGAATTCGGTCTGGCGATACCTGTGCGTTGCTCGCACCGAAGGTGTGCAGAAGGCTCGCGACACGCTGCTGCCCATCGAGAACGATCCGCGGGTCCCGATGATGCGCATCTACGACCTCTATCGCGGCAAAGCTCTGCCGAAGGATGTTCTGCGGGCCGCCAACGACGGCTCGCCTGGGCGTGAAGCACTCAACACACGACTCTTCTACGCCCATCTCTACATCGGCCTCTGGCACGAAGCGGCGGGCGAGCAAGAGAAAGCGCGCGAGCATATTCTCGAAGCCGAAAAGCATCGCATTGGCCATTACATGTGGGATGTGGCCCATGTACACGCTGAACGTTTGCGTACGGCAGCTACGGAAACCGAAAAGTAAGCTGACGGCGCGACTTCAGATTGAACTGCCTCGCGATCCATCGACGTCAGCCGATTGTAAATAGGCCTGAAGCACCCCGATCACTTCTGTAGTGCTTCGCAAACGATTGGTCGGTAGTTTCCGCAGGCACAATTTGCATAACTGAACGAGGGACGTCGGCAAGGAAGCGCGTCCGCTGTAGGCGAGTGCAGGAATCTCTTGCCAGCTAGTGAGTCGCTCCATTGTTTCGGTCACGTTTTGGCCCACGGCTGGAGGGTGGCCATACAATAGGGCATAGAGCAAACCGCCAAGGCCCCAGATGTCCGTGTGCTTGCCGACTGGACCGAATTTGCCATCGACTTGCTCTGGCGCCATGAAAGCCGGAGTTCCGGCGGCTGCCGGTGTGCAAAAAATTCCGTCCCGGTCCTGCAGAGCCAGCCCAAAGTCGGTGATCCGCACATTGCCGCGAGCATCTAGCAGCACATTGCTCGGCTTCAGATCGCAATGAATGACGCCATGCTGGTGCGCGAAGTCGACCGCCGATGCCACGTCCAACATCCACTGTGCCGCCCGCCTTGGCTTGACCGGATCGTCGGGCCCGATTCGCGACAAGTCTGTCCCGTCCACATAATCCATTACCAAGAACCAACCTCCACCGGGCGTGCGGCCTAGTCCGCGCAGCTCAACGATGTGCGGGTGGTGAAGCTCGCTGAGTACTCTGGCCTCCGCAAGAAACCGTTCAATCGCCGATGTCCTTCGCCAGAACCGTTTTTTCAAGAACTTCACGGCGACGCGTTCCGCCTGATCACCTCGGCGTGCCAGATAAACCTTGCCCGATCCGCCTTCGCCGATCTGCTTGAGCAAGGTCAACTCGCCGAACTGAATGACTGGCACAGAGGACGGTAGGTGCGGCTTGTGCTGGCCGACCGCCGCATCGCTTGGCTGCTCCCTCCCTCTCTGTGATGCCGGTCGGTGGTGCGTTCGCTTCGAACTTTCCGCTGCAGGAACAAGCAAGTCGCGAGCCCGTTGTAAGTGCCGCCGGACCGTTCGTTCTGCGCAGCCCAGTTCAGCGGCAATCTCATCGATCAAAAAACCTTGCAATCGCAACTCAATGACGGCCCGACCAATCGGCTCAAGTTCGCTGAACAGCTGCCGCAATTGGTCTTCCACCTCAACCAGCACGTCTGGTGAGGGCTGGCTGGCACTTGGAGCGGGTGGCTCAACTTCCTGGCAGTTGGCTACTTCGCGGTCCACCGTGCGACGTGCCGCCCTATGTCGCTCGACTTGGCGACTAACTTTGTGCAGCGCAATCTCGACGAGCAATCGCCAGAGATCTCCCGACTTCTCAAATCGATATTGCCCCCGCCGGAGTCCGAGGAAGAGGCTGCGATAAGCGGACATCAGCACGTCGTCGGCATCGATGCGCGCCGACAATCTGGAACTCAACCGCCGTTGGACCACTCGTGTCAGGCGCCGCACATACCGCTCATAAACCGACCTTTCGCTGTCCGATTGACCCGTACGGCAACCCTGAATGAGTTCGGCGGTCTCTTCGAGAGTTCGGAGGGAAGGGGCTCGGCACTGCTGGAACGGTTTCATGACATTCTCAGAGAAATTTAGAAAACGCGAAGTCGCCTGTCCGCTTTCAGACGCCAATCCGCATCCCTGGGATAGGAGACCATTTTCTCAATCCGGTTCGCAATTCTACCGCGGAGAGTGTCGCAATGGCGTATGTAGTTACCAGTCCTTGCTTTGGCTGCCGATACACCGATTGTGTTGTCGTCTGCCCTTGCGAAAGCTTTCGTGAGGGAGAACGCATGCTCTATATCGATCCGGAGTCTTGCGTTGATTGCGGGGCCTGCCTCCCCGAGTGCCCGAGCGGCGCCATCTTCTATGAAGACGATGTGCCCCCCGCAGAACGAGATTTCATCGCGCTGAACGCGGAAATGTCGCTGACGTGCCCGCAGATCGTCCAGAAACTTGCTCCGCTCGCGCGAACCGATTTACTTCCTTAATTGCCGCCGATTGACTTGCTGCTGCCCGAACCTGAAGATGACGCTGAGCATTGATGGGGCAGCATGAATGCGCATTTTGAGGAGGTCGCTCATGTCCGTGGGCGATTCGACACTGCGCCAACCTTGGCCGAAGTTGCTCTGGCGAGACTGCGTCCGGGCGACGGCCGCGTGTCTGTGGGGGAAGCGGGACGAGCCAGCTACATCTCGCCGAACCCTTCGCCTTCGCTGGCGCAATGAGCCGGACACTGGCACGGTACTTGTCGGCCCACTCGCACCGCCGGCGGCGCTGACGACATCGCTCCCCCGGCGAATCTCTCAGTCCCCGCCCTGGCTCGTCAGCCTGACATTGCACCTGGCAGCGGTGCTCTTGCTTTCGCTGTGGACCATCAGGCCGCCAACTGGGCCGACCGCACAAGTGCTCACGCTGGCGCCGACGGAAGCGCTGGGCTTGCCCACATTGGAAACAATTCCCGATTTGCGGATAGAAGTCGCCGATTCCACCAGTCATCTGAGCGCGTTCAACGGCCAGGTCGTCACGGACAGCCAATCACTAGAGGTAGAGGTCGCATTGGATCCGGCGGTGCTAAACGTCGGACCGACCTCAACGCTGGACGTCGATGTGCGATCGTTGTTCGGTTCGGGCGGCGGGATCGCCGAAGGTCTTAATGACAGCTTGCCCGGCGCCGAATTCTTCGGTGTGCAAGCGGTGGGCAGCTGTTTCGTTTTTGTCGTCGACAGTTCCAACAGCATGCGCCGTGGTAAGCTCGACGCGGCGAAAGAAGAGTTGATGTACTCAATCCGCCGGTTGAGCAGTGACCAGTCTTTCTACGTCATCTTCTTCAACGGCAAGACAGTGCCCATGTCGCTCGACGACACAGGCGAGCCGGCACCGGAACCCGTCGCCGCGACAAACGAGAACCTTCAGAAACTGGAGGCCTGGGTGGACACGGTTGATGTCGACCCTTGGACCGATCCTCACGAGGCAATGCAACGGGCGATCTTGATGCAGCCGCATGCGATTTACTTGTTGTCCGATGGTCGCTTCACTGATCGTGGCGAAACCGTTCGCTTCCTGAAGAAGGAGAACTTCGTCCGCGAGCACGGGCGACGCAGGCCCAAAGTCGTCATTCACACGGTCGGTTTCCACCAACGCGAAGGAGAGCCGACACTGAAGAGCATCGCCCGCTCCTACGGCGGCACCTATCGTTTTGTCGCGCCCCCAAGGTAGCCGAATCAGATGACTAAACCGCAGCCAGAACCGATCGATCCCACGCAAGTTCGCGAACGGGCCCTGAGCGTAATTGCACACGATCGCTTTCCCTTGCTGGCAACCATCGATGGCGATCAACCTCGCTTGCGGCCTGTTTCGCCGGTGAAGACCGACGGCTTCACGGTGTATGTCGCGAATCTGCGTCTGTATCACAAGACGGCCGAAATCGCTGCTAACCCGAAGGTGGAACTTTGCTTCGTTGACGACGGTCACAATCAGGTCCGCCTGACTGGTGTCGCGGAGGTGCTCGAGGATCGGCCGCTGCTCGAAGAGATCTGGAAAACCAACCCGCTACTGCGGCAGTACCTGGGTTCGATCGATAACCCGCAGCTGGTTGTCTATCGCATTCAGCCGACGCAGGTTCGGTACATGCAGGAATGGGCACTCGAGTACTACGAGGTGCCACTGGAAGCTTCTTGACTTCGCCACTCGAAAGTCGTCCGCCAGCTTGGCATACTAGGGCCGCTGCTGCCGCTTTTCGAGCAGTTCGTAAATCGCTTGCATCGCGCGGACGTGCTCATTCAGACCCTTTTGCAACAGGCTGGCGATCATCCAAATGCCAACGACGCCTAACGCGGAGAGCACTAGCACTATCAAAGCGAACCAAGTCATGTTTCACCCGGAGAAATCACAGATGTCGAAGATGTCGATCGTCAGTATCGCTGCCGCCTTCAGTCTAACGGCGCTCGCCGCCTACTTTGCCGGTCACTCGGCTGCTCAGGAGCAAAAAGTGTCGCGCATCTACGAACTACGCACCTACACCACGGAACCCGGCCGGCTACCGGCGCTAAACAAGCGTTTCCGCGATCACACCGTGAAGCTGTTTGAGAAGCACGGCATGCGGAACGAGATGTACTGGACGCCGACCGACCCACAGCTTGCGGAGAATACACTCATCTACGTCATCTCGCACGAAAGTGCCGAGGCGGCGAAGAAGTCATGGGCCGCGTTCCAGGCCGACCCAGAATGGCAGAAGGTCAAAGCCGCGTCCGAAGCGGACGGCAAGATCCTGACGAAGGTGACTTCGGTCTACATGACGCCGACGGATTACTCGCCGAACAAGAAGTAGACAGTCCGCTTTCAAGCTCCGTCCCAGGCTCCAGCCTGGGACGAAACTGACCCGAGGCTCCGCCTCGGCAGCCCCGCGCGAGGACGCTGCTCAAGTGAAGGCAGCGTCCTCACTCAGTGACCACCCATTGGCCCGGAGGCGGTTCGCCTCCGGCTATTTATTACTTGCCTCGGAGCGGCCCACGTCCGGGCAACCGCCGGCCGACTTATTTGCTGTCTAGTTCCTTAATCTTGATATTTCGCCAGGCCACTTCCAGGGGCTCTTCCTTCTTACCGACGCCGTGTACTTGCAGGCAGATGTGACCCTTAGCAGTTACATCGTCCTTCAGGTCGACAGCCGGTACATCGTTGATCCAGGTCTTGATGGAATTTCCGCGGCACTCGATGCGGAACTTGTTCCACTCGTTTTGCTTGAAGGCTTTGCGGGCCGCTTCATTGTCCTTCAAATCGGCCAGGAATCGGCCGCGTCGGCCTTCGTCGTAGATGGCGCCGCTGTAGGAGCGATCCGAGGGGTCGATTTCAACCTGGTAGCCGTGCACGCGATCGGTGCCGACCTTGATCTTCTTCCCTTCGACCTCAATTTCCTTCGGCTCGTCGAAGACCTCGCTACGAATCTGCACGCCGGAGTTGAGCGCCGGGTCTACCTTGAATTCGACTTGCAGAATGAAGTCGCCGTACTGCTTCTCGGTGCAGAGGAACGAGTTCGGAGTGTTCGGCACGCTGCTGCCGACGATCGCGCCATCTTCTACGCGATACTTCGCCTTGCCGCCGTGCTGATGCCAGCCGTCGAGCGTCTTGCCGTCGAACAACGGCTTGAAGCCTTCCTCGTCTGCGGCCCAAGCCGCCGAAACGCTTACCACCAGGGCGGATACCACTGTGCCCACCTTCCACCATGCTCGCATCATCATCGTTTGACCTTTAGGAAAATACGGAACGACCATTTTGTGTTCGCGGATCGGTTTCCGCCGTTTCAAGCAAAACATTGTAACTACGCTGGTCTAACCTAGCGCTCCACCCGAGTGAGCCAGGTCAAAAAATGCGAGCTCCCACAATAATTCGCCCCGCTCGCGCATGGTACTCATACGACGGTTCGTTTTCTCCACTAAAAGGTTGGTTAGCCATGCGAAGTCTGTTTGCCCTGATCGTGGCCTGTGGTCTCGCCGTTCCTGCGGTTGCAGCCGATGACAAACCGAAAGAAAAGCCCTCGCCGGAAGAGCAGTTCAAGAAGATGGACAAAAACGGCGATGGCAAGCTGAGCCTGGACGAGTTCAAGGGAAAACGTCAGGGCGACAAGGCGACCAAGGCGGAGGAGACCTTCAAAAAGAAGGACAAGGACAATGACGGATCGCTGTCGCTGGAAGAATTCAAGGGCAAGGCGAAGAAGAACAAGTAACTCGCTGGTCAGCCGCTTATTTCTGTAAAACAGATCCAAGGACCAACGGTTCCCGCGCAGGCGGGAACCGTTGGTCCTTTTTTCGTTTCCAGATCGGCGAGTGCTGGAGACCGGATATGGCGAGCAGGGGCGAGGTTCGCAGAGAAGGCTGACTGACCGACTTCCGCCACCCTGTCTGTCACGGTTTTAGGCAGATAAGCTACAGGGTGGCGAGTCCGGCAACTCTTCGGCTGTCGGCCTGGAATCGCCCGCCTTGCCCACCACGATAAACTTCCTCGGGGACTTTCGGCCCCCGCTCGCCTTCAGCGGATTGGATTCTCCGTGTCGTTTCGCATTCACAGTCCCTTCAAGCCGGCCGGCGATCAGCCTGCGGCAATTCAGGCCCTAACCGATGGCATCAAGCGTGGCCAAAAGGTGCAAACGCTTCTCGGCGTAACCGGTTCTGGCAAGACCTTCAGCATTGCGAACGTGATCCAGAACGTGCAAAAGCCCACGCTGGTCATCTCACACAACAAGACGCTCGCGGCGCAACTCTACGGCGAGTTCAAGGAGTTCTTCCCCAACAACGCCGTCCACTACTTCGTCAGCTACTACGACTACTACCAGCCGGAAGCCTACATTCCGCAGCGTGATATTTACATCGAAAAAGATTCGTCGATCAACGAAGAGATCGACCGTTTGCGCCTAGCCGCGACCAGTTCGCTCGTCAGTCGGCAGGACGTAATCGTGGTAGCCAGCGTGTCGTGCATCTACGGCTTGGGTAATCCGGCCGACTACAAGGCAATGATGGTGCCGCTGCGCGTCGGCGAGCAGATCGACCGCGACGACATGCTGATGCGGCTAGTCGACATTCAGTACGACCGCAACGACGTGAGCTTCGAACGCAGCAAGTTTCGTGTTCGCGGCGACGTGGTCGAAGTGTGGCCGAGCTACGAGGAATACGCTTTCCGAATTGAACTTTGGGGTGACGAGGTCGAAAAGCTCTCGATCATCAATCCGCTCACCGGCGAAACGCTGGTGCAGCAAGAGCAACTATTCGTCTATCCGGCCAAGCACTTCGTGATGCCAGAGGACCGTATTGCGGGCGCCGTCGAAACCATCCGTCGCGAACTCGAAGAGCGGCTGAATCAGTTCCGCGAGCAAGGCAAACTGTTAGAAGCCCAGCGGCTGAACGCCCGCACGCGGTTCGACATGGAAATGCTGCTCGAAGTCGGCCATTGCCCCGGCATCGAGAATTACAGCCGGCCGCTTTCCGGTCGGCCACCAGGCTCGACGCCCGATACGCTCTACGACTTCTTTCCAAAGGACTTTCTGCTCGTGATCGACGAGTCGCATGTTACGATTCCGCAGATCCGCGCGATGTACGCTGGCGACCGTAGCCGTAAGACAACTCTGGTAGAGCATGGCTTTCGCTTGCCGAGCGCACTTGATAACCGGCCACTTAAGTTCGAAGAGTGGGAAGCCAAGATCAGCCAGGCAATCTTCGTCTCGGCGACGCCAGCGAACTACGAACTAGAACAAACTGGCGGCGAAGTCGTTGAACAAATCATTCGCCCGACAGGTTTGCTCGATCCAATCATTGAAGTGCAGCCGGCACAAGGGCAGGTGCCGCATTTGCTTGGCCAGATTCGCGAGCGGGCCGCCGTCGGCGAGCGAGTACTGGTTACGTGTTTGACGAAGCGACTGGCCGAAGACTTGTCGGCCTACCTAAGCGAACAAAAAGTGCTCTGCAAGTGGTTGCACAGCGAACTGGACGCGTTCGAACGGGTTGATTTGCTGCGCGACCTCCGCCAAGGCAAGTTTGAAGCGCTCGTCGGCGTGAATCTGCTCCGCGAGGGCTTGGACCTCCCCGAAGTGTCGCTCGTGGCGATACTCGATGCCGACAAGGAAGGCTTTCTGCGCAGCGAAACGTCGCTGATTCAAACGATCGGCCGCGCCGCCCGTAATGTGAACGCGAAGGTGATCTTGTACGGCGACAAAGTGACCGAATCGATGCGGCTGGCGATCGAAGAGACTCGTCGTCGTCGTGAAGTGCAGGAGAAGTACAACCAGGAGCACGGCATCACGCCTGAAACGGTCAAGAAACATATCCGCGCTGGTATCGAGTCGGCAGTCGCCGCTCACCGCGAAGCCAACGCCGCCGTCGGTCGCGAGGAGGAGAGCGAATACATCACCGAGGAGTTCCTCAACGAACTGGAAGCCGAAATGCTCGCGGCCGCGGAGAACCTCGAATTCGAACGCGCCGCCGCCCTGCGCGATCGAATCACTCAACTCCGCAACTCCGTCGGCAAAAAGGTCCACGAAGTCGCCGTGAAGAGCTACAAGGCGGGGCCGAAGTTCAAGAGCCGGAAAGGCAGCGGCAATCGAGTGCCGCGGCCGAAGAAGAAGTGAGTAAGTACCATTACTTGGGGCCGCTCATGCCTGACAAGTTTACGATTGGCGAGCGATACTACTCGTTCGAGCATGACGAAGCGGGTCCCAAGATCCATACGTGGACGTACTGCGGATTCCAAGAGGTTGACGATTGTTCCTCGACTTCTTGCGATGTGCCCTATCACTTTCATGTGTTTGAGCTGACGGAAGGTCTCGAGGGAACGAAGAATCGCATTCGCATCCCGTCGCTTGAGGTGGCAAAGCGATTGAAGCTTACTTGGACGGAACTCTGCGATTCCGTTGCAGTCGCCGATGAGATCGACCGCCGACTGGCAGACGCCGACGCTCATCCAGAGCAGGCGACTCCGTGGGAGGACGTGAAGGCTCAATTATGGAAGGATCGGAGTTAGGCCATGTTCTCGGCGTCGTGTCTTCGGCGGCTGTTGCTGCCGGCTAAGGTGCGTTTGGCAACTCCTGTGCAGCGCCATGCGTCACCGTCTCAAACCGCGCCTCATACCGCTGGTGATTCGTCCCGAGCAGGCGGTCCCACCAGTTGAAGTACAAGCCAAAATTGGCGCGGTTGGTCTCGTGGTGCATCGCGTGATGGGTGGTCGTGTTCAGGAACTTGCCCAGGCCGCATCGCATGAACCAGCGCGGGTACAACTCGTGGCCGCAGTGACCAAGCACGTTAAAGCTGATCTGCCAGATCATGAAGATTGAAAAGGCCGCTGGGTGGTTAGGAATCAGAAAGATGATCAGCGGACCAATCCCCGCCTGCACAAACGCCTCCGGCACGCTGAACGAGTACGCGGCCCAGGGAGTCGGGCTCGTCGACAGATGATGCGTTCGGTGAAACACCCGAAACAGCCGCGGATGATGCATCATCCGGTGAGTCCAGTAGAAGTAGGTGTCGTGCATCAGGATCATCAGCGGAATGCTGAGCCAGAAGTAGAGCTGTCCGAACTTCTCGATCTGGAAGTACATCCGCGTCCAGCCGCTCATCACGCCGAAGGCGATGAACCCGCCAACAATGCCGAACACAAAAATGCTGCGCAGGGAGTAGCCGAGCTCCCAGCCCATCTGCTTCCACGATGGATCGCGGTCCGCAATCCGCCGCAGGCGCATCCAGCGCGCGAGCAATACGTACAGCCCGAGCCACGCTCCGCTGGCAAGCACGAGGTACCAGAATCCCTCGCCCATGAAGACAGCGGGGACCGACTGAAAAGCGCGGTAGAGTTTGTCGTCAAGCGGCATGCGGGAGTGAAGCGGACAGGATGCGAGAAGTGAAAGTCACCGCAGACGATTCTGTCAGTTCCCGGAAGCTTACGCAACTTTGGCGACGGAAAGCCGCAGCGATTCCTTGGCTCGCCGATTGCAGTTAGTGGCTGTCGAGGCGATTCGAAGCTAGTTCGGCCGGCGTCGTGTATGAGCCTGCGCCCGTAACGCCGTTGCAATTGAGGTGCTTGTGAGTTCTGGCCTGTCTGAGTCGCAGTTGCGGGCGAAGCTCCGCGAACATTTTGGGTTTCGTCGCTTTCGTCCTGGCCAGGTCGAGGCAGTGCAAGCTGCACTGGAAGGGCGCGACACGCTCGTCCTAATGCCGACCGGCTCAGGCAAGAGTCTCTGTTTTCAATTACCCGCCCTAGAACTGCACGGCATGACGATCGTCGTGAGTCCCCTGATCGCGCTCATGAAAGATCAGGTAGATCAGCTCTGCGAGAAGGGCATCGCCGCTGAGGCATACAACAGCAGCTTGACAGCGACCCAGCTCCGCGAAGCGGAGGAGGGGATTGCCGCGGGACGAGTGGAGTTTGTGTACACCACGCCCGAACAGCTTCGCAATCCGGAGTTCCGCGCGCTCTTCAAAGACCGCCGAATCGACTTGTTCGTTGTCGACGAAGCACATTGCGTCAGTCAGTGGGGACACGATTTCCGGCCGGACTTCCTGGCCCTTGGCGAAGCTATCGGTGCCCTTGGCCGACCTCCCGTGCTGGCTCTGACGGCCACGTCGACTGACGACGTCATTGACGACATCCGACTGCAGCTTCGCATTCCGGATGCGGAAATCATTCATACCGGATTTCACCGCCCCAATCTGCATTTGTCCCTACATGGCGCAAAGGGAGACGAAGAAAAGCAGGCTCGCCTGCTCGAGCTTCTCGCGAAGACGGAGGGAACTGGGATCGTTTACACGGCCACCGTGAAGGCGGTCGAACAGCTGACGGCTTTGCTTGCGGGACGCGGTGTGAATGTGGCCGGCTACCATGGTCGCCTGGCAGCTAAGAAGCGGCATGAGGCCCAAGATGCGTTCATGGGAGGCGATGTGAAGGCAATGGTCGCCACGAATGCCTTCGGGTTGGGAATTGACAAAGCCGACATTCGATTTGTCATTCATTACCACCTGCCCGGAACAATCGAGTCGTACTACCAAGAGTTTGGCCGGGCGGGCCGTGACGGGCAAACCGCGAGTTGCGACCTGTTGTACGACCCGGAAGATCGCAAGTTGCAGCGGTTCTTTCAATCGGGCCGCTACCCTGACGAAACTGACCTGGTGAATCTGCATCATGCCCTAGCGCGCCTGGCCGGCGAAAAGAAACCGCCGACGCTCAAGGAAATTGGGGCAATCAGTCCTCTGGCCCCGTCACGGCTGAAAGTGGCTCTTGATCTGCTGATCAACCGACGCATCGTCGAAGTCGCTCGCGGAAGTCGCTATCGCCTGTTGCGACCAGAAATGACGCGGGAGGAACTGGCTCGAGCCGGTCAGTCGTATCGCGATCGGCAGGAACGCAATCAGCTGAAACTGCAGCAAATGGTCGAATATGCCGAAGGAGGCGGCTGTCGGTGGCAAACCATCCTCGACTACTTCGGCAGCGACGAACTGCAAACGGAACGTTGCGGCCACTGCGATCGCTGCGCAGGCAGCCCGATTGCACAACCCACGGCCGCTTAAGGCCTTGGCATTGTCAGTAACTTGGTATTCCGTTTGCTCCTGATTGGCCGCAGCATCGAGTCCCGTCTGTGAGCGAACAATGATGAACGACCTCCTTAAGGGCACGCTGGCTGGGTTTATTGCGACAGCGCCGATGACTCTGGCAATGGTGGCCATGCATCGGGTGTTGCCTCGGCGGCAACAATATCGCCTACCACCGCGCCAGGTGACGATGAGCATCCTCAGTTCCGCGGTCGCTAAGCGGGACCTCGAAGAGCCGGATCGAGCCAATGCCACGCTGATTTCTCATTTCGCCTACGGGGCGGCCTGCGGTGCTCTGTATGCTCCGCTGGCGAGCCGCCTTCGACCGCCGGGTGCGAGCGCGGGAGTCGCTGCCGGAGTGACCGTTTGGACGGTCAGCTACTTAGGACTGCTGCCAGCGCTGAAGATTCTCGAGCCGGCCACTCGCCATCCAGGCGAACGCAACGCGCTGATGATTGCCGCCCACGTGATTTGGGGTTCCGTGACCGGTGCACTGGTCGAACGGATGTTGAAGGAAGATGACCGGGGCCATGTCGCGTCAGCGGAAACTGGCTTGCCACAACCGTCGCGACGATCTGCTGAACCGGTCGCGGAAATGCACTAGCCGCCGGTCGCAGCAATACTCAGCGAGGCTGCCATGAATCGTGATGGTATTCCGCCCGGATGGAGCTATAACCCAGCCAGTTGGTCGCAGCGCCTGCCGATCATCGGACTGGCTGTGATTGGTTTCCTGATTGCGACGTATCTATCCCTCTATCAATACGAAGTGATCGACCGTGTCTGGGAGCCATTCTTTGGCGACGGGAGCGAGAAGGTCCTGAAGTCGAATGTCTCCGACGTGGTGGAGAAGTATACCGGACTACCGATCACCGACGGAGCGCTCGGCGCGTTTAGCTATCTGCTTGACGCAGTGGCTGGTGTGGTCGGTGGCCGAAAGCGTTGGCGGACGATGCCTTGGCTGGTCGTACTCTTTGGGCTGCTCGTCGGGCCACTCGGGGGAATCAGCATCCTGTTGGTGATTTTGCAGCCAGTCCTGCTCGACTCTTGGTGCACACTCTGCTTGACGACGGCGGTGATTTCGGTCGCCATGATCGGCCCTGCGATGGACGAAGTCCTCGCCAGCCTGCAGCACCTCAAGCGAGTTTCGCTTTCCAGTGGATCCGTATGGCGAGCGTTTTGGGGGCTGTCGCCGGAGCAGACCTGGGATGAGAGGCGAAGTGCAGCCGCATCTTCGTGAAGCCTGCCCAATCCGCTAACCCGGCACGCAGAGTGGCCGAGCGAAAAATGCATACGACAAAAGTGAGTGAGTGAAAACGATGTGGGCCCAAACCATCAACCTGCTGCTTGGCGTATGGCTGATGTTCGCTCCCTACATACTGGGATACAGCGACCTGGCCAGTCATAGCGACCATGTCGTCGGTCCGCTCGTGGCAACGTTCTCCGCTATTGCCCTTTGGGAAGTGACCCGCGGAATGCGGTGGGCCAATCTGCCGCTGGCGCTCTGGCTGATTGTCGGTCCGTGGTTTCTGCAGTTCGAACAAACCGCTCTGATCAATAGTCTGTTGGTCGGGGTTTGCGTAGCCGGTCTATCGCTCGTGCGTGGTCGCATCACGCAAGAGTTTGGCGGCGGTTGGGCCATGCTTTGGAGAGCACCATGAGTCGGCAAGAAGTAGTTGTTGTCACCGGAGCGTCGGCCGGTGTAGGTCGGGCCGTGGTTCGCGCCTTTGCCAGGCGAAAGGCCGCCATTGGCCTGCTTGCTCGTGGTGTCGATGGCTTGGAGGGCGCCAAGCGCGAGGTGGAGCAAGCCGGCGGTAAAGCATTGGTCCTACCCACCGATGTCTCGGACCCGGCTGCAGTGGAGAAGGCGGCGGAGGAAGTCGAGCGGCAGCTTGGGCCGATCGACATATGGGTGAACAACGCGATGGTGTCCGTGTTTTCTCCGGCCCTGAAGATGACTGCCGAGGACTTTCGCCGCGTGACCGAAGTGACCTATCTCGGCTACGTGCATGGAACACTCGCAGCTTTGCGGCGGATGGCAACTCGAAATCGCGGCGTGGTTATTCAAGTGGGCTCTGCTTTGGCCTATCGCGGTATTCCGTTACAGTCAGCGTACTGTGCCGCCAAGCATGCCATCCAAGGGTTCAACGACTCGTTGCGCTGCGAGCTGATCCATGACCAGATCGATGTCCGTATCACCGAAGTCCATCTTCCGGCGATGGATACACCGCAGTTCGACTGGTCTAAGTCCAGGATGCCTAGGCGCGCTCAGCCGGTGCCGCCGATTTACGATCCCGACATCGCCGCAGAAGGGATCTACTGGGCTGCCCACAATGATCAACGGGAGCTTTACATCGGCTATCCGACGACGATGGCCATCATTGGCAATAAGCTGACGCCCGGGCTCGGCGATTGGTACTTGGGAATGAACGGAGTCGAGTCACAAATGACCGACGAACCCGTTGATCCGAATCAACCGAACAACTTGTATGAGCCGCTTCCGGGCGATCGCGGCGCGCATGGCCGCTTTGGTGATCGCTCTATCAAATACAGCTGGCAGCTATGGGCCAGCAAACACCGTCGCGAGCTCGCACTAGCCGGAGCGGCGCTCGCCGGGGTTGCCTGCCTGCTAGGAGCTTCGGCCGCCAGTGATGGCAGGCCGAAGCGGTCACGAGCGCTGCCAAAGTCGAGAGTATTCTCCGATTGAAGAAGTCGCTCGAACGGCAAATACCCAGACAATGTGGGTCACTCGCTGGCCCCAACTGCCGCTCGCTGGGGGTCGCCAGGCGACATCAGATAAGCGAAGAGCTCTTTCAGCTGCTGATCACTGAGTTGATCCAACAAGCCATTGGGCATGAGCGACAGTTCGGACGGCTTCACTTCCTCCACCAGGCTGCGATCGATCGTCATTCGCTCGGTTGGTGTCTGCACCGATAGGGAACGCTCGTTCTCTTGCAGCACAACGCCGTTGAGCACCCGCCCGTCTTCGAGTGCGATTAGCGACATGCGAAAATTGGTGGCCACCGCGGCCGACGGGTCGACGATGTTCTCCAGCCAGTAGTTGAGATTGTTCCGCTGCGCTCCGGTCAGCTCAGGGCCGACCGTTTCGCCCCGTCCGAAAAGTTTGTGGCACTTGGCGCACGATTGCTCGTACAGGCGTTGGCCGGCCAGCTTGTCGGCACTTGCCAGCGACTCTGGCGAAAGCCGCTCTCGCAACTCGCCGATTTGCTTCAGCCGATCCCCTTCGATCAGCCGCAACTTGGGCCAAAGCCGCGCAATCTTGGCTTGTACGTCCGCATTACCTGAGAGTTGGATTTGCCGAAGCTGGAAGGCCCGAATGTCATCGGCTGCTATCGCACCTTGCTCAACGGCGTCGAGAAGTCGCGGCACATCGGTCGGGCGCGAAGCGATGGCTTCGATAACAGCTACCTTCCCAGGCTGCGATAAGCGGGGATAGCGTTCCAGAAGAATGTCAGCGAGTTTGGGATCACCCACCGCAGCCAAGCTTCGGACTGCTTCCTCGACAACGTCCCGGTCGCCGAGCAACGCGGTCATCAGTTCGGCCGCTCCGCTAATGCGAGCTTCCGCCAACGATCGCATGGCCCGGCGGCGCACGGCCGGCGCTTGATCCTTATCCTTAGCGATTGCCTTAAGTTGCTCAACCGCGCGACCGCTACCGAAAACAAGCGAAATCTCGCGTAAAAGCTGCTTTGTCGTTTCATCCCCCTGCGATTCGACCCGTTCGACAACTGTGTCCCAATCGGCGGGCTTTGGCGCTTTCAGCCAACCGTCCAGTGCCGCGGACATTCCCTTGAGAATCGCGAGCCGCTGCGAACCTTCGCTCGTTGAATTCAGCTGAGCGACGAGCGCCGCAACCGCTTCCGGTTGAATTTCGATTTCTCCCGTCAGCCGACGGGCGATGTTCGTGGTGACCCGCGGCATGCGCGAGCGCTCAATCACGCCGACCGCGGCGTCCGGGTGCGCCGGCGTTGCTTCCTCCACGCCATACCAAATCATGAGCGGCAGAACACGGTCGTCAGCAAAGGTCTCGCGTTTGACAAGTTCCGCCGCGACTGGGAATCGGCCCTCGACAGGCATCCGCTGCATCGCGGAAGCAAGGTAAGTCAACACGAGTCCCGACTGCTCGGTGGTCGCCAGATTTTGCAATGCACGCACCGCTGGACCACTCGGCGAACCCGATTCCACAAGGAATTGCACTGCCCAGAGTCGAACGTGTTCGCTCCGATGACTGAGCCGATCGATCAACCATGCCTCGTCGTCGAGGCTCAAACCATGCAAGCACCAAAGCGAGCGCAGTAAATGCTTCTGAGAAGCATTCGGACTTGACCAGAGGTTTTTGAGGTATGCATCCGCCTGCGACATACCGTCGCCACTCAGAGCGCGGTGCCGAAGCAGCAACCTCGCCTGTCGAGCTGTCCACTCATTGCCTTGAACGGCTTGCGTAGCAAGTTCAGCTGGAGAAAGCATCGCGAGGTCGACTACCGAGTTCGGTTTCGCTGGCCGACCGCCTACTCCTTGCCACTGCACCTTGTAGATGCGGCCGGAGGAGCGGTGGATGCCGTCGTTGTCGTGACATTCACCGATGTCTGACCAGTCGATCACGTACACGCCGCCGTCCGGTCCATAGGCCAGATCGATGCCGCGGAAATACGGATCGCCGACGCGCAGCAGATCGGGCTTGTGCTTGCCGACGTAGGTTGCCCCTTCTCGCTCGAGAGAATCCTGATTGATCCGTCGTCCGTGAAAGTTGAGTGTGAACATCCGTCCGCGATACTCTTCCGGCCAGCTGTCGCCTTCGTAGATCATCAAGCCGGAGTGAGCATGGCCGCCGCCGGCTGCATCGGTTCCCGGGCTGGCTTCCTTGGTACGCAGGGCGGTCCAATCCTCATTCGCGGCGTCCCAGTGCACGTGATCGGCGGTTTGCTCGATCAGCTCGTACACGTGAGGATTCAGGTCCTCGCCATACATCCGCCGGAAGTGTGCACCCGGAATCGCATGCCAGAGATGACCGATCACCGTGTTAATGAAGAACAATTGCCCGTTCTCATCCCAGTCGTGGCCCCACGGGTTCGTCGTTCCGTGGCAAACGACTTCGAACTTCCGCTGCGTGGGATGAAATCGCCAGATGCCACAATTGATCGGAGTCCGCTCATTCGCCGCCGTGCCCGGTTGACCGACCAGTGACGTGGCAAGGATGCCGTTTCGACCGTACAGCCAGCCATCGGGTCCCCAGCGCAAACCGTTGACGATGTTGTGCCTGGCTGCACTAGCGTCCCAACCGTCGAGCACTACTTCCGGCTCGCCGTCCGGGACGTCATCGCCGTTGCGGTCAGGGATGAACAACAAATTCGGCGGCGCTAGCGCCCATACTCCGCCAAGTCCGAGTTCGATACTCGACAGCCGCTTCAGGCCGTCGAGAAAAACCTTCCGCCGATCTGCTTTGCCGTCGTCGTCGCTATCTTCGAGCACAACGATGCGGTCGTTCTGAGTCAGATCGTAGTTCACCTGACTTTCGGCGTAAGTGTAGTTCTCCGCCACCCACAAGCGACCGCGAGGATCGAAGGCCATTGCGATCGGCTGACGCACGTCTGGCTCGTGGGCAAAGAGCGTCACTTCGAACCCCGCTGGCGCCTTGATCGTGGCGAGTGCCTCCTCTGGCTTCAGAGGCCGAATGACTTCTGCCTGCGTGTCGCGGACCGCCTTGGGATCGGCTTCATCTTCACGGGCCGGTGCTTCGCACGCTGCTGCCAGCGCTAGGACCAAGGAAGCGGTCATGCACACGAGGCGGTACGTCAACTCATAGAACGATGAGGATGAAATTTTCATCTGCGGCGCTTAGCTGACTGATGGAGGAATGGTCGAAATGCGTAAGTGCATCGCATTCTGGCCTTGCCGACACGCCTGGTCAAACAGAGAGCCCCCCGGTGCTCAGACGCTCAAGCCACGAGCTGGGCCGCTCCTCGGCAGTCCGGAAGTACTCATTTACCAACGAGTTTGGAGCGAAGATAGGGAAACTGGGGTTTTGGAGCGGCGTTTGCTTCAGGAAAGATCCAGTGGTGGTGTGGGCTGCGCTGAATTGTGCGCAGCTGGTGGGGCGGCAATCACCGGGCATATAAGTGGTGCCTCGAGAGGCACTGGTTTGGTTAATACTCGAGGGGAGCAACACGATGAAGAAACTCTTTACGTGGGCCGCAGTTTCGGCCCTGGTGATTGGTCTGATCACCGAACCGCTCGCTGCTCAGCGCGGCGGCGGTGATGGTGGCGGCAACCGCGGCGGAGGCGGCGGTGGTGGTGGTGCCGGAGGCGGTGGCGGCGGAGGTGGTGGTCGCGTCGGCGGAGGAGGCGGTGGCTTCTCCGGCGGTGGTGGAGCGCGCGTCGGCGGAGGCGGTGGCGCCTCGGTTGGCGGTGCTCGCATCGGCGGCGGAGGAGTGAACGTCGGCGGCGCGCGCGTTGGTGGCGGTGGGGCCGCAGCTGCTCCGCGAGTCCAATCAGCACCTCGAGTTCAGTCGGCCCCGCAAGTCCGTAGCAATGTCGGCGGAATTAACCTAGGTGGCAACTCCGGTGGTCGGATTACTACCGGGCGCCCAAATATCGATGTCGGTTCGCGCACCGGAGTGGATGCCCGAGTGGGTGGCAACCGCGCTGGCGCGGATGTGAATGTTCGCAGCCGAGCTGGCGTCGATGTGGGTGACCGCGTTCGCGGCACTCTCGACGGTCGAACCGGGGGTAACATCGACGCCCGCGTTCGCAGTGGTGCAATTGACGGTCGTGCCGATGCTCGCGTCGGTAGCGGCGCTCGGGCAGACCGAGTTGGCGACTTCCTGGATATCCCACGAACCGGAGCCGATGTTCGCACTCGAGCCGGCGCCGACGCAGGAGCCAGGGCACGCGGTGCAATCGATGCAGCCAACGACCGAACTCGTGGTGCGGTGGATGCAGCGAACGCCCGAACCCGTGATGCTCTGATTGTGCGTGATCAGGCGATTGACAATGCACGTGCCAGCGCCCGCGCCTCGTGGGCCAACAATGTTCGCGTCAACGAGAACGTTAGTCGTAACCTGGCCAACGCCTTCCAGACTGCAGCGCGGGCTCAGGCCGGCGTTGATGGTCGCATTGATGGCCGAGGCGATTTCGATGGTCGTCGCGATGGCGATTGGAACCGTTGGGACCGCGATGGTCGCTACGGCAACTGGGCCCGCAGCACTCGTGGCTACTGGGGCCAGAATGGCTATCCCTACTTCGGCTCCGGCTGGTGGGGAAATTACGGCGGCTTCAACCGCTTCAATCCCTACTTCAATTACTGGTACGGTCGGCCCTACGGATACTGGTGGGGCGCCCCGCGCTGGACGGCCTTCAATGGCTGGTTCGGTTGGGGTGGCTGGAACGGCTGGAATACGCCGTACTATTACACCTATGGCCCGAGCGGCTATGTGGTCTACCAGGACGACGGCGTCTATGTGGGCAATCAGTACGTAGGCACGCCGGAAGTCTATGCTGCTTCGGCTGCTCAATTGGCCGCGATTGATCCGAATCAGCTTCCTGCCGATGAGCAGGGCGAATGGATGCCGCTGGGTACCTTCGCCTTCGTCACCAGCGATCAAGAGGCTGAAGAGCCAACGCGATTCCTTCAGCTCGCCGTCGATCAGAACGGCCTGATTTCGGGAACGATGTTCAACGAGAACCGCGAGCAGGCGTACTCGGTAGAAGGTCGAGTCGATAAGGAAACGCAGCGCGTCGCCTTCACGATCTCGAACAACCGGGACATCGTCTTTGAGACGGGTATCTACAACCTGACTCAGGACGAGACGCAGCTCCTGGCGCACTTCAGCCCAGATGACACTCGCACCTTCCTCCTGGTTCGCCTTGAGCAACCGGAGCAGGGCGCGGAGGAACTCGAAGCCGAAGCCCGCATGGCGGAACTGCCGAACCGCTAATTGCGGAACGCTGGTTCAATAAACAGAGCGGCCCAGTTGCACCAGCAACTGGGCCGCTTCATTTCTTGTTATTGTTTCCCGCCTCATGCTACACGGCATGGGCCGCTAAGGTCCGCCAAGCACGCTGTCCACATACAGGCGATTCTTCACCGCCTCAGGCAGCGGCTCCTGATAATCACGAGGCCGGCCGCCGACAACTTCCGGCCCCAGGTTCTGGTCCGGGTAAGGATCGTGCACCGTAGCTCGCTGACGCTTCTGCTCCGTGGTGCCCGGGGTGAGCAGACGAAATGGCTGATTGGTGGCACAGCCAACAAAAGTCAGCAGTAGAAAGGCGGCCAGGCACAACGGCAGGCGCGGCATGGAGGTGGTTCCGCGAAAGGGCAGGGCAGTTGGTGCAAGCGCAGCATCCCCCTGCGCAGGTCGCGGATTCTAGCGACGCCCTGAGAGTGGCCCAAGAGCAAAAAGCCCAGGTCTAGGCAGCCGAAGAGCGCCCACCAAAGAAGATCTGATAGGCCCGGAACAAGGCTGCCATGCTGGCTCCAATTGCCAGACCTATCAGCAGATCAAATAATGGCCCCTGCCAGGTCGTCTGTCGCATTTCGCGTTCGAGCGACAGCGAAGCACCGGCCGTTGAACTGCTGGCGGCGGCTTCTGCGCCGGCGGCAATCCACAAGGACAAAACGACCACCGTTGCAACCAACAGGAGCGACGAAAGGTAACCGATTGAACTACGTCGTCTGCTCATGATTACAGCCATCGGTCTACATCAAGGTTTGCTCAGTCCGGCAGCGGCCTGATGCACAAGTTGCACTGCCGCGGGCATGGTCTGCTTCCACCATGCGGCAGATTGCGGGCAGAACAGGTCCCGCAGCCGTCGCCGAGTCTCCATCGTAATTACCGCTTTTGGATCCGCCCAATGCGTCGCCTGATTTTCCGCCCGCAGGCCGGCGAGCATTCGCAACGGCCCATAAGTGCCGAACTCTGCGCAGGCATAGCGGTACTCAATGCCCCCCAATAGCGCGGCGCACCACGGCCCCAGGCTGCCGCGAGCGGCATAAGCGACACCATCGGACCGCGACGGTTGGATTGCGTCGCTTCCGAACCAGTCGGCCATCCGTCGTTGCCCCTCCGCCGGCATCGACTCATCCAGCAGCAATTGAAACGTGCCCCTACGACCGAGCCCCGTGTGAAAGTCCAGATGCACAACCTTCCGACTCTCGCCGATCAACCTCGGCAGATGCTCCCGCAAGATCCGCTGCGTAGCCGACGGACCACTGCCGCCGTAGAACAGCCCACGCGGATACTCATACTGCCCACCCGCCACCGCCTGCTTCAGCGCCGGCATTCCATCACGCAGCACCGCAAGCCCAGCCCTCACATAAAAGCCATCGACAGCCGTTGGTGCCCGCGTCGGATTCAGCAGCGCATCAAGCTTTCGGTAGGCCTCCGGACTGCCGGAGTACTCCTCGCCGTCGAGCAGAAAGTTGCGATTGAGATCGATATTGTCCTCATTCACCCGCCGCGACCAGGCGAAGCCGAACGGGTTGAGAGCGTGCAAGAACACAAATAGCACGTCCGAATAGCGCGATGCAAGCATCGGCTGAGCCCGAAACAGTTCAAGTTGCACCGCCGCGCCGAATGGCGCTTCAACTCCATGTAGTCCGCTGGAGACCACCACCGTAAGCGGAGCAGGACGCGTGGACGAAATGGCGGCATCGATCGTCAGCCGCTCGCCATCAGGACCGAGCGCATCGATCGCATGATCTTCCAGCAACCAGCCGCCGGCCGCAGCGAGTTCACGAAATCGCCTCCTTGAGTCCACGTACTTCGAGAGCAATGGCAGCGGACTATCCAAAACATCACCTTTGAGCTTCCTCTGCCGTCACTGCCGCGGTATCCACCAGCACGATTCATGCTGGGCCATGCCGATGTGCGGGTAATAGGTCCTCGCCTTCGGAGCCGCGAGCAATATGAGCGATGTATTCAGCCCCGCCGCCGAATGCGTCCGGCGAATCAACTCCCGCCCGATGCCCCGCCGCTGAAACTGCTCATCCACGGCCAGGTCAGACAGGTACGTGCAGAAAGCAAAGTCGCTCAGCGCTCGCGACACACCGACAAGCACCCCATCGACTCGCGCCGTCACAATCAAATCGGCATGAGCCAGCATCGCTGCAATTGCAGCCGGATCCTCCACCGGCCGTCGCTCTGCCAGGGTCGAGCGACGCAGCACGTCAACGAACTCCCCAACCGACAGCTCCGGCTCCAGTTGATAAGCAACCACATCCTCCACAAACCACCCCACAACATCAAAAAACAATTGACGCAGCCCGGCTGCTCGCAGCCAGCCGGGCTGCGAGAACCACGCCAGGCTCCTAACCCTACCACCAATGCGGCCCCCGACTCACCCCTTCATCATCGCCTCGAACCGCCGCACCATCTCCTCACGCGTGATCTCTTCGACCCGCGTCGAAAAGATCCACATGTGTCCAAACGGATCTTCCAGCCGACCGGTGCGGTCGCCGTAGAACTGGTTGCTGAGCGGAAAAATCACCTTCGCTCCAGCCGCCACCGCTCGCTCAAACAGCGCATCGACATCCGGCACATACACGTTCAAAATCACCGACGTGCCGCCGAGCGTCATGGGGCTGCGGTTGTACTCAGGGTTTTCCTCAGCGACCATCACCAGCGCATTGCCGATGGTGAATTCACCATGCACCAGCTTGCCGCTCGGATCGGTCAGCCGCATCACCTCCACGGCTCCAAATGCCCGCTTGTAAAACTCCACGGCCGCCGCCGCATCGCGAATCGCCAGCATGGGCGACAGCGGCGGATAGTCATTTGGCTTCACAGACCCGCTCATGGCGAACTCTCCACGTTGGTCGTTCCTTCTTAGGGCGATTACTTCACCGTTCGTCGAACAGCGGTCGAACAATTCCCCGAACTCTTTCCGCCGACTTACTGCGAACAGGTGTTGAAAAACTTGCTGGGTTTTTCACCACACCCCTGGGGTCCAGGGGACCCGTACTTGCTGATCAACGCATCGAATTAATCAACACCAAGCAGTCGTAAGTTCCGGTTCCGAGTTGCCGCCGCCGCACTGCATCTGGCCGGCGTTGTGGTGTCCTTACCGCCATAACGGCTGCTCGATGCTCATGTGTGACATTGACAAAAACTATTGACTAACATATAAATTGTGGTGCAGGTTGTCAAGCGACCTGTCGCCAGTCGCCGGCGCGCCACAACCAACCGGAAAGCGGTGCGCCGACGTGGCTGGTCGAGCTGTGTTCCGTCTGACATTCGGTGTGCCGACGCTGTATCGGAACCTGCCATCGCCGTGAACGAGCAATGACCTCACCAGCCCAACGGGCAACGAACTTCGGTTTGCTCAAAGACGTTTGGGGCGGAGTGGGGGTGGGACTACTCAGCTGCGACTTCATCGACCTCCTCGGCAGCGATCCTTATGCGCTGTTTGGGTGGGTCTATGGCATTTGTGTCTGCACCACGGTGGGCGGTGTTATCGGATACTTCCGCGACCAGCGAGCCACGCAGCCGGGCATGCTACCAAACTCACCCCTCTGGCCCTGGTTCGCGTTGGCTGGGGGCATTCTCTACGAAGCCATTTGCATCGGCTGGGTGTTTCGCGATAACCGTAGCGAGGTCTTCCGTCTCTGGACTACGATCATGCTGATCGCCGGCACGGCGTACCTTCTGGTGCCGAGCATCGTGTGGCTACGGCGTAAATCAAGAGAATCGAGATGCCCCGACCGCAATTCACCGACGACGAAGAGTATCTGATCCGACTGGTGCTCTCGCCGACCGCGAACCTCCAGTCGAACTCCTACATGTGGGGCTACCTCCTCGGAGGCGCGGCCCTGGCAGGTCTTGCGACCTATACGGACAGCTTCGCATTGCTCCTGTCGGCCTTCGCCATCGTCTGCGGCTTCCGCCTCTACGAAGAACGCTACCAGGCCAAATGGGCGCCGCTATGGCGCTCGATCGTGAGTAAGTACGAAGCGGGAATACGGGAAATCGACGTTCCACAGGAATGAGTCTCGGCCCGATACCGGGCAAAAGCCTATGAATCCATTTCCCGAAGACTGGGAACTCCTGGCCCTGTTCGAGGCAGAGCCCGCACTGACGGACCGAGACGTCCCACGTTTTTACAATCAACTGACTTACGAAACCACTCGCGGCCCAAACTTCGTTCGCTGCGAGATCGAGCCCGGCTATGAAAAGCTGACCTTAACCTGCTGGCGAGATTCGGTGATCTGGCTTTCGCTAGACCTTCACTGGGTCAGCGGACTTCGAGTCATCACGGGACGGGGCAAGGACTTTCTCGTCGCGTCGTTCCGCGATCCGCATCTCTGCGATATGGAGTTTCATCTCAAGCCGGACATTTGCTTACGCTGGGGAACGTCGGGGGATTTTCCATCTGCCTAGTGTCACCGAACTTGTTCTGTGAAAGAATCATGACCTCCAATTGAAATTGGGCCTGTTTCGCTTGTCGGGAAACAGTCCGCCGACCGGCCGGTTTCACAGCCGATGTCGCTTGTCCGACGTGCGGTCGCCTCTGCACCGTGCTCGGGCATCGCCTGCGACCTCCGCCGAGGCGAAAAGTGCGAGCCTGGGATAAGCTGCATGCCTGGGTTCAACGATACCGGATCGCCAGCGAAGAAGCACGCTATCTCCGTCGCTTGGCAGAGATTCGGCGACTTCATCAGCGAATCAGATCCCTCGAGGCTCGCGGAGCGGATAACCGTGGCCGAGCTGCTGAGATCGCCCGTCTGCGCAATCGATTGACGTCGATGTGAGCGGTTTTTATTCGCCCGAAGGCTGTTCATCGGTCCGAGCTACCAGTCCTTTACAATTTAGCTAGGGACATCACCATCGAACCGCAACTTTGGTTACCCAGTGACGGTTCTGCTTTGGGGTTTCGAAGAGCATAGCAACATGGTTCTATGTAAGGGTAGGCGGAATGAAAATGCCGAAAATCAGCCTTCGTGATTTGTTCTGGCTCGCACTCGTCGTAGCAATGGGCCTGGGCTGGTGACGGGATAGCAGTTCAAAAGCGGAAAAACTTGCAATCGCGGAGAAACAGCTCGCGACCGCGGATTTGAATTTCAAGCACTTCTCATCGTTCGTCATACAGATGGGATGGGTGCCGCAAGAAGTGAACGGCAGGCTTCGCATCACGGGCAAACTCATCCCTGGATCCGACCTTGAACGGGACCTAAGGGCTGAGGCGCATAAAAATCGACAGTGACCAAACATGTCACTCAAAACAGCCCACTGCCAGAGACTGGACTGCCTTGCGGCCAGCGTGGGAATGTTCGCGGCCTACTGCAACTTCGTGTGACGGACCCGGCACACCGACCGGAGCGGAATGGCTGGTCGGCGTCGTTTCACCGCCGCTGATGGCAAAGGTGACGAACCTTTGGACGTTCGATGAGCTTTACAACACAGTTCTTTACTATGGGTGATCGCAACGCTTACATGCGAGATGAAGATTGGTGGATTCAAATTGGTCGATCCACAGGCGGAGGCTATGTTCGCGTGATTCATGTCCCCACAGGAATCGAGCGGGGGCAATGGGGTCGCACAACCAAAAGCAGATCAACGCTTGGATCAGAGAAATCAACGCGGAATTGGAAGCGAAAAGAACTACGGATAATGCCCCGTGAGCAAAGATGTCAGTGAAAATAGCCCACTACCTCCGCTTCCAAAAATTTGCATTTCGTCCCGCCGCCTGATAGCCTCATAAGATGGTCGGCCACGCCGACTTCCTGCCGGATGGGCGGTGTGCGGACGGACGGTACCGCGCGGCCGCCTTGCATTCGCTTTGCTCCCCGTGTTGCCTACCCGTCGGGCGCTGCTTGAGAGGGCGCACTCTGTGCTCAGGCTCATCGACCGCGGCACCGCGCACACTTGCGACGGTGTGACGCGCAGGGACTTCATGCAAATCGGGGCGCTCGGCGCCGTCGGTCTTACATTGCCGCATCTGATGGCTGCCAAGGCGGCCGGAGCGGTGAAGGACGAGCATGACGACCGCTCGGTCATCATGATCTTTAACCTCGGCGCGCCGAGCCAGATGGACACCTTCGACCCAAAGCCCGAAGCGGCGGCGGAGATTCGCGGGCCGTTCAAGCCGATCAGCACCAAGGGCACTTTCCAGATCACGGAGATCCTGCCCAAGCACGCAGCCGTCGCCGACAAGTTCTCGATCGTCCGCAGCTGTTACCACACGGCGGCTGCGGTGCATGATACGGGGCACCAAATGCTCCAGACCGGCCGACTGTTTTCTGGCGGCATCAACACGCCGCATGTCGGCTGTGCGCTGGCTTACCTGCGCGGCCGCAAGACCGATCTGCCGCCGCATGTGATCCTGCCGGAGCCGATGGGCCCCACCGGCGGCAATCTGCCGCACGGTCAGGACGCCGGCTTCCTCGGCAAGGCCTACGACCCGTTCGCTTTGATGACCGACCCGAGTCAGTCGAACTTCAAAGTGCCCGATCTGTTGCCGCCGCAAGAACTGGGCGATGCCCGGCTCGACCGTCGCCGCCGGTTGCGCGAAATCGTCGAAGCTCAGGCCCGCGACTTCGAAGCGAGTCCTAGCGCGAAGCTGATGGACTCCAACTTCGAAGCCGCCTACCGCATGATGACCAGCCCGCAGGCCCGCGATGCGTTCGACCTGACGAAGGAGTCGGACAAGATGCGCGATCGCTACGGCCGCAATCGTTTCGGTCAGTGCTGCCTGCTCGCGCGGCGACTCGTCGAAGCGGGTGTGCGGTTCGTGACCGTGAATACGTTCCTGACGGTGTTCAACGAAATCACCTGGGACATCCACGGCAGCAAGCCGTTCACGTCGATCGAGGGAATGAAGGACATCGTCGCCCCCATGTACGACCAGGCGTACGCGGCGCTAATTGAGGACCTGAGCGAGCGCGGCCTGCTCGACAAAACGCTCGTCTGCAACCTGGCCGAGTTCGGCCGCACGCCGCGCGTGAACCCCGCCGGTGGCCGCGACCACTGGCCGCAATGTTTTAGCGTCTACTTCGCCGGCGGCGGCATTCAAGGCGGACGCGCGATCGGCCGCAGCGATGCGATCGGCGCCTACCCGGCTGAGCGCGCCGTGGAGCCCGCCGAAGTAGTCGCCACGATCTACAAAAGCCTCGGCTTCGACCTCGACACAGCGCTACCGGGCCCCGCCGGTCGGCCGTTCCCGCTGGTCGACTTTGGGAAGCACGAGATCAAGGAATTGTTTTAAGCGGCGCGAGCCGTGTTTGCCTGAGGTACGCAATGACACGTGTCGTTATCGATGTCGCTTTGGCCGCGAGTCTGCACGACATCCCAGCCGGCTCCGAATTGTGCGATCCCAACGGACGCATCGTCGGACACTTTTTGCCTCCGACCGCTCAGCCATTCGTTACCGGAGAGTCAAGTCGCCACTCTCAGAGGAAGAACTCCAGCGTCGGCGCATGGAAGAGGGCGGGATGTCACTCGCTGACTTTTGGAAAGAGCTAAAGCACAGAAGCATGCGTTACACGGTGACGTGGACCCGCCAGGCGCTCAATGACCTGGCTGAAATGTGGTTGCAGGCCGCGGATCGCAATGCTCTGGAGCAGGCGGCCAATGTCATCGACGTGTTTCTTGCAGAGAATGCGAATGCGAGACGCTGCGAAGTTGTTTTCAGGATTTGGAACGCTGATTTTAGGTCCGCTGGGTGTCGACTTTCGAGTTCCCGAAGACGATCGGCTGGTCATCGTACAAGCCATTTAGCCTGTGGTAGGGGAATGAATTGATGTACCGAGTTTCTGCGAAAATGGCTTGGGGTGTTTTCGCCTCGTTGGCATGTATTGCTATTGGTAGCACTGCGCTAGCCGAAGAAAGTCGGTTGGTCTTGGTTCCCTTCGAAGTACAGCTGAGCTCGCCGGAAGCCCGGCAGACGCTGGTCGTCCAATGGCAGCAAGACGGCCAATTCCTGGAACAACAGCGCGAAGGCGTTGCGCTGGCCAGCAGCGACGAGAAGGTCGTGCGGATCGAAGATGGCGTTGCATTGCCAGTGGGCAATGGAACTGCCGAGATCACGGCGACTTATACCAAAGATGGCGCTATGCTTACCGCTGTTGGCAAAGCCACGGTTGAAAACTTCGGCAAACCGTTCGAGTGGAGCTTTCGCAACCACGTCGAGTCGGTCCTCTCCAAGCAAGGCTGCAACGGCGGTGCTTGCCACGGGGCCAGGGCAGGGCAGAAGGGCTTTCGCTTAACGCTGTTTGGCTTTGATGTCGATGCCGACTACAGCTACCTCACGCGCCAGGCGATCGGCCGCCGCGTAGTGCCGAGCGACCCGGGACGCAGTCTCATACTCACCAAGCCAACGGGCCTGCTGCCTCATAAGGGCGGCGTAAAGCTTGATCCTTCGTCGCTCGAGTACCGCGTTCTGGCCGAGTGGATTGCCTCCGGCACACCGGGCCCCAAGGACGATGATCCGCAGATCGTCGAACTGGAAGTGCTGCCGAAGTACAGCTCACAAGGTCGTCTGGAGAAATCGGTCGGCAGTACGCAGCAACTGGTAGTGCTCGCCAAATTCAGCGACGGCCACGTCGAGGATGCGACGCGTTGGGCCAAGTACACTTCGGTTAACGGCACTGTGGCCACCGTCGATGAACGGGGCCTCGTGAAGATTACCGGCCCCGGTGAGGCGGCGATCAAGGTTTGGTACTTGAATTACAACGCACTGGCTTTCATCACCGTACCTTTTCCAAATAAGACGCAGCCAGAAGTTTTCGACGCGGCGAAGAAGGAAGGCCGCAATTTCATTGATGAACTCGCGCTGGACAAGCTCCAATCGCTCCGCTTGCCGCCGTCGCCGCGCTGTGACGATGCGACGTTCATGCGCCGCGCGTATCTGGACACGATCGGCACGCTTCCGACAGCAGAAGAGGCAGCCGCTTTCCTGGCCGACTCGTCAGCCGACAAACGGGATCGGCTAATCGATCACCTGCTCACCCGGCCGGAGTTCGTCGACTACTGGACTTACAAGTGGTCGGACTTGCTGCTGCTCACGGGCGAACGACTGCGTCCGAAGGCGATCGAGACTTATTACGGCTGGATTCGCCAAAGCGTGGCCGAGAACAAGCCGTGGGATGCCATGGTGCGCGAAATTGTCACTGCCACGGGCAGCACCCATGAGAACGGCGCGGCCAATTTTTACGCGTTGCATCAAGACCCTGAAACGATGGCCGAGACAGTCGCCCAGGCATTCATGGGGCTGTCGATCAACTGTGCAAAGTGCCACAACCATCCGCTCGAGAAATGGACGAACGATCAATACTATGGCATGGCCAACATGTTCTCGCGCGTGCGGGCCAAAGGCTGGGGGGGCGATTTCCGCAACGGCGATGGGATGCGCGTCGTTTACTCGGACACGCAAGGGGAACTTGTCCAGCCAAGTCGCGGCGCGCCTCAACCACCTCGCCCGCTCGACGGCGAAGCTCTGCCCTTTGAAGCTGAAGCTGATCGCCGCGTCCCGCTCGCGGCCTGGCTAACGTCGCCGGAAAACCCCTACTTCACGCGGGCGATCACCAATCGCGTCTGGGCCAACTTCTTTGGCGTCGGCCTGGTTGAAGCAGTCGACGACATCCGCGTGACCAACCCGGCGAGCAACGAGAAGCTACTCGATGCCGCGGCGGACTATCTGGTCGAGAATAAGTACGACCTCAAGCAGCTCATGCGGGCTATTTTGCAGTCGTCTACCTACCAGCGCAGCAGCACGCCGCTACCTGAAAACGCCGCAGATACTCGGTTCTACAGCCGTTACTATCCGAAGCGACTCAAAGCCGAAGTGTTGCTCGACGCCATCTCGCAAACCACGCAGATCAAAAGCGACTTCCGGGCCCAGGGGCCCGATAGTGGCAAGACACCCGGCCCAGCCATCCCAGCGAAGCGTGCGCTGCTGTTGCCCGACGTCTTCGTCGACTCGCACTTCCTCAAAACGTTCGGCCAGCCCGATCGGCTGATTACCTGCGAGTGTGAACGGAGCGACGAACCGAGCATGACGCAGGTGCTGCACCTCTATAACGGCGACACCGTCAACAAGAAACTGCAACAGCCCGGAAGTGCGGCCGAGAAGGCGGCGGCGGAAGCGTCGAACGAGAAGGTGATCGCGGAACTTTACCTGGCGGCCCTTTCGCGATTTCCGACGGACGAGGAGAAAGCCAAGCTGCTTACCATCCTGACCGAGACGGCCGGCAACGACCGCCGGCAATTGGTGGAAGACATGTACTGGAGCGTCCTCACCAGCAAAGAGTTCCTCTTCAATCACTAATCTTCAGCTCTCGCACGCACCCGTCGCCCGCAAGGTTCTCTCCGGATTCGAAGTGCCGTATGCCACACCTGATTCGCTACTCGTTGATTCTCCTGTGCCTTGTCACGGCCTGTCCGACGTTCGCCGCCGACGCGCCGGACTTCACGAAGCAAGTTCAGCCAATCTTCACCAAGTACTGCACCGGCTGTCACAACGATGACGACCGCGAGGGAAAGCTCTCGCTCGCCAGTCACGCGTCGCTGCTAAAAGGTGGCGAGAAGGGCGCCGCGATTACACCGGGTCATAGCGACCTCAGTCGCCTGATCCGCGTGATGACCGGACAGGCCGAACCCAAGATGCCGCCCGAGGACAACGAGGCGCCCACCGCAGACGAAATCGCCGTGCTGAAGGTCTGGATCGACGCGGGAGCTAAAGGCCCCAGCGGCGACATGCCCGATCCAACTCTGCTGGTCACGCCAAAGGTTCCCCTGAAGGGCGAGCCGAAAGCAGCGATTCATGCGATCGCCCTCTCGTCAGGCGGAAACGTGCTCGCTCTGGCCCGGCACGGCGAAGTGGAACTGGTGCAACTTCCCGAGCGTAATACGGTTCGTAAGCTGACCGGTCATAGCGGCAGTGTAAATGACGTGGTGTTCAGCTCCGACGGCCAGTTGCTGGCCTCCGCCGCTGGTGAACCGGGGCTCTTCGGCGAAGCAAAGCTCTGGAAGGTGGCTGACGGATCGCTGCTGCAAACCGTTCGTGGTCATAAAGACAGCCTCTACGCGGTTGCGCTTAGTCCTGACGGGAAAGTGCTCGCGACAGGGGGCTATGATAGCGCGATCAAGCTGTGGGACACATCGACCGGCAAAGAGCTTCGAACGCTCGACGGACACAACGGCGCCGTGTATGACCTCGCATTCCGCGCCGATGGCAACGTACTCGCCAGCGCCAGTGGTGATCGGACCGTAAAGCTCTGGAATGTGGAAACCGGCGCTCGGCTCGACACGCTCAAAGAAGCGACGCAAGAACTTTACGCCGTGGCGTTTCATCCCTCTGGCGACCGCATCGCGGCAGCAGGCGTTGATAATCGAATTCGGGTATGGCAAGTAACGCCTGACGCGAAAGAAGGATCCAACCTGCTGCTGGTTTCGAAATTCGCCCACGAACGACCGATCCTGCGACTTACTTACTCGGCCGACTCACAAACGTTGGTCTCGGCCGCAGAGGACCGGCTCATCAAGGTGTGGAACACGGCCGACATGTCGAACCGCCAAACACTCGAGCGTCAAAGTGACTGGGCGAGCGGTGTCGCAGTGTTTCCAGGCGGTGACAAAGTCGTCTGCGGCCGCGTCGACGGGAGCACCGGCGAATATGCAATCGCCGCCGCAACCGCCGGCTCTGAGCAACCGCTGCTGCCGCTCCCTGAGACTCCCGCTGCACTCGATTATGGCGCCCAGCCGGCGATCGATGCCCTTCCCAAGCTCGACGAAGTAGAGCCGAACGAAGAGCCGGCCGCTGCAGTAGCCCTGAGCGCTCCCGGCACTGCAGCAGGACGCATTTATGGCGGCGACCGCAACATGAAGGTCGACGAAGACCTGTTCCGTTTCGACGCGGTCGCCGGCGAGCAGTGGATCATCGAAACCGAAGCGGCCCGCAAAGGATCGCCGCTCGATACCAGGATTGAAGTCCTCACGCCGGATGGCCGCCCAGTCCCTCGCCTGCTGCTGCGAGCCGTGCGCGACACCGAAGTCGAGTTCCGCGGCATGAGCAGCGACCAGCGCGGCGTGCGGCTGAAGAACTGGGACGAGATGCTGCTGAATGAGTACGTCTATCTCAACGGCGAAGTGATGAAACATTTTCAGCAGCGGCGCGGCCCTGATGCCGACGCTCAGATGTATCCCGAGAACGGCAACCGCATTTCCTACTTCGAGACGACGCCCCGCGCCCACGCTCTCGGTCAGCCGGGCTACATGGTGATGCCCTACGCGGTGGGCACACAGTTGCCGAACAACGGTCTGCCCGTCTTCACCCTCAACTACGAGAATGACGATCAGTCGCAGCGGCAACTCGGCAAGGACTCGCGCGTAACGTTCGTGGCACCTAGCTCAGGCAGCTACCTGGTGCGCGTCTCCGACGTCCGTGGCTTCAGTGGCGACAACTACAGCTATCGCCTGATCATCCGCCGCCCGCAGCCCAGCTTCAAGGTGACCGTTGGCAACACCAATCCGACCGTGAACGCAGGGAGCGGAAAGCTATTCATGGTGAAGGCGGAACGCTTTGACAACTTCAATGGACCTATCCGCGTCGATATCGCGGGACTGCCGCCAGGATTCACCGTCACTTCGCCGCTCCTCATCGCTGAAGGAATGTACGAAGCACAGGGTGTGATTAGCGCTGCAGCGGATGCTGCGGCCCCGACTGAAGCGAACATGGCACAGAGCAAGGTCACCGCAACGGCGGTGATCGCCGGGAAGGAGATTACCCAAGACGCCGGTTCGCTGGGTACGATCAAGCTGGCCGAGAAACCAAAGGTGATTGCCCACCTGACTCCGCGCAAACCTAATGAGATTAACGCGGATGCCGCGAGCAACGCATCGTCAGCCGAAGTCACGATCCGTCCCGGCGAGATGATCAGCTGTCAGTTGCGTGTTGAACGCAATGGCTTCAACGGCGGCATTCAATTCGAGGTCCATGGACTGCCGCACGGTGTGATTGTCGACGACATCGGGCTCAATGGCATCCTCGTGCGTGAAGGAGAGACCGAGCGAACGATCTTCCTCCGCGCTGAAAGTTGGGTGCCCGAGCAAAGCCGCCAGTTCTTCGCACTCGCCCAAGTCGAAGGTAACCAGGCTTCGCTCCCACTCACCATTCACGTCAAGACCAAGTAGCCGGAAGTTAACTGCTTCCGGAGAACAATCAGCGATTCCACCACATCGAGAGCAGTCCCCATGAATCGTCGAATTGCCTTAGCACTGTTGCTGTTGCTTACTCCGGCACTGCTCCTGGCCCAAGAAAAGCCAGCCGCTAAACCAGCTAGAGCGGCCGCGAAGGCTGGCAAGAAGGCTAAGGCTCCACCGCCACGGCCGAAACCGACTGTTGCTGACTACGCGTACGCGAAAGACTCCGAGCGTCAAAAGTTCGACTTCTGGCAGGCCAAATCGGATAAGCCAACGCCCGTCGTGTTGCTGATTCACGGCGGCGGATGGATGAACGGCGACAAGTCGAGCTACGGCACGACAGTCATCCAGCCGTATCTCGACGCGGGCATCTCTGTCGCCGCGATCAACTACCGTTTTATCCCCCAAGCGATGGCCGACAATGTGGAGCCGGCCGTGAAGGGACCGTTGCACGACGCCGCCCGCGCACTGCAGACGATTCGGTCCAAAGCGAAGGAATGGAACATCGACCCAGATCGCGTGGGTGCAACGGGCGGATCGGCCGGCGCCTGCACGTCCCTCTATCTCGCTCTCGCCGATGACCTCGCCGATCCGAAAAGTGACGATCCAGTCGCGCGCGAGTCGTCTCGACTGACCGCCGCCGCTGTTACGGGGGCTCAGACTTCGCTCGATCCCAAGGAACTTCGCGAGTGGATGCCAAATGCCATTTACGGTGGGCATGCTTTCGGCTTTCATTCGGCAGGCCGCTCTCGGGCGGAAGAGTTTGACCTGCTAATCGCCAACCGCGAGAAGGTATTGCCCTGGATCAAGGAGTACTCGCCGATCGAACTGATCAGCAGTGACGACCCGCCGATTTATCTAGACTACCCGAACCAGAAAACGCCTCCCGTCGTCGGCCAAGCGGGCCCCGACCCGACTCACTCCGCGCTCTACGGCATCAAGTTCGCCGAAGCGGCCAAGGACTCGGGCATTGAGGTGGTCGTCTCCTATCCGGGCCATAAGGAGGAAAAGTACGGCTCGATTAGCAAGTTTTTGATCGCGAAGCTGAGTGAACACTCCGCCGCTGGAAAGTAAGATAGTCGTAATCTGCAACCGTCTCGTCTCAGTCCCGCACTTCGCGCCGGGCTGAGAGCGTGATTCGCCCACCTCAATGAAAGACCTGCCAACGATGATTCAACCTCTCCGTTTGCTGCTGACTGCGGCAATGGCATTCGCCACCTTCACCGCCGCCCACGCTCAGGACGGCAAAGCCGAAAAGAAAGAAGGCGGTTATCGCGTACTGATGGTCACGCAGAGCAAAGGCTTCAAGCACGGCAGCGTGACTCGCAAGGACGGCATGCTCGCTCCGTCAGAACAAGCCGTCACTGAGATTGGCATCAAGAGCAACCTGTTCCGCGTTGACTGCACGCAGGACGTAGAAAAGGATTTCACCAAAGAGAATCTGAAGAACTACGACATCGTCTTCTTCTACACCACGGGCGATCTGCCCATCAAAGAAGAGGACCGCGATTACTTCTTCAATGAATGGCTGAAGCAGAAGGGGCACGGCTTCATCGGAGCCCACTCAGCAGCCGACACCTACCATAACTACAAACCGTACTGGGACATGATCGGTGGCACGTTCAACGGCCATCCGTGGAATGCCGGCGATACCGTCACCATCACCGTGCACGACAAGAGCCACCCTGCCAGCAAGCCTTGGGGGGACGAGTTCGAGATTAAGGACGAGATCTACCAGTTCAAGAATTGGCAGCCGGAGAAGGTCCGCGTGCTGATGAGCTTGAACATGGCCAAGACGAAGCTGAAGAAGCCTTACCACGTGCCGATCCTCTGGGTGAAGAACTATGGCGACGGCAAGGTCATGCACATGAGCCTCGGCCACAACGAGAGCGTGTGGAATAACGAGACTTACCGCGAGTCGCTGCTCGGCGGCATCCGCTGGGTGCTGAACCTGGAAGAAGGCGATGCCACGCCGAATCCGGAAGTGTCGGCTGAGCAGGAAAAGAAAGCCAAATCCGATACCGAAGCGGCAGAAGGTAAAGCTTCTTGATTCTGTGCAACTAGCCGAGGGATCCAGAATCCGTCGCGGCAGGGTTTCTACCAGCGGGCAGATTGCTACCGTGATCTGCCCGCTTTCGTGCGCCAGTGACCATCGTTCGCGGTTTGCGGAGGTTCAGCGATGCAGGAGAACCCATACCAACCGCCCCGGACTCTCTCGACCCCTGATGAATTGCTACTGCGAGAGGCTCACGATTCGACCGGGGACAAGCCACGACTTTGGACCGTTTTTGCGGCGCTGGTTTCCGCCATTGCCGGCGCCTTGTTTTTAAGCGTCGTTTTCGCAATCGTTGCCGTGGCCTGGATGGTTTCCACGGGCCATTCACTGGAGGAAGTCGACGCCACGGTTGACGGGTTCATGGAGAGCCCGCTCGGTTATGCGGTCATCATGCTTGTCAATCAGCTGCCGGTCTTTACTGTCGCTTGGACAGCCGCCTGGCTTAGTCCGGTCCCGATTGCTCGTCGGCTGGACTTACTGCCAAGCGGATTATCGCCGCTGCAATTCGCGATGGTTGTTCTCGGCGTGGGGATGCCTTTCTTCGTGGGGGTTGGACTGACACAGGCGCTCTCGGATTTCATATAGGCCGACGAAACTTACTTGCGAGCCTTGGATAATGTTAACTGGCCCACCTTGGCGCCGTTCGTCGCCGCAGTCGCGCTGTTGCCTGGGGTTGCGGAAGAATTGCTTTTGCACGGTTATATGCAGCGAAGGCTACTGGAGCGGTGGCCCCCTTGGATCGCAATCTCGACGGTTGCGCTTTGCTACTCGCTGGGGCACTTCGAGCTGTATGGCGCGATAGTTTCGTTTCCGCCAGCGATATGGCTGGGTTGGGTCGCTTGGAAAGCCAACTCGATTTGGCCAAGCATCGTCTCACACGTCGTGGCGACGGCTTGCTGGATGCTGGTACCCATCCTGGTTCGACTGACTGGCGCTCAGGACCTTCCAACCTGGTTGACGCCCGTGGCTGGCCTGGCTGCGCTGCCACTGACCATTGGGGCAGCGCGCATTCTCACCGCGCAAAGACGCTCCGAGCCAGCCTATCTGATCTGAATGAGACGCCATTGCAACGCCCGTCGTTAGGCGGCGCGGCGCATCGCTCGGCCGGCGGCGGCTGCCAGTCGCTGCACTTCCAGCGACGTGATCGTGCGGAAGGTGTGGCCAATTTTCGGCGCCGGCTCTTCGGCGAGAATGAGCGTTTCCGCGTGAATCATCCGCGGCACGTAGAACCAAGCCCGTTCGAGCGATTCGCGATCTTGATCGGCTGAGATGAACAGCAGATCGACTCCCTTGGTCTGATTGGCGATCCGCGAGATCGCCGAGACGGGATCGCCGGGCGTCAGCCGAACTTTCACGCCTTCGAATTTGAGCTGCGAAAACGCAGCTTTCAGGGTCAGCCCCGGGCTGGTTTTCGGGCGCTGCTCGAACAGGTCGATTCCCGTGTAGTCGAGCGGCAGATTGCCCGCCTCCCAGCTCAGAACTTCGACCATCCGGCTCGTCCGTTCGCCGTTGCCGATGCCGAGTTGAACGACCGAGCGGACTTTGCGGCCTTTGAGGGTCTTGTACAGCGCGCGGTCGGCTGCAGGCTGGGCGAAATAGAGCAGGTATGCGTTGCGGAGGAGCCCGGCGGTACTCAACGTCGCATTCCTTTGCGGCGAGGGAGATCGGTGGGACTAAAGGTATTTCGGCCCACCAGGCTTCTAAAATTCACCCAGTCAAAAATCGTTGGGTGGCGACGGGTGGCGGGGCCTAAGGAGCGAAGCGACGTGGCCGCGTGCAATTCAAGCTTTCGGGGCCACGCTGCGCTTAGGCCCCGCCACCCGGTCGCAGCTCGGTCTAATGCAGGCAGTGCGGGATAGGCAAACTGTAACGGCAAGGACTGCCAAAGCTCACGTTGCCCACGGTAAACCGTGTGGCGGAAGAACCCTTCGCCGGGCCAGGGCGTAGCAAAAAGTAACCTACAGTTCTTCGTCAGCCGCAGGGACGTTTCCGGCTGGATGGTCCCCCTCGTACGCCCGCCCTCGGGCTTTTAGGCGGCTTGCTCCCCCGTTGCTGCGCCCCGCGCGGCAGTAGCTGCCCTGTGCGCAACCCCTGCGCGCAGCGCCCTCGGACGCGGTTCCCCAAGCCGTGACAGGTCCGATGAAACGCCCAAACAACCCGCTGGAAGCCCACCACACCAGCCACTTCGAAACGTTCGAAGAACGCCTGGCGCTCTCAGCCGATCCCGTGGCCGACTTTCGCCTGGTGCCGCAAGACCAGCCGGTCGTGGCCAACCTGCCTAACTGGATCGAACTAGCGGTTCTTGCCCCCACGGCAACTACCAGCAGCGGAAACGGCTGGACCGATGTAAACGCGGTTCGCAATAGCTATGGGCTGACTGGCAGCAAGCAGACGGTGGCGGTCATCGATAGCGGTATTGCCTTCGATCATATTGCGCTAGGCGGCGGCTACGGCCGGGCTCATCGAGTCGTGGGCGGTTGGGATTTCGCCGAGGGAGACGCCAATCCCTACGACGACGGTCCAGCCGGCTATCACGGAACGCACGTGGCCGGAATCATCGGAGCGAAGGACGGCAGATATTCCGGCGTCGCGAGCGATGTCGACCTCGTCGCGCTGCGCGTCTTTGACGATCAAGGGAATGGTTACTTCACGTGGGTCGAGCAGGCCCTGCAGTGGGTACACGCAAACCGGTTTTCCTTCGAGAACCCGATCACGACGGTTAATTTGTCGCTCGGCATGGAGTGGAATGCGGCCACGTTGCCAAATTGGGCCACCTTGGAGGATGAGTTTGCGCTGCTCGAGAGCGACGGCATCTTCATCTCGGTCGCGGCAGGTAATTCGTTCAAGAACTACAACCAGGCTGGACTGAGTTATCCAGCCGTCAGTCCGTACGTCGTCCCCGTGGCGAGCGTCGGGAAAGATGGCCTGCTGAGCGGCTTCAGTCAGCGCGATCCGCGGGTGCTCGCCGCGCCTGGAGAGAAGGTGACCAGTACGTTGCCGGATCACTTCTACGGCGGCGACGGGTACAAGAACGACTTCGGCGCATCGTCAGGTACGAGCATGGCCGCTCCGTATGTCGCGGGTGCGAGCGTGCTTGTGCGCGAAGCGTTCATTGCGATGGGGCAGACGAACGTAACGCAAGACCTGATCTACGACCGGTTGTATGCGTCAGCCGACGTGGTCTACGACGCAATCACCGGCGGCAGCTATCGGCGTGTGAATCTGTCTCGCGCTCTGGAAAGCGTGGTTGGTACCGACGAGTTCGGCTCGACCGCGGCCACTGCGCATTCGCTCGGTTCCGTGCTCAACGTTGGCGGAACGATCGGTCAACTCGCCGACCAGGATTTCTTCCGCTACACCGCCGACCGGACCGGCACGGTTACCCTGGCCGTGCAGCAGGTTGGAAACCTGTCGGCCAAATGGACGACCTCGATCGCCGGCGCACAAGTTTCCGGAAACACGCTGACCTTCAGCGTAGTCGCGGGGCAAACTTACACGTTCGGAGTAGGGACGCTCGCCGGGATTGGCAAGTATCAACTTCAAAGCCAGTTCGTCGCCGCTCCGCCCGTAACCCCGCCGGTCACGCCTCCGCCGACCACTCCGACGCCGCCACAAACGCCCACGAACCCAGCACCTCCGACGACGCCCGCCCCTCCAACAACACCGGCGCCGCCAACGACGCCTCCCACCACCCCCGTTCCTCCAACTCCGCCGTCACCGCCACCGGCCAGCAATGTGCCCGGCAATGGCAACCTCGGAGCGGTTAGCTTCGCGACCTACAAAGACTTGCAAGTCTCCGGCGAGAAATGGCTGCAGGTGACTGCCAGTCGAGCCGGCATCCTCACGATCGAGGCTCTGCACAACCAGGCCGGCGGCAACTTGCGGTTAGAGGTTTACAACAGCCAGAAGTTGTTGCTGCGGACGATCGACGGTGTATCCGGAGTGGAGCGGATCGATGTGAATGCGGGAGCGGGGAGTGTCTACCTCGTACGCCTGGTCGGCACGAACAGCGACGTCGATTTGCGTTTCACCAACCTTGTGACCATGAACAGCCGGGAGGTCACAGTCCACGGAACGGGCCTGAACGACACGTTCGTCTTCGACGCCTCCGGTGCCCAGCGACAGATAATCATTAACGGAACTCCCTACGCGATTGGGACCGCCAGACAGGTGGCGTTCAGCGGCGGGGGTGGGAGTGACACCGCAACCCTTATCGGCGGCGCACTCGCTGACAAAGCGACGCTGCGCGGCGGCCGCGGTACGCTCAGTTCCTCGGCATACCAGGTGAACGTCCAGGCGGAGTTTGTCACGGCGAAGGGGGGCGCGGGCGACATTGCTATGCTGCACGAACCAGTTGCCGGCAGCCAGTGGGGCAATGATCAGAGCGGCGCTTGGGTCTTCGGCGGCGGCAACCGCAGCACTGCGTCCGGCTTCTCGGTCGTCGCGAAGATCAGCCAGGCATCGGCGTTCAACACCGCGTCAGTTGCTGCGAGATCAATCGACGGCGAGCAACACTCGCAGAGCTACCTGGCGACGGCGAGCCACAGCGACATCACAGAAGGCGAAGAGCGTTCCGTCCCGACTGCTGAAGTGATTCAGCAGAACACCTTTTCCACTTTCGCGGCAACTGCGGCAACGCAGCCGTGGGGCACTCTGACCGCTTCGCAGCTTAAGGATCTGGCTTTGAGCGAAGCAGCAGAGTCGTCGTTCGTCTCGCTTCCTGGGAAGGATCAAACGGACGCTGATCTGGGAGTGCTCGAAACCGTCTTCCAGCAGATTGGTCGAGCGAACTAGCCGCTGACGCTCCCGCATCAGGGACCGAAGTGCTGCACGAGACGGCGTTCCAAATCGGGGAGCCGGCGACGCAGTCGGTCGCTTAACCGGCCGGCTTCCGTCTCACTCTGCAGATCCTGCAAATACCGAGCGAGTTCCTCCCTGGCTTCCGGCGGTCCATGTAGCATGAAGTGGACCCATGCCCAAGCGTCTCGATACTGGTCGCGACCCATCTGGTCCAGGTTTTCGAGCGCCTCGAGCTCCTGCAGTTGCGGAACTTGCCCGCTGCTGATCATCGCTCGAACCGTTGAGAAATGTTGGTTCCCCGTCGGCCGCTTGTCGTGCGGCACTTCGAAGTATTCGGCCAATCCTTCATCCAGCCACAGCGGAACATGAGGTAGCGTTCCATGCAGCAGGGCGTGGGTGCTTTCGTGTCGGACGTCTTCTTCGAAATCGTCGCCACGATAGGCGAAGACCATACCGGGCCCGCGTCCCTTAATGTAGAGCGCCCGACGCGCAGGCACGCGTGGGAAATATTGCTTCATGTAGGCCTGATAGGTCTGTTTCTCTTGGAAGAGAAACAGATGCACCGCCTCGCGCGACTGGCCGAGGCCCAGGACCGATTGAATGTCGCGCTGCAGCACGGCGAGCTCGTCTAGCAGCGGTTGTTGATCGGAGAGCGAGAAGTCGGCATGGCATACGAACGGCCCAGCGACGCGTTCGTCGGGCCAGCCAGCTAGGGCGGTCGTCGACGCCGTTAGAAGGCAGCAGGCGATCAGCATGGTGGATGCGATCTGCTGGCCTCTTGGTTGCGTCATGGTCGTTACACTCGCCGCCGATCGTGCGAATCGAACAAAAGTCCAGTAAAGCGCGATTAGGAAACTGCTGTCGCGCTCAAACCCGTCGCCGATCCGCTGCCAAACGGCGAAGGCCTTCGGTCGGAGTAGGAGTTGGACCGCAAAACTGCTGCAAAAGGTCGCGGAGTGTAGCGGCCTAAGCGAGCGGCGGTCAAGCCAGTTACGCTCGCCTTCTTGCGGGTGAACGCAAGGGCCCGCGGCGAAGCTGGGAAAGCTCCGATTGACCTCCTTTTGTTGCAGCGGTAAGGTTGTTTGATTGCTTCGAAGCCGGTTCAGCCGGCTGATTGCCGTAGCCAGGCGGTACGAAGCATCGGTCAGAGGCGATTCACGTCGCGGGTGGGCAAATTGGTTGGGGCCTGCCATTTACGCCCGGCGGCGGCGAGCATTTGGGACGCTCGCCCAGACTGTTGCTGGCCTCCGCTATACCCAAGGACAGGATAGCTCTGCTAGTGAGTTACGCCGCCGTCGGTCCGATTGCTGTACATTTGCCCGAGCGTGTTGAAACCAACGCGCAGCTCAAGGCGATGTACCCGCAATGGGACATGGATCTCATCTACGAGAAAACTGGCATCGGCCGCCGGCATATCGCCGCCCCCGATGAATGCGCTTCGGATCTGGCCGTCGCCGCGTCGCGCAAGTTGTTTCAAGAGTACGACGTCGATCCGCAAAGCATCGACTTTGTCCTGCTCTGCACCCAAACCCCCGACTATCCGCTGCCGACGACTGCCTGCTTGCTGCAAGATCGCCTGGGCCTCAAAACATCGGTTGGCGCCCTCGATTTCAATCTGGGCTGCTCTGGCTTCGTATACGGACTGTCGCTCGCCGATGGGCTGATCCGCGGCGGCAGCGCACGACGTGTGCTGCTGATCACCGCCGAAACCTATTCCAAGTACATTCATCCCGACGATCGGAGCCTGCGAACCATTTTCGGCGACGGCGCCGCCGCCACGCTGATCGACGCGGCCGAACGTCCGTCATTGTCCGCCTTTCAATTCGGTACGGATGGCAGTGGGGCCGACACGCTGCTGGTGAACAAAGGGGGCGCGCGGGACGTCAAGCAGGCGATCAAGCCGCGCCATCGCCAGCGCTGGGAAAGTGCCCTCTATATGGACGGGCCTAGCCTGATCAACTTCACCGTTGCGGCCGTGCCCAAATTAGTGAGCAACATCCTCGAAGCGGCCAAGCTGCCACGCGAGAAAGTCGACCTGTTCTTGATGCATCAGGCCACCCGCAAGATGCTCGAGCAGTTGCAGGAGGCCCTGAAGCTCAATAACTCCAAACTGCCGATCGTGCTTGAGCACTGCGGCAACACGGTATCGTCGACGCTTCCGATTCTCATCGACGAACTCCGCCAGGGTGGTCAGCTGACTCGCGGCATGAAGAACATGCTGATCGGCTTTGGCGTTGGCTGGTCCTGGGCCGGTTGCGTCTGGGAAGAAACCTGGGGCGAATAGCGGTTTACTCTGCTAGTGGGCAGCCCTGAGCCGGCTGCATAGAATGGCCAGCGCCCGGTCGTTCTTCGCACCTTCTGGCCGTCACGTCATGTCGACTCTGCAAGCTCACTTTCTGGTTGCTTCGCCGTACCTGACCGATCCGAACTTCAATCGCTCCGTGGTGCTTATCATCAAGCACGACGACGAGGGAGCATTCGGAATGCTTCTCAATCGGCCGATGAACAACACCGTCCGCGAGATCATGCGACTCGCCGGCGAAGCCGACTGCGACTGCGACGAGCATATCTACTACGGCGGCCCCGTCCAAGGACCGCTAGTGGCCATCCACGGCATGGAAGACCAAGCCGAAGCCGAGGTCTTGCCCGGCGTGTTCTTCTCTGCACACAAGGATCAGTTGCGTTCCATCATCGAGCAGGATGAAAAGCCTTTTCGGCTGTTCACCGGCTATTCCGGCTGGGGCGCAGGGCAATTGGAAAGCGAACTGGAAGTTGGTGGTTGGCTGACCGCTCCTGCAACAGCCGAAATCGTCTTTCTCCCCGCCGACGAGCAATGGCAGCGGCTCACTCGCGAGATTGGGCGAGACATCCTCGGGCCCGACTTCAAGAACAAACCGCTGCCCGACAATCCTTCGCTCAACTAATCGTGCGCTCGGCAGCGGTAGCCTTGCTCACCGAGGCAGACTCAGCTCAAAGACACAACCCGTCTCGCTGTCGAGCAACTCCAATCGCCCGCCCAGATCGTGTGCGAGTCGCCGGCAGAGTGCGAGACCAAGCCCGACGCCCGGCGCCGTTACCGCGGCTTCGTGTACCGACTTCGAGAACGGTTGAAACAGCTTTTTTCGCCCAGCCTTCGAGATGCCCGGGCCAAAGTCTCGAACTCGCAAGCGACATTCGCGCGGAAGCACTTCGGCTTCGATCCGCAATCGCCGGTCTTTCGATCCTGCCGCATACTTGCAGGCATTGTCGACCAGATTGAACAGAATCTGTTCCACTGCTCCCACATCGACCGACAATTGCGTATCGCGATCGACTTGTGACAAATCCACTTCCAGTTTCATCTCGGCCTGAATCGCCCGATCCGCCAAGCGGGCCACGAGTCGATCGAGCAAATTCCCCAACGAAACGGCCTCACGCCGGCGACTCGGATTGCCACGTTCCAGCCGCGCATACTGCAGCACATTCTCTACCAGGTGATGCAGCCGATCGGCTTCGACGCGTAGCGTTTCCAGGTAGCGTTGCCTTTGATCGGCTTCGGGCACCATTCCTTCCGACAGCATCTCGGCATACATGCGAAAGGTGGTCAGCGGAGTGCGAAGTTCGTGCGTCACCGCGGCGACGAACGCTGCGCGACGTTCGCTGAGCGCCACCACACTCAGCAGCGTTGCTGCAGCCGCAAGCGCCGCGGCCCCTACACAGGCCCAAGCCAGCAGCAACGAGATCCGCATCGGCGAGAACGTCGCGACGATCGGCTGCGGCGTGGGTACTGAAAGCTGAACCGGCAGCGTCGCCAGTAAGCGGGCGCTGGCCGGCGGATCGTCCGTGGTCACCGGAGCTAGGATCGGGTTCGGAATCAAATCCGAAATCTCTTCGTACATTCGTGACTGCAGTTTTTCCCAGTCGAGCCAAACGCCTTGAATCAACGTTGCGTTTCCGGTTTGCACACGTCGAGCGAGGATCAATCGGTCGCCAACCCACAGCGGGCGACTTACCCCTTCGATTACACGTTTCGTCTCGGGGGGCGCTACCTGTTGGTAGCTTTGCCGCTGCTGGGAGAATGCCTGCTGGGCATACGATTGGTACGCCGCGTCACGGCTTGCCAAATCCTTACCACCACGCGATTGCACGCGATTGTTTGTGGCATAGGCCGACTCATAATTGCCCCCAGCTGTCGGCGGACTGCTCATTTGCGACCGAGACGCAGTCTGAGGAACATCTTCGTCCGGCCCAGTCGCATTCCCTCGCTGGGAGCGCGTGGGCTGCTGCGTTGGATTTGCAGCCTGCTGCGGTGGAGGAAGCGAATCGTTGGCCGACGGCGGACCGATGGTTTGCAGCGGCACGTTAGTTTGCGGCGAAAAATCACTCGCTTGCTGCGGCAGATCGCCGTACCGCTGCTGCTCGAGCTGCTGAGTAGGGACCGAGTAGGTGTTCGCGACGACTAGCTGGTTGTCTTCGGGCGAGAGTCGAGCATTGTTCCCCAGCGGCGGCAAGTTACTCGCCACGAGGACTTCGGGCAGCGACTCATCCGGTAATTCGGCGACCAACTTCTCGTGCGAAAGCTGTCCCTGCAGCTGAGCAAGCCGTTCCGCGGCATCGCCGATCTGCGCGGACACCGCTCCATTCTCCATCGCCCACTGTCGATCGGTACCGACCGGAACTTGCGGCGAGGTCATGCGGCCGTCCGGATGCAACTCAAAATGCAGTAGCACGAAGTCCGGCGGTTCAATGAGGAGCGGCGAGATCGCCTTGGTCGCTCCACCTTTAGCGAGCTGAGTCGTGGAGTTGTAGAGCGGCTGATAAACGAAGTCGGGCCGGGCTGCCTCCTGGGCGAGCAGGGGAGTGAGCAAGGCATCGAGCCGCCACAATGCGCGGCTGACGTTTTCTTCCTGTTCGGCCTGCTGGCGCGCGACCGATTCGGCCTGATCGAGCTCCAAAGCCTTCACGGTCAGCCAGGCTAGCGCAGGAATCACGACGGCGAGCCCCAGCGCGTACAGTGACCAGATCTGCCACGGCCGCTTCATGGGCTGATCCCCGCGGCGGCGGTCGGCGTAGCGAACATGTATCCTTTACCCCGTACGGTGAGCAGCACCCTCGGCTGCGCCGGATCGTCACGCAGTTTCTCGCGAAGACGAACGACATGCATGTCGATCGTACGCGTCGGCAATCCGTCAGGGTTGATTCGCCAGACGTTCGCCAGCAACTCCTCGCGACCAATCGCACGACCCGGATTGGTGACCAGGTAGCGGAGCAATTCTATTTCCCGTTCTGACAGCTCGCACCGGCTCCCGTCGGTAAACCGCACTTCCCGCCGCGCGAAATCCGCAACGCCTGAGGGGATCTCGACCCGCTCCACATCCACAGGCCGTTCGGGGCTCCGCCTCAGCACTGCTTCGACGCGGGCCAGCAGTTCTTTCACACTGAACGGCTTCACGACATAGTCGTCGGCGCCTGCTCTTAGCCCTTCGACACGGTCATTCTCTTCGCCGCGGGCGGTGAGGATGATCACCGGCTGCGATGGCCGCGATGCGCGGACGGCCCGCAAGATGTCGAGCCCACCGCGGCCCGGCAGCACCAGGTCGAGCAGCAACAGGTCGTAGCTCTGCTGCAATGCCATTTCGTGCCCTAGATCACCATTGCCGGCTTCGAGCACCCGGAAGCCGACGAAACGCAAGGCATCGACAATACCGCGCCGTATGGCGGAGTCGTCTTCCACAGTCAGAATGGTCTTTGTCATCGCAGCACATCCAAGACGGAAGCGACCCGGCAGTCCACCCACCGCGTCGCCTCCATTGTAGTAGGCACACTCCGTGTGCCGCAGCAATTTCGTCCGCTGTCTAGTTGTTACTTTGCACCCTTCGCACTGGCCTGGGTCAGACCAGCATTTGGCAGCGCTGTGTAAGCATCCGCCGGTGCCAGACCCAACCACGGATCACTGCGCGGTGTAAGAAACAGCTCGGCGTAGACCCGTTCGTTCAGCGTTTCGACGTCCGGGCGGTAGCTGGCCTCGGTCAGCCACTGGTGGATCGTCCGGTGCATTTGATACTCATTCTTCACCGTGTCGAGGGCGATGGCGCCTTGAAACGACCGGAACATTCGCACGAGCGGGCTTTCGACCCTCGCCTTTGTGACCGCCAGGATTCCGGCTTGTGCAGCCGTCGGGTTCTCGCTCGCGATGAGGGCTCGGCTGGCTGGATCCAGTTGCGCTTCTTCGGCGTGCAATGCTGCGATGGCTGCCCAGGTCTTTTCATCGTCCAGGGCAGCTGGCTCGGTCGGTGGCGGCACCACGTTGGCGATCAGCCGCGCTTCGACGGCTCGCTTCGGAGCTGCAACTTGGGCGGCTCGCAACGCATGCGGGGCGTTGCCAGTTGGCTCAGCCTGGCGAGGCGGCGGAAGTTCACCATTGCGTACTTGCACAAGAGCTGAATTGAGAGAGACCTTCGCCAGATCAGCGGCCCACGCCGACTCTAGCTTCGTCAGCTTCTCGCGATGATAGGTGGCTCGAGTCGCATTCTGCTCGGCCGGGTCCGTCTCAGCCAACCGCTTCACCGCCGCCAGCGCGTCGTGCAACTGGCTTTGGAAAGCTTTCGGTCCATACAGACCGGGCAAAGCGTCAACCACCTGACCATCGGAGGTCAGCACATAGTGGATGCTGTTGCCCGTCAGCGTCCGCTGCAGCTTGCGGCCATCGCCGAAGTCGATCGTCACCACCGGCACTGGCCGAACGCTCTTCCAGTGCAGGACGAAGTTCTCGCGGAGCAGCTTCGACACTTCCTCGTTCGCATACAAGGTGGTGCGGAAGAACCGACTATTCGCGCAGCTGAATTCGTCCGTCAAGTTGCCGAGCAACCGCAGGGTGAGAATCGGTTTGCCCTGCTTCTGCGCTGCAGCTTGAGCCGCTTCGTAGTCGGTGTACCAGTACAACTGCGACCGGGAGCAATAACGGGCTCCGCCGACACGATCCATCGAAGCGTCAAAAGCAGCGAGGCGCTTTGCAGCGGCTTCCCACGCACCCGGAGCGGCATCCGGACGCTTCAACAATTCCATGTCGGCTACCAGTTCTGCCCGGGCCGCCGCCAAAGCATCCATTCCTTCTGGTCCCGCCGCTCGAAGTTTCGCTTCCAGTCTTTCCGTTCGCTCGCCCGCGCCTTCGGCCAGCATGTAGGCGCAGTCGTAAGGTCCGCCTCCGCATGCCAGGCCGGTAGAAACAACTAGCAGCATTGTCAGAACCGCCAGTGGCCCCGATCGATTTTTCATTGTTACGCTCCTGTTCGAGTAGTTTCGGCCTGTTCTGCGCCGATTGTAGAGCCGCCGCTCGATTCTGGAGGTAAACCATTTGTAACTATGAGGATCGCTTGCCCTCAGCCGCTGGGAATCGATAAGGTGGCCGATTGAACGACCTTGCCTGACAAATCAGTTAGAATGAACCAGGACAGGAATCAGGCACTTCTCCGGAGTTCTCTGCGATGCGTTTCGTTTTGGCCACCCTGCTGATCCTGCTCGTGGGCCTTTGCGCGGGCTGCCAGGAACCGAGCATGCGCGGCACAGCGAAACGGGCGAAGCAAACTAAGGACTACAAGAATCGTAAGATCCTGACGCCCGAGAACAGTAAGTACCACAAACCAAAGCCCACACCAGTTGAGGCCAGCCCAGACGCGGTGGCTGCGCTTGATCGCTCGTACGAGGCAACCCGCTCGGTACAGTCCCGCACCGGGACTGCCGAAGTAGTCGCCGCCCAGAATGCAACGCGTGCCGTGCAAGCTGGTCTGGAAGCGGGACCAACGCTCGCCATTTGGCTGTTCGACCGCTCTCAGAGTGCCCAGCAGCTGGTCAATGATACCGCCTCGATCGCGGGCCGCTTCTACGACAGCAGCGAAATCCAGCAACTGCCTCAAACTCCGGAGCCGCAACTTCTGACCGTCGTCGCCGCATTCGACCAGAAGCTTCAAGTGCTCACCGACACGCCGACCGCGGATGCGACCGCTATCAAGGCCGCAATGGCTCAAGCGGCGGGCACTGAGAGCAAAGGCGAAAAGACCTTCACTGCCATTAGTGAAGTCCTGCAGAAGTACGCCGACTATCGCACGCAACAAGGTCGTCAGGTGCTGCTCATTGTCGTCACGGATGAAGCGGGTGACGACATCGCTCAAGCGGACAAGACAGTCGAACTGGCCGAGAAGCTGACCATCCCCGTCTATGTTGTCGGTTCGCCGGCACCGTGGGGGCAATTGAACGCCTTTGCTGCGCGTGCCAGTGGCGGCAAGGTTAGCGCCGACCTGATCGAGCAATTTCCGACCCATGGACCGGAATCGCGTTACAGCGAGCGAGTTGACGTCGCGCCTTGGGGTTCCGGCTATGGCTATCGTGGTAGCGACCTGGAACTAGTCGACTCGGGCTTCGGGCCTTTCGGCCTCGAATGGCTTTGCCGGGCCTCCGGCGGACAGTTCTTCGCAGTCCGCTCCCGCGGCTACTCAGGCAGCAGCTACGGCATGAACACCTGGCCGACTTCGATGGCTACCACCTTTGAGGAAGGCAGCCTGAGTCGCTACACGCCCGACTACGTTTCCGAAGAGCGGTATCAAAAGTTGCTTTCGGAAAACAAGGCCCGGAAGGCCCTGCACGAAGCGGCCAAACTGCCACCGATCAAAGTTGAAGGGAACCCCGAAACGCGCTTCGAGAAGAAGAACGAAGCCCAAGCCGTTCGCCAGATGAACCTCGCTCAGCAATTCGCCGCCCGGCACGCCCCGCCGATCGACCGCGTCTACGACGTGTTGGCTCAAGGCGAAGGAGATCGCGAGAAGCTGACCAGCCCGCGGTGGCAGGCAGAGTTTGACCTGGCAATGGGACGTGTTACGGCGGCGAAGGTTCGCATCGACGGCTATAACGCGATGGTTGCCGCCCTGAAGCGTGGGAAAACGTTCAAAAACGAAAGCAGCTCGCTCTGGATTCTCGAGCAGAACGAAACCATCGAGACCGGCAGCGCCATGCAGAAGATGGCCGACAAGGCTCGCATGTATCTCGACCGGGTTGTCAAAGAGCACCCAGGCACTCCCTGGGCGAAAATCGCCGAAGAGGAGCTGAAAACTCCGCTCGGCTGGCAGTGGACCGAAGCTTAGGGCCTCGACTTCAGCAGCACTTCGTGCACCTCCGCTTTCGTCGCAGGACGAATCGCAGCACCGGCGACTAAAGTTCCGCCTTTCAGAATCTCGGCTCGCAGTCCGCCATTGCCTTTCAGGATTTGCTTGATGCCAATCTGCGTCATTCGTTCCAAATAGCCGCACGGCTCGCAAAGCTGCTTGCCACGCAGCAACACCTCGCCGATCCAAAACGACCGCTGCACCAGGTCGTTCAGCGGCACATTACGAGTGAGCAGGTTCCGCCGCGAGTCGAGGTGCTCAAACGGCAGTAGCAGCCGATCGCTGGCAGCGTCCAACGCCTCCTCGGCGATCAGCGTCACCTGCTGCTCAGCCCGCGGCATTCCGCGCTGAAACGCCCCGCGCCCTTCCGCATAGCGATCCCCCGCCAACCCAAAGCCGGCCAGCGCTTCGATCTGGTCGATCAGCCGCATCGGCTCCTTCGCGGCGCCCGTGATCGCAATGGCGAGCAAGGTTCCCTTGAAGGTGGTCGTCTCGTCGTTTTTGGCCTCACTCATTACAACCCCTTTTCACGCTCGCGCTGAACGATGCCGCCAGTTGTCTCGCCACCGAAAATACAACACCTTGCGCACGTCTTGTATTCGATGTTAAGTTCAATGCGGTTCATGCTTTTCCTCGAAATTGGGCCATCAGCTTCACAACACGTTCTCCGAATCGCACAGCGCACTCTCTGACCCGAACATCACAACGCTTTTTACAACCCCTTGCGCGCTCGCTGCAGTGCACCACGCAAGGGAGCTGTGGTTTCCAATAACTGTTGACTAAATTTTATCAAGTGTATATACTTAGGTCAAGCAAAAAGCCGCCTGCGCGGCCGCTTCGCGTCGCACGCAAAGGACTCATGGAATGAAGGTCATCACTTCTCACAACGGTCTGAACGCAGCCGCCCGCGCCTACGAGTTGCTGCAGCAGGGCGTGTCACCGCTGGATGCGTGTGTTGAAGGCGTTACGCTCGTTGAGGACGATCCGGAGGAACACTCGGTCGGTTACGGCGGGGTGCCGAACGAGGACGGCGTGGTCGAACTCGATGCAGCCGTCATGGATGGCCGGACACGGCGCGGCGCCGGCGTGGCGGGCCTGCGCAATGTAAGGTATCCGTCGCGTGTGGCTCGGCTGCTTTTGGAGCAAACCGGGCGCGTGCTGGTGGTTGGTGAAGGGGCACTGGCGTTCGCGCGGGCGAATGGTTTTCCCGAGGAGAACCTGCTCAGCGACAAGGCCCGCCGCATTTGGTTGCACTGGAAGCGGACTCACAGCGACACCGACGATTGGCGTCCGCCTTCGGGAGCAGCCGATCCCGATGTGCAGGCGTGGTTCGATCAGTACTACCGCCCGCCGTTCGTTCGGCCTGCGTCGGCCGCCACGCTCGATGCTGCTACCGGTCCAAACAGCGACAAGCACTCCACCGACCCAGTGCAAAAAGCCATCGACCAGGGAGGCACGGTGCACGTCAGCGCCGTTGATGGACACGGCAACGTCGGCTGTGTGACCAGCACAAGCGGCCATCCGTTCAAGCTCTCGGGCCGCGTCGGCGATTCACCGATCCTCGGCGCCGGCCTCTACGCCGACAACGCAGCCGGCACCTGCGGCAGCATCGGCCACGGCGAAGCGAACCTGCAGAACCTCTCGTCTTTCCTCACCGTCGAACTGATGCGTACTGCTGCCAGCGGTGGCAGAGGCCTCGAACCAGAGCAAGCAGGCCTCGAAGCCCTCCGCCGCATCGCCGCCAGCGTGCCGCAGGAAGAGCGCGACCACACGGGCCGGCCACGCTGGAACGTTACCCTCTTCATCCTCGCCCCCGATGGCCGTTCGGCGGGCGTAAGCCTTTGGGGCCCGCGGGATTATGCCGTGGCCGATAAGCAGGGGACGCGGCTCATCCCCTGCAAATCGTTGTGGAATCAAGTTTAGATTGCGCTTACCGCAAGGTACGAGCGGATTATTTGCGTCTTGTTCATTCCAACCGTAAGGCGTGCAGCTTCCCCTCAGCCTCAAATCCCAAACTGCCGCAGCACCAGATCCGCCACGTCGGTGTCGGCCATCGGCTGTTCCACGAAGACGCCGCGCTGGCTTGCCAGTAGCACGCCGCATTGCTCTTCGGTTGTCACCGGCGCTCCGTGCGAGCCCTTCACCAGCGTGGCGTCGAGCGGGATGCTCTTGGTGGCGAAGTCGAAGTGCAGTTCCACCGGGTCGTAGCCCGGCTTGCGGTGGATGTCGACCGTCCGAGCGAACTTCGGCGCTCGCGCATCGTCGAGCCAGTAGTAGTAGGCCTGCCAACTGTTTGCGGTGCTCACGAGCACGATTTCGCCCGCTCGCTCGTGGCTGATGCCGTACTTCGCTCGCTCATCGCCGACTAGCACTTCGGCGATTCCGGGCTGGCCGCGGAACAGCTTCACAACCTTATCGATGAACGTCTGGTCGGCGTCCTTAACAAAGACATGCGAGAACTGATGGTCGACCAGCGCCCACGCCGGCGTACCCGCAAAGTCGATCAGTTCCCCCTCGCCCTCGTCCTTCACCGTCAGCAAGCCCGCTTCACGAAGCATGCGATTGGGATAGGTCACGTGATCGACCGGAGTGATGACGTACTCGCTCGCGATCAGCCACAGTGGCTGCTTGTCGCCAAAGGCCGCGTTCCCTTCGTCAAAGAGCTTGCCGAGCACTTCGTCTAATTCTTTCACTGCCGCCAGCGCCTGCGGACTATCAGGACCCGTTTTTTGTGCCGCGTAGTCGAGGTGTGGCAAATAGATGAAGAAAAAGTTCGGCTGGAAGTCTCGCATCGCCAGCGCCGCCGTCTCGGCGATCCACTTCGTCGAGAGGATGTTGGCGAGCGGTCCCCAGAAGTGTTTGAGCGGAAAGTGGCCGAACGTGTCGCGCAGCGTGCCGTAAAGCTCGACCGGACGCGTATAGCACCAGAGCGACTCGCTACCGTCCGGATTGTGCACCGGCTTGGGCATGCAGATGTAGTCGGCGCCCGAGCCCTTGCTGAGCATCGGGAACCAGACGGCCGACGTCAGCTTGGGATTGTGCCGATGCAGCGTGTCCCAGATCTGCGGCCGCAGAATCTTATCGTTCCAGGCGGTCCACATTTCCACTTGATGCGTGTCGCGCCAATAAAAGCCGTTGCCGATCACTCCATGCTCGTCGGCCAGGCGGCCCGTGAGCATGTTTGTTTCCACCGACCAGGTGACGGCCGGAAAGCTGGCGGCCAGCGACGCCTGGTCGCCCTGTTCAGTTAGCCGCGAGAGATTCGGCATGTGCGCTAAATCCTGCCGACGCAAACCGGGAACCGAAAGCAAAATGACGTGATCAGACATGGTTTGGTTCTAGCTGATGGAAGCAGAGGGAACCACGAAGGCACAAAGGCACGAAGAGAATACAGTCAGATCCTTCTCTCTTCTCGTCCTCTTTGTGTCTTCGTGTCTTGACTGGTTCAAAACTCATTACAGCAGCACATCGTCGAACATTGGTTTCAGGAAGTCGTACGCCCGCTGGGCCGCCTGCGGGGCCTCGTGGCTGTGGCGACTTAGCTCCACGTGCACTCCTCCCTGGTAACCGGTGGCAGCCAAGGCCTCGATGATCGGCGGAAACTGCATTTCACCCTCGCCGAACATCAAATGTTCATGCACCCCGGCCCGCATGTCCTCGATGTGCACGTTGGCGATTCGCGGTCCCCAGCGGGCGATGTAATCGGCGATTGGCAACTCTCCCTGGCAGTAAAGATGACCGAGGTCCATCGTCATCTGCAACTGAGGAGCATCGATCCACTGCAACAGCCGCGCGAAGCGACTGGTCGTATCCACGAACATGCCCGGTTCCGGCTCAAAGGCGAGCACCACATTGCGGTCGGCTGCGTAATCCAGCACCGGGCGCAAGCCTTCGGCCAGCCGTTCCAGAACCACTTCGTGGGATGCCTCGTCCCGCTGCACGCCCGACCAGAGCGAAACGCAATCACTGCCAAGCACCGCGGCCGCATCAATCGCGTGCCGATAAAAGTCGATCCGCCGCTCTCTTCGCTCCTCACGGGGCGACACGAGCGTCGGCTCGTGCTTGACGTAAGGATCGAGCAGAAACCGAGCTCCGGTTTCGATCACGCTCCGCAGGCCGAACCCTTCGAGCGTGTCCTTCACCCGCTTGAGTTGGTCCGTAAAATCGCTCGCGAACGGATTCAGTCGGCCGTGATCGAGGGTGAGCGCGACGCTTTGATACCCCATCCCAGCCAGCACCGCAATCGCTTCCAGCGGATCGTGATGAGCGAAGCCGTTGGTGTTGTAGCCCAGAAGCATGGATACAAATGCGGAATTCGGAATGGCGAATGCGGAATGAAGCGGCAGGACCTTATGCGGAACGAGCATTCCGCATTCCGAATTCACGCACTCCGAATTCGGGCTTACGTAGAGTATACCCAACGGCCGAGGATCACGGCGGGGGCGAGCAGGGCGAGGACCGAGAGAGCGTAGGGAGTCGGCGCGATCGCAATGCAGATCGCCGCGTTGAAGACGATGATCGAGATAATGCTCTGCTTGACCGTCGCTTGAACGTGCGTGGGACTGGGGTCATTCACGGCAACGTAGCCGCGGCGAAGCGTCGGAAAGAGCAGCAACCCGAGCAAAATCCACATGTGCAGGTGCTCGAACTGCATATCCGTGCGGTCCTTCAGGCTGTAACCGAGCAGCGCAATACCAGCGGCCATGATCACTAGGCCCGCGACGAGCGACGCCCGCGAACTCTTGCCGGCTTCGTTGCGGGCAAACCAAGTAATGCCGACGACATACACGCCGATGCCGGCTGCGGCCAGGTACTCCGGCTGGGTGTATCCCAAAGGCAGGCCGACCAGCGTCGTCGAGACGCTCATACCGAGCAGCACGTTCAAGAACCGGCAAGCGCCCATGCCGAGCGACCCCAGCGGTGTTCGCTTGAGAAACCCGTCGTACAGCAGCACGCAAGCGGCCAGCAGCGTGGCGATCAGTCCACTCCGCCAGGGAATCGCTTTGTCGATCTCGGCGCCATAAGCCAAACCGGCCAGCCACCCCAGCCCCATTCCGACGAGCAGCATGCCGAAGCCGAGCACCCGCGCCTTGCCGAGCGAGATTCGTCCCGAGGGAAGCGGACGGAACGGCCGTTCCTGCCGGTCGACTTCGTAGTCGAACACATCGTTCAAGACCATGCCCGCGGTGTAAAGCAGCGCTGAGGCAGCCGCAAGGCAGGCCAGTAAGATCCCATCGGAAGGTCCGAACGGCTGCGACCAATCACGAGCGAAGGCAAATCCCATCGCTACGTCGGCTAAGGCCGTAAACACATTTGGCAGCCGCATCAGCCGTAGCCAAGCAAGGAGTGTACCGGGATTGTCGGCGCGGATTTCGTCGGGAGTAAGTGGATCGAAAGTCGGACGAGTCACGGGAGGGGATCTATGATTTCGGATTTAGGATTTGCGATTGGCCAACATCGATTGAGTTCTTCCGCTCAGTAGGCAGGAGCCTCCAATGCGTTTCGTTCCAGGCAGAGCCTAAGACGAAGATTGTGCGCTACACTTGGCTGCCTAGGCCAACCGCTTCGCCGCGCGGAGCGACTCATTCGGCAATCGCACGTTCCACGCCAGACCCAAGGCTTGCATCGCTCGTATCGTCAGCCAACTCGCATCGAGCTGCCACCAATCGAGACCGTGGCGCGCCGAAGTCGGAAAGGCATGGTGGTTGTTATGCCAGCCTTCCCCGAGGCCGAGCAAACCGCAGAACAGGTTGTTGCGCGAGTCGTCGTTCGATTCGTAATCTCTGCGGCCGAAGACATGGCAGACGCTGTTGATCGACCACGTGATATGGTGCGTCATGAAAATCCGAACCAGCCCGCCCCAGACAAGGCCTAGCAGGGCACCTTGCCACGACATCGTCGTCAGGCCGCCGATCAATGTCGGGATCGCCAGGCTGGCGATTACCCACAGATAGTAAAGACGATCGCAGACGACGAGCATCGGATCGGCAAGCAAATCGGGAACGTAGCGCTTCAAGTCGGGATTGCTCCAGTACCCCGTGAACAGCCAACCGACATGGGCGAACCAGAAACCGCGGATCTGGTCCCAAACGCCTTCGCCGTACAGATGGGGTGAGTGCGGGTCGCCCGACTGGTCGCTGAGTTCGTGATGCCGACGATGCACGGCGCACCACACGATCGGCGAACCTTCCACCGAGAGGGCGCCAAGCGTCATCCACACCGCACGGACCCAGCGGTACGTATCAAACGAGCGGTGGGTGAGCAGACGGTGAAAACCCACTGTGATGCCCAGCCCCGAGACCAGCCAGCCGCCGATGAGCATGCTCAGATAGAGCCATCCCATGAAGCCGTACTGCCATAGCAGCACAATCGCTGCGATGCAGCCGAGGAAGGGGAGGGCGACCGCCGTGCCCATGATCACCCGGTCGCTCAGCGGCGCTTCGGGCGGCCGGTCGTGAGCCACGTGTCGTGGGGCCGGACCGTTGGACTTGCGACGAGAACGAAGACGGCCCGGCGCCGAAGACTTTTCGGTCTTCGGCTTCTGTCGACCCACGGCTTTGCGAATCACACTTCGGAACCTTATAGCGGCCACTCAAGAATGCGGCCTACCAGTAGAACAGGTTCAGCCGATTTTCGCCACGCCGCCGGCATGTGGCGGCCGTGGAACGGATCCGCGGAGAAGAACTTAGCCACGGATGAAACACGGAAAGGCACGGATGGGCGAGGGAAGAGCAACGAGAGAGAACGAGACGGAAACCGAGCGGCTTGAACCGATTTCTCTCTTACCTCTTTGCACTTTGCTTACCTGTCTCCGTGTAAATCCGTGTTCCATCCGTGGCTTCAGGTGAATGCGTCCAGGCTTAGTAGCGTCGCGAACCGCCGTCGCGGCCGCCATAGCCACCTCCGCCACCGTAGCCGCCGCGATCTCCGCGGTCGCCACCGCCGCCGTATCCGCCGCCGCCGCCACCACCACCATAGCCGCCTCGGCCGCCGCCGTAACCACCGCGACCTCCACCACCTCCGCCGCTCGTAGTGCGCTCGCGCGCTTCGTTCACAACCAGCGGCCGGCCATTGCAGTCCGCGCCGTTGAGGCCGTTAATCGCCGGTTCGGCATCGGCGTCGCTGGCCATCTGCACGAAACCAAAGCCACGAGACCGGCCCGTCTCGCGGTCCATCACCACTTCGGCGCTCGCCACCTGACCGTAGGGCTGGAACAGAGCCTCAAGATCGCCATTGCTGTAAGCCCAGGGCAGGTTGCCCACATAGATCCGCTTCGCCATTCGACGTGTCCTTGAAACGATAAACCAATAGCAGTTACTCACAGTTGCCCGGCGCCTCGAGAGCACGCGGGGCGCGGCACACTTCGTTTCCTCAGAACCGTGTCCTCAGAAGCCTGCGGACTTGTCGAAACGACTCGTCCTTCGGCAAACTAACGGGCGCTCCATCAGAAGCGAATCGAGGCAAATCCCATCACGGACCGCCAACCTCCGGCTAAGGTCAGCAACTGTTCAGGGGGGAATATAACCGCTAGCAATTTACCGTTAAAGAGCGTTTTACGGGAACTTGCATCCCTTAAACGGGCGATTTTCCTTGGTGCGCCGCTGCCGCTCGGCCAAGGCGTCCGAGGGAAGGGCTACTACAGGCAGATAGGCCGCACGAAGCTGGCGGCGAGATCCGCGGCGAATCGAGAAGTGAGTGGCAGTCGGTACTAAGTACCCGTACCGGTTACCGACTCCAATCAGCTGGCGCCGCGTATGAACATCTCCGCAGTCTTAAGGCACCTGCGCCGTCTGTCCCTCTGCCTTGCCGCCCAAATACTGGTAGTTCCAGTGATCGATCGTTTCGGGAAGGAAGCGAACTGCTCCATCACCAAAAAGGAACTGACAGCCTGCCGGGTGCTGCGAGCGGAAGCCGAGTTCCATGTTCCAGTTGCATGGCTGTTTACATTTGTCCGATGCGCCGGTCTGGCAGGTATCGGAGTTGATCGGAATGATCGTGCTCGTCAGACCGTTCGCATTGTTCGAAGATACCCAGCCGGTGTTCACATGGGCGGAGCAGCCACGACGCACTTCACCGAAAAAGATGGTGTTGGACAGCCCGTCAGTTACATCGCTCATCCGCGTCGCCACCGCTCGTCGGGTAAACGGACCACCATAGTTTTTAGGGTCGTCGTAGGGAGACAGACCGTAGGTGTTGCCCCACGTTACGCCGGTCGGGCAACTGCAGGCAGAGTTGTCGATCAGCTTGCTCGGTCCGACGCTGCCGGTGTAGTTGTGGACCGCACGCCCGTTAAGCAGGCCGGTATTCTGGTCGCTCGGACAGACATAAGGCTTCACGATCTGCGCGGCGATCAATGTTCCATCCGGCAGTGTTTGGCTGTAGGGATCGGTGCTGAAGTCGAACTTTTCGTACAGGTTCTGCTGCTCGATGAACGGGAGCAGATGGACCAGAACCGAGCCTTTGTTCGGTGTCACTCCCCAGATGGCTCCCGGTGGGAACACGTTTAAGGTGTCGTGATAGTTATGCAGGCCGATGCCGATCTGCTTCAAGTTGTTGCTGCACTGCGTCCGTCGGGCCGCCTCACGAGCCGCCTGTACCGCCGGAAGCAACAGCGCCACGAGCACGCCGATAATGGCGATCACCACGAGCAACTCGACCAGCGTAAAAGCATTTCGGCGTGACATGATCGACTCGCGTTATTGAAGTAGGTTTGGTTGTCTAATAGCCAATTGAGCAGCGGTGAATTACTTACTCAGCTTCAACTCAACCGGCGGCATATCATCCGTCACGTCCTGCGTGAGGCCGGACGTGTCTGGCTTTGAATACTTCTGCGGCACGAACCATTCCTCGCGAATTTGACTCGGATCGACCGCTCCCGAGAGTCCATCTTCCGTTGCCTGGATTCCCGTTGTCTTCACGCCCGTAACGGTCACTTTGTGCTTGCCGACCAGAGCACCATCGCCCGGCTCCATCGTTTCGAGCGAGAACTTTCCTTCCGCATCGGTCAGGCCGGTCGCCGGTCGGCCGCCTGCTTCCGGGACGAACATGACAGCCGCGTTCGCCACCGGTGCTCCATCAACGGTGACCACACCGGAGACCGGTGCCATTTGCGGACCCGAATCGCCGCAGCCGCAGGCAAGCAGGGCGACGATTGACGCCGCAAGGAAAGACGAGGTCCAAACGGCCGAAGCTACGCCGCGGAGGAGTGGCATGGAAAGTCGCTCGATGGAATAAGTGAATTCTTTGCGAAAGTAAGATTAATCTTCGCCGAGAGCACTTTCCAGTCGAGATTCAGCAAGACGCTCGAACGCTGTCCCTTCCCTTAGCCGGAGCATAACACGCTCCGGAGAAGAGCGAGTGGAGATCGATAGACACCCGAGTCCAGTCTCGGTTCTTCGGCGAGTGTTAATCGCCAACTACGGGCGGATGGCGTTGTCTTCTTGAGGGGCGCGGAGGCCGAGCCTCCGGTCAGTTCCGTCCCAGGCTGGAGCCTGGGACGGAGGCAGGTAGGAGAGCCAGGGAATTGCCCGCTCAGTCCGGGATGTAGTTCATCGTGTAATATCCCACGTCGTGCAGCAGTGGCATGCCGGCCGAGCTCTTCACGCCGCTCATTCGCACTTCGTGGTAGTGCCCCTCACTCACTGGCTTATCAAGATACAGGCGAGCACTCATCCCGTCGGCGGCCACGTCGACCTTGGTCACCGCGAATTCAACACCATCCACTTCCGGGCTGCCATAGTCGCCTTGGTAGATCAGTGCGTTCGAAGTCACCTTGTACGACTTCGGATCGCCGGCGGTCTGGGAATCGACCTTTTCGGTGAACGTCAGTTCAAAACCGTCTTTCTTGCCGCGCATCTCGAGCACTTCGAAAGGAGTTTTGCCGGTCCACTCCAATCGATCGAGCGAATAGGGCTGACTGCCGCGCGAGCCCCAACCGCGATTGGTGCCGCCGACGAACATCTTGCCATCGGGCGACAGCAGTAGCGACAAGGTCCCAGAGCCGATCCCTGAACGGAACGGGAAGCAGGCCCCCTGATAGTGACCCTTCACTTTTTCCAGGTAAACGCGCATTACGGTGCTGTGCGTCTGGTCGCCGACGAACATTTGATTCTTGAACGGACCGAACTTGCCCCCTGTGGTGTCACAAGCGATGCCTGATGCCGACTGGCCCATCTTGCCGTAGGGGAAGTAGACGGCCGGCGGCTCGAGTTGCGGAATCTTCTTGGCCTCGACCATCATCCGGCTCTTCGTCATCGGGTCCTGCGGCTGCGGTCCGATGGCGCCGCCGGTCTCGGAGTACCACTTGTTGCCGGCTGGATGACCTTGGAACGAACCGGGCCGAAGCCACTTCAGGCTCGACGTGCCGTTCCAGGGGCCTTGGTTGTCGGTATAGAACATGTCCCCTTCGGCATTCATGCCGATGCCACCGGGCGAGCGAATACCGCTGCAGGTCGGAATCACTTTGCCTTCGGGCGTGATGCGCAAGCACCAGCCGCGATACTTCACATTGCTGCTGAATGAGCCCGTCAGGCAGAGCACGACCCAGATGTTGCCCTCTTTGTCGGGCTTCGAGCCGAAGGCGTACTCGTGATAGTCGCCGTTGATCTCCCAACCGTCGCTGACCGTCTCGAACAGATCGGCTCGGCCGTCGTTATCCTCGTCCTTCAGCCGCGAGACTTCGCCGCGCTGCGTCGCATAGAGCCAACCTTCCTTCCACGACAGGCCGAGCACTTCGTGCAAGCCGCTGGCGTAGAGCGAAAACTCGGCCGTCTCAGGCTCATCGGTCATCGGCTTGTCGAGCAGGTAGATATCGCCGCGGCGCGTCGAGATGGCGAGTTTGCCATCGGGCAGCAGTTCCAGCCCACCGGCTTCGAGATTGACCGACTCGGTCATCGGGAACGAGGTGAGCTTGTAGTAATCGTCTTCAGTCGGCTTCTTGTCCTGTCCCAAAGCCGCGCTCGAAACGAGCAATAGGCCGAAGAGCATGCCGAGCCAGATGGTAGTAGTTCGCACGACGTATATCCTTCGAGATTCGATAATCGACTGAGTTGAAGCTTTCTGCCGCGTCACTCTCCGTCCCAGGCTTCAGCCTGGGACGAAACTACCACTCATAGTCCTGAACGACCTGGGCCTGACCGTTTTCGAACCTCAGCGGCACAAGCAATTCCTTCCGGCCCGATTGCTCTCGCACGATCGGCTTTTCAGCCGACGAAAGTCGCAGGCTCAGTTTGTCGTCCACGGTGAAAGCTCCGTCTCCGGTCTGCTCGATCTTGTTGCCGACAGCCGCCCGATACCAGAGATTCCCCTCCGGCTTGCCGTTTTTCAGAGTGAGAGTGCGGCGGAACACAAACACATCGCTTTCACCGTACGGGGTCACGTTGTCTTCCACCCGCGTGCTGCCGATGTCGTACAAAAAGGTCGGCTGGCGCTTGTGACCCAATCGGTAGCCACGGAATTGGTATTCAAGTTCCTTAGGCGATTTCTGTGGCCAGGGTGCATTCCCATCGGCAAGGGTCGCCACGGTCGCCCCTTCGGCGAACTTCAAAATGTTGTCTCCCAGCGGCGGCTCGAAACCAACGCCGCGACCGTTCCAGTGCCGGTTGGCGTCGATGAAGCTGCCGTGCCAGATCATCGCCAGTCGCAGATCGTTGGCATCCCAGGCCAGATTGAGTTTCTCCGGATAGCCGACACCGATCGCTCGTGGGCCGCCACCTTCGATGAAATTGCGATAGATGATCGCTTCGTCGAATGCCATGAGTTCCAGCGTTCCGGTTACCAGGCCGAGCGGCAGGGTGGCTTTGTCGCCGTCCGCCAGGTACGCCCAGATCGACTGGATCTGCTTGGCGGTGCTGCCATCCAGCACAGACGGCAACTGCGTTTCGCCGTTCGGCCAAGCTGCCGGCATACGCGTGCCGGGACGATAGGCTTGCGGATTCACCAGGTAGGCATGGAACCAGTCGGGTCGCAGCCGCTTGTGCATCGTGGTCATGCTGATGGACTGAATGCCCGTCGCCTTTTTGTCGGCGAACGTGTGGCACTTGATGCAACCGAACGCCTGAGCGCCGACGAGCTTCCTGCCGACAGCTTTGAACTTTTTATCGTCATCCGGAATGCCCACGTTCGGAGCTGGCTTCACGCTGTCGGCGTCGACTCGGTCGAACGCGACCACGAGGTTGCCAAGATTTTCGAGCCCGAATCGCGGCATCCGTGTGAGCATATAGGGACGATCCTTCGCTCCTTCGGCAAAGACCGTCTTCAACCAGCTTTCCTGCAGCTTCGCACCCACCCCGTTCAGGTGCGGCGGAAGCCGCCCCTCGTCTCCCATCTCGGGCATGTCGGACTGGAAGTGCGCGTTGCGAGCGTCTTCGATACCGCCAAGTTCACCGCGCTGATGGCAGGCGATGCAGTTGAACCGCACGAGCGTGGCGCTAATGAATTGCTGATCGTTGAGCGGCTTGGCCGGCTGCTTGGCTGCATCAATCGCCGCGGCGAGCGAGGTTCGCTGCCGAGCGTCGAGGCCATAGAACGGCGTCTTGCCGGCGGTTTCACTCAAGCAGCCCCCCGAGTTCTTCAGCGAAGCCATCGCTGGCGCCTTGAAGGCCAATGCGACTTGCTCGTTGTTGATCTTCAACGAATGGCAAGAGGCACAACCGAGTGACGCGAACAGGTCGCGACCCTGAGCAACCTTCGTCGGATCGAGCTTGAATTCACTCTGCGCGGTCTTAGTGTTCTTCGGCGCCTGAATCGCAATCAGCTTGTCGACCGGCTGCAACGAAAGGCCAGGACCCTCGACGAGCAATTGCAGTTCCTCACCGCCCGACTGTTCGAAGTACTCCACAGCGATCGTCGCGAGACCCGGCATCAGCTTGATCTTGCCGCGCTTCTGAGCCGGCGCGTGAATTCCGTCGTTGTCGATCAGCACCTTGCCGTTGATTGTCAGCCGCGATCCGTCGTCCGAGCCAAGGACGAACATGTATTCGCCTTCGGTCGGAATCTGGATGGTGCCATCGAACCGCAGACCAAAGTTTTCTTTCCGCTTCGTCACATCGATGCTGAAACTGTCGGCTTCGCCAATCTCCTTCGGCTGAACTTTGGCCAGATCCTTCACCGAATTGAACGACCCTTCATAGACAGAGAACTGCAGGCCCGAAGCCAGGTCCATGTCGTTCAGCAGGAACGAAGCAACGTCGCGAGCGTCCGTCCCCGCGAGCAAGTGTGGCATGCGACCGCCAGGGCGCACGGCGAGCGGGTTCTCGAGAAACTGCGTGAGCCCGGCGAGCGTGTATTTGCGGGACGGGGTTCCGAGCGGAATCGAGGTGGCCAGTGCCGGCGAACCTTCCCCCTTGCGCGGATCGTGACAGCCGACGCAGCCGACCGAGTGATACAGCATGTCGCCACGATTTACCGCCTGGCGCAGCGGCGCGGTGTCGGTCGTCGTTCCGGTGGAGGCCAGGAAGTGAACAACCGCTTCGACCTTCGCTGCGAGTTCATTTTCAGGAAGCTGAGCGAGGACGTGGGGCATGGTCGTGCCCGGTTTGGTCGCTTGCGGATCGGCAAGAAACTTCAGCAAGTACTCGGGTCGAACGCGGCTGCCGACTGTGTCGAGCACGGGCGCCTGCTTCTTCTGCACGTGCGTCGCCAGACTGGCATCGGCTGCATGGCAGCTAGTGCAATTCAACTCACCCAGAAGCAGATTGCCCGCGGCGAGCGCATCACCAGAGTTGCCATGAACTCGCTCGTAGCCAATCACGCGCGGGGCCGCTGCAAAGGAAGTCACTGGAAGGGCTGATGCAGTCAGCACAACGGCTGCGAACTTACAGAGCCGGTAGAGGAAAAACGTCATCGAGCAAAAACTCCGTCCAGGAGGGGTTATGCGCGGCGGGAGAGCGGTGGGCCACCATGATGTTTGCGCGGAAGTGCCCATGTCAACTGTGTTGGCACGACTTTTGTGGGATCTGCCAGCCGCAATCAACGATGGTACTCTACGCGATATAATGCCCAGCGACGGCAAGACGTTACGTGAACTTTCGGAAAAAAGGTGGCCCAGATGAGCTACGTACCGCCAAGCCCCGGCATGCCCCCCGTGGGGCAGCCGCCGCGAGCTCGCAGTTCGCTGCTGCAGCTTTTGCCGCTGGTGGTACTGGTGATCGCCATCCTGCTTGTGATGCGGCTATGGACCGGCTTTGGTAGCGGCATGCCCGTCCGCCGGCTCGACCCCACAGCGCAGCCGCGACCCATCACTCCGGCAGGAGAGCTTGCCAGCGACGAGCGGGCTACGATTGAGCTCTTTCGTCAATCGTCGAATTCGGTCGTGTTCATTTCGACCGCCGAAGTGGGCCGCGGTATCGACTTCAACATCCTGGAACTCCCCAAAGGGACGGGCAGCGGTTTCATCTGGGACGAACAGGGGCACGTCGTGACAAACTTCCACGTCGTCGGCCAGGCGAACCGCTGGCGAGTGACGCTGGCCGACGGCAGTGCTTGGGATGCGGTTCCGATTGGGGTAGCGGCGGACAAGGATCTCGCCGTGCTGCGCATTGATGCGCCTCGCGAACGGTTGAAGCCGATCATCATCGGCGAGTCGAGCAACCTCGAAGTCGGCCAAAAGGTGTTTGCCATCGGCAACCCATTCGGGCTCGATCAAACGCTCACTTCGGGAATAATCAGCGGCCTGGGCAGACAGATTCGCGCCCAGAACGGTCAGACGATTGACAACGTCATCCAAACCGATGCAGCGATCAATCCCGGCAACTCGGGCGGACCACTGCTCGACAGCAGCGGCCGGTTGATCGGCATGAACACGGCGATTTACAGCCCATCGGGAGCATTCGCGGGAATCGGTTTCGCAATCCCAGTCGACACCATCCAGCGAATCATCCCTCAACTGCTGCGCACAGGCCAGGTCGAGCGCGCCGGGCTCGGCGCGACCTACGCACCCGACTCCATCATGCGTCGCTTGGGTATCAAGGGAGTGTTGATCGGCAACATGCCGCGGGGCAGTGCAGCCCAGCAGGCAGGATTGCAACCGACTCGCCGCAGTCCTGATGGCGACATTCTGCTTGGCGACGTGATCGTTGCCGTCGATGGCAAACCGATCGAGAAAGTCGAAGACCTGTTCGCTGCATTCGATCAGCATGGTGTCGGCGATCGAGTGACGCTGACCGTCATCCGCGGGGCGCGAACCAATCAAGAAGAAGTGCTCGAATTGCCCGCCGTGCTTCAGCAAGTGAAAGAAGAAGAACACTGAGCGGACAAAGGCAACTTCGCCGCGGCCGGTTTACTTCCAGGCCGCCGTTTCAGGTTCGTGCGGCTGACGGGCGAGACGAAGCAGGTCAGCAAGCGTAGTGAGTTGTTCCGGCGACAGGTGGCCGAGCTGTTTCAAGTTGCACTGACGCACCGGCGCGTCGAGTTCCTTTAGCAGCGCCACGCCCGCAGCGGTGATTCCGACCATGACGACGCGCCGGTTGTCGGCGAGTCGCTCCCGCTCGATCAACCCGCGTCGCTCCAGCTTGTCCAGCAACCGTGTGATGTCCGGGGCATGCGAGACGAGTCGGCCTGCGAGCGCGAGTGTCGGAAGTTTGTCGGGCCGATGTCCGCGCAAAAGACGCAGGGCGTTGTACTGCTGAGCCGTCAGATCGTACTTGTCAAACAGCTCATCTTCGACCATCCGCAGACGGTCGTAAGTCCGCCATAAGTTCAGATACGCTTCCTGCTGCGGAGAATCGAATCGCCGAGAGGGTGCGCCTTGCAGTGTGTCGTTCATAACGGCAGCCTACCGATGCCGCGGCGACATTGTCTACCTGCAAAATTAACACATTGCCCGGGTACCATGCACGCAAAATTAGGGGGCAAATGTTCGCACAACGTTCGTCATGACAGGAGTCGCAACAAACTCTTCAACTGCTCGCGCTTCGATAACTGCGAAGCGCGCCCAGAAACACCCAGCGGGAGGCCACAATACTACCCACGGTGGCGAAGAGCGTGAACAACGCGAGCCCTCGAAACCCGGGAGCACTGGAATCGATCGGCAGGGCGATGATCCGGGCCGGGACGTTGACCACGACCAGGACCGGCAGCAGATAGGTGAATGCCAGCCGCAAGGGGGTGCCAAATCGCCCTGAATAGATCTCCATGGGATAACGCGAGAAATTGGTGATATAGAACCAAAAGTCGTACAACGAACGGTTCTGCCCCAGCCAAATGCTGGTCGCTGCCAGAGCGATCATCAAACTATAGAGAATCGCCACGCCGCAGAGCACATAAAACACATAGAGCAGCAGGCTGATGGCACTAATGTGCAGTGGATCCTCCGAACGTGTGCTCATCTGATAGAGGCTGACCCCCAAAAGCACGAGTCCGGCGGCAAAGTTTGAGAAGCTCGACCAGTCGACCCGCCGTAGCGAGATCATGAACTGGGTGTCGATCGGCTTGAGCAGGGCGAAGTCGAGTCCGCCGGTGCGAATCAGCTCGCTCACCTCTTCGCAGTTCTCCATAAAGAAGGCCTGTACCAGGCTGTTGACGATCATCGTCGTCGCCAGGAAGGCGAAGAACTCGTACTTGCCCCAGCCCGTGTCGTGACCAATCTCGTCGGTGTACTGAAAGATGAGGAGATAGAAGCCGAGATTCATGAGCGTCCACACAACCGACGTGACGCTTTCAATGAGAAAGTTGGCACGGAACGTCATGTCCCGCACCAGACTGTTCTGGGCGAATGTGAGGAAGACGCGAAGGTAAGACGGGGACGAATTCATGGCGAGGGACCGATAACGAAGGGCGGAGCGACGGGGACGCTATCCACCAAACGCGCTGTAACGCTTCACTCCTTGCCGGAACAAAACTCGGGACAGCACAAAAAAGAACACCACCCAGCCCAGTTCCACCAGCAATCCCCAGACGAGGTCCCATCCTTGCACCTTCCCCAGGAAGACAGCGGACGGAAAGTAGGCCAGGTACTGTAGTGGGGAGAGTTGCACGACGGTCCGCCAAGGTTCGGGGAGCATGTCGAGCGGGAACATGTGACCGGAGAGGAAGAAGCTGAACAGCATGTACACAAACAGCAGCGAACTGACTTCCAGGAACCAAAAGCCGACCAGCCCCATCGATGCTTCCAGGTAGAAGCCCAGCAGAAAGCACAGCACGAGCGAGACGATAAACGCCAACAGCGTCGTTGCATCGGGCCAACCGTCGAAGTAGCCGCGGCAGAGGAAGAATACGAGTGCGAATGGTCCCGCTGCCACGGAGTAGTAGGCCAACTTGTGCGCTACGCGTCCGGCGAGCAGGTAGCCGAGCATGTCGATCGGCTGAATCAGAAACTTCTTGATCTCGCCGCTACGAATCTGCGCGGCGATTGTGCTGGCAAGCGCCGGCATGCTCGAAAACGCTCGGCTGACCATCGTCAGCAGGTAGTAAGCGACGAACTCTTCGTAGGAGTAACCGGCGAGCGTCTTGCTGTCGCGGGCGGCAAAGACCGCGCTCCAGAGAAAGATCTGCGTGACAATCGGCAGAAACCGCATGAGCGTGCCGAGGGCAAAATCCCCCCGATACACCAGTCGCTCATCGAGCGATACACGTAAAATTGTCCACCAGATTCTGGCCTGAGCGAGCATGGTGGTCCTACTATAGCAAAGATGCCTTGGCGGAGGTGCGATCGCTGCCTGGCCTGTATTGCAAAACAAATCCTGAGATCCCATTGTGTGAAACTCTTATCCAGGCGCCGTTTCGATCTGCTTTGGAGCGCCCTCATCGGCGCGGTCGCCGGTGGCCTAATCGGCGCTGCCTACGGCGTCGCGCGGGTGATGAACGACGTCATGGAAGGGCGTCGGCAGAGTTTTTCTGCAACCGAATTAGTAGATTCGGCAGTAGCTCACGTTTGGCCCATGCTGGTGGCCGGCCTACTGGCCGTCGCGCTGGTGTCGGTCCTTAGCTGGTTGCCGTCAGTCAACAAACCCCAATTAGCCCGAGCCGCCAGCGTCGACAGCACCTCGCGCCCGATTCAGCGCCTTCGTTGTCCGGCTTGAAGCGCCTGCCAGAGCGCGCTGCCTCCGACGTGCAGAAAACCGACGCCCACAAACGAGAAGATACCCCCCAGCACTCCGCAGGCGACAATGCCGACCACGATGTTCAGTTCGGCGGGCATTTGCGGCGACGACAGGATGACCCAGTAGGCTCCTAGCGCACCTCCCCCGACGAGACCGACCAGCGTCGCAATGAAAAGCGGCCAGCCGAGCGAACTGCTTTCTCGCAATCGCGTGGCTGGGGCGAAATGCTCGGCGGTTAACTTTGCACGCGACTGGCGAAACTCTGCTTCAATGCCGGTCCGCCCGTTCGGTTGCTCACGCAGGCGATTGCCCATCGCATTGCCCGCCACATGAGCGCCGATGCAGAGCAGCAGGAAAGCGATGGCCACCACGGTCAGAGGGGCCAGCCACTGCGTCAAAGCGAATAATCCGCCGCAGAGCGTCAGCAGAAGCAGCAACGTCCGCAGCCGAAACTGCGGCGGACGAAGCGGTGCTCCAGGCGACTCGTTGCTGTGCACAAGCGGTCTCGCGGCAGATTCGGATGGCAGGTGTGGGCATCCGAATTATACCGAGCGTGCAAGACCTACCGCTTCGGCTTCATGATTTCGCTGAGTGCTACCGCCCGGTGCTCGCGAGCCGACAGATAGCAGGCGTCGACCAAAGCCATGGTTTTCAGATTGTCGGCGCCGCCAATCTCGGGCTCCGCTTTGTCTTCGAGCGCGCACAGCAACTGTGCCATGGTGCCGGCGAATGCGTCAGGAAACCAAACTTCCTTCCACCGCGGCTGAAACCAGTACCCGGGGCGCTGAACGGTGGTGAAGTCGAGCGTGCTTGGCGTTGGATGCGGATAATCGGGCCAGCCGATCGTTCCCCGGGCGAGGCCTTCCAGCCCTTCGACTCGCCAGCGGATGCCAATATCTTTCTCTGCCCCTTCGAGCGCCGGGCCGGTCCACACGTCGTCCCAAGCGCTTGCTCGGAATCCGTTGGCGTATTCCAGGATGTAGAGGCAGATGCCGTCTTGGTGCGGGAATTTTTTCGCGGTGCGCGGGTCGGGCCGAACGCTGGCAAAGACCCGCACGGGATCGCCGAAGAGGAAGCGGAACGTATCGAGATGATGGATCGACATGATGCGCAGCGTCACCCATCCCTGCCGCTGCTGCCACGGCATCCAGTGGGGGATGGCCCGCATGTCGATCGTCGCCAGCACCGGCTCGCCGAGATAGCCGCGCTCAAGGAGCGAATGCAACGCGCGGATCGATTGGTCGTACCGCATGTTCTGATTGACTGCGAGCGTCACTCCGGCCCGCTTGCAGATCTGCACGATCTCCTTCGCCTGGGCGTAGTCGGCCCCGAGCGGTTTTTGAGCGAGAATGCCGCGCACGTGCTTCTTGTACTTCAGCACGTTGCGGATCACCTCCGGCTGGGTGTCGGGAGGCACGGCGATGTCGACCACTTCGACGGTGCCGCTGGCGAGCATGTCCTGATAGGTGTCGTAGGCTGTCAGGCCATGTCGTTCCGCTACCCGCCGAGCATGAGCCGGTGTGCGTGAAGCGATGGCCACTGGGTTGAACCCGTTTTTGCGATACGCCACCAGGTGGCAATCGGCCATGATGAACCCACTACCAATGCAGCCGATCGGCATGTCGCGGTTCTTGGGCAGACGCGGGAGATAGTCGAGTTGCAGGTCGAGCGAGGATGAGTTTGGCATGCGGGGATTTTAGTCCATGCTGCTCGCACTTGCTTTGCGGCTGGTGGTGAAAGTAGCGTAGTGCGTCTGAATGTGGCCTCATGGTTGAAACCGTAAGAATACTTTTATTGCCGGCGTGCATCTTCGCCGCTCTGTGCTGCGCTCGATACTTCCCGAGATTCACCTGTGGCTTGAGTGTCTTCTTGCCTGTGTTCAGCGATGCGCTACTTGTAGTCCTCGCCATCAGTGCGATGGTCGAAGACCTGAGCGAAGTGCATCGCTGGACCGCACACTACTACTTAATTTATCTTTGGCTTGCGGTCCCCATCGCTTCGGCCATTCTGCTCTATCAAAAGGTCTTCGACCGACCTCTGGCGGCGTTTTCGCAATGCGTCGTGCTTGGGAGCCTGATCGCAATCGCTCTTCTAGCTGGCTTCACCGGATATTTGCCGGCTCAGATTAACGATCTGTCCAGCGAAACTTACCGGCGGTTTGTACTCCTGCATGGATTCATCCTGCCTGGTTTGCTTGTCTTCGGGCAGTGCCTTTGGCTGTGGTTTGCCTGGCCTTGCGGACAAACGCTCAGCAAGCAGGGCTTAGAAAGATGACTTGCGCTTAATTGGCGTCAGGCATGTCGTTTAAGGTGATCATATGGACTGGTCCAGCCTTCCGCCGAGGCAGCGCATTTTTCCCGTTACGCGGACATTATGGTTAGGCCCCTTCGCAAGTCCTGAGCGACGATCCACTTTGGTGCAGGCCGGCATCACGCATATCTTTAACGTCAGCGACGCTCCGAATGTGCTTTCGCGCGAAGACGGTGGTTTTCAGTGCATCCATTGGCATTCACTTGAAGATCTGACGTCGCTGAGTAGTGATTCGACGTTTGAGTGCCTCAGCGCTTTGCACCGCATGGTTATCGCACCAGACAGTCAGATCTACATTCACTGCATGGCGGGGCAGAACCGATCGGCAACGATTCTCTGGCTGTACTTGATCGCTTTGGGAATCGAGCCGGACGACGCCCGACGCTGGATCGTGGCAGCGTCGCTCGATGCAGTACCAGGACACTCGCGGCTGTCCAATTTGGCGTTTGTCGAGGCCGTCACCGTTTTTGGGCGAAGCTACTTTCAGCCGCATCCAAGGCCGGAAGCGTTGTCGCCAATGAGCCGGGCTGACTAAAACCCCAGCCCACTCCCCGTCAGCACGCCGGTCCCTACCGCCCCGTCGGTGATGTGGAACATCGGCGGAAAGATTTTGCCGTACGTTTCGTTACCGGCCGGGCAATACTGGCGGCCGTTGCCTTCGATGGCGGCGATGGTCGGCATGCGGGCCGCGATGCTGGCCGAGTGCAGGAACGAATAGCCGGGGCAGGTGAGGTCCTGCACGCAGAGAAACAGGCCGTACTTTTGTGCGGCCGCTCCCATCAGCAGTGCCTCGGTGTGTCCCTTGCATGCTTTCAAGGCCACGCCGCTGTAGCCTTGCTCCCGGGCCAGTTCGAGCGTCTCCAGGTCGATGAGCGACTCATCGATCACCACCGGTTTGATCGCGGCCGCCTTGTGCATCTTGTTGTCGGGATGAGCCCGCAAGTCGCGATGTGTCGGCTGTTCGACGTATTGAACGCGACCAAGCGCGCTCGGAGCGACTTCGCGGATCCTCTGCAGGAACTCAAGCAGATATTCGACGTTCTGACAGCGCTCGTTGAAGTCGAGAGAATAGTGCCACTGCTCGATGCCCAGCCGCGCCTGCGTTTCGCTTGCCACGCGGTCGACAGCCGCTACTCGGGCCACGTCCCAGCCCAGGTCGTCGCCGTTGAGCTTGATCTTCAAATGAGTGAGCCCGTCGGCAGTAATCCATTCGCCCAGCGTTTCCGGCAGCCCGTCGTCGATCCGCTGATTGATGTCGCTCTCGACGAGCGGGTCGAGCGCCCCGACCAGGTGATAAAGCGGCATCTTTGGCTTCGGCTGGCGGAGCGTGTACTGGTCGAGATACTCGCCGCGGAAGTCGTCGCTCAGGTAGTGTGCAAGGTCGTGCGCGACAAACTCGCGCCCCAGCAGGTTGTACGAGTTCTGGCCGAGCGTCTTTCCGAGCGCGTCATGGATCGCCGCTTCGAAGGGGCTGGCGGCCACCATTTGCCCAAGTGCTGGCATTGGTTCAGCGAGGCCGAGCGAGGCCTGCACCGACGCAGCAATCTCGGCGTGCCACGCATGCCAGTGCCGGGTGATGTCGAGCGGGTGGCCGGTGAACGAGTCGTTCGCAATGCGGCCTGCCAAGGCGTCCGCGAAGGCGAGCATGGCTTGCAGGGTTTGCTCGGTAGGAACAACCGATGTCGGCCAGGCCCAAACGTTGCCCATCGGCATCGAGCCATAGCCGCCACCGACGCGGCCACCGCGGGTCTCTACCTCAATTTCGACATTCAAGAGCACCGCATCCGTCACAACGCGCCCGCCGAACTTGATCGGCGTGCGATACGGAAGGCGCTGCGTGGAATGCTCGATGCGGACTACGCGAATATCGGTAAGCTTTGTCATGAGGGCACATTGTAGCGTCGACAAATTGCTACTGTAGGCGGCCGCGTGTAGATGACCGGACCGCCGGTCGTCGCGCTAGATGGTGAGAATTCAGAAACTAGAATACTCAGCATGAAAGCTGCCCAGTCAAAACTGCTCGCCGGCATTCGTGCCGGCAGGCTCGCAGCCGTCGAATCGGCGATCCAAGCGGGAGCCAATGTCAATCATCCCAAGCGAGATCCACCGCTCATTGAAGCTGCCAGCCGAGGCAGCAAACGGATCGTGCAGACATTGCTCAATGCTGGAGCGAGTGCGAACTGTACGAATTCGCTGGGCGAGTCGATATTGAACGGAGTGCGCAACCCCGAGATCGCCGCACTTTTGATCCGGGCGGGAGCCAATCCCAATCTGGTGCCTCAGGGCTGGAACCCACCGCTCCACCTGATGGCTGCCAATGGAACGATCATAATTGCCAAGACCTTGCTATCGCACGGTGCCGACGTCAACTTGCGAAACAGCGATGGCGAGACTCCGCTGCTTGTGGCCGTCGGTCGCGGTCAAACGGCCATGGTGCGGTTGCTGTTATCATCCGGCGCGGATCTTGAGGTTCGCAATCCTGCGGGCGATACGGCTATTCACCGCAGCTGCTCCACGCGCTCAAGGGCCGCCGTTAAGATCGTGAAATTGCTTCTCGACGCTGGCGCTGATCCGAATGCTCGAGACGGCGATCGTTCGACGCCTCTGGCGAGGGCTTGCTACTTCAGGGACCTTGAGGTCGTCCGACTCCTGCTGAATTCGGGAGCCGACGTAAACGCGAAAGATAAGGTCGGCTGGACTCCCCTTCTCAGCGCCATCCGAATCGCCGACGCGAAGATTGTCACGCTTCTTTTGCGGGCTGGGGCCGATTTGTCGGTTCGCGTCTCTAACCGCCACGACAACCGGAGCGTCGCCGGTAAAACGGTTCGCGAAATCGCCCAAGAATCTTCGAAGGCGGTACGAGCCCTACTTTCCTGAAGTCAGTTTGAGAGAACAGCCCGCTAGAATACCAACCCGCTGCGGACCGCCCAAATCGCTGCTTGGGTGCGGTCGTTCACGCCGATCTTCCGCAGCACGTGCTGCACGTGTTCTTTCACGGTCTCGTAGCTGATCTGCAAATCTTCGGCAATCTGCTTGTTCGTTCGGCCCTGGGCCAAGTGACGCAGCACTTCGCTTTCGCGGCGAGTGAGCGGAGCCTCAATGTCGAGACTCGAGCGAGGCATGGCCAATGCGCCGGTGACTTTGCGAAGCTCCTCACGGGTCCAAACCATTTCGCCACGAGAGGCGGTTGCCAGTGCGGTGAGCAATTCTTCTCGCGCAGCACCCTTCAGCACGTAGCCGGCTGCCCCAAGCGCTACGGCTCGAGCCACGAAGTTTGGGTTTTCAAACGCCGAAAATAGGAGCACCGGCAACTCAGGGCGATCAAGTTTGATCCGCGCAAGCAGGTTCAGTCCGTCGCTCTCCGGCAGGCGCACGTCGAGCAGCACAATGCTGGCCTTGCTACCGACCACTTTTGTGAGCGCTTCGGAAGCAGTAGCTGCTTCGTCGACAATTTCAAAATCGGATCCGGCCAGAAGTTGGTGTAGCCCCAGACGCACCACTTCCTGATCGTCTACGATCATTACCGCTATGGGCATGACGACGCCTCGCAGTTCGATCGATGGCGGGCGCAAAACGGCATACCGGTGGCGAGACGTTCAATCGAGAACGTCTGCCGATCACTTTCGTGCGACGGAGACATGAGAACGGTCCGTTCCGGGCCCTCCACAACTCCTTGCGGATGCCGCCCAATCCGCCTCGCTCGGACCAGTCGGTGATGCCCTAAAAGAATGCGACTCTTCGGACTGCCGACCTGCGGCAATCAACTATCTGTTCGTTCCGGACTATCAGATCTCAGAGGTCCCTTGGCGGGCAATTCTGAGAAGCAGGATTTTGACAAAGGCTGCGTACGCTCGCTACGCCAGCCTCCGAGGGGCAACTGAGCCCCACTCTAGTGCGATATAACCAACCCTGACGCTTGTCCCTACATCAAGGATGAAACCTCTTCTGTGCGTTATTCTAGCGCGGACCGAATTGTCGTTGCAAGTTGCAAAGACCTAGGTGCGCCAAACTGCGGACGACCGACCGGGGTATTCCATGAGGAAGAATCCGCGAACCTGGATAGGCGACCGATGTCTGTCCATTGATGGTTGGAAGTGCTCGCGGTTTTGAACAAACCTTGCCGCCGCCGGCAAGGAACGGCCGCTCTAGCCGAATTCCTTGGCGAACCTGGATTGCCGCGAAACAAATTCCCGAGCGAGTCCGTCACATCGGTGGTGGGTTGAATCCACCGGTGACCTAGCTTCGTCGGCCACCCTCGGCGTGCAGAAGTCGCCCGAAGGCGGTTTTGAGCCCTGTGTTCGCAACTTGGGCGAGGTACCGCATTTGCGCCGCAACTCGCGGGAAACGTTCGACCTCCCGGTGTCGGCCGGCTATCATGATTCAAATCAGTCCCACAACCCGCCCGCTAGTGCCCGCCACGAGGGCCGTTTCTTTGGATAGCGTCGCCCCACCTAGCCCGGTCGACATCACACTCGAAGCTCCGTCCGACTCGCGCGAATGCTCCGAAAGCCGGTGCCGCGTTCACCTCGTGGAAGGAACCACGGGCGGCCACACTGGCGAAATGGAGACTCTGCTTCGGGCTCGGCTTGGGCTCGTCTCGCTGTTGCTATTCGCTGGTTTCTCCATTTTTTTTGTCTGGCACACCACGCAGATCGGCTTCGATCTGCCGGGATTTGTGATTTGTTACGCGGCGCACGCAGTCTCCACCTTGCTGCTGGGCGGTCTCGCCTTGGTGCTCTATAGCCGCTATCCGCTGGCGCTTTGCGGCCTGCGTGTTTGCGAGTCGCTCGTCTTTGGCATTCCGGCGGCGTTTTTTCTGGTTCTGCAGCACTTTCGCACCGTTTACATGGTGGAAACCTCGAATGTGCATCCGCCTGTCTCGGCGCTCTGGCTGCTGCTGCTTTTCACTTACGCACTCTACATTCCGAACACCTGGCGGCGAGCCGCGGTGGCCGTGGGGCTGCTGGCCGGGCTGCCGGTCGTCATGGCGATCGTCACAGCAGCGCTGCACACGGGCAGTGCCGAACTGCTGGCTAGCGATGCCAAAGTGATCGTCGAGATGGTTCTGGTGCTGGCCGTGTCGGCACTCACGGCTGTCTGGGGTGTGCATACCATCAACACCTTGCGTTCCGAGGCCTATCGGGCTCGCCAACTCGGTCAGTACAAGCTCAAGCAGTTGATTGGGCAGGGGGGCATGGGCGAGGTCTACCTGGCAGAGCATCAGCTCATGAAGCGGCCGTGCGCGATTAAGGTGATCCGCCCGGAGAAAACGGGCGATTCGCGAGTGCTCGCGCGGTTTGAACGCGAAGTGCAGACCACGGCCAAGCTCTCCCACTGGAACAGCATCGATATTTTCGATTACGGCCGGGCCGACGACGGCACGTTTTACTACGTGATGGAGTATCTGCCGGGAATGAACCTCGCCGAGCTCGTCCGGCGGTTCGGCGCTCTGCCGCCGGCGAGAGCTCTGCATTTGGTCCGTCAGGCGTGCGATGCCCTGCAGGAAGCCCATCAGATGGGATTGATCCATCGCGATCTGAAGCCGGCCAACATCTTTGCCGCGTCACGCGGTGGCGTGTTCGATGTAGCCAAGCTGCTCGACTTCGGACTGGCTAAACCGCTGATGGATGTCGACGGAGCCCAGCTGACCCAGGACGGCACGATCACCGGCTCGCCGCTCTATATGTCGCCCGAGCAAGCGACTGGCGACCGCGAGCCGGATGCCCGCAGCGACATCTACTCGCTGGGTGCGGTACTGTACTGCCTGCTCACGGGCAGGCCGCCGTTCAGCGATGAGAAGCCGCTCAAGGTGCTCATCGCGCACGCCCACGAGCCGCCGCGCCCGCCGTCGCAGCTCAATGCGAACGTTCCCGACGACCTGGAAATGATCGTTCTGCGATGCCTGGCCAAGGTGCCAGAGGACCGCTACCAATCGGCCGCTGAACTGGCGGCGGCGTTGGACGAGTGCCTCGATTGCGGCAAGTGGACCCGCGAAGAAGCTCGCCGGTGGTGGCAGGAGCACGAAGTGACGAGCGAGCGCCAAACAGAACTGGTTGCAGACTAAAACGCTGCCCGGGGGCCGGTTTCGCAATGCACCTGGCGATCTTGCCGCTTCCCGCCGAACCACCGACCCCTCGTCGTGTCCCTCGTCAGGCCGCCACTTCCAAGGTAGAATTTAGGGTTTCGCCGGTTCTCTGCCGGCCTCGGTAACAGCCAACCGTCACCCGCACGCCCGCCAATGACCGCTTCGCAGCCTCGCACGATGTTCCAGAAAATCTGGGACAACCATGTGGTCCACGCCGAACCCGGCAAGCAAACCATCCTCTACATCGACCTGCAGTTGGTCCACGAAGTGACCAGCCCGCAAGCCTTCGAAGGCTTGCGCCTCGCCGGTCGCAAGGTGCGGCGGCCGAATCGGACCGTTGCAACGCCCGATCACAACATTCCCACGTCGGACCGCAGCCTGCCGATTGCCGATGAGATCAGTCGGCAGCAAGTCGATACTCTGCGCAATAACTGTCGCGAGTTCGGCATCAAGATGTACGACCTGCACGACGTGAAGCAGGGCATCGTGCACATCATTGGCCCGGAACTCGGCCTCACGCAGCCGGGCATGACGATCGTCTGCGGCGACAGCCACACAGCCACGCACGGCGCTTTCGGAGCCCTGGCGTTCGGCATCGGCACGAGCGAAGTCGAGCACGTGCTCGCCACGCAAACGTTGCTGCAGTCGCTCCCCAAAACGCTTGAATTGCGCGTCGAAGGCTCTCTGCCGCGCGGCGTGACGGCGAAGGACCTCATCCTATACTTGATCGGCCAGATTACAACAGACGGCGGCACCGGCTACGTGATCGAGTACACGGGCGAAGCCATCCGCAGCCTGAACATGGAAGAGCGGATGACGGTCTGCAACATGTCGATCGAAGCCGGCGCTCGGGCTGGCATGATCGCTCCGGACGAGATCACGTTCGAGTACGTTCGCGGTCGCGAATTCGCTCCGAAAGATTTCGAAGCCGCCGTCGCTCGCTGGAAGCAATTGCCGAGCGACCCCGGTGCGAAGTACGACAAGGTGAACGTTTACAAGGCGAGCGATATTCAGCCGCAAGTCACCTGGGGGACCAATCCGGGCCAGGTCGCGCCGATCAACAGCACAGTGCCGAGCCCAGCCGACTTCAATGACCCGACCGAGCAAAAGACGACCGCTCGGGCGCTCGAATATATGGGACTGATGCCCGGTCAGCGGCTGACGGAGATTCCGATCGACCGCGTCTTCATTGGTTCCTGCACGAATGCCCGCATCGGCGACCTGCGTGCCGCCGCCGCGGTGGTGAAGGGGCATCGAGTCGCTGGCAGTGTGAACGCGATGGTAGTTCCCGGTAGCGGCCAGGTGAAGAAGCAAGCCGAAGAAGAAGGGCTCGACCGCATCTTCCGCGAAGCGGGCTTCGACTGGCGTGAAGCCGGCTGCAGCATGTGCCTGGCGATGAACCCCGACAAGCTCTCGCCCGGCGAGCGCTGTGCCTCCACCAGCAACCGCAACTTCGAAGGCCGACAAGGCAAGGGTGGCCGGACGCACCTCGTTTCCCCTGCCATGGCCGCCGCAGCTGCCTGTGCCGGACACTTCGTCGACATCCGCGAGTGGGACTACAAGGCGTAAATTGGCCCGAAGTTGATACTGCCTTCCTGTAGCTGAATTCGCCAGAATTCAGACGCCCCGCGATTGAACCAACCACGACTCATAAGGCCGGAATTGTCTGAGTTCTGGCGAACTCAGCTACGAGACTTTCACCATGCAAGCCTTCACCATTCACACCGGCAAAGTCGCGGTCATGGACCGGGCCAATGTCGACACCGACCAGATCATCCCGAAGCAGTTCCTGAAGCGCATCGAACGGACTGGTTTCGGCCCGTTCTTGTTCTTCGACTGGCGATACCTCGAAAACGGTCAGCCGAATCCAGAGTTCGAACTGAACCAACCCGAGAATGCGGGCGCTTCGATATTGATCGCTCGGCGGAACTTTGGCTCCGGTTCGAGCCGCGAACACGCGGTGTGGGCGCTGGAGAACTACGGCTTCAAGGTCGTCATCGCGCCGTCGTTCGCCGACATTTTCTACAACAACTGCTTCAAGAACGGTGTGCTGCCGGTTCGCCTCAGCGAAGAAGAAGTGCAGACGCTCTTCGAGCGATTTGGAAACGCCGGGAAGCAGCTGACGGTCGACCTGGAGAACTGCAAGATCTACGACGCGAGCGGCCTTTCGATGTCGTTCCAGGTCGACGAATCGCGGCGGCACAACATGCTCCACGGCCTCGACGACATCGCCCTTACGCTAAAGCATGACGACAAGATCGCCGCCTACGAAGCGGCGCACGGGTAGTCGATCTGGGCTACACTTCACTGTGTGGCTTCATCTTTTGCTTGGGCGGGGCATAATTCTTCCCGCCCGACATGCACGCGTGTTCGGCACGCGAAGCGTTCAAGCGTTTCTGGAGCGAGCATCATGCGAGTTGCCCTCGGCTGGTTCTGCGCCTTGGTTGCTTTGGCTCTTTCTTTCTCGCTCGCGCAGGCCCAAGACGCGGAGCCGGCTGACGCGAAACTCGAAACGGTGGTCAGCGGGCTGACCAATCCCGCTGGAATTGCTCTGCAACCGGAGACGGGCGTAGTGTTCGTCGCGGATAGCGGAGCCGGGCGAGTGTGCCGAATTGTTGATGGCAAGCTCGAGGCCGTCATCGAAGGCTCTCCTACAGAGTCGTCGGGCGAGGGCGGTCGCGCTGTCGGTCCGCTCGGCCTGGTGTTTGTCGACAAGCAAACGCTGGCCGTCGGCGACGGCGGCTACAAGTCGGGCGAAGATACCGTCCGCATCTTCAAGCTCCCGACTGAAAGCATGAAGGCCCTCGAGTACGAGCAAGGGGCCACCACAAAGCTAAAGCCGGTTGCGAGCAGGACGACGCAGACGGTGAACGGCGATTTCTCCACTCTGGCGCTCGCCAAACATGGGCTATATGCCATTAACGCTGGTGGAAGCGGTACTGTTTTGAAGGCGGGGCTGAAGGGTACGAAGTTCAGCGAGTTGGAACCGGTAATCGATGTTGCGCAGAAGGTGGAAGGCGTCAAAGTTTCGGCGATCACGCTCAGCTCTCGCGGCGAGGTCGTCCTCGGTTTGCACTCCAGCAGTGCCGACTCACCTGGCTGCAAAATTGTGTTCTTCAGTGCGAAGTCAAATGAGTCGCTGCTGCAGCTGGAGACAGCGCTGAGTTCGATTTCGGCGCTCGCCTATTCGCCGAAGACCGGTTTGCTGTATGCACTGGGGAGCGCGGCCGACGAGCCGACTAAATTCGGCCTATTCCGGTTGGACAGCGACACGACGAGCGGCCTGCAGCGGATTAAGTCGACGAGGATTGCCTCGCTCGATCAGCCGAACGCGATGGCCTTCGATAAGGAAGGCACTGCATACATCACAGTTGGAAAAGCCGACGCGGGCAGCGACAGGCCGAGCGGAGCGGTGGTGAAAATCGGCGGTCTCTAAAGAACTGGCGCCATAAACAAAGCCACGGATGAAACACGGATTCACACAGATATGCCATCGCAATCCGTGTTTCAACCGTGTTCCATCCGTGGCTAATGAATCACTCCGCAGCCTCGGTCAGCCCCAGGTGCCGCGAGAGGAACATCGCTTCGACGGCCCGCAGGTAGTCGGAGTTGTCCTTCTTCGCGAATCCGTGTCCTTCGTTCCCCGCGTAGACCGTCCAGACCGGTTTGCCTTGCGATCGGACCTTCTCGGCGATCTGCTGGGCTTCGGCAAACGGCACGCGGGGGTCGTTCTTGCCGTGGGCAACAAGCAGGGCTGACTTGATCTTTTCCGCCTGCGTGGCGGGGCTAATCTTCAGCAGCAACTCGCGCATAGCCGGATCGCGCTCGTCGCCATACTCGACTCGGCGGAGATCGACGCGATACGCCGCGGTCTTCTCGAGGAAAGTCACGAAGTTCGCAATGCCGACGTTGTCGATACCCGCCTTGATCCGATCGCCATAATGCACGAGCGAGGCCAGGCTCATGTAGCCGCCGTAGGAACCGCCGCTCACGGCCACGCGCGAAGCGTCGAGTTCTGGTTGTTTGGCGATCCAGTCGAGCAACGCGCCAATATCCTTCACGCTGTCCTCACGCTTCTCGGCGTTGTCGAGCTTCAGATACGTCTTGCCGTAGCCGCTCGAGCCGCGAACGTTCGGCGCGATCACGGCCAGGCCAAGTTCGTTGACGTAGTACTGAACCGTGCCGGAAAAGTACGGCTGAAACTGCGACTCGGGCCCGCCGTGAATCAGAATCAGCACCGCCGCCTTCGAGTCGCTCGTCGCCGTGCGCGGGCGATAGTACCAGGCCGGCACCTCGCGGTCGTCGAACGACGGAAACTTGATCCGTTGCGGGGTGACAAAGCTGGCCGGATCGAGCCCACCGACCTCGCTATAAGTCCAGCGTGTGACTTCGCCCGACTTCAGATCGACGGAGTACGCGTCAGATGGCCCGTCGGGTCGCGACAGGGTGAAGCCGAGCTTCGCGCTATCGGGCGAAAACTCCAGCGACGAGACGATGCCCAGCGGCAACTGCACGGTCCGCCGCTTGAGCTTGTCGCCATCCGGCTCCCAAAGCAGCAGGCGACTCGCGCCATCTTCGTTCAGCACCGCGGCAACCTGGCCGGTGCGCGGATCGACTTCCAGGCCCGCGACATCCCAGTCAATATCATCGGTCAGCCACTCATAGCGGCCCGATTCGAGATGCAGTCGGGCCAGGCGGCTGAACTCGCCGACCGCGTCGGCTGCGATGTAGATCGACTTGCCGTCGGGCGCGAACGCCATCGGCCCGTACGACGTGGGCTCTTTGCTGGCCAGCGGTAAGTCGGTCCGCTTGCCTGAGGCGACATCGAGCAGGGCAGGGTACGACTCGGTCGCCGAAACATAGCGATTGAGCAGCACGGTGTTGCCGTCGAGCGTCCAATCGGCAGCCGACCAGAATTGTCCGTCAACCTCCATCAGCATTTTCATTGAGTCGGCCTTGCGCGGGTCGGCGAGGTACAAGTCAGTGTCTTTGCCATTCCGCTTGTTGCTGCCGACGATCATCTGGCTGCCGTCCTCGCGTACGGGGCCGAGCGAGTTGCGGCTCTTTCCGTCGGTGAGGAGCGTTATGCGATACTTTGCCCGGTCGAGCAGGTAGAGCTGATAGTTCTCGTTACCGCCCGTGCTCATGCTCAGCAGAAGGGCGCCGTCGCGCTGGCCCGGGATGAAGCCGCCGCTGACCGGTTCGTCGAAGAAGGTGATCTGTTCGCGCCGCCCACCGGGCTCGTACACGCGGTGGAGCTGCACAGAGTTGCCGAACCGCGTGCGAATGAGCATGCCTTTGCCTTCCGGGTCCCAGCCCGAGAATCCGGCGGCCCGCATGTTCTGATACTGCTCCAGCCGAAGCAGGAGCGACTCGGGCACGGCCGGCACTTCCTGCGTTTCGATGGCTGGCGGCTTACTCGGATCGTCTGCCGCCTGCGCTCGCGTCGAGAGAGGCAATGTCAGTAAGGCCACTGCGGTGCAGAGGATGAGGTGAGCATAGAGCATCAGGAAAGCTCCTTCACAATTGGCGGTTGTTCGTTGAATTGCAGCACCCGTTCGACGAGTCCCGCCATCGCGAGCGTTTGCACGGCTACCGCGCCCACAAACTGCAAGCCGCAGGGCAAGCCGTCGGCGGTTAAGCCGCAAGGGATGGTCACGGCGGGCAAGCCGGCATAGCTCCACGGCAGATTGAACAGCCCGTCGCCGGTGCTCGAAGCATCAGGAGCGGCCGTCACGGTCGACGGCAAAACAATCGATGCCAGTGGTTCACGCCGTCCGGCGGTGAGCACTTCGAGCATCTCCTGCCGAAACCGCCGCTGATGGGCGAGCGCCTCGGCATAGTCGACGGCGGATGTGCTTAAGCCTTCGTCGATCAAGCCGGCAATCGTCGGCAGGTACTGGCCCGAATGCTGTCGATAGGTTTCCCGGTGTACTGCGGCTGCTTCGACCGCCATGATGCGCCGATGCATCGCCGGAACTTCGCTCAACGACGCAGGCAGCCTAATCGGTTTGCTGCGGAACGAAGTGCGCAGCCGATTTAGTGCCGCGGCGGTCACGGCTTGCACATCGGCCGACGCGCGGTCGAGGAGAGGGTGCTCGGCGGGGTGAATGATGAGCGTTTGCGAGTGGCTATCGAGCCAGGTTTCGAAGCTCTGGTCGAAGTGCGAGACCTGCAATAGCTCAATGGCCTGCACCGGCGCTCGGCGGGCGAGCGTCTGCATCAGCAGGTACAGGTCGCCGACGTTTTGTGCGATCGGGCCAACGTGATCGAGATGGTGCGACAGCGGCACGATGCCTCGCATGTCGAGACCGCCATACGCCGGTTTGTAGCCCGCCACTCCGCAAAACGAAGCGGGGCGAATGATCGAACCGCCCGTCTGGGTGCCCAGAGCGGCCAGGCACATGCCGCACGCGACGGCCGCCGCGCTGCCGCTGCTGCTTCCGCCTGGCGTTCGGTCGAGATTCCACGGGTTGCGTGTGACCGGCGGATCATAGGCGGCGAACTGCGTGGTCACCGTTTTGCCGAGAATAATCGCGCCGGCTTCGCGAAGCTGAGCAACGACCGGCGCGTCCTTCGCAGCTCGAAATTGCTCGCGCAGCGGCGAGCCCGCCTTCGTCGGCCAGCCCGCCACGTCGATGATGTCCTTAATCCCGATTGGAATGCCGTGCAGCGGTCCTTCGTCGATGCCGTCATCGAGCAATGCATCTAGCCGCCGCGCTTCCAGGCGGGCACCTTCGATGTCGACCAACTCCCAGGCACGCACGCGGCTCTCAAGTCGCTCGATGCGCTCCAGGCAGCGCTCGACAAGCTGCACCACGGTGAGTTCGCCACTACGAAGCTCGGCGGCCGCCTTGGCGATCGAAGGAATGTCGCTCATCATGCGTGTTTAGGTTATCCGCCGTCGCCGCTCAATCCAATGACACCCCTCGACATCCGCTTTCGCCCCGAGTTGGTCGATCCGACAGCCTTCATCGCACCCGGCGCGGTCGTCCTCGGCAATGTGACAATCGCGGCGCGAGCGAGTGTTTGGTTCGCCACCGTCATCCGCGGCGATTCGGCAGCAATCGTGATCGGCGAAGAGACGAACGTGCAAGACGGCTGTGTGCTGCATGCCGATCCGGGCTTTCCCTGTGTGCTGGGCAAGCGAGTGACGCTCGGTCACGGGGCGATCGTTCATGGAGCCACAGTCGAGGACGATGTGCTGATCGGCATGCGGGCCGTTGTGATGAACGGCGCGCGGGTCGGCAGCGGGAGCATTGTTGGCGTGGGTGCGGTGGTGACGGAGGGGACCGAGATTCCGCCTGGCAGCATTGTCCTGGGCCAACCGGCGAAGGTGAAACGGCCCGCGGAACCTCGCGATGCCGAGCGCATCCGCCACGCTGCTGCGCACTACGTTGGGGCAGCGAAGGCCTACTTAGCCGGACCGTAACACGGTCCGGAGAAAAGCAAAAAGGCGCTGCAACCGCTGCGCGGCCAAACCTCCGGTCCCTCTCCCGGAGAGAGGGGGGCGATTTTGAGACGTCGCGCGAGGCGGAGTCAACTCGCCGTTCTCCGGGGCGTGTTACGCCCCGGCTACGAGGAAGTCAGTGCCGTTTGCTGCCGCAGGCGCTCAGCACCGCGCACGTCGAACAGCCGCCGCTGCCGCAGCCGCCTCCTTCCGCGTCTTCGGTCCCGCAGCCGGGGCCGCAGCCCGTGGTGAGCGTTTCGGCGAATTTGCTGAACTGCACGTGGGCGTCGTAGGTTTCGCCCAGCTCGCGCGTCAGTTCGTCGAGTTCCGGGCTGGTGTCGCCCAGAAAGTAGAAGAGGAGTGATTGTCCGTCAAAGAGGTGCTCCGCGTCGAGCAGCACGGCGGGAATGCCGCGCTCGACGAGTTGCCGCTCGCAGGCTTCGAACGCCTCGTGCTTGTGCTTTTCGATGCGGGCGAGCAGCAGGTCGTCCTCGACCGTCATCCGCCGCAACACCGTCCCGAGCGGCGGCTTGGTCAGCTCGTCAGGATCGCCGGCCACATTGGCCGATTCTTCCACCGCCGACAGCACCTCGCCCACTTCCAAGCCGCGTGGCGTGCGGCAAATCACACGGCTACTGCGTGGGTAGACCTGCGCATCGGCCGACGTCATGCGGGCTACCGTGCCCATCACTCCAAAGCGCACCCAATGCTGGCCTAACACGATAGATTGCCGTCCGTTAAGATGTTTTGCTCCTCTACCATGAGGAGTGGGACTAGAGTCCTTTGCCTCAATCTTGATCGAATTCCCCCCCGCTGCCAAGTTGTTTGTCCTGCGAGGAACCGCATGATCCAGCCGACTGCTTCTAGCACTGCCGCCACGCTTGCCACCGATCGTCGCTGGTCGGACCTGGCGGAGCAGGTGCTCGCCGGCTATTCCCTGACCGAAGCCGATGCCCTCGCCGTCCTGCAGGCTCCGGACGAAGACGTGCTCGACTTGATGGCGGCGGCCTATCGCATCCGCCGCCGCTGGTTCGGCAATACGGTTCAGCTGTACTTCCTGATGAACGCCAAGAGCGGCCTCTGTCCGGAAGATTGCTCGTACTGCTCGCAGTCGAAGGTGAGCGACGCCGAGATTCCGCGCTACAACATCCTGACGCGTGAGAAGCTGATGGACGGCGCTCGCGTGGCGGCAGAACGCGGCAGTAAGACCTACTGCATCGTCATCTCGGCCCGCGGTCCGAACGAGCGGGAAATGAAAGCGGTGGAAACGATCGTTCCCGAAATCAAGAAGCAGTACGACCTGGACGTTTGTGCCTGCCTTGGCTTGCTCACTCCCGATCAGGCAGTGCGGCTGAAGGCGTGTGGCGTCGACAAGGTGAATCACAACCTCAACACGAGCCGCGAGCACTACTCCGAGATCTGCACGACTCACACCTATCAGGATCGCGTCGACACGCTCAAAGCGGTCCGCGGCGCCGGTTTGCAGCTCTGCTCCGGTGGCATCATCGGCATGGGAGAGCAGGATCTCGACGTCGTGCGGATGGCGTTTGAGCTGCGCGATCTCTCGGTCGAATCGATCCCCCTCAACTTCCTCAATGCCATTGAAGGCACACCGCTCGAGCGCAGCGACAAACTCACGCCGCGCTACTGCCTGAAGGCGCTCGCCATGTTCCGCTTCGTGAACCCGCAGAGCGAACTGCGCATCGCTGGCGGGCGAGAATTGCACCTTGGCAGCTTGCAGGCGCTCGGCTTGTACGCCGCGAACTCGCTATTCGTCGGCGATTACCTGACCACGAAGGGGCAGGCCCCTGAAGCCGATTACAAGATGATCGAAGAGTTGGGCTTCACTGTCACCCGGCACGAAGAAGTGCCAGCGGGCCACGCGTAGGTCATGCACTCCGTGCATGACGAAAAAGCGGCTTCCATTTCAGGGCAGGCTGGTTCCAAGTAGCCCGCCCGATTGCGTCAGGCACAGGGTGCCTGACCTACGAGAGGCAACCTACTCCAGCCGTTCGTCCGTTGGTGCGGCGGCCTGGTCGACTTCGGCTCCGTCGCGGGCCACGCCGGCACCTTCCGGTGCTTGCCGCTTCAGCAGGCAGCCGACCACATACCAGCCGTCCTCTTCCGACTGCACGTAGGTGCCGGTCGGACCGAGGTACTTCTTCACCTGTTCGAAGTCGGGCAGCTTTCGGCCGTCGATTTCCTGAGCGCGATCCGAAGAATCTTTCGATCCCTCTTCGCTCATCACGCCGTTAATCAGTTTGGCGAAGATCGACTCGCCCTGCGGCAGCTTGTTCTGCTTCAGCAGGTCGTAGGTGACGCGGTACGACTCGTCCGTCTGAGCGAAGTAACGAACACTGTCCTTATTCGAGCCCAGTCGCTGCAGCGCCTTGTCGACTCGCTGGAAGTCCCGCGTGGTGCCGACGTTTCCCGCCGCACCCGCTCGATCGATCACGTCCTGGATGAAGCTCGTGTGCGTGGAGAACATCAAGTGTCCGTCGAACACCGTCACTGCGAAGTTTGAGACGATCGGCTTGCCACCGTCCTCGCCTCCCCCTTGTTCGTCTTCGTCCACGGCAGTTTCGGCGGAAACAAAGCCAGCGCCTTCGATGTTCAGTTCTGAAATATCGGCCGATTCCTCTTCGTTGGTGATCTCCCAGATCACACTGCCGCTGTAGTTGATCTTCTTGGCCGAAGGGTCGTCCTTGAAGGCCCGCTCGATCGTTTCGGCAACCGTCTTTGGATCGGCCACCTCCACCGCAGTCAGCGTGCGTTCGCTCTTGGTGTCGACGGGCAGTACCGTGTCGCTCAGCAGGGTCACCCGTTCGCCCAAGTGGTTGACCAGACCTTTATAGATATCGATCTGCGGACCCATCGGGTCGGTCTTCAGGCTCTGCCACATGTCCTTGAAGACGCCCGGTTCGCCCGCGACCGCATCGACGAGCGTTTCGCTGTACTTGAAGGCGTCCTGCGTCTTCCAGTTCATGGTCAGGTACGCGCCGACGTCGCTCAGAGCCCAGTTTTGCGGCGCGAGTTGACCGCCGTTCGGGAACTGCAGCATGCGGGCGGCCAGATCGTACTTCTCCCCCTGCGGCCGAACGGCAGGCGCGTACACATAGGTACGGTGCAGAATCTCTTCATCACCCGTGTCAAAGAAGATGTAACCGCCGGCGCCTTGAATGGCGGTGAAGCCCTGCTGCTGCAGGATCTTTAGCATGTCGGTGCCGCGCTTCTTACGGCCCCCCTCGGCGGCCCGACGAGCTTCGGCAAAGCCGAAGGGCTCAATAAACCAACGCACGTGGTGCTCGAGTTCCCCTTTTTCCTTCTCCGCAATGTCCATCGTGTAGTCGAACGCTTTCACCCCGGCGAGCGAGCCCTTGGGTTCTTTATTGCCGAAGCGGGCGGCAATCGCGTCGATCGTATTGTAGCTGTCGGTCGCTACCAGCATGTTGTCCTTAACAAAGTAGTACGAACGCTCGGGAACCGTCTGGCCCCGCTCAAGCGGCTGGGTGTACATCGTCATGGTCATGCCGCTGACCAGGCGGGAGCGGACGACGGAGCGAACTGCTTTCTTGCTGGTCTGCGTCTTGTGAATCTTGGCGAGCAGGTCGTCGACTTCCTTGTCCTTGCCTGTCACGTCGACGATCAGGGCCGTGGCGTGCGACAACTTGTTCTTGGGATCTGGTTGAACGACCGCCAGCGCGACTTCGCCAGCGTACACCTTTTCCAAATCCTCCCAGTTCACACCGAGCTTCGAGCCGGCCTTCTCCATCTTTGCGCCGATCTGGCGGCGGAGGTCGTCGATGAACGGTTTCATCGCCGGATCGGCGACCATTTCGCCCAATTGCGTGTTGTTGAACGCGTCGCGGACTTCGTTCACGTCCTGCGTCGAGAGGAAGCCCTTGGTGGTGTCGGGCAGGAGAGTTTCGCTCGGCTGCACGGCAAACAGCGGCGTCGCTACGGCACACGCGGCCAGAAAACCAGAGGAATACGAGCAAAGCTTGCGGATCGGGAAGAGACTGGCCAAACGCAGCACGTGAAAGACTCCTTCGCTTTGCCACCCTCGGGTGGAGAGGGAACTGGGCGGGTTGCGTCGTGAGAAGGACTTGCGCCTCGGTTTACTTGAGTATCGGCAATATCTAGGGATCGCACGACCACCTGCTTCGATCGACCACTTTTTGCGACGCATCGGCAAACCCTGGCAATGCTACGGAGTGGCCGCGATCTAATGTTCGCTGCTGCGTGCAAAAACTTTGCCGATTAGGTAAAGATTGCTGGCTTCCTTTCAGGGTCTCAGATTTTTGACCTGATTGCCACCCTACAGAGCAGAGAGATAGAGACTCGAGGATGTGGCAGTGCAGGGGAGTTACAGCCAGCATTTCACTGGTTACAAGATAAGCTTCTCGCCCCGCCCTCAATGCATGTTCTTTACATCCAACCGCCAAATCAAAAACCCCAAATCCGAAACCCTAAATTTTCCTTCATGCATTCCTTCCAGCGCGACAACCTGACCTACGACCCGCTGCACGGCTATATCCGCTTCACCTCGGGGGCTGAGCTACCCGCCGGAGAGGTATCGGAGCGGCAAATCATCGACCACCCCTGGGTGCAGCGCATGCGCTACATCCATCAGCTGCAAACGGCCTGGTGGGTTTACCCGGCGGCCGAGCATTCGCGGTTTCAACATGTGATCGGTGTGATGCACATGGCCAGCCGGGCGATCGAGACGCTTTACCCGAGCCTGCGCGACGTCTGCCCCGATGTGCCTAGCCGCGGCTACGTCGAAACGCTCCTGCGGATGGCGGGGCTGCTGCACGACGTCGGACACGGACCTTTCGGCCACTTTTTCGACGCGCACTTCCTGAGCGCCTACGGCGAAACGCATGAAACGATCGGGGCCTTCATAATCTGCGATCGGCTGAGCGGCTTACTCGCGCGGATCCGCCGCAACCCGTACTCGGAATTGGCCGACGGCGAGCAACTCGACGCGGAGCAGATTGCCTGGCTCATTCAGCGGCCGAAGCAAGGGGACGGTGGCGACAAGCCCAAATGGCTGCGGCTGCTGCGGTCGCTGCTGAGCGGCATCTACACGATCGACAACATGGATTTCGTCCTGCGCGACGCCTTCATGTCGGGCTACAGCCAGCGGGCGTATGATCTCGACCGGCTGTTGCATTACAGCTTCTTCACCGAGCAGGGGCTGACGATTCACGACCGAGGTATCGAGGCCCTGATGCGGTTCCTGAGCGTCCGGGCCGAGCTGTTTCGTACGATCTACTTCCATCGCACGGTGCGGGCCATCGATCAGACGCTCCGCGACCTGTTCGCCGAAAGCGGCCAGTGGCTCTTTCCCGGCAACCCGCGGGAGCGGCTGGACGAATATCTGTACTTCACCGAGACGTCGCTGCTGGTCGACGTGCAGCGTTGGCCAAATTCCAGCGACCCGCGCCAGGCCGAACTCGGCGCGCGGTGGCGAGAACTGGTCGGCCGGCAGATTCCCTGGCTGAGCGTCTGCCAGCGGAATCTTGTGTTCGGCGACGACCAGTCGGAGCAGGCGAGCATCTTTAGCGACGAGTCGTTCGTTGAGCGGAAGATCCGGCAGCTCCTGCCGACCGACATGCGCAACGTTCCGCTGCGGGTGGACATCGCTCGCACGATCTTCCGTCCTCATACAGCCGGCCCGGCTGCCGGTCAGAACTTTCTCTACGACTCCGCCCGGGACCGCGTCCGACCCCTGACCGCGCACGAGTTTTACAAACGCATGCCGGTGAGTCACCGCCTCTGCCGGGTCTACGCCAAAACGCTCGACGTCGCCGGCCCCGTTGCCGCCGCCCTCGACCAAATCATCGGCACCGCGGCAGTGGACGACGTGACCAATATGTAGGTCATCATCTGATCCGATTTCACAAATCCGAAATCATCAATCCCAAATCCAGAATCCCTGGCCCTCCCTCCCACCTTGTCAGCCCGCTTGCCGACTCGCTAAGGTGAACGGTCCGGCGACACGTTTTTTCGCCGGTTCTGGCCGCTCCTCGCTGGCCTGTTTCCTGCCTGTTTGCTCCCACGCATTTCACCACCTGGGGGATTCCAGCATGTCCGTGCTCGTTACCAAGCCGGCGCCCGACTTCAAGGCGCAGGCCGTCATGCCCGACGGCCAGTTCAAGGAAATCTCGCTCTCCGACTACAAGGGCAAGTACGTCGTGCTGTTCTTCTGGCCGCTCGACTTCACGTTCGTCTGCCCGACCGAGATCATCGCCTTCTCCGACCGCGCCGACGACTTCAAGAAGCTCGGCGTGCAGTTGCTCGGCTGCTCGGTCGACAGCCACTTCACCCACCTCGCCTGGCGCGAGAAGCCGCGGTCGGAAGGCGGCCTGGGCAACATCGAGTATCCGCTGATCGCCGACATGGACAAAAAGATCAGCCAGAACTACGACGTGCTGCTCGACGGCGGCATCGCCCTCCGCGGCCTGTTCCTGATTGACAAGGACGGCGTCGTACGCCACCAACTGATCAACGACCTGCCGCTGGGGCGCAGCATCGACGAAGCCCTACGGATGGTGCAGGCGCTGCAATACTTCGAAAAGAACGGCGAAGTCTGCCCCGCTAACTGGAAAGAAGGCGCCCGCACGATCAAAGCCACACCGACCGAAAGCAAAAAGTTCTTCTCGGCCGAGTACTCGGGTAAAGGCTGAGTAACGTCCGTAATCCAGTTCCCGGGTATCGATGCAAAGCCAAGGCTCCGCGACTTGCGGAGCCTTTTTTTGTGCGCGAACTGAAGTCGGTCCCCCGCGTCCTAGGGTTGAAAGATCGAGCAGACGCACGTAGCGAGGCACTTGTGGAACGTTTATTCACACTACGATCAGCCACCCTCGCCGACGCGGGGCTTCTGGGCAGGATGAATCGCGAACTTGCTGATGCGGAGCAGAGTCGCAATCCGCTAAGCGTCGAGGAGCTAACCGTCCGGATGGAGAAGTGGCTCTCGGAGGGCTGGCAGGCAGTTCTGTTCGAAATTGACGGAGGACGAAAGGTAGTCGGCTATGCGGTCTTCCAAATCGGCCGCGATTACTATGAGCCGGCAATACCTGAAGTCTACATTCGCCAGTTCTATATCACCGAGCAGCATCGCCGGCAGGGCCTGGGACGGCGGGCGTTCGCCTTACTGGTTGCAGAGCAATTGCCGGCAGGCTCGCGCGTGCATCTGGATGTCCTCTCGCACAACGCGCGGGCCCAGGAATTCTGGGCGTCGCTTGGCTTTCGGCCGTACTCGGTCGCTATGCGTTACGTTCCGAACGCAAATCAGGCCCCAAGTTGAAACGCTTCGGACACTACTTCTTCCGCAGCACCATCAGCCCGGGTAGCTTCTGCGTCTTTTTCATTTCTTTGATCATGGCGTAGGTATCGCGGTCTCCTGCCGACATTTCCATTTTGCCTTCGTCCGGGATGTACATACCGATCCACTTCACCGGCTGAAATGGCTCCGGGTTTTGTGCTGCATTCTCAGGGGCGATCTCCGCCGTCTTGAACTCCATCTCAACCAGGTTTTCGGCCTTATCGAACGTGTAAGTTCCGTTCAGCTTGTTTCCACCGGCCAGCAGTTGGCAAGTCTTGTCGGCATTCAAAATCAGCCCGAAGGAAGACATTGCGCGGGCAACCTCGCGGGCCTTTTCCGCTGAGATGTCCGGATTGTCGGCTTTGAGTTTCGCGGCTTTAATTCCCACGCTGGTGGCCGACGTGTCGCCGCCCCACTTGCCGACGATTTGCTGCTCCGGATCGGTCGAACAACCGACCAGCAAAGCGGCCATCGATGCCAAGACAAGCCCCTGAACCAAACTGCACGATCGCATAACATTCACCGCTCGAAGAGGAATGGTGGCGCAACGGCGGCGATTGTAAGCTTGGGCCCGAGAATAAAGCAATCATTTACACGCGCATCGGTAGCAAGCGGGCGAAGTCGAAATGACGATCAACCTACGTCCGGCTACTGCGTCGGATAGCTCGCTGCTCGTCGACCTGATGGACGAGTTCTACCGCGAGTCGGAGTATTCGTTGGATCGAGAATGGGCGGTTGCTGCCTTTTCCGCGTTGCTGGCCGACGCTCAGCGGGGCGGGGCCTGGCTGGCGCTCGTGGATGAAGTGCCGGTCGGCTATGTCGTGCTCACGACCCGCTTCAGCATGGAATATGGCGGACTGGACGGGTTTGTCGACGACCTGTTCGTACGCCCCGCGTTTCGATGTCAGGGCGTTGGTTCAGAACTGCTGACCACGCTGGCTCGCGAGGGCGAGCGGCGGGGCCTGCGGGCACTGCATGTGGAGACCTCGGCGGACTCGCCGGCGGCAAGGCTGTACCAGAGGCTGGGCTGGCAAAACCGGCAGCGTCTGCTCCTGACTAAGCCGCTGGGATAGCGCTTCGATCGATTTCCGGATTGTATCAGTTCGGTTTCACGCTGATCGAAATCTTCGGCTTGGCACCAGCACCGAGCAAGGCGGAGAGGAACTCGGCGCCCATTTCCTTGTCGAGTTGATCGACCGACGTTCCCTCCCCAACCTTCGACTCGTAGCTGCGCATGGTCTTCGCCATGCTGCTGAAGGCGTCAGCGAGTCCCTTAGCCGACAGTCCGTTGTCGTCGGACTGGCTTTCGAGCGATTGGTTCAAGTCGACCTGCCAGGCGCCATCCTTTCGTACCAGGCAGAGCGCAAGCTCATCGTCCTCGCGGCCCTTCGCTTTGGCCGTATCGCCTTCGGTTTCGAACTTCAGATCGTCAACCTTCAAGTCGTGATAAGAGAGCGATACGCGAGCTCCATCGGCGTCCTGAAAGTTCTTCCAGCCGACTTCGCCATAAGCGGCGATCATCTTCTTCTTGAAGCTTTCGGCTGCCTTGGCAAAGTGGAAGACGCTCTTGGCCAGATCGTCCTGGATGACCGATACCTCGAAGGCCTTTTGGTCCTGCTTGTTGAGCGAATCCAGGAATAGCTGCGTAGCGGCTTCGGGCGACTCGGGCCTGGCCGCAGGTTTGGATTCTTCTCCGTGCAACGAGCCCGCTGATACCAGACAGAGAACGGCCAGACAGACGATGGCGAATGGGCGAGACATCGCAAGTGCTCCGTTGTGTGCATCGATAAGCAGCTACTTCGCACTCTTGCGAGCAAGCTGCGCGCCGTCGACGTGAGGGCACTTCGGAAAGAGCATGCGCTAGTCGGCGATAGGCTGTGGACGCCACGCCGACTATCAACAAAAAAGGCCTCGCTGTGATGAGAGGCCTATCTTACTGTCAGCGGCGGAACGTCTACTGCATCGGCACGTCGACGTCGTGCGTTTGGTCGCCGGCTTTCACTTCGTAGGTGAGTGGCGTCTTGCTCGCATCCGAGTACAGCTCTGGAATTGGACGGAAGGGGGGCAGCTTGGTTGGCTGAGAAGGCGACGCACCGGGCGTCGGAGGCGGAGCCATCGCTGGTGGTGGCGGAACGGCGAGCACAGTAATCTTCGCCGGTCCAGGAGGGATCTCGGTCAAGGAATACTTGCCGTCTCGAATCGGGGCAGAGCCAGCCCATCCCTCAGGCGTGATGAAGCCGATGCTGCCGAAGGCGATCGGTTCGCCTCCCGCAGTGACACTACCACTCACGGTTCCCGTATTTCCGCCGCCACAGCCGACTTGGACTAAGGCGAGCCCGATCACCAGTGCTGACGACAACCGAAGAGCCGACATTCAGAGTTTCTCCCAAGCTGCAAAACGTGGCACAAAACAGAAGCTGGCGCTAAGAGAGTTCTCTAAGCGCCAGCATCAAAAATGCGAAGGGTGCCGCGCGGATTAGTACTCGCCCGGCTGCTCTCCCTGATCGGGCGTGCAAACGGCCCACCAGGTGTTGGCGTCCATCGAGCCGCTGAGGCCGCGAACGCTGCCGTCGGCGAGCCCGACCTGCATCACGGCTGGGTGTGGACTCTGCGCCAGCAGCGGGTCACACGGTCCGCCGTGTCCCCATGGAATCGCCTTGGTCTGAAATCGTGAGTCGACCCCCGTCTTAAACGCGGCGAAAGTCGATTGCCAGTAGTCGAGCCAGTCCCAGCGGGTCCACATGTTGCCGCCGTAGGCGTTCGGCTTCGAGCTGCCGCATTGTGCGAACTTCTCTGCGAAGATCAGCGTGTTGGAGGTACCATCCGTGATGTTGGCGAGCCGCTTTCGGCCTTCCCAGTTCTTGATGTTCGCGTCCGTCGTGCCGTTGCTGACGGTCGCCTTAGTAACACCGGACAGATTGCCGAACACGCGGAAGTTGCCGCCGTAGGAAGCCGCGCTCCAGCCCCAACTGCTGTTCATGCTTTCGACGGACGAGTCGCTCGGACAGCGATAGGCCTTCATCACCGTGCCTTCGATGCCACTGCCGCCGCCCGTACCGCGGATGTCGTACGTGCCCGATGTCTGCTTCGTTTTGTCGTACAGGTTCTGTTGCTCGATATACGGCAGAATGTGGAACAGTAGCGGTCCGAAGGTGCCCGTCGCGGTCTGATAGTAAACGAACTGGGCATCGTCGCCGGTCTTACTCAAACTGGCGACCCCGCCTCCCGGATTGGGGCTGACCGCGACGCCTCCACTGCCGACAAAGTTGCCGTATTGAGGGGGCAGTCCCCCCAGCGAGTCGTGGTGGTTGTGAATGGCCAGGCTCATCTGCTTGAGCTGGTTACTGCACTGCGAACGCCGGGCAGCCTCGCGCGCCGCTTGCACAGCGGGAAGTAAAAGCGCGACGAGTACACCAATGATCGCGATGACGACGAGCAGCTCAACGAGCGTAAATGCCTTGCTCCGACGGTCCATATTCTGCCCCATTGCTACGACTTCGTGGATTCGAAATAAAGTTATGACGGATTCAGTCTCAGTAGTCCTTTTTCACCCCGCTGCTGGCTGTTTGCAACCGTGAAATCGTCTAATTGGGTTTTTTATGAAATAAGTTTGGCTAGGTAGCGCCTTCTCTCGGTGCCGGAAGTCCTCACCCGTCTACCCGTTACGCCGGCAGACGACGCCGACGCAACCACACCAGAAGACTTCCTCCGGCTGCTGCCAGGACCCAGGTCCATGCGAGGTGGCCGTTGTTGTAATAGTTTTTCGAGGAAGGGACGGAGCCTGGTGAAGGGTAGGCGAGTTGCAGGTAGCCGAGCTGGCTGGCGTCCTTGGGCCACATGTACTCGATGGGGCTGCCGGGCCGGACAACTTCGATCGTGCCGTCGCTCGTCCAACTCGACCGGGTGCCGTCGAGAAGTTGCCGCGGCTGCGAGAAGCGTGCGACGTCGTCCAGTTCAATCAGCGCCCGATGCGTAAGCAGGAGCGGCCGCGATTGGTCGCCGAAGTAGCTTGCCAGTACCAGATAGCCGAAGCCGACGATCGAGAAACCAACCCAGAACCACCGGCGCTCGGCCGGCAGCGCTGCAGCGGCTAAGGCGGCGGCGGTCAGGCAGAGGAGGGTGACCGAAAACACAATCTCCGCCCAGAACTGATTGGGCCAGGCGACGCCGCCCAGCAGCAAACCGAAGACGGCAGTGGCGATCAGCATGGAGGCGAGGGAGAGTCGCATGAGACCTAGTGTAGTCTGGGTAGCTGTGGAATAGCGTAGCGCTGCCCCAGCGAAACGCGGCTGGAGTCCGACATGCAGCTCTTCGAGAAGAAGGATAACTCGCCACTATCTAGGGCACCGGCTTCGCCCGAGCCCCAACGAACCGGTTTGGTCATTGTTGGCGTTTTTGTTCCTTCAGCATTGATAAATTGGCTTCGGCGAAGGCGCGTCCCATCAAGGCGAAGGTCTTGGCGCATCCCAGGTAATGATAGCCTGCGTTCGAGGCGCCCCGCTTCCACAGCGCCACTTCTTCTGGTGAGATCAACTTTGCTTCGAACGCTTTGAGGTGCTCGCGCTTTTGCTCGGCGGTCATCTCGCCATCGGCATTCGCATGATCTTTATGCTTCGAGTCCAGGTAATAGCTCATCTGACGCACCTGGTCGTACTTGTCTGCGATGGCGCCAAGCTCCTCGGACCAGAACGGCGCGGTAGGAACAGCCGTCACGTTGCCGCGAAACTCCGGCAGTTCGGCTGGCGCCGCCATCGCCTTGCGAAACTCGCGGGTCTCGCCGTTCGGTTTTTCACCACCGACTCCTAACACGCCGATCACGAACGGCATTTGCGGGGCGTTCAAGTCCTTGCGTACGTCGCGAATGAAATGAGCGAGCGTTTCGCTATAGGCGTCGTAGCCGCCCGGCATCTGGCGGTTCGGATAGGTGCCCGAATCGACGAGGTCGTTCCAGCCTTGAAACCAGACGAACCCAGAGATTTCGAAACCATGTCTTTCGTCATACTCTGGGCAGACGCGTTTGATGTCGCCCAGCACATGGCGCACATGATCGATCATCAATCGGTAATAGCGACCGGTCTCTTCTTTCTTTGCCGCCTTGATGGATTCGAGGTCTTTCTCCTGCTTCTCGAAGTTTGCGAGCTGCGTTTCGTTGAAGGGATAAGGACCCGCGCTTGGCGGGCGAAAATCGGTGTGCAAACTTTTGCCGCCCCAAGCGGTCTTGATGATTAGGACCGGCTCCTCGAAGGCTGAATCCATGGTGATACCGAAGGTGAATTCCGGACCGATCTTTCCGCCGTCCTGGTCGGGTTGCCGCCGAGAACCATAGCCCGCGGTCAGCTTGCCATGGCCTTCTCCGTTCTGATCGCCGGCTCCGGTGTAGTAGGAGATCCACACTCCGTCGCAGACACGCGGCCGACCATCCTCGCCGCGCATCTGCTCAAGCAGGGGAGCAGTTGCGGGATCGTCGCCGATGTAGTCGAAGGTCTCGACCTTGGCGTGTCCCTCCATGTTGGATTGTCCCGCGAGAATGAAGACGCGAAGCGGCTTGGATTGTGCTATGACCGGCTTGGGTAAGAAGATCGGCGCGGCAAGGAGGATGCAGAAAGCGATCGCGAGTCGATTCATGACGCTTCACTCTAGTTGAGAGGGTGGCTGGCAGGGGGCGGTCGTGGTTGCTGATCTGGTTCCCGCTGGAAGCCTAATCTGCCGCACAGGACGTGGCCAGTCTGAGAGGTACCGACGCTTGGCGGCAGTTCGACGCTGGTGAATGCTCAGGTGCTTGCTGCTGGGATGGGAATGTCGCGGCGGGCGAAAGTGGCTTCTGTCTCGCAGTTTCCTTGTTCTGAACTATTTGAAATTTGGTTAATATGTTTGTATAATGCCAGTTGGCGCAGACCCGGCCGGTTTGTCGTTGAGTTCCGAATGGTCGCTATGCGGGGACGCGGCAAAAAGAAGTGTTGTAGGGGTTGTGGAAAATTGGGACCGCCGATCTTCGACCTCGCCGCGGAAAGGTGTTGTGAATCTCTCAGCGGCGAAGCATGCTGAATGAGTGAAAAGGCCCGATCTGGCAATGGGTTAGAGTGGGTGTTGACGGCTTCTTCGCGAAGTGTGTAGGGGTTGTAAAACGGCGGTTGTGGCGTCCGACTCGGAAGCGTTTTGTGGTGCGGCTAGCGGTTGTATTTTGGGGGCGTGAACGCTGGCTTGGTTTGTGGCCTGAGCGAGGTTCAGCAGTCCGGCTGGCTGCGAGCAGCCGGGCTGCGACGTTTGAGATTGCAGAGTGTCCAGTCGGTTGAGACAGATCGGACGGTGGGGAGCATGGGCATTGGATCGGCGGGTTTTGATCTGTGATGAGTGGTGTAACAGTGGGACGGTCGCCGGCCATTGGCTTTTATGAGAGGCGTAAGTGCTGTGAGTGACGAATCGAAAGCGGGCGTGGGCCGTCAGCCCGTGGGGGATGAGCCTGTCGAGTTTGAAGACATCGTGCGCGAAACGAGTCCGCATATCCGGGCCTACATCGCCGGCATGGGTGTGCCGCGGCACGACGTCGACGACGTGGCTCAGGACGTTTACGTGGAGCTGTACCGGTTCTTCGACCGCGTCCCCGCCGACGTGCCAATGAAGCAGTGGCTGAAGGGAATCGCTCGCAATCTGTGCCTGAATTATTTCCGACGGACGAGTCGCCGGAGTCGGCTGCAGCGAGAAGCTTTGTTGGAGCTATTGCTGCGGGCCGAGCCCGAATGTGGCATCGCGACGGCCGAAGGGCCGATTCGGCGGGCCCTAGATACCTGTTTCGAAAAGCTCCCGCAGGAAAGTCGCAAGCTGCTCGCCCTGAAGTATGAGCAGGAACTACCGAGTCAGACGATCGCCGAGCGGCTGAGCAGCACCTCGGAAGCCATTCGCGTTGCCTTGTTCCGTGTTCGCAATGCCTTGAAGGAGTGCATCAGCCGCCGCCTGGCGAGTGAGAGCCCCGCATGAAACCCGCCGATGATCTGATCAGCCGATTTGTCGAAGACCCGGGCGCTGCCACGCCCGAGGAGCTCGACGCCTTGATCGAGGCTCTGCATGAAGAGCCAGCGATGGCCGTTCGGCTGCGCGAGCAACTGATCCTCGACGACCTTCTCGCGCAGAAGCTGGCGGTCGATCGACGCTACTTCATGGCCCAGGTGGAGCAGCGGATCGCCGATTATGAGCGCGGGCAAGACGAAATCGACGGGCAAGTATCCGACCTGCGGGCGATTGCTGAAACCGAGATCGAGCGGCCGGGCCGACGCGGCCGGTCGCTATGGATGAACCTGCTAATGGTGGCGGCGGCGGTGGCGCTGATTGCCGGCGTGTTCATCGCGCCGAGCTTTTTGGCGCAAGGCAGGGCAGTAGCGCGGGTGGAAGCGATCGAGGGAGAAGCGCAAACCACACTCGGACAAAACGTGCATCCACTGGCGGTTGGCGACGTGCTCAAGACCGATCAGCATGTGAATGTCGCCGAGGGAAGCTCGGTCGCCATCGTGTATGCCGATAAAACGCGCGTCGAACTGGCATCTGGAACGAATCTGATCGTTGGTGGCGACCCTCGTACAGGCGCAAAATCTCTCACCGTCGCCCAGGGCGAAGTGTTCGCCGACGTAGCAAAGCAGGTCGCCGGGCCGATGCTCTTCAACACGCCGCACGCGGTGGCGACAGTATTGGGAACTCAGCTGAGGATTACTGTCGACAATCAGGCTACTCGTCTGGATGTAACCGAAGGTTTGGTGGAGTTTGCTCGCAAGGATGGCAGTGACTCGGTGCGAGTGGCGGCGAATGAGACGGGAGAAGTACGCGACGACGTTCTGCGGCCGACGCGGCTGTTGGAGTGGCCCGATCAGCGTGATTCGGTTGTCTTCCTGTTTGAGGGAAGCGATAGGCTGACGCTTTCGCGAAATCCGGCCACTGGAAACTTCTGGGATACATCGCTTGAGGGAATCTCTGGAGCGAACCTGGGTGCGAATCGGCATTTGCAGCTCAGCGGCGGACAGTTCAGCACCGAAGAAGGCGGCAGTGAAGTGACGCAGCTTTGCCAGCGCGCTTCGCAGTTCTCGCTCGAAGCGATTGTGACTCCCGAGCGGGCTCGGATGCGAGGCTCAATCATCGCGCTCGCCTTCGCGAACGGCCAGGGCAACTTCGAATTGGCTCAAGAGAACGACCAGCTTGTGTTTCGGTTGCAGACCGAAGGGACGATGCAGAAAAGCGAGTCGATCGAGCTGGGAAAACTGACGGCCGATTCGCAGAGTCATGTCTCGGTCACGTATCGCGGCGGTGTGCTGTGCGGTTACATCGACGGTAAGGAAGTTGCCCGCCGCGAGGACGTTCACGGCGGTCTAGGGAACTGGAAGCCAGGACCGCTGGCGATCGGCGGCGACTCGGCTGGTGCTCGCCGTTGGCGTGGTCAGGTAGCCGGCATCGCTATGCATAATCGCGCACTTGATGCGGATGAAGTCGTTCGCAACGTGCGGAATTTCCGCTCCATGCATGCCGTTGCCGCGCGCGAGCCGCGTTGGATCAGCCTGATGGCTGAAGGCGGACCGGAGAAGTATTCAGTCGCCGGAAATTGGACCGCGGCGGAATACTCGTGGCAGAGTGAAGGAAGTGGTGAGCGGTTGTCGCTGCGGCTCGTCGAGAATGGCTCTGCCTTGAAGAGCTACGACGTTCGTGCCGAGCTGCACGTGGTGCAAAGCGGCGGCGAGCCGATCGAGCTGCTGCTGCCCGTCGGTTCGCAGCATGTGGCCGCGGTGTTGCAGCCGAGCGGAGCGTCAAGCACCGTCAATGGACTCGATTTGATCGATCTTCGGCCGGCAAGTGACAACAGCTCAGGACTGGCTGATCGTCAGCTGGAGTTGCAGCGGATTTATACGATCGAATGCCAGGTGCGCGTGAAAGGAGAGCAGGCGACGGTCGTCGTCTTCGTCGATGGCGAACCGTGGACGCAGTGGTCAGGACCTCGTGAGCGCCTGTCGCTGCGTACCGAGCGCAAGGACTGGGCGGAAAGTTCGCCAGTGCTTAGCGTCGGCAAAAACCGGGTGCAGGTTCATTCGTTAAAGGTTCGCAATCATCCGTAGCCGGAGCGTAACACGCTCCGGAGAATGGCAAGAGGATCTAATTCGGCGAGAAAAGTGTTGTGGATAGAACTTCACAATCTGTAAACTTCCCAAACCAAGGGAAGACCGATGCCGTGTTATCTCTTCACCTACCACAGCTACGGCAGCTGGTTGCCGGACCGAGACGAGGGATACCGGCGTCGCGATGAGGTCAGCGTTCTGCCGAGCAACCGCTCCCTGGCAAATATTTATAGAGCCCAGGCGGCTGCAACGGTCGTTCAGTTCAGCGCCGAGATGCAGCAGCGTGTGATAGAAGAGCTGCTAGTCGCCAAAGTAAGGCAGAACTTCCGATTGCACCTCGCTGCGACCGAGTCCACGCATCTGCACGTGCTCGTCAGCTGGAATCACGAGGCGAAGTGGATCAAGTTGCGTGGCAGCATTCGGTCGTCCGTTTCTCGACGGTTGAACTCGACGTTCAAGCGGCGCGAATGGTTGAGTGAAGGCGCACAGGCGACGCGGGTGCGCGATGATGTGCACTTTCGGCATTTGTATGATGCGTATCTGCCGAGCCACCGTGGGTGGGCTTGGAGTGAGACAGTTGGGTGGATGCCGCCGCGAGAGGATTTGGGGTGAGGCGCGCGTAGTTGCGGAGCTGGTTTGCTTTTCTCCGGACGCTGTTAGCGTCCGGCTAAGGTGGGTCGCAGCCGGGGTGCTCAGCTCGGCAGTTTGCCGTCGGCGATTTCTTCGGCCCACTGGTCCATCAGCGGCCAGTCGATCGCGCAGGTGCCGAAGTCGGCCATGTGCAGGTAGGTGTTCAGGCGGGCAATCGTGGCATCGATTAGCTTGTTGTCCTTGCGGAAGATGGGCCCGTGACTCGGGCAGAGCCATTTCACGTCGGACTTGCGGATGCGCTCGAGCGACTTGATGAACGACGGAATGTCGCTGCCGTGGTGGGCGTCGATTGCGCCCACGCAGCCGTCGCGGTAGATGTTGTCGCCGCTGAAGAGAATGTCTCCCATTCGGAAGCTGAGCTGGCTGTCGGTGTGGCCGGGGGTGAGCCACACTTCGAGCTCGAGGTTGCCGAGCTGGATCTTGTCGCCGTCTTCAATCGTGCTGTCGATTTTGACGGGCGGCATCGCCATGTGAATGTTCTGGGCTTCGATCTCGGCGAAGGTCCGCAGTCGGTCGCCCGCTTCGAGGGGCGCGACGGCTTTGGGATGAGCGACGACCGGAGCCTTGAGCAGTGCCTTGGCCTTGGCGAGGCCTTGGATGTGATCGACGTCGGCATGGGTGGCGATGAGCATCTTGCACTTGCCCAGCGGGAAGTCCATCTTCCGGATCAGCTCGACGATTTCCTCGACCGTGTCGTCGAAGCCGATGTCGATCAGCAGCCATTCGCCTTGATCGAAGACCAGATAGACATTGCATCCGAGAACCTCCCCCGCCTGGAAATTCATTTCGATGACGTTCGGAAAAATCGGCTTGCGGGCGAGCATGGCGGGTCCTGATGCGGTCGAGCGCTGGCTGAGGAGACGTTCTAGTTACCTGTGGCGGGATTTTAGAGAGGCACCCCTTAAGCAGCAACCGCCGCCGCAGGCTTGCCGCGCTAAAATCTTGCGCAATTTGGAGTTGCTGAGACTGTATCTCAGCGCAATCGAGCCAGGCGGTCAAAAAGCGAGGCTTTCGCGCACGCGCGAACAGGGACCAACTTTGATGCGTAGCTCACGCAATGCGAATCGTTGGCAGAGCTTCCCTGAATTACCCATTCTCCTGGCAGGCACGTTAACTGAGGGTTATATTTGGTGATCGTTTCTGCCCTGCAGCGTTCTGCCTCCCGCCTCGCCTCGAACTGGTCGGCCGTCCTCGGTCGTTCTGGAAGGAAAGCCATGCGTATCCGTGAGTTGAGTCCGTTTATGCGTCGCCTGGGATTCGGTTTGGCTGCGGCCGGTTTGGGAGTTGTGTGCCTCGCCTCGGCTGGTTGCAAGCCGGCGGCTTCGGCCAACTCGACGGATGATGGTTCTTCTGTCGCCGAAGGAAGTGGTTCGAAGGATGCCAAGGAACGCGAACTGCCCAGCGACGAGGAGTTTCTGAAGCAGATCGACGATGTGCTCGATTTCACTTATGAGAAACGCCGGCTGAGCCTGGCGGATCAGGCGGCCTGGCAGATCATTCACGGCTCGATGGCCTTCGGCCGGCAGTATCCGGTGAAGGACGGCGATAAGGTCGTGTCCGCCGTCGATCACGTGCTGGCGGGCGGCAAGATGAACGGCTGGAACCTCGTCCAAGGCGATCTGCTCGACGAGAAAACCGGCCGTTACGGTGTTCGCTCCGTGATGGAAGCCGGAACCAAGACCGGTCAGGGTCACGCCGATCAGTGGCTCGGCTATCTGAGCTACTGCAACATTCCGCTCAGCGAGAAGCTGGTTGTCGAGGGGAAGGACTACACACTCGAAGACATGCTGCTGCAGGCCGAGAAGGATGTGAATCGCAATCCGCTGCGCGAATACAGCTGGACGCTCATGGCGCTCACCACTTACCGCCCCACTGATTACAAGTGGATCGCCGGAGATGGTCAGGAGTGGAGCATTGAGAAACTCGTGGAGATTGAACTCGAGCACAGCCTCGACAGCAGCCCCTGCGGCGGCACCCATCGCATGGTCGGCCTGACGATGGCTCGCAACAAACACCTCGAGGCAGGCGGAAAGCTCGAAGGCGTTTGGAAGAAGTGCGACGAGCGGATTCAGGAGTGCATCGCGAAGGCGCGTGAATATCAGAATCCCGATGGCTCGCTGTCGTCAAACTATCTGCAGCGCCCGGGCAAGTCGGCCGACCTGGCTTCTTCAATGGGCTCGGCGGGGCACGTCATGGAACTGCTGACCACGGCGATGACGAAAGAAGAACTCGAACAGCCGTGGGTGAAGCAGGGTGTTTACAAGGTGACGGAGATCTTCCGTAAGACCAAGCCGATCGATATGGAATGCGGCGCGCTCTTCCACGCTGCCCATGGTTTGATCCTGTATCGCGAGAAGATGTACGGACCGCGAACGTTCCCAGCTTCGGCTGAAAGCAAGCCGGCCGAGCAGACCGCAGCGAAGTAGCCGATGTCTCTCAGCCGGCGGGAAGCACCCGCTTTGCTGCCCAGCGCAGCAGTTATCGGGCAGCGTCGAGTTCATTCAGGCGAGCGAGCAGGTCTCGCTGCTGTTGGCCGCTGGTGCGGCGGGCGGCCATTTGGAAGTAGACGCGAGCGACGCCCGGCTTGCCATCGGCAAGTGCCGCCTCCCCCTTGGCGATGAAGGCAGCGATCTCGCCATCGATGTCTGGCGCCGCAGCAGCCCGGTGAGCTTTGATCTCTGCCACGCTCAAGTCACCGCGCTCGGCCGAACTGGGGCCGCTGGCCGCAGCGCCACCGCGGAGAACTATCGGAGCGACTTTCTCGGCCTCGCCGTCTTCAACGGCAGCTTTGCCCGCGGCAGCCTTCGGTTGCGCCAGCCGTCCTTCGGCTTCGAGGCGCGCCAAGCGTTCCAGCACCGGATTGATAGGGTTCGCCTGGATTCCGGGCAGTTGCGGAGCAGTGGGCAGATTGCCGACCACCGGGATGAGGCCGGTGACGAACGGACGGATTGTCGTATCGCTGAAGTACCCGGTGCCGCCGTTCATCACGGTGACCGACGGGGACTGCGAACTCATGGTGGTGCTGGAGCCCTGTTCGGCTGTCAGCCGAAAACCGCCATTCAGGCCGCCCCCACCAAAGCCGCCACCGAAACTGGCGCCGCCCCCTCCGAGACCGCCGAAGGGCGAAGGAGCGGGGCGAACGGAGTTGAAGAACCAACCGTTGCCGCGAACGCCCCAAGTGAGGCCGAGGTTCTCATGGAAGCTGTGGCCGACCACGGGTGCCGGAGTTGCGACAGTCGCCTGCTGGGCGGAGGCGGCGCGCGGCAGCATCGCCGTTAGAACGAACGCACTCAACCAGCCAATGCGCAGCAACATGGCTTCCTCTCCTCCGTCGCTTATCCCTGCCGCTGATTGTAGGACCTGCGGCGAGCGCAGGTCAACGAAGAGCGGTCAGCAGGTACCTTCCGTAGCCGAATTCGCCAGAATTCAGACGCCCTGCGAGTGGAGACTGAACTTGTCTGAATTCTGGCGAATTCAGCTACGAAGATGGTGACCGCTCACGTTAATGGGATGCGCAGACCGTCGTAGCCCAGCTCCATTCCCGGCGGCAGGATGGCGTTGGTCTCGGCATGGCCGAGGTCGTGGGCGATGTGCGTGAAGATTGTCCGCTTAGGCTTCAACCGGCGAGATACGGCGATCGCCTGTTCTAGGTTGAAGTGCGTGACATGCTCCCGATGCCGTAGAGCATCGAGTATGAGGACGTCGAGTCCCTCCAAGCGGGCGAAGCTTTCTTCGGGTATCTCGTTCACATCGGTGCAGTAGGCCACATTGCCGAAGCGGAAGCCGAGCACTTCGAACCGTGGACCATGACGCAGCCGCACCGGCACGACGGTCGTTCCCAGGACCTCAAACGGCTGCAGGCCAATGGGTCGGAAGACTAGTTGCGGTACGGCGCCGGTATGGGTCGGTTCCTGGTCGTGGAAGGCATAGTCGAACGACTTGCGGATTCGCTGCTCGACGCGCGGTTCGCAATAGAGAGGAACCGGGTGGCCAATGTAAAACGGGAACAACCGCAGGTCGTCGAGTCCGAAGAGATGGTCGGCGTGCTCATGGGTGTAGAGAACCGCATGGGCCACCCCAATTTGTTCTCGCAATAATTGCTGGCGGAGGTCGGGTGGGGTGTCGATAAGCAGGTTCCCGTCGGGCAGCCCCAGAATCACTGCGCAGCGGGTGCGCTTATCGCGGGGGTCCGCACTGGTGCAGACCGCGCAAGAGCAGCCGATCGAGGGCACGCCGACGCTGGTACCGGTTCCAAGTAAGATCAGTTGGCCGCTGATGTCGGTCGTTAGTACTTGCCGGGTCAATAGTTGGGCTCCGCAGTCGGACTCGGCCTGCACCTTAGGAACGGAAACTGCTTTCCGCTTGCACCTTGGCAGATCGCTGCCAGAACGGCAAGCGGGCAGTCCAGCGCGCTAGTGCGGACTGTGTGAAAAGGGTTGCCAGGCTCTTCTCTTGACGGTGCGGGTGTGGCCTGAGGCGAGCGCCGATGCGCCGGACTGCCAGCAGTGTCAACATATCCTCGATTGACCGATTTTGCCGATCGCAATAAACTTTTACAGCGGATTATCTTGCGCAATCTCTAGCTCGTGCTGGCAGGGCATCGATCGCCGGCGCCGCACAGGGACGTGCGTGTTCGCGCGAGGTCCGTGTTCTCAATTGCAAGAGTGAAGACAAGCTATGGATGCTTTGGAACGGACCTGGGATTCCGTCGGAAATCTGTTCGGCGGGCTGATGCACGGCTTCGAGCGAAGCGTGACGGCCATGTTCGGTACGTCGAACGCCCGCTATGTGCGCAAGCTGCAGGGTAAGGTCGAGGCGATCAACGCCCTCGAGAGTCGCTATCAGGCGCTTTCCGACGCCGAGCTGCGCGAGCAGACTTTCAAGTTTCGTGAACGGCTGAAAGCCGGCGAAACGCTGGATGATATTCTGGTCGAGGCGTTTGCCGTTTGCCGCGAAGGTGGCCGGCGATTCCTCGGCATGCGGCATTACGACGTGCAAATGATCGGTGGCATGGTGCTGCACGGCGGCGGCATCGCGGAAATGGTCACCGGCGAAGGCAAAACACTTGTCGCGACGTTGCCTGCCTATCTGAACGCGCTGGAAGGGAAGGGCGTGCATGTCGTTACGGTGAACGACTACCTCGCTCGCCGCGACATGGAATGGATGGGCCCACTGCACATGGGGCTCGGCCTGACGGTCGGCGCCATCCAAAGCGACATGGAAGTGAGCGCTCGCCAGAAGGCCTACGCTTGCGACATCACCTACGGAACGAACAACGAATTTGGCTTCGACTACTTGCGCGACAACATGCGCCCGGCGGCCCGCGGCGATGATCGCTGGCCGAAGCACCTGCAGCAGTCGCAAGGCAAGCTCAACTTTGCGATCGTCGACGAAGTCGACAACATTCTGATCGACGAAGCTCGTACGCCGCTCATTATCTCGGGGCCCGCACACGACAACGTGAAGAAGTATGCCGAGGCCGACGGCATTGCAAAGGCGCTCGTTCGCGACAAGCACTTCACGGTCAACGAGAAAGACCACACCGTCAACCTGACCGATGAAGGGGTGCGCCACGCGGAAAAGCTCGCCGGTGTCGAGAGCTTCTATACCGCCGGCAACATGGAATGGCCGCACCTCATCGACAACGCGCTTAAGGCCCATTACCTGTATCAGCGCGACGTGAAGTACGTCGTGTCGCAGGACGGCCGTGTGGTGATCGTCGACGAGTTCACCGGCCGTCTCATGGAAGGCCGGCAATGGAGCGACGGTCTGCACCAGGCAGTCGAGGCCAAAGAAGGGGTGAAGATCAAGGAAGAGACGCAGACGCTGGCCACCATCACGCTGCAGAACTTCTTTAAGCTGTACAACAAGATCTGCGGCATGACCGGTACGGCCATGACCGAAGCCAGTGAGTTCTGGAAGATTTACAAGCTCGACGTCGTGGCGATTCCCACCAATCGCAAGATGCAGCGCATCGAGCATGCTGACGTGATCTATCGCACCGAGCGCGAGAAGTTCATTGCGGTCGCGGACGAATGCGAGCAGCTTGTTCGCTGGGACACGGTCGTGCTGCGGGATGGTACCGAGTTGATCGGCACCATAATGAAGGAACGCGATGAAGAAATCGACTTCCAGCCGCGCGAGAGCAAACAGTGGGATACCATCCCGCGGAGCAAGATTACGAAGATCCAGCGCAAGGGACGGCCGGTGCTGATCGGCACCGTGTCGATCGAGAAGAGCGAAAAGCTCTCGGGCTTGCTCGACAAACGCGGTGTGAAGCACGAGGTGCTTAACGCAAAGCATCATAAACGCGAAGCCGAAATCGTTGCTCAAGCGGGCCGCATGGGCGCGGTGACGATCGCCACGAACATGGCCGGCCGCGGTACCGACATCGTCCTCGGCGGTAATGCCGAAACCATGGCCTGGGCCGTGCTGCAGGACAAGTACGAAACGCGTCTCGACGTGCCGCACGACGAGTGGGACAAGCTCGTTCGCGAGATCGAAGAGCGCGAGGACATGAAGGCCGAGGGGAAGAAGGTCAAAGAGCTTGGCGGTCTGCACGTGATCGGTACGGAACGTCACGAAGCCCGCCGTATCGACCTGCAGCTTCGCGGCCGCTGCGGTCGCCAAGGCGATCCCGGCAGCAGCCGGTTCTTCCTGTCGCTCGAAGACGACTTGATGCGCATCTTCGCCGGCCCGTGGGTGAAAACCATCCTTGAGTCGCTCGGCATGAAAGAAGGCGAGCGCATCGAAAGCCGCATGGTCAGCCGGCGCATCGAAGCGGCTCAGAAGAAGGTGGAAGAGCGTCACTTCGAGGCTCGCAAGAACCTGCTCGAGTACGACGAAGTGATGGACGAGCAGCGCAAGCGAGTTTATCGCTTCCGCCAGGCGATTCTCGATGGTGAAAATTGCCGCGACACGCTCGGCGACATGATCCGCAAGCAGATCGATCAGCACGTCGATCAGTTCCTGAAGCGTGACTACGGCCCCAGTGTTTTCGCCGCATTCGCCGGACAGCGATTGTCATGCGAGTTCGAGGCCCGCGACTTCCGCGGCATGGATTACAGCGCCGCTGAGGAATACGCCAAAGACTCCGCCGAACGCAAAGCGGAGACGCAGGTCCACGACGCAATCGAGGAAAATCTGCCTGGCGATGAGAACGATGAAGAAACAGTCGCCGAGTGGAATTGGGAGTCGCTCGCCAAGACTGCTCAGACTCGCTGGAATTTGAATGTCCGCGATCGGGATCTGAAAAAGGTCGGCCGCGATCAGATGGGCGAGTATCTGCTCGAGCAGGCCCGCGAGTCGATTCGCAAGGTGGACCTGTCTGAGGGTGCACCGCTGCTTGACGAGGATTTCGGTGCTCGTTCGGTGGTCGATTGGGCGAAGTTCAAGTTCGGCTTCCAACTGAAGCTCGAAGACGTGAAGAACCGTGACGCGGCCAGCATCAAGGCGCTTCTGAAAGAGCAAGCCGAACAGGCTTATGATCAGAAGGAAGCCGAATACCCGGTCATGGCAGGGCTGTATCGCTTCGCACCGAACGAGCAGCGGCTCGACCGCGAAGCGCTTGTCACTTGGGCTGGTGAGCGCTTTGAGACTTCGGTACATGAAGAGGATTTGCGGAACAAGCAGCGGGACGAGATCGGCAGCGTCCTGGTCGCTCATAGCAAACAGTTTCAGCAGAAGGCGAAAGCCGCGTTCGTCGAAGCCAAGGCGAAAGTCGACAAGCTTTTTGGCGACTCCGACGACGACACTACCGCCAAGACTGTCGCTGGTGAGAACGGCACGCTCGATAACCTCGCTCGCTGGTTGAACGACTCTTACAAGGCCGACATCAGCCGCGACGAACTGGTTGACCTCAGCCGAGCAGAGCTCCGCCGCAAAGTGCTCGATGCCGTCGAGGAGCGTTACCGCCCCGAGATGCGGCGGATGGAACGTTCGCTGCTGCTGCAGATTGTCGACTCCGCTTGGAAAGAGCATCTGCTCGTGATGCAAAAGCTACGCGATTCGGTCGGCCTCAAGGGCTATGCTCAGGTCGATCCGAAGGTCGAATACAAGCGCGAAGGCATGAAGCTCTTCGAGCAAATGTGGAACTCGATCGCTGAGCAGTCGACGAGCCTGATCTTCAAGATGGAAGAGCTGAATGAAGAGTTCGTCGGCTCGACCTGGAAAGAGACCTCTGCCCGTCACGACGCGCCACCGGGAGTGAACGACGAGTTCGACCGGGGCGTGCAGCAATCGGCGAGCGCCTCGTCGGGCGAAGACACTCGGCCGGAGCCGATTCGCAATCGCGGACATAAGGTCGGTCGTAACGATCCATGCCCGTGCAATAGCGGCAAGAAGTACAAGAACTGCTGCATGCGGACGGGTGGCGCCGTCGTTTGATGGATCGCTAGGACGACGGCTCAATCAAAGCGGTCTTGTGATTCGTGCGGCGAAAGGATTCGCGCATGGCGTACTTGCTCAACATCGTCTATCTGGCCGCGCTCGTCGCGGCTTCGCCGTGGATCGTCTATGCGCGGCTGCGGCACGGCAAGTATCGCGAAGGCTGGCCGGAGAAATTCTGGGGACGCATAGCCCGCCGCGATAGCCGCGGGCCGTGTATCTGGTTTCATGCGGTGAGCGTGGGGGAGGTCAATCTTCTCGCCCCGCTCATTGAACGCTGGGAGCGGTTGCATCCGGCTTGGGACTGCGTCATCTCGACGACCACGCAGACGGGCTACGCGCTCGCCGTGAAACGCTATGCTCCGCGGCGTGTGTTTTATTGCCCGCTCGATTTCACCTGGGCGGTCAAACGGGTACTGCGACGCATCCGACCGGATGTGCTGGTACTGACGGAACTGGAACTTTGGCCGAACCTTATTGAACTGGCTCGCGAACGCGGCATTCAGGTGGCTGTGGTGAACGGCCGACTGAGCGAGCGGAGCCTGCGGGGTTATCAGCGCATCGGCTGGCTCGTGAGGCGGGTGCTTGGCAAGCTAAATCTCGTCGCCGCACAAGACGAGTCTTATGCTGAGCGATTTCGAAAACTGGGAGCGCGGCCTGAATGTGTACATGTCACCGGCTCGGTGAAGTTCGACGGTGCTCAAACCGACCGGAACAATCCGAATACGCGTCGGCTGGCGGCGCTCGCTGGCATTGAGCCGGGGGACGTCGTGTTTGTCGCCGGCAGCACACAGTCTCCCGAGGAGTCGCTCGCCCTGTCCGCATTTTTGAATCTTGCGGAGAAGCATCCCCAGCTAAAGCTCGTGGTCGTGCCGCGGCATCCGGAGCGTTTCAAGGAAGTCGCCCAAACGATCGGTCAGGAGATGACTCGGCGGCGGATGACCTGGCGTCGCCGGTCCGAGTTGGACACTCAGCCCGGTGCGGAATCGGCGTCGGCTACGGCGCCGCGAGTTCTGCTCGTCGATGCCGTCGGTGAGCTCGGCGCCTGGTGGGGAACTGCCCAAGTCGCATTTGTTGGCGGAAGTCTCGGCAAACGCGGCGGTCAAAACATGATCGAACCTGCGGCTTACGGCGTGCCGACTTCGTTCGGACCAAATACGTCGAATTTCCGCGACGTCGTTCAGCTGCTGCTGGCTCGCGATGCAGCCGTGGTCGTCAAGAATGGGGAAGAGCTGCAGAGTTTTGTTGAGCGCTGTCTGACCGATCCGACGTGGTCGACCGAACTGGGGACACGTGCCCAGTCGCTGGTGCAGGAACAACTTGGTGCCAGTGATCGCACCGTGACACTGCTGCAAGGGCTGTTGAGGCCGACAGAAACGCGTGCGCTCAGACGCGACTCGCCGCAACCCGAAAAGCTCAACCGGTGGACCTCGGGTTCGTCAGAAACTTCGGCACAGCGGCGCACGGCCTGAACGAGGGCTCAGCGCAGCCAGTTATGATCGCAAGGCAAAGGCCGCCAGCGTTGCGCTGCTGGCGGCCCGCCTTCCTCCGTCCCGTTGCCTCCAATACGCAAGAAGCCGCCGAGAGCGATTCGGTCAGACGCTTAGAACTCACTCACCACCTCGCCACCACCTCGAGTCGCCAGAGCGCGCCAGGTGTTGCGGTCGATCGTCTTAGAGATCGAGCGGCATGAGCCATCCAGTAATGCGACGCTCACCGTGCCGCCGCTGTGGTAGCTGCGAGAAGTGATCGCGGCATAGGTCGGCTTACCATTGCTGCCGTCCTTGCCTTCCTGCCATGCATTGAAATCCGCGTCATAGGTAACACCGCCGTTGACGTACGACACCTTGGAGTTTGGCGTCAGCACTGCCGTGAAGCCCGTGTGATGCACACGACCGTCGGGCCATTCAGTGTGTCCGCTGTCCTTCTTGAAGTCCGAACCGCTGCCGACCTGCGCCGCTACGTCCGCCTCGCTATTGGGAATGCCGGTCGACGACGGTCCGCCGTTTCGGTTATAAGCCTGGAAGGCCTTTACTTCGGCGGCTAGCAGCGTGTTGCTCGTACCGTCCGTCGCGGCTGCGAGCGAGAGAAAGCTGTTGGGATAGAACAATCCGTCACCACTCTGCGAGTTCGTGGGATTGAACACGAACCACGTCCCATAGTTGAAACCATAAGTGGTGGGATAAAGCTTCGCTTTGCCGCCGCCTGGGTCGCGCTCGCGGTTGGTATTCGGATCGCTTGGACAGCCGTAGACCTTGATCTTCAGACCGCTGATCACTTGCTGGTTGTCCCACGCCGTGTTCAGGTCGACTTGGTCGTACAGGTTGTTCTGTTCCAGGAACGGAAGAATTCGGCCATGAACTCCCCAGGCTCCGTTATTGCCGGTGACGGTGGTTGCAAGATTTACTACGACTCCGGGCGGAAGCGTGCGATAGTTCGATTCGTAATTGTGTGCCGCCAAGCCAAGCTGGCGCATGTTGTTCTGGCACTGCGAGCGGCGGGCTGCTTCCCGAGCGGCTTGAACTGCGGGGAGGAGCAGGGCGACGAGCACGCCGATGATGGCGATGACAACCAGAAGCTCAACGAGCGTAAAACCGGACGGGCGGTGGTGGCGAATCATGCGGCTGCTTTCTGACGTGTCCTGGGACGGTGGCGAGGCGGGTTCAATCGCCGAGGCGATTCTGCCACGAAGGATCGTCCAGTGTCGCAGAGAATATTCGGTTGGCGAAAAGTTGATCGCCTGTGGCGAGAAACCCGACACCTGAGCTCAGTCCTCGGCCAAAGAAACGCTTTCCCCTCCTGCCACGGTCAACAGAGCGTGGACTTCCTCCGGACTGCAGGTCTCAGGCAGGAAGTGCGTTTGGCCATCAGCTGTTACGACGTTCATTCCGCCGGGATGATTGCCTCCCAGATCGGTGCCGATCGTATAAGTGATCGCCCGGCCGTCGAGATCGCGCGGTTCGGTCCAGCCGATTCCGGCGCCTCGCACTTCGACCAGCAGCACCGTCTGATCCGCTCCGTCGCGGATTCGCGCGGAACTGGTCCCTCCACCACCTGCGAGGGCCATCCCGGGGCCGACCACGGCGAAGTAGCTGGTTTCATTGAGCGCCACCGCGTCGGGATCGGCTGGCGAGGTGAAGACAGTCGGCATGCTGCCGACTAATCGCAGGTTTTGCTGCGAGTTCCATGGCTGGGAGAGGTCGTACTGCTGATAGACCTGATTGGCCTGCGTGCCGAGATACGGGAGGATGAGCACTCGCCAGCTATGCCACGGCTTGCCGTCCGGTCCCACGGTGAATGCCGGCGGATAGCTTCCATAGGCTTGTTCGTACGCGTCGATGGCCAGCGCCAGCTGCGCAAGATTTCCCGCGCAGCGCCGCCGCAGCCCGACCGCCTTCACCGATCCAACCGCGGGCCCAAGTACCAGGTACAGCAAAGCAATGATGGATGTGCACAGGGCAAAGCTGGCCATCGAAATGAGCGTAAACTTCAGCCAGCGCCAAACGGTGAGCAGTTCAGCAAGTGGCGGCCTAGGGGGCTCCACCTCTCGAGGAGCGTCGGGCGGAACGACTACGGTTCGCCCGCAGTTTACGCACGGTCCTTCATGCCCAACGTAACGCTCTTCGACGAGCGACTGATGGTCGCAATGAGGACAGGTGAAGCGGATCGACATGCGTGGATCTTTACTGACTAGTTCCCTACTCCCGTATGGAGACTGGGAATAAGGGATTGGGCGCGGGCCTCGCTTACTTCTGTGACCGATGCCCATCCACAAGCTGACGATATTTTTTCGCCAGCTCTTCAAGCTTCTTGAACTCTCCGGCTGCAATCAACTTTGGATCTACCAGGGCGCTACCCGCGCCTAGAGCGCAGGCGCCCGCTTTGAGAAAGTCGACGGCTGTCTCTAGCGTCACGCCACCCGTGGGCATGAGACGAATGTGGGGCAGGGGACCATGCAGCGCTTTCAGGTACTTCGGGCCGGTGAAATCGGACGGGAAGACCTTGATGATGTCTCCGCCCGCTTGCCAGGCCGTCACAACTTCGGTTGGTGTGAGGGCGCCGGGCATCACGAGTTTGCTGTAGCGGCGGCAAAGCTCGATCACCTGCACGTTCGTAGTCGGCGAAACAATGAATTCTGCTCCGGCAAGGAGCGCTGCACGGGCGGTCTCGGGATCGAGGACGGTGCCAGCCCCGATCAGAGCACGGCCGCGAAGCCGATCCACCACTTTCTCGATCACTTGATGGGCTCGCGGGACCGTGAAGGTGACTTCCATCACGTCCACGCCGCCCGCGAGCAGGGCCTCGGCGACATCCACCAACTGCTCACAGCTGTCGGCCCGAATCACTGCGACAATGCCTGACTGAATTACCCGAGCCAGATCGTCTTCGCGCGACATGTTTGCTCCTTGTCCTGCCAAAGCCGCCCATCTTAGCAGCGAACGACGTATCGAATGAAGAAAGTTCGTCGACCGGTTCGCCTCGACGAACCGAGTCGGTCCACCTCGCGTATTCATCGGTGTTGGCCGGACGCCGGTTGCCGCAAGTTGGCCCCCGCCCTCGTCTTGGACGCTTGGTTCACGACCTGCAGGTTTGCGATTTGCAGTAATAAATCGGCGGACACTATCCTCGTAGCTGAATTCACCAGAATTCAGTCCAACCCGTTACCGACTCGCAGGGTGTCTGAATCCTTCCGAATGCTTCGAGGAAGACCGCCAGGCCGACCTAAGGCCGCGATAACTCGAAAACCTGGACGCCCCCGCGCCGCTGTGCATAATAAGGAGAGTTTCGCAACCCAGCACAGACCCCGCTAAGCAGCCTGATCGCAAGGCCTTTCGTAGCGAGCGATGAACCAACTGTCACTGGATACGCTGGTTAGCTTGCTCTTGTGGCTGGTCGTGCTGTTCGGGGTGATAACGGCTGGGTGGCTCGTGGTGCGAAGGTTTCGCGATAGCAACGCCGACGACCAACGCACCCCCGACTTGGGCCTGACGAACTTGCAAGAAATGGCCGAGCGGGGTGACATCAGCGACAAGGAATACCGAACTATAAAAGCGGTGCTGGGAGCGCGGCTTCGACAAGGGATAAAGGACGACAAGAGCAAGGCTTAGAACGAACAGCACGGGTCGTGACGGCGATAGCGCCTGAAGCGATTCTGCTGGCGAGGCTGACGGTGTTTCGACCGCTGAATCGCAAACGAGTCTGCTCGAGCGTTCCCTTGCAACTCGGCCTGGGAGGCCGACGGCACTGACGCCAAGATCATTCATCACTATTCAAATCAACGCTCGACTTATGCGGACACGGACGCCCCACCAGGCCCCGCGGCTCACGCTGCGGATGCCTTCGAGCAGCACCTGGACTAGTTCTTCGCGCAGTATGGCTAAAGACCCCAACTGGCGATCGACTGAAAGGAGTGTATATGCCCGCAGGTAAGGAGTTGGGCGGAGGGCGCCGTGGGACCAGCACCACCAAGAAGAACGCCTTCTGTTCGTTCTGCAGGAAGAGCTATCGCGACGTCGGTCCGCTCGTCGAAGGCCCCGGCGACGTGTACATCTGCGGCGAGTGCATCGACCTTTGCCAGTCGATCCTCGACCAGGAGCAGCGTCGCCGCGGTTCGACCAAGCCGCTGTTCAATCGCATTCCGACCCCACGTGAACTGGTCGCTCACCTCGATCAGTACGTGATCGGGCAGAACCAGACGAAGCGCACCCTCTCGGTCGCCGTTCACAACCACTACAAGCGGTTGTCGCTCGGTCACGAAGGAAGCGACGTCGAGATTGAGAAGTCGAACATCCTGCTCGTCGGCCCGACCGGCTCCGGCAAGACGCTCCTCGCCCGCACCTTGGCCCGCACGCTGAACGTGCCGTTCGCCATCGGCGATGCGACGACGCTCACCGAAGCCGGCTACGTGGGCGAAGACGTCGAGAACCTGCTTCTGAAGCTGCTCCATGCAGCCGACTTCGATCTCGAAGCCGCACAGCGGGGCGTGCTGTACATCGACGAGATTGACAAGATTGGCAAGACCAGCCAGAACGTCTCGATCACGCGCGACGTGTCGGGCGAAGGCGTGCAGCAGGCTTTGCTGAAGATGCTCGAAGGCACGGTGGCGAACGTTCCGCCGCAAGGCGGCCGCAAGCACCCCGAGCAGCAATACATCCAGATGGACACGACGAACATCCTGTTCATCTGTGGTGGCACGTTTGTCGGCATCGAAGACATCGTTCGCAAGCGGCTGGGCCGAAAGACACTCGGCTTCGGTCAAACTTGCGGTGAACGCAACGAAGCCGAACTGGATGAGCTGCTCCCGCAGGTCTCCACCGAAGACATCCTCGAGTTTGGTCTGATTCCGGAGCTTGTTGGTCGACTGCCGGTTTGCACCTCGCTTGCTCCCCTCAATCACGAGGGCCTGGTGCGAGTGCTGACCGAGCCGAAGAACGCCTTGCTGCGGCAGTATCAGACCTTGTTCGAGATGGAAGAGTGCAGCCTGGAATTCTCCAAGGGTGCACTCGAGGCGATCGCGAAGAAGGCCCAGATGAAGGGGACCGGCGCTCGCGGTTTGCGGTCGATCGTCGAACAGACGATGGTCGACATCATGTTTGATCTGCCCGATCAACCCAAGGGCACGAAGTACGTCATCGACGAGGACGTGGTGGAAGGTCGCCGGAAACTGTTTCCAATCCTGGAGCCCGTATCGAAGAGCGCCTGATCGGACGAAAAGGTTTAGCTCAACGATCCGGGAGAGAAGTAGCAACGAGTTTTTCGCTTGAGCGCTTGGAGGTTTGGTCGCACAAACTTCTAGAGGCGGCGCAGCCAGTGACAGCGCTCGACGATTGGGCCGGTTGACGGCGAAACAGCGATGGTTCCGAACGAGGCCGGGATGGACACGAGTCCATCCCGGCCTTTTTTCGTGACGACTAACCAAACGTCTGCGACAGGTCGCGGATGTAGTCGAGCGCTTCGTCGACTTCGCTCGTTTCCACTCCTTGCTTGCGGCCGGCGCGATCACAGCGGCTGAGGGTGACCAGCGTCTCGAAGTCCTCATGCTCCTGCAAGCGGCGTTTGGCGCGAGCGCCGATGTTGCCTTCGATTACCTCGTGGCCGAGCATGTGGTTTTCGATCAGCCAGTGCGTCCGCTGGGTGATGAAGCCGGCGAGCGCTTCGAGCCCTGCGCTGACGTGGTCGTGCGGATCGATCGCTTTGCCCACATCGTGTAGCAAAGCGGCGGTGAGAAACTCTTCGTCGTAGGAGAGCTCATTCTTCGCGAGATCGAAGACCTGCAGGCTGTGGTAGAGGGCATCGCCTTCCGGGTGCCACTTGGGATTCTGCTTCACGTTTTCCAGCGGCAACAATAGGCTCTGAAACACACGAAAACGATCGACGGAGTTGGCTTCGTCGGCCACAGCTTCCTCAATGTTCAGGTCGGGATATTCTCGTGCGAGCAGCTCTTCGAGTTGGGCGATGCTCGCCCGTTCGATGGCTTTGCCGGTGATCGAGCTTTTGAAGACATAGCTCGTCTTGTCTGTGTCGTAGATTGTTAGCTCGAACGGAAAGCGGTCCTGGACATGGACGTGAGTGAAAATCCGCTCTTCGTCGTGCTTGCGCACGCGTTTTCGCTCGACGTCGTACACGAGGCCCTCTTCATCGAGGATGCTGGTTACCGCTTCGATGCTGTCGGAGAAGACATGCAGATCGATGTCGGAGCCCGCACGAACGTGGCCGGTCATCACGCTGCCAATGAGTCGCGGCTTGAAGCGGGCGAGCGACCACATCAGGCGGAGGGCGGCGAGACGCATGTCGCGCAGATTCTCTGTACGAGAGTCCCCTTCATGCAGCCGGGCGAAGCCTTGAATCTCGTCTCGGATCTCGGCGTTGCTCGGCAGGTCGGCTGGTTTGACCCAACCGTGACAGATGCGCTGAGCAGCCTTTTGCTTGGCGCGGAAGTATTCCGATTCTTCGCGAGCGTACATCAGGCGGGCCGCTTCAAACGCGATTTGCCGCCGGAGCTTGGAAGGATTCATCACAAGGCCGCGGCGCGAGGGCCCGGCGCGGTGGGGATGCAAGGTTGATTGGTTTTACCGTCCGGACAACTGATCCCAGGATCGTTCGGACGGACGGCAAATTATAGGCAGGCGGCCGGGACGGTGAACCCGCGATCGGCGCACGAAAAAGCCGACGGGAGAAACCCGTCGGCTTGGGTGATTCAGTAGCTCGCTGCCGTGACTGGCTGATCTGGGTTCAGACCATGCCCTTCAGGACCTTCAGCGGGCGGACGACCACTTTGCGGCTGGCGGGCTTGGCCGGCAGGTCGCGGAGTTGGCCGAGAACCATCACACCCTTGCGGGCTGGGGTGGCGGGCTTCTCTTTGCGGATGATCTTGCAGAGGCCGGGAATCTGGAAGACGCCAGGGCCCTTCTTATTCAGAGCCTTGCCGATTTCGCCCTGCAGGGCGTCGAACACAGCGGACACTTCCTTCTTCGACAGACCGGTCGCCTCGGCGATGTTCGCGAACACTTCCGACTTGCCAGCAGCCTTCGGACTCGGAGCTTTCTTTGCCATCGGGAGCCACCCCTCCTTGTGAGGTTCATCAAAAAGTAATTGCCAATTTTTGTCCGTCCGCGCTTGTGAGCGGATGGCGAAAGATTAGGGCTATAAACGGCCAATTGCAAGGCTCAGCTCGCACAAAACCCGGCAAAAACCGCAAAAATCGCCGATTTCTGCCCACAGATGAGCAAAAATGCCCGGAAAAGCGACTCAGCCCTAGCGCGGCAAGCCGCAATCCCGTGTTTTTCTTGGGCGCAGGCGGCGGCGGCCGCAACGGGCGGAAGCTGTTTGCTTGCCGCTGTATGCCACGTTTTATAAGATATTTTTACACATAAGGTTACGCTCACATCGGCTGGCAAAATGGCGGTTTCAACCGCTAGGGGCCAGCAGGATGGAAAGGATAAGAGATCGCATGGCGCAGCAATACTGGCGGGCAGGGCGGTGGACCGGGGCGCGACTGCTTCTGGTGGCGCTGCTGATTCTGCCGGGCAGCATCGCACTGGGTCAGGACGACGAAGAGGCGCCGCGCCTGTTTCCTCTCGCCCCCCGCGAACTGCGACAACCGCTTTCCCGTGCCCGAGAAGCCATCGACGAGCAGCAGTACAGCGATGCAGTGCGCGAGCTGGCGAGCATCCTGAACAACCCGACCTCGGACGATTACTTCCTGGCCCCGGAAGCCGGTTCCGACGTTCAAACCAGCCTGCGCACCGCTGCCCAACAGATGCTCGGCAGCATGCCGGCCAAGGGCCGCGATCTGTATGAATTGCAGTCGGGCGCCGAGGCTCGCGCCGCCCTGGACTCTGCTTTGGAGAAGGGGGACGTGCAGGCACTGGCCGACGTCTCCCGCCGCTTCTTTCACACTAAGGCTGGCTACGAAGCCACGCTGTTGTTGGGTAAGCACAACCTCGATCAAGGTCGGCCGCTCGCCGCGGCGCTGATGCTGCAGCGAGTGGCCGAAGTCCCGGCGGCCGCTCGTTTGTACGATCCGGAACTCTCCGTCATGCTCGCCGGCGCTTGGAACCTGGCCGGCATGACCGACAATGCCCAGAGTGTGCTCCTCGCGCTGAAGCAGCGCCAACCCAACGCCAAGGTGTCGCTCGGCGAAACTTCGATCGCGCTCTTCTCGGACAATGCTCAGGCCCTGCCATGGCTCGCGAAAATCGTCGGCGAAGGCGAACTAGGGCGCAAGCTGCTGGCGAGCGAATGGGTCATGTTCCGCGGCAATGAAGCCCGCAACGCGAGCACCACCGGCAGCCTTCCGGTGGTCAATTTCCGCTGGACAGTGCCGACGCTGAACGATCCTCAAGATGAGCAGCGGGCTCGGCAGATGGCCAAGCAAAAGATCGATCGCGACGACGTGATCATTCCGGCCTTGCAGCCGCTCGCCGTGAAGGATTATGTACTTGCCCGCACGCCCGATCGTTTGCTCGGGATCGACTTGAAGACCGGGAAGCGCATTTGGGTCTCGTGGTGGGAAGAAGCCGAAACAAAAAACACGGTCCTCACGCCGCAGCAGGCGGCGAACCCGCAAGCGACGGAGCGCGAAAACAAGCTGCAGCAGCGCATCTGGGATGACGGCTTGTTCGGCCAGCTGAGCAGCGACGGCGAGCAGGTGTACGTCGTCGACGACCTCCCGGTCGCGCCGAACGTGGTGAACGGCATCCCTCGTGGCGTGTGGTTTGGCGCACGCGGCATGGCCGCTGCCGGACAATTCACCAATCGGCTGCGGGCGCTCGACCTGCGTTCACAAGGCAAGCTGAAGTGGGTGGTGGGTGGCACGAACGGCGAAGACGAGCCGGCACTAGCCGGCGCGTTCTTCCTCGGTCCGCCGCTGCCCATCGCTGGCCAACTGTATGTGCTGGCCGAATTCAACGGCGAAGTGCGGCTCCTATGCCTGAGCGCGAAGACGGGCGCCGTGGAGTGGAAGCAGCAGATCGCCATCATGGAAGACGCTTTCCAAATCCGCGCCGATCCCCTGCGGCGGCTGGCTAGTGCCACCCCATCGTTCGCCGACGGAGTGCTGGTCTGTCCGACGTCGGCTGGCGGCGTTGTCGCGGTGGATTTGGCCACCCGCTCGCTTCGTTGGGGATATCAGTACCCGCGGTGGGATGTTCCTACCCAGCGTTTTGGCGGCGGCTTCGTCCCGCAGAACCGCAACAACTCGGATGGCGACCGCTGGGTCGACAGCTCCATTACGATCGCCGATGGCCGCGTAATTCTGACACCGCCGGAGTCGAAATCATTGCATTGCCTCGACCTGCTCACGGGCCAGACGATCTGGCAACCGATCGATCGCGGCGACATGCTCTACCTGGCCTGCGTGCATAAGCAAAAGCTGGTGATGGTCGGCAAAGACGAGGTCCGCGCGATCAATCTGAAGGATGGCCAGCCGGCGATGGCCTCGATCAGCCTCGAAGGGGAAACGCCCACCGGCCGCGGCTACTACAGCGACAAGTACTACTATCTGCCGGTCACCGACTCGCAGCTCTTGAAGATTGACCTGGACGAAGGGAAGGTTGTTGCTCGCGCAAAGACGGAGATTCCGCTTGGCAATCTCATCTGCTACCGCGATGAGATGATCTCGGTCAGCCCCTACTGGATTGCCTCGTTCTATCTGAGCGAGCCGCTCCGCGATCGTGTCGAAGCCGCGCTGAAGGAGAATCCCGACGATCAATGGGCACTCTGCAGCAAGGCTGAGCTCCTTTTGCAGGAAGGCAAGCAGGACGAGGCACTTACGCTGCTGCGCCGGGCCAACAAGCTGTATCCCGACGAAGTGCGGCCGCGGATGCTTTTGGTGAAGACCATCCTGTCGCTCCTGCGAGACGATTTCGCGGCGAATCGCGAACTGGTCGAAGAAGTTGCGACGATGATCGACCATCCGCAGCAGCAGCGAGAGCTGCTTCGGCTGAGAGCTCGTGGTTTGCAGGACGCCGGGATGCTTTGGGAGTCCTTCGTAGCGTATCAGCAGCTGGGTCAAGAGCTTGCCAAGCTCAAAGGCTCCGCGATTGATCAGGGTGACCAGCTCGAGGTTGTCGAAGCCGACCTGCGGGTCCGGCCCGACCGCTGGATGATGGGCCGATTGGCCGCCGTGTTTGCCGCTGCGAGCGAAGACGTGCAACAGCGGATGACCACCGCGATCGAGGCAGACTACGCTGCCGCCGCCGAGCGCGACACGCCGGCTGCGTACCGCGAGTTCGTCGACCGCTACAGCTTCCATCCGCTTGCCGATCAGGCTCGTCTGGAACTGGCCGAGCGGCTGCTCGGTGCGGATCACCTGCTGGAGGTCGAATTGCTCGTCAGCCCGTTGCGTGAGGCGGCCGATCGCAAGATCGCGGGGCGCGCCACCGCGCTGCTTGCAGCGTTGTATGAGAAAGTCGACCGCGTTGAACTTGCGGCCCAGGCTTATCAGACGCTTGGACGGGACTTTGCCGACATCGTTATCCATGAGGGCAAGACCGGCAAGCAACTGAGCGCCGCCCTCGACACGGCGAAGCTTAAAGGGCAGACTCCACCGCGGCGCTGGCCCGGCGGCAAGATCGAAACCAAAACGGCCGACGCCGATGCTAACACCCGCTTTGTCACCTTCCAGAGCAACTTCCCGGTTGCCATCAGCCAGTGGGAGGGCATTCCGTCCTACGCGCTCAAGGCCACATTCGATTCTCAGCAGTACTCGATCATGGTGCGCGACGGTCTCGGTCGCGTGTTGGTGACCGCGTCGCTGCGATCGCCAGAAAATGGCAATCGCCGCTTCTATCCGATGCAGAACAACGGCTTGCTGGGCAAGGCCGCCGGCCATCTGGTGATGGTGCATCTGGGTCCGGAGATTGTAGCAATCGATGCTCTGCAGACGCAGCGCAGCGGCAGCGAAATTGTTCTCTGGCGACAGGAGATGATGCTGGGCGACGTGCGCTCCCAGCAAAACTTCTATCCGCAAACTCGCCAGGTCACCAATCCGATCCTTGGCTCGCGGATGGTGCAGTACGATTCGACCGGCCAGGTGAATTTCTCGACCGGACCGCTCGTTGCCGGTGGACTTTGCTATCAGCGCGGACGGCAGCTCATCTGCATCGATCCGCTGAATGGGCAGACTCTCTGGGAGCGCTCGCCAGTCGATCCGTCGGCAGAACTGTTCGGCGACGACGAACTGCTGTTCGTTTCGTACGGTGAGAAGAACGAAGTGCTCGTTCTGAGCGCCTTCGACGGAACCGAGCTTGGTAAGCGGACTCTTCCCAAAGCCGAACAGCGGCTGGCAACCTTCGGCCGCAATGTGCTCAGCTATCGGGAGGTTGGGACCGAGATCGAACTGACCCTGCAGGACGCCTGGAAAGCCGGTGCGCCGCTGTGGACGAAGAAAGTTGCCAGCGGCAGCCGCGGCTGCATCGTCGATGGCGATGAATTCGCCATGCTCGAAACCAGCGGCAAGTTCAGCGTGGTCTCGCTCGCCAGCGGAACCGTCCGCTTCACGGCCGATCTGGAGAAGGAAAGCAATCTGGCACAACTGAGCGTGCAGCGCTCGAGCGACCGTTACATCGTCACCGCTCATCAAAACACCGAAGCCAATCCGAATCGTCATATCGTTCCGGTGAATACGGCACTTGCCAGTGTGCCGCGAGTGCATGGCCACGTCTATTCGCTCAGCCATACCGGTGAAAAACATTGGCCCGTGCCCGCGTTTGTGAGCGACCACTACTTGCTGCGAGATCAGCCTGCGGAGCTGCCTCTGCTGTTCTTCCTGCGCAACACGCGCGGCAATTCAGATGCGCGGTGGTCGACCGAAGCCCTCGTGCTCGACAAGCGCACCGGCGGCATTGTGATGGAGGGTGAGTTGGCGCCGAATCAAACACAGAGCGCCGAAGTGGTTGCCGACGTGGCCCAGTCGCAACTGCAACTCAAGGTGTGGTTCTCGCCCGGTTTCAAGACCACGACGTTCAAGCTCACTGACCAACCTGCACCCCCGCAGCCACCCGCTCAGACTGGCGCTCAGTCGAGCTTGTCGGTTGACGAGGCGAAGGGAACGGTTAGCAACGTGGCCGGCGCCGTGTTCCGCGCTCTCAATCGAGGGGTGAGAATTCCGCAGCCGTTGCGCGATCCGTTCGAGGAAGGGGACGAGGCGGTGGAAGAGCTCTTTCCAGTGCCGATCGTGCCCCGCGATAAGGATCAGCGCAAGGCGGATGCCATCGAGAAAGCCGGCGAGCGAAAGGCCGATTCGCTGGAACGAGAGCAGACACGTCCGGCCCGCTAGCGCCGCCCGGCACAATCCTCAGCTTGTGGACCCAACGAGCCGAGGCGCGTGCGCGTCTGCGTAGGCTCGGAGAACGCAAAATGACCTCCGATGAAGTGGCGACGATTGTCCGGCTCGCTCTTGGAGGTGTCGATTCCACGATCAAGAGTCAGGTGTCGAAGCACACGATATCACCCCGCCGGCAAGTGCATCCATACTGGCACGGCAAGTCGTACCGGGACGCGGAGCTTTGGTTGGTAATTGTCATCACCGAAAGCAATCTCGGAATCGCCTACTCCGAGGAAGGCTATGCGGCCGAGTGTGGCGTCTATTGGGGGCTTGTGTTCCTGGATCAGGTCGGATTTGGGACGAGCGGCGCATGGTATGCCAGCCTGAATGACCTGCTGGAAGATTCAGGGCTGTTTTGAATGGAAGTACACCGAACTGGCGGAGTGACAGAGAACTGCGGCGTTTTTGCTGCTCGAACGAAGCCTCGCTGTGTGGTCGCTCTGTTCGAGGAGTCTCGGGGCAGATCTCATCTGCCGGTTAAGAGGGCCTTGTTAGCGATCGTGGCCGAACTCGCCGCGGATTGATTGCAGCTCGCGCCAGGCGAGTGATTCGACCTGCTCCACATCGCCAGGCGGCCATGCGCCGGCGGTCCGCAACTGCTCGCAGTACTTGCTGATCGCCAGAAACGGCGTGAGCGAGGTGTGGCACTCACGGACGCACTGCCGGACCGCGTTATGAATGCGAAACTGACGCTCTTCCATGCTCATCGCCTCGACGACTCGAATCGATGCAATTGGCATGCCTTGATCTGACTGGCGGTTTTCCGATAGAGCGGGGGTCCGTTTTGCTAGTCGAGTTGCGCGGTGCGCCCGTCCGCTTTTCCACCCAGGTACTGAAACATCTGGTGATCGATTGCCTCGCGCAGGAAGTGTACCGACGCGTCTCCCATCAGCACCATCACGCCGCCGCCGGCGTGGAGCGACTTGAAGCCGACCTCGGTGTTCCAGTTGTCATAGCGCTTGCAGCCAGTTGCCGTGCCGGTGCGATCACAGGAGTCGTAATTGATCGGGATGATCGTGGTGCAATAGCCCTGGCCGTTGTTGGAGCGCGCCCAGCCGTTGGAGAAGTGCGCAGAGCACTTCGGCCGCACCTCGCCGAAAAAGATCGTGTTCGACAAGCCATCGGTCACTTGGGCCGCGCGAGTGGATACACCAGCGCGCACACCCATGCGGCTGAAGGGTCCCGGGATCTTTTCGAGCTGATCGGACGAATCGTTCATCGCAAAGCTCGTGAAGGGATGCGAGCAACTGGCTGAGCCGTTGTTCTCCACTCTCGTTGGTCCGCGGCTGGCCCCATAGTTCGCCAGCGCGCGATTATTGTATTGCCCCGGATGATCGTCGCTGGGGCATTGATAGACCTTGATGATTGTGCCCTCAAGTTGGGCGAATGTTTTGGGCGTGATTTGCGTCTCGAGGTTGAAAACCTTGAAGTCGAACTGGTCATACACGTTCTGCTGCTCGATGAACGGCAGAATATGGAGCAGGATGCTCCCCTTGATCGGATGATCCTTCGGGTCGTAGGCCCAGAAGGCACCGGGGGGAAAGATCTTGAGCGCGTCCTCGTAGTTGGCCAGACCCAGGCCGATCTGTTTCAGGTTGTTGCTGCACTTGGTCCGCCGCGCCGCTTCGCGGGCGGCTTGAACGGCAGGGAGGAGCAGGGCGACAAGCACCCCAATAATGGCGATTACCACTAGCAGTTCCACCAGCGTGAAACCGCGCGCACCGGCAGGGCGAAAGGCAGGCATGCGACAGTCCGGACAGGGGGTTAACGTACTGCTCAAGGGGCTCTGATTATGGGCGAACGGGTGGACGAATTGCAAAGGAAATTTGGCTAGGGCCGAACGCGAGTGACCAAAGGTGTCACTGCCGGCTGGTCAACTTAAGGAACAACCCGGGTTGTTTCTTCTTGTTGCTGGAGGGCGCGGACATGGTCGCTCAAGTTGTGGGTACAGAGGAACGGCGGGATTTGCCGCCGAGCGAGCGGGCTTTTGAGGTTTACCGGCTGATCGAGGTCGATGGCCTGTCGACCCGGACGGTTGCTCAGCAGGTTGGGCTGTCGCAGACTCGTGTGGTGCAGTTGCGTGATGCCGTCGAGCATTGGGTCGCTCGTCAGCCGAGTGCGACTTCGGGGCTGACAAAGCAGCAGCGGTTGCAGGCGGCCGAGTACAAAGCGGGCTTGCGACTTGATCACCTGTACTCGCTGGCGCTGGAAGCATTTCGCCAGTCGCAGGGCCCCGAGGCGACTAGCGAAGAGACGATCCGCGGCGGACGCGTCGTGAAGACGCGCTATTCGCACGGCAACACGCGCTACCTGGTCATGGCAATGCGCATTGCCACGCAGCAAAGTCGCATCCCGACGGTGCCGATCGTCGAGGAGTCCGGGCCGGAAGATGAATTGAACGCGGACGTTGTTCCGGCGGCAGCGATCCCCCCGGAGGAGGACTGTTCACCTGCGGGAGCTCAGCAAGAGCACTCGGACGTGGCCGCTGCACCAGCGAGCGCTGCAAATGCCGTTGCGACCGAGTCTTCGGCGGCAATGCCGTCGAAAGGGAAGGCCGTAAGTGAACCATTTGCTGCAGATCTCGGCCCTGTTCAGTCCGACCTTCGCGCGGCAGGTCGCGACCCGTTCAAGGAGCCCGTGCTGACGCGGAAGCAGCGGAAAAGGAGGGCGAGGATGCTGCTGAAAGCGAAATGACCAAGGTCGAAATTCAAATGTCGAGCGAATGACGAAACTCAAGGCTCGAAAGTTGCGATCAGCCTTTGTGATGAGCTAATCGCATTTGACTTTCGCGCTTTGATTTTCCTTCAATATTTGTCTTTCGACATTCGAGCTTCTGCGAATGGAGCGTGCTCTCGCGTGTCTCCGGCAGATGTTGCCTGCCGGCTAAGATAGGCGTGGTTGCGACTATCGCACTTTCGCGCGGAAGCGGATGATGCCGCCTTCGTTCACGTCGAGCGGGTCGCAGATTTCCCAGCGGAGGATCGTGGAGTCGATGTTCTCGGTCACGACGAAGTTGGCTTTGACGGTCGACTGTTGGCTACCTTCCACGTACTCCAGACGCGTGGTCAGGTGATCGACGATCGTGACGTTGCCGATCTTCTGTTCGCCGACGTTGTCGAAGCGAAGGGTGAAGTCGACAAATTCGCCCACTTTGGCGTCGCTCGTGCTGGCTATCTTGCAGATGCGCAGCCGCGGCTTGCCGTGGAGTTCGTAGACAACCGTTTCCTGCAGCCTGGTCAGTCCGGCGTCTTCGACCGCCATTTCGCCGTCGATGATGATTTGCACCGCCTGGTCGCCGGTCCAAGTAATGGCGGCCTGCGTGCGTTCGGCGAGGCGGGCTTTTTCGTCGGCTTGGAACACGCCGCGCTGGATCATCTGCAGATCTTCGTGCGGCAGGAACTTGTCGCGAGCAAGCAGCGGCATCTCAACATTTTCGATGCCGATACCACGCGTCTGTTCGCGGAAGACGACACCGCCATCGAGCGCCACGTCGGCCAGGATTTGCTCCGGCTGATGGACGTTGGCGGCGACGCGAGTTTCTTCGTGGATGTTGAGCTTGGTCGGGTTCTCGACGCCGGCCATTCGCTCGTGGCCTTCGTGAATGAGCGGGCTGGTCACTTTACGGACCGCGGCGAAACGCGGGGCGTAGATGCAGACCGGGTTGCTCGAAGCCACTTCCGTTTTGCCGTCGAGCGTGTCCCAGTGGGCGATCGTGTCTTCCTTATCGAGGCCGACGACGGTCCAGTCGCGCTTCACGCGGACGTCGGCGTTCAGGTCGCCGCCGTCGCAGACATATTCATCGGTTGGCCAGGGACCGGCGATGCCCGGCGGCTTCCATTGCGAATCGACGCCGATCTCGCTGAAGCGGAACTTGCCATAGTTGCCACCGCCGCAGCAGGCACAGCCGCTGTGGGCATGTTCATGGCCGTGAGCAGGTCCGCAGCCGTGTGGACCGCAGGCGCCACCGGCGCAAGGTGAGCCAGGAGCGCAGTAGTTGCTGTAATTGCCCGGCGGCGGGCCGTTGCGATAGTAGCGGTCGTGCAGTGCCGGGTCGCCGGTGTAGGCAGTCGGCGGCAGCGTGCCGGGAGTGTTGAAGTCGTGATAGGCGACTTGTTGCACGCCCTGCTGTGGAGCGTCGGCAATGCGTTGCGGAGCTTCAGATTGAACGTCAGCGGGGGAGGGCAGGGGAGTGTCGGCAACGGCGACCTTATCTGGCGGCGGCGTCTGTGCCGTGCGGCGCAGCGATGGCAGCGGCAGCGACTGACATGCCGACAGGAAGACCACGTTGGCCAGAGCGAGGCAAATCAGACAGCGATGGAACATGGTCGGCCTGCGATGATGTTTGTTTTAGCTTGAGTGCTTCAGAGTTACGGGGCCACGCTTTGCTCAGGCCCCGCCACCCCTCACTTATTTACTATTGCCGCGGGAGCTGCGAAGCAGGTACTCGGCGGAGGTATTGCAGAGCGGCCGGGCCGGTGGCTTCTTCGAGCGGCGGCTCGATACCCGCGTTGCGGGGCAGGGGAGCAGCGCCGGGTGGCAGTTCGTAGCGGTACGCCGGTGCGGGCTGGTACATGAAGCCCCCTTCGAGTTCGGCGGACGGAACACGCGAGCCCATGCGGAGGATGGCAACCGGTCGGCCGATGCGGTCGGCGACTTCGAGCGGATCCTGCTTCGACTCGACTTCGAAATACGGCTGCATTCCCGGCGTCTGAGCCACAGGAACGGCCAGGTTCGGGTCTTCGACGTAGATCACGCGGGTGACGAAGCGGCCGTCGAGAGCGTACGCGAGTTCTTCGTGAGTCAGCTCGATCGGAATCGGATGACGAGCCGCCTGACCGGGCGGCGGATATAGACGGTCGATCACTTCGATTGTGGGATAGACTTCCTGGCCTTCATGGAACTTGATGCCCGTCACCTGCAGTCGGTAGACGTGGCCGATGAGCATGCCAGCCGTGAGCACATCCGGTCGCGGAGCATCGAAACCGCCGTCAACGGCGAGTGCGATCTGCGAACCGGCAGGGCCGCGGACTTCGACCGGCTGAAAGTAGCCTGGACGTGGGCCGCCACGCTGCAGTTGCGAAGTGCCGACCACGCCCGGAGGCATGTCGGCCCGCAGCAGATAGTGAACGGGACGTTGGGCCGAGGCGGTTGTCGCAAGGGCAGTCGATACGACCAGCGCGATTGCGGCAACAAGAGCCTGGTGATACTTGCGGGGCCGAGAGTTTCCAGCAGCTTGATGAGGCATGGCGTTGGAGGTCGGCTGAGGGTCGGTGGATGAAAGATGGCCACTGCTGGACCAGCCAGCAGTGGCACCGTTTTTTTCACGGGCAGGCGGGAAGCCTACCCCAGGTTGTTAGTGACCAGCCGCTTCCGGCGGGCAATACTCGGCGGACGGATACTCGCCAGGCATTGCTGCCGGGCCGGCACCGAATTGTCCGTGAGGACCGCCACCGGGGATGCGTTCGTGCTTATCCCAGCGAGGCTGCTTGAAGGCTGGAGCAGCATGAATGTTCTGCTCGCGGATGTACACCTTGCTGGCCGGAGCCGGGTAGCTGTAACCCGGCTGCTGCTTCACGTGCACATTGAACTTGTGAGTCGGTCCAGGGATGTGCATCTTCGTGTGGTTGGTGATAGCGTGCTTCTCGAGACCAGCCGGTCCGCCGAGCGGAATGTGCGGCGGGCCAGGCAAGCCGATCGGCGTGCCGGTGTAGGGCATGCCGTACTGCGGAGCAGTCACACCAGCGACGTAGTTCGGAGCGAGCAGCGGACCAGCGCCACCGGCATAGCCAGCCGGAGCACAGTAGGGATCGCCAGGACCACCACCAAAGCCACCGGGGCCATAGCCGCCAGCAACACCACCAGGGATCACGCCGGCATCGATACCGCTACCCGGCATCTCGATGTCTTTGTTGCCCAAGCGGATCACGGCGAGGATGGCACCACGGCGATCGGCTTCGACGATTGGGTCGATGCCTGGATCGAGGCGGGTGCTCACCAGGGTCTCCACACCGGCCAGCGCGAGTTCTTGGAACTCAGGGTCAGGCAGGTAGATGACCTTCGTCACAAAGTTGCCAGCCAGCACCTGGTCGAAGTCTTCCTCGGTGAACTGCACCGGGATGGCGTTGTGCGCCAGGAAGGCTTCGCTGCGCGGTGTGGTGGGGCCAATTTCGATGGTCGGATAGAGTTCGACACCTTCGCGGCCCGGAATCGCGGTGATCTTCAGGCGGAAGATACCATTGGACGGAAAGTTCTGGCGTCCGGGAACGATCAGCGGAGTGCTGTCGAACATACCGACGCCGCCAACGTCCCAGCGAACTTGCATCGCTTCGGGACGGGCGAAGAGGAGTTGTACGGTCGGCATGGTGACCGGGAACACTGCCGGCGGCAGCGACGGCGGCAACACGCCAGGACCGGGACCACCAACGCCAGGACCGGGTTCCATCAGCTGGATGGCCGGCGGCAGGTTGTGCCGGTGATGGGTGATCGGGTGCGCGCACCCGAGCGCGGCCGTGCAGACGGCGAGCGCCAAAATCCAGGTCGAACGAATTCTCATGATGTCCCCCCTCAACGTGCTTCGTCGCACTAGCCGGGCAACTGCCGGAGGCGGCGAAAGCAGTTCGCTTCCTTGCTGAAACTGGTCGTGCGGCACTGGGTGGGCCGCTGCTGATCCCCGCTTCGGCCCTTTGACCCCGTGACCGAGCGGTAAAACGACGTGGACCCCGCCTGTCAGACTCGCTAGGATTTCCGCCAGTCGCAAAAGCCATGGATGGCTGCTGTGCGAATCACCGGCAAGTGAAACGCCAACCCTCTGCTGCCAAGCGACTTACAGCGCCACCGCTGATCTCGGCAAAGACCAATCGGCGGCTCCTGGCGAGCGGCGTCGGGCCACGTGCGCGGCCTGAGGCACTCGTCTCTGGAATATTTGTTCGGCGCGGTACTTCGAGATTCTTTGGCAAAACCCGCACGACCGCGCCATGGCGTATAAATTGCCCAAACTACCGTGCGAAGAATCGGCCATTCGTTTGCATTTGCCTTTGGAAGCGGCCGGAAATAGACGCAGTAATATGGACGGAACTTCAGCGTGCGACGATCGCTCGCAGGAGCCGCTGTTGCTTGCTCAGGCCCTTCAACGAATGGCGTCGGGCCGAGGGATTTCGACTCCGAAACGTCGGGCGGGATTTGCGAAGCCGGCGCTGGCAATCGCGCTGAGCGGAGTTTTCGTCGCTGCAGTGTTGTTTCTGGCTCCGGATTTTCTCGATCGGTTTGCGGCAGCGTCGGCAGCAGGGCAGGGGGGCGGCGGTGCTTCGGCTGAGACCGCCGATGGCCAGCAGCTGGTTGCAGAGTCGGCCCGGCGACTGCTGGCGGAGTCGTCCATCAAAGCGAACATTCGCTTTAAAACGACCGCCTTCGATCATGAGGTGATCGGCATTGGCAGCTATCTGCAGTTGGGCGACGGCCCGGAAAAGCTGCTGCGGCTGGAGATGAAGTCTCAGGTTGGGGATCAAACGGCGACGCTGCAGGAGATTTGCAGCGAAGATGAATATTGGGTCCGCCGTGATGTGCCGCAGCTTTCGACCACAGTAGGCCGCGCGAGCCTCCGGCCGATTCGCCAGGCGATCGGACGCATGGCGAAGGACCCACATGTGGATCCGATTCAGACCTGGATCATTCTTGGTGGCTTGCCGCGGATGATGGAGGAACTGCATCGCAGCTTCGTCTTCGGTCCAGCGACCGCTAGCGAAGTGGAATTCACCGCGGCGAATGGACGCGACATTGAGCGGATGCCGGTTTGGATCGTCGAAGGGGAATGGAAAAAGGAGCGGCTCGACTTTCTGACCAGCAACAAGACACCGGAAGATCTGTCGAAGCTGCCTCAGCAACTGCCGACGCGGGTTCAGCTGATTTTGGGGCGCGTCGATCACTCGTTTCCGCTGTTCCCATATCGCATCAGCTATTTGCGGCCTCGCGGAGGGGCGAGCGGAGCAGGGGAGGGAAGCGCTTCGGAGAAGAACAATCTGGAGCCGCTCTGCACGCTGGAGTTTTATGGCGTGTATCACACCAGCGACATCGACCCGCGTGAGTTTGCCTACGACCCCGGCGATCAAGAAGTCGCCGACCTGACACAGCTGTACATGATGCGGCTGGGGTTAGTGGGTAAGTAAGCTAGAGGCTCCAAGAGGCGAAGGGCAAAGAGGCCAAGGGAAACACAGTTTCGACCGGTACTCCCTTCGCCCCTTTGCCTCTTAACTCCTTTGCCCCTCCAAGTGAAACACACTATTGAGCGTCCTCAGCTCCGCCTCACCTCCGCGGTAGGTAACCACGTTAATGCCGCAGTTGTCTTGGGCCAAGTCGCGGCAGCGGGCCAGCGGTAGGCGCAGCAGCCCGGCGAGGTAGGCTCGGTTGGCGACGCTGTGGCAGACGACGGCGATGCGCTTGCCGACATTCTCTTGCAGCAGGCCCGTTAGGATCGGCGAGACGCGCTGCTGCACTTGCAACATGTTCTCGCCGCCGGCATAGCCATACGTGCCGCAGTCTTCGAGGAACTGAGCGTAGGCCTGAGCGTCGTCGCGCTGGATCTCTTCCCAGCTGCAGTTCTCCCAGCGGCCGACATCGACTTCGACAAGCTGTTCGACGGCTTCGACGCTCAGCTCTTGCGGCCGAGCGATTGCGTCCGCAGTCTCCCAGGCTCGCTTTAGCGGACTGCTGTAGATGCGATCGAGCCGGCAATTGCGCAGGAAAGTTGCCGTAGCTTCGGCTTGCCTTCGTCCGTCGGCTGAGAGCCCGAAGTTGATGCCGCGTCCCTGGAGCCGGGGCGGCTTCGCCGTGTTGCAGTCGGTGGCGCCGTGGCGGATGAGGAGCAGGAGTGTTGAGTCAGGCGAGGGAAGCGTAAGCACAGGGCAGGGGTGTGGGTGTGGGGAGAAGAGGGGCGAAGAGGCGAAGGGGGCGAGTCTCGGGGTCGGGAGTCGTCGCAGCGTTTCGCCGAGCTACGCGGGAAGTGACTATTCGCGAGGACTCCCGACCCCTTGCGCGTTCCAATCAGTATGACGCCGCGGTGCGATTTGACGTAGAAGGGGTCGGGAGTCCTCGCGGATGAACCGAGCCAAGTAGCTTGCCTGGTCGCCGCGACGACTCCCGACCCTAAACACATCGCTTCCTCCCTTTTCCTCTTTGCCTCTTCGCCCCTCGCACGCCCGCCCACTGGCCGTGCAGTGCAGTCCGATTTAGAGTAGCGGAGTTATCACTCCCTCCTAACCACGCTCCGAACTTGAAGCGCATCTACCCTTCGTTTGCTGTCCTGGCGGTCGTATTGCTCGTCGCCAACTTTGTTGCAGGACTTTGGATTGGCGACTTCAACGCCGTCGCGGCGCGGAAGCGTGAATCGCTCAATGAGCTGGCCAAGGTGAAGCGGCGGATCAACGCTGAGCCGGCGGTCGTTGAGGCGGCCGAAGCAGAGGCTCGCGAAGCCGACCAGCAACTCGCCACGCCGCGTCGGCGGATGACGATTCACATGCTACTAGGCAGTACGGCAACACTCGTCGTCGTTCTGGTTAACAGCGTGGCGATTACCTACTTCATCGGCACCAGCCGTTGGTGTCGCGAAGTGGTCGAAGCGTATGGGCTGCAGATGACTCTCGCCGAGCGAATGGCAGCGCTCAAACGACGCACGTTCCGTTGGGCGCTGCTCGGCATCCTGACGATGCTGCTCGTGATCGGCCTGGGCGCCGCAGCCGACCCGAGCGGGTCGAACTTCGAGAACTCGGCGAAGCTTGTCACACCGCACTACATGGCCGCCATGGCCTCGATCGTCGTCGTCGCGTTTGCCTTTTGGATGCAGTGGCTGGTGATCCAGGAAAACTTTGTCGTGCTCGACGAAGTGATGAGTGGCGTGCGACAAGCTCGCGCGGAACGTGGTCTGCCGACCGAAGCTGGCTCACCTACCTAGCTAGTCCGTGATCTGAAAGTCGTCTTCATGCGCGCTGTGGTGCAACGTGTCAGCCGATCGCAAGTCACGGTCGCCGGCGAATTGGTCGGCAGCATCGGCAAGGGAATGCTCGTGCTGCTCGGCGTCGAACAGGACGACACCGAGCAGGACGGCCACGCACTGGGGGACAAGCTCATCGGCCTGCGGATCTTCGACGATGCCGAAGGGAAGATGAATCTCTCGCTGACGGACATCGGCGGCGAGATGCTCGTGGTTAGCCAGTTCACGCTACTGGGCGATTGCCGCAAAGGACGTCGGCCGAGTTTTGGCGCCGCGGCGGCGCCGGAGAAGGCAAACGAACTGTACGAAGCGTTCGTCGCGGCGGTAGCAGTGCAGGGGATCCGAGTCGCCACCGGAAGGTTTCGGGCGATGATGGATGTGGAACTGGTGAATGACGGCCCCGTGACGCTGCTGCTCGACAGCCGCAAACGGTTTTGATCAACGCTGAATCGGATCGTCGGGCTGTTGCGGCGTTTGCACGCCGGCCATGTCGAGCGCCTGGTCGACCACTTGCTGCGCCGTCTGATTGCCGAAGTGCGGCTGATGGCCGAACTGCGACATCAGCATCGGATCGCCAACGGCGAGTCCCGTCACGATGATCAGCTTGGCATAGGTCGACAGATTGGCCCAGCTGTCCTTGCCCCACAGCTTCATCGCGGTGCCCGACGACTTCTTGATATTCAGCCGACCCGTGCGAACGCTCACGGACCAAATTTCGTCGAGAATCAGATGCGAGAGGAAACCAAGCATCACGCCGCCGGCTTTGAAGATGCGGAGAGTCAGGTCATCGCCCGAGACGAGCAGGAATGCGATCAGACCGCAGGTCAGGCACGCCGGAATGCTGTGCCACATGCCGCGGTGCACCGTATAACGTTTGAAAATATTGACCAGACCAAAGCGAATGGCCACATAGATGAGCGCCGCGGCGACTACGATCATCTCGCGCGACATGCCCCAGCTTTGAAACCGCTCGAGCATCAACATCGGGATGACAGCTGCAGCGAAGCAGGACATTTCTCGCACCGGCGTGCCGCTGTCGCTATCGAGGTCGGGCAACATGCCGCTGACGCTGCAAAGTCCCCCTGCCAGTACGCAGGTTTCGATCGGCAGCTCTGGGTAAGACGACTTCAGGTAGAAGTATCCACCCACGCCGTAACCGATTCCGAGCACCGTGCTGGTGGTGATGTGCGCCTTGAAGCCCGCCATGAGGTCTCGTCCTTGAGATGCCGGCATTTGGTCGAACGATTCGCGGCGAACTTTACCTGGGCGGAGCTTGTCTACCAAGAGCATTCCACTGGCAGCAGGTGCGTGATAGCACACATGGACAAAAACCCGTCTCGCTCCCCTTCACTGCACTGCTCTTCGCCGCGTGCGGACTGGCTGCTATGCTCCGCCGCCTGTCTTTATGCGCGGACGCTGCCGCGGCTTTGGCTTTGCAAGATTGAGAAGTCGAGGCGCTTGTTGAACCTTGAGTATTCACCGGGAGCCGTGGTCCATGCAGGGCTATGACCTGTTCATGATTGTGGTGCTCGTCGGAGCGATTGTCTGGGGCGCCTGGAAAGGCCTCGCCTGGCAAGTCGCTTCGATTGCCTCGCTTGGGGTCAGCTACTTTGTGTCGCTGAACTTCCGCGGCCAACTTGCGCAGTTCATCACGGCGACTCCGCCTTGGAATGTCTTCCTGGCGATGCTCATCCTGTTCCTTGGAACGTCGCTCGTTGTGTGGGTCGGCTTCAACTTCGTTTCGGAGCTGATTGAGAAGGTCAAACTCAAGTCGTTCGACCGCCAGGTCGGCGCGCTGTTTGGCTTTGCCAAGGGCGTGCTGCTGTGCGTGCTGATTACTTTGTTCGCCGTGACGCTGATGAACGATTCGCAGCGCCAAGCCATCTGCACGTCGCGATCCGGCTACTACATCGCTGTGCTGCTGGACCGGGCCGACGGCATCATGCCGCGCGAGATCCATCAGGTGCTCGATCCCTACATGCAACGGCTCGACGATGCTGTCGATCAGCCGCCGCAGTACCGGGCCGATCAACCGCTGATTCCGAATCCTTTCGGCGGCAATGGCGGCAGCAGCGTCACCGAGATGCCGAAACTGCAGGACTGGCTTCCTGGCAACTGGGGTGCGAGCGGTCAGGCCGGATCATCCGGGAGCCAGACGCCTGGTTTTCAGCCGCCGAGTTTTGGGCCGCCCAGCTTCCAGCCCCCGAGCTATCAACCGCCTGCTTATCAGCCCGGAACGAGTGGCGGACGGGCGACAATCCGAGCCGTGCCGTACGATCCCGGACGCCGAGCTGACCGGACGCCGACGCAGTACTGACCCCGGATCCAGGCAGGCGATGTTCATCTCGCTTGAGTGCCAGAGAGATTGAACCTTGGGTCGGGTCGCGCCGGATTGGAGGGTCGATTGGCGGGTGGCTGCGAGGTCGGTTATGAGACCAAAGTCGGGGTCCAAAAGTGATCCAAGATGAGGCAACGGAGACAGGCTGGAGACGGTTCGGCGGTTGGTTTGAAAGACGATTTCGAAGCGCATCCAAGGCGCCACGAAAGGACGCTCAGAGACCAAATGGGCAGGGGGGGCCCAAAGTCTTTTTTTAGACCGAACCGTGTCCGTTTTGCGCCGGCGAGGCAGCGCCGCGGCGAACATTTGGGACGCTTCGCGGCACGGATTCTGAGCACGTGGGACAGCGTGCGATGCACACGACGAGCGTCGCCGAACCACGACGTCCGCCTTTCAGGCCGGGGAGTGCGGATCTGCATAAATCCGCGGGAAAATCGAGCCCGCTACCGAACATAACAAACATTTAAAAACGTGGTACAATCTCCATAACGAAAACCGGCATAACTCCCGGAAATCAAACCGGGCATCACAACCGCTAATACTTTCTTCCTCTCTCCCGTCCTCCTT
>Ga0164290_1000200_pt1 | contig 225324 bp, 207 predicted proteins | sample Micstemetagenome_FD_108782 | JGI IMG/M metagenome (GOLD analysis project Ga0164290, IMG submission 108782) | Contaminated culture microbial community from soil near Moab, Utah, USA - Microcoleus steenstrupii SON62 (Illumina Assembly) | ecosystem: Environmental > Terrestrial > Soil > Soil crust... | reverse complement strand
GCGGGTTGCGCGGCGGCGGCTCGCGAAGATCATCTTCACGGGGCTCAACGCGCGCGCGCCGCTGCTCCTCCCGCCCGGGCCGATGCCGGCGCACGTCGCGCCCGTCGCGCCCGCCGCGCCCGCCGCGACCGCCGCGCCCGCCGCGCCCGCCGCTCCAGCCGCTCCAGCCGCCGGTCTCTGACCCGAAGTCCGACGAGCCGCCTCACGCGGAGACGCTGACGAGCGCGCGCACGACGGCGCTGCGCGCGCGCACGGCGCGACGTGAACAATCCGCGCCTTCCGACCTCCGCTCGCGTGGCACGTCGCCTGCCTCGAGGCGTCCAAGCCATGCTCGCACTCGCCCGCGTCGCGCGCCGTGTCGTCGTTGTGTCGTCGAGCATCGCCCTCGCCGGCTGCATCGCCGCGCCACCGGAGGACGAGCCGTCCGAGGACCTCGCCGACATCGGCGTGGCGCAATCAGCGGTTCAGACGCAAGGCCTCAACAAGCACTTCGCGGTCGTGCAGGACGAGTCGCGAGCGGCCAAAGCGACCGGAGCGCTGGAGGTGCCGCTCCGAGGCTCCGACGGTCAGCCGGCACGTATCCTCTCGAGCACCGGACCGCTCGGGCTGCCCGTATGGCTGCCCGTACGCGGCACCTGCGGTGTGACGTTCATCTCCCCCCACTACGCCATCACGGCCGCGCACTGCGTCGAGCAGCAGAACGTGCCCGATCCGGCGAACGACGTTCTGACCGTTCGTCACTACGACGTGAGCCGCGCGAACGTGCTCGGCCTCGCGGCCGCCGCCCTAATCAAGGGTACGTACCCGAATTACGAGCCGCTCTCGACGCCGATGAACGAGGTGCCCGGTTACAGCTCGACAGCCGTATCGTGCAAGCTCGTCTCGCGCTGCGCGGCGAGCGGCGTTCGATCACCCGCGTACAACTGCGACGTGAGCGGCGACGTGGCGATGCTCTACTGCAGCAATCGCGCAGCGAGCGCGTCGTGGCTGCCCGTCGCGAGCTCCGACCCGGGCAGCGGCCCAGTGGAGATGTACTGGTTCCACGAGCTGCTCGCGCCGATCCCTCTGAGCACGCCGGCGCCGGGCTCGTCGGTCGCCGACTTCGACCGCTACCAGCACTACACCGTGCTCGGCACCGGCTCCGACCTGCTCGCGACGCGAAAGAACAATTGGCACTACATCGCGGCCCGTACGAACGCGCTCTTGCCGCTGAAGTCGATCCCGTGGTCGAACGGGGCGCCGCGCATGCGTCTCGGCGGCACCCGAACGAATCTCTTCGGGTGTCACGGTACGTCCGGGTCGGGTGTGCTCCAGCGAAATGCCTCCGGCAACCTCGAGCTGCTCGGCCCTGTCGCGCGCGGTGCCGACTGGGCGCTCACGCGCCTCTGCAACGACCCGGATACGTTCAAACCCGAAGACGTCGGCCTCACCTACACGCCGAACTCCGCCACGCGGCAGCTCGAGTCGAAATACGGTCGCATGCTGCTCCTCGACCGGAGCTCGATCCTCGCTCCCGCGCCCACGGTGGTGAACGCGAGCCGGTGAACGTCACCTGCCACGCGCACGCGACGCCACGCGCGCGCGTAGACGACGCCTCGTGAGCTCCCGTAGGCTCGCGCGCCGCCCATGTCACTCGCCCTCTACGGTCACCTCTTCTCTTCGTACACGCAGAAAGTGCTCATGGCGCTGTACGAGAACGGCACGCCCTTCGAGCTGCGAGAGCTCGGTGCGGACGCCCCCGAGCACACCGCCGAGTGGCTCGCGCGCTGGCCCATCGGCAAATTCCCGCTGCTCGTCGACGGCGACCGGACCGTGGTGGAGACGAGCATCATCATCGAGTATCTCGGGCTCGTGCACCCTGGGCCCGTTCGACTCGTGCCGGCGGATCCGCTCGCTGCGCTCGACGTGCGGTTTCTCGACCGCTTCTTCGACTCGCACGTGATGAGCCCGATGCAGCACGCCGTGAACGGCGCGCTCACCGGCGACCCGGTGAAACGCGCCGACGGCATGGAGTTCGCGAAAGAGAAGCTCGAACGAGCCTACGGCTGGCTCGAAGGTCACCTTGCCGGCAAGACGTGGGCGGCGGGAGCGGAGCTCACGCTCGCCGACTGCGCCGCGGCGCCCGCGCTGTTCTACGCGGACTGGACGCATCCCATCGCGGAGACGTACCCGCTCCTCCGCGCCTACCGCGCACGTTTGCTCGCGCGTCCGTCGTTCGCGCGCGCCGTCGACGACGGGCGCAAGTTCCGCCATCTCTTCCCGCTCGGCGCACCGAACCGCGACTGACGGAGACGAGAAACCGCCACGCCGCACGACGTGCTCGCGTTCGCAGAGACAGCTCGAGTGCGCGCGCGATGCGAAGTCGTCGTTTTGCGTCTTGCCGCTCGCGCCGTATTCGGCGTTCGCGCTCGCGGCGTCATCGACCGCGAGGATCCGGCGCGAGGGCGTTGACTTCGACTTTCATTATCGGCACGGTGCCGCATGCGCCGAGCTGCGTTCGGCCGGGAGACTACGTTGTTCGCCCCGAAGCTCCCCGTCGGCTCCTCCACGCGGCAACGGCACGCGTCGCTTCGCGCCATGGTGATCGCCTCGGGCGTGCTGGTCACCGTCGCGCCGCGGTCCGCGCTCGCCGACGAGCCCTCCGGCGTGAAACCTTCATCGCTCGACGAGACCTCCAGCGAAGCGCCGCCGCCTTCCTCCGCGGCGCCCTCGGAATCGAACCTCGCCCCTCCGTCCGAGCCAGAGACGACGGCTCCGGCCCCTCCGCTCGCCACGCCCCAGACGGAGAACGTCACCGTGCGGCGCGCGCTCACGGTCGCTGAGCAGAGGCAGCAATCGGCGGAGGCCGTCAACGTCGTCGACCTCAGGCGTGCGCGACGTGAGAACGCCGACCTCGGTGAGGTGATGGCGCGCTCGCAAGGCGTCGCCGTTCGCCGCGCAGGAGGGCTCGGCAGCGGCACTCGCTTCTCGTTGAACGGACTCTACGACGACCAGATCCGATTCTTCCTCGACGGCGTGCCGCTCGACCTCGCCGGCTACCCGAACGGCATCTCGAACGTACCGGTGAACCTCGTCGACCGCGTGGAAGTGTACCGCGGCGTCGTTCCGGTCCGCCTCGGAGCAGACGCGCTCGGGGGAGCAGTGAACCTCGTGACCGACGAGCGCTACGACGCGCGCGCTGCCGCGTCGTACCAGGTCGGTTCCTTCGGCACGCGACGACTCACCTTCGACGGACGGTACCGCCACGACGCGACCGGCTTCGTGCTCGGCGCGAGCACGTTCTACGACGTCGCGCAGAACGACTACCGCATCGACGTGGAGGTACCCGACGCGCGCGGACGTCTCGCGCCGGCAACGGTGCGCCGCTTCCACGACGGCTACTTCGCGTTCGGCGGGTCGGTCGAGGCCGGCTTCGTCGAGCGACCTTGGGCGCGGCGACTCCTCGTGCGCGGCTTCGCCTCGACCTTCGACAAAGAGCTCCAGCACAACGTCGTCATGACGGTGCCTTACGGCGAAGTCCGGTACGGCGGCTCGGTCGCCGGTGCGACGGCGCGCTACGAGCAGCCGCTTCGCGACGACGTCGATCTCGAGCTCCTCGCGAGCTACGCACGTCGGTGGATCGAGTTCGAGGACCAAGCCACGTCCGTCTACGACTGGTTCGGCCGCGCCATTCGCGCGCGTCGCGTGGGCGGTGAGATCGACGGGACGCCGCGTGACCAGCTGACCGTGCAGGACAGCCTCTTCGCGCGCGGCACGCTCACGTGGCGCTTCGTGCGTGGCCACGCGCTTCGCCTCGCCGTGTCTCCGACCTACACCAGCCGCACCGGCGACGAGCGCATCCAGGCCGATCCGAGCGCGCGTGACCCGCTCACCGCGCGAAAAACGCTCCTCACCGTCGTCACCGGGCTCGAGCACGAGCTCACGGTTCCCGTCGGAGACATCGACGACGCGTTCCAGAACATCGCGTTCGTGAAGGACTACGTCTACGACGCGCGGACGGAGGAGCCACTCCCAGGCAACGTCTTTCGGCCGCTCGAACAGAGCTCGCACGCGCTCGGAGTCGGCGACAGCCTTCGCTACCGATTCACCACCTGGCTGCTCGCGAAGGCGTCCTACGAGTACGCGCGGCGGCTCCCGCGGCCCGATGAGGTCTTCGGCGACGGCATCCTCGTCTCGCCGAACCTGCGGCTCGAGCCGGAGGTGAGCCACAACGCCAACGTGGGGCCGCGCCTCGAGCTCCGGAAGACGCGCATCGGCGATCTCACGGTCGACGTGAACGCGTTTCTCCGCGACAGCGATCGGCTCGTCGTGCTCCTCGGCAGCGACCGTTTCTTCTCGTACCAGAACGTCTATCGCGCGCGCGCGCTCGGCGTGGAGAACGCCGTCGCGTGGGCGCTCCCGAAGCGCGTCTTCAGCGCCGACGCGACGCTCACGTACCAGGATGTCCGGAACGTCTCGAGCGAGGGCACCTTCGGCGACTTCGAGGGCGATCGCATCCCGAACCGCCCGTGGCTCTTCGCGAGCTGGAGCGCTCGCTTCCGGCTGCCCGGGCTCACCGGACCGAGCGACGCGCTCGAGCCGTTCTACGTCGGCCGGTACACCCATGCCTTCTTCCGCGGCTGGGAGAGCCAAGGCCTTCGCGAATTCAAGCAGGTCGTCGACGCGCAGCTCACGCACGGCGTCGGGCTCGCGTGGACCGTCACGCGCGAGCTGGCGCGCATCTCCTCCGTTTTCGAGGTCCAGAACGTCACCGATGCCCGCGTCTACGACTTCTTCGGCGTCCAGCGGCCAGGTCGCGCCGTCTTCCTCAAGGTCACGGGGGAGCTCTGACCGAAGCCGGCCGGAGCAGCGCGGCCACCAAGAAGCTCGCGGCGCCGAGCCCGATCAACACCGCTTCGGCGATGAGCTCGTCGGTGCCGAGCTTTCCGCCGCGCGCGATGACGCCCGCGGCGGCCGCGAGGACGTAGAGCGCGCCGGCGAGAAACGCGAGCCGTTTCGCGGTGACGCGATCCGAGGCACGCATTCCGAACGCGGCGACCGTCGCGAAGAGCCACGCGCAGAGGAGCACGCCGATCTCGACGTCGCTACGGCGCGAGAGGCTCGCCGGGAGCAGGCGGGTTCCCACGACCGCGGCGGCGCTGCCGACGACGAGACCGAGCGTCGGACCGATGGTGAGCCGCGCGAGCAGACGGTACGCGCGCCCTTCCCGCGCTTTCGGCCGCCGCTCGAGGAACACGACGTTGCCGGTCACGATGACCGCGCACACGCCGAGCGCGAGCAGCGCGTAGAGCACCTTCGTGAGGAGCCCGCCGAAGCGCGCGAAGTGCAGGTCGAAGAGCGTCCGCTCGAATCCCGCGAGCGGCCGCTTGGCACGCGCATCCACCGCAAGCACGCCTCCGTCGCGCGCGCGCATGATCACACTCGGGGGCTCCTCGAAGTCGCGCGTTGGCTCGAAGAAGATGCCGACATGCGCGTCGGCGTCGCCGTACGCGGGTAGGTCGACGAAGCGCACGTCGCGCGCGGCGCGCGGAAGCGCCTGCCTGCCGGCAGCGACGAGCGTGTTCAGCGGAAGCCGCGCGCCGGGCCTTCCACTCGGCTCGGGAAACGCTGGCCCCTCCGCGCGGGCTCGCTCGACGGCGCGGGCGTCGCCTCGGAAAGCGACGTGCTGGACCCCTTGTTGCGTCAGGCCGAAGAGGCAGAGGACGGCGCCCGACCAGCCGAACAGCGCGGCGAACGGCGTACCGAACACGCCGAGGACCTTGTGCCCGTCCGATGCCGCAAAGCGGAGGCGGAGCGCAGGGCGGAACTGCCAGAGCTGGCGCCGGAGGTCCTTCAGGTGAATGACGACGCCCGTCACGACGGCGACGAGGAGGCCGACGGCGAGGACGCCCGACGCCTCGAGCCCACCCGGGAGGCGCTCGAAGAAGTGGAGGCGGTAGAGCTCCTCGGCGAGTCCGCTGCGCGGAACCGCGAGGCTGCTGCCGTCGGGCTCGGCCCAGAACGTCGTCGGCTCGGCCTCGTGCGGATCGATCACCGTCACGAAGACGGCGCGCGCCATGCCCTCGCGTCGCAGGAAGACGCGCGCGCCGAACGGAACGTGCCCTCCGGCCTCGAGCCGCCGCGTAATCGCGTCGAAGTCGGCTTCACGCTCCGAGGAGGAGAGCGCGGCAGGATCGGCCCACGTTTCGAGCTCTCCGCGAAACAGCGCGAAGATCCCGCAGAAGAAGATTTGGAAGAGGAACACGCTCGCGACGACCCCCGCCCACGCGTGAACGTCCCATTGGATGGCGAACGTTCGCGGCCGAAGCTTCATCGAGGGACACCGAGCAAAGCGAGGAGCCCTGGCACGACGAGCACGCCCACGAGAGCCCACGCGCGGATTCCCGACTGCGCGAGCGGGAGCACGCACGCGAACACGACCCAGAGCGGCACGAAGAGATGGAGGCCGAGACGGTAGGCGAATGCCGGCTCGACGCCGAGCCGCGGCGCGAACGCGATCGAGAGCGCGCACACGACGAATGCCGCGAGCGGCGCACCGATCACGCTGGCGCCGATACGGGCGACGTCGATGCGCGCGATGCGCGGCTCGGCGGGCGTCACGTGCACCCGCCGAAGTGGCCGAACAAGGCGAGGCACGTACCCGCCGCTGCGAGCGCCCAGGCGAATCGGCGCGCGAACCTCGGGCGCGGCGAAAGGAGCAGCACGAGGACGGACGCGGCGGTCATCGCGAGGACGACCGCGAGAGCCCCGCCCGCGAGAGGTCCGTGAGCGGTGACGGCGACGGCAATCGAGACGACGCCCGACACGGATCCCGCAACGTGACCGACGCGGTCGCCTCCGGCCGCGAAGGCGACGGCCGCGAAGGTGAAGATCGAAGCGAGGAGATCCTGCATGCTTGATGGCTTGCCCGCGGCGCGCGCTCGGGTGGCGAGCGCCTCCGTTTCCGCTTGCCACGTCGACACGGTTGTGGAAAGTGAAAATCACTTTCACTAAGCAACAAGGAGGACATTCGTGACGCGACGAAGCATCTCATGGTGGCTGGCAGTAGGGTCGACGGCGGCGCTGGCGCTCGTGGCTTGCTCGGACGAGGCGTCGTCGGGAGCGACCCCGGAGACGACGCCGGGCGGGCCGTCGGGCGACGCCGGTGCCCCGCTCTACGCCGTCCAGTACAGCGTGCCGAACACGAGCGACGGCTTCGACGCGTACGTGAACCTCGTCTCCTCGATCGATACGGGCACGCTCGACCGCGCCCGCGGCATCGAGCTGACCGGCGGCGGCTTCCTCTCGGGAACGCCGTCGATGCCGTCGAGCATCTTCGCTGCGAGCGCGGAGAATCCGACCGTCACCCGCTACGACATCGCTGCGGACGGCGTCACGCTCACGAAGGGGCCGACGCTCAGCTTCGCGGGACAGGGGCTCACCGAGGCGCCGCGCTACCAGGCGAACATGATCTTCGCGTCGCCGCAGAAGGCGTATGCGTTCGACGTTCGGAGCGCGCAGGTCATCGTGTGGAACCCGACCGAGATGACCATCACGCGCGTGATCCCGGTCGAAGGTCTGACGCGCACCGGCTTCAACACGCTGGACTCGTTCGGCTCGGTCGTTCGTGACGGGGTCGCGGCGATCCCGACGAGCTGGTCGAACTTCGCGGCCGCGCAGGCAAGCAGCGAGTCCGCGGTCACGCTCATCGACACGCGCACCGACACGGTCACGGTTCAGACGCTGACCGATTGCGGAGGGCTTCGCGCCGCGTACCTCACCGCGGGCGGCGACGTGGTCGTCTCCGGCTCGTCCGGCGCGCACGTGACGCTCCACCGCGTGCGCTCGAGCCCGGCAACGGAGCCGTGCGTGCTGCGGCTCGGCCCTGGTCCCCTCGATTTCCGGAGCGCCGTCCGCGCGAAGTCGTCGAGCCTCGCCGGTGGGCGCGTGGTCGCGGACGTCACGCCCGCAGGCGATCAGCTCGTCTTCCAAGCCTTCGACGAGAGCCTCTTCCCCGTCACGGCCACGACGACCTCCGGCGACATCTTCGGCGCTCCCGCGTGGCCGTTCGCGAAGGCGCCGCAGTCGGCGGTCGGAGCCTCGGCCGAGTACACCGCCATCCCCGGGCTCCCCGTGGGTCGGATCTCGTCGCTCCGCATCCTCGTGGACAAGCGCACCTTCATCCAGGTCTCGCAGGCCGACGGCCGTTCGCAGCTCTACGACGTCACCGATCCCGCCGCCCCGCGCGCAGCGCTCACCTCGCCCGGACTGTTCGATCACATCGTCCGCCTGCGCTGACGAAGGCCGCGCGGAGGCAGCGACGGCCCGCACGACAGGCGCCCTCGAGAGAGGCGCCCGCTCGAGACGTCCGCCGACCGAGCGCGCGAACGCCGACCCACGGCCACGCGGCTGCCGCGTGGGGGAGCTCGAGGGGGGCAGCGCAGCTCCCCCCTCGAACGAAAACTAGCGTCCCCAAGGGGATTCGAACCCCTGTTAGCGGCGTGAAAAGCCGCGGTCCTGGGCCTCTAGACGATGGGGACGAGGCGCTCCGTTACCTATCGTCCTCCCGGGCCGCTGTAAAGATCCCTTGTACTTAGGAACGCGCGATCGCGCCCGCCCCCGCGGCCAGCCCCCGCCCCCGCGGCCCGCGCTCGCCCCCGCCGCCGCCCCGCCGCCGCCGCCCCGCCCCCGCCGCGCCACGTCACCCGCCCGTGGACCTTGTCGCCGCCGCGGAGGCGCGCGAGATTCGTGGGTCATGCGGTCGATCGTGTTTGCTGGGGTCGGGGCGCTTCTCGTCGCGTGCTGCATTCCTGCATGTTCCTCGGGCGATCCTGCGTCTTCGCCCGGCTATCGCACGAGCGGCGGAGACGGCGGCACCGGCGGGGAAGCCGACGGCGGCCCCGCCGCCACGCCGGACGCCGCCAGCTCACCCGACGGGGCCGTGCCGCCCGACGCGCCCGCAGGGCCGAGCTGCACGAACAAGAAGAAGGATGGCAGCGAAACGGACGTCGACTGCGGCGGCTCCTGCCCCGAGCGCTGCAAGCTGCTCGCGGCATGCGCGGTCGCGGCCGACTGCGTGCCCGGCGCGGTTTGCGTGAAGGGCACGTGCTCGGCGCCTTCGGCGACCGACGGCATGAAGAACGGCACCGAGACGGACGTGGACTGCGGCGGCAACGAAGCGCCCGCATGCGACGTCGGCAAGGCTTGCCTCATCGGTGCAGACTGCAAGGAAAAGGTCTGCGACGGCGCGACGTGCGCCGCGCCGCTGCCCACCGACGGCGTGAAGAACGCCACGGAGACCGACGTCGACTGCGGAGGCGGCGCACCCGCGCCCGCGTGCGCGAACGGCCTCGCGTGCAACGCCGCGGCAGATTGCACGAGCCTCGTCTGCACCGGGAACGTCTGCCAGGCCCCGCTGCCCACGGACGGCGTGAAGAACGCGAACGAGACGGACATCGACTGCGGAGGCGGCGCGCCCGCCCCCGCATGCGTTGCAGGAAAGGCGTGCCTCGACGGCGCGCAGGACTGCACGAGCTTCGTTTGCACCGGCAACGTGTGCCAGCCGCCGACCGGCACCGACGGCGTGAAGAACGGCGACGAGTCGGACGTCGACTGCGGCGGCGTCACGACGGGCGCGCCTCGCTGCGCCGCAGGAAGCGTTTGCAATGCGCATGCAGACTGCGCGAGCGACGGCTGCGCGTTCGACGGACGCTGCGCGATCGAGCGGAGCTGCACGCGTCAGCTCGGGGGCGCGACGTGTGGCGTCGGCGAGGTCGGTCAGGCCGGTGCAGCGCACGAGAGCTGCTGCGCGCAGGCGCCGATGACGAACCTCGCCGCGCGCATCGACAAGTACCACGTCACCGCCGGCCGCATGCGCGCGTTCATCGAGCGCGTCGGCGGCAACGTGCGCGCGTTCGCGAAGACCACCCCGGGCTGGAACGCCGCGTGGGATCCGTACGTGCCGTCCACCGTCGCCGAGGCGAACGCGATGCTCGGCTCGTATTGGAACAACGCTCCGAACGACGCAGACGTCGCGACGAACGCGTGGTCGAAGCGCTCCTGCCAGCCGAACTTCTTCGGGGGGCACACGTACTTCACGGGCGACGACCCGGACTTCACCGCGAGCCAGCTCGATCCGAAGGCGCTCAATTGCGTCGGCTGGCACATCGCCAAGGCGTTCTGCGCGTGGGACCACGGCCGCCTCGCGACGCGCGCGGAGCTCGTGAACGCGTTCCGCAACGCGGGCACGACGACGTACCCGTGGAACTGGCAGGACAACTCACCGTTCGATCCCACCGTGCAGGACTCGCGGCTGAACCACGAGTTCATCTACGGCTACCCCGGCGTGCCTCGCCGCGTCGGTCAGACCGTTCAGAACATCTCGTGGTTCATCTCGCCGCCTGGACGGTTCCCCGCCGGCGCGAACGCGAACGGCGTCGACATCGCCGGCAACCTCCTCCACTGGTCGAACGACAGCGAATACAACTTCGTCTGGACGTTCTCGTGGGAACGCCACGGCGCGAGCCTCTCCAGCCAGAACTGGAAGAACGCGTGGCCGGGCGAACCGAACGGCTACTACGCCATCGGTTTCCGCTGCGCGCACGACTGACGCATCCGAGCCCATCCGGCGCGCGCCCACGCCTCCCCGCGCCGCGCGCCGCTCCTCAGTTGAGGAGTGACGACGAGACCGGGGCGTCGTCCATTTCGCTCACCGCGTCGACCGTCGCCGCACGCACGTGCTCACCGGCGATTGCCACCACGCGGAAGTGCCCGATGCCGAGCGGGCCATCCAGCCACAGCCGCACGGCAACACGCGTCGGCGCATCGACGTTCGACGCGTTGAGAATGCGGGCGAGCACGTCCTTCGTGACCATGAGGGACACGACGAGCTCTTCGCCCCGGTGATTCGCGGCGAGGATCATCCGCTCGGCTTCGGTCTTCGCGGTGGCGCCTTCCCCGAGCTCCGCCGCGAGGTCCGAGGCGATGAGCGCCATTCCGAGCTCGCTCGCACCGTCGAAGCTCGCGAACACGAACTCACCCGGGTCGCGTCCGTCGCGCAAGAGGTCGCCGACCGCTTCCGGCAGGCTGGTCAGGGCATGATCGAACAGCTGATCGGCATCCATGGCGTTCTCCAGCCGCCCATGGGAGCAAGCGGTGCGCCACGCGCGAGCCCGAGAACGCCGGTGCCGCAGTCGTTCCCGCGGCGCGCCGCGAAACCCGCGAATCAGCGCGTTGCCGTGGTCATCGGGGACGCGGCAGGATGCGACGCGTAGTGCGCGATGATGAGCACGGTCGCGACGCCGAGCGCCACAATCCCGATACCGAGCGACACATCTGCGACGAGCATCCGTGACTTCACGTCGTCGAGAGCCGCCTGCTCGCAGAACGGCGCGCACGTGGAACGGAGCCCATCGAGATCGCTCTTCGAGGTCGCGCCGAAGTACGCGAAGCTGCCCATCGCGAGCGCGCCGACGCCGGCCAGCGTGAGCCCCAGCACCGGAACCCCCCGACTCTCCGCTGCCGGCGGACGCGGCGGCTCGATCTTCGTCGCCGCCGGCGCCTTCGGCCCGTCGTCGAACGTCACGCGAACGAGCCGATTCTTCTCGTTCACGCGGACGACGAGACGCACCGTCGTAGGCTTGTGCCCGGCCGCTTCGACCGTGAAGGTGTGCTCGCCCGGATCGACCGGGATCGCGCTGCCGTCGGTCTTCGACGCGATCACGCGGCCGTCGACTTCGACCTTCACCGCGGCGATGTCCGCGCCCGCGGCGTCTTGCGCGGCGATGACGATGCTCGGCTGGCTGTCGTCGAGCTCGGCGAGCCACTTCGAGCAGTCCTTACGAACGATGCCCGGGCACGTCGGTCGGCTGCACGCACGGAACATCTCACGCGCGTCGAGGTAGCGATTCTTGTCGCGCAGCCGCTGACCTTCCTCCGACGACGAAGGGCAGTCGAGCGCCGGGCCTTCGGCACGCGCGGCCCGCGGCGCAACGACGCCGAAGGCCGCAACGCCGAGCAGCACGGCAGAGAAGAGGCGCGCGCTACTTGAGGCACTCACGCTTGTAGACCTTGTGGTTCTCGGCATCGATGACGAAGGGCGGGTCGCAGTCGGGCTGCGGCGTCGCCGGTGCCGCGGGTCGATGCGGTGCCGGGGGTGCAGGCGGTCGCGACGTCTTCGAGGCCGCGCCGGACTTCACAGGCGGAGGACGAGCCGCGCCGTTGCTCGCCGACGCACTCGTCGACGCGCTCGCCGACGCGGCGACGTCGACCGTGGAAGGCTCCCTACCCGACGACGACGCCTCCGCGACCGCCGCCGACGCCGTCGCCGGCGAGAGCGACGCTGCGGCGACCGATTGCGGCGGCCTTCGCGCGCGAAGGGCGACGTACGCGCTCGCGACCGCGCTCGCCGTCAGCATCGCGGCGACGAGGACGAAGACCGAGCGCCGACGACGCCCAGGCGTGTGCACCTTGGAGTCGTCGACGAATACCGGCGGTGCCGCCGCGACGGTCTGCTCCGTATCGGCGACGATCGGCGCGGACGCCGCTCCTCCCGGCAGCGGGTACGTCTTGCCCTGGCTCGTCGATGCTTCGATGGCCTGGAGCCTCTCGGCGGGTTCGCCGAGCGCGGGCGCCGCGAGCTGCGTGACCCACTCGCCGAGCTCGCTTGCCGGAACCAGACCGCCGCTCCGCTCGAGGAGCGTCGCCATCTCCTTCGCCGTCTCGAACCGGCGCGGCGGCGGCCATGCGAGGCCGCGCAACACGATCTCGTCGAGCGCCGGCGGGATGTCGGGCGCGTACTTGCTCGGCGGCTCGAGGTTCCCGCCGTTCACCGACGTCAGGATCTTCGCTGCGCGTGCCGCGTCGTTGTCACCCTCGACCAGCCTCCGCCCGGCGAGCAGCTCCCACAGCACGACGGCCGCCGCATAGATGTCCGTCTGCCGCGTGACCGCGCCGCCGGAGATCTGCTCCGGTGCCATGTACGCGATCTTGCCCTTCAGCGAGCCGCTGTCGCCCGTCTCCTGCATGCGCCCGCGCGCCTTCGCGACGCCGAAGTCGAGGACGCGCGCTGCGCCGTCGGTGCCCACGAGGATGTTCTGAGGAGACACGTCGCGGTGGACGAGGCCGAGCGGCGTGTTGCTCTCGTCACGCACCTCGTGCGCGGCGTGGAGGCCGTGCAACGCCCCCGCGACGATGGCGAGCGCGAAGCGAACCGGGATGCGCTCGTTGCGCGCGGTATGCGCGCGCCACAGCTTCACGAGCGACTCGCCGGACACGTACTCCATCACGATGAAGACCTCGCCGTCGGTCGCAACGACGTCGATCGTGGGGACGACGTTCGGGTGACGGATGCGCGCGGCGAGGCGCGCTTCGTCGAGGAACATCGTGACGAACTCGGGGTCCGTCGCGAGATGCGGATGGAGACGCTTGATGGCGACGGTACGCGAGAAGCCGACGGGCCCGCTCAGCCGTCCGAAATGAACGGTGGCCATGCCGCCCTTCGCGATCGCGTCGAAGAGCAGGTATCGCCCGAGAGGGCGTCCGATGCCGTGCGCGGTCGCCGCCACGACATCGAGAATACGCGCGTCACTCCCGGTCGAGCACGAAGTTGTCGTACAGGACCTCGCAGCCGCCCGGCGCGCTCGACCCGAGGACGCCGAGGTTCAGCAACGCCGTCTGCCTCATCGGCGCGCTCGGGGCATCGGTGTCGATGCCCTTCTTGCCGTCGACGGTGAGCTCCAAGTGGGCCGTCGCCGCATCTTTTACGAGGATTCGGTACACGACATGCGCCCAGGCGTCGGTCGGAAGCTGCGTTTCCAGCGGGAAGAACGTCGGCGTCCCGCTGATCGAGGATCCGAGCGCGTGCACGCCCGACGACAGGACGACGAGCCCGAACGACGCGCGCGTCGACGGCTCGAGATAGAGGAGCGTCAGCGAGCTCGGACGTGCAGGACAGGCGCCCATGCGCACGTCGACCTCGATGGAGATCCGCGTGAACGGGCCGAGGAAGACTTGGCGGTAGAGGTACGCCCCGACCTCCGCACTGCCTGCCACGCGCATGTGAACGGCGCTCGGCGGAGAGACCGCCGTCGTGCTGTCGACGTTCAGCGTCCCGCTGTCGAGGATCTCGTGATTCCAGCCCGGCACCGGAAGCGCGCCGCTTTCGTGGTCGAAGTGGGAGCAGACGAGGTGCGCGTCGTTGCACGGGCTCGCGGCGTCGGGGCCCGCGTCCGCTGCTTCGGCGGCGGCATCGCTCGCCGGCCGAACACCGACGATGCCGTCGAAGTCGCTCGTCAGGAGACAGCCCGCGACGCCGGCCGTGAAGACCGCGGCAAGGCAAGCTCCGAGGCGCACGCGCATCGCCGACGAGTATCGCACGCGCCAAGGCAGACGCGCAGCGCGAGCTTCCCCCACCGGCGAGGAGCGCCGGCTCAGAACGGGATGCCGAGCCCGAAGCGCAGACCGAGCCGCGTTGCGGGCGAGGACAGGAAGAGGCGCACGCCGGTTTCGTCGTCCCGCGTCGTCCCCACGCCATGCATGTCCATGAAGAACACGCCTTCGACGAAGAGCGAGCCGGCGTCGAACTGGACGCCGGCGTCGACGAGCCACGAAGCGCCGAGCCCCGAGCCCTCTTTGCGCACCGAACGCGTGGTGGACGTCCCCGGCTGCGGCACCTCGAGGTCGGCATCCACCGATCGACCGTACAGACCGAAGCCGGTGCCGAGCACGAAGCGGAACGAGCCGCCCGTCGTGAAGCGCATCGAGGGCGTCGCCTGCCAGTGCGTGATCCCGATCTCGCTCGACTCGTTCGTGAAGAAGGAGGCCTCGCGCGAGCCGAGCGCGTACTTGTCTTGAATGCGGCCAATCTCGCCGTGCAGCTCCAGCGCGAACCACTTCGAGAGCCGGTAGCCGCCCCGCAGACCCGCGGCGATGCCGCTCAGCGTCCGACGCGTTCCGCCGGTCGGCTCCGAGAGCACGGGCGCGAGCCGCAAGGTCTCGCCGCCGTAGCCGAGCATCGGAACGACGTAGAAGTGCTTCTCGCGCGGCGGCGGCTTCCGCGGAGGAGCCTCGTAGAGCGGTGGCGCATCGACGCCCGCCGTCAACGCGACGGGGTACTCGACGGCAGCGCCGCCGGGCACGGCGACCTGCAACGTCGTCGTTTGGTAGCCGGGCGCCGATACCTCGACGGTGTGCGCGCCTTCGCTCACGCGACCCGTCCAGACGCCGGGCCTTGCCTCCTGCCCGTCCACGCGCACGCGCGCGTCGGCGACGTTCGGACGAATCGTCAGCGTGCCGCCCTTCGTCGTGAGCTCGAACGTCGCGTCGACCGGCTGCCCGGCGAGCAGCGAGAGCTTCTTCTCCGGAGGGTCGGCGTAGCCTTCTGCACGCGCGCGGAAGACGTGGATGCCGGGCTCGAGGCGGATCGGTCGATGGAGCGCGGCGGGCTCGAGCGCCTTTCCGTCGACCGAAACCACGACGCCTTCGACCGGCCGACGCTCGCCGGCGCTCACCGCTTTCAACGTCACGGTCGCGACGACCTTCGTGAGCTCTGCGAGCTCGTGCTCGATCGCCGAACGCGTCTCGGGCTTCAGTGTGCCCTGCCCTTCGTCGAGTGCCTCGTCGAACGACGCGGCGGCTTCGACGTTGCGACCGAGGCCCTTCAGCGACAACGCGATGTTCTGCTTGATGCCCGGCGAAGGCTTCTCCGCATAGGCGTTCCGGAACGCGTCGAGCGCCGCCTCGTACTGCTTCTTGTCGTAGAGCTCGACGCCGCGTCTGAAGTGCGCGCGCGCGCCTGCTTCGTCTGCGAACGCGACGCGCGACGCGCCGAGAACGAGCGCCACCAGCACCATCCAGACGAGGACGAGGCGAGCAGCGCGGAGAGGCGAGGTCACGGAAGGTCGCGTTGGATGTCGAGAGGCTTCGTGGAGGTCGGGCGCGCCGTGGCAGAGGAGCGCGGACCGGGGAGCGCGGGCAGCTTGCCCGAACCGCTCGCGGGAGGCGAGCCGTTGTTGCCGCTCGGGCGCGTGGACGGCGTCGGCGTCGTGGCCTGCGCGTCGGGCGCTTCGGTCGCCGGCAGTGCCGACGACGTCGAGACCGGCTCGACGGAAGGGGCAGCGCCGGCGTCGAGCACGGGCGCGCTCGGCGCGACGGCGACGGACGCATTCGTCACCGGTGCCGAGCGCGCGGGTGCCCCGCGAGGATCCGGGCCGCTCCGCTTGTCGAGCATGGTGATGACGCCATACGTGGCGCCGACGCCGGTGAGCGTCGCGAGGGCCGCGGTCACGACCGCCGTGCCGAGCGAGCGCGCAGGCTTCGGGGCCGCGGCTCGTACGGCAGCACCGCCGGGAGACGGCGCAGTCGCCGGGACGGAGAGCCGAGGCGGAAGCGGCGACGAAGCCGCTGCGCGCGCGGCCTCCACGTCTGCCGGCGGAGGCGGGGGCGCTTCTGCGACGACCGGCGTAGCGCGCGCGAGCACGCCGAGCGCATCGGGGCCGAGCGTGCCGACACCGAGCCGCGTCGCCGCGCTCATCTCCGACGAAGCCGGCGCGGACGCGCGCTGAACACTGCCGTCGAGCATCGTGCGCGCGGACGGTGCGACGGCGGACTCGAGGGTCTCGGCAGACGGCGGGTCGAGCGGAACGCGCGTGCGCTCTTCCGGCGCGACCTCGTGGAGCGCAGCGAGCATGCGCTCGGCGGACTTGAATCGCTGATCGCGGTCGCGCGCGAGCGCACGCGCGACGAAGGCAACGACGTTCGCCGGCAAAGCCGGATCGAACGAGCTCACGAGCGGCGCGTCGCTCATGCAAATCGACAGGATCACCTGCTCGTAGCTCTCGCCGGTGTGCGGAGGGCGTCCGGTGAGGCATTCGAACAAGATCGCGCCGACGCTGTAGAGATCCGTTCGTCCGTCGACGTCGGACGACGCCTGCGCCTGCTCGGGCGACATGTAGAACGGCGTCCCGAGCACGGTGCCGCGCCCGGTGAGGGCGAGCGGATGAGTGTCTGCGCGTGGCCGCTCGATCTTGGAGATCCCGAAGTCGACGATCTTCGCGAAGAGCGGATCGATGTCGTGCTTCACGAGGAAGACGTTGTCCGGCTTGAGGTCGCGATGGATGATCCCGGCCGCGTGCGCGCGGGCGAGACCCTTCAGCACCTGCGCCGCGACGTGCATCGCTTCGCGGAGCGGGACGCGGCGCAACCGACGGAGGCGCTCACCGAGGTCTTCGCCCCGAAGGAGCTCCATCACGAGGTACGGGCGTCCGTCTTCGGTGCCGGCGTCGAACACCGACACGATGTGCGCGCTCTCGATGGCGCTCATGGCGCGCGCCTCACGCGCGAACCTGGCGACGACGTTCTCGTCCGTCGCGAACTCCGGATCGACGAACTTGATCGCGACGCGCTTGCCGAGGCCGAGGTGCTCGGCTTCGTAGACCGCGCCCATGCCGCCGTGCCCGAGGAGCGCACGCAGCACGTAGCGACTGGCGATCGTCTTGCCGACGAGCGCTTCGCGCGCCGCGCGGGCGCGCTGCCTGTTCTCGTCGAGGTCGATCACCACCCGGCCTCCGAAGCGTACACCAGCGCGCTCGCGAAAAAGACACGGCCCCGCTCGACCGCGCCCGAGAGGGGAAGCGGACGATGCGGGGCCTTCTGCCGAAGCGGCAGGCTCGCCTTACACGAGCCCGCGTGCGCCCGCCGGCGATGCGGCGAGCATCACGCGGTCAGGGCGAATCAGGCAAGCCGGTGCAGCTGCGCCGCGAGGCGCGAGATCGTGCGCGAGGCGGCCTTCGGGTGGACGACGCCCTTGGTCGCCGCCTTGTCGAGAGCGACGGTCGCCGCCTGCAGCGCGGTCGAGGCTGCCGCCTTGTCCTTCGCGTGGAGGGCCGTGCGAACACGCTTCACGAGCGTGCGAACGGAGCTCGACACGGTGCGGTTGCGAAGGGTGCGCTTGATACGCTGACGGTTGCGCTTCTCTGCGGACGGGTGGTTGGCCACGGGAATTCCTCGAAAAAAGCCCGCTTGCCGGGCAGTCAGGGACCGCGCACTCTATTGACCAGCCCACGAAAGTCAAGGCAGCCCTTAGGCACCTCGCCTCACCCCGTACCCGAGCGCGCGCAACTCCGCGGAATCATGCAGGCGCCCTCCCTACCCACGCGCCCGCGCAGGCAAGACCCCAGGCGATGGGCGAGAACGCGAGGGCGAACACGACCGCCACCGGGGCGGCCAGGCCGAGGAGCACGAGCGTGAGCAGGATGGCGAGCCCGCACGCGAGCGCCGGCTCGAGGAGGGTCGGCAGGTTCGACGCCTTGGCGATGAGATAGCCGCTGATCGGAAACGCGGCGAGGAGGCCCGAGCCGAGCAGCGCGACGGGCGCCGTGGTCGACACGTCGTGCTCGTCGACCGCCGAGAAGTCGACGTGGAAGTAGTGGCCCACGGCGACCGCGCCCGCGAGGCCGACGGTCATCGCGCCGGCGGTGACCAGCGTGCCGAAGACGACCCACCGCAAGGTGACGGGCTGGCCTTCGCGGCGCATCGCATCGCGCACCGTCTGCAGGCTCGGCGGAGCGGACCCGACGTACAGCGACGACACGCGCTCGAGGAGGATCGAGGTACGCGAGGACCGCTCGGCACGCGCGCCGAGATCGCGCACGGCGAAGAACGTGACGACGCCCATCGCCGCGAGGAGCGGAAGGGTCCCGACGAGCGCGCCGGCGCCGCGCCCGTACACGAGGTGCGCGTAGAGACCGTGTGCGGCGGTCGCCACGACCCATGCCGCGGGGAAGATCGCACCGGGGCGCTTCTCGCGTTTCGCGCGGCCGAGCGCGTAGCCCCACGCCGCCGCGAAGAACACGTGGGCAGGGAGCGCGAGGAGCGTGCGCGCGATCCACACCCAGCCGAGCGGGTGCTCGCGCAGCATGAGCGCATTTTCGACGCACGCGAACCCGAGCGCCGCGGACGCGGCGTACACGACGCCGTCGACCGGCTCGTCGAAGTGGCGCGAGCGAAAGGCTGGCCACATCGCGGCGACCTTCGACACCTCGCGCACCGGCGCGGCGAACGCGAACAAGAAGAGGAGCGAACCGGCGGCGCCGGCGGCGCTGGTGCTGTCGAGATCGGTCCATGCGGCGGCACGCGCCTCGGCATAGCCGGTCACGCCCTTGCCGAGACCGCCGAGCGCAAACGTCAGGAGCACGAGCCAGAGCGGCTCGCGATTGCGGTCGCTGAAGTACACGACCGCGAGGACCAGCAGCGCTGGCACGAGCGACGGGACGATCCAGCGGGCCCACTCGAGCACGGCGGCAGCTTAGCGCGCGCTCGGCCTCGTCACCTCTTTCCGGGCGCCTCGCGGCCGACGAGCCGCTCGAGCCGGCCGACCGCCGCCCCGAAGTCGACGCGAGCATTCAAGATGCGCAGGGCTTCGCGCGGCGGCACATCGGCGGTGGCGACGCGAAACGGCTCGCCCGCGCCGCCCACCGCCGCCGCGCCGGGGACGAGAGGCGCCTCGATCGCCTCGGCGACACCCGAGCCGGGCCGCCAGAGCGGCACGAGCGTGGCGAACAGCGCGGCGAACGCGCGGGCGCCTTCCCACGGCGTGCTCGCGCCGAGCGCCACGATCACCTCGGCCGCCGCCAGCGCGGTGCTCGTCAGGAAAGCCTCGAGCCCGAGCTCGCGCGCGAGCTCCCTGGCGGCCGCCGCCGCCTCGCCCGTGACCGCAATCGCCGCGAAGTCCGCGCAGCGAGGTGCGTGCTCGCGCGCGCTCGTCAGCGCGAACGACGCTGCGCCAGCCTCCACGGCGAAGAGCAGCGTATCGATGTCGGTGACGACGAGGCCGCGCACGTCGGTCGCTCCGCGCGGCGCGCTCACCGCGCGAACCCAAGCCGGCGTCCACGGAGGCAAGGGCCAGAGCGGCGCGAGCTTCCGCGCGGCACGCGGCTCGTAGCGGAGCGGCATCACGATCCGGCCGCGCACGAGCGGCAAGATGTGCTCGGCGATCGCCTCGTAGTGCCTGCAGAGGTCACGCTTCGTTCGGCCATCCGGGAGCACGACGGCGTTCGGTGCCGTGAGCTTCGTGCGCGAAGCCGCGCCGACGTCGCGTGCTCGTTCGCCGGGCGAGCCGCAGTCTTCGGGGCGCACGTCCGGCCGCACGCCGCGGAACACGGGGTGACGCATGAGGCCGTCGCCGGTCATCCCCATGTAGCGCACGCTGACCACGATCTCCGGGCGCACGTGGTGGCGTCCCTTCTTCGGAAGGTACTTGCCCGTCGCGGTCGGCGTCGCGCTCTCGAGTCGCCGCAGGCGAGGCAGCAGCGCATCGATCGTGTCCTCGTCGAGGCCGCTGCCGACGCTGCCACGCACGACGAGCTCACCGTTTTCGTACGCGCCGAGGTCGAGGGCGCCGAGCCGCGCGCGCTTCCCCTCGCCTTCCGTGAAGCCGATGACGACGAGGTCGGCATCGAGCTCGCATTTCACCTTCACCCAATCGTCGGAGCGCTCGCCGACGCGGTACGCAGACCCGGCGCGCTTCGCGACGACGCCTTCAAGACGGTGCTCGCGGCAGAGCCGGAAGAGCTCCTTGCCTTCCGGGAACGTCGGGTGCCGGCGAAGATGCGCGGCAGCGCCGCTGGCGCCGGGAAGGAGCCGATCGAGGATCTGCTTTCGCGCTTCGATCGGCAGCCCGGTGACGTCGCGGCTGCCGACGACGAGCACGTCGAAGACGACGTACACGACGGGCACCTCGAGCCTCGCGCGACGCGCGCCGCGGCCGCGCGTCTGGATGCGCGTGCCGAGGCGCTGGAAGTCCGGCCTGCCTTCGTCGTCGAACGCGACGATCTCCCCGTCGAGCACCACGCGCTCTTCGGCGAGCGCACGCACCGCGTCCGCGATCTCCCCGTAGCTGTCGGTCGCGTCGCGGACGCGGCGGTACGAGAGCGAGACCGCATCGCCACGCTTGTCGGCGACGATGCGAACGCCATCGAGCTTCAACTCGAAGAGGAATCCTTCGCTCGCGAGGATGCGCTCGCCGGTCTCGTCGCGCCCGCACAGCATGGGCACGAGGCGGCGACCGTCCACGTCGCCGACTGGCGCGCCGAGCTCGATCGCGAGACGCTCCGCGTCGGTCATGCGCGCGAGGCGAACGAACGCGCGTTACAGGCCGAAGTGCAGGCCGAGGCGGAGCGCACCGCCGAGCTGCATGCCCGCGCTCGTCCCGGACTTCTGGTAGAGCGGGTCGTTCTGAATCGCGGCTTGCGCTTCCGCGGGCAAGTCGGCCGGGATGTCGACGGGCGGCCGATTCAGATAGAGGAAATCGCCGAAGAAGCCGCCGCCGATCGAGAAGGCCGGCGTCACGTAGTAGTCGACCGCGAGATCGAGGCCGACGTTGAAGCCGCGGATGCTGACGGCGTCCGAGCTCGTCGGGATCGCCGAGCTCGTCGCGACGCCCGCATCGCCGAGACTGCCGACGAACGAGTAGCCGCCGTGCGTTCCGATGAGCAGATCGACCTTGTCGATCGGGATCTTGAACCCGAGCTCCGCGTTCAGCTGCCACATGTTGAACGCGGACAGCGCGTTGTATTTCATGCGCACGCCGAGGGTGAGGAGCACGAAGCGGAGGCCGGCGCCGAGCGCGAACATCGGCCCCGCCGAGTCGGTCTTCTGGAGCGAGAGCGTCTCCTGCGAGAACGCCGCCATGTTGATGTACGAGCCGCCGAGGTACGCATCGAGCCAGAACAGCTCGAAGTTGCGGCCGCTGTCTTCACGCTCGGCCTGATCGAGCTTCGCGGTGGTCGCCTGCTCCTGCGTCGTCGTCGTCGTCGTCGTCCCGGGCAAGGGCTGTCCGCCCGGCGCGTTCGGGTCCATGGGCGGAGGCGGCGCGAGATCTTGCGCGCGCGCATCGGGGAGAGAGGTCGTGAACGCCCAAGCCGCCGTCGCGGCGGCGAGAAGGAAGCGACGCATCCTTCTCAGTGTCGCATATCCCGCTTCGATGGCGAGGCGGCTTCGGCCTCCGCGACCGCGGCTTCGAGGTCCTCGTCGGCCTCTTCACCCGCCGCCGGCACGCGATACTCCTCCGTGAGCCACTTGCCGAGGTCGATGGTCTTGCACCGCGGCGAGCAGAACGGAAAGGCCTTGTTGTCGTCGCCGCGGGGCTTCACCGCGGCGCCGCAGATCGGGCAGATCGACATCGCGTCCCGCCGTTTTACTCCGCCGGGACGGCCTCGGCGACCTGCGGCTGCGACGTGGTCGGCGCCGGAAGCGGCCGCTCGTCGAGCGCGCAGCTCTGGTCGAGGATCTCCGCGACGTCGAGCTGCTTGATGCGGTCTTCGAGGCTCTGGCTCTTCAGACCGTCGGTCAGCATGGTCATGCAGAACGGGCACGCGCTCGCCACCGTCTTCGCGCCGGTGTCGACGAGCTGCAGCGTGCGCTTGATGTTCACGCGGTTCTGGTTCTGCTCTTCCATCCACATCTGCGCGCCGCCGGCGCCGCAGCAGAGACCGCGCGTCTTGTTCCAGTAGTCGGGCTCGACCAGCTCGACGCCCGGGATCTGCCGGAGGATCTCGCGCGGCGACTCGTAGACGTCGTTGTACCGGCCGAGATAGCAGCTGTCGTGATAGACGACGCGGCCCTGAACGGCGCGCTTCGGCACGAGCTTCCGCTCGGCGAGCAGGCCGAGCAGGAAGTCGGTGTGGTGGACGACCTCGAGGGTCACGCCGAAGTCCGGGTATTCGTTCTTCAGCGTGTTGAAGCAGTGCGGGCAAGCCGTGACGACCTGCTTCATGCCGCCCTGCTCCTTGTACGTGTTCAGGACCGCCGCATTGCCCTCGGCGAGCATCGCGAAGAGCAGCTCGTTGCCGGCGCGGCGCGCGGGATCGCCCGTGCAGCTCTCTTCCTGACCGAGGATCGCGAAGTCGACGCCCGCCGCCTTCATGAGGCGAGCGGTGGCGCGTGCGATCTTCTTCGCGCGGTCGTCGTAGCTCGCCGCGCAGCCGACCCAGTAGAGGACCTGCGCGTCCGGCTTCTCCGCGTAGGTCGGGATGCCGAGGCCGTCCGACCACGCGGCGCGGTCCATGCGGGAGAGGTTCCACGGGTTGCCGTTCACCTCCATGGCCTGGAACGGCTTCTGGAGCTCGTGCGGGAACTCGTTCCGGATCATGACGAGGTTCCGGCGCATCTCGACGATCTTGTCGACGTACGAGATGAGCACTGGGCACTGCTCCTCGCACGCACGGCACGTGGTGCACGCCCAGAGCACGTCCGGATGCACGACCTCGGGCGAGAGATCGATGGCGTGGTACGTCGGCGCACGCTTCGCGCCCTCGCGCTCGTCGGCATTGCGCTCGACGTCGACGGCGCCACCGTCGGTCGTGACGCCGTCCGTCGTGGCAGCCGCCGCGCTCGCGCCTTCGAGGCCGGGACCCCACTGCATCTCGCGCTCGACGAGCTCCGACTGGTGCTCGTACATGTGGTCACGCATGGCGAGCGTGAGATGCTTCGGCGAGAGAATCTTGCCCGTCTTGTGCGCGGGGCAGTTGTCCGAGCAGCGACCGCACTCGGTGCACGTGTAGAAGTCGAGCACGTGCTTCCACGTGAGGTGCTCGACCTTCGCGATGCCGATCGCCGCCTTCGTCGGATCGGGGAGCTCGGCGGCCGCTTCCATCTTCGCGGCGATGCCTTCCGTGGTGCCCATGAACGGCAGGCGACCGCGCGCGTCGAGATCCTTGAAGAAGACGTTCGGGATCGCGGTGATGACGTGGAAGTGCTTCGAGTAGGGAAGCAGGTTGAGGAAGACGAGCGGCAGCGTCGCGTGCGTCCAGAAGCCGATTTTGGCGACGACGACGAGCGCCGTCGGTGACAGCTTGTGGAGGAGCACCGACATCGCGCTGCCGGCGGGAGACGGGAAGAACGAGAACCCCGAATGCGCTTCGGCAGCGCCGGGCTGGCCGAGCCCGAGCGGCGCGACGATCTCCGCCATCTTCCGGCACGACTCGCCGAATGCCGCGGTGCTGCCCGTGGGGCACGCTTCCGGGTAGCGCTGCGCGAGCGCCAGCGTCGCGCCGTCGTACGTGATGTCGGCGAGCATCATCGTGAAGATGATGCCGAGGATCAGGATGGCCTCGCCGCTGTGCGTGAGGCGCTTCTGATGCTTGATGACCCGGTAGTAGAAGAAGACGGAGACGCCGGCCATGACGAGCACGGCGACGATGTCTTTCGCGAACTCGTACACCTTGCCGAGCGGCTGCTGCGGACCGAGGACGAGAAGGTTCCACGTCGGATCGAACCCGCGGCCCCAGAGCACCAACGTGCGCGCGAGCAGCACGAGGAAGCCGACGAAGATCAGCTTGTGAGCGATCCCGGCCGGTTGGTAGTAAGCCATCTTCTCCTGCGCGAACGCGTAACGGAGGACGGCGGAGATGCGCTCGGGGATGCGATCGAAGCGGTTGATGAACCGGCCAATCCTGAGGAGCTGCCATCGCCGGAGAGCCGACCAGAAGAAGACGGCGTGCGCGGCCACGATGAGCAGAAGCATGGCGGTCGGATTCATCGTAATTCCTCGGGACATATAGGGACTTGATGCGGCTCGTCAATCGCGACGAGGCAGCCGCCTCCGTCGTGACGTCGCCGGGTCGATTCCGCGCGGGTCGCGACCGTTCGCCGCGCGGCCGCGGGACGCGGTGCACGGCGTCCGCGCTTGCCGTAGAAGGCCGGCCCATGCTGGGAAGGGTCCTGCCGTCGGTCGCGCTCGCGGCGATGGCGCTCCTCGTGAGTCGTGCCGCGCGCGCACAGGCAGAGCCGCCGCCTTCGCAAGACGGCTGGTCGGCCGACGCGTTCGTGCCGGCCGAGCGCGGCAGCCGGTGGTTCGCGGCCGAGTCCCTCGACCTCCGCGGTCACGGCCGCATGGCGCTCGGGGCCGTCGCCACCTACTCGCACCGACTCGTCGTTGCGCGTGACTCGGACGGCACGGCTCTCGGGCCGGTCGTCGAGAACCAGGCGAGGCTCCACACCGGAGCGTCGTTCGTGTTCGCCGATCGTCTGAGGCTCGGCTTCGACGTCCCGCTCCAGATCGTGAACGACGGGCAGACCGTCGTCGTCCGCGGCGTCACCTACCGGCACGCCTACGACCAGGCGATGGTCGGCGACGTTCGACTCAGCGCCGACGTCCGCATCTTCGGGCGTTTTCGCGAGGGCTTCACCGGAGCGATCGGCGGACAGCTCCTCGTTCCGGCCGGCGCGCCACGCTCGTTCACCGGCGACGGCGAGCCTCACGTCCGCACGCGCGTCATGTTCGCGTACGACCGAGGCTCGGTGACGCTCGCGGCGTCGGGCGGCGTCCACGTGCGCGGTCGCGAAGAGAACTGGGCGGGCGGACGCATCGGCTCGGAGCTCTTCACGGTCCTCGCCGGAGGCGTGCTCCTCGCGAACGGACGCATCGTCGTCGGCCCCGAGCTCCAGGCGACGACCGTCGTCTCTGGGGGCGAAGGATTCCAGTCGCGCACGACGCCCATCGAGGCGATCTTCGGCACCCGCTGGGAGGTCCTGCCCTTCATCCGCGTCGGCGCGGGGCTCGGCGCCGGTCTCACGCGCGCGTACGGCGCGCCTGCGGTGCGCGGGCTCCTCTCGCTCGAGTGGACGCCCGAAGACCCGCCGGCTCCCCCGCCGCCCGAGCCCGAGAAGAAAGACGAGGGCCCCGACCGCGACGGTGACGGCGTGCCCGACGCGCTCGATGCGTGCGGCTTCGTTCCCGGTGAGGCATCGCCGTTCGCCGAGCGGAACGGCTGCCCTCCTCCCCTGCCGGCGGCGCCTCCGACCACGAGCCCGAGCGAGCCCGCGGTGGGTCCGCCGAGCGAGCCTCCGCCCGGTGCGCCTGCCCCGCCGCCTCCGCCAGCTTCCGAGGAGACTCCGCGATGATCCGCCTGCCCTCCTTCATGGGCGCTCTCGCGCTCGTCGTGCTCCTCTTCGCGTCGCCGGCACGCGCGCAGGTCGCGCCGCCTGGCGGTCAGCTTCCTTCCGAGACGGTCAAGGCGAAGACGGCGACGACCGGCAAGACCGACCTCGCGCCGTCGACGTTCGCGACCGGTAACGCGCCGCCCGAAGAAGAGGAGCAATACGCGACCGACCTCTCCATCGCCGCGGGCGGCCTCTTCGCGTCCGGCAATGCGCGGCAGATCGCGCTGACGACGGCGACGAAGCTGCGCCTTCGACGCTACGAGCACCAGATCACCGCAGCGACGGCGGCGAACTTCGCGCGCGCTGCGAAGAAGGGCGAGAACGCCGAGACCACGGTCGAGAACTACCAAGGCCTTCTCCGGTACGACGTCTTCCTCTCGAACCGCGTGTCGCTCTTCGTGCAATCCGTCGCGCGTCGCGATCGCTTCCAGGGCCTCGATCTCCGTCTCAACGTCGACCCTGGCGTCGCGTACCACTTCATCCAGACGAAGAACCAGCGCCTCATTCTCGAGATCGGTTACGACGTGCAGCACGACATCCGGCGCGACGCCGACCGCGTGACCGAGACGCCGCCCGTCGCCCCTGCGACGACGCCGACCGTCACCGTCCAGCCGAAGACGCGCACGCTCCACAACGCGCGCGGCTTCTTCGGCTACGAGAACAAGCTCTACGCGGAGGTGAGCTTCATCGCGAGCCTCGAGCACATCCAGAACTTCGAGGATCCCGACGTCTACCGTCTCGTGTTCGACGTCGGCCTCAAGTCCACGATCCGCGAGAAGCTCGCCATCGCGACGACGTACACGATGCGTTACGAGAACCGCCCGCTGCCCGACGTCGAGAAGTCCGACTCGCTCGCGTCCATCAACCTCGTCTACACGCTGTTCTGACCCAGGCGCGGCGAGCGCGAGCGTAGCGGGCCGGCGACTGCTCGAGCTCGCGGCCCCGGCTGCATGCGGCACACGCGATGCAGCTCGAACGTGCATGGACCCGCACAACCCGCGATGGATGACGTCGGAAGAACGGCGCGCGAAGAGCGCCACGATGTGGAAGATCATCGTCGGCGCGGTATCGGCCTCGGCGCTGAGCGCGATCATGGTGGCTTCGTGCCTCGACCGTGACGACGAAGCGCGTCGCGACGACGCGGAGCCCGGGATCACCGAAACCACCGCCGCCAACGTGGGGGCGACCGCTCCTGCCGGCACGAGCACGAGCGACAGCACCGGCGGGATCGCACCGACCGGCGCGGCCGGCTCGACGACGGTCACGTCCGGCGCCATGAACCTCGGCGGCGTCCCCGCCGACGATGCGCGCGCCGCGAACGGAGGGAACGTCGGCGCCACGAACATGTCTCGCGCGCCCGTGAACTTCGAGAGCGCGAACAACGTGACGGTGAACCTCTCCGGCGGGGGCACCGTCGACCCGACGACGGGCCAGCCCATCTCCGGTCACGCGTCGCACGCCGCGAACGATCCGGGCAACCGGCCCGATGACGGGCTCGGGATCAATGGGCTCACGAACACCGCTCCCGGCGGCACCGCGGCGACCGGCGGCCAGGTCGCGCCGGGTGGAACGACGACGACGTCTCATCAGGTCGCGCCCGCCGGCAATGCCACGACGGGCGCTGCGGGACGTCGCAACACGACGGGCTCGAACCCCGGCGCCCCGCCGATGAGCGCAGGCGCGGGCGCGTTCGTCACCGAAGCGCCGCCGGATCGGGCGAGCTCGTGGGAGTCTCCGGCGAATGCAGGTGCGGGCGCGTTCACGACCGAGCGCTCGATGCCGGGCACCGTGGTGTTCCCGGGCGTGCAGGGCAACCAGGCCGGCAACCAGGGCTCCGCGTCCGGTGCGCCGACGACCCCGCCTGCGCCGACCGTCGCGCCGACGCCGACGGCCCCTGCAGCGCCGACCGTGACGGCGGCTCCGACCGCGCCGATGCCGGCGCCGGCCGCGGCTTCACCGGCGCGCTGATCACAGCTCGAAGCTGAAGCCCTGCTTCTCCTGAGCCCCACCGGGGCTCATCACGAGGTCGAGCGCGAACGTCCGGTTGCCGACGCGCGCGGACAGATGCACCTTCACGGGTAGCTCTGCGCCGCGCGGGTCGGTGAGCTTCACCTCGACGACATAGCGGCCGCGCGCCGGCTCGTTGCCGTCGAAGAATACGTTCTCGACGTTCTGGCCATGGCAGCCGTCTTCCGGGCAGTTCCTCTCGAGCTGCAAGCCCGACGTCGTGGAGCGATTCGATTTGTGGACCTTCGCGCCGTTCGGATCGGTGACCGTGATGTCCACGTCTGCCGGGCTGTCGCCCCACGCCACGGTGAATTGCAGTACGCCCGTGCCGACGCCGCAGCCCTCGTCGATGATGCCGTTGCAGTTGTCGTCGTTCGCGTTGAAGCACAGCTCCGGCCCGGTCGGCGTGCACGCCGCGGTGACGACGACGCCGTCCGACGTCACGACGTTCTTCGCGACGACGCCGTTGCCGCGGTCGCGCGCGCCCGCGACCCCGCTTCCCATGCAGGCCGCGAGGGCGAGCGCGAGGAGCGAAGACGCGAACGCTCGCGAGAGGCCGACGCTCACTTCGGCGAGACGACGTTCGAACCGCCCGCGGATGCCTTGGCGTCCTTCGCCTCGGGCAGTGCCTCGGTCGTCGCCTTCGGGTTCATGAGCTCGAAGAACGCCTGACGCGCGAGCTCCTGGGCCGGGCCCTGCTCGCTCTTCAGCGCCATGAGCGCGCCCTTCTCGTTCATGAACTTCAGGATCATGACCGCATCGCGGCGCTTCTTCTCGTCTCCGCCGCGCGCGTCACGGAGGAGGCGAACGCGCATCTGCACGCGCGTCACCGAGTGCGGGCCGTTGTCGTAATCGATGCCCTGGATGGCGCGCGACAGGATCAGCTTCGGCCAGTCTTGGAGCGCGTCACGCACCTTCACGCGCGACGCCGCGTGCGCGTTCTCGATCCAGCGAGCGACGTCGCCCTTCTCGTAGTTGCGATCGCTCCAGTAGCCGAACGTCTGGTTGTAGACGACCTTCAGCTCCTCGAGGCCGGCCGGATCGACGTCGTTGTACGTTGCGATCATGCGGCGGACGGTGTCGGCGTCGGCGCCGACGAGCAGCGCGAGAGCCGCATCCGTGCGCGTCGCCGGGTTCTTCAGCTTCTCGAAGAGCTGCGACGTGATCTGCGGGGTGAGCCCGCCGAAGCCGACGGCACGCGCCGCCTGGTGCTGCACTTCGAGATCCTGCGAGCCGTTGATGAGATCGACGAGGCTCGCCGTCGCCTCGGGGACGGGCTTTCGCACCAGCGTCTCGAGGTAGCAGCCGCGAATGAGCTGGGTCTTCGGGTCCGGCTTGTCGAACTCGCGGACCTTCTTCACGACCTCTTTGATCTGCTCGTCGGAAGCGACCCAGCCGAGCGAGAAGCACGCTTCGATGCGCGACTGCTCGTTGTTCTGCTTGTCTTCGATGTACTTCACGAGCGTGGGGAACGCCTTCGGGTCACCCCACTGCGCGAACCCGTGCGCGGCGCCGACGCCGACGGCGCGCAGGCTCATGCCCATGACGGCCATGCCGCCCTGGAGCAGCGCTTCCATCGTGGCATCGACCTTCTCGGGGCGACGACGGAGCTGCGCCTCGAGCGTGCTCCACGACTGCGGGTCCTGCATCCATCCGACGTAACGAAGCGCGCTCTGCGCCGTCGCCCATACCGGCGGGAACTCTTGCTGTCCCTCTTTCGGGAACGGCGTCGACGGGTTCGCCCAGCCGCGCATCTTCGGCAGCGCTTCTTTCGCATCCGCCGCCGCCATGAAGCGGAGACCGTTCGCGTGCGGCTGCGGCTTGTCTGCGATCCAGTGATAGACGCCGTCGTAGGCGTCGCGTCGGATGTCGGGGCGCTTCTCCGGATAGAGCACCGCGAGGTCCGCGAGCATGCGCGACGCGACGACGCGCTCGCCGTCGTCCTGCCGGTACTCGGGGTCGAGGTCTTTGTTGTAGAGCGCGAGCGGGTCCTGCTTCATGCGCCACCCGAGGGTGGGCACCGCGCGGAGGTCACCGATCTCGGCGAGACGGAGCGCCGCCTCCGTCTTCCAGTGCGGGTTCTGCGCCGTCTCGATGTACTGCGCGAGCAGATCGCCCGATCGCGGATCCTCGAGCGTGCGCAGCATGTCGAAGATCAGCTTCGTCTGGAACTTCTCGGTGTCGCGCTTCGACTTGTCGACCGAGCGCAGCGCGAGGACGAGGCCCTTGCCGCCGACGCCGTCGCGAAGCGCCTCGAGGAACTTCTGACGCGAGTCTTTGTCGGCCTTGGCGAGCGCGCCGAGGAGCGGCTGCATCGCCTGCTCGTTCGCGATCTTGCCGAGACCGACGGCGGCTTCGCGCGCGACCTCGACCGACTTGTCTTGAACGAGCTTGATCAGCGTCTCGGTGTACTTCGCGTCCCCGTTGCGCGACAGCACGGTCGCGACGAGCTGGCGAACGCTCTCGCTCTCGTCGCCGGCGAGCGTGGCGAGCTTGTCGAGCGACACCATCGACGCGAGCATCTCCGGGTCGAACGCCGGATTGCCGTCGAGGCGCTGCACCTTCGCGAGGTGACCCGCGCGGTACTCCTTCATCACCTCTTCGAAGGCGGTCGGCTCGTGCAACGATGCGAGCGCCCACGCGATCTGCGGCTTGTCGCTCGCGTCGGCCTCCTGGAGCGCCTTGAGCAGCGCAGGCTTCGCGGAATCTGCCGCGGGCGAGCCGTACTCGAGCAGCGCGGAAGCCGCAGTGCCGCGCACGCGGTGGTCGCTCGACTCGAGGCCCTTGATGATCGACGGGAGCCCGGCTTGGTCCTTCGCCCAGGCGAGCTGCGTGAAGCCCTCTTCCTGGAGCTTCGGGACGTCGTCCTTCTTCGCCCACTCGCGCCACTTCGGGAGCGCCTCCGCCATGGGGAGGACGGCGACGTTCTTCTTCTCGTCCGCGATCTGCTTGGCCGTGAGCTGCTCGGACTGCTTCGTGCCGCCGATCACGAAGATCGCGACGGCAGCGCCGGCCACGAGCACGCCGATGATCACGGCGGCGATGCCGAAGCGGCCCTTCTTGAAGTTGCCGTCGTCGCCGCCGCCGTAGCCGCCGAAGCTCGGGGCACCGGGGCCGGGCGGCAGCGCGTCGTCGTCCGGCGGCCACTTCGCGGCATACACCGCGGGCGGCGCCGGAATCGCGGGCATGCGCGGGGGCTTCGGGATCTCGTGCGGCTGCGGCGAATGATTCATGGCTCCCACCTTCTCAGGATCCGCCGAACGGCGGGCCGCCAGCGCGACGCGCCGCGGGCTCGAGGCGGGCGCGACGATAGCGCAAAAGGCAGGAGAAGACGCCAGCGTCTCGCGCGAGACTCAGTCGAGAGCCGGCCTCATCGACGTGATTCGGACGACGCCGTTGCTCGGGAGCGGACGCGAAGGATCGAGCACCGCGGTGCGGAGGTCCATCGAGATGGGAAGCGCCTTCAGCTGGCCGTACCCCGTGAGCTGCGTCGCCTCGACGAAGATCGCGTCCGAGACGACGACGTTCGGGCCTGGCGCATACGCGGCCGCTTCCGCATCGGCAGGAAGCGCCGGCACCTTGAACGAGGTCGTCGTCGGCGGCACGACGAACAGCCATTGCCGCCGCTCGAGGCCGCTGCCTCCGACCGTCCAGTCGATGCGGACGATTCCGCCGTCGGTGGCCGTGAGCGGCTTTTCGCTCTGCAGCGTGATGTTCGCGCGTGCGGGCACCGCGGCGTCCACCGTCGATCCCGTGAAGAACGGAAGCGCATCCGCGAAGTCGTAGGCGATCGTCGCCGTCGCCCCCGCGGGCGGTGCTTCGCGGCGGACGAAGCCGCTGCCGACGTCGAGCCCCTTCCCGTCGCGATGCGCGCGCACCGTCGACTGGATCGCGTCGGCGAATCCAACCGGGTACGGGTACGCCTGCCCGGTCGTGTCGAGCGAGCCGAGCGGAGCGGCGGGATAGTAGAGCGAGCCGTTCGCGAGGGCCCAGAGGTCGCCGCGCTTCGACAGGTCCGCGGGGAACCCGGTCGCCGTCAGCGTGACGGTGCCCTTCGCCGTGAAGGTGAGCGGCCCGACGGCGACGGTCGCTCCCTGCGGAGGCTTCGCGACGTTCTTCGCGAACGCGAACGCGCTCAGGCCTTCGTTACCGGCCGCGCGCGCGAGGATTGCATTCTGCGGGCCGACGCACGCCGGGAAGAGGAGGACGTCGACCGGGCCGGCGAGCTCGCCCGTGCTGTTGCTGCAGGTCTGTCCGGCGCCGACGTAGACCTCGTAGTTCGTCGCGCCGGCGTAGGGGTTGAGCGACACGCTGTACGTGCCGATCGGCGGAATCTCGCCGGTCTCGATCGTCGGCTCGCTGACGACGAGCGCGTCTCCGTCGGCGACGCCGAGGTACGTCACCGCGACGCGCGAGCCGTACGACTCTCCGAGCACCGTCACCATGCTGGGCGCGCTCGCGAGCGTCACCTTGCCCGCCGCGTCCGTCTTCCCTTCGCTCGTCACCGCGCCGGTCGCGTCGTGAGCGATGACGCGCACGTCGGCCCGCGGCGCTCCCGTCTTGAGCACGGTGAGCGTCATTCCCTTCGGGGGCGCGGCGTCGGGCGCGTCGACGAGCGAGCCGCCCTCCGGCGGAGCTCCGGCGTCGAACCCGGGACCGCTGTCGGGATCGAAGATGCCGCCGGACGAAGAGGACGACGAGTCTTCGCACGCGTAGAGCGGCGCGAGGAGAGCGGGGAGCACGAGGAGCGCATGACGGAGCCGCATGCGCGAAGCAGAACCGTCAAGCGCGCGCGCGTCAACGCTCGCGCGTGTCGCTCGAACGAGCGACGTCGGCGGAAGCCTGCTCAGCCGGCTCTCGTCAGCGGCACGGGGTGAGGGGCGCGCTCGTCGTCTCGGGCGCTCCCGAAGGCGTACCGCCCTGTCCGATCGTCGCGCCTTCCGAGCCGTCGTTCGGGTGCTCCCCGCCGACGGAGACGTCGATTGCGTCCGGCGCGAGGGCCGGTGCGTCGTCGTCCGTCGATGCATCGGCGCCCGCGTCGGGCGGCGTCGCGGGCTTCAGCGTCATCGCCTGGAGGACGGCGAGCGTGCCGTTGAAGAGGTTCGTGTCGACCGGCCCGGCCACGCCGGAGACCGTGCCGCTCTCGGACGTCTGCCAGAACTTCCAGTCGGTCCAGCCGCTCGGCATGAGCGGGCACGTGGCGCCGTAGTTGGCGACCCAGAGCGGATACGCGCCGAAGCTCGTGCCGATGACGTCGGACATGAATGCCGCCGTGTAGACGATGGGCTTCACGCCGTACTTCGTCTCGATCTTGCCGAGCCACGTCTTCGCACGCGCGACGACGGTGTTGCTCGGGAGGCCGCCATCGGACTCGATGTCGAGGACGGGCGGGAGGTCGCCGGGCTTCAGGCCGCCCACGGCATCCATCTTCGCGATGAAGAGGTTGGCTTGCTCGATCGGGTCCTGCGCCGGCCGGAAGAACTGGTACGCGCCGCGAACGAGGCCCGCGCTCTTCATGGCCGGCCAGTTCGTCGCGAACTTCGAATCCGGGAAGTTGAGCCCGTCGCTCAAGCGCGCGAACGCGAAGACGCGACCGGCGGCCTTCACCTTCGCGAAGTCGACATTGCCTTGGTAGTACGAGATGTCGATGCCCGAGACGGTCGCGCCTTTCGCGCACGTCCGGAGCGCGTCGGACGCGGAGCCGACGCACTCGTCGCTCGGCGGCGCGCCGGTCGAGCCGCAGCCCGTGATGCACGCCGTACTTGTGAGAGCAACGGCGGTGACGAAGGAGACGAGGCGAAGGTTACCGACCGAGAGCGCAGGCGATGGCATTGGGCGAGGCGCCCTCGAGCACGCCGCGTGCCGCGCGCGCCACTCGCGAGACGAGGCCGAATCCGGCGGGTAGCGTGAGGTGCGAAGCGCGCGCCTCGCGTTGCGCCGCGATCGAGCCTCGCGACGACGCGCGAGCGCCCCTGCGATTACATAAGCCTCCGTGGAGAGGACGCCGCGTCGCGTCGCGCGTCAGACGCGGACGCTGCGCCCGAGCCGGCTCTTCAGCTCCATCCGTGCGCGCATCGCGCGGGCGACCTCGTCGGCGTCGAGCGTGCGATCGCGTTCGAGGGCCGCTTCCAGTGCGCGCATCGCCTCGTCGCTCTCGCCTCTCGCGGCGAGCGCGCATCCGGCGGCGACCATGAGCTCGGGATCGCCAGGCAGCACCGCCAAGCCGAGCGTCACGATGTTCATCGCGCGCTCCGCATCGCCGTGCGCGACGAGGCGCCTCGCGCTATCGCGCGCCGGCGCGACGACGGCGCGCAGCTCACGGCGCGTGAGGTGGCGACCGACGATCGCTTCGCCGAGCCCCTTCGCCTCCACGAGCAGGTCGGCGTGCGCGTCGAGCGAGTCGTGCTCGGCGCGCGCCACGACCTTCGCGAAGCGCTTCCGCACGCGTTCGACCGCGTCGTCTCCGCCGGGCGAACGCGGGAGCGCGCCGCTGCGCGTGCTCGCGATCCCCATCGTCGTCCGAAGGTGGACGAGCCAGCCCGGCAGCTTCGGTCGCGCGGCGGCGGCCGAGAGGTCCATCGAGCTCGCCGGGGCCGCCTCGAGCGTCGCGCGCGTCTCCGGCCCGAGGTCGTGCGGCTCCCAGCGCGCGCGATCCGCATCGAGCCGCCACGCGAGCACCTCGCCGGGGTAGACGACGAAGTCGAGCGTCGCCTCGCCCGCCGCCGTCGCCGTGCGAACACGATGACGTCCCGCGGGGACGCCGCAGAAGCCGCGGACCGGCTCCGTCGCCAAGCGCGACCACGGCTCGCGAATGTCGTCGACCGTGCAGGCGTCCCAGACGTTCCCTTCGAGGACCACGAAGGCGCTCGCTTCGCGGACCGGCTTCACCGCGCGCCTCTTTCGCCGCATGCGGTGGAAGGCGAAGAGGCCGGCGGCGACGAGGATCGTGACGACGAGCAGGGTCACGAGAGCAGGCGACACACCTAGAGCGTAGCGTGCCTTCCGAGACGCGCACGGTCCGACCTGCGCCTCGTATGCTCGTGCTAGCGAGGCAGGCGGGCGAGGCGCTCCTCGAGCGACGCGCGAAGCTTCTGCTGGCCCTCGTTCATCACGACGCCCGAGGCCGTCCGCGCGAGGGCCTGCTCGAGCGCATGCCGCTCCTCCGCGGCATCGCCCCGTGCCTTGGCGATGTCGGCCGCGAGCGCGAGCACCCTTAGCGAGCGAGGGCCGTAGACGCGCGCCGCTGCGCGTCCGATCGCGGCCCGCGCCTCCTCGAGCTGCCGTAGCTCCAAGTACGCCCGCGCGAGGCGTGCAGGTGGGTTGTAGTCGTTCGGGAAGTCCCGCTCGCTCGCGCGCAGCATCGGGATCGCTCGCGCCGGGTCGCCCGCCGCGACGTACGCCGACAGCCGATGCGGATCGAAAACCGCCCTCGCCTCGTTCGACGTCGCGCGCGCCGCCTCGGCCTCGAGAAACGCCGCCCAGCTGCGCGCGAGCTCCTTCGCGCCGGCGTCGTCGCCCCGCGCCCTCTTCGTTTCGACGAGCTCTTCGAAGAGCGCCGAGCGGTCGTCGGCGGCGGTACGCGCATCGGGGTCGCGTGCGATTCGCTCGGCGAGAGCGGCCAACGCGTCGGTCGCCCGGTGATTCGCGTCGCGCGCGCACGACAGCCCCGTGGCCACGACGGCGGCGCGCGAAGTGCCGGGCGGGAGCGCCTCGGCCTCCGCCGATGCGGCGTCCGCACACGCGGCGTGGTCCTTACGAGCCGCGAGGAGCGCAACGTACGCCTCGACGGCGCGCGGGCGATCGCTCCCTTGCACCGCCATCGCCGCGCGGTAGGCGTGCTCCGCTCCGGCTCCATCACCACGCGCGGCGAGGACGTTCGCCCGCGCAAACGCGTCCCGGCTGGGATCCTTCGTGCGAACCGACGAGAGCAGCTCGACGAGCTCCGGCGCGGTCGCCGTGCCCTCCCAACGAAGGACCGCGCTCTCGTCCTTCGGATCGATCACCCAGAGTGTCGGCCATACGCGGTTGCCGTGCCCGCGCGTGAAGGCGACGTTCTCGTCCTTCTCGGTGTCGACCGCAAGCCACACGAAGTCGTTCGCGAGCGGCGCGAGCGCGGGATCGGTCAGGACGAACGCGCGCATGCTCTGGCACGAGTGGCACCACGGTGCCCATGCATCGACGAAGAGGAGCCGGCCCGTGCGCTTCGCCTCGGCAAGCGCGCGCGGGTAGTCGTCGTGCACGAAGGGAACGGCCTCTTTCGCCGGAGCGGCGCGAGGCGCAGCGGCCGGCGCGCGCGGCGGGCCTACCTCCGTGGACCCGCACGCGCCAGAGAGCGCGGCAGAGAGTGCGACGGCGAAGGCAATGCCGAACGCGCGCGCTCTCAGAGCGTGTTGCCGTTGACCGTGAGCGTCCACTTCGCCGTCGGGGCGCAGGTGCCGGATACCCAGCGCACTTCGATCGTCACCCAGCGGCTGTCGTCGCTGCCGTTGGAGACGATGCCGCTCTCGCCGAACTCGACGGATGCCGTGTCCGTCCCGGCCGTCGTCGACGCCTTCGACACGGCCGAGCACTCGACGTTGCTCGAGCCGCCCGTGTAGACGTAGAGGTCGAAGTTCGTACCGGGCGGAGACGTCAGCGTCGCCTTTGCAGCGAGCGACATGCCGGTCACGCCGGAGTCGTCCTCGGTGACGCGCACCTTGAACCATTGCGAGCCGCTGCCCTGCGCGGTCTTCACGTCCGCGCCCTTGTCGCCGCGGATGCTGCCGAGATCGGTCGCGCCGGTGCACACGTTCGGGCTCGCGCACGCCCCCGTGCCGCCGCCAGGGCCCGGACCGGGGCCCGCGTCCGCGCCGCCGTCCTTCGTGCCCGCATCGGCGCCGCCGCCTGCGTCGACCTCGCCGCCGCCGGCGTCTTCTTCGTCGTCCGGCTGCGAGGGCGCCGGCATCGATACGCCGGGCGTCGTCTCCTCGGCGCCGGCTTCCGACGGGGTGCTCGCGAGATAGCCCTCGTCGACGCTCGGCTCGATGCCCGTCGCGCATCCGAAGACACACGCCGTTCCGACGGCCGCGAGAGAGAGCCAGGCGAGAGAAGTCCGCTGCATGGTCGCCGAGAGTAGCCGCAGAGCTTGTCGTGCGCCCGGTCGCCCCCCGTCGCGTTCGCGTCTCCGACGGTGATCGGTCCCACACGCGTCTCCGAGGTGCGAGCCGCAGACTTATGTATGCACGCTACATCAATCGCGGGCTGGCGCTTCGACGAGCGCGCGGTCGATCGCAGCCGCGAGCGTGCGTGGGCTCTGCGCGCCCTCGAGTCTCTCGCGACCGACGTACAGGATCGGAACGCCGTCGCCGCCGACGGCGTCGAGCATCGCGGTGTCGCTGCGGATGCGCGCTTCCGTCGCGGGATCGGTGATGCAACGCCGGTACGCCTCGCGCGCGGCGCCGTGCTCGACGGCGAGCTCCTCGCATGCCGCATCCCCGAGGTCGCTCGCTTGGAAGAGCGCGTGCACGAGCTCCGGATTCGCGCCGTGAGCCTCACCGCAAATGGCCGCGCGCGCGGCGCTCGGCGCATCGGGGTGCATGCGGAGTGGCACGTGCCGCAGGACGACGCGCACGCGCCCAGGACGTTCGGCGAGAACCCGCTCCAGCGCCGCGTGCGTGCGGCGACAGAACGGACACTGGAAGTCGGTGAAGAACACGACGGTCGCGACGCCCCGCGGCGCGCGGTCGAGCTCGTCGCGGATGACGGACGGGACCGACGCGCCGCAGGCGCCAGAGAGCAGGGCCGCGCCGAAGGTCGCAGCGAAGAGGACGGACGCGACCCGCTTCACGTCAGAGGCTCACGACGCCGGTGCGGACGAGGTAGGCGAACCTCTTTCGCTGCTCGTCGTCGAGGAGCGCGTGGATGCGCGAGAGCGCGGTCGCCACCGCGTCACGCAGCCGCTCGGCCGCGCGAACGCGAAGCTCGCCGCCCTCCTTCGCTCGCGCCTCGCCGAAGGCTTCGCCTTCGAGGGCGTCGGCGAATGCAGCGACGGTGCGGCGATGGTCGACCTCGGCCTGCGCGCGCTCCGTCTTCAGCTCGTCGAGGATGCGGGCGAGATCCGCGATCTGCGACTCGGAGAGATCGAGCTTGTGGGCGAGGAAGCGGAGCGGTCGACGCACGCCGAACGGCCCGCCCTCGTCGCCGCCGAAGCGGCCGCCGCCATCGCCGTGCCCTCGGCCGCCGAAGAAGGCCCCGCCGGGGCCGCAGCCGCCGTGCAATCCGGGGCCGTCCGCATGATGCGAACGCCAGCCGTGCCCGCCGCGATGGGCGTGCCTCCACCACGAAATGAATGCAGGATGCATATTGTTGTGTCCTTGCTCGCCGGGGCTGTCGCTCCCAGCGGGGTTCGAGAAAGCGTGGGCCTCGTGCCTCACGCCGAATTCCAAGCTAGCGCCGAACACCGTCGGGTCAACGGGTTCCCCGCGGGCGCGCATGTAACGACGGCTTTACGTTCGCGCGCGCAACGTCATGGCGATGCCGTCAGAAGAGCGGCCGTCGCGGGGGCGGACAGCTCGTGAACCGTCAGCGCATCGGAGGCGACCGCCTCGCGCGCGAGCTCCACGACCCGCGCGTGGTGCGTGAAGAAGAGGACCTGCATGCGCGCGGCGACGTCCGCGAGCACCGAGAGCGCGGCCCGCGATCGCTCGTCGTCGAACTGGATGAGCACGTCGTCGAGGACGAGCGGCATCGCCTCCGCGGTCTCCGCGTGACGGAGCAGGCTCGCGAGACGAAGGCTCAGATAGAGCTGGTCGCGGGTGCCTTCGCTCAGCCCGATGACGTCCACTTCGACGTTGCCGCCGCGTACGCAGCGGAGCGACGGACGATCCTTCTCGTCGAACCCGGCACGTACTCCGCTGTAGCGACCGAGCGTGAGCCGCGCGAAGAGCTGCGACGCCGCGGCGATGAGCGGGCCCTGGTGCTGCTCGCGATAGCGTTCGATCTCACGCGCGAGCACCACCGCCGCCACCTTCGCGCGCAGGTAGCGCTCGGCAGCGGCGCGCACGCGCGCGAGGGCCTCCTGCGCGCTCGCCGCGGCATCGGCGGCGCCCGAGTCGGCGCGCATCTTCTCGAGGCCGCTCTCGATGCCACCGATCGTGTGGTCGAGCCGCGAGAGGTCGCGTTCGACGTCCGCGAGCTCCGCCTCCGTGTCCTCGAGGGCGCGCTTCACCGCCTCGAGATCTTCGCCGTGGGACGCCGCGTCGTCGCCTTCGGCGTCGCCGAGCTCCACGAGATGCGCATCGATGTCGGCGAGCTGGTGCTCGCAGGCATGCGCGCGCTGACTACGTTCCGCGAGGGTCGCCACGATCTCGCGCGGCGTCGCGCCGGCGACATCGGCGGCGAGCTCGACGGCGGCCCGGCGGACGTCTTCCTCGAAGGCACGTGCGTCGTCGGCCGCGAGCCGTGCGCGTGCGGCGACCTCGGCGCGCTTGTCTTCGAGGGTGAAGAGGTCCCGCGCCGCGTCGAGGGTACGCGTGACCTCGTCGCCCGACGCGTCCGCGTTGAGGCCGAGCGGGGCCGCCAGCTCGGCCACCTTCGCGGTGACCTCGGAGAGCGTGGCCTCGTCGCGAAGCGCCGAAGCACGGCGCTCGTCGAGCTGCGCCTCGAGCTTCGCCGCGGCGCGCGCGGCTTCGGCAGACGTGCGGCGCGCCGACTCGACGGCGTCGAGGCGGGTCGCTGCGAGGGGCATGAGCTCACCGAGAGAAGCGTCGCGGCCCGAAGCTTCCCCGAGCGCAGCGAGCGTGCTCGCGAGCTCCGCGTGCGCCGAAGCAATGGCGCGCGCGACGTCGTCCTGCTCCGCCTCCGCCTCTCGCAGGCGCGCGTGAGCGTCGACGACGTGGGCGTGACGGTCGAGCCACGCACGCATCTCCGCGAAGCCGAGCGGTTCGACGCCCGCGGGCGCCCACGTCGCGGCGTGCTCCGAGTCGAGCGCGGCGCGCTCGTCGCGGGCGCGTGCCAGATCCGCAGCTGCGACCTCGCGCTCGTGGGCGAGCGTCGCCGCCTGCGCGCGAAGGCGGGCCAGCATCGTGACCCGGTCGGCCTCGACGATCATGCGATCCGCCACGCCGTCGGCATCGCGAAGCGCGCGATCGAGCTCGAGCTCGAGCGACGCGAGCTCCGCGGCCCCCGTCGCCTTCGCCGCCCGGAACCGCGCCCACGCCGCGTCGCGCGCGCCACGCACGGCTCGTAGCTCGTCCTTCGTCGGTGGCGCGAAGTCCCCCGATTGCTCGGCGATGTGCCGCGCGACCGAGCGCTCCTCCGCGTCCAGATGCTCGACGCGCTGCGTGTGCCGCGCGACGATCCGGTCGAGATCGGCGGCGCGTGCCGCAAGACGATCGATGGTCTCGTTCGCCGGAAGCTTCATTGCCACGAGCTCGGACACCGGACGAACGAACGCGCGCAGCGCCGCGACGCGTGCTTCGACCTCGGCGGCCCGCTTGCTCACCTTCGCCGCCTCGTTCGCCTGGCGCGCAGCGGCGTCTCCCAGCGATCGCGCGCGCTCGAGCGCACGGGCGAGCCTCGCGAGAGCGGGCTCGTCGAGGGTGACTCCGCTCGTCGCCAGCGCCTGCTGCCGCGCGAGCTCTCGCTCGCACCGCTCGATCTCCGCACGTGCGACGGAGACCTTCTCTTCCGTCTTCGTTCGCTCGGCGAGCAGGCGGCGCATGCGCTCTTCGGTGCGCGCATCGAGCCTCGCAGCCACGCCGCCGTCGTCGAGCACGACACCCGCGCGTCGCGCGGCCTCCGTCACGCGGCCACGCAGGAGCTCCGCTTCCGTCGCGAGAGCGCGCGCATCGCGCTCGGCCGATTCGTACGCGCCGAGCCTTTGCTGGAGAGAAGCGATGCGGCCCCCCTGCGACGTGACCGGGCCGAGCTCGGCGAGCGACGCGAGGATCTGCGCTTTGCGACGGACGAGCGGTAGGCGCGCCTTGGTACGCGCGAGCCGCGCACGAGTGGTGACGAGCGCATTGCGCCGCGCAGCGACCGAAGCCCTCTGCGCCTTGGTCTCCTCGAGCGCGTCGCGCTGCTTCACGTACGCCTCGGGAAGGCTCTGTTTCTCCTTCACGTCCTTCTGCGCGAGCTCGAACGCTTTCAGCGCCGCATTCAGTGCCGGTGCCGAGGCGCGCGGCTTGTAGAGCGCCTCGGCCTCGGCCTCGAGCTCGGCGAGGAGCTTCTGTGCGTCGGTTCCGCCGCCGACGCTCGCATCGAACAGGCTCCCGCCGACGTCCCCCCTTCCTTCGAGCAGCGCCTGGGCCCCGCGCGCGAGCGTTTCGTGGTCGAGGCCGAAGGCGCTCTTCCACGTCTCTTCGCTCACTCCGCGAAGCAGGCGGAGCAGCACGGCGTCGTCGATCGGCTGGCCCTTGTCGTCGAGGAGGGTGTTCGTGTTGCCCTTGCGGCGGACGATGCGCACGCGCGCGCCGTCCGCGCCGATGAGGGTGCCGCCGATGCGCAGGTCGGCCGGCTTGTGCACGTGCGCGTCACGCGTGCGGGCGTCGATGCCGTACAGGAGGCCCGTGATCGCGCGCAGCGTCGTGCTCTTGCCGGCCTCGTTCCGGCCGAACACGACGTGGAGCCCGGGCGCGGACAGATCGAGGTCGAGGTCGCGGAACGGACCGTACGCGAGCAGGCTGAGCTGCGCGATGCGCATGCTTCAGTCCTCGCTGCCCTCGAGGAGGCGTGGCAGCAGCGTCTGCTCGACGTCCGCGACGACGGCGCGGAGCGTCGCCGGATCGGTGAGGCGGAGCGGCGCTTCGCCTTCGCGCAGCTCCGACGGGAGCTTCTTCTCGAGGTCGGTGAACGCGCCGGCGAGCTCCGCGAGCTCGCTCTCTTCCGCGCCGATCGCGAACAACCGGCGCGCGAGATGTCCGACCGCCCCGGGCTCCTCGCGGACGCGCGCGAGGTCGACGAGCGAGCGCGTCTCGACCTCCACCTTCTCGATCCACACCGCATCGCCGAGATCGTTCGCGCTCGCGCGGAGCTCGGCGACGAGCTTCTCGGGATCGCGCCGGATCGCGCCGTTCGCGCGTGTGCTGCCGGTGATCGTCACGCGCGCGGCGAGGAGCCGTTCGGGGCTCGCATGCGCGTGCGCGGTGAGCTCGTCACGCACGCGGTCGACGACCTCGAGCGGGTCCGACGCGGTCGTCGCGTCGACGGAGAGACACTCCCAGCGGACCACGTCGAGGGCGCGGTGCTCGACCGACGTGATGCGACCGCCGTCGTACGACACGAGGCTGGCACCTTTCGGTCCCGTCTCGCGCGCATGACGGCCTTGCAGGTTGCCGGGAAAGACGACCCATGGCTCGGTGGCGAGGACCTCGCGCGCATGCACGTGGCCGAGCGCCCAGTAGTCGTAGCCCTTGCCGCGCATCGTCGCGAGCGAGGTCGGCGCGTAAGGCTCGTGGCCCTCACGGCCGTCGAGGCACGTGTGGAGGAGGCCGATGTTGAGCGCGCCGCGGACCGCATCGGGGTAGCGCGCCGCGAGGTCGTCGGTCGTCGCGCGCTGCGCGAAGCTCTGTCCGTGGATGCATGCGCCCGCGTCGGGCAGCTCGAACGTCTCGGGCTTTCGCGCGGAGAGCTCCTTCACGTTGTCCGGGAGGCGCAGGTTCTTCGTGATCGCGCTCGAGGCATCGTGGTTGCCGCGTACGAGCACGACTGGAATTCCGGCCTCGCGCAGGCGGCTCATCTGCGCCGCGAAGAAGAGGCCCGTCGAGAAGTCCTTCCACGCGCCGTCGAAGATGTCGCCAGCGAGGAGGAGGAACCGCGCATCTTCGTCGATGCACAACCCGACCAGGTTCTCGAGCGCACGCCGGGTGGCCGCCCGCATGCGAGCGGCAGGCGCGCCGTCGTAGCGATCGAGACCGCGGAGCGGGCTGTCGACGTGGAGGTCCGCGGCGTGGACGAACTTCACGCCGCGACTGTAGCAGACGCAACGCCGCTCCGATCCCACACGAGCCACGTGTCTCCGAACTCGTGCCCGAGGAGCCGCGCGCGGTCGGCAAGGTCGAGCGCAGCGTCGAGCAACGGGCGCTCGACGAACGCGCCGAGCAATGCGAAGTGCGTCGTGTCGGCCTCGTGCACGCCGGTGAGCACCGCGTCCACCACGCTGCGCGCCGTTCCGGGACCGAGGACGAGCCCGGTGATGCCCGACGCGGGTCCGAACGGGCCTCGCCCGGAGAGCCGCGCGGCCGATTCGAGCGCACGCACGACGCTCGTGCCGACGGCGACGACGCGTCCGCCCTTGCTCCTCGCGCGCGCAATCGCGCGGGCGGTCGCCTCCGGCACCTCGAATCGCTCGGGTAGCGGCAAACGCGCATCGATTGCCGGATCGCCGGTGGCCGAGAGGCCGGCCGCGTGCGTGACGCGCGCGACGGCGATGTCGCGGGCCCGCAGCGCCACGAGCGTCTCGATCGATAGTGCGCGGCCGGCCGACGGCATCTCGACGGCCCAGGGACGCGCGGCCCACGCGTTCTGCACGTCCCAGAGCGCGAGCGGCGACGGCACATGGGCGTACTGCACGGGCCGCCCCTGGACGTAGAGCGCAGCCCAGATCTCCGCGAGCGACGCCTCGTCCCGGTCGCGCAGCCGGAACCCAACGTCGACGAGACGCGGGGTGAACGGCGCGGCGCGCACGATCTCGACGGACAGCGGTCCTGCCGAGAGGAGCGTGCCGGCGGGGAGCGGAGGAGGAGCCGGGCGATGCTCGGTCGGCGTGCGATGATCCCCCGCGCCGAGAAGAGCCGCGGTGAAGCGCACGGCGCCGCTCGCATCGCCACGCGCGCCGACGAGACGGAGCTCGACGGGCTCCCCTTCCCGCGTCCTCGCCGCGATCGATGCAGGCAGCGTCGCCGCGTCGTTCACGACGACGACGTCGCCGGGGCCGAGCAACGACGGCAGCTCGTCTGCGCGGTGGAGCCGCGGCGCCGTCGCACGCGCGCCGTCGACGACGAGGAGGCGGAGCTCGCGACGGCTCCGCGGGGCGACGGCGGCTTTCATCGCGCCTCCGCCGCGCGCGCCGCGGACGACGCATTCGCGCTCGTTCGTTCTTCACGCCACGGCTCGAGCTCGGACGCGAGGAGCCGAGCGCCGTTCGGGAACGATTCCGCGCGTGTGATGAGCGTCATCAGCCGCGCCGCGACGTCGGCGGGACGGGCGAGCGTCGCGCGGTCCGCCTCGGGCAGCGCGTCGGCGTGCATCTTCGTGTCCATCTCTCCGGGGTCGACCGCGAAGAACCGCACCGGATCGAGCTCGGCCGCGAGGGTTCGCGCAAGGTGATCCTGCGCGGCCTTCGTGATGCCGTACGCGCCCCAACGTGCGTAGGCGCTCACGGCCGCGTCCGAGCTGACGAAGACGACGACGCCCCGCTCGGCGAGCACCATCGGTCCGGCGAGCGCTTTCGTCAGCCGGAAGGGTCCGACCAGGTTCACGTCGATCACGCGCTGCAGGTCTTCACATTCGGTGTCCAGCAGAAGAGGCATCGGCAGCGGACCGAGCGTGCTGGCCGCGTGCACGACGACGTCGATCTCACCGACGAGCGCGGCGGCAGCGCCCGCGATCCGGTGCACGGCCTCCTTGTCGCCGACGTCGAAGGCGAGCGCGTGGGCTTCGCCGCCTTCCGCGCGGATCTCCGCGACGCGCTCGGCAAGCGCTTCTGCGCCGCGTGCGACGAGGACCACGCGTCCTCCGGCCTGGGCCGCCGCGCGTGCGAGCTCCCGCCCCAGACCTTGGCTCGCGCCCGTGATCAGCACACCTCTGTTCCGGACATCCATTCACCACCTCCGTACGAGAGGCAGCATGCATCGACCGCTCTCGTAAGATGGCAGCGGTGACAATGCGTTGGAGCGCTGCTACTTCGTTGGAATGGACGATGTCGCCGGGCGCCTCGCGCGGAACGTGCGCACCCTTCGCGAGTCACGCGCGCAGACGCAGGCGCAGATGGCCAAGCTCGCGAGGCTCCCGCGGGCGACGTGGGCGAACCTCGAGTCCGGCGCAGCGAACCCGACGCTCGCGGTGCTCGACCGCGTCGCGACGGCCTTCCAGGTCACGATCGAGGAGCTCGTGGCCGCACCTCGGTCGGACGCGAAGCACTATCCGCGTGCCGCGCTACCCGTGAAGGCGCGCGGCGTGGTCACCGTGCGGAAGCTCCTGCCCGACCCGATTCCGGGCATGGAGATCGACCGCATCGAGCTCCCCGCAGGCGCGAAGATGATCGGCGTTCCGCACACGCCCGGCACGCGCGAGTACCTGACGTGCGAGGCCGGTCAGCTCCTCCTCGTCGCGTCGGGAGAAGAGTATCGGCTCGAAACGGGAGACGTCGTCGCCTTCCGCGGTGACCAGCGGCACTCGTACGTGAACCCCGGGAGCAAGCCCGCCGTCGCGTACAGCGTCGTCGTGATCGCGCGGACGTGATGCTACGAGGCGCGGCGGTCGGCGGCGCGGCGGTCGTTCGTGAAGGCCGCCGTGAGCGCCTCGGCGAGCTCGTCGACCTCGCCACGCCCGCCGCGACGTTCGGTCTCCCGGCGCTCCCCGAAGGCGTTGCGGAGCTCCGCCACCGTGCGCGCCGTGGCGCCTCCACGACGATGCATGAGCTCGTGCGAGCCGCAGAGCGCGACGCGCCCGGACTCTGCGAGGTCGACGGAGACGAGCGCACGCGCGTCGGACAGCCCGCACACCGCGCATCCACCGTTGGTCGTCCGCGCCTCGCCCTTGCCACCACGCTGCTTCCGCATGGCGCCGACGATGACGGAGCGCCCCGCGGCGGGCCAAGTTTCCGTCTCTCCGCCGGGCGGTGTATACGGGCCGCATGCCTACCTTTCTCGTGACCGGCGGCGCTGGCTTCATCGGCTCCTCGATCGCAGAAGCCCTCCTCGCAAAGGGCGAGCGCGTCCGCATCCTCGACGACTTCTCGACGGGCCGGCGCGAGAACCTCGAGTCGCTCAAGGGCGACGTCGAGGTCATCGAGGGGTCGATCGTGGACGGAGAAGCGGTCGCGCGCGCGATGGCGGGTGTCGAGGTCGTATTCCACGAGGCGGCGATTCCCTCGGTGGTCCGCTCGGTGGAGAACCCGCCCGCCTCGATGCTCGCGAACGTGCAGGGCACGACGAACGTTCTCGAAGCCGCGCGCCACGCGAAGGTGCGGCGGGTCGTGTTTGCCGCGAGCTCGTCCGCGTACGGCGACACGCCGACGCTTCCCAAGGTGGAGACGATGACGCCGGCGCCGCTCTCGCCGTACGCGATCTCGAAGCTCGCCGGCGAGCAGCTCATGACCGTGTTCGCTTCGCTCTACGGCATCGAAACGGTGAGCCTGCGGTACTTCAACGTGTTCGGGCCGCGGCAGGACCCCTCGAGCCAGTATGCGGCGGTGATCCCGAACTTCATAACCGCGGCGCTCACGCGGAAGCGCCCCAAGGTGTATGGCGACGGCGAGCAGACGCGGGACTTCTGCTTCATCGAGAACACCGTCGCGGCGAATCTCCTCGCCGCGTCGACGTCGTCGCGCCTCCGCGGCGAGGTCGTGAACATCGCGTGTGGCGAGCGCATCTCGCTGAACCAGCTCCTCGCGTTCGTCGCCGACGAAGCGGGCCAGAAAGCCGATCCGGAGTACCTGCCCGGGCGCGCGGGCGACGTGCGTGACTCGCTCGCCTCGATCGAGGCCGCGCAGAAGCTGCTCGGTTACGAGCCGAAGGTGCGCGTGCGCGAGGGGCTCGCGAAGACGTTCGCGGCGTTCAAGGCGCGTTACGCGTGAACGCGGCGTAGCCCGCCATCGGGACGCCGGCGCCGAGTCCCCCGCCCCCCTCTCCGATGCCGGAGAGGACGCCGCCGCCCACGTCGTGGATCGAGGTCGCGAACAGGTCGCGGGCCGCGGGCGCATCCGCGCGCGCGAACGCCGATTCGGCCACCCGCGCCGCGCTCTGCGCGATGACGGCGACGACGCCGAAGTGCGCCGGCGATTCGGTGACGACTGGCGCCCTCGCTCCGTGACGCGAGGCTGCAGGCTCGACGTCCGCGCGAGCTTCGATCGACGCGGGAGCAGCGGGCGGCGCGTCCATCGCGCCTTCCAGCTCGGCGCGCGCGTGCTCCTCGGCGGTCGCGAGGTAGCGTTCGAACGACGCCCGCGCGTCGAGCGCGCGCTCACCGACGCGCGGAGCCGGCTCGCCGCTCGCGAACAGCAGCGTGACGACCAGGTGCAAGAGCGCGGCAGCGACGACGCCGCCCGCGACGCGTCGGCCGACGATCGGCTTCGCCGAAGTGTCCGCATCGTCCGGAACGAGCGCGAGCCTCAGCGTCGAGCGGCCGAGCCGAAGCGTCACGCGGCACCCCGGCGGCGCATCGACGCCGGCAGGGAGCACGAGCCGCGTACGATCGCCGTCGCTTCTCGCGACGACGACGTCGTCACCGCAAGGAATCGGCAGCCCGAGATCCGCGATCCGGAGCGGGCGGCCGCGCCGCGGCGCGACATGACGAACGCCGAGGAGATCCTTCCCCCAGAACAGCCGGGCTTCGACGACAACCCCGCACGCGTCCGATTCTTGGGTGTCGTCGACCTCCACCGCCGCGTACGGGACGGCGGTCGCGTTCGGATGCGGGGCTCGCGTCGGCGGCATGCGTCGCTGACCACGCGCGCGGCGCGAAAGTTCCCGCGAGAGCGCCTACGCCGGCGAAGGCTCCGCGATCGAGCCGGGCGCTGACCAATCCGGCCGGAGCACGGCGCGCACGAGGCCGCCGCCGAAACCGAGACCGTGCGCGAGGTGCATGACGGGATACGCGGCCCACGCGACCGGCACCGTCGCGAGCCCCTCGCCGCGCGCGACGCGAACGGCCGCGGCTCCGGTGACGAGCGCATACGCGGCGAGCGCGAGCGGCGTAATCGGCTGGATGCTCGACGTCGCCGCCAGCGCGGAGCCCGCGACGACCATCGCGAGCGGCGCGAGCGAGCGCACGGAGTCGATACGCCGCTCTTTCACGGTGCGCCGCGCACGGCTGCGCCCGAGCTGGTAGTGCCGCTTCCAGAGGTCGCGGAACGAACGCGCATCGGCGCGGTGCACGACGATGTCGTGCCGAACGGTCACCGCTCCGCCGGAACGCGTGATGCGCCGCGACAGCTCGACGTCTTCCTCGACGCGCGTGCCGGGATCGAACAGGCCCACGCGCTCGAACACCTTCCGGCGCACGGCGCCGATCAGCGCCGGTGCATCGGCGTGCGCGCCGCGCGCGAGGTCGGCCCCTGCAGCGAACGCGAGCCGCGTCTTCTGCGCGGCAGAGAGTGCGCGCTCGACGAGCGTGCGGCCCGCCGTGCGCGGGACGATCGCGAGGTGATCGGCAGGCGAGGTCGCGAGCGCCGCGACGCACTTCGATACGTGCGTCTTGCCATATTCGCCCCCTGGATCCATCGGGACGATGATCTCTCCGCGGCTCGCGCGCAGGATCGCGTTGAGGGCAGCGGCTCGCGTGCGGTCCGGGTTGTCGAGCAGACGGAGCCGCGTGTCTTCGCCCGCCAACCGCACGACGATCTCGCGCGTCGCGTCCATGCTCATCGCGTCGGCGACGAGGATCTCGATGCGGTTCTTCGGATAATCCTGACCGAGCGCGGTGCGCAGGCACGGCTCGATGCGCGCTTCGTCGTCGGAGCTCGCGACCGCAATGGTCACGAACGGCGCTTCTGCGGGGGTCGCGTCCATGGCGGCCCCCACGTTACCACCGACCGCTCGCTGCTTCAGCGACGCCGACGACGCGCCGCCGCGGCGAGGCCGAGCGCAGCGAAGACGCCGGCGAGCGCACCGATGTCCGTCGTGCCGTGGGGAGCGGCGCTGCAGCCGCTCGAGGTGACCGTCGTGGTCGTGCGCGGCTTGCGGCGGCTCGTGCCGGTGCCCGTACCGTCGGCGCCCTCGTCACCTTCGTCGCCGACGTCACCCGAGCCGTCGTCCTCGCCCGGCGTGCCGCCCGGGTCCGTCGAGTCGCCCGGCTCGTCCCCACCCGAGGGAGCGGGGGTCGTGCTCTTCGGGTCCGTCATCGTGGCGCATGCGCCCTGCATGACGCCGGTGGCCTTCCACGCGCATTCGACGATGTTCTGCTCGTTCGGCGTGAGGCCGATGTCCTTCGCCGCAGACATCACGCCCGTCGCGGCCTGCGCGAAGTTCGTCGACGTGAGGAAGTACTTCGTGTTCGCGCGGTACCAGAGCTTCTCGGCCTTCTCCCAGCCGATGCCGTACTTCACTTCGACCTTCGAGACCGGGTTCGAGCCTCCAACGGTCATGAGGTACGCGGCATTGTTCGGGATGCCGCTGTTGATGTGCACGCCGCCGTCGTCCTGCTGCGTGTTCACGTAACGAGACATGTGCGCGGGCTGCTGACCGACGGCGGGATTGCGGAGGTCGCGAAGGAGGCCGGCCTGACGCGCGATGTCCTCGCCCATCTGCCAGTTCTTCGCGGGGTCGGCCTTCACCGAGTGCTCGATGAACGCGCCGAAAATGTCGCTCACCGCCTCGTTCATCGCGCCGGGCTGGTTCTGGTAGCGGAGGTTCGAGGTCGCCGACGTCACGCCGTGCGTGAACTCGTGCGCGACGACGTCGAGCCCTGCGGACAACGGACGGAAGTACTGCCCGCCGTCGCCGTACGCCATCTGGTTCAGCTGCGGATCCCAGAACGCATTGTCGAACTGCTGGCCGAAGTGCGCCGTCGACACGAGCGCGCCGCCGGTGCCGTCGATCGCGTTCCGCGCGTGGACGGTCTTGTAATAGTCGTACACCGCGGTCGCGTTGAAGTGCGCGTCGACCGCTGCGCCCGCGCCTGCGGCGGTGCGGTCCCACGTGGTCAGCGAGTTCGACGTCACGGTCGTGCCGGGAATCGTCTCCTGGTTCGCCGCCGTGTACGTGCGGATCTGCGCGCCGCGGGTCGCGTCGAGCATCGCGTAGCTCGCGCCCGACTGCGAGACCTGGAACTTCTTCGCGACGCCGAGAACGCCCATACCGGTCGCTTCGATGGTCTGCAGGTTGTTGTACCGGTCGATGATCTCGCCCGTCTTCGCGTCGACCGTCGTGACCCAGATCGCGGGCTCGTGACCGAACACGGCGCGGACCGAGTACTCGTACGCGAGCTTCGGCGCGCGGCCGTCGAGCGCGAACACGACGAGCTTGCCGTCGGAGGCGGGGAGCTGATCGACGTCGATGCCGGGCGTACGCTGCGCCACATCGGCCTTCGCGATCTCCGCGCCGCGGTCCACGGTCAGCGCGGGCTCGAGGTCCAGAGCGTCGAGGTCGGCCACGTAGTTTGCGTCGATCGAGGCGAGCCGTCCGGCCGCGTCGTAGTGGGCCGCGAGCTCGGCACCGACGACCGGCACCCCGCGGACGACCTGCTGGAAGCGCGCGTGCGTCATCGACAGCTCGTCCGTCTCGGTCCGCTCGACGCGAAGCTCGGACGCGGCGTCACGCATCTTGAAGAGCGCCTTGTACTGGTCGACGAACGAGACGGTCGTCTTCACCGCGTCGCCGCCCTTCACGAGGATCGGCTTGCCGGTCCCGCGCGGCGCCTCGAGATGCATCGGCGTCTTCAGGTCGGCGTGCTGCACCCACGTCCACGCGCGATGCGTGTCGCTCCTCAGCGCCTTGAAGGCCTGCGTCTGCGCGACGGTCACGCCGTCGCCCGTCGCCTCCGGCGGGCTCGCCTCGGTCCCCTGGATCTCCGTGCTGCAACCGACGGCGACGAGTGACAGGGCGAGGAAAGCGAGCTTTCTCATTTCTTCTCCGGGGGCAGGCCTGACCGCCCCTCTCCCGAGGGGACGCCGGCAGCGAACAGGTGCTTCGCAATGCGCGGGCCAAGGACGACGGGGCTCGCCGGCATGCAACGACGACGGAATCGGCCGCCAATCCCGGCCGTTTCCGACCCCGACGTGGGGTCTCGGTCGCTACCCGGCTGGATCGTTTGCTCGCACGATCACGGGACGCGGCGCTCGACGGTGGATGGATGATCCACGGGAGAGATCGTCGTCTCATGTAGGTCTGCGGCCGGGGCGCAGCATGCGCGGCGGACCGGCAGCGGCGGAGCGCGGCTCAGCGAACGGATGCGTCCTGGCCGTCGCGCGCGAGCACGTCCGCGATCTCGCTCGGCAGGATCCCGTACGACGCGGCGGCCGCGATGAGGCCCGCGTTCGCGGTGAGATCGGTGAGAAAGCCCTTCACGTACGGCGTCCCCGAGAGGCCGTGCACGCGCGTGACGAGCCGCGGGAGCCCGCGCGCGATCGCATCGCGAGCGCGGTCGGGTTGCGCCTCGTCGACGCACGCGCCGTGGAGCGCGAGGTAGATCGGCGCCTCGTTGAGGAGGCTCGGCGAGCCGTGCTCGAGGAGCGCCGCGGCTTCGGTCGCGATTTCGATCGCGCGCTCCGGCTGCCCGCATCGCCGCTCCGCCTCGGCCCAGAGCCCGAGCGCGACCGGCACGACGTCGAGCATCTTCGTCGCGCGATACCCGCCAGCGGCCGTACGAAGGAGCGTGCGCGCCTGCTCGGCCGGGCTGCTCGCACCGCGCGCAGGCACGCCATCGCCGCTCCGCAGGAGCTCTGCGCCTCGGTAGAAGAGGACGCCGAGCGTCGCGCGATCGTGCGGGACCCACGCGCCGGAGACGGCATTGTCCGCGATGCCGCGCGCCTCGGCGAGCTGCGCGTCGAACGCGGCGTCGGGACCGAACGTCGCGACCCAGCAGAGGAGGATCATCTGGCCGTGCCGCACGGTTCCGGGGGAGCCCACCGCCTGCGCGAGCGCGATGCCGCCCTCGATGGCCACGCGCGCTTCCGCCTTCGCGCCCATCGTCGTGAGCGCGAACCCCACGTTGATCGTGAGCGTCGCCTCGCGCGTCTTGAGGCCCGCCTCGGCCGCGGCGCGCGCCGCGCTCCGGCGTGCTTCGAGCGCCGCGCCGACATCGCCCCGCGCCTGCCGCACGACCGCGAGCGTCTGCCACGCATCGACCGCTGCGCCCGGGATGCCGTGCGTGCGCGAGAGCTCGAGGAGCGAGTCGGCGACGTCCGCGGCCTTGTCGAGCTCTCCGGCAAACGCGAGACGTGCCGCAAGCGCCGCCGCGCTGCGCGCCTCTTCGTCGTAGAGGCCTGCCGCTTTCGCGCGACGGATCACGTCCTCGAGCCCGGCGGTCGTGTCGAGACCGCCGCCGCACGCGTCTTCGTAGCGAACGCGGGCGCCGAGCGCGCGCGCCTCGCTCGCCTCGTCGTACACGGCGTCTTGCATCGCGCGCACCGCGGTATCGCGCTCGCCGGCCCGTGCGTCGAGACGTCCCCACGCCTCGTCGAGGACCTGCGCACGTGCAAACTGGGTCGGACGGTCTTCCGCGAACGCGAGCGCCTTCTCCGCGAGGCGCACGGCCTCGCCGAGCGCGTTCGCAGCGAGCGCACGCCGTGCTGCCTTCTCGAGGTAGTTCGCGGCGAGCACCGGCTCGCCGCCGAGCTCGAGGTGCCGCGCGACGATCGCATCGTCTTCGCCCATCTTCGCGAGCCATTGGCCGGCGCGGGCGTGCAGATCCTTCAGCTGGTCGTCACCGAGCGACGCGTACGCGACCTCGCGCGTCAGCGCGTGCTTGAACGCCCACTCGCGCGTCTCCTTGAACCGCGACGAGGCCTGCTCGACGAGCACCTCTGCCGACGTGAGCGCCCGGATCGATTCGGCCGCGTTCCTCACGCCCAGCGCGGTGAGCCCCGCGTCCCACACCTGCATGCCGTAGACGCTGAGCTTCGTCGCCGCGTCGCGGACGTCTTCGTCCAGCGCATCGAGGTGCACCTGGATGGCCGCCTCGATCGTGGGCGCGCTCGCCGCGTCACGCCCCTGGTGCGCGAGACGCGCGAGCTCCTCGGCGAAGAGCGGAGAGCCTCCGGCCTGCGTCGCGATCGATTCGACGAGCGCCTCGCCCTCGGCCGTCTGTCCGCGCTCGGCCAGGATCGCTTTGGCGATCGCGCGCACGGTTCGACGCGCGAGCGGACGGAGCTCGATGCGCACGTGATCGCGCCCGGAGAAGCGTCCGGGATCGTCGCGCCAGAGCGTCGGGCGCGCGGTCGCGAGCACGAACACGGAATAGCCCGCGGCGCGCCCGAGGAGATGGTCGAGCCAGGCGAGGCTCTCGAGGTCGGCCCACTGCGCGTCCTCGACGGCGATGACGAGCGGCGCGTCTTGCGCGACGCGCAGAGCCATGTCGGTGAGCGCGATCCAGAGCGCGTCGCGGGCGGCTCGCGCGTCCACCGTCTCCGGCATCGGCTCGTTCGCGACGAGGCGTGCGACGAGCTCACGCGTGCTCGGACCGACGACCTCGATGCGCGCGAGGAGCGCGTCGGTTGCCGCCATCGCGTCTTCGAGGGCGGCACCCTTCGACACGCCGGCGAGGCCGCGCGCGACGTCGGCCATGATGCCGAGGGCGTGGCTCTTCGCGAACGACTCGGCGCGCACGAGCGCGATGCGCGGCGCCGAGGCATGCGCGCCGATCTGGGAGATCGCCTCGCGCCGAAGCCTCGTCTTTCCGATCCCGGGCGCGCCCGAGATGGTGACGATGATCGGCGTCTTGTCTTCCTGGCAGCGTTCGTAGGCGCTCGCGATTTGCGAGAGGTCCGCCTCGCGGCCGACGAACGGCGAGCCTGACGGCGCTTCTTTCTTGGCGCCCGCCTTGAGACCGACGATCGAGCTGCCGTCGGCGCGGACCTGCATCTCGAAGCGACCGCGCGCGAGCTCGCTCGTCGTCGTGTCGGCGAAGACCTGACCCTTCTGGGCGTCGCGTGCGAGCGCCGCCGCGCGGTCGACGACCTCGCCCGTCGGTCGCGTGCGATCGATGCGCGTGCGTCCGGTCGCCACGCCGACCCGGCACCCGGTCTTGGCGAGGCGCAGCCCGAGGTCGAGCGCCCGCGGCGCCTCGTCTCCGAGGGCTTTCTTCACGCCGAGATGCGCGACGATGGCATCGCCGCCGAGCTCCGTCGCCTCGGCGCCGCGCGCGCGGAGATGCGCGATGAGCCTTCCGCGCGCAGGGCCCTTCGGCACGTGCGTCGCCAGGATCGACGTGACGAGTCGCGAGCCGCCGTGCTTGCCGGTCGACAGCACCATCGACCCCATGTTCATGGGGTTGCTGTCCGGCGACTGCGTTCGCGTCGTCATCGGAGCGTGCTCGAGCTCCGTCGCGATCGTGCGGAGGCGCCGGGCGACCTCCGCCGCGCCGTCCGGACGATCTTCCGGGTGCGTCGCGAGCATGTGGCAGAGCAGGTCGTCGAGCGAGATCGGCGCCTCGGGGAAGATCTCCGTGAGCCGCGGAGCCGGCGTCGTGACGAGCCGCGCGAGGATGGCCACGGGCGTCGGTCCGACGTGCGGAGGGCGACCCGCGATCATCTCGAAGAGCGTCGCGCCGAGGCCGTAGATGTCGGCGCGCGCATCGACCTCCGCATCGCCGCGGGCCTGCTCGGGAGCCATGTAGGCGGGCGTACCGATGATCGCGCCCGTGCGCGTGAGCCGCGCGTCTTCGGCCGAGGCGACGCCGAAGTCGACGAGCTTCGCCTCGATGGGCCACTCGTGGCCCTTTCCGCTGCCGAGCAGGATCACGTTGGACGGCTTGATGTCGCGATGAACGATCCCGACGTCGTGCGCGTAGGCGAGCGCGTCCGCCACCTGCGCGCCGACCTCGACGGCTTGTCCGAGCGTCAGTGGCGAGCGCTTCTGACGCTGCGCGATGTCCTCGCCCTCGAGCCATTCCATCGCGACGTACGGGTGGCCCTCGTCGAGCTGACCGAAGGCCACGACGCGAACGATGCCGGGATGACTGAGGCCGGCGAGCACGCGGCCCTCCCGACCGAAGCGCGCCTCCTCACCCGCATCGACGCCCGGGATCGCGATCACCTTGAGCGCGACGGGCGAGCCCGAGACCTCGTCACGCGCGCGGTACACGATGCCGACGCCGCCACGACCGACCTCGCGTTCGATGACGAAGCGATCGGCGAGGAGCCCCTGGAACGCGGCGAGCGTCACGTCGCGAAGCGTACCGGAACCGTGCGTGCTTCGCATCGTCCGAGCGAACGTGAGATTGCGTCTCTCGCCCGGGGGAAGACGACACGGGCGCGGACCCGGCGACCGTACCCGACGCGGCTCGCGGCATCATCACCGCGAGCCCGACGGTCGTGGCGACCCGGCTCGAGTCGCTCCACGACGTCGCGCGCGACCACGACGTACGCGCGCGGCTCACGCGGGAGGCGCCGGAGGGATGAGCGGCTTCTTCCCGAGGCCGACGAGGAACAGCTCGTAGCTCGTCGCCCGGGTTCCCTCGGGGCGGAGCGCGCGCTCCTCGTCGAACACGCGTTTCACGGCCTTCTTCGCGTTCGGGAAGTCCTCGCCCATGAAGATCTTCCCGACGAACGCCCCGCCCGGCTTCGCGAGCTTCTCGGCGACGGCGAGGGCGCGCAGGAAGAGCTCGAAGCTGCGCGTCTGATCCCCGAGGCGGTTGCCCGTCGTGTTCGGCGCCATGTCCGAGAGGACGACGTCGTACGGCGCGAACATGGAGAGCGCCTCGTTCTCGAGGGAGAGCGCGTCGCCTTGGACGAAGACGGCGTTCTCCGGCGTCGGCACCTCGATCGGCTTCAGGTCGACGGCGAGGACGTTGCCGTTCTTGCCGATCTTCTGCGAGGCGTAGAGCATCCAGCTCCCCGGCGAGGCGCCGAGATCGAGGACCTTCATGCCGGGACGGAGGAGACGGACCCGCCGGTCGATCTCTTCGAGCTTGAACACGCTGCGCGCGGGGTAGCCCTGCTGCTTCGCGGCGACCGTGAACCGGTCTGCGCGCTTGTACGGGTTCTTTGCTTTGGCCTTGGACATCGGGAGCTTCCGCCGCCCGCATCCTTACAACAGAGCGCCGGGCGACGCTCTCCGCTCGCACATCGGAGATGGCTCGGCGCTAGACCGCCTCGGATCGAGCCGGATCCACGACATGCATCACACTCGCGTCTCAGCAGACGCAGGTTTCGGCCGAGACCTCGCTCGATACCGTGCGTTTTTGCGCGATCTACGGATGGACTGGCCGTTGCAGTACCTGAGGTCCGACAGCTTCAGTCGTCGGCACCGCCGGCAGGCAAGCTCTCAGGAAGCGACAGCGACCCATGAACCTCAAGTGCGTTTTCCACGTCAGCCCCGCGACGATCCGTACGCCGGAGCCCCAGGCGACCCGCGCACGGATGCCGAGCCTCCTCGATCTCGACATCGAATGGGTCGACCAGCCGGAGCCCCGCGGCACCTCGCACGAGACGTGGCAGCGCGCACGCGGCTGGTCGAGCGAGGACTAGGCGCGGACGAGGGCGACGGCGCGGCCCCGCACGAGGCCCCATCAGCGCTGCTCGAACTGCTTCGTTCCGAAGAGGATCTCGCGCTGCTTCTCGTCGATGGGACCTGCGCTGCTCTGATGGTCCTTCAGCACCGCGAGCCCGCGCTGCACCGCCGGACGCGCCGAGATGGCGGCGAGCCAGCGGGATACCGACGGTAGCTCCGAGAAATCGATGTTCCGCCACGCGAGCGGACGCACCCAGGGATACGTCGCGATGTCCGCGATCGAGTACTCCGGACCGCCGAGGTATTCGCTCGTCGCGAGGCGCTTCTCGAGAACGCGGTGGAGGCGCTTCACCTCGCTCTCGTAGCGCTGGATCGCGTACGGGATCTTCTCCGGCGCATAGACCGAGAAGTGCCCCTGCTGGCCGAACATCGGCCCGACGCCGCCCATCTGGAACATGAGCCACTGGAGCGCGACGTAGCGCGCGACGGGATCCTTCGGCAGCAGCTTGCCCGTCTTCTCGGCGAGGTACACGAGGATCGCGCCCGACTCGAACAACGTGAGCGGCCCGGACGGCCCCTCCTCGTCCACGATCGCGGGGATGCGATTGTTCGGATTGATCGCGAGGAAGTCGGGCTTGAGCTGCTCGCCCTTCCCGATGTCCACGGCGATGACCTCGTACGGGAGCTCGAGCTCCTCGAGCGCGATGTGGATCTTGTGCCCGTTCGGCGTGGGCCACGAATAGAGCTTGATCATGAAATGACTGACCCCACGTCCTCCGATGAGGTGGACGTGGGGCCGGTTGCGCTGCGGGTCGGCAGCAGAGGGCGCGAGGCGCCCCCGAGAGCGATCAGCGACCTGCCTTGCGGAGGCGCTCCTTCACGGCGTGGCGAACGAGGATCGTGCCGTTCTTCGAGCCCGGGATACCGCCCTCGATCATGAGGAGGCCCTTGGCGGCGTCGACGCGCGCGACGCGGAGGTTCAGGACGCTCACCGTCTCGTTGCCGTACTGGCCCGGCATCTTGAGGTTCGGGAGCGTGCGGCCCGGCGTCATGTTCGTACCGATCGAGCCGCCGTGACGGCGGTACTCGTGCGTGCCGTGCGTCTGCACGAAGCCGGCGAAGCTCCAGCGACGAACGACGCCGGAGAAGCCGCGGCCGCGGGTCGTGCCCTGCGTGTCGACGAGCTGGCCGGCCTCGAAGATCTGCGCGAGGTCGATCGGCTGGCCGATCTCGAACTTGCCGGCGAACTCCTCGCTGCAGCGGAGCTCGCGGAGCTCGCGCTTCGGGCCGACGTTCTTCTTCTTGAAGGAACCGGCCTCGGCCTTCGTGAGGTGCTTCTCCTTCGCGTCCTTCATGCCGAAGACGAGAGCGGTGTAACCGTCCTTCTCCTTCGTGCGCTTGCCGACGAGCGCGACGTCGCTCATGTCGACGACGGTGACGCGCTGGACCGACCCGTCCTCTTTGTAGAGCTGGGTCATGCCGAGTTTCTTACCGAAAAGGCCGGGCTTCGAGTTCATGTCTGGTCTTCTTCTCGCTCGCGTGTCGCGTGAGGTTGCTTCGATCGGGTTCGATCAGGAGAGACCCGTCCGCGATTCCGGTCCCGAGCGAGGACCAGGGCGCCGGTAGGCGTCACGCGTAGAGTCTCTTTCCCTCCGGATCGCCGGAAGGGCGGCGGATACTGGTCGCCCGCGCCGCGTTCGTCAAGCCCGAGCGGCGCGGAGCCTTCACGTGGCAGGGGCCGGCCGCGGGCCGCTCAGCTCAGGCGGCGGAGCGCGTCGCGGACGCCGTCGACGTGCTTCGACGCCCGGAGCTCGCCTTCGAGGATTGCCGCGATACGGCCCTGCTTGTCGATCACGAACGTCTTTCGCGCGACCTTCCCGAGGATGTCGCGGAGAAAGCCCGTCGCGCCGTACGCCTTCGCGAGCTCCCGGCGCTCGTCGGCGACGAGGTCGAACGGGACGTTGTGCTCGGAGGCGAAGCGGCGATGCGACTCGTCCGAGTCGGCCGAAACGCCGATGATCTCCGTCGTCTCCGACCCGAGGCTCGCGAGCATGTCGCGGAACCCGCAGGTCTCCTTCGTACAGATGGGCGTGAAGTCGCCCGGGTAGAAGTAGAGGACGACGTTCTTCTTGCCGAGAAGGTCGCGAAGGCGGAGAGTTCTCCCCGCGCTGGACGTGACCTCGAAGTCGGGTGCCTTGTCGCCGACGCGAAGAGCGGAGCCTGCCATGAGCAGCTTCGTTACCACGAGAGCGACGCTCGTAGTGTGGCGTCGTTGACAGCGCGTAGGTCGCGTGCTTTAAGTCGCGCCCCCTCGGCACTTGGAGAGCCTTCTTTTCCCCAGGCTTTCCGCAATCCTAGGGCCGAATCGCTGGAGAATTTCTGGAGCCGCCATGCAGAACGCGAAGATCGCCGAGATCGAGAACCAGCACCTCCGTACGGGCGTCCCGGACTTCCGCGTCGGGGACACCGTCCGCGTTCACTACAAGATCGTCGAAGGTGACAAGGACCGCATCCAGGTCTTCCAGGGCGTCGTCCTGAAGCGTCACCGCGCCGGCGCGCGCAGCACGTTCACGGTGCGCAAGGTGAGCTTCAACGTCGGCGTCGAGCGCGTGTTCCTCACGCACTCCCCGCGTATCGACAAGGTCGAGGTCGTGTCGAAGGGCATCGTTCGCCGCGCGCGCCTCTTCTACCTCCGTGACCTCCAGGGCAAGGCTGCCCGCGTCCGCGACCAGAAAGACGCCTGAGCCGCGCCGTCGCGGAAGGAAGCCGTCGCTCCTCGTGAGCGACGGCTTTTCGTCATTTCAGCGCCGCCGTGGCGCGAGCTTCGGCGCGGAACGCGTTCCGCGCCGTGTTGTCCGCATCCGCGATCTCAACGGAGCGTCGGCTGCGCGATCATCTCCTTCAGCCGGAGACGCGTGTCCCGCAGCCAAACCGCGTCGGTGAACACGTCGCCCGCGAGGAGCGAGGTGATCGAGCGGCGGAGCGCGGCGTGCTTGTTCTCCGCGAAGATCGCTTCCATGAGAGGCCCGCCGTAGAAGGCTTGCACGGCGATGATGAACGTCTCGGCGCCGGTGCGGAGCCACTGCTCCCACGTGCGGAGCGAGCTCGCCTCGTCCGTCGTCTTGGCGGGGGCGAGGAGCTCGAGGAGCGCGTCGGCCGCAGCCATTCCGCCCGTCATCGCGAGATGGGCTCCCGTCGAGAAGAGCGGATCGATGAAGCCGCCCGCGTCGCCGACGGCGACCCAACCCGGGCCGGTGAGGTCGCGTACGCGATAGCTGAAATCGGCGGTCGCGCGAGCGTTCGGCCAGACGCGCTTCGCCCCCGCGAGGAGCTCGGTCGCGCTGCGCGACTCACGCACCGCGCAGTCGAAGAGCGCCGTCACGTCGTCGTCGACCTTCCCGATCGTCGCGCGGTGCTCCTTGATCCAGCGGCGGGAGACGACCGCACCGACGCTGGTGCGACCGTCCTTGAACGGGATCATCCAGAACCAGTTCGGGCGGGCCTCCGGGCTCTCCCGGAAGATGACGATGTCGATGTCGCCGGCGAGCTTGCCCTCCGGGCGCGGGACGCCCTCGTAGTGCGTGAAGATCGCGGTCTGATCGAGATCGACGATCTTCTCCGTCGCGCGCGACGCATGCGCGAACAGCGCGTCACGTCCCGAGGCGTCGACCACGAACTTCGCGTCGAAACGCGCGTCCGTGCCGTCCGGCCCCGTCGCGAGAACGCCGACGACGCGCTCGCCGTCACGCACCGCGCCGGTCACCGTCCACTGCTCGCGAACGTCCACGCCGAGACCTGCCGCGTGGTCGAGGAGGACCTTGTCGAAGAGGTCGCGCGGAACCTCGAATGCATGCGGATAGTCGGGCTTCCACGCCATGTCGAAGCCAAAGCGGTCGCGACGGCCGCGCGCGTCGTCGTGGAAGCGCGCGCCGTATTTGTGGATGAACGTCTCCATCGCGACCGGGAGCACGCCGATCGCGTCGAGCACCGGCATCGAGCCAGGCAGGAGCGACTCACCGAGGTGGAAACGCGGGAAGCGCTCCTTCTCGAGGACGAGCACGCGCGCGCCGCGCTGCGCGAGACGAGCCGCGCAGACCGAGCCGCCAGGACCGCCGCCGACCACGACCACATCGAACGATTCACGCATGATTCGAAAAACCTCTCGTAGCGTGGCCGCGCGGAAGCGCGCCGGATCAGTCGGCCGTCTTCGGCGGCGGTCCGAGCTGGATGCGCTCGCCGATGTACGCGCCGATCAGCGTGAACATCACGCCGATCGCGCTCATGACGACGTAGAGGAACGTGGGCATCGTGCGGACCGTTTGGCTCTGGATGAGCAAGAACGTCGTCGGAATCGCGACGACGAAGCTCGCCACCATCGGCTCGATGAAGGTGCGGCCCGGGGAGATCATGCCGACGAGCAGGCCGCCGAGGAACCACACCGGCACGCACACGATCATCCCGTTGCCGCCCTCGAAGTCGATGAGGGTCACGATGCGCGGCAGCCCGAAGACGAGCGCGGCCGTGAGCACGCCCTGCACGGCGATGGCGATGAACAGCCACTGGAGGCTGACGCCTTCTTGCTGGTAACGGCGCTCGAGCTCTTCCTCGCGCGAACGGGTCTTGTGGAGCGACTCGATCTTCGCGCCGCACGAACCGCACCGGACCGAGCCGGGCGGGTTCTTGGAGAAGCCGCAGGACGGGCACGCGACGAGCTTTCCAGAGGCAGCCATCGCGGCCAGCCTACCAGAGAAGCCGCAGCCGAGGCGACAGCGCCGCCGGTCGAGGGGCCGGCAAGGATGCCGCGCGTTTTCCGGGAACTAAGCGGGGAGGCCGCTGTCGGTTTGGCGTGGGCATCGTGCCCCGCGTAGAGTTCGGCTTTCCCGTGACCGACGCCCCCACCCAGGAGCTCGCACCCGCGCCGACGCGCGAGGACGACGCGCTCGACCCGGAGCTGCTCGGGTTGCCCGACCCGCCGAAGCGGGATCGCACGATCACCGTGCTGATGCTGGTCTTCACGGCGTTCGCGTCCCTGGCGATGGTCGTCGCGCTCCGGCGTGACGCGGCCTATGCGTTCGCGCAGGCCGAAGCGCGCGACGTGGGGGACCTCGGCTCTGCCCCGCCTTCGGCGTTCGTCGAGAACGCCTTCGTGCGCGGCACGGCGATGCTCGGCGCCGCGCACGCAATCCGTTACGAGCGGCCGCTCGTCAGCGACTCGTTCCGTCTGATGCCGGCGCTCGGGCGCGCGGACGTCTGGGTGGAGGTGCGCGTGCCCGCGGGCGCGGAGACCATTCGCTACGTGCCGCCGAGCCAGCTCACCGGGCGCCTCGTCCGGCTGGACGCGGCCGGTCCGAAGCACCGGGGGCTCGCGTCGGCCGTGCGTGACGCCACCGGTCACGAGGTGCCGCCGAATGCGTGGTTGCTCGTCGAGGGTGATGCACCGGCGGGCTCGCGCTGGGCGATCGCGCTCATCGCCATGTTCCTCGGCTTCGCCGTGTGGAACCTGTCCGTCACCGCGAAGCTGCTCCGGCGCGTCGGCTGAAACGGCGCTACGTCGCCCGGGGCTCGCGCGCGCCGGTGCGATGACCGCGGAGCGCGAAGAACAGGATGAACAGGTAGGCAGGCGCCGTGAGCGCGAGGAACGCGAGCTGCGGCCCCACCCGGTCTTTGCCGAGCGCGAAGAGCTGCGGGAGCACCGCGCCGCCGACGATGCCCATGACGAGGAGCGCCGACGCAGCCTCGGTGAGCCGCCCGAGGTCCTTGATCGCGAGCGGGAAGATCGCCGGCCACATCATCGCGTTCGCGAACCCGAGCGCGGCGACGAGACCGACCGAGACGCTCCCCGACGTCGCGAATGCCGCCGTCGAGAGAACGAGACCGAGCACTGCCGAGCACGCGAGGTATCGCTCCTGCGAGAGATGGCGGGGAACCACCGCGAGGCCGACGACGTAGCCCACGAGCATCGCGGCGAGGGTCAGCGACGTGAAGAACTTCGTGGCGTCGAGCGGGAGACCGAAGCTGCGGCCGTACGAGCCGATCGCATCGCCGGCCATCACCTCGACGCCGACGTAGAAGAAGATCGTCGCGGCGCCGAGCCAAACGCGCCGCACGCGAAAGAGCTCGCGCGCGCCAGAACGGTCGCTCGGCTCGGCGCCGAGGTCGGGCAGCGGAGAACGGAGCGTAGCCGCCGCGAGAACGGCGAGCGCCACGAACGCGACGCGATACGGCGTCTGCACGGACGCGGCGAACGTGCCGAGGAGCGCCGCTTTGTCGGCGGGAGCGGCGCTGGCGAGCCGTAGCGAGAGCGCATCGAGGTCACGCAGGACGAACGCGCCGAGCACGAGCGGCGCAAGGAGGCCGCCGAGCTTGTTGCAGATGCCCATGATCGCGATGCGCCGCGCTGCGCTCGCGTGCGGCCCCAAGATCGTGACGTACGGATTCACCGCGGTCTGCAGCAGCGAGAGCCCTCCACCGAGCGTGAAGAGGCTCGTGAGCGCACCGGCGTACCAGCGGCGGGCCACCGTCTCGCCGAACCCGAGCGCGCCGAGCGCCATCACCGCGAGACCGACTGCCATGCCTCGCTTCATCCCCGTCCGGGCGAGGACCCACGACGACGGAAGCGCGAGGAAGAAGTACGAGAGGTAGAAGACCATCGGCACGAGGAACGCGCCGACCTCGTCGAGCTCGAAAGCGAGCTTCACGAAGCCGATGAGCGGCCCGTTCAGCCACGTGACGAAGCCGAAGAGGAAGAACAGCGCGCCGACGAGCGCCATGGATGCGCGCACGTTCTCCGGCGGCTTCGGGCTCACCTCGCGGAGCTTACCTGGTCGTGACGGTCAGCGTCCGATCCGGCGCGCGGCCGCGCCGCCTTCGTGCGCGGCGACGAGCTCGTCGTCGAGCTCCTCCGCCGCCGCAACTTCGGACGCGGCATCGGCGACGCGCACCGAAGCGGGCGCGCCGACGCGCACGCGGGCGGGCTCTTCGCGAGGAGGCAGCGCGCGAAGTTGCTTACCGACGAAGAAGGCCGAGGCGGCCGCGAGCGCCGCAACGATCAGTCCATGCTCCGCCTGCAGGCTCGGCCGCAGCGCGGGCATCGACTCGAACACGCTCCAGGCGACGTTCTTCCATCCGATCGCCGCGAGCGCGCCGAGCGTCGCCGCGATCGCGGCGAGCATCGCGGTCGCGCTCCGGTCGAAACGCGAGAAGAGCCGCGACGCGCGGAGGAACGGCAGCGCCATCACGATGCCGACGAAGCAGAACCAAGGCGGCGCGATGCCGATCGCGAACGTCACCGGAAACCAGCACGCGCACGCGAACGTGAGCGCGATGGCCCACGTACGTCCGCGCTGCGCGTGTGCTGCTGCGCCGACGAGGACGAGCGAGGCGACGACGGTGATCCATCGCTCGTAGGCAACGCTGCGGAGCAGCGTGACGAGCGCGGCGGCTTGCGCGGCGACGAGCGCGAGGCGGATGTCACGGGGAGCCAAGGCACCCGGGATCGTAGACCCGGATCCGCGACGCACAATGGCCCGCGTTCGGCGGAGCTTGATCGAGGCTCGCCTCACCGTGGACGACGGTGTAGGAAGCGCCGCGATGCGGATCGTCATCGTCGGGGGCGGCATCATGGGTTGCGCGACCGCGGTGGAGCTCGCCGCGCGCGGCGCTCGCGACGTGCTCGTGCTCGAGCGTGCGGTTCCAGGTGCCGAAGCCTCCACGGCAGCGGCTGGCATGCTCGCGGCCCAGGTCGAAGCGCGCACGCCCGCGGAGCTCGACGCGTTCGTCCGCGCGCGCGAGTCGCATGCAACGTGGGCAGAAGCCCTGCGCGAGGCAACGAGCATCGACGTCGGGCACCGGCGCTCGGGCGTGCTCGCGGTGGCACGCCACGAACGCGACCTCGACGGCATGCGCGCCAACGTGGAGGCGCAGCGCGCGCGCGGGCTCCGCGCCGAGGTCCTCGACGCACGCGGAGCTCGCTCCGTCGAGCCGGAGCTGACCGACGCGCTCGTCGGCGCGACGTACTTCCCGGACGAAGCGCAGGTCGATCCGCCGCAGCTCCTCCGCGCCCTCGTCGTCGCCGCGTCGCGCGCGGGCGTCGTGATGCGCAGCGGCACGACGGTCTCGACGCTCGCGATCGAGGGCGACCGGTGCGTAGGGGTCCGCATCGACGGGCGCGAGCTCCTCGGCGCCGACGCGGTCGTCCTCGCAGCAGGGAGCTGGTCGTCGCTCGTCCCTGGCGTACCTTCCGACCTGCCGCGCGTGCGCCCGGTGCGCGGCCAGCTCGTGCTCCTCGAAGAAAGGCCGCCGCGGCTCGGCACCATCGTCTTCGACGGCCATGCGTACGTCGTCCCGCGCGGAGACGGCCGCGTGATCTGCGGCTCGACGATGGAAGACGTCGGACACCGACGCGAGGTCACGGCTGCGGGCGTGCAAGGGATCCTCGCGTCGGCGCTCGCCGTCTCACCACGGCTCGCCGAAGCCGAAATGGTGCGTGCATGGTGCAACTTTCGCCCGAGCGTCGCGGGAGACGGACCGCCGCTCGTCGGCGCGTCGGCGCTACCCGGCCTGTTCCTCGCGACGGGGCATCACCGCAACGGCATCCTGCTCGCGAAGGCCACCGCCGAGGCGGTCGCGTCTGCCGTGCTCGCCTGAACGCCGGAAGGCGTCGACCACGCGCCGGAGCTCGGCGGGGCGGTCGGATTGGATCGCGTGCACGCCGAGCTCCACGAGCTCGCGCATCTCGCCTTCGTCGTTGATGGTGAACGCGCAGAGCTCGCGTACGGCGTCGCCCTCGCCCAGCTCGCGGAGGCGCGCGAGATCGTCCGTGACGATCCGGCGATGCGTCGCGTACGGGCGGATCGTGATGTCGCGCGGGCGCTGCGCCGTCGCGTGCGCGAGACCGAGCCTCCGCGCGGCGCACACCGCGCTCGCCGCATCGTGGTCGAGCACGATCCCGGGCGGAGGCATGATGTCGAGGGTCAATTCGCGGTGTGGCGCGAGTCGCTTCAGCTCGGCAGCGATCTTCTCGGATGCCGTCTCGAAGACGATCCGGAACTCCGCGCCCGCCCTTGCCTCGAGCGCATCGACGCGTTCGAGGAGCACCGGCAGGAGCGCCATGCGGTCGTCGGGGATCTTCGTGTCGATGTAGACGAGGCCGAGCGACGTCTCGCGCGCCGCCCAGGCGAAGAACTGGGCGAGCGTCGGGATCTCCACGTCGACGCGGTCGTTCGTGTAGCCGCGCTTCTCCGCGTACCCGTACCAGGCGCGCAGCTCGGAGAGCGTGAGCTCGTCGACCGCACGGCGGCGGCGGCTGTCCGACGGCGCGAGTGGCCGGCAGCGCACGACCGGCTCGAGCCCCCAGCGGCGGAGCAGCGTTTCGAATCCGTTCGGCCGGAAGTCGTGCCACACGACGACCTCGCGATCGCGCGTCACGCAGACGTCCAGCTCGATCGCATTCGCGCCCTCCGCGATCGCGCGCGCAAAGGAGGGAATCGTGTTCTCGACTTCGGCGGCAGGCGAGCCTCGATGACCTACGATCCAGAAACCGTCGTGCACGGCCCGAGCCCATGCACGAGGTGCGCCGCGCCCGCGGACCTCGCGCGAGACCGGCCCGTCCCCCTCCTCGAGACGTCGCGGTTTGCCTCAGCCGCGCGGCGGACGCGCAGCGCCGGCGAGCCGCGCGCGCACCTTCGCGAGCACGGCGACGTCCGCGGGCGGGAACGCGGAAGGGTCGAGGCGGCTCTCGTCGAACCAAGCGACCTCGGCGACGTCGAGCGCGCTCGGCTCGGCGGACCCGGGCTGCCGCGCCGCTTCGAAGAAGAGGAGGAGCACCGCCTTCTCCGCGTCGTCGTAGCGGTGGAACGTCACGTCGAGGATCTCTCCGGCGGTGACGGTGATTCCGAGCTCCTCGTGGAGCTCGCGGACGAGCGCGTCGCGCGGGTCCTCGCCTTGTTCGACCTTGCCGCCCGGGAACTCCCACAGTCCCGCGAGATGCGTGCCGCTCTTGCGACGCGAGAGAAGCACCTTGCCGTCTTCGATGACGACGCCGGCCGCGACGATGACGGTGCGCATCGCCGCGGAGTATAGTGCCGGCACATGTCCGGTAGGTCCCTCGCCGTCGTGCCGGCATGGCGCTGGTGGGCGGGGTTCTTCCTCATCAGCGCGATCGCGGTGGGGATGACCATCGTCGCGTACCGCGGCGAGCTCCCGGCCGTGTTCGACCGCGTGCACCAGCTCGACAAGGCCGTTCACTTCGGCTTCGCCGGGCTGCTCGCGTTCTTCCTCGACGGCGCGCTCCGGCGGCGCGCGCTCGTCCGGGTCGGCAGCGCTTCGATTCCGCTCGCAGCAGCCGGCGTCCTCGTGCCGGCCGGCATCGAAGAGTACCTCCAGCGCTACGCTCTGTGGCGGACCTCGAGCCTCTGGGACTTCGTCGCAGACGTCGCCGGCGTCGTCGCGTTCATCGCCCTTTCGCGCCGCGCCGCGAAGTGAGGGCGGCGTCAGAGCCCCGCGTCACGGATACGCTTCGCGATGTTGCGGAACAGCGCGAGGTGGTCGAACGTGCCGGCCGACGGCCCGAACTGACCGACCTCCTTCAGATGGTCGGCCGGCAGGCACTGCTGGAACACGCCCCACTTCGAGCTCTGCACGGTGACGAGCCCGTCGTTCACCTTGAGCTGCCCCTCCTCGAGGAACATGGCGAGCGTCGTGAGGCCCGGCTGGGCGACGTCGACGTCGAAGGGATCGTTCTTGTACTTGCCGTCGTCGCACACGCCGATGCCGGTGCGCAGGTTCGTGCGACCGGCGTAGCTCATGTAGAGGACGCCGGGCGCGTCGTCGTACGTCGGGTTGAAGACCGATGCCATGTGCCGCTCGGAGAGCGCGACGAGCTGCGCGCGGAGATGCGGGTCGGTCTGCAGCTCGAAGAAGGACTTCTGCAGGAGCGAGAGGAACGCGCCGGTGACGTCGTCCACGAGCGTGCCGGGCACGTTCTTGAGGAGACCGAGGACGAGGTCGGCCACCTTGCTCCCGCGGTGCGGCGTCGCGATGGTCGTGACCGACGCCACGCGGTCACCGTAGCCGAGCCCGTGCGGGCTCGTGATGACGCGTGCGTCGAGCCCTCCCTGACTGTGGGCAACGAGGTTGACCTTCGCCTTGCCCGTGCGCGCCAGGATCGCGTCGATCTGCTTCGCGAGCGCTCCGGCGCGTGCTTCGCTCGTGTCGTACGGCGGCACGATGGTCACGTAGACGGCCTCGCCGTTCTTCGTGAGGTCCTCGACGACGCCATCGAAGTACGTGACGCCCATCGGCCCGACCTCGAGCTGGCCGAACCCGCTCATGCCGTGCATGAGGACGATCGGGTACGGAGCGCCGAGCTTCGCCGGTGCGCTCTCTACAGGCGCGGGCACGGCCGGTGCGGCGGGCGCAGGAGCGGCGGCGGGCGGCGCGACGCCCGTGCCGTCGGCGAGACCGGGCGTCTCGGCGGCCGTGGGCGCCGAGCCTGCTTCGCTCCCGCATGCAACGAGAGCGAGGAGCGCGACGCACGAGAACAGACGCTTCATTCTCTCCGATCCTCCCGCTGCCCGCGGCACCGGTACTCGCGGGTACTCGCCGGCGGCGCGAACGGCGAACCATGCCGTCCGCTCGACCTTTGCTCCTGTCCCCGAACCGTCTCTCCTCGGGTTTGGTGCGAACGTGTAGGATTCGCCTTGTGCAAGGACCTGCGCAAAGCCGCGATCCGCTCGCGTGGCTCGAGGCGCGCGGCGCCCAGAGCGACGTGATCGAAGGCCTCCGTCCGTTCGGCGGCGATTGGTCGACGCTGTACGAAAAGTGCCCGCGTGGCGACTGGCTCCTCGGCGTCGCGACGCGGCTCGGCGTCGAGCGCCCGCACCTCGTACGCGCCGCCGTCGCGTGCGCACGAACGTCACTCGACCGCTGCGAGGGAGAGAGCGCCGCGCGTCTGCTCGACGTCGCCGAACGATGGGCGCGCGGCGAAGCGACCGCGGCCGAGGTCGCTGCGGCCACGCACGCCCTCGAAGCGAGCGCCGCCTCGGTTCGTGAGCCTTCCGCCGATGCGGCATCGCGCGCCGCGCTCGCCGTCGGTCTCGGCATCGAAGACCCGGACGTGCTCGCATCCGCAGCCGCGTTCGCCGCGGAGGCTACGATCGTGGCCACCATGGAGTGCGGCGTCGAGCTCGCCATGGGCTGGGCGCACCGAGCATGTGCGGATGCGGTCCGCGCCGCGATCCCTTTCGCCGAGCTCGAGCAGCGCACGAAGGTTGCCTGATCGGATGGCGATGCGCACGCTCTCTCCCGTGCGCTCTTCGCTCTTCGTGCTCGCCGCGTGCATCGCGCTCGCCACGCTCGCGTCGCCCGCGGCGCGCGCCGAAGCGGATGCCGGAGCGTCTGCGCTTCCTGCGTGCATCGCCGTCGGCGTCGAGGCGCGGTACGTGCCGTACGGGTACAACCACATCGTGTCGCTACGGAACGGCTGCTCGCGCGCAGCCGCATGCACCGTGGCGACCGACGTGAATCCGCAGCCGACGTCGGCGACGGTCGCGGCGGGCTCGACCGTGGACGTGCTCACGTTCTCGGGCTCGCCCGCGAAGACCTTCACGCCGCGCGTGAGCTGCGGGCTGCAGTGACGGCACGGTCGCCGCGCGCGGTCACGAGGTCGAGCGGCGCGCTGCACGTTCGGCCGCGAGCCTTCGCTGCCGCGCGATGAGGTAGCGCGGACGATCCTCGTAGGGCCGCCACCACGCGACGAGAACGCAAACGAGGAGGACGAAGTTCGACGCGCTCGCGCAGTTCCACCGGTGCGCGGGGAAACCGGCGGCGACGACGAAGGCTGCAAAGTATGCGGCGACGGCCGGCCAGAAGCGCCGGTCGACCAGCGCGGCGAACACGGCGACGATCGCGCCCCACACGACGTGGTGCAGGATCATCGTCTTCTCGAAGCCGAGGCCGAGGACGTGGCAGCCGACCTGCAGCACCAGCTGGGTCGCGAACGCCACCATCCCCAGGCTGATCGTGTTCCGGTTCACCGCCGTCTTCGTCAGCGACTCGCGCCCCCAGAGCACGACGAGAGCACCGAACGCGACGACGCCGGCCGTCCACGCGTACATCATCCAGTACGGATGATTGGGATGGCGGCGGTCGAGCGCGCCGGCGACCTGCGGAGCGACGGTCCACACGATGCCGAGGAGGCCGAGAGCAGCCGCGCGCGTCCGCCGTCCGATGCTGGGGTCGAGCTCGGCTTGCATGCGATCGAAGCGCGCGAGCTTCGTTCTCTCCTCGGCGCGCGCGCGGTGCGCCTCGTTCACCCGTGCGACGAGCTCCGCGGGAGGGTCCTCGAGCTCGACGAGGGCTCCCGATGCGGCCTCCGGAGTGCCGCTCGCGAGCTCGAACTCCACGATCGTGATGATCGCCTCGCGAAGCCCTGCCCGTGCGACGTCGCTGTCTTCGCACGCGTTCATCGCCTGCCGGAAGCCGAAGCGGCACTCGGCGAAGAGGTGATACAGGCGGTCGCGCAGCGCCGCGTCCGAGCTGGCGGTCGCGACGAGGGCGCGCATCTCGACGAGCCGCCGCCGCGCCTCCGTCGCGAGCGCCAGCGCTCCGCGATGTCGCAAGTACCACTCGACCCGAAGTCGTAGCTCGTCGGCGGATGCGTAGCGGCGCTCCGGATCGCGGCTCATCGCCTTCTTCGCGATGTCCGCGAGCGGGCCGGGCACGCTCTCCGGGTACTCGAACGACGAAAGCAGGATCGACCCGATGATCTGCTTGAACGTGCCGTCGTGCGGGGGCCTGCCGGTGAGAATCTCGTGCAAGATCGCGCCGAGCAGGTACACGTCGGTCCGCACGGACACCGCGCCGAGCGCGCCGAGCATCTCCGGCGCCATGTAGCAGGGCGTGCCGGCCATCTCGTTCGCGGCGGAGGCGAGCGGCAGCCGGCCGGCCGGGTCGGGCGTGAGCGCGACGGCGATACCCCAGTCGACGACGTACACCTCGCCGAAGCTGCCGATCATCACGTTCTCGGGCTTCAGGTCGCGATGCACGACGCCGCGCGCGTGCGCGAGGCTGACCGCGTTGCAGACTTGGACGAGCACACGAAGGTTGTGCTCGAGCGGGTCGGCAGCGCCGAAGCGCTGCGCGATCGCCTCGTCGTCGCGGAGCAGCGACGCCCACTCCACGCCCTCGATGCGCTTCAAGACGATGATGGGCGAGCCGTCGTCGTCCAGGCCGAGGTCGTAGACGGGAACGATGTTCGGGTGCTCGAGGCTCCCGGTCACCCACGCTTCGCGGAGCAACCTCAGCGTGGCAGCGTCGGTCCTCGCCTCCGGCCGCAGCGTCTTCACCGCGACGGCGCGGCCGAGCGATCGCTGCGTCGCGAGACGGACCACGCCCATGCCGCCTTCGCCAATGGTGCGATCGAGCTCGAGGCCGGAGGCGATCCCGCGATGCTCGCGTTGCTCGCCGAGATGGGCGAGCGCGCGGCGGCCCTCGGGATCGTCCGACCAGCCGCGACGCGCGGGCTCGATCGTGGAGCCGGGATGCTGCGCGATCGTGCGAGCGATGTCGGTGAGCGCCCGCGCGTCGAGGCGTAGCGTCTGTGCGATCTCCTCCTCGGTCATCGTCTCGAGCATCCCGGGGTGGAGCGACCGCACCGGGAGATGGTGCGAGATGCGCCGCCTCAAGGGAAGGGCCCAGCGCGGCTTCCTTCGTGCGGCGCGCCGCGGGCAGAGTAGAGTCCGCGCGAATGCGCGCGTTCCTTCGGCGATTCTCCGGCGCTCTCCTCCTCGCGACTCTGCTCGTGCTCACGCTCGCACGCGTCGCGTCCGCGCAGCGTCCACCTCCCGCGCCCGCGACCGAGCGCCCCTCCGACGACGACGCGCCCGATTCGCCGCGTGCCAGCATGCGGAGCTTCCTCGACCTGTGCGAGCGCGGCCGAACCGAGGAAGCCGCCCGCTACCTCGACGTACCGCGTGGAGCGGAGAAGCGCGCCGGCGAGCTCGCACGCAAGCTCCACGTCGTGCTCGCCGAGCGCCTTTGGATCGACGCGGAGAAGCTCTCACGAGACCCGCAGGGGAAGCGTGACGATGCACTGCCGCCGGGGACCGACGAGATCGGACGCCTCGATGACGGCAAGGGACACAGCATCTCGATCCGGCTCGTGCGTCACGACCCACGCTCGCCGGAAGACGAGCCGCGCTGGGTGTTCTCGCAGTCGACGGTGCAGAGCGTCGACGGGCTCTACGCCTCGCTGAAGGGCGGCTGGGTACGAGACCACCTTCCGGCGCCGCTCGTCGCGCCCGGCCCCCTCTCCCTCTACTACTGGCAATGGGTGGCGTTGCCGCTCCTCGCCGTTGCGTGCGTCGCGCTCGGACGCATCCTCACGTCGATCTCCGGCGCGATCGCGCGGCGCTTCACCGCGAAGCGGCCTTGGGGCGCTCGGCTCATCCATCGCGTGCGCCGCCCGGTGACGATGGCCTGGGCGCTTCTCCTCTTCTGGCTTCTCCTCCCGTACGTGGGGCTCACGCTTCGCGCCGAGGACCTGGTCGAGCGGCTCCTTCGCGCGCTCGGCTGGCTCGCGTTCTTCTGGGCTCTCTTCCGCAGCGTCACCATCGCAGGCGACGAGGTTTCCAGCGCCGCGTGGGCACGCGCGCAGCCCAACATCCGAGCGGTCACCGGCGTCGGCGTGCGCCTCGGAAAGGTCGTCGTCTTCGCGCTCGCTCTCATGGTGGCGTTGTCCGAGCTCGGCTACCCGGTCACCACCGTCGTCGCCGGTCTCGGGATCGGCGGCGTCGCTCTCGCGCTCGCGGCGCAGAAGACGGTCGAGAACCTCTTCGGCTCGATCAGCATCCTCGCCGACCAGCCGTTTCGCGTCGGTGACACGATCCGCGTCGACGGCATCGAGGGCGCGGTAGAGACGATCGGGCTCCGCTCGACCCGCATGCGCACGGTGGAGCGGACGCTCGTCATCATCCCGAACGGCAAGCTCGCCGACATGCGCATCGAGTCGCTCGGCCCTCGCGATCGGATCCGCTTCTCGACGAAGCTCTCGGTTGCGCGCCACACGCCGGCGCGGAAGCTCGAGGAGGTGATCGCCGCCGTGCGCGCGAAGCTCTCGTCGCACGACGCGGTGGTGAAAGACGACGTGTTCGTCCGTCTCGCCGCGCTCGGCGAGTCGTCGTACGACATCGAGATTGCCGCCCCCATCGAGACGACGGACGGGGCGGAGTTCGCGAAGGTGCGTGAAGAGCTCCTGCTCGCATGCGTCGCGGTGGTCACCGACCTCGGCGTCGAGCTCGCCGACCCGGCTCGGCACGTCGCGCTCACCGGTGCGCGCGCACGCGAGGCGTCGTGACGTCCGAACGCGTCGACGAGGTGCTCGGCACCGTCCTCCACGAGCGCTTCCGCGTCGAGGCGCTCCTCGGAACGGGCCACGCCGGCGGCCTGGTGTTCCGCGGACGCGACGCGGAGGCCGGAGCGACCGTGGTGGTCCGCTGCCCCGAAGTCCCCACGGGCCTCGCCGGGCGGGAGCTCGCCGCCGCGCTGGCAAGGTTCACCACCGAGGCGAAGCAGCTGGAGGCTCTGTCCCGTGAGAGCACCGACATCGAGCAGCTCCTCGCCGCCGGCGTCGCAGAGACGCCCGGCGGAACGCATGTACCTTACACTGTGTTCGAGTGGCTCGCGGGTCGCTCGCTCGAGCGTTACCTCGGCGAGCGCGGACCGGGTGGCGGGTCGATCGGAGAAGCGCTCGTGATCCTCGAGCCCGCCGCGCGCGCTCTCGCGGCCGCGCATGCGATGGGGATCGCGCACCGCGACGTGAGGCCTGCGAACCTGTGGCTCGCCGAGATCGGCGGACGCACGAGCGTGAAGGTCGCCGCGTTCGAGATGGCCACGCGGCTCGACGGCGGCGACCCGAGCTTCGCGCCCGAGTACGGCGCGCCGGAGCACTTCAAACGCTCGTACGGCGCGGTCGGCCCGGCGACCGACGTGTACGGGCTCGCGCTCTGCATCGTCGAGCTCGTCACCGGACGACGCGCACTCGACGGCGCCGACGCGGCGGAGCTGTATCTCGCGACGAGCGACCTTGCGCGTCGTCCCACCCTGCGCGGACGCGGCGCGCACGTGTCCGACGCGGTGGAATCCGTTCTCCAGCGCGCGCTCGCCGTCGATCCGCGGCGCCGCTGGGGAAGCGCGCGCGAGCTCTGGGACGCGCTCGTCGATGCGGTACCGGAGATGACGCCTGCGGCGCCGAGCGTTCGCCTCGTGAAGACGACCGGACGGCCACCGGGCGTCCACGCGTCTCCACCCGCGAGCGTTCCCCCCGGCGTGCTCGGCCGCATGACGATCGCGATCGAAGATGCGCGCCTCGGCGATTCGGTACGATCTGCGGCGGCGACGCGCTCGGTGCTCTCGGAGCCTCCGGCGGCGCGGTCCGTCGAGCGGACGTCGCCGTGGGCGTGGATCGCCGTCGGCGCGGCAGCCGCGGTGGCCGTCGCGGTCGTCGTCGCGAAGCTCGGCTCGGGTGGCTCGGGCCCGCGTGCTGCGAACGCTGCGACGACCGCATCCGCCCGCGCGTCGGCGGTACCTTCGCTGCGCATCGACGAGGCGGCCGTCCGCGTCGCGCCGTTCACGACGGACATGATCCGGATCCCCGCGGGCAAGCTCACCATGGGCTCGGATCGCGACGGCAAGACCTCGCTGCCGGCCCACGCGGTCACGCTTTCGCATGCCTACTACATCGATCGCACCGAGGTGCGTGCCGACGCGTATGCCGCCTGTGTCAGAGACGGCGCCTGCACGGCGAACCGCGTGCACGCCGGCGACGTCGTCGAAAGCACGTGGGGCTGCAACACCGAGCAGGATCGGCCGACTCACCCGGCGAACTGCGTCGACCGCGCGCAGGCCGAGGCGTACTGCGCGTACGTGAAGAAGCGCCTCCCGACGGAGGCGGAGTGGGAGCACGCCGCGCGTGGCTCGGACGGCCGTGAGTACCCTTGGGGCACGGAAGCGCCGACGTCGTGCGCGCAGGCGGTCGTCTCCGGAGTCGCCGGCGAGTGCAGCGACCGCAAAGGAACGCTCCCGACCGGGACGGCGATTGCCGGCGCGAGCGCCTTCGGTCTCCTCGACATGGCCGGCAACGTCTGGGAATGGGTGGCAGACGGCTACGAGCCGTACCCGAGCAGCGCCGTCGTCGATCCGAAGGTCCCCCTCGGCGCCGGCGGGCGCGGCGTCCTTCGCGGCGGCTCGTGGGACTACGCAGCCACGAGCGCGAAGAGCACGTACCGGCTGCCGTTCCAAGCGTCGAGCGGCAACGTGAGCATCGGGTTCCGCTGCGCGCGCGACGCGGATTGATCAGCGCTTCTCGTCGTCCTTCATGCGTGAGCCCCGGTAGAGGAGCACGGCGCCGAAGACGAAGATCGGAAGCGAGGTCCCGATGACCATGATCGGGAAGCTCGGGTTCTGCTTCGCCTCGGGCTTCGAGAACATGAAGAACGAGATGTCGATGAGCACCGCGAGGACGAGGACGAGCAGCCCCAGCACCTTGGCCGTGAAGCGATCGGACAGCATGAACGGAGAACCGGAGTATCATCGCGGGCGATGATGCGCACGTCCTCTGCGCCTCTGCGCGCAGTGCTCTTCGCCCTCGTCGCGTCTGCGCTCGGCTTCGCCGCGTGCGACAACACCCCGGCGATCACGGTCTTCCACGTCGCGAGCGGAGAGAAGGCGCCGCCCGTGCAGGGCGACCCGGTGAAGCTGCGCCGGACCGCGCAAGAAGCCTACGTCGGCATTCGCGCCGGCTACGCCGTCGTCCGCAGCGTCGAAGATTGGCGAACCCTGTGGCACGGCGGAGAAGCGCCCCCGCTGCCGGCGACCGTCGACCCCGCGCGTGCGATGCTCCTCGTCGGCGTCGCCGAGCAGAAAGACGTCGTCTCGGTGAAGATCCAACGCGCGGTAGAGACCTCGAACGGCGTGCACGTCTGGGTCAAGGAGACACGCGCCGGAGAAGGCTGCGTGAACAAAGCCGAGCACGCGCCGCTCGATGCGGTCGTCGCCGCGCGCATCGACAAGCCGGTGAAGTTCTACGTCGAGGAGGAGCGCGCCGACTCGTGCGGCGAAGCCCCTGCCGCGAACGTGCAGTGCCGCGTCGGCGAAGCGCCCGCGTGGTCGCCGAAAGCGACGGCGCAGCCCGGCGACACGATCGAATGCGAGATGAATGCGGAGGCGCGCGGGAAGTTCGCCGTCGTGGACCGCGTGCTCTCGTTCGGAGAGGTGCCCGGCGGCACGGCCGCGAAGCTCGCCTACGCGAAGGGTCCGACGCGCGGAACCTTCGTCGTCGACGTGTTCGGAACGTATACGGTGCGCGCCGAAGCGACGGACGATTCGGGCAGGCAGGGCACGGCCGTCGCCACGGTCGAGGCGCTTCCGCCGAAGACGAACGACGTCCTCGTCCAGCTCGTATGGACGAACTTCGACGCGAGCGACGATCCGGACACGTTCCCGCGCGTGACCTTGCGCGCATCGGAAGAAGGCGCGCGCGGGCGCACGTGCAGCGTCGCGCAGGCCCCTCCGGAGCTCTGCGAGGTCAAGACGCGCAGCGCCTACACGCTCATGCGGCTGCGCGCGTCGGAGAAGCGCCTCCCCCTCGATCTCGTCTACGTCGACGAGCGCGTGGAGAAGGGTCCAGTCGCGTGCATCCAGCTCTACTTCGACGGCAGGCGCACGGGCGAAGCGTGCGACCGGAGCGCGCGCGCCGCGGGAGATCGCTGGTCGATCGGTACGATCGAGATGGCATCCGGCAAGCTGCTCGACGGTGCGGCGCAGGGCGGCGGCATGGACGCAGGCGCCGACGCCGCCCCTGCGGACGCAGGCGCGAAAAAGCCGGCGTCGCCTCCCGAGAGGCCGCCGGCGAAGAAGTAGCGGCGCGCCTCGCTCGGCGCGCGGAGTGGCTCAGGCGCCGAACAGGCGCTCGGCGATCTCCATCGTGACCCACGCGATTCCGGCGCTCATCGGCAGCGTGAGGATCCATGCGATGACGATGTTGCCCGCGACGCCCCAGCGCACCGCGCTGACGCGCTTGCTCGCGCCGACGCCCATGATGCAGGCGTTGATGCAATGAGTGGTCGACACCGGCACGCCGAGGTGGCTCGCGCCGAGGATGGTGATGGCGCCCGCCGTCTCCGCCGCGAAGCCCTGGATGGGGCTGATGCGGATGATCTTCGAGCCCATCGTCTTGATGATGCGCTTGCCGCCGGCCATCGTGCCCACGCCGATTGCGGCCGCGCACGACAGGATGACCCAGGTCGGGACCTTGTCGTTGTGCGGGAGGAACCACGCGGGCAGTCCCTCGGCATGGCCGGCCTTCATGAATGCGAGGAGCGCGAGGGTGATGATGCCCATCGACTTCTGCGCGTCGTTCGAGCCGTGCGCGAACGCCATCAGCGATGCCGAAAGGAGCTGCAGGCGACGCGACCCGCGGTGCACGACGGCAGGCGTCGTACGACGGACGCTCCAGAGGAGGAGGATCATCAGCACGAATGCGACGCAGAACCCGATGGCCGGCGACGCGATGAGCGGGATGAGGACCTTCTCCTTCAGGGCACCCCACTTGAAGGCAGATACACCGGCCTTGGCGATGACGGCGCCCGCGAGCGCGCCGATGAGCGCATGCGACGAGCTCGAAGGGATGCCGTACCACCACGTGATGAGGTTCCACGCGCATGCGCCGATGAGCGCGGAGAGCACCACCGTCTGGGTGACGATCGCGGGGTCCGCGAAACCGGACGCGATGGTCTTGGCGACGGCCGTACCCGTGATCGCCCCGACGAAGTTGAGGATGCCCGCGAGCATGACCGCAGTGCGTACCGGCAAGACGCCGGTGGAGACGACCGTGGCGATGGCGTTCGCGGCGTCGTGGAACCCGTTGATGTAGTCGAAGATGATCGCCGCGACGATGACGCAGACGAGCAGACTAACCATTCTTGACCGCCAGGTTGGCGAGGATGTCCGCGATCGAGTCGCACTGATCGACCGCGTTCTCGAGATCCTCGAGGACCGTCTTCTCGCGGATGAGGACCTTCGCGTCCACGGTGCTGTCCTTGAACAGCTTCGAGATCGCCTCCCGGTAGACGATGTCGGCCTGCTTCTCGACGTTGCGGATCTCGCGCGCGCACTCGACGATCTCGCTGTACGCGTGGCGCCGCAGCTTGGGCATGACGACGTCGATGCGATGCGTGCAGTCGACGAGGATGCGAACGAGCTTCCGCATCGGCTCGGTGGGCTTCTCCACGCCGAGCATCGTGCACGCGCGGATGGCGCCGTTCATCAGGTCGAGCACGGTATCGAGCTCGGAAGACAGCCGCTGCAGGTCTTCACGGTCGATGGGCGTCACGAAGGTCTTCGCGAGCGCCTCCTCCATGGTGTGGACGATGCTGTCGCCTTCGTGCTCCAGCTTCTGCACGGCGTCGCGCGCTTCGTCCGCGGTCTGGCCGTTGTCGGTGAACTTCGCGAGCGCCTGCGCGCCCTCGTGTGCCACCTTGGCCTGCTTCTCCAGGTAGTCGTAGAAGTGATCCTCCTTGGGGAGGAAGAACCGGATGACGTCCTGGATGCCCATCAGCCGTCACCTCCCCTCGGCATTTCTTCGGTATTCCTCATGTGTTTGCGCGGCTGAATCTAGCCAGTTTGGAGAACCGCGTGCGACGAACATGTGACGTCAGGGTCGCGAACATGACACGGCAGGACAAAGCACCGAAGGGTCGCGACGTTGCGGCGGCAATCGCGTGCCTGACGCTGATGGCCGCATGCGGAGGTGGGCGCGGCCGCGAGCGGGCGTACGTGCCGTCGCCGCCGCCAGCGGTCGTGACGGAAGAGGCGCCTCCCAGCGCGCCGGACGACGTGGGCGTCGTCGTTCGCGTGCGCGACGCAGACCGCCTCGCCGGAGAGCTCGCAGCGCTCGCGCCGGCATACTCGGCGCCGCTCCGCGATGCACCCCTCGCCGCGAACGCCGCGGTCACTTCCCTCGTGGGCAGCCAGCTCTCCTCGGTCATCGGAGCGCACGGCGAGGTCGACCTCGTCTTCTTCCGCGGACGCGAGACGCCCGTCGCGTCGTTTGCCGTGCGGCGCGATCTCGGCGCGCGGCCGAGCGGATTCGTCGTCCGCGAAGACGCCGGGCTCCACACCATCACGCCGGAAGGTCCGCCGGAAGGCTCGCGCCTCACCGCGTGCGCGCTGGTCGACGCGCTGATCGACGCTCCGCGAAGGCTCGTCTGCGCCGAGGATCGCGAGCTGCTCCAGCGGTCGGCGAAGTACGTCGCACGCACGCTTCCGGCGCAGGGCCTCGACGTCGATGCGCGCGTGACGTTCTCGCGCACGTGGCTTCGCGCGTACGCCGCCGGCATGACCGAGAAGAGCGCGTCGATGCCGCCCAGCGGCGCGCGGCTCGGTCCGGTGCTCCTCTCCCGCCTCATCGACGATCTCGGCGAAGCGCGTGTCGACGTCATGTTCGGCGAGACCGACGTCGTCATTGCCGCGGTGCTCGACTTCACGCGCCGCGAATCGGAGCTCACGCGCGTGCTCACGCCGAAAACGACACCGGCTCCGCCGCCTCCGGCGTTCTACGCGCTGCCGGCCGACTCCCGCCTCGCGCTCTATTCTCGCGGCGCGACCGCGGAAGATCTCGCACCGCTTCGTGCCGCATTCGGCGGCGAGCTGCAGACCGCGATGGTCGGCCAGGGCTACACCGTGGAGCAAGCCACGGCCATGCGCGAGAAGGTCGAAGCCGTGCTCCTCCGTGGTGGGCCGTTCGTGCTCGCCGCGGGTGTCTCCTCCGCGCTGCCCGCGCTTGGCGCGGGACCCGCGCACGGCGCCGCCCCGAAGCGCGCGCCTGACGCCGCGCGCGCAGCGCTCGCTCCTTGGGTCATCGTCCAATCGGAAGAGTCGCCCGAGAAGCTGATTCCGGCGGTTCGCGCGCTCGTCGAGGGCGCGCAGGCCGCCGCCGCAGCGCGTCCGGAGGCGCAGAGGTCGACGACGCCCGTTCGGCCCGAGCACGTCGAGCTCCGCATCGTACCGCTGCCGCCTGCGCTTTCGCTCCCGCCGGGTGCGCTCCGGCTCGAGGTCCTCAGCACGGCGCAGCCGAAAGGCGCGCCGCGACCGAGCATCTTCGTCGTTCCCCACAAGGACACGACATGGTTGGGCTATGGCGAGGACGCAGGGGCGGTCGCCGACCGGCTGCGCACCGCGTTCGGCGAACGCAAAGACGCACCGACGCTCGCCTCGACCAAGGAGGCGTCGTCGCTCCACAACGAGTTCGCGTTCACCGCGTTGACGACGACGCTCTCGGGCGTCGCGCTGCTGACCGGCGGGCGCTCCAGCCCCGCCGAGATGGCCGCGCTCACGGGGACGCTCGCAGCCATCGCGCAGGGCCCCGACCATGGGACGCAGCCGATCATCGTCACGTCGACGACCGCGGCCGGCGCTGCTCAGGCGACGCGGCTGTCGGTTCGTGCGCGCGCGTCGCGAGAGACGTTCGCGTCGATTGCGGCGCTCATCGCGCGGTGACCTGCGCCTGCTACTTGCGCTCGCCGACGTACGCACGCGCACGCACGACGCCGCGCTCCTCCAGCGGCACGATGCGCGCGACGAATCCCGCACGGCGAAGGCGCGGAACGAACGCATCGGCTGGATAGCCACTCCACACGGCATACATCCCGCCCGTGCGTAGCGCCGCCCGCGCCTGCACCAGCGCGGCGTCGGAGTAGAGCCGCGCGTTCGTTCGGAAGCTCGCCCACTCCGGTCCGTTGTCGACGTCGAGGAGCACGGCGTCGAGGTCGTGCTCACGCGCGATGACCGACACCACGTCGTCCTGCACGAGCTCGACGCGTGGGTCGTCCAGCGCTCCCGCGACGAGGTGCGCGGCCTCGGAGCGCGCGAGCTCGACGACGGCGCGAAGCTTCTCGGCGACGACGACGCGTCCGCCTTCCGGGAGCACGTCGAGCACACCACGCAACGTGGAGCCGAAGCCGAGCCCGCCGACGAGAACGCGCGGCACGTTACCGGCCGCGCGTGCAGCCTCCACCGCGCCGCGCGCGAGGCGACCGAACCAGAGCTCCGTCTCCAGTGCGGCGCTCGAGAGAAGGACGACGTTACCGAGAACGAGGTCGAGCACCTCGCCTCGCCGGCGGAGAGCGAGCGTGCCTCCCGCTTCGTTCCAGGTTCGCAGGATCTCGGTCATGTCATTCGCGCGTCGCAGGGATTTCGCCGCTCGTGGACGGCGCCTTCGCACCTTCGCTCGCGGCGGCGCCGCCACTCGGACGACCCGCGGGTCGCGGCTTCGCGGGCGGACGCGCCGGCGGACGCACGGCAGACACCGGCGCCGACGCCTGCGACGCAAGCGCCGCTGCGGTGTCGAGCGAGGGCGGTGGCACCGCTGCGGGATCGGCAGGAAGGATCGCGCTCGGCGCGACGACCGTGGCGCTCGGCTTCGTCGCCGGAGCTGCGTTGAGCCCCGTCTTCTGCGCCACCTTTGCGGCCACGATGGCGCCCGTCGCGACGATGAGGACGAACGCAACCGCCCATCCGACCGCGCTCGCCGCCGTCATCTCGCTCCTCTCGCCCGCCGCCGGAGGAACGGCGGCCGGCGCGGTCGTCCACGCGCTGCCGTGCGTGTTCAGCGACGGCGCGCTCGGGTGTGACGGGCTCGAGCGGTGTGACGGCGACGGCGCGGAGACGAGCGCGGGGCCGAGGATCGCGATGCGCTCGAGCGACGGCGTCGCGACCGGGCCGGCATACGGCGCGAGCAGCCGAGCGAGCTCGACGACGTCGGCGAGGCGCTTCTCGCGGTCCCGCTCGAGGCACCGGCCGACGACGTGCTCGAGGCCGGCCGGCAAGTCCGGCTTCACGTCGCGCAGGTTCGGAATGGCGCCGTGCATGATGAGCTGAATCAGCTCGCCCAGCGAAGCGGCATGAAAGGGCGCTTTTCCGCTGATGAGGCGGAAGAGGATCACGCCGAGCGACCACACGTCGCTCCGCGCATCGGCATCTCGCGCCGAGACGATCTGCTCGGGCGCCATGTAGCTCGGCGAGCCGAGCAGGTCGCTCGCCTTCGTGACGACGCTGTCCGGGTGCTCGTGACGCCGCGGCCGTCCCCCTGGGCTCGTGTCGTCGTCGACGTCCACGTCGAGGACCTTCGAGACGCCGAAATCGAGCACCTTGACGACGGGCTCGCCGGTCTGGCCGCGGGTGAGGAACAAGTTCGCGGGCTTCAGGTCGCGATGCACGATCCCGTGGCCGTGCGCTTCCGCGATCGCTTCGCACGCCTGGAGGATGTACTCGCAAGCCTCGGCGACGGGGACGGGGCCGCGCTTCTGCAGGAGCTCGGAGAGGTCGGTCCCCTCGAGGTACTCCATGACCATGTACGGCGCGCCGCCGTCGAGCGCGCCGACGTCGAGCACGCGCGAGACATGCTTGCTCTTCAAACGAACGGTGTTCCGCGCTTCGCGCAGAAACCGGCTCCGGTACGCGGGCGTGCAGATCTCGTCGCGCATGAACTTCAGCGCGACGATCTGTCCGAGCTGCAGGTGCCGAGCGGCGACCACGTAGCCCATGCCGCCTTCGCCGAGAACGCGCTCCACCCGGAATTTCCCGGCGATGACGTCTCCCGGGCGGACACCGCTCATGAGGGGAGAGAGTGTTGCAGGTGCGGAGGACGCAGATCAACAAACGCCGGCTCACCGCCGCAGCTGGCCCGGGGCCAGGCCCGGGCCGGCACGGGCCATGGGGTCACGCGACGTAAGCTACCGGATTTGCTCGCCGCGGAGCCTGGAACGGCGTGTGTTCCTGGGCGCAGAGATGAGCCTTCCTCCTCGTTTGTTCGCGCCGTCACGAGCTCGACCGCAGCGTGTGGTGCCGTCGGCGTTCGCCGCGCGCGCGCTCGCCCTCCTCGCGTGTCTTGCCGTCGTCGCGCGCACCGCGGAGGCGCGCGCAGCGCCGCGCGGAGGCGTCGTGGTGGACGACGCGCTCGTCGATGGAGAGCTCGATGTCGAAGACCTCGTGGGCCGAGGCTACGGGGGGCGCGCCGTGCTTCCACGAGCGCCTGGCGGCGACACGTGGGTCTCGCTCCTCGGCTACACACGGAGCTCGGTCGGCGGAGAGCGGGAGGTCGGCGGCTTCGTCGTCGTGGGGCTTCCCTTCGACCGCATGGCGCGCGGCTCGCGGCCGGCGCGTGCATTGCCGCCCGCGATCGCCACGCTGCCTTCGTTCGAGCGCGTCTCGTTCGCCGCGCCCACGAGCGCGACGACGTCGGGGCCGCCTGCGCCGACGGCGGGAGGAGCTGCGCCGCCCGCGGCTTCGGAAAGCTCGGAGCTCGCGCTCACGCCGAGGCTCGCGCGCTCCGCTGTGGCAGCCGCGTGGCGGGCGGCCGGGCTCGGCGCGGACGACGAGCGGCTCGACGCCATCGCGGCGCGTGCACGCTGGGCCGCAGCGCTCCCCGAAGCGCGGCTCCGCGCGCTGCGCGACGTCGACGAGCGGCTGTACACGGAGGCGTCGACGGATGCGACGCGGCTCCGCGACTCGGCCGGCGCGAACCTCGGTCTCGAGGCGCGACTGACCTGGCGGCTCGACCGGCTCGTCTACGCCGACGATGAGCCGGCGTTCGAGCGGATCCGCATGGAGCGGCACGATGCGCGCTCCCGCATCGCCGCGCGGGTGCTCGACGCGCTGTTTCACTGGCAACGCGCGAGCCTCGAGCTCCGGTGGGCGCAGAGCGCGGCACGGGATGCACGCGAGACGATTCGGACGCGCGACGAGGTCGAGGCGGGGCTCCGCGTCGCCGAGGCAGAGGCGTCGCTCGACGTGCTGACGGCGGGTTGGTTCTCCGCGTTTCGCGGTCCGCCTCGCGCGCCAGGGTCTCGGTCGGCCGCTCCGGTGCCCGCGGCGGAAGCGCTGTGAAGCCCTGTGAAGGGAGCGCGGAAATGCTAAACCTTGCCTCCCATGCTGACCGAGTCGCGCGACAAGCTCGAAGACCTCCAAAGGCGTCTCATGACGCTAAGGGGGCATCTTTGACTTACCGAAGCTGAAGAACGAGATCGATCGTCTCAACGAAGCGACGATGGCTCCAGGCTTTTGGGACGACGCCAAGAAGGCCCAAGCCGTCACGAGGAAGCGGTCCTCGATCGAGCAAAAGGTCGAGACGCTCGAGAAGCTGACGCGCGACATCTCGGACGCCAAGGAGCTCCTCGAGCTCGGCGCCTCCGAGAAAGACGAATCCGTCATCGCCGAGGTCGGCACCTCGCTCGTCGAGCTCGAGAATCGCCTGCGCACCGCAGAGCTCGGGCGCATGCTGTCGGGCCAGGTCGACCACGCCAACGCGATCCTCAGTATCCATCCGGGCGCCGGCGGCGTCGATGCGAAGGACTGGGGACAGATGCTCCTCCGCATGTACATGCGTTGGGCAGAGAAGCGCGGCTACAAAGCCGAGGTCGTCGACTTCGAGGAAGGTGACGAGGCGGGCATCAACGGCGCTTCGATCACCGTCTCGGGCGACCACGCATTCGGCTACCTGCGGAGCGAGATCGGCGTTCACCGGCTCGTTCGCATCTCGCCGTTCGACGCGAACGCGCGTCGCCAGACGGCGTTCGCGGCGGTCGAAGTCACGCCCGACATCGAAGACGAGATCGACATCGTCGTGAAAGACGAGGATCTCGAGACGACGACGATGCGCGCCGGCGGCAAGGGCGGTCAGAACGTCAACAAGGTCGAGACCGCGGTGCGCATGAAGCACCTTCCGTCCGGCATCGTCGTCGTGTGCCGCGCCGAGCGCTCGCAGCTCCAGAACCGCCGCATGGCCCTCAAGATGGTGAAGGCCAAGCTGTACGAGATGGAGATGGCGAAGCGCGAAGAGCAGGCCGCCGCATACCAAGCGAGCAAGACGCAAATCGCGTGGGGTAACCAGATCCGGAGCTACGTCCTCGCGCCGTATCGCCTGGTGAAGGATCTCCGCACGAGCCACGAGCTCGGGAACGTCGACGCCGTGCTCGACGGCGATCTCGACGGCTTCATCGAGGCCTACCTCCTCGCCGCGGCCGGCGGCACCCTCCGCAAGGGCGGCGTCACGGAAGACGCCGACGCTTAGCGGCGTCGGCGGCGCGCCATGAGCGAGCTCCGCATCGGCGTCGACCTCGGCGGGACGAAGACCGAAGCGGTCGTCGTCCGCCTCGCGAAGAATCGGCGTGAGCCCGACGTCGTCGCTAGGAAGCGCGTTCCTACCGCGCCGCGCGCCGACACCGGCGACGACGACGCGGTTCGGTACCAGCGGATCCTCGGCGACACGCGCGAGCTCGTCATGAGCGTCGCGCGCGACGCCGGCATCTACCCGGCCGACCTCCCTCCGATCGGCGTCGGCATGCCTGGCTCGACGACGAGCTTCGCGCCCGACGGCTCCCCGTCGCCCGTGCCGCTCGTGAAGAACTCGAACACGACGTGCCTGAACGGCCGCCCGTTTCACGACGATCTCGCGCGCGCGATCGGCCGTGACGTCGTCTTCGCGAACGACGCGAACTGCTTTGCGCTCGCCGAAGCCGTGTGGGGCGCCGCGCGCGATGCACGCGTGAGCTTCGGGGTGATCATGGGCACGGGCGTCGGCGGGGGGCTCGTCGTGCGCGATGGCTTCGGCGCCGAGGGGACGGCACGCGCGTGGGAGGGTGCGCAGGGCATCGCCGGAGAATGGGGGCACGTGACGCTCGATCCCCACGGCGGTCCTCCGTGCTACTGCGGCCGCCGCGGGTGCATCGAGACGTATCTGTCCGGGCCCGCGATCGAGGCGGCATACGCGAAGCGCGCGGGCGCGAAGCTCTCGCTGCGCGAGGTGAGCGCGCTCGCCGAGCGTGAGGACAAGACGGCGCTCTCCGTGATCTCCGAGCGCATGGATCTGTTCGGGCGAGCGATCGCCACGGTCGTCAACGTGGTGGACCCCGACGTCGTCGTGCTCGGCGGAGGCGTCTCCAACGTGGATGCGCTCTACACCGACGGCGTCGCCGCGCTCGGGCGGTGGGTGTTCAACGACGTCCTCGCCACGCGCGTCATCAAGCACGAGCTCGGCGACAGCGCCGGCGTTCTCGGCGCGGCGCTCCTCCCCGGCTGACGAGCGGCGCACGGGCGCGCACGCACATCGGCCATCCGGCGTCCGCCGCCTCGTCAGGGTCAGGGCGTCAGGACCCACAGCCCGCGCTGCTGCTTCGCGAGCTCGTCGGCGTACGCCGCCACCTCGCGCGCGGCCGACGCGGCGGGACCTCCGGCGCGCTCGATGGGTGCGAGCTCGCCCGCAAGCACGCGCAGCGCGTCGGGGCCGAGAAGGCGCGGCACGAAGAGGTCGAAGCCGGGAAGCGCCCGCGCGAAGGCCTCGTGCAAGAGCGCCATGGCTTCGAGAGAGACGAAGAGCGATGCGTCGCTCCAGGAGGCGAGGTCTCGACGGCTCGGCCTATCGCCAGCGGCCGCCGGCTGGAGCTCGGCATAGGGGCCCGCCTTCACGCGGCGCGCGGTGCGCACGCCCGGCGCGGCCGAAGCGCCCCCACCCGAAGCGCCCCGGTCAGAACCGCCCTCGCCAGAAGCGCCCCCTCCCCCGCCTGCACCAGGCAGGAGCATCCCTTCCGGCATCGTCGGCTGCACGTGCGGCCCTTCCGCCACGGCGGGGTCGTCGCCGCCGTCGCCAGGACCGGCCGGCCGCACGTCGCAAGACTTGCACGCCGCCGTCGTGCCGACGCTCGCAACCGCGACGACCACGACCGCGAACGAGCGGGCGCGACGCATCGCGCCCGGCACGGTTCGTCCGCCTCGTCCTCGCCCGATCAGGGCACCGGGTCCGGCTTCACGCCGCGCGCCGAGGCCGCCGCGCAGCCGAGCTCGACACCCGTGGGGCCGTCCTTCGTCTTCACGATCTTGAACTCGACGCGCCGGTTCTTCTCCCAGGCCTCTTCGTTGTGGCCAGGGTCTTCCGGACAGAACTCGCCGTAGCCCTTCGATCGCAGGTGATCCTTCGGAACGCGCCGCGCAATGAGCGCGCTCATGACGCTGTTCACGCGGTCCTGCGTGAGCTTCAGGTTGTACTCGTCGCTCGCGCGCTCGTCGGCATGGCCGGCGATCTCGATGAGCGTGAACTCCGGGTGGTGAATCACGGTCGTCGCCACCGCGTCGAGGATCTCGTTCGACTCGGGGAGGATCTCCGCCGACGCCGTCTTGAACTTGATCTTCTTCAGGATGACGATGTTCTTGTCGTCGATGATGACGTTGCCCTTGTCCGGGCAGCCGTCCTCGTCCTGGTAGCCGTTGTACGTCTCCGGCTCGTTCGGGCACTTGTCGAGGACGTCCGGGATCTGGTCCTTGTCGTTGTCCGGATCCGGGCAGCCGTCCTGGTCCTCGAACCCGTCCTTGTCTTCAGGATCGTTCGGGCAGAGGTCCTTCTTGTCCGGGATGCCGTCCTGGTCGTTGTCCGGATCCGGGCAGCCGTCCTGGTCCTGGAAGCCGTCCTTGTCCTCCGGGTCGTCCGGGCACTTGTCGTTCTTGTCGAGGATGCCGTCGCCGTCGCGGTCGCCTTCGGAGCCCTCGGGGCAGCCGTCCTCGTCGCGATCGCCGTCGCGGTCCTCGGGCTCGTTCGGGCAACGATCGTCCTTGTCGAGGATGCCGTCGTTGTCGTTGTCGGGCTCGGGGCAGCCGTCCTCGTCCTGGAAGCCGTCGAAGTCTTCCGGCTGGTCCGGGCACTTGTCGACGTCGTCCTTCAGGCCGTCGCCGTCACGATCGCCGATGGAGGGCTCGAAGATGAAGCCGATGAACGCGCGGAGGTCGGCTGCCTCGAAGCCGCTCGTGTACCGCGGACCGGCGCCGAGCATCAGGTAGCTGTTCCGCTCGACGAAGATCTTGAGGCCGCCGACGACCTCGTTCGACGGCTTCACGGCTCCCGCGGCCTCTCCGTTCAGGAGGAAGGTCGCGTAGCTGTCGGCCACGAGATCGACCGCATCGAGCACGCGGTACGCGAGGCCCAAGCCGTAGGTGAGCCGATTGCCGTCCTGGAACCGACCGTCGCGGAGGTCGATGCGCGTGTCGCTCGGCGAGTGCGCGCGGAAACCTACGTTCGCGCCGATCTTGAATTGCCCGATCGACCCGATGCGCTTCTCGGCGATGAGCTGCGGCCACACCCAGACGCTCGGATCGGCGCCGGCGTTCTTCGGGGCGTCGGAGATGGGCACGCCGACCTGCACGGAGGCGGCGAGGCCGAACCCGCGCTCGACGCGGAGGATGCGTACCTTGCCGTGCAGCGCGAGGAACTGCACCGTCTGCGAGTCGAACTGGTTGCTGAACCACTGCGGCCCGGTTGCACCGTTCGCGAGCAAACCGACCTGTGTCGGGTTCCCGGGCGTCGCGTTGTCGATCTGCGCGCCGCCGCTCATCAGGTTCACGGGCATCGTCGCGCCGAGCACGAGGATGTTCGCGATGCCGTAGTTGAACTGAATCGTTCCTTGGAACGAATGATTGATGAGCTGGTGGTCCTCCTGCCCGCGATTGCCAACGCGGAGGAGATTCCGGCCGTAGTCGATGACGAGGCCGAAGCTCACGTCGTTGGCGCCGAGGATGTCCGTTCCGTTCGTATGGAAGAACCCCTTCGAGTCGAGCGCTGGCCGGAAGAGATGCGTATCGAAGCCGTCGCCGTTGGCGTCGGGGATCGCGTTCTCGGTAGGCTGCGCACGCGCGACGCCGGCCGTCGCGGTGAGAAGGAGTACGGCAAGGCCCACCTGGCCTAGACAACGGGCGATGCCCTTCGACACGCTCACGTCGGCGACGGTAACACAACCGTCGATCGCGGGTGAAAAACCCGGCCGCGTCGCCGTGCGTGTGGCCTAGACTACCGCGGTCCCATGGCAAGAGCTCGCGAGCGCGCTCTCCTTCGCGGCCTCGCGTCGGCGTGTGCAGTGACCGTGCTCCTCGCCGCGCTCCCCGCGCGCGCCGACCTCCAGGTCGACGGCCGCTGGCGACAGGGTCCGCTGCGCGAGGACTTCACGGTGCAGCAGTGGCTGAACGGCTGTGGGCCCGCCCCTCAGAACAGCGCGACGGGCGGCGGCGAGATCATCGCGATTCGTCTCGAGGGCGACGAGCTCGCGTTCGTCGGCGGCGGACGCGTGTACCGCTCGAACCAGTGTTACGACCCGATGCCGAACCTCAATCGCGAGACGCACTCGCGCGATGCGAGCGGCAAGACGTGGCGGACGCGGTGCACGACGCCGCCGAACGATCCTCGCAAGGCGATCCTCAACACGCTCGTCGTCGCCACGACGGACACGCACATCGATCTGATCGAGACGGGCCGCTACGAAATCGTCCTCGAGACCGGCCACTGCGTCGCGGACGTGAAGCGAACGCGCAGCTTCGACCTCGTGCAGGACGAGAAGCCGCCCGCCTCGGCCGCCGTGCCGCCGGAGCCGAAGCCCCGAGAGCCGGCGCCCGAGCCGAAGCCCAAGATCTGCGAGTCGCCGGGCGAGCCGACGCGGCTCGAGGTGCGCCCCTCGAAGAAGCTTCTGCGCACCGGCGATACGTTCCAATTCCGTCCTGTCGTCCTCGACGACAAGGGCTGCGCGACGCGCACGACGACCACGTGGAAGCTCGGGCCGGGCGCGCCGCCGGGCGTCAACGTCGATACGACCGGCAAGGTGACGATCGGGCCAGCCGTCCCGGAAGGGTCGTTCGAGATCGTCGCGACCGCGGCGAACAAGGACGCGCGCGTCACGGTCGAAGTTTCGTCGCCCGCGCACTACGACGAGCTGCTCGCGAAGTCCGGCCTCAACTCCTCCGGCGAGAACGACACCGCGTCGGTCGTCACCATCGCCTCGACGTCGATCGGCGCGGGCGAGGGCACCGTCGAGGACCGCTCGCGCACGCGCCGCCTCGTGTTCGTCGCGATCATCGGTGTGGTGCTCGCGGCCCTCGGCGTCATCGCGGCCATCGCGTCGAGGCGCTCGCGACGCGCAAAAGCGCTCGAGCGCGACGCCGCCGAGCGTCACGAAGAGCGCATGCGCGAGGCTCTCGAACGGAAGCGCGCACGCGAAGAGCAGCACGCGGCGCAGGTCCGCGCCCATGAAGAGAGCGTCCGCGCGCGCGAAGCCGCGAAGGCCGCAGCAGCCGCAGCAGCCGCAGCAGCCGCCGCCGCACCGCGAAAGCGCGGCAAGATCTGCCCGACGTGCGGTGATCGCTTCGACGGCGGCGCGGACTTCTGCGGCAAGGACGGGACGCAGCTCGTGCTCCTCAACTGAGAGGACACGCGGGGCCGGCGCGAGCGTCGAAGGCCCCTCACGCAGCGCGCACGCTCGGGCTCGCCCACAACGCAGCCAGACGTGCTCCCGTATGCGCTCGGCGCGCGAGCGCGGCCGCGAGTGACGGCGCTCGACCGAACGAAGATCGCAGAAAACCTTTGCGGCGTTCGTGCGTCGAGGATGCCGTGGGGCTCGCTCGCGCGCGGCACTTGCCGAACGCGGACGAATCCAAGACGCTGCGTCTGCGGCGGGTCCGAACTTCCGAGCGTCGTCAGCTTGATCGCTCGGATCCGCGCCCGCTATACTCGGCGTGCAACATAACTCGCTGTTTTCGCGAGCAAACGCGAAAACGGAAGCTGACCGAATCCGTCGCTCGCACGTCGAACGAGCGCAGCGCAAGGATGAACCCGCGATGAAGATCCAGTGCCAGTCCTGCCAGGCCAAGTACACCATCGCGGACGAGAAGGTCCTGGGCAAGGTGGTCAAGATCCGCTGCAAGAAGTGCAGCGCGACGATCGTGATCAATGGAAACGAGACGCGTCCGCCGGAGGACAACGCCGACACGCACGTGTTCGACTACGCGGCCGGCGCGAACGACCAGTGGACGGTCAACGTCGCGGACGGTGATCAGCGCACGATGACCTCGCAGGAGATCGCGAGCGAGTACCGCGCCGGCGTCGTCAACGACGAGACGTACTGCTGGAAGGACGGCATGGCCGACTGGCTGCCGCTCCGCGAGATCGATCAGCTCTACGGCGCCGTGAAGCTCACGCGCGCACCGCAGGACTCGCTCCACGACGACATCTCGCTTCCGCCGCAGTCCGTGCCGCCCGCATCGTCCGCGGTCGCAGCCGGCATCGGCGGAGGCGCCGGTCTGTTCTCGGCAAACGAGGTCGCGCAAGCGGTCGACAGCCCGTTCGCAGGCACGAACGGCAACGGCGGCTCGAACGGCAACGGCTACTACGGCGGGAACAACGACGCCGTGCACGCAGCGCCCGCGGCTCGCCGTGGCGGTGGTCGCGGCCAGGGCGCCGACCTCTTCGGCAACGCGGCGTCCGCCGGCGGCGAAGAAGACGTGATGACGAGCGCAGCGACGAGCGGCTCGGCAGGCGCGGGCGGCTTGGGCGCTTCCGCCGCCGGCATGGAGGAGCAGAAGCTCACGGGCCAGCGCAACGAGAGCAGCGTCCTCTTCTCGCTCTCGGCGCTCACCGAAGGCTCGAAGAAGGATGCGCCGCCGGCGAACCGCTCGACCGCAACCGCAGACGGCTCGGGCCTCATCGACATCCGCGCGCTGAGCCAGACGATGGGCTCGGACGAGAAGAAGGACACGAGCGCGCGCGTCGACGACATCATGAACCTGAGCGGCGGCGGCGCGTTCGGTGCTGCGCTCGCCGCTCCGATCCTCGCTCCGCCTCCCCTCGAGGTCTCGTCCGCGGGCGATCCGCACGCGAGCGGCAGCGGGCCGAACAAGGGCCTCCTCATCGCGATCATCGCCGGCGCGGCGCTCATCGCGATCGGCATCGTCGTCGCCGTCGTCCTCACGCGCCCCACCGTGCCGACCGAAGCCACGAGCCCGACGGCGACGGTGAGCGGCGGCGCAGCCGCGCCTGGCACCGCCACGGTGGCCGCGAACGACACGGCGGGCACGAGCACCGGCGGCGCTGTCACGGCCCCGCCGACGACGGCCGCCACGGCCGACACGACGCCTCCTCCTCCGGGCACGGGCAACGCTGCAGGCAAGGCGCCCGCGGTGACCGGCGCCGCGAAAACGGGCGGCGGTGGTGGCGGCGGCGCTGTCGTCGCGGCGAAGGATCCGACGCCGAAGGCGGACCCGCCGGCAGCGAAGGCTCCCGAGGCTCCGAAGGACTTCGGCTCCGCGCTCGCGGCCGCCGCGGGTCACAAGGAAGAAGCGCCGAAGGCCGGCGGCGGTGGCGGCTCGACCGCTCCGTTCGATCGCGGCGCGGCGGCGGCAGCGCTCGGCGGCGTCAACGTCCAGTCGTGCAAGAAGCCCGACGGCCCGACCGGCACAGGTCACGTGAAGGTCACGTTCGCGCCGGACGGCTCGGTCTCTTCGGCCGTCGTCGACGGCGGTCCGTTCCCCGGCACCCCGGTGGGCGGCTGCATCGCCGGCAAGTTCCGTGGAGCGCGCGTGCCCGCGTTCGCCGGTGCGCCGGTGGGCGTCGGCAAGAGCTTCACGATCAACTGAGGAAGCGTCCGAGGGCGCGTGCTCGCGAGAGCCGCGCCCTCGCGCATTTTGTCCGTGTCAGGCCTCTTCATCGCGCTCGCCATCGGCGCCGGCTTCCTGCTCGGCCTCCGAGTCGGGCTCGCGCTCGGGCACAAGAACGCACGCCGCGAGCTCGCCAAGCGGCGCGCAGCCGACCGCTGACGCGCGCGCGCTACTTGTTCGCCTTCGCGACCTTCGGAAAGCCGTTCCACACGGCGCTGTACTCGCAAGACGGGCTCCACATGAGCCACCCCACGCCGCCCGAGCTCTCGGCGCTCTTCGCCTGCGCGACGACGTAGGCCGGCCCGTAGTTCTTCGCGCGTAGCGGGAACGCCTGGAGCCACGTGCGCAGAATCGTCGCCGCGCCCGTGGGCTCGAGCTGCTTCAGCGCGGCTTTGTTCCCGATGCCGATGACCTCCGGGTGCTCGCCGGGCTCGGCGAATCCCATCCACCCTTTGTTGTAGTGGGAGGGATAGGACATCAGGCTGATCGCGTCGGCTTCGGGCGCGACGGTCGGGATGTGCTGCCCGAGATATTCGATGTCGGTCATCTCGCCCGTCGCGGCGACGCCGAAGAAGTCGAGCGACAAGGCGACGCCGGCCGGCGCGGTGACCGCGTGAACGCGCTTCACGAAGTCGCGGATGATCTTCGAGCGCTCTTCCTTCGGCGGCAGGACGGCGACCTTCGAGCTCAGATGAACGGGGAAGCGGACGTAGTCGAGCTGGATCTCGTCGGCGCCGGCTTCGATGCCCTCCTTCGCGAGGTCGATGGCGTAGTTCTGCGCCTCCTCGTTCGTCGGATCGAGCCAGTCGACGTGAATGGGCTTTCCCGTCGGGGCGAACTTGATCGACATGCGCGCGTCCTTCGCGTGCTTGTCCGTCCACGGATCGTGGAAGCACGGGATGCGCAGGATCACGCGGATGCCACGCCAATGCGCGAAGCGGATCGCTCGCGCGAGGTCGGGGATGTGCTTCTTCTGCATCGCCTGCGTCTCGGCGACGAGCGGCACCTTCGAGGGATAGTTGATGTAGCCCTCGTAGTCCTTCTGATCGAGGACCACGGCGTTGAGCCCGTGCTCGGCGACCTTGTCGAGCGTATCGACCCAGTAGATGCCTGCGTACGTGCCGGTGATGAACACGCCGCGGAGCGCCTTGTCCTCGGGCCACCCGAGCTTCTCGTCGCGCGGATCGTCGTGGATCACGCGCGTGGTGATGTTCGGGATCTCGATCTTCTTGCCGGGCGCGAAGCTCGGGTTCTTCTTCGCGATCGCGCTCTCGAGCTCCGACTGTTTGTAGAGATCGCTGATCGGCAGGTACGCCTGCGCCACGGACGCGAGCGTCTCGCCTTTCGCCACGGTGTGATGCACCTTCGGTGCGTCGCCCGGCGTGACCGTGCCGCCCTTCGGCACGTGCGTGCGAAGGAACTCGGCGAGCTCGGCGGCCGGCGACGGAACGCTCACGTCGTACTTCCCGCGCTTGCTCGGGAGCCCGCCCTCCGCGCGCCGCGCGGACGGAGCAGGCGCGCCTGCATCGAGCGCATCGCCGGCGGCGGCCCCTCCGGCGTCCGGCTTCGTCGCGAGCTCCGGAGACGCCGAGTCCATCATGGCGTCGCTCGCAGCCGGCGGAGCGGTGTTCCGCGGAGTGCACGAGACGATCGCGAGCAGCGCGAGCGTGGTGGACGAGAAGGCCGAGGCTCTCTTCATGGGTGGGCGGCGCGGATCCTAACGCGGTCGGCGCGCATGGGCCGCTTTTGCGGCGATCGCCGGCCGCGCGGCGAACGCTTTGCTGGGCGGCTCGCGCATGCCGCGCTAGCGTCCGGTCGTGCGCGCAGCGTCGCTCTTCGCCCTGCTCTCCGTCGCCGCATCGTGCGGCGGAGAACGCACGTCACGCGTCGCGTCGCCGGGCTCTCTCGCCGGTGCGAGCTCCGACGCGAGCGACCGCTCGTCGTCCGACGAGCCCGCGATCACGACGACGACCACCGCGGCCGCGCCGACGTATCCGTGGGCCGAAGTCACGCGCTCCCCTACGCCGCTCGGTCGGGCGAGCTCGCCGGACCCACGCGAGGTGGCGCTTTCGGAGCTGTGCGGCACGGCCGATGCGGCGCTCGCGCGTGTCGCTTCCGAGATCGCAACCACGCGAGCACGCGGCCTCGGAGCACCAGACGCCGACGCCGTGGTCGCACGCCTGCGCGCCGCCGGTGAGCCGCACGTCAGACCTCGGCTGGTGACGGCGAGCGGACGCGCGCCGCTCGAAGACTCCACCGTGCGGGCCCTCTTCGCGGCCTCTCCGACCCGCGGCGCTGCGCGATGCGGCATCGCACTGGCTCCGACGCCGCACGGCGGCGAGGTCCTCGTCGCGGTCATGGTCGAGGCCCTCGCCGATCTCGGTCCGCTGCCGACGCGTGCACGCACGGGCGAGTGGCTCTCGTTCGACGCGCGCCTCCACGTGCGGGCTTCGTCCGCGAAGCTCGTCGTCCTCGGTCCGCACGGTCTTCCGAGAACGGTGCCGACGAACCTCGACGCGAGCGGCGCCACGCGCGCGCGGTTCGCGCTCGACCAGCCCGGCGCCTTCACCGTGCAGCTCGTCGCCGATTTGCCGGAGGGGCCGCGGCCCGTGCTCGAGGCGCGCGTCTTCGCCGACGTGCCCCCTACCCCGCCGGGTGACGAGGTCCCTGCGCCCGGCGAAGATGCCGCCGCGCCGCGCGGCGCGGAGCCTGCCGATCACCTCGAGCGCATGGTCGCGGCTCTGCGGGCGACGGAACGGCTCCCGCAGCTGCTCCGCGATGCGAAGCTCGACGCGCTCGCACGCGCGCACGCCGAGCGCATGCGCGACACCCGAACGGTGGCGCACGACGCCGGCGAAGGCGATCTGCAGATTCGTTTTGCGGCGGAAGGCTCGATGGCGGCACGCGAAATCGGCGAGAACGTCGCGCACGCGCCGACGGTCGCTCGCGCGCACCGCGTGCTGCACGCGAGCCCTTCGCACCGCATGAACCTGCTCCGTGCAGATTACACGCACGCGGGATTCGGCGTCGCGACCGCGGAAGACGGCTCCGTGTACGTGTGCGAAGCGTTCGCGGCGACGCGCTGAGCGCGCGCCGCGAGCAGCCTCGTGAAGGAGTAGGCCGGCCGAGACGCCGACCTACTTCTTCATCTTGTTCGTGTCCTCTTCGTCGACGATCTTGAACTCGACGCGGCGGTTCGCGGCGCGGCCCTGGTCGGTGTCGTTCGATTCGATCGGCTTCTCGAGGCCGTAGCCGTGCGCTTCGAGGCGCTGGCTCTCGACGCCGTGCTGCGTGAGCCACGTCATGACCGAGTTGGCGCGGTCTTGGGAGAGGCGCTTGTTGAGGTCGGCGCCGCCACGGTTGTCCGTGTGGCCCTCGATGCTCATCCGCTTGATGCCCTTGTTCGCCTTGAGCAGGTTCGTGATCTCCTGGAGCATCGGGAAGCTCTCCGGGAGAATCGTGGCCGAGCCGGTCGCGAAGTGGACCTGCTGGAGGATGCGAACGACGTTGCCTTCGACCTTGATGAAGCTCGGGCAGCCGTTCTTCTTCGGGTCGGTGCTCCGCTGGCCCGGCTCCTTCTTGCAAGCGTCCTCGACGTCGGGGATGCCGTCCTGATCGGCGTCGTCTTCGGGGCAGCCGTCGCCGTCGTCGACGCCGTCTTTGTCCTCCGGCGCGTCCGGGCACTTGTCGTAGTTGTCCGGGATGCCGTCACCGTCGCGATCGGGCGGCATGGGGCAGCCGTCGTTCGGATCGTTGCCGAGGTGGTCCTCGGCCTCGTCCGGGCACGCGTCGATGTCGTCCGGGATGCCGTCGTGATCGCGATCGGAGAGATGCGCCTCGCGCCAGCGCGCCTGACGCTCGCGCCGCGCCTCCGGCGACTTCGCGTCCGAGTCGAGGATCGGAACGTACGTGCCGAGGAGCGCGACGACGCGGAAGTCCGGCGCGCCGTACGCGTTCACGAAGAGACGCGAGCCCGCACCGGCGCCGAGCCACCAGTGGTCCGAAGGACCGAAGCGCATGCGCCCTTCGGCCTGCCACTCGATCGGCGTGTTCTGCTGCTTGAAGAACGTGTTGCCGATGATCGTCTCGTCGCTCTCGATGCCGGTCTGACCGAAGATGGTCAAGCCGACGCGGTACTTCCCGTCTTTGATCGGCACGAGCCCGCCGAGCGCCCAGCGGAGCTCGTTGCCGATGCCGAGGCCCGAGCCGTCGACCGGGTCGTTGATCGCGTGCCGCGGACGGAAGTGGACCCCGAGGTTTGCGACGAGCGTGACCCACTTCACCGTGCGCTCGCCGGTGAGCATGATCATCGCGGCCGTACCGTTGTCGCCGCCGAAGTTGCGCGTCGTCCCGGTCGGCGCGAAGACGCTGAGGCCGACGCCGAAGGCGCCCTTGCGGTCGTCGGTACGGTAGAGGGTGCCGCGGAAGTCGAAGCGGAGATCTTGCGCGTTGGGTCCGCCCGTCGCGACCGGCGTGGTCGTCGACTGTCCGGGGCCCTGCACGTTGCCGGTGCCGTAGTCCGGGTTGCCGCCGGTCTGGATCGGCGACCACGGGAAGGTCACGCCGACGGTGACGCGATCGAGGAATTGGAAGCCGGCGCTTCCATAGATCGTGAACTGGTCTTGGACGACGCTCGTGCGGTCGGTGCGCGCGAGCACCGCCGTGTCCGAGGTGATGTTCCTCACCTTCAGCGGACGCAGCTGGTAGCCGATGGCGAGCTGCCCGTAGAAGATGTTGCGCGGGTTCGTCTGCGGCCGGAAGAGCGCGATGCCGTCATCGGGCGCTCCCGGCATCTCGAGACGATCGAGCTTGAACGTCTTCGTTTGCGCGGCCGCAGGCTTCGCAGCGGCCGAGGCCGCGACGAACGCGAGGGTCGCGAGGCCGGCGCTGGCGAGCGTCGACCGAGACTTCTTCCCGTAGGCTGTGCGCCTCTTCATTCCCAGGAGCATCGTTGGGGACCCGTGCAGCGTAAGCGGGATACTATCCCGAGCGACACACATAGCCCGAGCAGACCCGAGCAGAAAGGGAACTGCGCTCCCGCCTCTCGGGCGCGCGGCCCACGGACCCGGCCGTGGGCTCGTGGAGCGCGAGCATCCCTCGTGACAGGCAGAGGGCAGCCTACAGGGCAGGGTCGCGGAGTTGAAAGAGAATTGCGGAGGTTTCCGTTTGCCCGGAGGACGCCCTTCTATTAAGGAAGCCGCGGGCCCGAGCCGGGTTCGCCCTGCGTGCTTCGCGCGCGAGACGGGCGAACGCGCGACTCTGGCTTGACTCCGAACCCCGTTGGTGCTTTTTTTCGCGGCCCTCTTCCAGCCGGAAGAGCGGATAAAACGAGATTTCTGTCATGGCCAAGCCGAAGCGAACCTATCAGCCCCACAACACGCGCCGCCTGCGCACCCACGGTTTCCGCGCTCGCATGGAGACCCGCGGAGGGCAGAAGGTCCTGGCCAACCGCCGCCGCAAGGGCCGCAAGCGCCTGACGGTCAGCATCTACCAGAAGTAGTCGCGTGAGCTCGGCCCCGTGAGCTCGCCCTCGTGAGCTCGCGTAACCGCGGCGACGAACGCGCGCCGGCCTCCCCTGCCTCTTTCGGGCCCGAGCGCCGGCTGCGTCGGCGTGCTGATTTCGTTCGCGTGCAGGCCGTCGGCCAGCGCGCGACGACGCCTCATTTCGTCCTCCTCGTCGCTGCGCGCGAGCCGCGCGGCGCGGGCGTGGCTGGATGCGCGCGTCTCGGTATCGTCGTCACGCGGAAGATCGGCAACGCCGTTCAGCGAAACCGCATCAAGCGCGTCTGTCGCGAATGCTTCCGCCTCTGGCCCGAGCTCGTGCCAGACGGCATCGACCTCGTCGTCATCGCGCGGAGCGGCGCGGACGAGCTCGGTCTCTCCGACGTGCGTGGTGAGTGGGAACGTTCGCTGCCGGTGCTTCGGAAGCGTTGCGCGTCCGCGCTCGCGGAGCCCGCGCCCGAGGCCCGGCCCGCCCGGCCCGCCCGGCCCGAAGGCGCCGCGCGATGACGCCGGCGCGACCGATCGCGCGAGCCCGCGTCGATTCCCGGACCGCGGCGCTGGCGCTCACGCCACCTCGGCCTCATGTTCCGGCCGCGATGATGGCCCGTGGGCTCGTGGCACTGATCCGGCTGTATCAGCAGATCGTGTCGCCGTGGCTCGGGCGCGTCTGCCGGTTCGAGCCTTCGTGCTCGCGGTATGCCGTCGCGTGCTTGGAAGCCCATGGGGCGGCGCGCGGCAGCTTGCTTTCGGTGAAACGCCTGTGTAAGTGCCACCCCTTCCACCCGGGCGGATTCGACCCCCCGCCGTCCGCGTAGCAGGACTCCTCGGAAAGAAGAATGGACCGGAACAGTGTCCTGCGCTGGATCGTGATGGCGGCTGCGATCTTCCTCTTTTGGAAGTTCGGCCTCCCGCTCATCACCGGTTCGAACGACAAGCCGCAAGCGGGCTCGCTGCCGGCCGAAACGTACGTGAACGGTCCGGGGTTCGTCCCCGACCCGATCGACCCGCCGCTCAAGCCTGGCGAGACGAACCAGCCCGTCGAGACCGACGCGGACGTCTGCAAGGTCCAAGGCACGCGCTTCGACGCGATGTTCTCGGCGCGCGGCGCGGCCCTCACGCACGTCTACCTGCGCGACGCGCAGTACGCCGGCCCCGAAGGCTTCGACCTCTCGACGACGCCGGACCAGGAGCGCTGGCGTTCGCTCCGCACGCTGTTCCGCTCGCCGGAGGCGAACGACCAGGTGAAGTTCGACCGCTTCCTCTGGAAGCTCGAACGCGGCGAGAAAGACAAGTCCTGCAGGTTCACCTACGAGGACGACACCGTTCGCATCGTGAAGACGGTCGCGGCGGGCGAGCGTCCCTTCGAGCTCGACGTCGAGACGAGCCTCACGAACCTCGCGCCCGCACCGAAGCGGCACCAGCTCGCGATCGGCGCGTGGGCCTTCCGTCGCAACTCCGAGATCAAGGGTAGCCTCGGGCGGCAGTCGCCGTTCCAGACCGAGCTCTCCTGCGCGGTCGGCAAAGAAGTCACCCGCAAGGGCAAAGACGACTTCAAGAGCGGGTGGTTCACCGCCGCCGGCGTCGATCGCTACGCCGCGGTCACGAGCCTGTACTTCGCGCAGGCGCTCGTTCCGCGCCCCGGCGACGGCGCAGTCAGCGAGACGCCTGCGTGCGCGCTGCTCGCGGAAGAGTGGGTCACGAACGGCCAGGCGCGCGACGCCGACGATGCGGCCGCCGTCTACCACGCGAAGCTCGTCTACCCGGCGAAGGAGCTGGCCCCGCAAGCGTCGGCGACGTACCGCCAGATCGCGTTCTTCGGTCCGAAGGAGAAGGACGTCCTCGGGAAGGCGGCGGGCGGGCAGGTCGGCTTGAAGGACGTGACGAACCTCGGGTTCTTCACCCCGGTCGCGCGCGTCCTCATCAGCGTCCTCGACTTCATCCACGACCACATCACGTTCGGCAACTGGGGCCTCGCCATCATCGTGATGACGATCGGGCTCCGCACGATGCTCTTCCCGCTCACGTTCAAGTCGATCAAGACGACGATCGCGATGCGGCGGCTCAAGCCGGAGGTCGACGCGCTCAACGCGAAGTTCGCCGACGACGCGCAGGCGAAGAACCTCGCGATGATGGAGCTCTGGAAGAAGCACGGCGTGAACCCGTTCGGCGGGTGTCTGCCTCAGCTCGTCCAGATGCCGGTCTGGTTCGCCATGTACACGACGCTGCAGACCGCGGTCGAGATGTACCACACGAAGTTCTTGTGGTTCTCGGACCTGTCGGCGCCGGACAAGTTCTACATCCTGCCGCTCCTCCTCGGCGTGTTCATGATCGTCCAGCAGCGCATCGTTCCGCAGCAGGGCATGGACCCGATGCAGCAGAAGATGATGATGTACATGCTGCCCGCCGTCTTCACGTTCATGATGCTCTTCCTGCCCGCGGCGCTCGGCGTCTACATGCTGACGAACAGCCTTCTCGGCATCGGTCAGCAGCTCGCGGTCGAGCGCATCGCACCGCGTTCGGAGAAGCAGGAGATCGTGGTGAAGCAGGTCGGCGAGAAGCCGAAGTCCTCGAGTCTTGGAAAGGGGAAAGCCCGTGTCTGAAAGCACCGATCACGAGACCGCCGAGAACGGCGAAGCGCCGCTCGACCCGCAGACGCAGCGCGCGCTCGACTTCGTCGACATGCTCCTCGAGAAGATGGACATGGACGCCGAGGTGACGCTCGCGCCCGACGACGGCGAAGGCTCTGCAGACGAGATCCGGCTCGAGATCGAGGGTCCGGATGCAGGCCGCGTGATCGGCAAGCGCGGCAGCGTCCTCGAGGCCATTCAGTACCTGACGACGCGCGTCGCTCACAAACCGGGCGAGCCGCGGAAGCACATCGCGGTCGACGCCGAGGGCTACCGCGCACGTCACGAAGACCAGCTCGCCGACATGGCGCGTAAGCTCGCTCGCCGCGTGGCCAAAGAGGGGAAGGTCATCACCTTCGATCCGATGAGCGCGCGCGATCGCCGCGTCGTGCACATGGCGCTGAAGGACATCACCGACGTTCGCACGGAGAGCCATGGCGAAGGCCCCGACCGCCGCGTGCAGATCATCCCGGTGAAGGCTGCCGGTGCGACCGGGGCGTCGAGCGCGCCCGCGTCGCGCGACCGCGATTCCTGAGCGCGTTCTCGCTCCCATCGTGTGCGCGCGTTCACGCGCCCGCGTGACACGCGCAGGAACGTCGCGCAAAGCAGGCGCGTGAGCCCCGGCACGGGAGCTGCTCCGTAGCGAAGCGTCTGCACGCGCAGACGCTTCATGCGCACTTCTCCGCGCGGCGCATCGCCGTCTCTTTCTTCTCTCTTCGTCGTCCTCGGTCTCGGCGTTCTGACCCTCGCGGGCACCGGCTGCACCTCGCTCGGGGGGATGCGCTGGTCCAGCCCCGCGCCCGTCGGTCATGGCCGCGTCGGCGTGGGCGGTGAGCTCGACGTCCTCCACGACGAGGTGCGCGAGCACGCGCCCACCCCCAACGCATTCGTCGAGTACCGACGCGGCGTCGCCGACGGTTGGGACGTGGGCGGTAGGCTCACCGTCGCGAGCATCGCAATCGACACGCGTCGCGCGGTGGTGCGTTCCGACGCGGTCGAAGCCTCGCTCGGCGCCGGCGGGCGCTTCGGGCTGCCCGCCGATCGGCCCGGGTACGACCTCCAAGTCGAAGACGCGCTCGAAGGCGCGCTCGAGCCGGACGCGCGCATCGGCATCGCGATCGGTCGGCGCTCGCAGCTCGCCTTCGCGCTGCGTCCGGCCGTCGTCTACGCACGCACGGCGGTCGCCGATCACGAGAAGCGCGGGCTCTCGCTGCGGCCTCGCCTCGTCATGGCCTTCGACATCGGCGTGACGGACGGGTTTCACGTCGTGCCCGAGCTCTCCGCAGAGACGTTCGTCGGCGCCGACTCGTTCTACGTGCGCGACGACACCCTCCGGCTCCGCGCGGGCCTCGGCATCTACTTCTGAGAGGCAGGGCAAACGATGAAGGCACTTCGCATCCAGCACGCCCTCGGCGTGGCCGTAGTCCTCGCCGCCAGCGCGCTCGCCGCGTGCAACAGCGCACCGGAGCCGACCGGCCCGGCCGATGCGTACGTCCTCGTGCCTGGTCCGGGTGGCACGTCGGTCGTCCGGCGCGCGCACCTCCCGGTGCGTGACGTACGCACGCTCGCCAGTGATGCCTTCGCGCCGGAGCGGGGCTCGCGCGTGCACGTCGCGCTGCGGCTCGAGGGCGGCGCCGTGCGCTACGACATCGACGTGCGCGATGGCGCGCCGCTCGACCTCGACGTCATCGAGGCCGACGGCGCGTACGTGGCCGGTGACTACGAGTCGCTCGTCGCCCTCTCGTCGATGCACCACCTGTTCGTCGCGCGCGACCACTTCGCGAGCCTCGGGTTCGTGCTGCAGCAGCCCGGGGCGCCGCCCACGCGCGTCTTCTTCTACCCGCATACGTTCGAGGTCGGCGTGAACCTCACCGAGGACAACGCGTTCTACGCCTATCCTCTCGAATCGTTCGGCATCCTCCGCGAACGCGTGCTGGATGCCGTTCCGCTCGCGACGAACCAGGGCGTCATGGCCCACGAGTTCGCGCATCTCGTCTGGGCGAAGACCTTCGCCTCCCAGCCGATCTACAACGCGGGGGTCTTCACCGGCCTGAACGAGGGGCTGGCCGACGTGCACGGCGCGGCCGTCACCGGCGACCCCGCGTTCGTCGCTCGCTCCGCGCCGACGGAGATGCGCACGCGCGATCTCGCGGTGAAGCGCGTTTACGACGTCGCCGCGGCCGCGGCCGCCGCGAGCAACCCGTATGCGTACGGCGCCATCGTCGCGTCCGCCTTCTGGCACTACCACCTGAGGATCATCGCGAGCGGCGCGGCGTCTGCGACCGAAGCGCGGCTTCGAATGGCGCGGATCGCGTACGAAGCGATCCGCGATGTTCGAGGGCCAGCCGTCGAGTCGGTGAAACCTGGCGCGAACGTCGTCGCGCTCTACGAAACGCCACTCTGGGCCGCGGCGGCAGCGAGCGCGGAACGCCTCGGTGATCGCGAGCCGTTCTGTGCGTCCCTACGCGAAGCCATCGGCGCTGCGGGTGTGCTCGAAGGAGTGTGCCCGTGAGCCATCGCTTCGTCGTCGCGCTCGCGGCATTCACGCTCGCGGCGTTCCTGCCCGACCTCGCGCACGCGAGCGATGCGGAGGCACCGCCGACGTCGGAGGCGCCCGCCGCCGTGGAGCCTCCTGCTGGCACCATGCGCGAGGAGAGCGTCGCATCACGCATCCAGGTCGCTGCTCGGCTGGGCATGACCAGCTCCACGTCGTCGAGCGACGCGGTGGTCCTCGCGCCGACGCTGGGCATCGGCATCGAAGGATGGCTTCATCGCAACGTCGGCGTTGCGCTCCGCTACGACGCATCGGTTGCGTCGCGCGGCACGTCGGAGGTGACGGTCACGCGCGTGCGCCAGCAGCTCGCCGCGACGGTCGATGGCCGCCTGCTCGTCGGCCGGTACTTCGCGGTCCACGCCGGCATCGGCGGCGGCGGCGCGCTGCTCCTCGCAACGACCAGCACAGGGTCCGACTCGCACGCCGCCACCGAGCTCGCGCCCGCGCTCGCCTGGCTCGGCAGTCTCGAGATCGCCGTGCCCGCGACGCGGCTGACGGCGACGTTGGGCGCATCGGGCCTCGCGCACCGCACGTCGCACGACGTTCTCTGGTTCGCCGGCCTGAAAATCGCTCTCGACTAACGGCGCTCGCGATTCCGCTACGCTGGGCTCGTGCCGCTCTACGCGAATCTCGACGGGACCACGCCCGACAAGGGGCTCGGTGCGATCCTCAAATGGCAGATCGCCGACCGCGTCGCCGGCAGACGCCGCCGTGACGACACACCGTTCGTGACGCCTCGGCGCGAGAACGACGGCGCAGCGCTCGCGAGCACGTCCCCGCACCTCACCTGGATCGGCCACGCCACATTCGTGCAGCGCCTCGGTGGAAAGCTCATTGCGACCGACCCCATCTGGTCGTCGCGAATCCACACCATCCCGCGTCTCGCCCAACCCGGCGTCGCGCTCGCCGCGTGCCCGAAGCTCGACATCGTCACGGTGTCCCACGCGCATTACGACCATCTCGATCTGCCGACGCTGCGGGCGATCGGGCCCGACACCCTCTTCGTCGTGCCGAAGGACAACGCCGACCTCCTCCGCCGCGCGGGTCTACCGAACGTCGTGGAGCTCGCGTGGTGGGAGTCTCATTCCGCGGGCGACGTGCGAATCACGCTCGTGCCCGCGCAGCACTGGTCGATGCGCACGCCCTGGGACAAGAACCGCCGGCTCTGGGGCGGCTTCGTGTACGAGTCGGCGGAGGGCACGAGCTACCACGCAGGCGACACGGCGTTCAGCGCGGAGTGTTTCAGCGCCATCGGCGCGCGCTTTCCGGCGATCGACTGGGCGATGCTCCCGATCGGCGCCTACGACCCGCCTTGGTTCATGCAACCTCAGCACATGGGCCCGGAGGAGGCAGGACGCGCGTTCGACCTGCTCGGCGCGAAGACGTTCGTGGCGATGCACTGGGGCACGTTCAAGCTCACGGACGAGCCGCTCGGTGAGCCGCCGCAGCGGATGCGCGCGTGGTGGCGCGATCGCGGTCACGACGAGAAGCAGCTTTGGATCGTCGATCTCGGCGAGACGCGCGCGCTCGCGAGGTAACGCGTTCCCGGCTCAGCTCGCGCGCGTGCGTGCGTCGCCGAGGATCGCATAACCGGACTCCGTCGGAAGCGTGCAACCTGCAGCTTCGTGGAGGAGGCCGAGGCGCTCGAGGCGCGGCGAGACCCGCACGTCGACCGGAAGACCGTGTGCCGCTCGATCGAGCGCATCGCGCTCGAGCTCGGTGATGACGACGGAGATCGTTCCGTCGTTTTCGGAGTCACAGATGAGGCACTCCTCGCCGGTCTTGTGCGCGCATCCGGGACACGGAACGCGGATGACCGAAGCGGCGTCGGCGTATGCCCCGGGACGGTTCTTGTCGTTTTCCGCAGACATGATGACGCTACCTTTAGCGACGAGCGTGCCGACATCTCCGTACGTCCTACGTGAGTTCGTGGCTTACGTGCGTTTCCCCGAACGTATCGGCGAACCAGCGCTCTCGTCGAACGGGCGTGTCACGTGCGGCGGTGAGGCGCTCGACACCGCTGCATCAACGGGACAGGAGTCCACGAGAAATCCAGGACACAGCGCGCGCAGCCCGACTGCGCGCGGCGCGTGGGGCGGCGATCACTTCAATCGGTGCGCAGGTCTACGGGACCATCGAGCGGCGGCCGCTGCATCGCGCCGAGCAGGCTCACGCGCGCCGAGCGCGGCGCGATGCGACGCGCGGCCTCGAGCTCGTCGGAACCGAACGACACGATCCCTTTCGCGAGCGGCGTGAGCGCCAGGGCAGCATCCTCTTCGGTGGCGCGCGGAGCCACGTGAACGTGCCGGTACGGCGGCGGCAGCACGAGCGGCGCACCGGGCGGCGCAACGGCCACCGCGTGCTCGCGCCCCGTCAGCACCGAGCCCGCGTACGTCATCGTCGCGATGTAACGTGAAGCGTCTGCGCGCTCTTCCGGCGGCATCGCGCCGCGCGGGACGCGTTGCGCGGCGCGCTCGAGCTCGCGGTGGAGCGCCTCGGCAACCGCGAGCGCCCGCGACTCATCGCCCTGGACGAGCGCGATGCGAGGGCTCAAGCAGCCGCGCTGATCGAAGACGACGACGTCGCTCGCGAGCGCCGACACTGCGGCGGCGACGTCGGCGCCGCTCGAGATCCACGCGACGCCCATGCCGCTCCCGTGGCCGCGAACGCGTACGCGCGCTCTCGCGCGTACCGACGCGATCGTCTCGTCGCGTCCGTAGACGTGGATCTCTCCTTCGTCGATGCTGGCGACGTCGAGCTCGTCGACGATGTGAAGAGCAAGGTCGCCGAGCTCCCTCGCGGCTTCCACGAGCGCGCGCGCGAACGCCGGCTCGCGCCGTGACGGCCGGACGACGACGCGCTCCGAAGCTGCACGCGCGAGCGCGATCGCGCGAAGCGCACCGACGAAGACGTTCGCGCTGAGCACGACGGCCACGCACGGCGCATCACCCGCATGCGCGACGAGCTGCGCGAGATCCCTCTCGCTCGCTTCGACCTCGAGGTGCCGTGTGAGCGCGAGCTCCACGTTCGCGGGCGACAGCCCGGTCGACGCAACGAGCTCCGGGACGAGAACATCGCGCCTGCCGACCAGCGCACGCGCGGCCGCCTGGAGGCGCTTCACGTCTTCGATGCGTTCGGCGGACGTGCGACCCACGGCGTACGCTCTCGCGCGTTCCTCAGCGGCCGAGGAGCTCGTCGATGGCGATCGAGCAACCGCGGGGCGGGGCGCCCGGTGCGCGGCCGAGGAGCTCGAAGCCGGTGGCATGGCGGCGCACGCGGTCTTGCGTGAGCACCGCGACGGCGCTGTCGACGTTCATGAGGTCGATGATCTTCGCGATGCCGACCTCGCCTTCCGGCACCTCGCGGAGCGTGTCGGGGTCGACCGGGACGACCCGTGCCCACGGGGGCTCCGCGTACAAGCCGAGCGGCGCGCTCGCGTCCATCAGCGTGCGCTCGTAGAACTGACTCGAGAGCTCGGTCATGCCGTACTCGGCGACGATCGCGCGCGCGTCGATGCCGAACATGCGCGCGAGGTCGGCACGCAGCACGTCGGGTGGGACCTCGCGGCTGCGACCTTTGTAGCCGCCGGTCTGCATGACGCGGCTGCCGCGCGGAAGCTCGAACGTGTTCTTCCCGACGGCATCCACGAGGTGGACGAACGCGAAGGAGGTGCCGAGGACGAGCATCGGCTCGCCCTTCGCCAGCGCCACGGCAACGCGTTCGTCGAACGTCGAAATATCGAGCACGTCGTCGTCGAGAAGGAACGTCGATGCGTGGTCTGCCGGAGCGCCGAACGCCTCGACGAAGCGCGCGCACATGTGCACCAGGGACGAGTCGGGCGCCGCGGCGGGCGAGGGCCCGAGCACGACGACGGGTACGCGCCGCGCGAGGTCGGCGACGAGCCACGTACGCCCGAAGGCGAGCGCCGCCGCGTCGTAGGAGCCGACGTCACGCATCGCGTGCTCGCCGCGCGTGCCTTGCGTGGTCCCGCTCGTCCGGAACGTGACGCTCGCGTCGGCCTCGGCAAAGGCGGCGACGCGTGTCAGCTTGAAGGCGTCGGTCGGCACCGCCGGGATGTCCGTCGCCGACGCGAGCGCGCCGGGATCGACGTTCCGGGCCCGGCACAGCCGCGCATAGCCTTCGATGCGCGAGGCTTGGAAGCGCGCGAGGTCGCAGGCGAGCGCGTCGAAGCTCTCCGGTGCAGAGCTCCCCTGCTCGTATGCCGCGACCAGCGCGCGTGCGCGCGCATGGAGGGCATCGCTCTCGGCGCGGACGTCGACCTCGGCGGCGGGCACGTGCCCGTTCTAGTACCGGCGTCTAGCGGCTGCCAGTGCCGCGCGTGCGCACGTAGCCGTCGAGCTTCGAGGCGTGGCGGCGGTAGAACGCCACGTGATCGAAGCCGGTGAACGTATGCGCTCGGTCCTTCGGCTGGCCGACTTCGTCGAGGTGATCGGCCGGGATGCAGCCGAGGAATCGCCCCCACTTGGCGCTCTCGACCGTGACCATGCCGTCGTTCGGCCGGAGCTCGGTGCCGTGCGCGACGAAGCCGGCGGCAGGAACGAGGGTCGCGTCCATGCCGTCGCGAATCCCGAAGCGCGTCGCGATCTGTCCCTCGCACGCCACGTAGTCCTTCGGGTTCGGAACTCCGGCAACGCTACTGACCCCGGCGTACGAGAGATAGGTGACGCGCGCGTCGTCCTTCACGTCGCCGTTGAACGTCTCGGCCGTGAACTTCTCGCTGATCGAGGTCAGCGCCGCTTTCACGTCGCTTCCTTCGGCGAGGTCGCGCGCGGTGAACGAGCGGCCCCACACCGAAGCCATCGCGTTCACCGCCTTGTCGAAGTCGTCGGGGATGATTCGAAGGAGCACGTCCGCGATCTTCGAGCCTCGATGCGGCGTGGAGATCGTCGTCAGCGACGCGACGCGGTCGCCGTATCCGAGCTTGCCGATCAGGTAGCGCGCGTCGAGGCCGCCCATCGAGTGCGCGATGATGTGGACCTTGCTCGCGTCACAGCCCGGGCGCGCGCGGCATTGGCGCTGCGCCTCGTCGACGTGACGCGCGAGCTGCGCGGCGCGCGCGGGCACGCCTTTGTACGGTGAGACCTGGGCGGAGTGAACGACGTGCCCGTCGGCGCGAAGCGTCTCCTCGACGCGGTAGAAGCTCCAGCGGTTCGTCGTCGATGCATCGAAGCCGTGCGCGAGCACGATGGCGTGCTTCGCCGGCTCGGCGGTGAAGGCGTCTTCGCCGGACGCGGCGGGGTCGACATCGCCGGCAGGCTCCGCGGCGCAGCCTAGCGAAGCCATCACTGCCGCCGACACGAGCATCGCGAGCTTCTTCATCGAGGTGACGCCGATGTAAGCAAACCGCACACCGCGCGCGGCACTGCCGTAACCCCGCGGGTTCGCACGGTTCGACGGCCGTCCTGACGCCGTCGATGGGGAGCCTGCGATCCAGCGCTCGCCGCGCCGGCCTCGCGCGCGAACGTGCGCGCGCTAGCGGCGCGACGGCGGCATGAACCAGTGCTCCGCCGCCTCCGCATCGGTCACGACGCGTGCCTGTGCGGGCGCGTTGTCGGCGACGAGCCTCTTCATCTGCAGCTTCTGCACGGCGTCACCGCCGACGACGACCGCAATGCGCGCCCCTGCGGAAGCGGCCGTGCGGAGCAACTGGCCGAGCGACTCCGTCGTCTTCGGGCCGGCGACGGGCGGGGCTTCGCTGAGGTCGAGGATGATCTCGCGGACCCCTTTGCGCGGCAGCGCCGCGACCTCGCGCGCGAGCTCGCCCGCCGCGCGCGCGCCTGCCGCCGAGTCGAGGTCGGGCCGGCGCCATACCGTCACGGTCGCGCGCACCCCTTCGAGCGCGATCGAGTAGTTGTCTCCGGTGACGACCGGTCCTGCCACGATCGGCGATCCTAGCAGTCCGCGCCTTCGCGCAGCACGTCTCCGAGCGCGTAGGCGAACGCGGTGAGGAGATGGGGGGCGATGGTCAGCGGTGGCGACAGCGTCAGCGCGTCACCGCGAACGCCGCCGGTGAGCACGACGTACCCTCGCCCGAGCAGCGCACGGGCGACGGCGAGCGCTTCTCGCGCATCCGCGAGGCCGATCCCGACCATCAGCCCGCGCCCGCGCACGCGCGCCCGGTCACCGCAGGCGGCCGAGAGCTCTTCCGTCCAACGCTCGCCGGCCTCTCGCGCCCGGTCGAGCAAGCCGGCGCGGAGCTCCGCGAGGACGGCGAGCGCCGCAGCGCAACCGGGCGGCGCGCCGAAATGCGTCCCGGTGTGGATGGTCGCGCCGCCGTGGGCTCCCCACGCGTCCATCACGTGGGCGCGCCCGACGCACGCCGAAATCGGGACGCCTCCGCCGAGACCTTTGCCGAGACACACGACGTCGGCGAGCACGCCCGCGTGGTCGGAGGCGAGCAGTGCGCCCGTGCGGCCCATGCCCGTCCAGACCTCGTCCACGACGAGCAGAGCGCCCATCTCGTCCGCGACCGAGCGAAGCGCCGGCAGGAATGACGAAGGCGGCACGATGCACCCGCCGCGCCCGAGCACCGGCTCGACGACGATCGCCGCGACGTCGCCGCTCTCCCCGGCCGCGCGAACGGCAGCAATCGCCGCGTCGAGAGCCACGGCCGCGCCGCGCGCGTCGTCTCGCGACGGATACGGAGCGAACGCCACGTCGAGCCCGAGCTGCGCGGCGAACGGCTCGCGGAACGCCGGAGCGAGCCCGCAGAGCGCGAGAGGGCCATGCGAAAGCCCGTGGTACGCGCCGTCGAACGCCACGACCTTCCGCTTCCTCGTGGCGAGCGCCGCCGTTTTCAGCGCGCACGTCACCGCGTCGGCGCCCGACGACCCGAGCATCACGCGTGCGCCGCGTTCGGGCAGGAGCGCGGCGAGCTGCTCGCAGAGCTCCACCTTCTCCGCCGACGCGTAGACGTCACCGAGCGCCAGCGGGAGCTCGCCGAGCTTCTCGGCGGCCGCGCGCGAGGCTGCGTTCGGTGCGTGACCGAGAAGGAGCGCTCCGAAGCCGGCGGTGAGATCCACGTAACGATTGCCGTCGGCATCCACGACGTTGGCGCCCACGCCGTGCGCGTAGACGATGGCGCTCTGGTCGGCGCCGGACGTCGATGCACGCGCATCGCGCCTCGCCTCGAAGGCGGGTGACTCCACGGCGGCGAGCCTCGATGCGAGCGCGCGCGAACGCGGCCCCGGCGGCGGCACCTCGATGTGTGGGAGCTGTTCTCCGAGGGTCACGAGCGCTTGAGAGGCGGCGCGTGGATCCGGTGCGATCAGCCGACGACGCGGTTACGACCGCCGCGCTTCGCTTCGTACAGCTTCGCATCGGCCGCGCGGATTAGGTCCATGCTCGTCTTGTCGGTCTCGGAGAGCATCGATACGCCGATCGAGACGGTCACCGGGATGGTGTCGCCCTGGAAGACGAAGCGGCTCTGCTCGATCTTTTCGCGGAGGCCATCGGCGAGCGCGCGCGCTCCCTCGAGGTTCGTCTCGGGGAGGATGATCGCGAACTCCTCGCCGCCGTAGCGGGCAAAGACCTCGTCGCGACGGATGCGGCTCTGCACGATGCGCGCGAGCTCCTTCAACACGAAGTCGCCCGCGAGGTGGCCGTGGTGGTCGTTGATCTTCTTGAAGTGATCGATGTCGAACATCATGAACGAGAGCTCTCGCGCGTGGCGGCGTGCGCGGATGATCTCCTTCTCGAGGGCCTCGAGCAGGTAGCGCTTCACGTGCGCCTGCGTGAGACCATCGATGATGGTCATTCGGTAGATCTCTTCGTGGTACTGCGCTTCGACGTCGGCGCCGGAGAGGTACTTGAAGATCGTGGGGCCGACCTTGATGCGGTCGCCGTTCGCGAGCCCGAACTCGCGGCTGATCTGCTCGTCGTTGACGTAGGTGCCGTTCGTCGACCCGTCGTCGACCGCCCACCACACCGAGCCGCGCTGCTCGAGGTGCGCATGGCGGCGTGAGACGCTGTCGCCTTCGAGGACGATGTGATTCTCCGCGCCGCGGCCGAGCCGCACGGGCGTGAAGTCGAGGACGAACCGCTTGCCGAGAAGCGTCGGCTCCTTCGTGTAGATCACGACGATGCAGTCGTTCGACCGCGGCTTGTCGTCCTCGCCGGTCTCGCCAGCAGGCTTCTGGACGATCGTCGTGACTCGTGTCTTCTCGTCCAGCTCGCTCACGTGATTCGGCCCACCACCCGCATGCGCATCGCGAAGAAGAAAAGGCGAATGCGACGGCGCACGCCTTCAGAGCGAGACTAGGGCGGAAGCTCGGAGGGGGTCAAGGCACGCATGTGGGATAAAGCCCCCGCCGGGCCGCGCACGCACCAGCGCCCCGAGCGCATCGAGGACGTCTCGGCCGAGCTCGAGATCGTCGTCGATGACGCCGACCCGCGCCGTCTCGCATGCTCCGGCATCGAGGTGCGTCGCGCACTTGGGCGTGGCGAGCCAGACGTCGACGCGCGCGGCGGCGAGCGCGCCTCGGGCTCGCGCGCGCAGCGGACCGTGATCGGGGATGCGCACGACGACCTCGGGACGGACGCCCGACGCCGCGAGCGCGCGCTCGAGCCTCTCCGTCCGCGCGATGGCGGTGAAGAGGCCCGTGCGCATCCGCGCGACCTCCGCGAGCGGGACGACGCGGCCGGCCACGCGAACGGTGCGCGGCGCCGCGTCCACCGGCACCACGAGATCGGCGTGCGCGAGCAGCGCCGAACGCGACGCGCGGAGATCGCCCGCGGGCGCAACATGGCCCGACCCCCACGGCGCGTGCGCATCGACCGCGAGCAGCGACAGCGATGCGCGACGCGGCGCGAGCTGGAGGGGACCGTCGATCACGACGACCTCCGGAGAGAACACGCGGCAAGCGTGCTCGACGGCGTCCTCGCGACGACCGGCGACGACGACGCGGCCGCCGTCGCCGAAGGCCGCGAGCGTGCGAGCGCACGCCAGGGCTTCGTCACCCACGTTCGCCAGCGTCGCCGAAGCATCCACCACGCGCGGCCCCCGCACGCGCGACCGATAGCCGTGCCCGACGAGGACGACGCGAGCGCCGCCCGTGACGAGCGCGCGTGCACACGCGAGCGCGACGCGCGTCTTGCCGGAGCCTCCGAGCGTCGCACCGCCGACCGCGACGGTCGCGATGCCGTCTGGCACGCGGAGCGGTCGGGCGAGGGTGCGCGCGGCGACCGCTGCATGAGCTCGCGCCAGCACACGAGCGAGCGGGCCGTCGAAGCTTCCGCTCTCGAGCTCGCGAGCAAGGGCGTGCGCGGTCCGTTCGAGCACGCCGGGACGGTACACAACGCGCGCGCGGCCGCGTACAAGGAAAAGCGTGGCGAAGACGGAGACCCGGCGGACGCGAGCCAGCGGTGACGAGGGCCTCGATCTCCGGCCTGCGGCGCTCGCCGATCGCCAAGTCGCCGTCGATCGGGAGCGCACCGCGCGCTTCCCCGAGCTCTTCCAACGGAAGATGCAGCGCATGACGGCCTCGCCGCTCGCGTACCTGCGCGGCGCAGCGCCGTTGTTCTACGAGATCCTCGCGGCGCGCCCCGAGCTCGCCGAAGGACCGCCCGGCGAGGGGACGCTCGTGGGCGACATGCATCTCGAGAACTTCGGCGCCTACCAGCCCGAGCCGAGCAAGGGAGATCCCGCCGCCGCGGCGTCCGGCGGGAAGAAGCACCGCGCCGCCGTCTTCGACCTCAACGACTTCGACGACGCGATCGTCGGACCGTGGCGTCTCGACGTGCTGCGACTCGCGACGAGCGTGCTCCTCGGCGGTCGCGAGCTCGGCGCATCGGGCCTCGTCGCGCTCTCGCTCGTCGATGCTCTCCTCGATGCGTGGGCGCGGAGCGCATTCGAGCGTGCGCCCGTGCCCGAAGCGCCCCCGCCGGTGGTCGCCCTCGTCGAGCAGGTGCAGAGCCGGTCGCGTACCGCGCTGCTCGACGCGCGCACGGAGGTCGTGAACGGCAAGCGCCGCTTCGTGCGCGGGCCGCGCTATGCCGACCTCGCGCCGGAGGTGATCGCCGCCGTGCCGGCCGCGTTCGAGCAGTACGTCGCCGCTCTTCCGGCCGAAGAGGTGCCGCACAAGGGCTCGTTCGCGATTCTCGATCAAGCGCTCCGCATCGCCGGGACCGGCAGCCTCGGCGGTCTCCGCATCGCCGTGCTCGTGGAGGGCAAGGGTGGGCCGGATCACCACTGGGTGTTCGACATGAAGGAGCAAGGCGATCCCTCCGGCGCCCTCCTCCTCGGTCCGCCCGCGATGGACCCCGCCGAGCGTGTCGCATCGTCGTTCCGCGCGTGCGTCGAGCGGACGCCGCGCATGATGGGCGTGACGAAGCTCGGCGCGGCGGGCGCGTTCTCCGGCACGTCGCTGTTCGTGCGTCGCCTCTCGCCGCAGGAAGACAAGCTGAACCTGCGAAGGCTCCGCGCGTCCGACCTCCCGCTGCTCGCCGCTTATCTCGGCGCTCTGCTTGGTGCGGCGCACGCGCGCGCTGCAACGAAGGCTCCGAGCGCGCGCTGGTCACCGACGGAGCTCTCGACGATCCGCGAGCATGCGATCGATCTCGCGGGGATCCACGAGGCCGTCTATCTCGCTCTTTGCGAGCGCGCCCGCGGCATCGTCCCGCGGGTCTGATTTCGCGCGCTCGCGTCGGCGCTGACGACTAGGCTGGCGCGCCATGGAGCACGTGCATCTCGGCCGAACGGGCCTCAGGGTGAGCCGCCTCTGCCTCGGCACCATGAACTTCGGCCCGCAGACGAGCGAGGCCGAGTCGTTCCGGATCATGGATCGCGCGCTCGAAGAGGGGATCAACTTCTTCGACACGGCGAACGTATACGGGTGGAAGAAAGGCGAGGGCTGGACCGAGCAGATCCTCGGCCGCTGGTTCGCGCAAGGCGTCGGTCGCCGCGAGAAGGTCGTCCTCGCGACGAAGGTCTACGGAACGATGGGCGACTGGCCGAACCAGTCGCGCCTCTCCGCGATGCACATCGTGCGCGCCTGCGAAGACTCGCTCCGCCGGATGAAGACGGAGGTGGTCGACCTCTATCAGATGCACCACGTCGACCGCGCGACGCCGTGGGAAGAGATCTGGCAGGCGATGGAGACGCTCGTCCGCCAAGGCAAGGTCATCTACGTCGGGTCGTCGAACTTCGCGGGCTGGCACATCGCGCAGGCTTGCGAGACCGCGAAGCACCGCGGTTTCCTCGGTCTCGTCAGCGAGCAGAGCCTCTACAACCTCGTCGATCGCACGATCGAGCTCGAGGTGGTGCCCGCGTGCAAGGCGTATGGCCTCGGGCTCATTCCGTGGAGCCCGCTGAAAGGCGGCGTTCTCGGTGGCGTGCTGAAGAAGCAAGCCGAGGGACGTCGGTCGAGCGACATGGCGCAGAGCGCGATCGCGAAGCACGGTCCCGCGCTCGAGAAGTACGAAGCATTGTGCGAGCGCATCGGCGTCCCGCCGGGCGACGTCGCGCTCGCATGGCTCCTCGCGAACCCGGTGGTGACCGCGCCGATCGTCGGACCGCGCACGATGGAGCAGCTCGAAGCTGCGGTGCGCGCGCTGGACACGAAGCTCGACGATTCCGTGCTGAAGGAGCTCGACGCGATCTTCCCGGGTCCGGGTGGACCGGCGCCGGAGGCGTATGCCTGGTGAGGCGGCGCTCGCGCGGCCGATGCGCTAGTTTTCGGGTCGTGCGCACGACCCAACTTGCCCTTGCTCTTGCCGCGGGAGCCGCGCTGCTGACCGCCGCTCCCGAGGCGCACGCGAACGGCCGCTTCCCGGAATCGAACGCGTTCTTCTTCGCGCCGAACGACCCCGACCTCGTCATCATGCGCGTCACGTTCGGGCTCATGGTCTCGCACGATCGCGGCAAGACCTGGGACTGGATTTGCGAACGCTCGATCGGGCTCGCCGGCGTGGAAGACCCGATGTTCACGGTCACGCCGGACAACACGCTCCTCGGCTCGACGTTCCAAGGCCTCGTCGTCTCGCGCGACCGCGGCTGCGGGTTCTCGTTCTACACGGGCGACCTGCGCGATCTCGTGTTCATCGATCTGACGAGCCGGCCCGCGACGCCGAGCGAGGTGATCGCCTTCGCGAGCTCGTATGCCGGTCAAGACGACGCGGGCACGATCTTCTTCAAGTCGACGCTGTTCGAGACGAAGGACCAGGGGGGCACGTTCGCTCCCCTCCCCGGCGGGTTCGACCCGACGATGCTCGGCCAGACGGTCGACATCGCACCGAGCGATCCGACGCGCATCTACGTGAGCATGGTCCGTGAGCCCGGCCAGATCACGCGCCGCGCCTTCATGCTGACCTCGCGCGACCACGGCGCAACGTACGAGGAGTACTCGATTCCGCTCGAGGGGACGGAGAAGGCGGCCTTCATCGCCGCGGTCGACCCGACGAACGCGGACCGCGTGTACGTGCGCACGTCGAATGCGACCGACAAGCCTTCGCGCCTCCTCGTCAGCGACGACGCGGGCAAGACGTACCGCACCGTGCTCACCGCGAAAGGGCCCCTCGCCGGATTCGCGCTGTCGCCGGACGGGACGAAGGTGTGGGCCGGCGGTCCGGTCGACGGTCTGCAGATGGCGAGCACCAGCGACTTCGTGTTCGCCGAGAAATCGAAGATCGAGATCGGCTGCCTCGCCTACCAGCGCGACGGCCTCTGGGCGTGCTCGACCGAGAAGAGCGGCTTCGTCGCCGGGGTCTCGCAAGACGACGGGGCGACGTTCGAGGCGAAGCTCCACTTCTGCGACGTACGCGGCCCGCTCGTGTGCCCCGAGACCTCCGGCACGCACGTCGAGTGCACGCTGGGAGGCCCCGCAGACCGCAAGCTGCCGCCGTGGCCTCCGCAGCGCGCCGCGCTCGGATGCGAAGTGCCCGACGCAGGCGTGCTCGAAGGCGGAACCGACGCAGGCGTGCCGGGCGCCGCGCCCGAGGACGACGGCGGGTGCTCGGTACGCCGCGCGCCGTCGGCCTACTCGCCTTTCGCCGCGGCGGTCGCGGCGTTCGCGGCGCTCGTCGCGCTCGCGCGGCGCCGTCGGCGCTAGACCTCGAAGTCGGCCTTCTCGAGCAGCTCGCGAACGCGCCAGAGGAACGAGTTCGCAGCGACGCCGTCGACGATGCGGTGATCGTAGGAGAGCGCCATGTACATCACCGGGTGGATGGCGATCTGATCTTCGCCGTCCGGCCCCTCGACGACCACCGCGCGCTTCTTGATCTCGCCCATGCGGAGGATGCCGACGTTGGGCTGGTTGATGATCGCGCCGCCGAAGAGGTTGCCTTTGAGGCCGGGGTTCGACACGGAGAACGTCGCGCCCGAGAGGTCGTCGACCGTGATCTTCCCCGTGCGCGCGCGCGAGGCGAGGTCGTCGATCGCGCGGACGATGCCGCGTACGCCGAGCTCGTCGGCGCGGCGGACGACGGGAACGACGAGGCCATCGGGGGAGTCGACGGCGACGCCGATGTTCACGTCCTTGAAGACGACGTACGCGTCTTCGAGCACGCGCGCGTTGATCGTCGGATTTTCGCGGATCGCGCGGGCGACGGCCACCGTCACGAAGGCGAGCATCGTGAGGCTCATGCCCTCCTTCTTGTAGCGATCCTTGTGCGCCTCACGGAGGCGCGCGGCCTTGTGCAGGTCGCACTCGGCGACGGTCACCACGTGCGGCGACGCGAACTTCGAGTAGACCATGTGGTCGGCGGTGATGCGCCGACGACGCGTGAACGGAACGACCTTGTCGCCCGGCTTCTCGCGGTAGGGCGGCACCTTGAAGGAGCCGAAGCCCTTGCCCGGGATCGGCGGGACGAAGCCGCCGCCCTGGTTGATCATCTGCGCGAGCGCACCCGCGTCACCGCCGCGGCCGCCTCCGCCTCCGCTGCTGCCGGCGCCGCCGCCCGACGCGCCACCGCTGCCGCCGCCCGAACGGAACTGCGCCTCCGCCTGCGCGCGCATCTGCGCGGACATCGGTGGCTCCGTGCGCGGGGGCACGTCGCCCGCGGCGCGAAGCACGTCATCCCGCGTGATGCGTCCGTGCTCGCCCGAGCCGCGCACGTTGGCGAGGTCGATGCCCTGCTCGAGCGCGGCGCGACGCGTCGTCGGCGACGCGAGGGGGCCGAGCGAGCCCTGCGACGAGCCGCTCCCGCTCGGCGGAACCGGCACGTCACCCTTCGTGGTCACGTTCGGCGACGTGAGGTGCGGTGCGGGCTCGGCCGCATCGCCGACGGCGCCTTGATAGAGGTTGCCCTGCGAGGTCGTTCCACCGGAGCTCGCGCCCGGAGCGCCGCCGCTTGCCGCTGCTCCGGCGCCCTCTTCGAGCTGGCAGATGACCGTGCGGACGGGAACGACGTCGCCTTCTTTCGCGAGGAGCTTCGCGATGCGACCGCCGGCCGGCGCGGGCAGCTCGCTGTCCGCCTTGTCGGTCGCGATCTCCGCGAGCGCCTGATCCTTGCGGACGACGTCGCCCTCCTTCACGAGCCACTTCGTGATCGTGCCTTCGGTCACGCTCTCGCCGAGCTGGGGGACGGTGACGTCGATGATCATCGCGGGCAACCTACCGCACGCTTAGGGCCCTTCGCAACGCAGTCAATCGCCGCTGAGGCCGCTCCTCCGCAGCGCGTTCGTAGCGCTCTGCGGTCCGGTGTTTCGAGCGCGTTTCGGCGTCGCACACGACGTCGCCGCCGCCGCGGCTTGCGGACCGATCAGCCCGCTACCGCACGAACGAGGCGACGAAGTAGCCGTCGGTTCCGTGCTCGTGCGGCAAGAGGCGGAACGACGTCGCGTCGCGAGATGCAACGTGCTCGCCGAGATCGGCATCGAACGGCGCTGGAGCGAGGCCGAGCTCGGCGGCAGCGCTCACGACGAGCTCGCCTTCGTCGCGCAGCACGCTGCACACCGCATAGACGACGCGTCCGCCGGGCTTCACGAGCGCCGCGGCCCGCGCGAGGATCGCGCGCTGCAGGTCGGCGAGCTCGCGGACGTCGCTCCCGGAGCGGCGCAAGAGGATGTCCGGCCGCCTTCTCAGCGTTCCCGTTCCGGAGCACGGCGCGTCGACGAGCACGCGATCGTACGGTCCCGTCACCCCGCCCGCGCCCTTCGACCAGTCGACCGCGAACGTCGCACGTGGGCGCCGTCCGATGCGCCCGAGCTCTTCGGCGAGACGCTCGAGCTTTTGCGGATGAAGGTCGGCGGCATCGACGGCGCCGTGCGGCCCGACCCGCGCAGCGAGGAGCCCCGTCTTGTTGCCGCGGCCGGCGCACGCGTCGAGCACGGCTTCGCCTTCGCGTGCGCCGAGCGCGAGCGCGATGACCTGCGAGCCCTCTTCCTGCGCGGTCCACGCGCCTTCCTCGTAGCCGGGTAGCTCGGTGACGCGTCCGGCGCCGCGCACGAGGACGGCATGCGGAGAGACGCGTCCCGGCTCGACGACGGCGTCCGGCCTCGCCTCGCGGAAGCGCGCGACCCACCGGTCACGCGCGGAAGCGTTCTCCACCCGGATGCCGAGCGGAGGGCTCTCGTCGGCCGCCACGAGACGGAGCGCAGCAGCCTCGCCGACCGACTCGACGATCGCCTTGGCGAGAGCAGGATCGGCGCTCGCCAGCGATGCGCGCGCGAGCTCCGCGGCATCCGGTTTGGGCTCGCTCGCGATCTTACGGAGCACCGCATTCGCGAAACCGCCCACGCGATCACCGCGGAGCGCGCGAATGCTGTCGACGGCTTCGCTCACCGCGGCGAACGCCGGCACGCGCGTGAGCGCGAGGAGCTGGTAGGCGGCGAGGAAGAGGTGCGCCCGCACGTGCACGTCGAGCGAGCCGAGCCCGCGGGGCGCGTGACGGGCAACGCGCTTCTCGAGCCAGCGGAGGAGGCGCAGCGTGCCGTAGACGAGCTCCGTGGCGAGCGCGCGGTCACGCGTCTCGAGCTGCACGTTGCGCTCGAGCTCGGCGTCGAGCGCAGCGGCCGCGAATGCCGCGTCGCGAAGAACGCGTACGAGCACGTCGGCAGCGACGCTCCTCGCCGTCGGTGCACGTCGCTGGAATGAGGGCTTCGCCACGGGTGTCGCCTCCTCGTAGCGCCGACGGACGCAGGCGGAAAGCGTCTTACTCGGGGCGCACGCGGACGATCGGCGGCGCCGTGTACGTCGTGCTCGCGACGTCCCACGGCTGGATGTGGACGACCGCCTTTTCGCAGACGCCGAGCGTGAGCCCGCCGCCGTTTGCCTTCGTGAGACCGGGACACCACTCGCTCACGCCACGCTGCGGGGACGAATAGCCGCCCGGCCCATTGATGCCTTCGGCGACCGCGAACGCGCAGCCGAGACGCTCGGCGTCGTTCGCCGGGATCGTCGGCCGACGATAGAACGTGAGATACGCGTCGCCCTGCTTGCCGTCGGCCGAGCAGTCGGCCCACGCCGAGAGCGTCACCGGGACGCCGGCGGTGTTCTGCACGATCCAGTAGCGCGCCGGCTGCACCTTGGCCGCGTCGAACGTCACCTGCGTGCACGCGCCGCTCTCGGCGAAGCGCGGGAGCGAGGCGGCGGCCGCGAAATTCGTGGCGAGCGTGGTCGTCGTGCCGACCGGGCCGAGCGGCACGTCGACGCCGCTCACGTCGCAGCCCACGACGAGGTTGCGCGGGGCGCTCGTGCCGCCGCCCGGCGCAGGGTTCGTCACCGTGATGGCGACGTTGCCGGGATAGAGGAGGTGGCCCGACGGGACGAGCGCGGTGAGCTGCGTCCCGCTCACGTACGTGGTCATCACGTTCACGCCGTTGCTCTTCGCGGTGCTGGTCGGCACGAAGCCGGAGCCCGTGAGCGTGATCGAGCGATCGGGCGAGCCGGCCACGACGCTCGCCGGACTGAGTGCGTTGATCGTCGGCACCGCGTTGGTGACCGCGAACGGCAGCGCGGCCGAGGTGCCTCCGCCGGGGGCAGAGTTGACGACGCGCACCGCGATGCTGCCCGCGTTCGCGAGCTGCGCCGCGGTCAGCATGGCCTTGAGGTGCGTCGCGTCGACGTACGTGGTCGCTGCGGGCGCGTTGTCGAACGTGATCTGCGACGTGATGAAGAAGCCGACTCCGGTGACGACGACCTCGGTCGGACCGGAGCCCGCGGCAGCGGCTGCGGGCGAGAGCGAGGTCGGCGAAGGCGCCGGGTACTGCACGCGGAACACGACGGGCGCGCTGACGCCGCCTCCCGGGGGAGGATTGTTGACGGCCACCGGGAAGTCGCCCGCGGCGCCGAGCGATGCGGCGGGAACCGTGGCAGTGAGACGCGTCGCGTTCACGAACGTCGTCGCGAGCGGCGCGCCGTTGAAGACGACGTTGCTGCCCGGCACGAAGCCGACGCCGTTCACCGTCATCGCGATCGCCGCCGAACCGACGAACGACGCCGATGGATTGATCGACTGGATGGTGGCCGCCGGGTTCGCGACGGTGAACGCGATCGGCGCGGAGGCCCCGCCGCCCGGTGCAGGGTTCACGACCTTCACCGGTACGCTCGACGAAGCGACGAGGAGGCTCGCCGGGATCGTCGCGTCGAGCGTGGTGGGGCTCGCGAACGTCGTCGTGAGATCCGTCGCGCCGAAGACGATCTTCGCGCCGGGCACGAAGCCGGCGCCTTGCACGTGGAGCGCGGTCGGACCGGCGCCCGCGACGACCGAGAGCGGCGCGAGGCTCGTCACCGTGGGCGTCGGGTTCTGGACCTCGAACGTCACCTCTTTGCTCGCGCCTCCACCCGGCGGGCTCGTGCCGACCGAGATGCGGAGCACGCCGACGTCCGTGAGCTTCGAGCTCGGGATCGTGGCGCGAAGCTCGGTCGCGCTCACGAATGTCGTCGCGAGCGGCGCGCCATCGAGCTGCACGATCGAGCGCGCCACGAAGTTCGCGCCGGCGACGACGATCGAAGGCCCGACGCTGCCCACGGTCGCCTTGCTCGGAGAGACCGACGTGACCTCGGGCGCGAGCGCATCGTCGGGGTCGACGGGGCTCGGCGGCTTCGGCGTCGAAGGGGCGGGCTGCGCGGGAGGCGGCTCGGTCGGAGCTTGCGTCGACGTCGGCGCGGGCTCCTGCTCGGTCAGCGCGAGTGGCTCGCCCTGCGCGCACGCGAGCGGCACCACGAACAGCGCGAGGACGAGCGCGAGCGAGGCGAGCAGGGAGAACGACGGACGCAGGGGACGCTTCATCGAGGGGGGACCTGGCGAGGCGCGCGGGTAATGCCACATCGTCCCCACGTGCGCCATCGAGGCCGCAATTTTCCTCCCCGATGAGACGCGGATGCAGCAGTCCGCCGCGGGTCGCGTGGGTCAGCGCGTGAGATCGCGCACTTGCAGCACGATGACGTCCCACTTCCTCGTCACGTCGTTCTTGAAGGCGACGAGCATGAGGAGGACGAGGACGCTCACGCCGACGAGGCTCGAGAGCTCGCGCGCGCGGAGGCTCACCGGCTTGCGCCTCACCCACTCGACGAGGAAGAGGAGGAGGTGCCCGCCGTCGAGGACCGGGATGGGCAAGAGGTTGAGGAGGCCGAGGTTCACGCTCGTGACCGCCATCGCCCAGACGAAGTACGTCGTTCCCTTCGCGCCGGCGTCTCCGGCGACGTCGTAGAGCGTGATGGGGCCGCTCACGGTGGCGATGCTCACGCGTCCCTGCACGATGCGCACGAAGCCGACGACGATGAACTTGATCGCGTTCTTCGTCTCGACCGCGCCGCGCTTCAGCGCGTAGAGCACGGTATGCGGGTTCGGCACCGAGCGCGTCGGCGCGCGCGGCAGCCAGTGCGTCGTCCGGAAGACGTACCGCTCGTAGTGCTGTCCGAGCTCGTCGTCCCAGCGCTCTTTGCGCACTTGGAACGTGCCGCTCATGCGCTCGCCGTCGCGCGTCCACACGAGCTCGTGCATACGATTCGGCTCGCGGAGGAGCTGGCCCACCATCGTCGTGTCGTCGAGCGCGTGTCCGCCTCGCCGATCGACCTTCCACATCCGCTGCGGAACGCCGTCGAGATGCGTGATGCGGTCGCCCGCGCGGAGACCGGCGCGCCACTCGCTCGAGCCCTCGGGCACGAACGCCGCGTACATCTCCGCGCTCTCGATGCCGCTTCGTTCGAGGACGTCTTTCGCGCGCCAGTCGGGATCGTTCTCGCGAACGACCGCGCCTTCGACGCGCGGCCGCGGCGAGAGCGAGGCGATCCCGGTGTCGAGCACGGCGATGTCGCACAGCCCGCCGAGCGCGCGGGGGACCGACACGGGCCTCACGTACGTGAGGACGACGTTGTCGCCGCGGTTCTGGGATAGGATCCGGAGCAGGTCGACGAACGTGTCGACCTTGCGTCCGTTCACCGCGGTGATTCGGTCGAACGTGCGTAGCCCCGCCCGGAAGGCCGGCGAATCCGTACGCGAGATGCCGATGACCGGCGCCGAGAACGTGGGCGCGATGCCGACGCGGCCGACGTGCTCGAAGAGCTCGAGCTCGCTCGGCTCGACGACCTCCACCTCGTCGGACGGCGTGATCGTCACGTCGACGTTCTTGCCTTCGCGGTCGACCGACACGCGAAGCGGCGCGCCCGCGCGCTTGGCGAAGGCCTTCTGCACGTCCGGGAAGCTCGTGACCGCCTCGCCGTCGATGCTCGTGATCGTGTCTCCCGGGAAGAGCTTCCCGTCGGCGGGCTTGCCCGGGAACACGGCGCCGACTGTCGGCGGGAGGAACTCTTTGTCCTCGAGGTAAACCGACGTGTAGAGCGCCATCGGAAAGACGAGGTTCATCGCGGGCCCCGCGAGGACGATGACGACCCGCTTCCAAAGCGCCTGCGACTCGAACGTGCGATGCCGCTCTTCCGGGAGGATCGCTTCGCGCGCCTTGCCCTCTTCGAGCATCTTCACGAACCCGCCGAACGGAAGGAGCCCGAGGCAGTACTCCGTCTCCTTGCCGCGGACCTTGAGGAGCTTCGGTCCGAAGCCGATCGAGAACGTGAGCACCTTCACGCCGAACAGCTTCGCGAACGCGAAGTGGCCGAACTCGTGGATGAAGATGAGGATGCTGACGAAGAGGACGAAGTACAGCAGATCCACGGCGGATCCTCAGGCGGCGGCGAGGCCTCGTCCCACGACGGCGGTGAAGAGCTCGAGCCCGTCACGACCGCCGAGGCACTCTTCGCTCATGCGCTCCGGATGGGGCATGAGGCCGAGCACGTTCTTCTTCGGTCCGCCGTAGATGCCGGCGATACCGTTCACCGAGCCGTTCGGGTTCGCCGCTTCGCTCGTCTCGCCGCTCTGTGCACAATACACGAGAGCGATGCGACCCTCGCCTTCGAGCTCACGAAGGAGCTCCGGCGAGGCCTGGTAGCGGCCCTCGCCGTGCGCGATGGGCAAGCGCAGCACGCGCCCGACGGAAGGCGTGAACGGCCCTTCCGCGTGGACCTTCACGAAGCGGTCGCCACACTCGAAGCGCATGTGCACGTTGCGGGTGAGCGCGCCCGGAAGGAGCCCGCACTCGGTCAGGATCTGAAAGCCGTTGCACACGCCGAGGACGTAGCCGCCGCGCGCAGCGTGCTCGGCCACCGCCTGCATGATGGGGCCCACCTTCGCGATCGCTCCGCAGCGGAGATAGTCGCCGTAGCTGAAGCCGCCGGGAATCGCGACGAGGTCGGTGCCGGCGGGCAACGCGCTCTCCGCGTGCCACACGGTCTGCACCTTCGCGCCGGCGAGCTCGAGCGTGCGGACCATCTCCGCGTCCGCGTTGAGCCCGGGAAACAACACGACGGCAGCGCGCATGGGCCCCTCGTTATCACTTCGCGGCCGCGGGATCCACGCGCGGGCGACGGTGGACCGCGCGCGCGGGGCGGACTAATCGTCGGCGGCGATGGCGACCACGGCTACGTTCCCCGGCGACCTCCCGATCACGCCCGAGGTCATCAAGCAGCACAAGCTGAACGCCGAGGAGTACGCGCGCGTCGAGAAGGCGCTCGGCCGAACGCCAACGTACACGGAGCTCGGCGTCTTCAGCGTGATGTGGAGCGAGCACTGCTCGTACAAATCGTCGCGCGTGCATCTGCGGCGCCTGCCGACGAAGGGGCCGCGCGTCATCCAAGGTCCCGGCGAGAACGCCGGCGTCGTCGACATCGGTGACGGCTTCGCGGCCGTCTTCAAGATGGAGTCGCACAACCATCCGAGCTTCATCGAGCCGTACCAGGGCGCGGCGACGGGCGTGGGCGGCATCCTGCGTGACGTCTTCACGATGGGCGCGCGGCCGATCGCCGGATTGAACTCGCTTCGGTTCGGCCGCCCCGACCATCCGCGAACCCCGGAGCTCCTCCGCGGGGTCGTCGCCGGCATCGGCGGCTACGGGAACTCGATCGGCGTGCCCACCGTCGGCGGCGAGGTCCAGTTCGACAGCGCATACGACGGCAACATCCTCGTCAACGCGTTCACGTGCGGCGTCGCGCGCACCGACCGAATCTTCTACGGACGCGCGGCCGGCGTCGGCAATCCCATCCTCTACATCGGTGCGCGCACGGGACGAGACGGCATCCACGGCGCGACGATGGCGTCCGACGAGTTCGGCGACGCGAAAGAGGGCACGGGCGAGCTCGCGACGGCGAGCTCGATCAAGAAGGGCGTGCGCTCGACGATGCAGGTCGGTGACCCGTTCATGGGCAAGCTGCTCCTCGAGTGCTGCCTCGAGCTCTTCTCGTCGGACGTCCTCGAAGGCATCCAGGACATGGGCGCCGCGGGCCTCACGTCGTCGAGCGTCGAGATGGCCGGCCGCGCAGGCAACGGGCTCGAGCTCGACCTCGACAAGATCCCGCGCCGCGCGAAGAAAATGACGCCGTACGAGATCCTGCTGAGCGAGTCGCAGGAGCGCATGCTCCTCGTCGCGAAGCGCGGGTGCGAGGACAAGGTCCTCGCCATCTGCAAGAAGTGGGAGCTCGACGCGGCCGTCGTCGGACGCGTGACCGACACGAAACGATGGGTCGTGATGGCCACGCCGGGCTACGACCCGCTCGACGACGCGCAGACCGGCGCGCCGCGAGGCGAGAAGCAGATCGCGGCGGACATCCCGGTCGACGTCCTCACCGACGAAGCGCCGGTCTACGATCGCCCGAGAAAGAGCGCGCCGCCGCGCGCCGACGTGCCCGTCCCGGAGTCGACCGATCCGTCGGCGGACCTGCTCGCGCTGCTCGCCTCGCCGAACATCGGCTCGCGCGCATGGATCTGGCGGCAGTACGACCACATCGTTCGCGGCGGCACCGTCGTGCGGCCCGGCTCCGACGCCGCGATCGTGCGCGTGCCTTGCGAGCGTGATGGCGAGGTCGTCATGAAGCACCTTGCATTCGCCGTCGATTGCAACGGCCGCTTCGTGGAGCTCGCGCCGGAAGAGGGCGCGAAGATGGCGATCGCCGAGGTGTGCCGGAACCTCGTGTGCGGGGGCGCAGAGCCGATCGGCATCACCGATTGCCTGAACTTCGCGAGCCCCGAGGAGCCGACCACGATGGACCAGCTCGCACGCGCGATCGATGGGCTCGCCGAGGCGTGCCGCGCGCTCGACGTGCCGATCGTGAGCGGGAACGTGAGCCTCTACAACGAAACGACCGATGCGCAGGGTCGGCATCCGATCCTGCCGACGCCGACGGTCGCGGCGGTGGGTCTCGTGAACGACGCCGCCGACATCGTCACGCAGTGGTTCGCGCGGGAAGGAGACGTCGTCGTTCTCCTCGGCGAGGCGGCCGGCGCGAACGGCGCGAACGGGCTCGGCGGCAGCGAGTACCAGCTCGCGAAGAGCGGCAAGCTCGGGGGGCCGCCGCCGCGGATCGACCTCGAAGCGGAGAAGCGCCTGCAGCGGCTCGTGCTCGAGCTTGCGCGGGCGCACGTGCTCGCGAGCGCGCACGACGTCGCCGACGGCGGCCTCGCCGTGGCTCTCGCCGAATGCTGCACGACGTCGCGTGACGGCGCGCTCGTCGGCGCGGACATTACCCTCCCTGCTCCGGCCGGCGGAGCCTCCAGCGGGGTGGCCGCGGCGCTCTTCGGGGAGGCGCCTTCGCGCGTCGTCGTCTCGGTGGCGAGCGGCGCCGAGACGGACGTGCTGCGCCGCGCCGACGAGGCAGGCGTGCCCGCGCGCGTCATCGGGCGAACCATGGGCACCGGCGCCGAGGCGTTGCTCCGAATCGACGCGGGCGGCGCCGCGAAGGTCGAAGTGCCGATCGGCCAGGCGAAGGCCGCACGCGACGCGTGCATGGGGCCGATCGTCGGGGCCTGAGCGGCGCCCGGAAACGCGCGCGCACGCCCTCGCGCTGGTCAGGCGAGAGGTGATAGCGTTGAAGTCGGTCTTCCGCGATGGCCAAGTTCCAGTCGCCGCTGCTCGGCTACAACAACAACGTCCGGCACAAAAACCGGGTGTTCCACATCCAGACGGAAGACTCGGGCGTCAACCACCCGCACATCATCACGCACCTCTTCATGGACGGCGGACGCATCCTGAAGAGCGTGAAGCGCTCGTACGCGGAGCACGTCGGCGCCGAGGGCATGAGCGAGATCGTCCGCGGGCTCATGAAGGAGCAGCACAAGGCGATGTTCATCGCCTTGCGCGACGGGCAGTTCGACCACCTCGTCGAAGGTGGCGCGCCGTCGGGCAAGCCGAGCACGTCGTCCGCGGCCGCGGTTGCGCCGCCTGCTGTTGCGCCTGCGCCTGCGCCTGCGCCGCTTCCGCCGATTCCTGCGCCGCCGGTCGCCGCGCCGCCGGCAGCGGTCGCGCCCCTTCCTCCGCCCGTGCCGCCGCCTCCGCCGCCTGCGCGTTCGGCGCCTCCGGCCACCGCACCTTCGTTCGCGTCCGCTCCTCCTCCTCCGGTGGCGACCACGTCAGTGCCGCCGACGCGGCCCGATCCGCGTCCGCACGGGCTCGACGCCGACGAGGTGCCGATGACGACGCGGCAGCCGGAACGGCAACCCTCGGCGCCGGGGCTCACGCTCGACTTCGATGCCCTGGAACGCGCTGCGCAGGACAGCGTCAACGCGCCCGCCGCATCGTCGCTGTTCCACGCGAGCGAGCTGCCGCCGCCGCCGAAGAACTTGTTCGCGAAGGAGCCGGGCACGGGGACGTATCGCGCCGTCGACGCCGACCCGCCGCCCGCCGCGGCGTCGCGCGCACCGCGTCGGGATCCGCGCGAAGAAGACGAAGAGCCGCCGCCGTCGGAGACGCGTCCGCAGCCGATCGGCAGCGCGCCGCCACGCGGCAATCCGCAGCCGACCGGTCGTCCGCCCGTGCCTCGTGCTCCCGCGCGCCCGCAGGACGGCCGCTACGCACCGGCGCGGCCCGCCGCGATCTTCGGGAGCACGCAGCGCCCGCCGCCCCCTTCGATCTTCAGCGACGAGCTCATCAGCGACAAGTCGCTCGACGAAGTGATCCTGAGCTACCTCGCCGAAGACCTCGAGCCTCCGCGCCGCAAGTAGTCGTCAGAACGACCCGGCGAGCTTTCGCGGTTTGCGCACTGCGCGCCGGCGTCGTCAGAACGACCCGGCGAGCTTTCGCGTTTGCGCACTGCGCGCCGGCGTCGTCAGAACGACCCGGCGAGCTTTCGCGTTTGCGCTCGCGGGTCGTCAGAACGACCCGGCGAGCGACACGTGCATCGACAGCTCGGTTTTGCGGCCCGTGTTGGCTTCGCGGTGGCTGAAGTTCCAGAGCTCCGTCGAGAGCTTGAGGCGGAGGCCCCGCTCGATCGCGTACGCGGTCCCGAGCGTGTAGCGATAGACCGAGCTCCGCGCGCTCAGCTCGCTCGTCTGCTCGACGTTGCCTTCGCGGTACATGCCGTCGACGCGGCCGATCAGATCGAGCTCGCTCGTGAGCGCCTGCTCCACCTCGACGTACGCGCCGTGCTTCATGAAGAAGTCTCCGCGCTGGTCCGGCACCACGTACTTGAACACGTTCTTGTCGGCGGTCGAGAACGAGGTTCTCCGCGCGAGGTACTCGGCGCGGATGTTCGTGTGGTCGAAGCGCAACGTCGCGTCGCCGCCGTAGATCCAGTACGTCTCCTCGTTCCGCGGGTCGTACCAGCCGAACATCGAGCTGCCGCCGAGCGTGAGGTCGCTCGTGTCGGCGAGGCGGAACGTCAGCGCGACGCGCCCTCCCCACGTGGGCCGCGCATTCTGATCGACGTAGTAGGTCTGCGGGCTTCGATTCAGGCGGAAGTCGATGTCGAGCGGGTTGTTGTCCGCCTTGAAGCCCATGACACCGTAGGCCGCGTAGTCGAGCTGCACGTCCTTGCCGAGCCACTTCGTCCCGTTGATCTCCACGCCGTTGTCCGGGAACGGGCTCGGCAGCACGCTCATGTTCCACTGCCGGAGCCGGAGCATGCGCCCCATGTCGTACGGGAGCGGCTTGTCGCTGAGCCGATGGTTCGCCGGGTCGTGGCGCAGATTGAACGCGCCGAAGCTCGGGCTGAAGCGCCCGACGCGGAAGTTCAGCTCGTCGGCAACGCGGACGTCGAAGTACATCATGTCCGCCTCGAAGCCGTGGCAGCCGAAGCAGATCTTCATGTTCGCCGAGACGTGCTCGGAGAAGTCGACGGCGAGCTTGCCGGCGAACTCCATGGTGAAGCCGTCGAACGTGCTCGGAAACGCCTTGGCGTCGCGCGCGGTCGGAACGAAGTGGTAGTCGAGCTGCGCGGAGCCCGCGAAGTTGCGCTCGAGCGCGCGTGCCGGCGTCACGAGCGCGAGGAGCGCCGCGAGCGCGAGGACCACCGCCACGGCGCCGGCGCGAAGCGAACGCATCACGAGCCGCCTCCGTCGATGGGGCCGGTCGTCGACGTCGCCGCGGGCGCGGGTACCGGCGTCGGGACCATGCCGGCATGCTTCTCGGCTTCGATGCGTCGCTGCTCGGCGGCGTAGTAGCGGAGGAACCGGAGGATGACCTCCTGATCCTGCAGCGAGATCCCGCTGCCCTGCTGGCGGCGCATGCGATTGACGTAGAGCACCCACTGCTCGTCGTCCTTGATGCCGGACTGCAGCGGCCGCGCGAGCGAATGGCACTTCGAGCATTTGCGCGCGAAGACCTGGTAGTCGCCGCGGACATGGTCCGGCAGCCGGCTCGCATCGAGCCCCTCGCTGCGGGATCCGCATGCGGCGACGAGCGCGAACGCGCAGGCCGCGATCGCGAACGGCTGCACCGAGCGCCAGCGCATCAGTCTTGTGCTCCTGCGACGGCGCCCTCTTTGATCCAGTCCGTCATGAGCTGGATCTGCTCGGGGCTCCAATACGGTCCGCCCTTCGGCATGCGCGCTCCCTGCCCGGTGCCGCGCAGCTTGCGGACGATGGGCGACTCGCATGGCTTGTTCGGGATCACGACCTTCTTCGTGCTGCTGCCGCGCATGATGAGCTCGTAGGTCTGGAGATCGAGGCCCGTCTCGTCGAGACCCTCGCGCGTGCCGCGGTCGCGGTAGTGGCAGTTCGCGCACGGCTTCGGCCCGCCAGGGATGCCGTTCATGAGCGGGCGGATGTCTCGCGCGAACACGACGGGCACGGCCGGATTCGAGTCGGCGTCGACGCACGCGGTGACCCGTTCGCCGGTCTCCGCATCGACGAGCGCGCACGCCGGAGCGGCCGAAGCGGCGGCGGCGAGAACCCCCACAATGAGCGCCATGTTGCGCGTCCCCGAAGCGCGACTCACGGCGCGCGATGCTACTCGAAGCTGCGACAAAGAAGGCGCGAAAGACGTCTCTCAGTCGCACGAGACGGTGAGCGGGACGTCGAACGCCGGCTCGCCCGTGACGTCGCCGCCCTTGAACGTCAGGCGCACGGCGGACTTCGTATTCTGCGCGATGCACTGCTGCATGGCCGGAGGGCATGCGGCGCACGACGCGCTCTGGAACACGCCGGAGTCCGAGAACCGCAGGTGCACGCTCGCGGCGAGAGGACCCGGCGGCCGCTCCTTGATCGATCGCTGCGCGCACGACGTCCAGGCCTGCGCGGCGCTTCCGAGCGAGAGATCCTTCGCGTTCGTCGCGCCGCTCGAGCGCACCGTGCCCGTCGCCGCCCGGCACGCCCCTGGATTGAACGGCGGCGGCGCCGGCGCGGCAGGGGCCGCCTGCGGAGGCGGAGGCGGAGGCGCGGCGGGCGGCGCGGGCGCCTCGTGCACGGCTTCGTGCGCGGGCTCCGGCGCCGGTGCGGGGTCCGCGGAGTGCTCGGGCGGATGACCCGCGGCTGCTGGCGCAGGCTCCCCGTTCTTCGGTGACGCCGACGCGCGGAGCGGCGGGCTCGTCACGTTCGTCTTTGCCTTCGTATCGCCCGACTGCGTCGCGGTCGCTTTCGGCTCCGCCACGATCGCCCGCGAAGAAGGCGCCGAAGCCGTCGGTGCCATCGGTGTGGCGGCCGAAGCGGAGGCGCTCGCCGTCGCGGTCGTCGTCGTCGCCGTCGTCGTCGTGTCCAGCGCCGTCGGCTCGCGCCCGCTCGCGAGGAGACGCGGCGCGGCGACGGCGCCTGCAGCGGCGAGCGCCGCAACCGCAAGCACGCCGGCGACGAGGCCTTTGCGCGACCGGCGCGGAGCTTCCTCCGGCGCGGCCGCTGCGGTCCCGAGCGGCGTGATCTTGCTCGTGCTCGGCGCGCCCGCGATGGTCGGTGCGCTCGTCGCCGCGACGGCGCCTCCGGACGCCGACGAGATCGCGCGCGGCACGCCCGGCCCGGTCGAAGGCGCCAGCGCTCCCCCGCCCGATCCTGCCGTCGCCGGCATCCCGGCGAGCGTCGGCGCTGCGACGTCCGTCGGAGCGGACGCGTCGACCGGCATCGGACGCCCTTCCAGGACGGTGCGGATCGCGTTCCGCATCTCACGCGCGCTCTGGAAGCGGACGTTCCGATCCTTCGCGAGCGCCTTCAGCGCGATGCTCTCGAGGCCGCGGTGGACGCCGGGATAGATCTCGACGGGCGGCTGCGGGGCGTCGCTGATGTGCTTCAGCACGATCGCGAGCGGAGTGTCGGCCGTGAAGGGCGTTCGCCCCGTGAGCAGCTGATAGAGGATGATGCCCATCGAGTACACGTCGGAGCGCGCGTCGAGCTTCTCGCCGCGCGCCTGCTCGGGCGACATGTACTCCGGCGTTCCGACGACGATGCCCTGCGTCGTGAGCTTCTGTCCGGCGGGTCCTTCCGGCTTCGGGTCGTCGTCTTTGTCGGTGAGCTTCGCGATCCCGAAGTCGCAGACCTTCACGAGGTCCGCCTCGCGTCCCTCGTCGTTGCGCGACCGGAGAATCATGATGTTCTCCGGCTTGAGGTCGCGGTGGATGACGCCCATGTCGTGCGCGACCGCGATCGCGGCGAGCGCTTGCATCACGATGTCGCCGATGCGCTCGTTCGAGAGCGGCCAGTCCTCGTGGATGACCCGATAGAGGTCGCGCCCATCGAGGTACTCCATGGCGATGTAGAGGAGACCGTCGGGCTCCTCGCCGAACGCGAGCACGCGCATCGAGTTCGGGTGATCGAGGCGGCTCGCCGCCTTCGCCTCGCGATGGAAGCGCGCGACGAAGCTCGGGTCGACCGCGACGGCGCGGTGCATGACCTTGACGGCGACGTTTCGCTCGAGCGCCGACTGACGCGCACGATAGACCGCACCCATCGCGCCGCCGCCGAGGAACTGCTCGATCGTGAACGTCCCCGCGATCGTACGTCCGAGGAGCGCCGGATCGCCGGCGTTCTCGGCGCCTGCAGCAGGCGCGCTCGCGGACGGCGACCCCGGCGTCATCGTGGGAAGCATAACCAAGCTCCCGGGCCGACCGCCACCCAGGCGGCGCACGTCGGCCGCCTATCGCGGTCATAGGCAAGCTCGATGAATGCCAGCGACGTGCGATGCGACGCCGCCTCGCTCACGCGAGCGCGGCACGCGCCGCGGCGACGACGGCCCGCTCTTCGTCACCGACCGCGGACACGGCTTCCGCGATGGCACGCGGATCGTCGCCCGCGAGGATCCGCTCGCGCGCTTCCGCCGAGCCGGTGAGCAGATCGAAGGCGGGGATCGTGTCGATGAACTCGTACTTCTCGGTTCGGAAGCGGAAGTCGTTCGGGGCCATGTGGTGCGCGAGCCCGACGAGCGCGACGTACGTGGCCACCGGCCGGAACGCGTGCGCGTCGGTGACGTGGATCTGCACGCCTCCGCAGCTCTGCTTCGCGTGCTTGTGGAAGGTCGGCTCGAACCCGAGCGGACGCGCGACGAATCCAGGCAGGCCCGTCGCCGACAACGCGGCCGCGAGCTTCCGGCCGTCGATCCACGGGGCGCCCGTGATCTCGAACGGGCGCGTCGTGCCGCGTCCATCGGAGAGATTCGTCCCTTCGAGAAGGCATCCGCCGGGGTAGACGAGCGCCGTCTCGTACGTCGGCATGTTGGGTGACGGCATCACGAACGCGCGATCCCAGGCCGGAGCATGCGCCTCGCGCGGAAGGCCTTCGACAGGAACCACGTCGACGATCTCGGCATAGCCCTCGACGCGCGCGCGCCACGCGACGATCTCGCCGAGCGTGAGGCCGTGACGAATCGGAACGGCTTCGAGGCCGACGAACGAGAGAAAACCCTCGCGCGGGAGACGCCCTTCGACAGCCACGCCGCCGAGCGGGTTCGGTCGATCGAGCACGACCACGCGAACGCCCGCGTCTCGGCATGCGCGCGCGACGAGCACGGCCGTCCACACGAACGTGTAGTAGCGGCTGCCGACGTCCTGCAGGTCGATGACGACGACATCGAGCCCGGCGAGCTCGGTCGGCTTCGGCGAGAGGTCCCCGAAGGAGTCCCCGTAGAGGCTCACGATGCGTGTGCCGCGACGGACGTCCGTCGCGTCGGCGACGCCGATCATGTCCTGCGCGTGCCCGGCCCAACCGTGCTCGGGCCCGAAGAGCACCTCGGGCAGGATGCCGAGGTAGACGAGGTGATCGAGCGCGTGAACGAGGTCACGTCCGACCGAAGCCGGATGCGCGAGCAACCCCACGCGCGACGTGCGTAGGCGCGAGACGAGGTCGGAGCGCTTCGGGAGGAGATCGAGGCCGGTCAGCACGCCGCGATGCTACCGCGGTTCACGGCGCGGCTGGCTCTTCGCTCGGTGCAGGCAACGGCGACGGCGTCGGCTCGGAGGTGGGCTCTGGCCGCGGCACGAAGTCCGGCATCGGAGCTTCGGACGCCGTGGGCACCGGGAACGTCGGCAGCGGCGCCACCGTTGCGGCGGGCGCGCGCGGCGCCGACGTGGCGGACGCGCGCGCGACCGGTCGCGCGGACGCCGCCGAGCCACTCGCGGACGCGGATGCAGATGCCGAGGGTGCTGCCGTTGCAGCTGCGGACGCGGTCGCCGTCGCGGTCTCGGCCGCGGTCGCCGTGGTGGTCGCGGTCGCCGTCGCAGGTGCGGTCACCGCCGCAACGCTTGCCTCCGGCGGCGCCGACGCGGCGCGCCGCGCACCGTCGTGCGTGAGGAGCATGATCATCGCCGCGAGCGTCACGATCCCGACCGCGACCGCGACCCACGTCATCGAACGGAAGCCCTCGCCGCGCCGCGCGAGCGTCGACGACAAAGTGATCGTCGTGTGCGCCGAGGGCCGGAGCGACCCCATCGACGGCGGCGGATCCGTCGTTCTCACCGACGGCATGCCGAGCGAGCTCGACACCGCGGCCTGCGAATCGATCTCGTCGGAAGGCGGAATGCCGGCGAGCGCGCGCACGAACGAATCGCCCGCCGCACGCACGCTCGCGAAGCGGTCTTCGGCGCTTCGTGCGCATGCCCGCGCGAACCACTCGTCGAGCGCCGTCGGGAGCTCCGGCGCCGCCTCCGTGATTTTCGGCGTCCCTGAGTGGATCGCGAGCGTGATGGCGCCGACCGTCGCGCCCTCGTAGGGACGCCGACCGGTGAGCGCCTCGTACGCGAGCACGCCGAGCGCCCAGATGTCGGAACGCGCATCGACGGGCTCGCCGAGAATCTGCTCAGGGCTCATGTAGAACGGCGTCCCGACCAGCTGCCCCGTCGCCGTCGTACGCGGCGCACGGACTTCGTCCTTGGCGGTGCCGAAGTCGAGCAGCTTCACGAAGGGCTCGTCCGCACCCTCCACGTCCACGAGGAAGACGTTGTCTGGCTTGAGGTCGCGATGGATGACGCCGACGCGGTGCGCCTTCGCGAGCGCCTTCGCGAGCTGCGAGACGACCACGCCGACGTCGCGCGGAGCCATCCGGCCGTGCTCGTCCAGGTAGACGCCGAGGTCCCGCCCCTCGAGGAGCTCCATCACGATGTACGGCGTACCGTCTTCCGTGATGCCCGAGTCGAAGACCTGCACGACGTGCGGGCTTTTCACTTGCGCCGCGATCGCCGCCTCGCGCGCGAAGCGCTCGCTCGCACCGGCGACGGAGCTCACCTCTTTCGCCATCAGCTTCACGACCACGGTCGTGTCGAGCACGAGGTGCTGCGCGAGCCAGACGCGGCCCATCCCGCCTTGCGCCAGCGGCTGGACCAAGCGGACCGACGGGGTCACGTACGCGCCGGCTTGTAGCTCGTCCACCATGGTCGTCTACCCGAGAGCGGACGCAGTGTAGCGCGCGATCGCGCGAGCACATCCCCGAGGCTTCGTTTGTCGCAGCCGCGTCCGCGCGGCGTCGCGTGCAAGTCACACGCCGGTCACCCCGCGGCGACGCCGTCAGAGACGAAGAACGATCTGCGCCACGGCGAGCGGCGTCGCGCCGAGGACGGCGATCGCGAGCGCCGTCGCCTCGAGCGATGCGACGCGGTCTCGCGCCGTGCCGCGCACGTCTTCGATGGTGCCCTGCTCGACGGCAGTGAACGCCGGTGCGCTCGGCTCGCGATACGTCGTCGCTCGTTCGGGTGCGCGGGAGAGAACGACCGGGCCGACCGCCAGCCGCTCCGCTGCCGCGACTCGCACGCGCTCGCCGCCTACGAGCTCGACGTGCCCGCTGCCGAGGTGAACGCCCTGTTCGAGCGCACCGCCGACGCCCGCGGAACGGCGACGGGCGCGGCGCGCGAGCGCGAGGAGGGGTACCGCGAACGCGAGCCCGACCGCGGCATCGAGCGTCCAGCCGATCGGAGCCGCGAGCCGAGACCCGACGAGCCACGGCGTCAGCGTCACGATCCCGTCTTCGCGCAGGTCGTAGGCGGCGAGCGCGAACGTCGGGTCCTGCGCGTGCTGGACGTAGACGACGAGGATGTCGCCCCGGCGGTCGGCATGGACCGCGACGCGCGGACACTCCTCCAGCTCGGCCGCATACGCGACGGTGACGGACGCGCGCAGCCCCTCGAGGACGCACGCGACCCCGTTCGTGCCGTTCGCCTCAGCGGCGACGCGGAACACGCCCTTCGCGCCGACCCCGTAGCGAAGGGTGTGGCCGCGGATGATCACTTCCGAGCCAGGCGCGACGTACGCTTCACGCGCGAACGTGGCGACGTACGTATCGGGGTCCGGGCGATGGACCAGCGCGACTGCCGACGCGAGCAACACGGCCGCGCATGCATCAGGCGCACGCACGAGCGGCTGGGTGATGCGCTCGGCGGCGAGGCACGCCAGAAGTGGCACCGTTCCGCAGCACGTTCGACGCGACGACGGCGCCCGCGCGCGGAAGACGGCGACGCGTGAGAAGCAGGAAGACGACGAGCAGCACCGCCACCGCGCTCGTGAACAGGAGAGCGTGCGACAGGCGCGGCGACGAAAACGGCGCGGACGCCCTCGGAATGGCCGCCGCGAGGAGCGGCAAGAGCACCGCGCCGACGATCGACGCGGCCACGCTGCGCGGTACGTCGCGTCCCGCCGCCGGTGGGCTCGACGGCGTCACGCGCTCAAAGACCCGCGACGATGCGCGCGACGAGGAGCGGCGTTGCGCCGACCACCGCAATGGCGAGCGCCATGGCGTGCAGCGACGCGACGCGATCGCGTTCGTCGCCGCGCAGGCCCGCGAGCGTGCCCGCGACGGCGTGGTCGAAGCGAGACGTGCCGGCCTCGCGATAGCTCGCCGCGATGTCCGCCCGATCACGCAGCACGACGGGGCCGACCGGAAGCGCTGCCGCATCGGGAACGAGGACTCTGGCACCTCCTTCGAGCTCGACCTCCCCGGCGCCGAGATGCCTCGCGTCGACGCCTTCGAGCGCAGCGCCGACGCGGCGTCGCGAGCGCGCGAGCACGAGGAGCGCGGCGCCCGCGACGGCGCCGAACGCCGCGGAGAGTGTCCAACCGAGAGGCGGCGCGAGTCGGTCACTCTCGAGCCGCGGCGTCACCGTCGCGCGCTCGAACGAGGGAAGACGATACGCGGACAGCGGATAGCGTGCCTCCGCATCGCTGGAGGCATAGGCGACGAGCAGCTCCCGGCGTGCGTCGGTGCGGAGGACGACCGGCGTGCAGGCGCCGTCCAGGTCCGCGTACGTGAGCGCGTCGACGTGCGCGGCGCCCTCGAGGCGGCACTCCTTCGCGACGGGATTGCTCGTCGAGACCTCGTCGGCCGCGCCGCCGCCGGTGCCGCGCGCTTCGACGTACCGAACCTCGCGCCCGGCGATCACCGCGTTCTCTCCCGCGCGGAGGACCGCAGCGGTGTCGAACGTGTGGAGGAACGTGTCCGGATCCGGCAGGCCCGCGCGAGCCGCACCGAACGTCGCGGCGACGCCGGCGAGCGCGACGCCGACGAGCGCCGCGACTCCGAGGAAACCATCCGCCGAACGCCTCCCGAAGAGCCGTCCGCCGACGAAGGCGCCGAGGAGCAAGCCCAGGCCGCCCACGGGCGCCACGAGCCCGAGCAGCCCGATGAGCGGCGTCCCACAGCGGACGGAATCTCGTGCGGAGTCGACGATGGGCGTCGTGATCGCGCTCGCAGCGGCGCACGCGAGCGGCGCGACCGTCGCGAGCGCGAGAGGCGCGGCAACCGCCGCCGCGCGAGGTAGCGAGCGCCACGTGAACGCGGCGAAGGCCGCGAGCAGCATGCTCGTGAGCACGGTGAACATGGCGGCCGCGGAATAACGCGGCGTACCCGCGAAAGGTCGCGCGAACGCCGCGACGCACGCGAGCGCCGGCAGCAGCACCGCGACGGCAACCGACGCGGAGGAGCTGCGCGCCAGGTCCGGGGCTTCGCGCGACATCACCTGAAAGGGTACGCCCGAACCGGGGCCGCGCATTCCTACGGGCGGCCGCGCAATTTATGCAGGGCTCGGCGAAGCCAGATGCCGCGCCGGCGCGCGCAGTGGTAGGGTCGGGACAGAAAGTTTTTCAGAGTGGAGGCCGAGCGATGCGGCGCGTGCTGGTCGTCGACGACGAAGAGAACATCCGGCTCGTCCTGAAGACGCTCCTGAAGCGGCACGGCTACGAGGTCGAAGTGGCGGATGGAGGCGAAGCCGCGCTCGTCCTCGTCGATTCGTTCGGGCCCGACGTCATCCTCACCGACGTGCGCATGCCGAAGATGGGCGGCCTGGATCTGCTCGCCACGCTGAAGGCGAAGCAAAATCCGGCCACCGTGATCGTGATGAGCGCATACGGCTCGGTGGACCTGGCGCTCGAGGCGATGAAGGCAGGTGCGTACGATTACGTCGGCAAGCCGTTCAAGCCGGACGAGATCGTGCTCGCGCTCCGCAAGGCGGAAGAGCGCGAGACCTTGAGGCGCGAGAACCGCGCGCTCAAAGAGCAGATCCAGAAGGAGAGCCAGTTCGAGTCGATCCTCGCGAAGAGCGCTCCGATGACGGACATCTTCCGGACCATCTCGAAGATCGCCGATTTCAAGACGACCGTCCTCATCCAAGGCGAGAGCGGCGTCGGCAAGGAGCTCGTCGCCCGCGCGCTGCACGCACGCAGCAACCGAAAGAACCAGCCGTTCGTCCCCATCAACTGCGGCGCCATCCCGGAGAACCTCCTCGAGAGCGAGCTCTTCGGCCACAAGAAGGGCGCGTTCACGGACGCGAACGCGGACCGACGCGGCCTCTTCGAAGAGGCCGACGGCGGAACGCTGTTCCTCGACGAGATCGGCGAGCTGCCGCTGAACCTCCAGGTGAAGCTGCTGCGCGCGCTCCAGGAAGAATCCATCCGGCGCCTCGGCGACTCGAAGGACATCAAGATCGACGTCCGCATCGTCGCTGCCACGCACCGCGACCTCGCCGCCGAGGCCAAGGCCGGCAGGTTCCGCGAAGATCTCTTCTACCGCATCAACGTGCTCCCGCTGACGATCCCGCCGCTCCGCGCGCGCAAGGAGGACGTGAACCTCCTCGTCGACCACTTCGTCACGCGCAACAACGCGCGGCTCGGGACGAACATCCGCGGCCTCACCCCCGAAGCGCGGAAGCTCCTCCTCGAGTACTCGTGGCCAGGGAACGTGCGCGAGCTCGAGAACACGATCGAACGCGCGATGGTGCTCTGCGACGGCGACGTCCTCGACGGTCACGACCTACCGGAGCGTCTCCGCGATGCGCTCGATCCGGTCCAGGTGCAGCTCGCGAGCGGCGAGCTCTCGATCAAGAAGACGACCGCCGCGATCGAGGAGATTCTCATCCGGCGCGCGCTGCAGAAGACGCGCGGCAATCGCACGAGGGCGTCGGAGCTCCTCGAGATCAGCCATCGCGCGCTCCTCTACAAGATCAAGGATTACAAGATCACCGACCTCTGACGCGCGGCACGGCGGCTGCTCCAGAGAGGGCCATGACCCTCCCGCGCCGCTCCGTTCTCTGTCTTTTCGCGCTGATCGCCTCGTGCGGCCCCGCCGGTGAGGGCCCCGGAGACACGGCCTCCGTGGGCGGCGGAACACGGCCGGCGGCGACGGGCTCGCCGGTCGAAGCGCCGATCTCCTTCGAGATCGACGACGACGTTCCCTCCCCTGCTCCTGCTGCGGCGGGTGACGTGGCGCTGCCCAGCGCGCCCGCCACGATGCAGCTCCTCGGCTTCGCGGGCTCCCGGTTCGCAGTGCTCGACACGCCCGAAATCGCGGTGGTGGTCGACGCGGCGACGGAGCCCCCCTCCGCGTTCGGCGTGTACGGCCATCCGGTTCGCGTCGAGCAGCCGCTCATCCGGTTCGGCACCGCCGGCCTCGTGCCCACGGACCTGCCGACGTCGATCGTGGCGTCGCAGGACGGACGCGTCCTCCTCGTCCGGACCGACGCTGGCGTGCAGGCCGTGGATCTCACGCGGCGCGGCGCGCTCCTCACCGGCTTCCGCGGAGACGCGCGCCGCGTCGAGATCGCACCGGACGGCGGCGCCTTCGTCGTCGTGGATCCCGACGCCCTTCACGTCGTCCGCACGAGCGATGGTGCGCGGGCGAGGTACGCCCTCGCCGCGTCCAGCGAGGACATGCCTCATTTCACTTGGCGCGAGGCCAGCGTGTCGTGGACCGACGACGAAGGCGCGCACGTCGTCGACCGCTCGACGCTCCTGAAGCGCTTCGTCGCCCGCGGCGCTCGCATCGACGCGTCGAAGGACGGGCGCGTCGTCGCGGTGGGCGCCGACGCCGCGCGCGGCGCCGGTGACGTGCCGATCGCGCCCGGCTCGGTCGACGTGCTCTTCCTGGGAACGGACAAGCCGACGCTGCACGTCGCCTCTGCCTTCGTGAACGGCATCACGATCGACGAGGCGGGCGAGAGCGTCGCGTGGGTCGAGCACGCGGAGCTCGAGGCGCCGCAGTTCCTCCACACGCTCGACCTCGGCAGCGCGTCGCACGTCAGGTTCCCGTCCAAGGCGTCGCCGTGCTCGATCGACGACGAGCACCTCGTCGGGATCGTCGGGACCGAGCTCCACACGAACGACGAATGCAGCCCCGGCTGCCCTTCGCTCGAGAGCAGGCCCCACCTCCTCGCGTACGACCTGAAGACCGGCGCGCTCCTCCGCACCTGGGACGGGCCGACGGAGCCGCCGTTCAACGAGCGCCTCGGACGCGAGCGCGCCGAGGCCGAGCGCGTCGCGAAGCGCTTCGGGCTCGAGGTCGACGAGACCAGCCTCGACGCGCCCATTGCGATGCTCCGCCACACGACGGTCGGCACGTTCGTCGTCGAGCGCCCGCGCGGGCTCCTCATCGGCGACGCGTCCGGCCACGTGAGCGCGACGCTCGAAGCATCGAAGGGCTTCCGCGTGGAAGACGCGCGGTTCTGGCCGGGCATGGAGGCGCGCGTCATCGGCGTGCACGAAGGAACCGCGGCGCTTTGGGACGCGGCGACCGGAGCGCGGATCTGGACCTCGCGCCGGTAGGGCGTATGCTCGCGCGCATGCGTGGGCGCCTCCTTTTCCTCGGTCTCGCAGTCATCGCCAACGTTGCGTGCGGGTCGTCGAAGCCCGCCAAGGATCCGTCCGAGCCGGCGCCTCCGCCCGAAGAGACGCCGAAGTGGGAAGGCGCGTCCGCGCCCGAGCCGCCGAAGACGAAGTCCGGCCCTGGCGTCGCCGAAGCTCCCTCGCGCCGCACGGATCAGTACGACAAAGAGGGAACCGAGGTCGTCCTGAAGCGCGCGGCGCGTCAGGTGAAGGAGAACTGCGGCGCCGCGAAGGACGATTCCGGCAAGGCGACCGGCCCGTGGGGCAAGACCACCGTGCAGGTGCAGCTCGGAAGCAACGGGCACTCGAAGGGCATCACCGTTCCGTCGCCGTACCAGGGTAAGCCGGTCGGCAATTGCATCGAGAAGGCGTTCACGAACCTCACGTTCCCGCCGTGGGGCGGCTCGGACACGACCGTCGACTGGGAAGTCGAGCTCGTGCAGCCCGGCGCCGAGGGCAAAAAGTAGCCGCGCGAAGCGCACGTCCCCGCGCGATCGAAGCCCCAGGCCTGGATCGGCCGCGGGCCAGAGATCAGGGCAGACGCGCAACCTAAGTGCGCGAGATCGCTGACGCGCGTTCCGGCATCAGCGGAACGTTCCTTCGGTACATGGTGTGCACATGTGCGCACCCATGATCGCCTCGGTCGCTCTTCGCGCGCTTCGTCTCGCCGCCCTCCTCTCTCTCGCCTCGTTCACCGTTGCCAGCGTCGGCTGCAGCAGCGACGCGGAGGTCGGCGGCGAGGAAGAAGAAGACGAAGAGGGAACGAGCGCGACGGAAGACCCGCTCTCGGCGCCGGCCGCGACCGGCCCTCTCGAGTTCCGCGACGCATGCCGCGCGGGCACCTCGATCACGATCGCTGCCGTCGGTGACGTGCTCCTCCACTCGCCGCTGCAGCGCCAGGCGTACTCGGCGGCCGATGGCCATCACAGCCTCTGGAAGAGCGTCGAGCCGCTCCTCGAAGGCGCCGACCTCACGTACGGCAACCTCGAAGGTCCGTGTGCCGAAGGCCTCACGACCGGCGGCGAGGCGCGTGACCCGGGCAAGGTCTTCGACAACCGCGTCTATTCGAGCTACCCGCAGTTCAACTACCACCCGTCGCTCATCGGCGCGCTCAAGAACAGCGGCTTCGACGTCGTCTCGACCGCGAACAACCACGCGCTCGATCGGCGCGGCGCCGGCGCCGACCGCACCATCGCGAACCTCGAACGCGACGGTCTCGCGTTCACCGGCACGCGCCGCACGACGGACCGCGATGGCTCGTTCTTCACGATCACCGAGGCGAAGGGCATCCGCGTGGCTTGGGTGGCTTGCACGTTCTCGACGAACGGCATCCCGGACACGCGCGACCAAGTCCTCCACTGCTACGACGGGCGCGGCAACCCGAACGCCGAGCTCCTCTCCACGATCCGCTCGCTCAAGCAGCGGCCGAACGTCGACGCGATCATCGTCACCCCGCACTGGGGCGTCGAGTACAAGCACTCGCCCGAGCGGCAGGAGAAGAACCTCGCGCATGCCATGCTCGATGCCGGCGCGCTCGCCGTCTTCGGCGGCCACCCGCACGTCGTCCAGCCGTGGGAGAAGTACACGACCGACGATGGCCGCGAGACCTTCGTCATCTACTCGCTCGGCAACTTCGTCAGCGGTCAGAACGGCCTCGCGAAGCGCTCGTCGCTCGTGCTCTTCGCCGGTCTCACGAAGGGGACGGACGGAAAGGTCACCATCAACGGCGTGCGTCACCTGCCCGTGCAGATGAGCCCCTCGCCGTGGTCGGCGGTGCCCGCGACGGGCGAGAGCCTCGCGCTCACGACGCGCATCCTCGGGCAGTGGCAGCGCCTCTCGCCCGGCGAGGACGTCGTCACCAACCCGCAGTGCGGCCGCTGACCTAGAGCCCTTCGTCCATCCGGCGCATGCCCTCGAGCAAGAGGGCCTCGCTCGACTCGTTGATCACGCGGTTCGGCGGCGTGAAACCCGGGTCGAGCGCGAAGTCGCCGTCTTGGAACTTGAGCATCGCGTAGAACGCGTTCGCGCCGGTCTCGCTGCCGATCTTCGCGTTCGCGATCGCGCCTTCGAGAAAGTGGATCTCTCCGCTCTTGCCGCCCGAGCGGACGACGAGCTTGCCGGTCTTTCGCCCGTGGAAGAGGACCTGCACGATGTCGGGGAGGCCCATCTCGCGCAGGCTGCCGCTGACGCCCTTCGAGGTCTTGCCGGTCGACCACTGGTCGAGCATCGCCTTCAGCTTCGCGACGAGGACGTCGGCCTGCACGGGCTTGCCGACGAAGTCCATTGCGCCGAGCTCGAAGGCGCGGTTCGCCTCGACGCGTCCGACCTTCTGCGTGTGCACGACCCACGGCATGTCGCGGCCCCACGGCTCCTTGCGAGCCTCGGAGAGAAACGCGAGCCCGTCGGCATCGGGGAGCTCCACTTCGCAGACGACGAGGTCGAACTCCGAGGCGTCGCCGCTCAGTAGCTTGCGCGCGATGTCGACGCTGCGGGCGGTCTTCACGTCGAAGCCCTGCTCGACCATGCGCAGCTCGAGCACCGTCGACTCTTCGGGGTCGCCGTCGACGAGGAGCACGCGATAGCGGCTCGCGAGGAGCTTCGCGCGCATGTCCTCGCCGAGGACGAGCGCCTTGAAGAGATCGAGCGTGCCCGGATCGAAGATCGTTCCTTTGTGCTGGAGGAGGACCTGTATGGCCTCCGGCGGCTCCAGCACCTTCCGGAACGGGTTCCGCGGATTCTGCGTGAGGTCCGAGTACGTGTCGGCGACCGCGAGGAGCCTTCCGCCGAGCGGGATCTCTTTGCCCACCAGCTTGTCCGGGAAACCCTTGCCGTCGAAGCGCTCGTACATGTGGAAGACGGCGTTCTTCGTGGTCGGCGTGAGACGCACCGACTCGAGCATGCGGAGCGGCGTGTCGTACGCCTTCTGCGCGGCGACCCGATGGCCTTCGTATTCGGCGCAGTTCAGCGCGGTGAGATGGAACTGGCCCATCTTGCCGAGGTCGTGGACGAGGCCGGCCATGATGATGGCGTAGGTCTCGCTGCGGCTCAGGTTCATGCGCTCGGCGACGCGGCGGAGAAGCCGCGCGACCTGCGAGGAGTGTCCGCGGAGCTCCTGCCGCGTGTTCTCGAGGAGGCTCACCATGACGGTGAGCAGCTCGATCGTCGTGTCGTTCTGGAAGACGTCTTGGCGTGCGACGTCGCTGTTCGGCGGCGGCTGCGTGTTCGGGCGCCGGTGCCCGACCGACTCCACGTGCGTCGGCGGCATCGAGATGTCGTCCGAAGGCGGCGGCGCCTCGACGCGTGGAGCGCGCGCCGGCTTCGGGGCGACGACGGGTGCCGTAGCCGCGGCGGCCGGAGGTGGGGGCGCCGAGAGCGTCTGGCTCGTCTTCTTCGAGCGGCGGCCGCCATCCGGGTCGGTGCCTGCGTCGCCTCCGTCGTCCGGACGGGAGCGGCGATCACGTCCGGTGACCGGGCGCGCGCCGCGCGGCACCGCGAAGTCGTCGAGGTCCGGACGCGAGGCCCGCGGAGCCGCCGTGGGGACCGGCGGGGGGATCTGCGGAGCAGCGGTCGTGAACGCGCGAGGCATCTCGTGCTCGGGGCTGCTGTCGAGCTGCCTGCGAAGCGTGTCTTTCGCGCCCATCACGCGGCCATCGGGGAGCACCTGCTGGCCGAAGTCGTAGGCGATGCCCGCGCGCTCGAGCACCTCGAAGGCACGCAGATCGCCGGCGTGGTGCTTGCGGATGGCGGCTGCGATCGCGGCGGGTCGCGCGATGAACGCCTTCACCTCGTTCGCGCCGGAGACGAGCTTCACGTCCTGGAGAACGGCGGCGTTGTCCGGATCGGCGGTGACGACGCTGAGCACGTTCTTCTGCCGATCGAAGAGCACCGGGAACACGCCGAGCGTCTCGGCCACGCGGCGCGGCACCATCTGCACCGTCGCGCGCGGGATGTCGGCCTTCGCGAGCTTCTCGGTCGAGACGAAGTGCGTGCGGTACACCGCGGAGAGCGCCTTCAGGAGATCGGCCTCCGAGACGATGTCGTTCTCGATCATCACCTCTTCGGCGCGCTCACCGGTCTGGTGCACGAGCGCGACGACGCGATCGAAATCTGCCCTCGGGAGCACCTGCGCGCGAAGCAGGAGATCCGCGGCCTTGGTGCTGGGCGAGGCGAGAGGACCGCTCACGGGTGGACCGGTCCATTCTAGTCGACGAGTGGGCGGGTTACGCCACTTTGCCGTGAGAGCCGCCGCGGCTCAGAGCCCGTATCCCGCGCCTTCCGCGCCGCGCTGACGCACGAAGCTGACCAAGAAATCCAGGGCAACGCGGTTCTGGCCGCCCTCCGGGATGATGACGTCGGCGAAACGCTTCGACGGCTCGACGAAAGCGAGGTGCATCGGCCGCACCGTCTCGTAGTACTGCTTGCGCACCTGCCCGAACGTGCGGCCACGCTGTTCGAGGTCCCGCCGCACCCGGCGCATCAGGCGGATGTCCGCGTCGGTATCGACGAACAACTTCACCTCGAACCGCGAACGCAGCCGGTCGTCGGCGAGGACGAGGATGCCCTCCACGACGATGATCGGGGCGGGCACGATGCGGAGGCCCTCCTTCGCACGGTCGTGCGTGGTGAAGTCGTAGGTGGGCCGCACGATCGGCGTTCCCATCCGGAGCGCGTCGATGTGGCTCGTCAGCAGGTCGAGCTCGAGCGCGTCGGGATGGTCGTAGTTGACGCTCGCCCGCTCGGCCGGCGCGAGATGCGACTGCGACCGGTAGTAGTGATCTTGCTGGAGCAAGATGCCCTGCCCGGCCGGCAGCGCCTCGAGGATGGCCTTGGCGATCGTGCTCTTGCCCGACCCGGATCCCCCCGCGATTCCGAGTACGAGCGGCGGCTTCTTGAGCGATGGGGGCGCGCTGTTCACGACCGCGCTCCCTAGCACACGACTTACTTCGCGGCGACGAGCCAGGCGAGCGGACGACGATACGTGCTGATCATCCGGTCGCTCGGGACCTCGTGGCCCATCCCGGGCACGAGCTTCACCTTCACCGGGACCTTGCTCTTCTTCAGTGTGTCGCCGACGCGGACCGTGTTCTGCGCGACGCCGTCGTTCTCGCCGGTGAGCAGATACACGCGGCGGACCTTGCGCTTCGAGTCGTCGAGCGCCTCGCCGACCTCACCGCCCCAATACTGATCGCTCGCGCCGAGGATGAGCCACTTGTTCCAGGTGCTCTGATCCTTGAGGCCGACCTGCATGGCGACGAAGGCGCCCTCGCTGAAGCCGATGAGGATGTTCCCGCGGCGCTGGACCCTGCCCTTGTACTTCTCGCGCATCGCATGAACGGTCGCGTCGATGATGCGCTGCGCGTCGCCCGCGCCGTTCGCCCACGACCGCGACCCGCCGCCGTTGTCACCGGGGCCCGAGGGACACACGACCCAGCCGAACTGCGTCGCCACCCGCGCCCACTTCCGGCAGTCTTCGGCGGGGTTCCCGCCGCGGCCGTGGAGGTACATGAGGATGGGACGCGGGCCCTTCGCGCGAGGCTTGAAATAGAACGCGTCGGGCGCGTTCGGCACCTCGAGCCGCAGCGGATCACCAATCGACGAGCCGCTCTTCGCAAACGCGCTGCGCGGGACGAGCAGAGCGAATGCCGTGAAGAGAACGGCTGCTGCAAAGGCGAAAGCGCGACGCATGGCGGGACTCGGGAGCCGGAGCATAGTCGGGGAGGCGCGCGCGGCAACCCCTTCCCGCGCCGCGGGCCAGGCGTTCAGGGGCGCGCAGCCTTGAGGCGCGAGCCGAGACGGAGACCGACCTCGCGCGCGGCGTCGTCCGACGCCGGCCACGAAACGGTCTCTTCGTCACGACGGAGGTTCGATCCATCCGGCTCGCACACGAAGGCGCGGAGGAAGAGGCCCGTGTTGCCCGCGCCAGCGCGGATGCCGAACGCACCGAGCGGCGTCTTGCAATCGCCTTCGAGCGCGATCATGACCCCGCGCTCGGCGGCGACGCAGCGGCTCGTCTCTTCGTCGTGGAGCGCCGCGAGGAGCCCGCGGGTGCGCACGTCGTCTTCGCGGCACTCGATGCCGAGCGCGCCCTGACCTACGGCGGGGAGCGAGACCTCGGGCTCGAGCACGCCCGTCGCGCGCTGCTCGAGGCCGAGGCGTACGAGGCCGGCGCGCGCGAGGACGATCGCATCGCATTCACCCGCGTCCACCTTGCGGAGACGCGTATCGACGTTTCCGCGCATCGGCACGATTTCGAGGTCCGGCCGCGCCGCACGGAGGCTCACCGCGCGCCGCAGGCTGCTCGTTCCGACCTTCGCGCCTCGCGGGAGGTCCGTGAGCCCACCGTGCCGGGGTGCGACGAGGACGTCGCGGGGGTCCTCGCGCGTGGGGATGCACGCGATGAAGAGCCCCGGCGGAAGCACGCCCGGCACGTCTTTGATCGAGTGCACGGCCACGTCGGCGCGGCGCTCGAGGAGGGCCTCTTCGATCTCTTTGACGAAGAGGCCCTTGCCTCCGACCTCGGAGAGCGGGCGATCTTGGATGCGGTCACCCGTGGTGACCACCTGCTCTTCGACGAGCTCGAGCTCGGGATGGGCCGCGCGGAGCCGCGCGACGAAGGCACGGCACTGGGCGAGAGCGAGAGCGGAGCGGCGGGTCGCGTACGTCAGCTTCATCGGTGGCGGTCTCAGTGCGGTAGGCGCTTCTCGCTCGGCTCGGCGGGCGGCGCGTCGAGCTTCGTGTCTCGCTCGCGCGGGGTGCCCTCCACCTCGCGAAGGTCGAAGAGGTGCTTCAGCGCGTGGACGAAGTCGGCCGCGTCGTCCGACGAAGCGGCCGCCTTGAGCCGCGTCGTCGGCGCATGGAGCAGCTTGTTCGTCGCGCTCTCGATCATCTGCGCGAGCGCGGCGCGGTCGCCTTCGCCGAGGTGCTTCAGGCGTCCCCCGAGGCTTCTCTCGAGCTCCGCGACGAGCACGGCGCGCGTCTTCGCACGCAGTGCGACGACGGTGGGGTTCACCTCGAGGCCGCGCGCCCAGGTCTCCCAGTCGCGGAGCTCCGTCTCGACGATCTTCTCCGCGGCAGCCACCTCGTTCTGGCGCGCCTTCATGTTCTCGGCGACCTCTTGCTCGAGGTCGTCGACGTTGTAGACGTACACGTTGTCGAGCCGGTGGACCTCGGGGTCGACGTTGCGCGGCACGGCGATGTCGATGATGAAGAGCGTCTTGCCCTTCCGCTGCTTCATCACGCGCTTCACGACGTCGCGAGTGATGACGAACGACTTGCTCGACGTGCTCGCGACGACGACGTCGGAGAGGACGAGCTCGGCTTCGAGCTGATCGAGCGGCGCGGCGGTCCCCCCGAAGGTCGCCGCGAGGTTCGCGGCGCGCTCGAAGCTGCGGTTGCACACGCGGATCGAGCGGGCGCCCTTGCCGAGGCTCTTCGCGGCCTGCTCGGCCATCTCGCCTGCGCCGACGAGGAGCACGGTGCTGTGGCCGAGATCGCCGAAGATGCGCTTCGCGAGATCGACGGCGACGCTGGAGATGCTGACGAGCCCTGCGCCGAGCTGCGTCTCGGAGCGCACGCGCTTCGCCACGGTGAAGGCGCGGTGGACGCAGCGAGACAGATGGCTCCGCAACGCTCCGGCCGCGACGGCGGCGTCGTACGCGTCTTTCACCTGACCGAGGATCTGCGGCTCGCCGAGGACCATCGAATCGAGGCTCGCGGCGACGCGGAAGATGTGGCGGACGGCTTCGTCGCAGCTCTTCTCGTAGAGCCACTCCGCGAGCTCGTCGACGCTCGAGGCGCCGATCTGCTCGCGCAGCGCTTCGCGAACCGCGCGAGAGGCGGCGCGCGCGGCGTCGTCCGCCGGACCGCGCTCCGACTTGGCGAGCGCGATGATCTCGACGCGGTTGCACGTCGAAAGGAACATGGCCTCTTCGAGCTCGGGCCGGGCCGAGAGGCGCGCGAGGAGCTCGGGGAGGATCTCGGCGCCCGCCGCGAACCGCTCGCGCACGTCGACGGGCGCGGTCTTGTGCGAGAGACCGACGACGACGACCGGCAGAGTCATCGGACCCCGGCAGCCGCGACCGGCGTGGCCCCGCCAACGACGTTCTGCGCGGCCGGACCCGGCGTCGGATCCTTGCGCATCAGATAGAGGACGAGCACGAGAACGGAAAACGCGAAGCCCGCGATCGTTCCGTACGCGGCGCGGCGTCCTCGCCAGCCCGCTGCGGCGCGCAGGAAGAGCACGCTCGCGATGACGAGCCAGCACACGTACCCGAACACGGCGCGGAGCACGTCGCTCGTCGCCCCCATCTCCACCTTCCGCGCCCAGACCGTGCCCGTGATGATGCCAATCGTGAGCAGCGGGAAACCCGCGAGGAGGAAGCGGTGCTCGGCGCGGTCGAGCGCGTCGAGCGGCGGCAGTCGACGCGAGACGCCGTCGATCCGCTTCTTCTTCACGAGCCGCTCTTGCACGAGGTAGAGCGTGGCCGCCGAAAACGCGAGGCCGAAGAGCGCGACGCCGAACAGGTTCAGCGTGACGTGGAAGGGCAAGATGAACCCCTTCACGCGATCGCCCGGCTCGGCCCCGCCGCCGACGAAGCGCGACGCGAGGAGCGAGGTCAACGCGAGCGGCGCGATGAAGGCGCCCGCCACCTCGACGCGGAGGCGCTTCCGCGCGACGACGTACGCGACGCACATGAGCATCGACGCGACGCTCATCGGGAAGTGGATGCCCTCGACGGGGCAAACGTGGAGGACGAGAGAGGCGACGCAGATGTGCGCCGCATGCAGCGCGGCGGCGAACGCGATGAGCCTCGGTCCGACGCGCCCGACGTCGCCCTTCCCCTTCGCGAGGTAGCGGAGGAAGAGCACCGACGCGACGACGTACGCCGCCGACGTCAGCACGAACAGGACGTTGGCGAAGAGCTCGTTCACGGCGGCGTTCCTACAGCGTGCCTTCCACGAAGCGCGTCAACAGCTCTTCGTCCGTGTGCGGGCCGGTGCCGAGGTCCGTCTTTCCTCCGCGTGCGGTCATGCGCTCCGGCGAGAGCACGTGATCCGCGAACGGCGTGGTCGGCGTCGCCGTCCACCCCGGGACGATGTCGTAGGCATTGTCCCCGAGGATCATCGAGTTCTCGAGGATCTCGGCGCCGATCTCGTCGAGCGCACGACGCGGCTTCACCTTGCCGACGAGCTGGTGCTCGTCGTTCGCGCCGGTGACCTCGGCGACGATGCGCACGGTCTCCTCGATCGTGTACCTTCGGCCTTCGGCGAGCAGGATGAGCTCGCTCGCGCTGAGGTCGATCTTGCCCTCGATGCCCCATTGATCGACGAGCAGCTGGGGGAAGAAGACGCGGTTTTGCATGCGCGGTTCGAAGGATACCACGGCGACGGCATCGGCGAGCGCACGCGTCCTCGGCGCCTACGAAGCGGTCGTGGCGCTCGCCACGTCTGCGGCCGGCGCGCGGGCATCGGCGCCCGAGCTCGACCTCGCGGCCGAGGCGCGTCGTATGCGGGCGGCATTCGAGCGACGGACCGGCGCGTTCGGCCCCGAGGACCCGTGGTTCGAGACGCGGAGCCGGGCGTTCTGGGACGATGCGCTCACGACGCAGGGCTTCGCCGCGCTCGCCGCTCCGCACGCCGGTGACGACGCAAACCTCGTGGCGCGCTCGTTCGCCGAGGCGCACCGCGGCCTCTTCGTCGCCCTCGAGGTGCTCGCGGGCGGCGCACACATCGCGGACCTGTGGTCGGGCGCCGAGCTCTTCGTCGGCCGGCTCGACGAGGCGCAGCGGATTGCGCTCGAGCACGCCGATGGCGCCTTCGACGCGCGCGTCGTCCGCGGCCCGGCGGACGCGGGCGCAGTGCCGGAGCTCTTCGTCCTCCCCGGCGCGCTCCACCATCCTCCCGACGCGCTGCCCGCGATGCGCGAGGTGATCGCAGCTGCGAAAGAGCGCGGTTTGGACGCGGGCGCGGCGCTCGATGCGCTCCTTCGGATGGAGCACGTCATGAGGAGCTCGTCCCGCGTCAAGGCGGCGTTCGCCTATCGCATCGAGAGCCTGCCGCGCCGGTGACCCGCGCGCTCGACGCACCGTAGTGGAGACGGTATACGCCCGTCCGTCATGCCGCCGCCGCCGACCTTCGACGTTCGTCTCGCTCGCGCGCAGATGATCTCGCCGAACGTCCGCGAGCTCGCGTTCGAGCGCGTCGATGGCGTGCCGTTCGAGTTCCAAGCCGGCCAGTGGGTGAGCCTCGTGCTGCCGCTCGCGGAGGGCGAGGCTCGCCGCGCATACTCGGTAGCTTCGCCTCCCGACGGCTCGCCGGGCTTCGAGATCGCCGTCACGAAGGTCGACGGCGGTCCTGGCTCGACGTACCTGCACGCCCTCACGCCCGGCTCCGTGCTGCGCGCGATCGGCCCGCAGGGCTTCTTCACCCGCCCGCGAGGCGCCGCTCATCCTTCGTTGTTCATCGGCACGGGCACCGGAGTGACGCCGCTCCGAAGCATGATCCGCGACGCGCTCGCGCACGGCGACCCGGCGCCGATGACCCTGCTCTTCGGCGTTCGCTTCGAGGAAGACCGCCTGTATCGCGAGGAGCTCGACGCGCTCCAGGCGAAGCACGAAGGCCAGTTCCGGGTACTCTACACGCTCTCGCGCCCGCCGGCGGGGCACGCAGGCCCGACCGGGTACGTGCAGACGCACGTCGAGGAGCACTGGCGCGACCTCGTCGCGCGTGGCGGCGGAGTCGCGCCACACGCGTACGTGTGCGGCCTCGAGCGCATGGTCGGCGCCGTGCGCGACCTGCTCCGCAAGCAGATGGGCGTGGACCGGAAGCAGGTCCACAGCGAACGTTACGACTGAGCGCCCGCGCGCCGCGAAGGCGCGCCTCCGTTCAGAAGCCCTTTCGCGCGTACGCCTTGTCGCCCGTTTCGAGCTCGCGGCGCGAGGACGTGACGATGCACATCGCCGTCTGCTTCCGCACGTTGACGACGCGCAGCTCCGCGTAGACCTCCTCCGGCAGCTGCGTGCGGTCGCGCGGCTTCGGCACGTTCTCGATCGCGGCCGGCGACTCGTCCTCGAGCGCGATGCGCTTCGACGAAGCCTTGGATGCCGTGGTGAGCGAGTCGTGCCACGAGTCGCCCTTGCGGATCACGAAGAGCCGGTTGCCCGGACGAAGGCCGGCGTCCTCGCCTTGGTCGACGAAGACGACTTGATTCTGGCCATACATTTCGCGGGGCTGCACGCTCGTGAGGATCCGCGCCTCCACGTCCTTCTCGTTCCGCGTCGGCGGGACGACCTCGAAGCGGCGTGCGACGGGACCGACGCGTGCTCCGCGCTCGATCGCGTCGAGCGACTCGGTGATGCGCGCGCGCGCGACGCGGGAGCGGGGGTCCCACTGGTCGACCTTCACGGTCCCCTGGATCTGGATCAACTTGCCGTTGCCGACGTTCTTCACCGGGCGATAGACGGTGAGCTCCTGGCCGATCTTGAGATCGTGCGCCGAGGAGATGCGCAGGTAGACCTCATCGAAGTCGGTGAGGATCATCTTGTCCTCCGGCGACCCGTTGATCTCACCCCAGTTGTTCGTGTCGTCGTCGATGTAGCCCTGCGTTCGCAGGAACACCGTGTCGGGCGGGACCTGACGGCGGCGGTCGATGAGCTGCGAGCCGCCGGTGGCCGGGGCGCCCGCCGTGCTCGTCGCGAGCTCACCCTGGCGGAGCCGCACCTGATCGCCCGGGAAGATCCAGTGCGGGTTCTGGATTTGCGGGTTGTACGACCAGATCCGCGGCCACTGGTACGGGTTGCGGAAGTAGTAGTCGCAGATGCCCCAGAGGGTGTCGCCCTTGCGCACGAGGTGCATCCCCGTGTTGCTGTTGCCGCGGACGTCACCGCCGCCGCCGAGCACGAACGATCCGTTCTGGTCGCCGAACACGGTGCCGGAGCCACCGCCCCGCTTGAAGTCGAAGCCGTCACGCTCGTTGCCGGTGATCGGACGCGACGAGGAGAACTGCACGTTGCCGCCGCCGAGCGTGCCTCCGGGAGGCGGCGGTGCGACGCCGCCGGGGAAGAACGTCGTCGACGAGCTCGATCCCACCACCGTCGTCGCGCCCGGGACCTGCGCGCCACCTGCGCCGCCCGCTCCGGCGCCGCCCGCTCCTGCGCCAGCGCCTCCGCCGCCACCTGCCGAGGCACCGCCGCCGCCGCCTCCGGGCGCGGCGCCTCCGCCGGTCGGCGCTTGTTGCGCGAACACGACGGTCACGTGCGCAACGGGAACGAGGAGCCCGATCGCGAACGCCAGATGCCGACCATGTGCAGGTTTCGCGATGCTCATCGACTCTCCCTCGGTCCCTTGGACGAAGTCTCGCGCGTGCCCGAAGCGGGGATCCGCTTCGCGGCCTCGCTCTTCGGGTACTCGTTCTTCAAGCGGTCCCAGTACTCGCGCGCGCGTTCGCTCGCGCCGAGCCGGTCGTGACACAAGCCGAGCTTCAGGAGCGCATCGGCTCCCTTCGCGCCACCGCCGAAGCGCGCGAGCACGGCCTCGAACTGCTCGGCCGCACGGAGGTACTCTCCCTTGCCGTAGTAGGCCTCGCCCCGCCAATACATGGCGTTCTCGGCGTACGGATGATCCGGCCAGCGGACGAGGAATGCCGCGAGGCCCTCGAGCCCGCGGTCGAACTGCCTATTTTGCACCTGCGCGAGCGCGCTCTCGTAGGCCTTCTTCGCGTCGGGATCGAGCGCGCTCGGCCGAGGTGCATCGCTGCGGATCGAGGGCAGCTCGACGTCGTCGCGCCGTGCAGCCTTCCCGCGCGAGCCGCGGCTCGCCGCGCCGGGCGGACCGCTCAGGCGGATCTCCGGACGCGCGCTCGGGTCGGCCGGGTCCTCGCTGTCGGCATCGCCGCTCCCGCCGAGCTGGACGACGCGAGCGGGGGCGGCCGCGTGCTCGCTGCCCTTCGCCGCGGCTGCGCGCTCATCGCGCGCGCGCCTGTCGTCGGCCACCGCGATCTCGAGCGACCCGAGACGCTGGTCGGCCTTGTCTTGCTCGGCCTGCATCCGCGAGACCTGCTCGCGGAGCTCGGCAAAGTGCTTGTCTGCGGCGACGTCGGGATGCGCGCACCCGAAGGCAGCCGCCGCGAGGAGGGCGGCGCTCGGGACGAGCATCCCGAGGAGAGTGCGGTGCTTCGCGGGCCCCATGGAGTGGAAAGCGTAGAGAACGCACCTCGGCCGGGCCAATTTCTGCGCGAGCGAGCGGGCCGGTGCGCCTCACACGCGGGTCACACGCGGCTCACACGCGGCTGGGGCGGGCCGCCGAGCCTGGACGAGCCAGGGGACCTGGGGCAGAGTGGCCGGTCGATGGCTACGCCCCGTCGGAAGCTCGATCTCCGGAAGACGCTGTTCCTCCTTCCGAACATGATCACGCTGTCGAGCATCTTCTGCGGGTTCGACTCGATACGCCTGAGCGGCTCGGCGACGCAGGACGACGACTTCTATCGGGCGTCGCTCCTCCTCGTGTACGCGCTGTTCTTCGACATGCTCGACGGGCGCGTGGCGCGCCTCACGAAAACGCAGAGCGCGTTCGGCCTGCAGATCGATTCGCTCGCCGACGTGGTGTCGTTCGGCGTCGCCCCGGCGCTCCTCGTGTACCGCTGGTCGCTCTTCCAGGCGGGCACGGCCGGTCTCGTCTGCGCGTTCGCCTTCGCGGCTGCCGGCGCCGTGCGTCTCGCCCGCTTCAACGTCCTCTCCATGGGCGAAGGCGGCAAGCCGCAGAAGCCGAGCAAGTACATCGTCGGCCTTCCCGTCCCGGGCGCCGCGGGCGTCCTCATCTCGCTCGTCGTCGCGAATCACGCGATCGGTGGTCCCCTCTCCGGCCCGAAGTACGTGATCGGAATGATGGTCCTCACCGTCTTCCTCGCGTTCCTGATGGTGTCGACGATCCGGTTCCGGTCGTTCAAGGACCTCCGGTTGAACGCGCGTACGGTCGCGCTCGTGGTCTTCGCCGCGACGTCGAGCCTCGTCGTCTCGCTCCAGACGAAGCCCGCCTTCGTGCTCGTCTGGCTCCTCGGCTTCTACGTCCTCATCGGTCTCGTCGAGACGATGATCGCGGTCCCTGGCTCGCTCGCGCAGCGCCGCCGCGAGATGCGCGCCGCGGCAGCACGAGCCGAGCGGCCGAGCCTGCCGCCTTCCTGAGCCGCCTGAGCCGCCTGAGCCGCCTGAGCCGCGCGGCGATCCCCCTTCCGGGCCGCGAGCGCGCGACCTAAGCTCGATCGACCTCGCGATGCTCGACGACCTCTATCACCTGCGCGAGAGGGCGCGTGCCGCGCTCGCGCGTGGCGATCTCGACGACGCGGCGAACTCGCTCGTGTCCGCCGCATCGCAGACGCACGTGGCCGAGCACGATTACCTCTCGGTGCTTCGTCCGCTGGCCGAGGTGCTCGCGCGGAGGAACGACGGGCGGAGCGCGCTCACCGTCATCTGGTACATGGCGTTCTCCGACCCGAACGGCTGGAAGAGCGCGATGGGCATGCTGCCCGGCGTTCCGTCGGTCGACCGTGCGCGCACGCTGGCGGCGACGGGCGACATGGCCGGCGCGGCGCGGGAGATGGAGAACGCGGGCCTCGTCGCCGCGGCCGCGATCTATCGCGAGAAGAGCGAAGACTGGCGCGGCGCACGTGCGCTCTGGTCGCGTCTCGCGCAAGTCGTCGGCGGAGGCGCCGACGCGTACAACGCCGCGCTCGTGCAGTTCAATCTCGCGCGCTGCGCGAAGAAGTGCGGTGACGCCCGCCAGGCGCGCGAGGCCACCGTGGCGGCCGTGCGCCTCCTCGAAGAGGCGGCGGACTACTTCGAGAGCGTCGGTCAGCGTGAGCGTGCGTTCGACTGCTTCCAGGTCCTCGTGCAGATCGGGCGCGAGAGCGGGATGTTCGAAGACGTCCTCGAAGGCTTCGTGAACTGCATCCGCATCCTGCGTGAGGACCACCTCAAGTACTTCGCGCTGCAGTACTTCGAAGACGCGCTGCAGGCCGCGAAAGAACGTGGCGAGCTCTCGGCCGCGGCCACGCTCGCGCGCGAGGCCGCCGACTATGCGCGGGTGCTCGGGATGGCCAGCGCATCGGCCCACTACGTCGTCGTGCAGGCCGAGCTCTGGCGCGACGTCGCGAAGCAGCATCTCGCACGCGGCGCCCCCGCAGAGATCGCGGAGAACGCGCTCCTCGCCGCCATTCTCGCGTTCGGCGAGGTCGGCCACTACGGCCGCGTCGGCGGCCTCTACCGCGACCTCGCGACGATGGATCTCGACGAGCAGCGGAAGCAGCACTACCTGCGCGCGGCGAAGCGTTACGACGGCGTGCGTGACGAGCCGATCGACACCGCGCCGCTCCCGTCGCACCTCCGCCAAGACAATCACTTCCCGGACGTGTGGCACGTCGACCTCATCGAATGGGAGCAGCAGGGCAGCGCGGCCGAGGCGTGTGCCGACGTGCTGCTCGACAAGCGCTGGCCGGATCTGATCCGAAGGAAGGCCATGCTGGCGCGGCTCACCGCATTCGCGGTCGAGAGCCGTCCGGAGGACACGAGCGCGCCGGCGACGAGCGCGCGCGTGCGCCTCGCCGACCAGCTCGCGCAGCTCCAGCTCTATGCCGTGCTGTCGCCGCTCGAGAAGCTGTTCACGCGCCAGGAGCGGCAGGTGAAGATCGGTGTGCTCTCCGCGATGCAGCAGCTCTTCTTCAAGCGGAGCTTCGTCACGGTGCGGGCGGGCCTGCGCGAGCCGGACGCCGCCGTCGTCGAGCAAGCGTCGAAGGCCGTCGAATCGCTCTACTTCCAGCACGCGTTCGACCCGCTCTCCCGCATCGTCCGCGAATCGCCGCAGCCGCAGGTGCGCGCGTCCGCGCTGCGTGCGCTCGCGCGCGTCGACACGATGGAGGCCGCCGAGTTCCTGCTCGGCGTCCTCGAGCACGGCGCCCCCGCGGATCGCACCGCCGCGCTCGAAGGGCTGAAGCGCTCGCGCGGATCACGTTTCATCGAGCTCGCTCGGAGCTCGATGCACACGAGCGCGCCCGACGTGCAGGCCGCGCTTCGCGACGTTCTCCGCGCGCGCGGCATCGCCGCCTGAGGTCAGGCCACGAGGTCGGCGAGAGCGGAGGCGATCTCCGGGAACACGAACGCGAACCCCGTATCGGAGAGGCGGCGCGGGACGGCGCGCTGGCCATTGAGGAGCACGTCGGCTGCGTCGCCGACCGCCATGCGCACGCAGAGAGGCGGCACCCGGAGCATGGCGGGCCGTCCGAGCACGTCGCCGAGGACGCGCGCGAACGTGTTCATCGTCACCGGCTCCGGTGAGGTCACGTTGTACGGTCCGGCGATCTCGCCGTCGAGCGCGTGCTCGATCGCGCGCACCGCGTCGACCATGTGGATCCACGCGAGGTACTGCTGGCCGGAGCCGATGGGTCCGCCCATGAACGCGCGGAAGAGCGGGACCATCTTCTCGAGCATCCCTCCGCCGCGCCCGAGGACGACGCCGATGCGAGGATGACAGACGCGGACGCCGGCTTCGCGCGCGGGCGCGGCCGCGGCCTCCCAGTCGCGGACGAGCGTCGCCAGGAAGTCGTCGCCCGGCGCCGAGCTCTCGTCGAGCACGGCGTCGTCGCCGTGAAGCCCGTAGTAGCCCACCGCGGAGCTGCTCACGAGCACGCGCGGCTTCCGCTCTGCACGCGCGATCGCGTTCGCGAGCAGCTCGGTCGAGAGCACCCGGCTCGCGCGCAGCGTGTCCTTCCACTCGGGCGTCCAGCGCGCGTCGAAGACGCCGGCGCCCGCGAGGTTGACCACCGCGTCGGAGCCATCGACGAGACGGGACCATTCTCCCGTGCGGTCCGGCGTCCACGACGCGAGCTCGACCTTCCCTGCTCCCCGACAGCACGCCGCGCGCGCGCCGAGGATGCAGTGGTCAGCGACGCGGCCGCCGCGGGTGAGAACGACCACGTCGTCGCCTCGTTCGGTGAGGGAACGGACGAGCGCTTGCCCGATGAACCCCGTTCCCCCGGTGATGACGACTCGCACGGCACTTCCTACGATGCCGGAGGACCGAGTTTCGTCCCAGCTTTTACGCGTGGGTAGCCTCCTCCCGGCTAAGCTCTACCCTCGATGGGAATCCTGAGCTCGCTGCCGGCACGCTCCCGCGGCCGCGCGTTCTTGGTCGCCGGGCTGCTCGTGGCGCTCGGCGGAACCGCCTGCAAGCCGAAGAACGTCGCCGACGCGGAGATGAACCGCGACGTCGGGTGGCTCGCCGACGACGGCTCACCGCAGGCGGTCGCGGCCCTCGGGAGGCTCGCGGACAGCGATCCTCGCGCCGTCGCCGCGCTCGAAAAGCGAGCGGCTCTCGACGTCAACGCGTACATCGCGGCGTGGGAGGCCGTCGTCCGCGGGGCCGCGTGGGGTTCGACGCTCCTGCGTTCCGCCCTCGCAGATCCGACTCGCGCCGATGTCGCAGCGAGCGCGTTGCCTCGCGGGAACCCGAAGCTCGTTCCGTTCGTGACGGACCTGGAGAACGCCGTCGTCCGCCTGTCGGCCGGTCGGCGGGGTAGCGTCGTCGCCGGCGTGCTCGCGAGCATCGGCCCTCCCGCGCACGCGCACGTCGAGCGCCGCCTCGTCGACCCCAAGACGCGCGGCGCGATGTGCGACGGAGTCACGCTCCCCGAGGCGAGCGGGGATGCGAAGTCGCTCGTCCTCGCCGTGCCGGCGGAAGCCCGGGACCACGCCTCGTGCGTGTCGGCGGTGCTGACCATGGCCGAGACGGAGAACGTCGTCCTCGAGTGGCTGGCGACGGGCGCGGAGCCCGGGCTTCTCTCGGCCACTGCGAAGAGCACGCTCGCGTGCGCGCGGCTGACCACCGTGTGGGGCAGGGCGCTCGTGGAGCGGCCGGCGGAGACGCATGCGGCGCTCGCGGTGCCTCTCCAACTCTCGATCAAACGATGCGGCGCTGCGCTCGATCCGGTGCTCGCCGACCTCCTCGCCAAGGCGCCTCGCTCACGTGCGTGCATCCTGCAAGCGCTCGACCCGTTCGCGGAGCTCTCCGACATGAAGCAGACGTGCAAGTCGCTGCGCTCCGGTTGGGTCGCCGGCGAGAGCGCGCGCGTGCGCGAGCGTGCAGCCGACGCGCTCGCGCATGGCTGCGCGTTCGTGCGCTGAGGAGAAAGAGGCGATCAGCCGCCGAGATACGCGGCTTGGATCTCCGGATTCGCCGCGAGGTCCTTCGATTCGCCCGAGAGCGCGATCTCGCCCGTGCGCAACACGTAGGCGCGCCGCGACGACGCGAGCGCGATGCGCGTGTTCTGCTCGACGACCATGATGGTGACGCCCGAAGCGGCGATCTCGCGGATGGCCCCGAAGATCTGCTGCACCAGCTTCGGCGCGATCCCGAGCGACGGCTCGTCGAGGAGCAGGAGCTGCGGCCGCGCCATCAGCGCACGCCCGATCGCGAGCATCTGCTGCTCGCCGCCGGAGAGCGTGCCGCCCTCTTGCGCCATGCGCTCGCCGAGGCGCGGAAAGAGCTTCGTGACGTCCTCGATCGTCTCCTTCATCGTCGGAGCGTGACGATGGAGATACGCGCCTAGCTCGAGGTTCTCGCGCACCGTGAGGTTCGGGAAGATCGCGCGGCCCTCGGGAGCGAGAGAGATCCCGGCCGCCACGAGATCTTCCGGAGACTGCCCGGCGATCGAGCGACCGGCGAATTTGATGCTGCCGCCCGCGAGCGGCAGAAGGCCCATGACGCTCTTCAGCGTCGTCGTCTTGCCCGCGCCGTTCGCGCCGATCATCGCGACGATCTCGCCGGGGAACACCTTCAGGCTGATGCCCTTCAGCGCTTTGATGCCGCCGTAGCTCACGCGCACGTCCTCGAGCTCGAGGAGCGGCTGACCTTCGGCGAGCACCGCCTTGGGGCGCGACGGATGGGCGACGCGCATCTACTCGCTCCTCGATGCCGCGCCGGGCGCGACAGGAGCCGCGTGGCCCGGTGGGACCTCGATCTCGCTCTCGTCCTGCCCCAGGTAGGCCGCGAGCACCTTGGGATGCACGCGCACTTCGTCCGGAGTGCCGTGCGCGATCGTCTCGCCGTGATCGAGGACGTGGATGTCCTCGCACACGCCCATGACGACTTGCATGTTGTGCTCGACGAGCACGACCGAGAGCTCGAACGTGTCGCGCAACCAGCGAATCTGCGTCTTGAGACCCTCGGCCTCACCGTAGTTCATGCCGGCCGCCGGCTCGTCGAGCAGCAGGAGCTTCGGCTTCAACATCATCGCGCGCGCGATCTCGAGGCGCCGCTGGTTGCCGTACGGCAGCGAGGTGGAAGGCTCGTGCGCGACGTCGTGCAGGTCGAACACGCGAAGGAGCTCCATCGCGCGTGCATGCATCGCGGTCTCGTCTTCGTAGTGCACCGGCAGCCGCAGAACGGCGGCGAGCAGATGCGCGCGCTTCTGCAGCTCGCACGCGACGAGGAGGTTCTCGATGACGGTGAGCTGCGCGAAGAGGCGGATGTTCTGGAACGTGCGCGCGATGCCGGCATCGGCGATTTGCGCGGGCTTCAGCGGACGGAGATCCTTGTCGCCGAAGCGAATCGTGCCCGCGTCGTGCTTGTAGACGCCGCTGATCAGGTTGAACACCGTCGTCTTGCCCGCGCCGTTCGGCCCGATGAGCCCGAAGATGACGTTCTTCGGGACGGTGAAGCTCACGTCACCGACCGCGCGGAGCCCGCCGAAGTTCTTCGAAACGTTCTGGAGGACGAGATCCATCGCTCAGCCCTGAACCGTTGCAGGTGTGTCGGGCGGCGCCGGCGCCTGCGGCTCCGAGCGGGGCTTGTCACGCGGAGGATCCGGGAGCTTTCGCGCGCGTTTCTGGAAGAGCTCACGTTCGCCGAGGAGCCCTTCGGGGCGGAGGATCATGAGCACCACGAGGACGACGGCGTAGAGGATCATGCGCAGCGCGTTCAGGTCGAGCCCCTCGAACGAGCGCCGAAGGTCTTGAACGACGCTGCTCGCCTGGAGGAGCTCGATTGCCTTGATGGTGAACGTGATGAAGATCCCGCCGATCGCCGAGCCGGTCACGCTCCCGGAGCCTCCGAGGATGACCATCGTGATCGCGTCGAACGAGGCTTGGAAGTTGTAGTTGTCCGGGTTCACGACGGGCGTACCGTCGCGCATGATCGCCATGAGGCCGCCGGCGATGCCCGCGCCCATCGCCGCGAGGACGAACGACGTGACCTTGTAGCGCGTCGGATCGACGCCGACCGCCGCGCCTGCGATCTCGTCTTCACGCAACGCGCGCATGGCGCGGCCCCAGCCGCTGAACTTGATGCGCCAGGCGACGACGCCGAGGAGCGCGGCCAGGCCGAACACCCAGAACGGCCCTGCGTAGAGCGGCACGCCCTGGTTCTCGATGCCTTGGTAGCCGTTCTGACCGCCCAGGCGAGAGAGCGCGCGCGCGACTCCGGAGAGCAGGCCGCCACTGCCCGCGCCTTCGCCGACCTGCGCGGTCGCGATGACGAGGCGGAAGATCTCGGCGAAGCCGAGGGTGACGATCGCCAGGTAGTCGCCGCGGAGACGGAGGCTCGGAAGCCCGACGAGCAGGCCGAACAATCCGGCGAGCCCCGCGGATGCCGCGAGGCACAGCGGAACGACGACGAACGAGCGGCCGAACGAAGGATCGCCGCCGCCGTACGATGCGTGGAGGTTCGAGGCGAGCACCGCGCTCGTGTATCCGCCGATGCCGACGAAGCCCGCGTGGCCGATCGAGAACTGGCCGGCGACGCCGTTGATGATGTTCAGGGAAAGCGCGACGAGCACGTTGCACGCCGCGAGCATCAGCAGCTGCCGGATGGAGCTGTCCGGGATGATGTCCTTCAGGAAGAAGTCGAGCACCGTGACGGTCGCGAGCACGCCCGCCGCGATCAGCACGCCCCTCGGAGACCGCTTCGGTCGCTCGGTCTTCGTCGTCATCCCCGCCACGCTTCTACTCTCGCGGCTGGCTCGGGAAAAGCGCGGAATGCGCGGCGTGACGCCGGACGCCGGACGCTACTTGACGACGCGCAGGTACGGAGGCAGCTCGCGCTTCGGACGCGGAACGCCAGGGCGCTGCGAAGGCGGAGAGGGCGAGCGCGAGGAAGGTACGGCCGAGACGGCATCGCCAGGCTCACGCGTCGACGGCGGAGGAGCCTCGGGCCGACGCGCTGCCGGCTTCTCGCGCTTCTCCTCGGCTCCGCCGGACGCGCCTGCCTCGCCCGCAGCTTCCGCCGAAGGGGCGCGCTGCGAGGACGGAACGGCGACGAGCATCGGACGGCCTTCGTCCTTCTTCTTCTTGCCCTTCTTCGAACCTGCCGCGCCGCCGGCTCGCGAGGGCTCACCACGCTCGTCGCTCATGGTGACGCCCGCGCTCTTCTTCGCGGCGCGACCTCGGCCCGACGGCGAAGGCTGCGACTCGCGATCCCCCGCGCCGGGGACGCGTGGACCTTCCGTGCCCGGCTCGACCACTTTGACGGCGAGCTCCTGCGGGACGTCGTCCGGCCACACCATGCCGCGCCCGTCTTCACCGACCATCGCGAAGACGCTCGGCCACGGCACGACACAGTAGAAGGGCGTACGGCTGAAGGAGAGCGTGCAGCTCATGCTCTCGTCGTCGAGCCGCAGGTCCGGGATCGGCACCGGCATGTTCAGACCGATCTTGAGGATGAGGCGCGGCTCCTTCCGGAACTGCGGCGGGACGACGACGCCTCGCGCACGAGGATCGAGGTACACGTCGACGTTCGAACGCTCCAAGAGCGCGAGCGCGACCTCCTTCTTCGGCGGCAGCAGTTGAGTCATCGACCCCCCTCCCTTCTAGCGCGCCTTTTCTGCACATGCCAGTGTCGCGGTCGGTGATCGACACGCGAGCGAACGACCATGAATGATGCGCGCGAGCACGCGCACGTGAACGCGTCTTCGTCGGACGAGAGCTCGCCGGGCGAGAGCACGCGCGCCGAGCTCGCGACCCCCGCTCTGCCGCGACCGACGCTCACACCGGACGGAGTGTTCGACGCATGGTCGTGGTGCGCGAGCGACGTGCTCGTGTGGCGGCGTCCCACGAACGCGCGTGCGCTCGACACGCGCGACGAGGTCACGGCGGACAATCCTCCGGAGCTCCTCTTCGTCGTGCACGAGGGTGTCGACGCGTCGTTCCTACCGCGCGAGAAAGCGCACCTGCACTTGCCGGCGTATCGGTTCGACGAAGACGTGTGGGCTCTCGCTCCGTGGGCTATCGACGACGCGACCGACCTCTTCTACGAGCGAAAAGTGCGGCCGCGAGACGTGCTCTGGCTCGCCGCGTCCTCGCTACGCGCGCTCGTGTGGGGCCTGCACGATTGGGTGCACTTCCACAACCACGGCCCGTTCGACGACCCGCCCCACACCGAGCTCGCGTGTGACCTCGTGGCGCTCGCGTGGCTGCGCGCAAACCGACTCACCCTCGGCATCGACGAAGCCGACGTCGCGCGCGTGCAGCGCGAGCTCGCGGAGCTCTCGACCGTGCGCTTCCGCGATGCGGGGCGCGCGCCGCCGACGACCGATCTCCACGGCGTGTTCGCGTCGAGCTACCCCGGGCGCTAGGCCCGGTCAGCGCGGCGCCATGCTGCGCGTGATCCACGCGTACAACGGATACGGCAGCGAGCGCGAAAGGCGGGTCACGAGGTCCATCGGCAGCGGGAATGCGAGGATGCGCGGCGCCTTCTCGAGGCGGTCGGCGATGTGACGAGCGGCCTTGTCGGCGTCCCACCGGAAGGGCATCGGGAACTCGTTCTTCGCCGTCATCGGCGTGTCGACGAATCCCGGCTGCACGTCGGTGACGCGAATGCCCGCGTGCTCGAGGTCCATCGACAGCGTCTCGAGGAAGACGCTCAGCGCCGCCTTGCTCGCGTTGTAGGCTGCCGAGGTCGGAAGCGCGCGTCGCCCCGCGAGGCTCGTGACGCCGACGAGGTGACCGTGCTTTTGCGCGAGCATGATGGGGATCGCCGCGACGAGAGTCGCCATCGCGCCGCGCACGTTGACGTCGATCATGCGCGTGACGTCGGCGACCTGCAGCCGCGAGGCATGCGCGGTGCCGCCCATCCCGGCGTTCGCGATGACCATGTCGAGCGAGCCGAGCTCGCGCTCTGCCTTGCGCACCACCTCGGCGGCCGCGTCCGCGTCGGCGACGTCGCAGATCATGTGGCTCGCGCGCCCGCCGGACGTACCGATCTCTCCGCAGAGTGCCGTGAGCTCGCTCTCGCGCCGCGCGACCGCCATCACGTGCGCGCCGCGGCGCGCGTACTCGAGCGCGAGCGCACGGCCGATGCCGCTCGACGCGCCAGTGAGGAGGATCGTCTTCGGCGTGCGGTTTCTCATGAGCCGCGAGGATACGTCGAGACAGGCAGGCGCGTCGGCGGCAAACGGCGCGGTGCGATCAGAGCCGCTGCGAGTAGTACTCGACGACGAGCTGCACGTGGAGCTCGAAGGGAACGGCCGTCTCGTCGGGCAAGCTCGTGACGGTCGCGCGTCGCTCGGCGCGCTGGACCTCGAGCCACGGCGTCTGGAGCGTGTCGCTCACGCCGCCGGACTGCGCGTTCGCCGCGACCGCTGCGCTCTTGTCGCGTACGGCGATGACCTCGCCCTTGGCGACGCGGTACGACGCGATGTCGACGCGCTTGTCGTTCACGAGGACGTGCCCGTGGTTCACGAGCTGGCGGGCCGCGGGGATGGTCCGCGCGAAGCCGGCGCGGAACACGACGTTGTCGAGGCGGCGCTCGAGGAGCTCGATCAGCTTGTGACCGGTCGCGCCGCCGGCGCGCTTCGCCTCCTGCACGAGCGACCGGAGCTGACGCTCCGTGACGCCGTAGTTCATGCGGAGCTTCTGCTTCTCCTTCAGGCGCATGCCGTACTCGGTCACCTTCTTGCGCGCCTGACCATGCTGCCCCGGCGGGTACGGCCGGCGCGTGAGCTTCTTCGAGGTGAGCCCGGGGAGCTCGACGCCGAGCGCGCGAAGCACCTTCACGCGCGGACCGGTGTGACGACTCATGACTGTTCTCCTGGATGGCTTTCGAGGGGGGTCGGAAACGTCGCGCGTCAGACGACGCACGCGTGCAGCACGGCGGGCGAGCGGCCCGCGAAGAGACGAGACACGACGGTGGAAGAGACGAGCTGGTCGCGGACGCGCGCGTCGTACGTCGAAGGACTCACCGCCCGCAGCGTCGGGAAGCGCGCGAGACCGCCGTTCGAGAGCGGAAGCTCGAGCACGCCTCGAGCACCGCCCGAGGTGCGGAGTGGCGCGCGGCCGTCGTGCTCGACGACAATCTCGGTGCCTCGCGCGAGTCGCGCCGCGGCGGCGCCGAGGAACCCGTCCATTGCCGCTGCGCCCGCGCGGCGGATGCCTGCCTCGGCGACGACGAGGAGCGGGACGTCGACCGCGGCGCGTGCGCAATCCATCCAACCGACGCACGCGAGCGAGCAGGAGGTCGCGATGACGTGGCGCTCGGACCCGGCGAGGACATCGCGCTTCACCGCCGCGAGGTCTGGCGTGTCGAGCTCGATGAAGCGCGCGCGGCCGTTGTCGACGCGGGCGAAGCGCGAGCCGAGGCCGCCGTGCACGCTGACGACGACCGCATCAGGGTGACGTTCGAGGAACGCGCACACGAGCGCGTCCGAGACCATCGCACGCGCGACCGACGCGCGGAGCTCACGCGGCTCCCATGCGCGTGCTTCGACTTCGAGCGCACGCGCGAGCTGCTCGGCGGCGGGGTCGACGAAGCCGAGCTCCGGGAAGCTCCGGCGAGCGGCTGCGCGGCCCGCCAGCGAGAGGAGATCGTCCTGGTGCACGGTGAAGTTGAAAATCACTTTCAACTTCATTAGGGCGGAGGGCGGCCCGGTGTCAAGCCCCCGGCCTCTCCTCTCCTGTGCGTCACGCGCGCGCGCGGTGACGGCGACGCGCCATCAGCGCGGAATCACGCGAACCGCGCCGAGACGTTCGGCATGTCCGAGCCAGTCGGCGATGCGCTCTTCCGTCGGTCGCGGATCGACGACGGGGACCATGCCGAGCTCGATCATGCCCTGCAGCATCGGCTGGCTGCTCGTGCCGACGCCGTCGTGGAGCGCAGCTTCGCGCGTCATCGCGACCTGCGGCATCCCGAGCGGAGGAGCGGCAGGCGCCTTCACCTTCGCGGGATCGATGCAGTCCGAGATGTCGTTCGCGGCATCCATGCGCTTCGAGAGGCTCTTGATGCCGAAGCGCGTGGCGAGCGTCTTCGCGACCGACGAGTGCTCGAGCACCTTCTTGCAGACGTACCCCTTCTTCACCGTCGGGCCGATGACGAACGCCGGCACGCGGAAGCCCTGGTTCGCGAACTCCGGATCGTCGTCGACCGCCTTCGGCGGCGGAACGTGGTCGTAGAAGCCGCCGTTCTCGTCGTACGTGATGATGAAGAGTGTCTTCGACCACGCCGGGCTCTCGGCGAGCGCCTTGTACACGCTGGCGACGAACGCCTGCCCGCGGAGGATGTTGTGCGACGGATGGTCGTCGCTCGCGAGGTAGTCGGGATCGATCATCGAGAAGCTCGGCAGCGTGCCGTTCTTCGCGGCAGAGAAGAACTCGGCGATCGGCGCCGAAGGATTCAGCTGAAGGAGCTTGCCAGCGAAGCCGCCGACGTACCAAGTCGTCGCGCCCGCGGCGTAGTTCTTGAACGACTGCTTCTGGTCGCGGAGCCGCTCCCAAATGGTGTCCGGAGCGCCCGCGAAGAACGGCTTGTTGTCCTTCTTGCCCTTCGACGTCGTCGCGTGGAGATAAAAGCGGTTCGGCCACGTCGGCCCGAGCACGCTCGCGAACCAGCTGTCGCAGACCGCGAAGTTGTCGGCGAACCAGTAGTAGAGCGGGATCTGCGAACGGTCATGGAAGCCCATGACCTCGTTCTGCGAAGGCCCTTCGTGCGCCTTCACGAAGCCGTCGTTCTTGCCGTTTCCGAACTGATCGTGCGCCGCGTCCCAGCCATGCGGCGGGTCCTCCGGCGTGAAGTTCGACATCTTGAAGACGGTGACCTTCGACCCGTCCGGCGCGAGGTTCGACTCCGTTCCCGTGAGGCCGTCGACCGTCGCCTTGCCGGGATAGCCGGCATCGCTCTTCAGCGCTCCGAGGAAGTGATCGAACGACCGGTTCTCCATCATGAGCACCACGATGTGCTCGATCCCGGCGAGGAGCTCCTTCGGCGTGAGCGGCGGCGGCTGGGGAGCCGGCGGAGTGGTCGCGGGCGACGAAGGCGCAGGCGACGCGGGCGTCTCGCTCGTACCGGTCGCGGGCGGAAGGCTCGGCCCCGGGTCGGTCGCGCCGTCGTCCGCAGACCCGCCGCATGCCGCGGCGAACGCCCCGAGGCCGACTCCGACGAGCGCCTCACGACGACCGAGCTGGACGTCGTCCTTCTTTGCGCTGCCTTCCGGCGCGTCGTTCCGTTCGCTCATCGCTGCCACCTCCGCGCGGCGAACGGTATCGCGCGAGCCTACGAAGAGCAGCCACGCGGGGACCGCGATACGGTTTGGAGACGCGCGGCCCCGTGGCTGTAAAGTGACGAACATGCGCCGCGCGCCCGTTTTCGTCGTCGCCGCGCTCGCGTGCGCGACGCTCGGCTGCCCACCGGATCGCCCGGCGACGAATGTGGGCGGTGTGCGCGCGGAGGGTTCGATCGAGCTCGTCGAGTCTGCGCCCGTCGAAACGACGCTCGATCATCCCGAAGTCGCGAACGCGAGCGACGTGTGGCTCGAGATGATCGATCACGCACGCACGGCGATCGATTTCGCAGAGTTCTACGCGAGCGAATCGGAAGAGCCGGCGCACGAGAGCAAGCTCGCGCCCGTGCTCGCCGCGGTCGAGCGCGCCGTGAAGCGGCAGGTCCGCGTGCGGTTCCTGGCCGACTCGGTGTTCGCGCCGAAGTACCCGGAGACGCTCGCGCGCCTCCGCAAGGCAGGGGTCGACGTCCGCATCCTCGACATGGGCAAGCTCGCCGGCGGCGTGCTGCACGCGAAGTACTTCGTCGTCGACGACGAGGACGCGTACCTCGGGAGCCAGAACTTCGATTGGCGCGCGCTCAGCCACATCTTCGAGATGGGCGTGCGCGTGCGATCGCGCCGCGTCGCCGGTGCGCTCGGCGATGTCTTCGACACCGATTGGCAGCTCGCCGCGGGCGCTCCCCGCGAAGCGAGAAGCGCCGCGCACGGCGTCGCCGAGCTCGTGCCCATGGCGTCCGGCGAGCGGGTCACGTTCGCGGCGAGCCCGCGCGGATGGCTCCCTGCCGAAACGGAGTGGGATCTCCCGCGCCTCGTCGACGTCGTCGATCGCGCGCGCCGGCGCATCGCGCTCGAGGTGCTCACCTACAAGACGAAGGATCGCGCCGGCGAGCCGTTCACGACGCTGCACGAAGCGCTTCTCCGCGCCGCGAACCGTGGCGTCGAGGTGCACGTGCTCGTCGCGGACTGGGCGGTGAAGCCTGGCAGCGATGCGCGCGCTGCGCTCGAAGAGCTCGCGCGCACGCCGAACGTCACGTTGCGCGTCGTGACCATCCCCGCGTGGTCGAAGGGCGACATCCCGTTCGCACGCGTGGCGCACGCCAAGTATCTCGTCACCGACGACGAGCACGCGTGGATCGGTACGAGCAACTGGGAAGGCGATTACTTCACGAAGACGCGGAACGTCGGCGTGTTCGTCGACGGCGGGCGGCTTCCTCGCCAGCTCGCGTCGGTGTTCGCCGACGTTTGGTCGAGCGCCTACGCGAAGGCGCTCGTCACGAGCGAAGTAGCGCCCGCGCCTACGGCTTCCCCACTCCCGCGTTCCGAAGCTTCTCCCTGAGGCGCAGCTCGACCATCAAGCAGCGGTCCTGCACGACGACGATGCCCGCCTGCACGAGGCGCTCGGCGAAGTCGTCGTCGCGGATGCCCGACTGCAGCCACACGCTCGCGGGCTTCGCCGCGAGAATGTCGTCCAGATGGGGCATGAGGTCCTTCGGACGCCGGAAGACGTTCACCATGTCGATTGGTCCCGGAACGTCCGCGAGGCGGCGATACACGGGCTTGCCGAGGATGGTCTTCACGTCCGGGTAGTAGACCGGCACGGGAATGACCTCGTAGCCGAGGTCGACGCACGTCTTCGGGACGTAGAACGCCGCCTGGTCCGACTGCGCCTCGGTCTTGATTCCGAGCACCGCGATGCGGTGCGTTCGGGCGAGGAGATCGGTGATCGCTCCGGCGTCGTCGATGATGGGCATGCGCTCGGCGTAGCACGAACGCCGAGTCGAATCAGTGCGGCGTGCGGGCCACGCCGCCCGCGCGTACGGTCAGCCAGCGATCAGTTCGCGCCCTTGCTCGCGCAGCCGAACAGCACCTTGATCTGCGCCTTCGCGTCCGCCTGGACCACGTCGCACGTCGCGGGGCAAAGCTTGATCTTGTCGCCTTCGATGTAGAACTTGTTCGGCGCGCACGCCGCGGCGTTCGCCACCTGTCCGAAGTCGACCGGCGCGCCGCCGCCGCCGGGCGTGTAGCGCGGAACGACCGTCGCGAGATCGAGCGTCTGCCCCGCGGGTGCCTGCGGGATCGCGAACTCGCACGACACCTTTGCGCCTTCGATGACGCCCGTGGCCATCTCCTTGAAGATGGTCGTGTAGTTGAGGCCGCAGCTCGGGTAGCGGAGACCGCCCGACTTGATGCTGAGCGCCTGGTAGCCGGTGCCCGGATTCTCCGCGCCGGGCGTGCACTTGTTCAGCGTGATCGGCGCGGTCGGCGGATGCGCCTTCGTGAGGTCGCCGTTGTCGAACGGTGCGAGCGCGACGATGGAGTGGAAGACGTAGTTCTTCTTCGCGGGCGTGCCGAACGGCGCACCGGGAAGCGCGAGGAGGTCCGCCTCGAACATGTCCGCCGCCGTCTGGCCGCCCACCGCCGTGTTCTTGTCGTCGTACGGCTTCACGCAGCCTTCCGGCTGTCCCGTGAACACGCGGTCGTCGGTGATGACGACGATGACCTTGAGCGCGTCGGGGCGGAGGAGCGCGCCGTAGCCGGTCGGGTGCTTGTTGAAGTCGTCCGGCTTGTCGTAGCTGTCGACCACGCGGCAGAGCGCGTTGAAGCTCGAGATGAACTTCGAGTGCTGGAAGAACTTCGCCGTCTCGACCGGCTGGGCCGGGACCGGCGCGCAGTTCGTTCCGCTGAGCGGCGCCTTCACGCAGATGCGCTGGCTCGCATTGCTGCCGTGCTGGCTCAGCATGATCACGCGATAGTCGATCTTGCTCGCCTCGATGAGGGTCGCGAAGTTGTCGTTGATCTGCTTTTCGACCTCGGCGATCTCCTGGCTCATCGAGCCCGAGTTGTCGATCGCGAAGATGATGTCGACGGGGCGCTTCGTGAGCGTCGCCTGCGCTTCCTGCGCGGCGCATTCCTTCGGCTCACCGCTCGATCCGCTCGCGCCGCTCGACGACCCGAAGCCGTCGCCCGACGAGCCCGACGACGTGCCGTCGCCGCCCGACGTGCCGTCACCGCTCGTGAGGTTCTTGTCGTCGATCGTGCTGCCGCCTCCTGCGCCACCTTCGCTCGAACCGCACGCGACGAGCGCAACGAGCATCGAGGCAACCACCACACCGACCGCAGGCTTGAGCGACGAGATCATCTTGGGCTTCCTGTTCCGACGCGCCCCGCCGGGCACGTTGCAATTCACGACCCCAGGAAAGCTCATTCCGCAAACAAGCAGAAGAGACATTTGCACTATGCATAGAAATCGGAGGGAGCTTTCCGCACGCGTGCGGAAGCCCTGAGCCGCGGTGAGAGCCGGGCGCGCGTGTGAGACAACAGAGCCGTGTTCGGCCTGTACGCTCAGGCCTGCATCGCGGCGAGGAGCTCGCTCGCCTTGCCGCGGAGCCGGTGCTGGTAGAGGCCGCTCACGGGCGTGTCTTCGAGGTTGATCTCGACGGTGACGGCGCCGGCGGCCACCGCGATGCGCGGGAGATCGGCGGCCGGGAACACGACGCCGGAGGTGCCGACGCTCACGAGGAGATCGCACTGCTCGAGCGCTTCACGGGCACGGCGGACGACGCGATGGTCGAGCTGGTCCTCGAACCAGACGATGTCGGGCCGAAGGTACGCGCCGCAGCCGCAGGTGCGCGGGGTCATCGGGACCGACGTGTCGGCGCGAACGACGTTGCAGCGGTCGCAGCGCACGCGCCAGAGGCTCCCGTGCAGCTCGATCGGGCTCTCTACCCCGCTTCGTCCGTGCAAGCCGTCGATGTTCTGCGTGACGACCGCCGTCGTGGGCTTCGCCGCTTGCACGGCGGCAATCACGCGATGCCCCTCGTTCGGCTCGCACTTGGCGACGGCGGCGCGCCTCATGTCGTGGAAGTCCCAGACCTTCGCGGGGTCTCGGTCGAAGGCGCGCTGACAGGCGTAGTCCTCGTAGTCGTACTCGGCCCACATCCCGCCTTTGCCGCGGTACGTGGGGATGCCGCTCTCCGCCGAGAGCCCTGCCCCCGTGAAGAACACGATGCGGTCGAAGTCTCGGAAGGAGACGGGGCTCTTCATGGCGTCGCTTGCGCCTGCCGCCGGAAGACGACGGTACGGCGCTTCTCCTTCGGGGGCAGCGGTTTCAGGGGCGTCGTCAGCGTCACCTTGTCGACCGGCTTGAGCGGCGCGATCCGCGGCGGCCCATCCAGCGTCCATGGCGCGCCGTCCGTCAGCGGAAACACCCAAGGCGGGGCGGGCGCGACACCGACCGCCACGACCGCGTCCTCCCCTGCGCGGCCGGACACCTCGACGCCATTCGGGAGCTCGGTGAGCGCCTCCAGCGTCGTCGGCACGAATCGCTCGCGGCCGAGCCGACGCGCGAGACCGAGGAGCTGCGTCATTCCTTTCAGCGCGACCGGGTCGCTCACCGCCTGCATCGTGTAGAGCCAGAAGGGAAGCTTCGCGCGTGCGAGCCCGCCAGAGGCTTCGGCGCCGGCGGCGCGCCATCGCTGCGCGCCGGAGAAGATGCAGACGGCATCCGTCACCTGCGCATCGAGCGCAGGCTCGCAGTACGAGTACACGTCGGCCGGAAGCTCGGGGGAGAGGGCGCGCGCCGTCTCGAACGAGAGCGCGACGATGCGCGCCTCGGCGTCGGGCTCGACGTCCGGCGCGGCGGCCGTTCCGATGATCGCGGCCGGGACTTGGCTCGCGACGAGGACCTGCTTGCCGTCCCACCCGCGGTCGCCCGGCGGCACGACGACGGCAGCGAGCGAGAAGCCGTTCTCCGCGAGGAGCTGACGGAGTCCGAGCACACCGCCGACGAAAGCGGCGGGCGCGACGAGGGCGGTGACCTCGCCCGCACCTTCACGGGTGACCGCGATGGTTCCGGCCTCCGCCGCGCAGCGCGCGATCGGTCCGCTCGTCGGCGGCACCGCCATCACCCCGCCGCGCACGCGCACGCCGAGGTGGTCGGTCGCGACGTCGCTCACCGCGACGAGACAGCTCTCCTTCGGCACATCGACGACGGTGAGGGGTTGGTCTTTCTGCGCCGTCGCCGCGATCTCGAAGCCCCCCGGACGGAGGAGGTCGCCGCGCAACCGCACGTTGGGCTGCGACGCGGACGGGCGCCCGCCCGGATACCGCTTCGCGTCGATCCAGGCGTCGAACGACGCTTCGGCGCACGCGTCGTCGGTGCGGAGCGCCGTGCCCGGCTTGAAAGGGGCGAATGCGAATGCGCGTGACCCGCCGACCGCGCTGGCGTCGATGCGGAGAAGCGCGATGCCTCCTCCGCGTTCGATGGGGGCCGCGACCGAGATGCGTTCGGCCGAGCACGTGCAGAACAGCACGGGGCCGCGGCCCTCGACCGATGCGCCGGCGCGCGTGACCTTGAGGCCCGCGGCGGCGTCGGTGCCGACAGCGACGAAGCACCCCGGCTCGAGCGTCGCTTCGAGCGCATCGGGCGTCCCTGCCGGGGAGGTCTCCGTCAGTACGAAGCCCATCGAACGGAACGGATCCGTCGCTTGCTCGATGCGCGAGCGTCGCGCGATCTCTCGTCGGAAGAGGAACGCGATGAACGCGAGGAGAAGGACGACGGGCACGCCGATCGCGAGCAGACCGAGCCGCCGCGAACGGTCGCGCTTCGCCTGGTCGCGAACGGTGCGTTCGATCTCCGCGGCGCGCCGGCGACGCTGCTCGTCGTCTTCGCGGCGCGCGCGCTCGTGCTCCGGATGCCGCCCTTGCAGAACGGAGAGCGCGCGCTCGACCTCGTGGAGGTCTTGCTTCGGCTCGGTGCCCTTCGGCTTCGGCGGAGGCGCAGCCATGTCGCGCACGACGAGTGTGCACGAAACGGCGCGCCGCCGGAACGAGAGATCGCGTGGCTCGGCTCGGCGGACGCGTAATGCCTACGCGCCGATCACGAGCGGCGCGGCTGCGCGTGCGCCACGACCGGAGGCTCCGGGAGCGCGTCCGCGTCGTCGTCTTCCTCGCCACCTTCCTCGAGGAACGGCCCGCCGATCTCTTCCTCGACGACCTCGTCGTTCGCGTCCATGTCGACCGGCTCGCCCGCCGTCGCCGACGCGAGGAACTCTTCGCCGAAGAACTCGGCGTCGGCCGCATCCGTCGGACCGCCGTGCGTCGAGGGATCCTTCAGGAATGCGTCGCCGTCGTCCGGGCGGGTGTGCTTGGGCTTGATCATGACTGTCTCCTTGGAGACGTGGGTGTGCAAGCGACAGGCCTCCGCGGCACAAGGAGCAGCGTGTCGCGTCGGCAGCGCTGCATTGCGCACGGGCGCGCCGCGTTTCGCGGAGGCGAGGACGCGCTCTCGCGCGCGAGCGAGGCGAAAGGACACGGCGAGAGCGCCGTCAGTGCGTCGCGTCGTCCGCGGCGAGTTCGGCGCGCGCACGGCACGCGGCGTAGCAGCCCGTGCCCGAGACCGGGCGCTCGCTGTACGTCCAGACGAGCTTCGTCGGTTTGCCGCCAATCACGGATCCGCGGATCGTCTGGCGCGTCTCCCAATGGCAGCCGTCCTGCCAGTCGAGCTCCGTCGTCGACGTCAGCGCGAGCGTGGGGCCTTCGACGGTGCCGTGGAAGCGATGCTCCTGGAAGATCGCCTCGGCCTCGCCCCCGCCGGTGCACGGAAAGACGAGGAGCCCAGGGCCGCGGGAGATGCGCTCGTCGAGCTCGCAGCCGGCGCCGGTCTGGATCGGCTCGGCCACGAGACGCGCCGTGCACCTGCCCTCGGCGGCGGCTGGCTTGCTCGACGTGGGCAGCGCAGGCGGCGCGAGGGAGAGCGCGGCGCTCGCATCGACGGCGCCAATGGTGGCTTCCATCGGCGCGACGGGCGGCGCGCCTTCGTGATTGCACGCGAGCACGAACGCCGCGCATGCCGTGCACGTCGCCGCGATCGCGAGCGCGATCGCGAGACGCGACGTGAAGGGCAGCGCACGGGCACGAGCACGGGGCATGAGCGCGCCATGTTACCGCGCTTCGCTCAGAAGAAAGTGGTTCCGACGCCGGCGGCCACCCCGCGCTCGCCGAGACCGATGCCCTCGGCGAAGAGGTCGAGGTGCCGCTCGAACAGCGCGAGCGAGAGCCCACCGCCGACTTGGTACTTGTAGAGATCGGTGCCGACGACGGTATCGCCCTCGATGCGCCAGAGGACGGGACCGCCGAACACGCGCGCGGTGACGTACGGCGTGAAGACGCCGCCGAACGTCTTGCCTGCGATCGCGCCGAAGCGGAAGTCGACCGCGGTGAATGCCGCCGTCGTGTCTGCGTTCGCGGCCGGTGCGGGCGCGGCGAGCGAAGACGTGCTGCGCGTGCGTGTGAGGGCGTGCGTCGCGGAGATCGTGCCGGTGAGCTGGACGAAGGGGACCGCGCCACGGCCTTCGACGATCCGCTTCGCGATGCCGACGAACACGCTCCCGCCCGGGCCGATGCCGTCGCGAGCGGCGCCGCGCGTGAGCTCGCCTCCGGCGATGCCGCCCGCGCCGACCTGGAGAGAGGCCGGGGCGCTGCCGGCGCGTGAGCGCGCGAGCGGGATCTCGACCGCGCCGAAGAGCGCGTGGCGCGTGAGCTCCGCGCGGTGGTCGCTCGTGAAGAGGAGCGTCGTCGACGTGAAGCCGTAGCTCGTGGAGACGCGCGCGGTGGGGAGCGCGAAGAAGGAGGTGCGGTCGGCGTCGGGGTTGGGTGCGCCGGAGGCGTCGGTGCGACGGGGGAAGTCGCACATCACGGGGCCGCCGGGGTATGCCGCGCCGCACGCGTGGGCGGTGCGCGGGGTCAGGGCAGCGAGCGCGGTGAGCGCAAAGCTCGCCGCGAGGACGACGGAGGACGACGCGCGCGGGCTGCCCATGCCTCGATGCTACGCGCGCGCCGCCACGTCGGTTCGGTCAGAAGTAATATTGCATGACGAGCTGGCCCTGCGTGAGCTGCAGCGTGCCCGTCGTCGTGCGCGCGACGATGCCGAGCTCGAAGTCGCGGCGGCCGGAGTAGTAGAGGCCGCCGCCGATCGAGTTGATGGCGTCGCCGGCGGGCACGTTGTCTTGGCCCGACGAGAGCTCCGCACCGAGGTTGTACTCGGCCACGATCGCGAGCGGAACGGAGCGCGAGAGCTTGTGGATGTCGAACCCGGCATGCACGCCGACGTTGAGGCCCGTCGGCGTACGGTCGCCGGCGACGCCGAAGGACGGCGCGACCGAGGTCTGGAGACCGAGCGGACCGAACGCGGTCGCGGCCATGAGCGCGGGTACGACGTTCAGCGTGCCGGCTTGCACGATCAGCTGCGACTCGGCCGAGGAGACGTCGCCCGCCGCTCGACCGATGAGCGCGCTCGGCCGGATCTGGATCGTGCGGCTGTAGAAGACGCCGGTGCCGAGCGAGACCTGGAGAGCCGGCGACGGCAACGTGAAGAGCCGCACCTTCGGCATCGCGCCGGCCTCGAGATTCGCGAGCGCGCCGATACCGAGGATCGTGTCCAGATTACCGCCTACGGCGGCGGCGCCGGTCGCGCGGATATCGATGGATACGCGATTGTTGATTCCGATTTGGCCGAAGAGCTGCTGGCCATAGAGAAACAGCGTGCCGGCCGTAGACTCGCCGGAGATGGGCGAGGGAACGTCGAACGTGACGACGCCGAAGCCCTGCGCGAAGCGGAACGACGTATTGAGGAACGGCGTGAACGCTTCGATGGGCGTGATGAAGCGGTAGCCGCTCAGGGTGCGGTACTCGCCGCCTGCACGCTCGAGCTCTTCGTCGGCGGCGCTGGGGGTCGCGGGGGTGGTCGAGGTGGAGGCGGAGGCCGTGCTCATCGTGGAGCTCGAGACGGTCCCGCTCGCGGGGGCGGTCGGGGATGCGGCGGCGGGTGCGGTGGTCGCGCCGGACGGTGCGCCGGGCGGTGCGGTCGGCGACGGGTCCGTGCCGGGTTGGGCGAGCGCTGCGCGGGTGGAGAGCGCGGCCGAGAGGGCGATAAAGGCTGAGACAAAGCGACGTGAATTCATAGAAGTAGCTCCGCGGCGCCGTGAAAGGTCCGGTGCTGCTTTGCGGCGCGCGCGGTTGCCTTAGCAGGTAGGTGCGTGTGTGCAAGGACGAACGGCAGCGCTTGCGGCAGGGCGGCGGCGGGGCGGGCGGGGCAGCGGCCGCGGGGGACGCGCGCGAGGTCACGGCCGCGGCTGTGGTGGCCCTGGCGGCGGTGGAGCCGGGGCGGTCAAGACGCGGCGTCGCGGCGGCGGTGCTCGCGCGGGCGCAAGCGGCGGTTGCGTACGCGGCGGGGGCGACCTAGGTTCGCGTTCGGCCAATCGACCAATCGGGGGCGATCGGTTTCGACGGAGATCTCGACCAGCTTGCTGCGTGCCGTGGACCCTGTGTGACCACGTAAAAACCGCACGGGAAACACAATTGCGAACGATAACGCAATTGCTCTCGCTGCCTAAACAGCAGTCCTGAGAGCCGGTCGACCTGAGAGCTTGCCAGTGCTCTGGGAAGACCGTCAACGAACTGGCTGGCCAGAGCCCGGGTCACCGGGGCCGAGGCGAGATCAAACAGGTGAATAGTCCTGAGGCGAGCGCGCCGGCCCGCGCAAATCAGGACGATGCAAACGGCCGGATACGCACGTAGACGCAGTTGGCCTCGAAATTTTCGGACCCGGGTTCGATTCCCGGCGCCTCCACCACGGGACCTCGGTTTTTCCGGGGTCGCGTCGTTTTGTGGGGACGCGTTGTGCACCGGTTGTGCAACGCGAGGTTGCCAGGCGTTGACAACATTGCCCGCTGCGGCTGATCTTTCTATTGGCCGTCCGCTCCGGCCTCACCCCGCACGACCGTCCCCCCACGGTCCCCGCGCGGGGCGAAGAGGGATGACCTCGGAGCCGGGTTGCTCGTCTCTTCGCCACGGTCGCCAGCAGGGGGGTGCATGGCGCGTGGCCGTGGGAGACGATCAATGCCCAGCCACCTCAAAGAGCTCGTCCGCGCCCGCATGGAGAAGACGGGCGAGAGCTATCAGCAGGCCCTTCGTCACGTCCGCGCGCAGGAGGAGCGCGCGCCTTCCGTGCCCGAGGCCTCGCCAGCCGACGCGACGGCCCTGCGATCGCGTACGGTCGCCGACACCGCGTTCTCGATCGCGGCCGTGCGCGCCGAGGAGGGAAGCCGACCCGAGGAGGAGCGGCTCTTCAGCGACCCGTACGCGGCCGCATTCACCGCGGCCGGCGCGCACGCAGCGGAGAGCACGCAGCGCTTCCTCGATCTTCCGTTCTTCCGCGACGGCATCCGGCTCCGCACGAGGTACCTCGACGACTGCGTGCGTGACGGCCTCGCGGCCGGGCTCACTCAGCTCGTTCTCCTCGGCGCCGGCTTCGACGCGCGGGGTCTGCGAATGACGGAGATCGAGGCGCGCCGCGCGACGGTATTCGAGGTTGACACGGCCTATCAGCTGGATCGGAAGCGGCGCGCGCTCGCGAGCGCCGGCGTGAGGCTCCCGGCGCACGTCGTCTACGTCCCGTTCGAATTCGACACCCGCGACTTGGAGCGTGAGCTCGGAGGTGCGCTCGAAGTCGCCGGCTTGAGGCCCGGCGTCGGCGCGATGTTCGTCTGGGAGGGCGTCATCGGCTACATCGACGACGCGACCATTGATCAAACCCTCCGCTTCGTGGTCGCCGCGGGCGGCCCGCGAAGTCGCCTGGCGTTCACGTTCGCGGACGAGGCCCATCTCGGCACTGAGCCAATGGCCGCGCGCACGAAGCGATGTGGCTTCGTCAGCTTTGAATCGGCAGCCGGAGACAAGCTGTGGCGAAGGTACCTGCCGGGCGAGCCACACCCGAACGCGTGGCTGACAAAGGTCGGCCTGGCGACCGTCTGAAGGCCGACCCCGTCGCGACCGCTGCCGCCATCGCACTGGCGGCGCCTCCACCACGGGACCTCGGTTTTTCCGGGGTCGCGTCGTTTCGTGGGGACGCGTTGTGCGCCGGTTGTGCAGCTCGGCCCCGAGAGCTGAGGCGTCGAGTACCCTCCGAGAATGGCTCGCTACCTCGTTCGGGTGGCCGATCTGTACCAGGAGGAGAGATCGCGGATGGTCTTGCACCACCTCGCGCTTCCCGCACCGATCCAACGCGCGCTCGGGGTCTCCTGGGATGATCCGCCGAGGTCGCTCCCCAAGAGGCGCAACGGGAAGCGAGCGTCGGCGTGCTCTCGCGGAGAATCTCCGCTATCCACTCGCCGCGCCCTTTATCGCGAGGCACTCACGAGCGCGTCGCGCGCGCCCCATCAACCCCGGCGCGAGACGTGTGCCGCCGCGAGCTCGTTCAGCACCGCCGCCGTCAACGGCCGCTCCACGAGGAGGCGCGCACGGTTCGCGGAGGGCGGCGGGATGGAGGTCGCCGCGACGCGGTCGCCGAGTAGGACGAAACGGGTTTTGCTCGCGGGGCGCACGGTCCATAGGAAGCGATAGACGAGATCGCCCGTTGGCATTCGCATCGTCGCGCTGCAGATCGCGAGGTCGAAGTCGTCGGATGTCGCGAGGTCCAGCGCCGACCAGCCGTCCTCCGCGAATAGCAGCCGATACGCTTTCGAGTCGCGCGCCTGCGCGACGAAGGCGGCCGTCGACGGATCGTCGTCGATGACAAGAACGCAGAGCGGCTTCCCTTCTCGCGCGGGCTGCGAGGCGTCGTTCGCCTCGCTCGCCGCCGACCGAGCATCACCTGCACGAGATGCGCGTGGCTCCGCGAGCTGCTCCGCCCAGCTCGGCGGAGGCCACTCGCGCGACACCCAGCGCGCGAGCTCCGAAGGGTCCGCCGGCGTCAGGAGCAGCGGATTCAGGAACTTCGGACGATCGGCAAGGTGGCTAGCAAGCCGAGGGTCGGCGACGTCGGCGATCACGACGACGCGCCCGGCGCCCAAGGGATCGACGTCGGCGATGCGCGTCACGAGGCCGCCCGGACCGTACGCGAGCGGAGCCGCGCACGCGAGGAGCTCGAACGGCACGGAGAACGCTCGGTTCACCGCCTCGACCACATCGTCGATGCGAACGCACTGCCCGTTGGGCCCGAGCGCCGCCTGAACGGTCGCGACGAGACGCTCATTCGCCGCGACCAGCAACGCCGTCGGCGGTCCTTCGGCAGCGGGCGTCGGCATCCGCGTCGGCAACGTCGCACGAGGCGGCGGGAGCGGTGACGTCTGCTCGAGCGCCGCGCTCGTGAGAGGTACACGTTCCGCCGCGGCTTCCCGCTCTTCCGCGGTGAGGTCGAGGCGGTGCGACCTCGCGGCGAGGCTCGCCGGCAACGGCAGCGCGTGGAAGAGCACGCGGCGACACTCCTCGTGCGTGAGCACACGCAGCAGCGCATAGTGCGCCGCTGGCATCGAGGCTGCCGTGTCGTCCAGTTGCACGGCGAAATCGAGCGCGTCGCCGGGCGCCATCGCGCGAACCTCGACGACGCCGTGCACGCCGCTCAGCACGAACGCAACGTCGACCTCACGAGGCGTCACGGGTCACTCTCCGTTTCGATCACGCCCCATCATCGTCCCCTCCTCCGCCCGGCGTCTACGCCCGCCGGCGCTCGACCGCTGGAGGTCGTCCCGTCCGGCGCGTCCCTGTTGCGCGCCCTCTCCCGCATCGCTCCGTGCGCCGCGCGCCGCGCTCACAACCGCGCCGCGCTCGCCCATGCTTCGAAGCACGCCTTCGCCTCGCTGCACGACGGCTGTTGCGTGCACTCCATTGCCGCGTGCATGACGCTATCGCGGAGCCATCCGCCGTGCATATCGAGCGCGGCGCGAACCTCGTTCGAGCACGAGGGGCCGCACTTCGCGTCGAGCGCTGCGCAGAGGCGCGCGCCGAAGTCCGTCGGCGGGATCGCGCACGCGCTCGCGTCCGCCGCGGTCGCGTTGCAGGGCAGCGCTGCCGCGCAGTCGTACGCCGTTGCGCGCTCGGGGCGCTCGGTCCGCGCCCACACCGCGCAGTGCTCGGCGGTCTGCGTCGTGTCCGTCCCGCACCGCGCATTCCGTGCGAGCGACGAGAGGCACGCCTTCTCGAGGGCCTCGCTCTTCGTCTCGGGCAGCGTCACCTCGAACCCTGTCGAAACGCACTCCGCTCGGTCGTCCTCCGTACACTCGGTTGGGCGCCCGCAGCTGATGGAGCATGCCGAGCCAGGGTTGCACGATGCCGCGCTGTCGGAGCAGGCGCTCAGGCACCGGCTACATGCCTGCGAGTCCTTTGCGCGGAGCGCGTCACATCGCGTCTTGCCGCACGTCTTCGTGATTCGCGTCGCATCGGGATCGTCGGTCGCGGTCGCCGACGAGCAGCCCACCGGAGCCGAGAGGGAGAGGAGCAGCAGCACGAGCGAGGTCTTGCGGAGCATGGCGCGACGTATCGGCCGAGCCCGAGCCTGGTTGCGTGCTTTCTCTCGACCACGCGTCGTTTGCGGTTGCGATGCGAAGTCGAGGACCGCCGCGCATTACGCGTCGCTGAAGAGCCCGCGCTGCTTCTCCCGCTCCGGCGCGAGCTCTTCGCCCGCGAGCAGCGCGGCGCGCACCCGTTCGAACACCGCGCGGGCCGAGGCGCGTTGCGCGTCGGCGCGGCGAGATTCGGAGAGGAGCGGGAGCTTCATGCGCGGGACCTTCGCGAGCGCGTCGCGATGGCGCTCGAGGTAAGCCCAATACATGGGCGTATACGGGCAGGTCGTCTTCGGGTCGAAGCGGCACGGCCCGCAGAAGTCGCTCATCTTGTCGATGTATGCCGCGCCGGCGATGTACGGCTTCGTGGTGGCGAGATCGCCCACGCCGAAGGTGCCCATCGCGTGCACGTTCGGCTCGACCACCCAGTCGTACGCGTCGACGTACGCGACCCAGAACCAATCGGTCAGCTCGCGCGGCGAGACGTCGAGGAGCATCGCGAAGTTCGAGAGGACCATGAGGCGCGTGATGTGGTGACTCCAGCCCTCGTCCCACACGGAAGCGATCACCTGGTCGACGCAATTCAGCCCAGAAGGCGCGCCCCAGTACGCGGGAGGCACGCCGCCGTCCGCGCCGAGATGCGACGCGAGCGAGCCTCCGTCCCCGCTCGGCTCCGCACCGGCTGGTACCCAAGGCGAGCCGCGCCAGCGCGCGTATCCGCCATCACCCGGCGAGGCCAGCACCTCCGGCGTCGCTCGGCCCGGCAGGACCCGGAAGCCGTCGGTCGCCTCGTGCACATGGTGCATGTACTCGCGCCAGCCGAGCATCTGTCGCACGAATCCTTCGCGGCTCGCGAGGGGCGCCGATGCGAGATCCGCCGCCTCCAAGACGACGCGTGCTGCACTCAGCCGCGAGAGGTTCACGAGCGGTGAGATGCGCGTGTGGAACAGGCCGCGTGAGCGGGTCGACATCGCGTCTTCGAATGGACCGAACGTCGGAAGGCACGAGCTCTTCGCCCAGTCCCAGAGGCGCTCGGCGTCCGCGTGCGTCGCGGCGCAGAGCTCGGGCCTCGCGACGCCGGGGTGCCGCTCGAAGTGGCGCTCGACGAGGTCGAAGACCTCGCGCGTGACGTCGTCGGGCGTGAACGTCGGCGGGTCCGGCGCCGGCGGCGCGCCGTTCCACCGTTTTCGGTTCTCGGCATCGAAGCTGAAGCGGCCGCCGAGGGGCTTCTTCGACCGGGGATTCATGAGCAGCCCGGTCTTCTTCCGTACGTATTTGTAGAATGCATCCATGCGCCACGGCGGCTCCGCCTGGCTTGCGTCGAAGTCGTCGCGCGTCGTCAGCCATCCCTCGTGCGGGATCTCCTCGAGCACGCCGGACGCGACGAGCGGCGCGAGGTCGGTTCGGAGCTCCCGCTCCGCAGGACGCATGACGCGTAGCGGGCCGAGCTCGCGTGCGAGCGGCGCAATCGCCGACGCGTACGACGGCTCCGGCGCGACGACGTGGCGGACGGCGACGCCGCGCGCGGCTTGTTCGAGCGCGAAGTGCCGGAGGTTCGCGAGCACCGTCGCGAGCTTCTGTCGGTGATACGGGCGACGCGCGGCCTTGCCGGGGTTCTCGACGACGACGATGCCGAGCTCACGCACTGGCTCACGCGCGAGCGGTCCGAACGCGCTCGTGAGCTGATCGTACGGAACGAAGAGCCACCTTCGCCCGCGCGTGTCGTGACGATGACGCGCGAGCGCCGAGCGAAAGGCGCTCATGCGTCTCGCTCGGCGACGATGGGGATCGGGGCGACTCGGTTCATCGTCTCGCCGTGCTGCGCGCTGGACTCTAGCAGCCGCGGTGGGCGAGGCGCGTTGGCGAGGACCGTCGTCGCGACCATGCGAACACGCGCCGCCGCAGTCGCTCCGTCCGCGGCTTGCCGAGACCGGTGCGCGGGCATCTGCCCGACGTCACGCGAGGCCTCGTCGATCTCGCCCGCGCGTCGTTCGATCGAAGACGCCCGATCGGGTGACACGGCGCACGCGTCACGGAAAGTCGTGAGACGCGCGTCGCGAGATGTTGGAGCTCGCGGGATTTCGTGAGCCGCAAGAGCGCGCGCGAACGCGATTTCCCCGGGTTCGCGTGATCGGCCGGCTTGGCGCGCATTCTGCTAAAGGGTCTGTCACACGCCGCGTCGACGAAGAGTCTCGCGGTCGCTTGGAACCCACTCGCAAAGGACCTCGTCACCATGAACCGCACCCACTCGCTCGCCGCCATCGCCCTCGCCTCGTTCGCGCTCACGTCCGCCGCGTGCGCGGCTCCGCAGGGCTCGGAGGAAGGCAACGCGAGCGCGACGTCGGCCGCGAGCACGCGCGCCGACGGCAGCCCGGACGACTTCGCGAACCCCGAGCCGAGGCCGGTGCCGGTCACGTGCGTCACGATCACCGGCGAGCACCAGGTCACGCAGGCTCAGTGCGAGACGCTCCTGAAGGCCCAGGGCTGCAAGCCCGGGGCGGTCGTCGGCGACAAGCAGACCTGCTCGACCGCCGGAGACCCCGCCGCCCCGAGCGGCAACCCCGACGACTTCGCGAACCCCGAGCCGCGCCCGGTGCCCGTCACGTGCGTCACGATCACCGGCGAGCACCAGGTCACGCAGGCTCAGTGCGAGACGCTCCTCAAGGCGCAGGGCTGCAAGCCGGGCGCGGTCGTCGGCGACAAGCAGACCTGCTCGACGACCTGAAGACGGCCTACTCGGGCCCCGCCGGACACACGCGACGAGCGATGACGCGCCGCGGAGGCTACGCGCCCCGCGGCGCTTCCGCGCGCTCGCTCCGCTAACGCACCCACGCTGGGAAGAAGCCCAGCGCGCTTTGCACGGCGCCATCATGGGCGGGGACGATCGTGAGGTCCGGGTGGCGCGCGCGAAGGGAGCGGAGTTGCTCCAGCACGCGCGCTGCCGCCGGCGCGTCGCGGTCGGCGATCCAGCGCGCGACCGTGCTGCGCGGATGCGCGTTCGGGATGGCTGCTGCGCTCCACACGGCGTCGCCGCAGAAGAAGAAGCGACGGCCGGAATCGACCTCGACGAAGAGGCCGACCGACCCCGGCGTGTGGCCGAACAAGGGGACGACGACGACGCGCCCGTCGCCGTACAGGTCGCGGCTGCGCTCGAAGCCTTCGTACGGCGGCCCCGGGAAGTCGTACGCGCGCCAGCGGATGCTCGGTGAGCCGACCTGCGAAGGCCACGCGCCATCGGAGGACGTTCGCGAACGACGAATGACGTCGAGCTCCTCCTGCGGCGTCCAGACTTCCGCCTCGGGAAAGTCGTCGATGGCCGCGACATGATCCCAGTGCGCATGGCTCAGGAAGATGCGCGTGATCGGGAAGCGTCCGGCGCGATCGAGCTGGTCGCGCGCGGGCGAGATCGGCCGGTCGTAGCGAAACGAGAGGCGCATCCAACGAGGCATGTCGGCCTCGTACTGCGCATCGATGTTTCGGCCGAGGCCGGTATCGAAGAGAAGCAGGTCGTCGTCGTGCTTCACGACGAACGCCGAGAAGTCGTTCTCGAGCACGGTGCCGAGCGCGCCGCCTGCGAACACGAGCGCCTCGCGGACGTGCATCTTGCCCGTTTTCACGATGGAGAAGCCCACGTGCGCGGGGAGGGCGCGCGCGTCGGCGCTCACGATGGCTCCCGTCTCCCGCGGACCAGGCGCGGCGGGCACGAAGAGCCATCGTGCGCCGAGCACGACGGCGAGCAGCATCGTCCCGAGCACGGCGGCCGTGATGATCTTCCGCCGCGCGAGGAGCGTCATCGACATGCGGAACAAACTAGGCGCGACGACGTTTGAAGCAATTCGATAGGTTGCATATGTCGTATGAGCAAGATCGATGTCCGCGCGATCAACCTGAACCTCCTTCCCGCCCTCGAGGCGCTCCTCGTCGAGGGCAACGTCGGAGCGGCTGCGCGGCGGGTGCACGTCAGCCAGTCGGCGATGAGCCACTCGCTCGCGCGGCTCCGTGAGGTGTTCGGTGATCCGCTGTTCGTGCAATCCGGGCGCAAGATGGTGCGAACGGCGATGGCCGAGCGCCTTGCCGCAGAGCTTCCCGGCGCGCTCGACGGACTCGAACGCGCGTGCGCCGCTCCCGCGCCGTTCGCCCCGGCCACGTCGCGCCGAGTCTTCCGCATCGCGACGTTCGACTTCTTCGAGCTGGCACTTCTGCCCGACCTGCTCGCGTACCTCGGCGCGCGCGCGCCCGGCATCGAGGTCGAGGTCGAGCGGTTCACGCCCGCGCACGTTCCGGCGCTGGTCGCCGGCGAGATCGATGTCGCGCTCCTCGGTGACGTCGCGCTGCCGATGGCCGGCCTACGCCGCGAGCCCCTCGCCGACGATCCCTTCGTCGTCCTCGCCCGCCGCGGCAATCGCCGAATCAAGAGGCGCCTCGACCTCGACACGTATCTCGCGCTCGGCCACGTCGTCGTCAGCGTCGAGGGACGACGTGACGGCCCCGTCGATCGCGCGCTCGTGCGGCTCGGTCGGACCCGCCGGGTGGTTCTCCGCGTCCCGCACTTCATGTCGGCGCCGTTGGCGGTGATGCGCTCCGATCACGTGTGCACGCTCGCGCGTGTCGTCGCCGCGCGGGCGAGCGAGCTCTTCGACCTCCGCGTGATGCCCGTGCCCCTCGACGTGCCGCCCGCGCGCGCCGTCGCCTTCTGGTCCCGACGTGCAGAGGCCGACGACGGCGGGCGCTGGTTCCGCGAGCTGCTCCTTACCCGCGCCTTCAAACGCCGCTCGCGCTGAGCTATCGCGCGCACGCCAGGCGAATCGCGCGCTCGACGGGAGAGGCGTCCTCGCGCCACGGGTCGAGCGGCTCCTTCGGCAGCAAGGCTGGCTGCGCCAGGAAGCGTGGCCGCCTCCCACGAACGAGCGGCTGCGCAGCGTGCACGAGGAAGGGATGACACAGGTACACGGTGCCCGCGGGTCCCGTGGCCGTGGTCTCCACACGATGTGACGACTCGGCGAAGCCGGTGCTCGCCAGCTCACCTAGCGTCAGGCCTTCGGCGCCGTGAGGCTCGAGCCTTCGCGCGATGTCCAAGTGCGAGCCAACGCGAAGACGTGTCGGCGCGTCGTCGTCATCGACGTCCGAGAAGAGGAACAGCATGAGCAGCGCGCGGCTTCTCGATGCCACGTTCACGCGCCACTTCAGAAAATCCGGCTCGAGCTCCGTGCCGAAGCTCGCATCGACGTGCCAGCCGCAGTCACCTGGATCGTGAGGCGACGGGAACCGTATCGGGAACGTGCCGAGGCTACCGCGAGGCACCCAGCGTCGCGGGCCCACGAGCGCGTCGTACGCAGCGAGGAGCCTCGGAGTGTTCGCCGCATCGCGAAAGAGCGGATTCGGGATCTCGCCGATACGCACGACCGGGCGCGTCCAGGTGGATGGCGCGTCCTCGGCGCACCCCGTCGCGCGCCACAGTATCTGGCGGCATGCGTCCGCGAGCTCACGCGGGAAGGCGTGGTCGATACGAACGAAGCCGTCGTGGATGAACTGATCGATTGGCGTGGCGAACGGCGCGCGATGAGACGGAGGCATCGAGGTTCTCCTGTGTTGTCACTGCTCGACGGCACGCGAGGGCGCAGCGGGCGCTTCGCGGACGACGTGGATCGAACCCGAACGCCGCTTTGCGGCGCTCAGGCGAGCAGGAAAACGGAGAACTTCATCGCGGAGGCAGCGTAGCCGAACCTCGGTAGCCTTCAACGGCCGCGCCCGCGGTCACGTCGGCGTTGGCAGCGGCGGCGACGGAATGGGGGCGTGGATCGGCTGCGGCGACGGCGACGGCACGTGCTGCGGCGACGGCGACGGCACTTCCTGCGGCGTCGCTGCGGGCAACTCTTGCGGCGACGGCGCCGGCACTTCTTGCGGCTGCGCCGGCTCGTTCGGGTTCTCCTGCGGCTCGACACCGGGCGGCTGGTTCATGCTCGCTCGAGTTGCACGCGTCGTGCCCGCATTACGCGCACGCAGCACTTCGTGAGAAGCTCGCGATGCACGCGTCACTCCGTGCGGAGGACGATGTGGAACCCGTAGCGCGTCTCCACGATGCCCGAGTGCTCGCCGGGACGCAGGGCGAACGCCGCGCGGGTGAACTCCGCCGGAAACTTTCCGCGCCCGAACTCGCCCAAGTTGCCGCCGCGTGTTCGCGTCGCGTCGTCGCCGTACACCGCCGCAAGGTGCTCGAAGCTCGCGCCGGCCTGGAGGCTACGCAGCACTTCCTCGGCGCGCGCTCGGGCCTCGTCCTTCGACCGCGTCGCGTTCGACGAGCTCGCGCCGTCGTACTGCACGAGGATGTGGCTCGCGCGGATCGTTTCGCCGCGGGCCGCACGGTCCGGCCTGGTGGGCGCGGTCGCCGAGGCAGTCGCCGGAACGGGACGCGGAGCGGTCTGCGGAGACGACGGAGCCGTCTCGCGAGGGCCCGCCCATGCCGATGTGAGCGATACCGCGCTCGCGGCCGTAGTCGTTGCACGAGGGTCCGGAGCGGCGGAATCGCCCAGCACGCCGCCGAACGTGACGCCCACCAGCACGGCGGCTGCGGCGATCACCGAAGCGACTCCGATCCGGCCTGCGACTCGCCCACGTCTCGGCGTCGGCTTCGCTCGCGATGTTGCGACGAGCCGCGGCGCCGTGTGCGTCGGCGACACGTTCGTCGCAGGCGCCGCTAGCGGCGCCGAGAGAGCGGCCACGCTCGCGACCTGCGGAACCGCGTCCTCCTCCTTCGCCGCCGCCGCCAACTCGCGCCACAGCTCGCCGATGTTGCGGTGCCGCTGCTCGGGCTCGACGCTGACCGCACGCGCGAGCACGCGCTCGACCGCATCCGAGACGTTCGCGCCGAGCGCACGCGGTGTCGGCCGACGCTCGGGATTCGCGGCCGCGACGAAGATCTGAAGCGGCTCCTCGCCTTCGAGCGCGGGCCGGCCCGTCAGGAGCTCGACGATCACGAGCGCAAACGCGAACACGTCCGTCCACGGACCCGTCGCGCCGTAGCCGCGATCGAATTGTTCGGGCGCACCGTACCGCGGACTGAAGGCAGGCAGCACGACGCCGGTCATCGCGTGCGCGCGCGTCGTCGTCGTCGCGTCCTTCATGACCTTCGCAATTCCGAAGTCGACCACCTTCGTGATTCGTCGTTCGCCGAGCTGCGCGAGGACGAGGTTGCTCGGTTTGATGTCCCGATGCGCGACGCCTTCGGCATGCGCGAGAGACAGAGCGGCGGCCGCCGAATCGAGAAGCTCGAGCACTTCGGCGAGCGTCCGAGGCGGCGCGCCACGTCGAGTCCTCTCGTCCATGTCGTCCGCGAGCGAAACGCCCTCGAGCCACTCGAGCGCGAGGTACGGGGTCCACGCGCCGGACGGCGATACGTCGGCGCCGATGTCGAGCGCCTGAACGATGCCCGAGCTCGACCGCGAGAGGCGGTGGAGAAGCTTGCCCTCGTCGAGGAAAGCGCGCAGAAAACGCTCGCGCTCGATGCCGTCGAGCTGGGCGGGGACCTTCAGGCACTTCAGGGCGACGCGCTCGCCGAAACCGAGGTGGTACGCGCGGTAGACGACGGCGAATCCGCCCTCCGCCACCACGGCGTCGACGCGAAGCTTGGACGCAATCGTCTGACCGACCCACCCAAACCGATCCTGCGCGCCCATGGTGGCGGTCATGCGCGCTGCGTGCCGGCGCGGTGAGCTGAAGCGTGACAGAGACGCTCGTCGGGGCCGTCGTCCGTCCCTCGCTCGCTTTCCGTGCGACGAGGGCCCGCCGAGAGGCTCTAGCCGGCATGGGTGAACGCGGACACACGTTTCACGTGCTCGATGGCAGTCTCGGGAGCGAGGTCGCCGGCGCAGGGCAGCGCGTCGCGATCCTCGCAACGAACGAACGATGGACGACGTTCGTGCCGACGAATGCCTCGACGTTCGACGCGGAGGCGGCATCGCGAGTGCTGGACCGCACGCTCGTTCATGTCTGCTTCGACGACGACGCGGGGCTCACGCTCCTCGTTTACCGTTCGGGCGACCTCGTCGGCGAGCTCTCGCTCCCGACGGAAGACGCCGAGCTGAGCGACTCCGACGTGGAGCTCACGGCGACGCTCGAAGAGCTCGGTGTTCTGAGCGGCGGGGATGGCGCACGGCTCATGAAGCGAATGAGCGACGCCGCCGGCGTACGAGAGTGGACGATGGCACATGGGGTCGAGAAGTTGCTGGAGCTGCCCTACTTCTCCCCGGTGCCCTTAGTGCCGGAGCGGGCGCTTCTCCCGCTCTTGCCGGCCACTGCGACCATCGTCGAAGGACGGCGGGAGAACGCCGCGCGCGGAGCCACGCGCAAACCGCGCGCGTCGAAGAGCGCCGGCGTGACGAAGATGCCGCCGCCGAAGACGACGTGGAGCGATGACGAGAGAGCGACCGTCGACCTCCACTGCGAGTACTGGACGACGGTGTTCAGCCTCAACAACTTCGCATTGGCCAATCGTTACAAGAAGCACTTGCCGGCGGAGCATCGCCGGATGGTCGATCGCCTTTGCGAGGCGGTCACGTTCGGCGACAGCGAGCTCCCCGAGCTCGTGCAAGGGATACTCGCGCGCATTTGGAGCTGCGCCGACTGGGACGCGGTGATCCGCGACCCCGCCCTCATCGATGGCGACGAGGCCGTCTGGAACGCGTGGCTCGCTCGCGTGTCTTCGTAGCGCCGCTCCCGCGCATCACGACGCAGCCGGCGCGTTGCGACCGACGTGCGCTCGTACGTTGACGAAGCTGAGGAGATTCGCGGCCGCGACGACGAGAGCGGCGACCCCGAACGCGCCATAGTCGATGGCACGCGGGAGGTGCACCTCGACGGCTGCGCCGGCGACGAACGACAGGATCTTGGCGGCACGGAGCAGCACGCTGCACTTCACGGTCAACGCTGCGCCGCAAGGAATGCCGTCACGTTGACCATTCCTGCGGCTGCGCGTCAGCAATAGCCAGCTCGGCGCATGGCGCAGGGAGAAGATCGTCTGCGGGGTGTGAAGCTGTCTCATCGCGGACTCCTCGCTTCGGTTTGCCGTTTCGGAGCTCCTTGCGCCGCGAAGAAGTTTGGACGAGAGCTCGACCTCGCGGGGTGCACTCTCCAATCCCGATTTCGGGCGCCTAGCCGCAGCACGAAGTCCGTTGACGAAAGCGTCAAGGGCCGTGAGCCGTGCAGGCTTCCCGCAACGCAAGCAACTACGCGGGAGTGCGACTTGCGCGGCGACGCTGAGGTACCCCGATTGCCTATCTCGCAGCGCACGACGGGAGTCCGTCTTGTGCCCCGCGCCGTCCGTGTTTATCGCAATTTCCAGGCAAGGAACTGCTTCGCTCCCGTGGAGGAAACCATGCCCAAGAACGACTGTCGCCAGGTATGCGGCGGCACCCAGGGCGTCGGTGACGGACACGGCAGCGGCCTGCTCATGTACGGGTCCGCAGCCCCGACGCCCACGGTGCCCCGAGCCGAGCTCCGGAAGCCTACCAACGTTCGACCTTCGCAGCCTCGCCCGCTCGTGCTCGTGGTCGTCGAGGATTCCGGCGCCGCCGAGCTCGTTTCCGAGCTCCTGACGCACGCCGGCTGCGAGGTCACCGTCTGCCGGCAAGCGCATTCCGCGCTGGACGCGATTCGCGAGCTCCCCGCGCCGGAGCTCGTCCTCCTCGACGACGAGCTATCCGGACCGGGTGCGCGCGAGATCCTGCGCGAGATGCGACGCGACGTGTCCATCTCCTGGATACCCGTCGTGCTGCTCTCGTCGGCCGGTGACGACGAAACGAACATCGACGCAACCGACCGCGTCTCCAAGAAGGACCTCGCTGACGGTCTCAGGAAAGTCGTCGCGCGGCTGAGAGACGAGCGGCCATCCCTCGTCGCATGACCGGGAGTTCTTGGGCCTTCGGCGCGTAAGGAGAGGCAGCCGGACCGCCGACGACGTACGCTCTCGGACATGCAAAGCCCGCTCTCGCGATTCGCGCTGAGGCTGCGCGGGGTCGGCGCGCGGCGAGAGCTCCCGGAGAACGCGCTCGCGATGGCGTTGCTTCTCCACGCGGGCGTCGCGATCGCGGGGGCTGCAGCGCTCCTCTTCGTTTGGGACGTTCCGGGCAGCGTTGCGTTCGTCGCCGGCGTGGGCGCGTTCGTCGCGCTGACCATCGCGCTTCACCGGCCGCAGGCTCGCTGGATTGCGGTCGTGGTCGGAACGGCGTTCGCGCTCGCGACGGGCTACCTGCTCGGGCGCTTGTCTGGAAGAGGTGCGGGCGGAATCGTCGGCGGCCTCGTCTTCGGCGCGCTGTGCAGCGCGGTCGCGTACGGTCGCCTGCTCGTGCGGTCGTCGTCCGCGCCCGACGACGGGACGTAGCGCACCGGGCGCGACACGTCTCCGCCGACTAGGATGGCTCGCGACGGCCAGCCGTAGCGGCCGAAAGGAGACGCGAGCCATGGATCGATTCACCGGAGGATGCCTCTGCGGAGACGTGCGGATCGAGGCGGTGGGACGGCCTCACCGCGTCGGACTTTGTCACTGCCTCGACTGCCGGAAGCATCACGGTGCGCTCTTCTTCGCGGCTGCGATGTTTCCGGCCGATGCGGTGACCGTCCGAGGGGAGACACGCGACTTCAAAAGACGATTCTTCTGTCCGCGCTGCGGCTCATCGGTATTCGCCCGAAGCGGCGACGAAGTCGAGGTGTACCTCGGGATTCTGGACTCGCCCGATCAGCTCACACCGACATACGAGTGCTGGACCGTGCGTCGCGAATCCTGGCTGCCGCCGCTTCCGCTGACGCGACACTACGAGCGCGATCGCGAGTCGACGAGCCTCTCCGAGGAGTAGTCGTGAGCGCGCGCGGCGATGCGGCCGCGCGCGCGATACGGGCACTTCAGCGGGCGACGAAGACGAACGAACCCGTGTCGTAGCCCGGCCACCAATTCGGCCGAGGGAGCGGCGCATAGGCTTCGGTGTACGACGCGTTTCGCCGCGTCATTCGATACTCCTGGCCGTAGCAATTCCATTTCACCTGCACCCATTCGCTGCCGTAGTGGTTCGCGAAGGCGGCGCCGCTGAAGAAAGACGAATGGGAGTAATCGCATTTTTGCGCCCAGAGCGGGAACTCGCGCCACAGCGCACCGCGTTCGTAGCGGAACGTCTCGAGCGAGGCGTAAGTCACGCCGTTCGCTCGGATGTCCTCGCCTTCGTAGAAGATGTCGAGCCGGTCGAAGCCGCGCGTGACGGCGCGCACGTGCCCCTTCCATGACGCGGCTCCCGGTGCGGGCCAGTACTCCTGCCCCCAGTGCGCGCCCGAATCGCCCGTCCACATGTGGAAGAGCGGTCGATCGGCGGGAGAGGTCGTGAGGTGAAGCACGAAGAGATCGATTCGTCCCGCTCCCCACGACGTGACGGCGACTCCCTCCGTCGGCTCCGGCAACGTGATCGGGTCGCGGTTCGGACCGGTGACTGCCTCGGTGACCGCGGGGCTCACGTCGGCGACGAGCTCCCAGTCGGTGATGAACTGCTGCTTGATGCTGTAGCGACGACGGAAGATGCCGAACGTGCGCACGAAGTCTCGGCGCGCCATCGTGTACACCTCTACGACGTCGGTACCGCGCTGGAAGGTCACGCCGGGACGCCCGAAGAGCGTCGTGTTCGCCGGCTTTCCCCAGTCGTCGTGCCAGAACGAGTATCCGTTGTCGCGCGTGCCGAGGTGCTGCATCGTGCCGCCGGCGCCGGGGTAAAACGCGTCGACGGCGCGGTCGTTGTCGGACGCGGCTTCGATGTACGAGGAGCCGATGAACTGCGGCCCGGTGAGCTTGTTCTGCTCGACTTCGTTGCGGCGCACACGGATGCCATCGTGATGCACGCTGAACGCGAGCGTGTCCGGCGGCTGATTCGCGATCCAAGGCGGGTCTTGCGGGAGGCTCGGCGGTCCGCCGATGGCCTCGCTCACCTGCCCCGTCGGGCCGTCGTCTTCGGGGGCCGCTGCGCATCCGGAAAAGGCGGCGGTCGCCGCGATCATGAGCAGCACCGTCGGTGCACGTCCAAGGGCTCGTCCGACCATGAGTCTCCTTTGCTGTCCCGCTCCGGTTCGGATGCAGGACGAATCTCGCGCTTCTGCCGTTCAACGTGCGCGTCGCGCGCTGCACTTACGTCACCGGTTCGGGCGACACGGCTCACACTCGCTAGGTCGCGGCGTCGGAGCACCTTCGGCGCAGACGGCAGTTCTCTCAAGTCGCCCGAATGTGGACGCCGAGACGGAGGACGCGCGCCTGCCGCACGGACGCGTCCGCGCGGTCAGCGCGGCCGGTCAGTATGCCCTTGCAGGTAACGGCAGAGATCCTCGCTAGACGCTCATGCGCGCAGCATCGCCAGGAGATCCGTCACGCCGGGATCGTGACCGGCCTGCATAAGAAGCGTCGTCACCTGGCCGCGATGATGCGTCTGATGATTGAAGAGGTGAGCGACGGCATGCCAGAGCGGGAACTCGTTCATGAGGCCACGCCGTGAGTAGCGCAGGCTCGCGGCGAGCTTCTCGGCCGTGAGCGTCGCGACGAACGCCTCGAGCTCACCGTCCGTCTTCGCTTGCTCCGCGCGGAGCTCGCCGAAATCGGCATAGAGCTCCTGGTCGAGCGCGCGAATACCGCCAGGCCCCATCTCGCCGGCCTCGAGCGCCGCTTCCGTGAAGCGGCCGAGCCACACACGGTCCGCGAGGAGGAGATGGTTGAAGGTCGCGTGGATCGACTTGAAGAACGCGCCGCGATCCTGCTTCCGCTCGGCGTCGGAGAGCTTCGCGGCCAGCGCGTAGAGCTTCTCGTTCATCCACCGGTTGTAGCGAGCCATTACGGAAGCGTGTTCGGGCGTCATCACCGCTGTAGGGTACCGCCGAAGTGCGTCGTCGCGCGGAGGGACTTGGGAGGGGCGTGCGGAGCGCCTCTACGGCACCCACCCCGGCAGGCGCGCGGCCTGCTTCAGCCACTTCGTGAGCTGCGCCTCGTCGAGGTCGTCTTCCTCGTGGATGTCGAGGTAGCGCGTGTGCGGATCTTTGCTCGTGCCCGGCGGCATCGGGCGCAATTGCGAGCCGCGGAAGAATGCCAATTTCAGATAACGCGCGAACGCATGGAGTCCCAAGAAGAAGCCATTGCCTTCGATGCCATAGAGTGGCGAATTCCACTTCACGGCTTTCTGCACCTTCGGCACGGCGCGCACGATCAGCGCATCGAGGCGCTTGCCGAGGTCACGCTTCCAGCCGGGTAGCGCCGCGATGTACGCCTGCACCGGCGCGTCACCGTCGGCCTTCGCGATCTGCGGGTTGCCGCCGGACAGGAGGACGACCTTCGTGCGCGCACGCGGCGCCTTCGCTTTCGCGGCCGCCTTCCCGCTCTTCGCGGTGGTCTTCCGCTTCGCCTTCGGCGCGGCCTTCGCCTTCTTCGCCTTCTTCGCCTTCTTCGCCTTCGCCTTCGCCTTCGCCTTCCCGCTCTTCGCCGCCTTCGCTCGCGACGCCATCATGACCTCCCTGCGTGACAGCCCCGCACGACGCGTTAGCACGCGAAGGCGCCGCACGTCCCTCCGGCGCGGCGCCGCACCGCGCGCGGCCGCGTGCCCGCCGCGCGTTCCGGCCCTCCCCTCCCCGCCCGCACCGGGAACGGAGTAGCGTCTCGCGATCTCCCTAGCTCGCGTCGCCCCTGATGACCGCTCCCCATTCGAACGCGAAGCGAATCAACGATTACGCCGTCATCGGCGACGGTCGCTCCGCCGCGCTCGTATCCCGCGGCGGCGACATCGATTGGCTCTGCTGGCCGCGCTTCGAAAGCGGCGCCGTCTTCGCCGCACTGCTCGATCCTTCCGCCGGGCACTGGAGCATCGCGCCGACCGGCACCTCCGCCGTCTCCCGCCGCTACGTTCCAGACACGAACGTGCTCGAGACGACGTTCGAGACGAGCACCGGCGCACGCGTCGTCCTCACCGACTTCATGCCGGCGCTCTCACCGGAGCAGCAACGCAAAGCGCTTCGCCCCGCGCACGAGCTCCTCCGCATCGTCCGCTGCGAAGGAGGAGACGCCGAGATCGAGCACGTGTTCGACCCACGTGCCGGCTTCTCGCGTACGCCGCCGCGCGCGCGTGACGCCGGAGCCCTCGGCGTGCGCATCGAGACGCCGGATGGCCTCCTCGTCCTGCGCACCGACATGCCGCATGCTCGTGGTCACGACCTTCCGCGCCGCGCACGCGCCACGCTCCGCGCCGGTGAAGAGTGGCACTTCTCGCTGACGATGTCCGACGACTGGCCCGCCGTGCTGCCGCCGCTCGGAGCGCGCACCCGCGACGTGCTCGAAGCATCGACCGAGTGGTGGCGGCGCTGGGCCTCCCGCCTCACGTACGACGGCCCCGCGCGAGACCTCGTCGTTCGCAGCGCGCTCGCTCTGCGTCTCCTCGTCTACGCACCTTCCGGCGCCGTCGCCGCGGCAGCCACCACCTCTCTGCCGGAACGGATGGGCGGAGACCTCAATTGGGATTATCGCTTTTGCTGGCCGCGTGACGCTTCGCTCACGGTGCGTGCACTGTTCGGATTGGGCTGCAGAGACGAAGCGGACGCATTCGTGAGCTGGCTGCTCCACGCGACGCGGCTCACGCGCCCCGAGCTCCGCGTCCTCTACGACGTGCATGGAAGGGTCCCGCGCTACGAGAGGACGCTCGACGACTTCGAAGGATTCGGCGGCTCGCGGCCGGTCCGGCTCGGAAACGCCGCATCGGATCAAGTGCAGCTCGACGTCTACGGCGAGGTGATCGAAGCGACGGTCCGCTTCGCGCGCGAAGGCGGCGTGCTCGACCGCGAGACGCAGCGCATGCTCGTGCAGTGGGGAGAGTGGCTCTGCAAGCATTGGCGCGAGCCCGATGACGGCATCTGGGAGCCACGCTCCGGAAAGCAGCACAACACGCACTCACGGCTTCTCGCGTGGACGGCGCTGGATCGCTTGATTGCGCTTTGCGAGGACCATCGACTCGATATCCCGAAAGCAAAGCTCATCGACAATCGCGACGCGATTCGCAGAGAGATCGAAGAGCGCGCGTGGAACGAAGAGCGCCAGAGCTACGTATCGAAGATTGGCGGCAAGGACCTCGACGCGACGCTGCTCCTCCTGCCTTGGTACGGCTTCGAGGAGCCTTCCTCTCCGCGCATGAAGCGCACGTACGAAGCCGTTCGCCGCGAGCTCGGTGCGGGAGAAGGGCTCCTGTATCGTTATCGGAACGAAGATTCGCCCGGCGAGGGCGCCTTCGGGATTTGCGGATTCTGGGCCGCCGAGTACCTCGCGATGGGCGGCGGCACGTACGAAGAAGCGCTGACGCTGTTCGAGCAGCTCTGTTCGTACGCGAACGACGTCGGGCTCTTCGCCGAGGAGATCGACCCTGGGAGCCGCGAAGCACTCGGGAACTTCCCGCAGGCATTCACGCACGTCGGGCTCATCAACGCGGCGCTGACGCTCGATGCGCGGCGACGCGGTAAGGTGAGCACCGGCGCGACGATGGCCGGCGGCGGAGCAGCGAGAGGCGCATGAACTGGGAGAGCTGGATGCTCTGGGGATTCGTCGGCACCGTGGTGCTGACGACCCTCATGTCCGTCACGCAAGGCGTCGGCTTCACGCGCATGAACATCCCGTACATGCTCGGGACGATCCTGACGCCAGACCGCGACCGAGCGAAGATCTACGGCTTCCTCGTCCACCTCGTGAACGGCTGGCTGTTCTCGCTCCTCTACGTGGCGGCCTTTCATTCGTGGGGCGGGCCGACGTGGTGGCGCGGCGCCGCGGTCGGCGTCGTGCACGTCTCGTTCGTGCTCACGGCGGGCATGCGCATCCTCCCCAGCATCCATCCTCGTATGGCCACCGAGACGGAGGGCCCGACGCTCGTGCGTCAGCTCGAACCGCCCGGCTTTCTGGCGCTGAACTACGGCCGCCGCACCCCGGTTACCGCGTTCGCGGCGCACGTCGTGTTCGGCGCGATCCTCGGCGCGTTCTATCGCCCATAGCGCGCAGCGCTTCCCGCGCTAGCATCGTGCGCATCGTGATGAAGGGGGAAGTCGCTCTGGCGCCCGCGGCGCCCGTTCCGTCTCTGGCGCGCCGCGCGTTCGTCGCGGTCACGCTGCTCGTAGGCTTCTACCTCAGCGCGATCGCGCTCAGCGTGGCGCTCTTCGTCCTTCCCTGCGCGTACGTCTACTTCGGACCGGTCAATGGCTTCATGGCCATCGTCCTGCTCGCCGCATGCTGGCCGGCGGCATTCGCGCTGCTGTGGGGCGCCTTCAGCGCACGGCCCGCACCGTTCTCTCCTCCTGGTGTCGAGCTGTCGCCGGCGGACCACGACGCGCTGTTCGCCACCATCCACGACGTGGCGCGTCGGGTCGGCACTGCCCCGCCGTCGCGCGTCTTCCTCGTCGCCTCACCCGTGATTGGCGTCGTCGAACGCGGGGGTCTGTTCGTCGGGGTGCGCGAGCGCACGCTGCTTCTCGGCGCGCCGCACCTCACCGCCGTGACGGCCGTGCAACTCCGAGCCATCTTGGCTCACGAGATGGGGCACTTCGCAGGAGGTGACACGCGGCTCTCCGGGCTCGTGTCCTACGCGCACCAAGCGTTTCAGTCCGTGTACCGCGCATCGGTGACCGCGCCGCTCGGAGAGGGCCGCGGCTTCTACCGTGCCGTCGCCGCGAGCGCGACGCACGCGGTAGGCACGTCGTTCGTCAAACTGTACATGCGCCTCTTTCTCGCGGTGACGCGCTCGACGTCACGTCAGCAGGAGATTGCGGCCGACGCGCTTGCCGTACGCATTGCGGGACGCGCGGCAGCAATCGGCGCGCTGGAATCCGCTCACGTGGTTTCCGCGCTCTATAGCCGCTACGGCGATGACGTTTTGCGAGCGCTTCGGGCAGGCGCCGCACCTCGCGACATCCTCCGCGGGTTCGCCGCGTTCCGCGCCCGTATTGCCGAGCGAGGGGTCGAGGAGAAGGTCGCTGCGGCCGTGCGGGAGGAGAAGACGGATCCGTTCGACTCTCATCCCGCCTACAGCGATCGCGTGGCGATGATGGCGACCTTCCCCGAGGGTCCCTCCAACCCGCGCGAAGATTCGCGGCCGGCACGCGAGCTGCTCGGCGCAGACGACGCGACGCTCGAGCGCTGGGTGACCGACGACGTCCTCCGCAGCGTCGGCTGCAGTCCGAACCTGCCCCGCAGGAAGTGGGCTTCGATTGCGAAGAAGGAGCTGCCCGCGCAGATCGCGCGGGACGCGACCGAGCTCGTGGTGGTGCTCTCGCACTACTTCCCCGGAGCACGCGGGACCGCGCAGATGTTCCACGCCATCGTCGGCGCTCTCGCGGACGGCAGCTTCACGTACGTGGCTCATCGCATCGAGCCCGGTCTCGTGGCGCTGCTACCGAACGTCCGCGTGCACGCCGCCAACGCGCTTGCCGCTCACGTCGTGACTGCCTTGTTCGAGGGGAGCCTCCTCGAGGGTGGCGCGGCGGTCGACCTTGCGCTCGGCGATCCATCCATCGCTCTCGTGCTCGATGGTGAGCGCGTCTTCGCGGGAGAGCTCGCAACGAAGTCGATCACCGACCCCGTAGCCGCGAGCGAGGTTGCGCGCTGGGCGCAGCGTCTCGCCCTGCCGCCGCCCGCCGACACCGCACTGGCCGCCGCACCATCGGCGTAGACCCCGCCGCGCGAGCCCGCTAAGTCGGCGCTTGCGATGCGATCCTCGCTCGACGCGCTCCGGTATGGGCTCCGTGCGCTCGCCGAGATGGCGCGCGAGCAGGCGAGCGTCGCGCCTCCCGCACCTTCGCGCGCGGAGCGCTTCTCCCCTCATCCACTCCTCCGCGCCCGCGCTCGCGAGGGGGCGGCGCTTTCCCTTCGGCTCTTCAGCGAGGCAGACGACGATGCGACCGACCTCGTGATCGGCGAGGCCGTGCTGAAGCGTTTCGCGCCCATTCCTCCGCGCGCGGCTCCGCTCTTCGAGGCGCACGCTGCCGCGATGGCGAGCGAGACGGACGACGCGCTCACGGTCGGCTTCCCCCTCGTCGTCTTCGTTCAACAAGGTACGACGCGCGCGGCTCCGCTCTTCTCGCGCGGAGGAGCACGGGCGCGGTGGCTCGTGGGCGACGTGCTCTGCAAGGTGGCGAGCGGGTCGAAGGCGGGGGCGATGCTTCCGATCCCCGACGTGCTCGAGCTCGAGCTCGCCGGTGAAGAGCCGTACACGCTTCACGCGGGCGTCTGGCACTACCTCTTCGGCCTCGACGGGGCGGCGCTCGGCGCCGTCGCCGCGGCGGGCCGTACTGGCATCGGCGCGCTCGTCCGCGCCGCGACGCACGCGCTGGAGTCGGGCGGTGAAGATGCGGACCCGGAGCCGCCCGCCGCCGGTCCGCTCACGCGGGAAGATCTCGCCGCGCTCGGAGAGGCTGCCGTGCGCCGCGCTCCGCCTTCGCGCGCGCTCCGGTGTCATCCGCACGGCCTCGCGATGCTGCCGCCGCGAGGGGATCCCACGAGCGGGCTCCGCACCGATCTCCAGGCCGTCCTCTCCGAGCCGCTTCCGCCGCGCGGCCCGCTCGCGGTGTACCTCGGGGCTCCCGCCGCACCGCCGAGACGTGAGCCGATCTTCACGTCGGGGAGTGTCGCCCCGACCCCTTCGCAGCTCGATGCCGCGCGCGCCTTCGAGGGCACCGAAGACCTCGTCGCCGTGTGCGGTCCGCCCGGCTGCGGGAAAACCGCCCTCCTCCATCACGTCGCTGCGCAGGCCGTCGTCGCGTGCGCGCTCGGGACGACGTGGTCGAACGCGCCCTCGCGCGCGGCACGGTGGCCGCTCGTCGTGACGAGCACGAACAATGCTGCGGTGGATCACGCGCTCGCGCCGTTCGTCGGCGGTCCTGGTCTGCCCATCGGCCTCCGACTCGGCAACCGCCGCACGCTCGCCGAATCGACCGCCGCGTCGCTCGCTGCGGCGATCGAGGAGCTACGTGCGCCAGGCAGCGTCTCGCTCGCCGATGCACGCGCGGCGTTCGACGAGCGAGCCGCTCCGGTGCGCGCATACGCGAAGGAAGTCGCCGAGGCGCGCAAGGCGAGCGCGTCGACGGCCGAGCGCCGCCGCGAGCTCGAGCGGCGCGCGCAGACGCTACGCGAGGAGCTGGCGACGGCCGGTGCTCCTCCTCCCGCGAACCTCGACCTCGCGGCAATCGATACCGCGCTCGACGCGCTCGGTGAGCACGCGGAGGCGGCCGCGCGCGTCGCGCCGATTCATCTCGAGGGCAAAGGGCCGTCCGTCGATCGCGCCTTCGAGAAGTGGGCGCGTGCGAACGAGCTTCGGCGACCACGCATCGCGCCGGTGCTCGAGGCGCTCGGCATCGACGTGCCGTTCCGCGATCTCGACCGAACGGCGGCGCGCGAGGACATCGCGCGCCAGCACGCGGCGATCGAAGCGGCACGGGCCGCCGTCCTCGCGGCGAAGAAGAGCCTCGCGGCTCCTGCGCTGCGCGCCGAGCTCGATGGCATCATGGGTGACCTCGCGTCGCTCACGGGTGGTGCCGCGGACCTTGCCCCGCCTCCGCTCGACCGTGCGCTCTACGACGCGGCGCTCGCGCTGCGCGACGCATGGGCGCGAACGCATCGGGACGTCCTTCTCCCGCGCCTCGAGGGTGCGCGCGACGCGGCTCGCGCGGAGTGGTCGGACGCGCGCGGCAAGCCGCTACCGATTGCGCTTCGCGAGATCGCCGCCCTCTTTCCCGTCGCGGGCTGCACGCTGCTCTCGATGCGCGCGAGCTTCCCGTTCGCGGCCGACGTCATCGATCGCCTCGTGGTCGACGAGGCCGCGCAGTGCGCGCCCATCTACGCCGTCCCGGCGCTCGCGCGCGCACGGCGCGTGATGTTGACGGGAGACGTCGCGCAGCTCCCGCCCGTCTACACGCTCGCCCCGCACGTCGACGAGCGGCTCGCCCGCGGCCTCGATGAAGCCGCCGTGAAGCCGTTCCGTATGAGCTCGACGTCGATGGCATCGGCGCAGGCGGTGGCCGAGCAGCACGCGCGCGCACGCCTCTCGCTCACGGAGCACTTCCGGTCACAGAACGAGATCGTCGCGCTCGCTTCGCGGTGGAGTGGCTACGCGCTCGACGTGCGCACGCCGCCGCGATCGCTCGGCGACGTCTCTCGTCGGCTCGTCGCGCCCGTCGTGATCCTCCCGGTCCCGGGCGTGGGGGCACGCGCGCCCGAGGGCGTCGTCAACGATCGCGAAGCGGAGCGAACCATCGAGCTCGTGACGGAGCTGATCGCCGACGGGATCGCGCCGTCGGACATCGCCGTGCTGACGCCGTTCGTCGGGCAGAGCGTGCGCATCGAACGCGAGCTCGTCTCGCGTGGTCTCGCGCTCCGCGACGGCATCCTCGTGAGCACGGTGCACCGGCTGCAAGGCGGCGAGCGACGTGTCGTCATCTTTTCGGTGACGGCGACCGAGCGCCGGCACCTCCGCTGGCTCGGCGAGCGCCCTCACCTCCTCCACGTAGCGACGAGCCGCGCGCAAGACCACCTCGTCGTCCTGCTCGACCCCACCGCCGCCGCGCGCGACCCGTCACTCGTGCCGTTCTACGAGAAGCTCGCGCGCGAGCCCGTCTCCGCCTCGCGTTAGCGGGCCGCGGGCGCGTGCGTTCAGCGGCGCAGGAGGGCGTCGGTCGACGCGTCGGGCTCGCCCTCGAAGAACTTCGCGAGCAGCTCGCGGAAGACGGCTTCCTCGGGCGCCGCGCGGTGGAAGAGGGTGAGGCTCGAGCGGAGCTTCATCGCATCGATGCCGCCGAAGATCGCCGTGGCGCTCTCCGTGCGCTGCGCAATCACGGCGGCGCACTCGCGGAGTCGCGCGCCGAGAACGGGATGGGCGAGATAGCTTCTCGCCTCGTCGAGGTCCGCGAGCGCGAAGCGGCGCGCCATGGCGCTGTGGCCGAGCCCCGCGATCTGCGGAAACACGAACCACATCCAATGCGTCTCCTTGCGTCCGCGACGAAGCTCCGCGAGCGCCCGCGCGTACGTGCCGTCGGCGTCCTGCGCGACGACGAAGCGTTCCAGATCGTTGTCCTCGGCCATTTCCCTCACTCTGCCTCCCTTGCGAGCCGGACGCACACCGCACGCGTCGCATCATCGAGCGGGAAGCAGCTCTCGATGCGGAGCTCGTCGACGGTCACTTCGCCAGGCGTCGAGAACGTCGTCACCGCGACCAGGAACGCCACGCGCGTGTTGCCGCGCTCCAGCGTCAGTTGCAAGGTGGGCGGGAGCGCGATCGAGAAGTCCGGGTGGCGCCAATCCCGGGGAACGCCGGGCTGAGCGAAGATTCGCTCGAGGACGCCCGCGAGCCGCGCGTCACCTCGATGCAGGTGCTCGCGATGCACGCGCGAGGCGACGCTTCGCGCGAACGACGCCCATTCGACGATGTAGGGCCTCATGAAGCGCGGATCGAAGAGGAGCGAGAACATGTCGACGCGCTCGGGGACCGCTTCCGGTTCGGCGATGAACGTGCGGAACAGGCGCGAGGCCCCACGGTTCTGCCGAAGGACGACGCCGTCGACCGCCAGCACCGCGAGCGGAAAGGGCTCGTGCTGCTCCATCATCTGCGCGAGGGCGCGATCGACCTCGGGTCGGAGCGCTTCGCCGCAGGGAACGGCAACGTCGGCGTCGAACCCCGCGGCGGTGAGCGCTTCGCTCTGCGCGCGGAGCGGGACGCTCATCACCGAGAGCAGGCGGAGGACCATGTCCCGGCTCGGCCGCGCCCGACCCGACTCGAGGAAGCTGATGTGTCGTGACGACACGTCCGCTTCGAGCGCGAGATCGAGCTGCGAGAGGCCGCGACGCGTGCGCCAGTAACGGAGGAGCGCGGGGAACAATTGGCTGCTCGGTCCCGTGCTCATCGGCAGCGATGAAGCCTATGCCACCCGTCGTGGCCCGGGCCATTACCTCCTCGGGTAATGGTGCGATGCGCGTTCGCGGAGCAGGGTGCGTTCATGAACCGAACCACCTTCCTCACCATCATCGGCTCGCTCGGGCTCGTCATCGGCCTCGTCGCGCTCACTGCGCCTTCCGTGCTGCTCGCCGGCAAGGGCGTCGCGCCGTCGGCAGCACCTGCTGTCTGGGTACGCGAGGTCGGCGTCCTCATCGTCGCGCTATCGGCGATGCTGCTCGTCGTGCGCAACCACGCCGACTCGCCGACGATGCGCGCCGTGCTCTGGGCGAACGCGGTCGTACACGCAGGCCTCTTTCCCATCGAGATCCTCGCGTGGCACCGCGGCGTCATCACGCGTCTCGACGGAATCGTCCCGAACTCGATCTTGCACCTGGTCGTCGCTGCCGCGTTCGTCGTCTTCGCGCGGAGAGTCGGCGGAACGGCGGCTCGCCTGACCTGACGACGAGGGCCGGCTACGCGCAGCGCGACGAGAAGGGCCGTTCACGTGATCGCCGCGGCACTTTGCATCGCTCGTCCGTGCTCCCGCGCCGCACGTCGCACGCCCTCGCTGCGCGCGAGCCGCGTAGAATGCGAGCGGCATGATCGCGACCGCTCGCGCGAACGCTCCGCTCTGGCGGGGCAAACGCATTGCTCGTCGAGACGCGCGCCTGCCAGGAGCCCTCATGTGCGAACCAAGGAGGCGACGTTCGGCCACGTACGTGGCGTCGGCCGTGCTGTCGCTGCTCGCGGTCGTGGTCACACCGGGAGACGCGGCTGCCGAGCCTCCCCACTTCATCTGGACCGGCGGTCTCTTCGGCGGCTTCGTCCGTGAGCCTCCCGTCGTCGACGACTTCTCGACGCGCGCGGCGCTCACGTTCCCCGCGCTCGACTCGCAGCGTTTCCAGTTCGCGCACGGCTTCGGGCTCATCGGAGTCGACCTCCGCGCTGCGATCAGCGTGAGCCCGCTCGTCTACATCCCGCTCCTCGGCGGGCGCATCGGCGCGCCGATCGGCCCCGGCCTTCGCCGGAACATCACGACGCCGGACGGCACCATGGTGCACGTCGAGCTCCAGAACGCTGCGTGGGGCGAGCTCCTTCTCCCGGGCATCGGCCTCCGCACGATCTCGGACGACATCCGCTTCGGCGGGTCCGTTCAGCTCGCTCTCGTCGCGCATGCGATCCGGGGCGCGCTCACGCACGGCCCCAACACCTCCGAGTTCACCGGAACGGGCTCGTCGTTCGCCGTGTATGGCGACGTCTTCGTGTGCCCGGCGAAACGCCGCAGCACGTGGATTTGCGCCTACGCGGCGCCCGCGCTCTACACGGGCGGGCTCGACGGCCCGTCGGCGTTCGGCTCCGGCTTCCTCCTCGGACTGCGCGTCGACGTCGACTGACGCGCCTTCTAAAGTGGCGGTCATGTCTGCTTACCGCGAGCTGCATCGCCGCTTCGACCGCCACTACCTTCTCCGGAGCTCGGCCGACCTCCTCGATTGGGACGCCCAGACGATCATGCCGGAGGGCGGCGGCGATCTTCGCGGCGCGCAGCTCGGCACGCTCCGCCTCCTCGCGCACGAGGCGATCGCGACGCCGGACATGGCCGACCTGCTCGCGGCGGCGGAAGCGGCGCCGCCCGAGGATCCGTGGGAGCGCGCGAACCTCGCAGCGATGCGACGTGCATGGGTGCATGCGGCGGCCGTTCCGGCCGATCTCGTCGAAGCGCGTACACGGGCCACGTCGCGGTGCGAGCTCGCGTGGCGCGCCGCGCGCCGTGACGACGACTTCGCGAGCCTCCTTCCGCACCTCACCGAGGTGGTGAACCTGACGCGGCAGACCGGCGAGGCCAAGACGTCGATCACGGGGCTCTCGGTCTTCGACGCGCTCGCCGACGAGTACGAGCCCGGTGCGCGCGAAGCCTCGCTCACGCCGCTCTTCGCACGGCTCGAGCGCGAGCTGCCTCCCCTCGTCGACGCGATCGTCGAAGCGCAGAGCCGGCTCGCTCCGGCTCCTTCGCTGCCCTCGCCGTTTCCGCTCGCGCAGCAGGCCGCGCTCGGACGGCACATCGCCGAGCGCATGGGCTTCGACTTCACGCGCGGCCGCCTCGACGTGAGCGTGCATCCGTTCTGCGGCGGCGCCGCCGAGGACGTGCGCATGACGACGCGCTACGACGAAGCCGACTTCCTCTCGAGCGTGCTCGGCGTCGTGCACGAGACCGGCCATGCGCTCTACGAGATGGGCCTGCCGCGCGCGTGGACGCGTCAGCCGGTCGGCAGCGTCCCCGGCATGGGTCTCCACGAGAGTCAGTCGCTCCTCATGGAGATGCAGGCGGCGCGCACCCCCGAATTCCTCGGCTATCTCGCCGGCGCAGCCACGCAGTACTTCGGGCTCGCGCCGGGCGCACTGACGCGCGAGTCGCTCGCGCGCCACGCCCTCCATGTCGCGCGCAGCCTTATCCGCGTCGAGGCGGACGAGGCCACGTATCCCCTTCACGTGGCCGTGCGCTACGCGCTCGAACGTGCGCTCCTCTCGGGCGACCTCTCCGTGAAGGACCTCCCGGGCGCCTTCCGCGATGCGATGGAGCGCGTCGTCGGCATTCGGCCGGAGACCGATCGCGAAGGCTGCCTGCAGGACGTGCACTGGCCGACCGGCGCGTTCGGGTACTTCCCGAGCTACACGGTCGGCGCGATCGCGGCCGCACAGCTCTTCGCCAGCGCGGTCACGCGCCACCCGTCGATTCCGGACGAGCTCTCGCGCGGCGACCTCACCACGCTTCGAGAGTTCGCCCGCGAGCACGTGCATCGACACGGCGGCCGGTACGATACGAACGGGATCCTCGAGCGCGCGACTGGCCGCCCGCTCGACGTCGAGGTCCTTCTCGCCCATCTCCGCCGCAGGTACCTCGCCGAACAGTCGCGCTGAGCGCCTGCGCGTCGAGCGCGAGCACTCACGCATGCCCCGACCGCGCTAGCCTCGGAAGCATGCCCGACGAGGCGACGCGAAAGTCCACGCCGATCGGCCCGAAGCTCGGGCGGCTGCTCGATCTCGCCCGCGATGCCGAGCTGCCGGCGCTCCTCGTGGGGCGGCACGGCATCGGCAAGAGCGAGTACCTGGAGAGCTGGGCGCGCGCGAGAGGCATGCAGTCGTACGTCCTCGACCTGTCCCTCCTCGAAGCGACCGATCTCACCGGCATTCCGTACGTCGAGAGCGGCACGACCCGCTTCGCGCCGCCAGCAACACTGCCTCCGTCGCAAGCGGCGGAGGGAACGGTGCTCGTGCTCGAAGAGCTCAATCGATGTGACCGCAGCGTCCGTCAGCCGTGCCTCCAGCTCCTCACGACGCGTCGCCTGAACGAATACCGCCTGCCGCGGGGCTGCTTCCTCGTCGCCTGCGTGAACCCACCGGAGACGGGGTACGAGGTCGACGAGATCGACGAGGCGCTCGCCTCGCGGTTCGTCACGATCCACGTCGAGCCGGAGCGCCGAGCATGGCTCGCGTGGGCGCGCGAGAGCGGCGTGCCCGACGTCGTCGTGAGCTTCGTCGAACGCTATCGGCAGGCGTTCGAGAGCCATCCGCCGCGCACGTGGACGTTCGCGGGACGGATCGTCTCCGCTGCGCTGGCGCGCGGGTCGAACGCCGACGAGCTCGCCGATGCGCTCAGTACCGTGCTCGGCCCGATCCCCGCGCAGGCTCTGCTCCTCGAGATGCGCGCGCGCGCCGCGGTCACGCCCGGCCCGAGCGAGATCCTGCGCGAGCCGAGGCGCCACGTCGAGACCATGCGAAAGCTGACCGAAGAGCGGCGCCTCGACGTGCTGCGCGACGTCCTCGACGGGCTCGTGCACCTCCTCGACGAGGATGCGGGAAAGCTGGCGCTCCGCGTCTCGGCGACGCGGGCGGGGCTTCGTGAGCTCGCGGATGCGGTCCCACCGGATCTCGCGCGCGCCCTCGGCGAGCGCCTCGCGGAGCGGTGACGATGCGTGGCGATCTCGCGGCGCTGTCGGAGATCCCGCAGGCGGAGCTGCGGGACGCCGCATGGGCGGTCCTCGAGGCACTGGCGGAGCGTCGTGATCCGAAGCCGGTCGCCCGGCGTGCCCTCGCGCGCCTCGCGAAAGATCGCGACCTCTCCGACGCTGATGCCGAAGCGCTCGCGTCGCTGTGGCTCGAGCACGACGGCCCGCTCGCGTGCGTGCGTGAAGAGGGCGTGAGCTCACGAGGATGGTTCACCGCCGAGCAGACGCGCGAGCTCGTCGCTGCGGCGCGCGAAGACGGCGCGAACCGCGCGCTCGCGAAGAGCGTCTGGCGCTATCTCGTGCGTCACGGCTGGTCCCCGACCGATGCGCGGCTCGCGGCGTGGGGCTGGTCGCCCGAGAGCGGCACGCTGCCGAACGGGCAGTGGATCCCGCCCGAGGTCCTGGCGTCGAGCGCCACGCGTGCGCCGAACCAGGTGCTCTCGAACGAGCTCGTCGATCAGGTGATGGGCCTCCTCGCCCACTCGCAGGTGCGCGCGCTCGCGCGCGTGCGCGAGGCGACGGGTGCATCGCTCGAGGAGGCGCAAGCACTCCTCGAGGCGCTCGCGGAGCGAAAGCGGACGGGCGCGGACGATGCGAGCGCCGCGCGCGCTGCGGTCGACGAAGCGATTCGCGGGCTCATGCTCGATCGGCCCTTCCACTGGGCGCTCCTCGACGCCGCCCACGTCGTCGAGGACGCAAGCGTCGCCACGATGGCGGTCGGAATCACCGTGGCCGGCAACATCGCCCTCTTCTACGCGCCTTCGTTCGTGCTCGGTCTCGGCCTCGAGCAACGGAAGGGCGTGCTCCTCCACGAGGTGCATCACGTCATCTTCGATCACCTCCACCCGCCACCCGAAGCGACGAGCGCGACGGCGTGGACGCTCGCGTGCGAGGTGACCGCGAACGAGTGGGTGCCCTACGAGCTCCCGAACCCGATCACGCTCGACGACGTCGGGCTCCCACCGGGCGAATCGACCCGCGATCGCTACGCGCGACTCGTACGGCGGAAGAAGCTCGCGCCGGACTGGGGCCCGAAGCTGCGTGGCGCCGAGAAAGACCGCATCGTGCGAACGCTCGCCGCACGTCCCCGCAGCCACGACGACTACGCGGTGGGGCCTCGGAGCGCGAAGAACGCGCTCGAGGCCGCGGCTGCACGCGTGCGCGACGAGCTCGATCCGGAAACGCGGCGCATGCTGGGCGCTGCCGAGCTAGCCGCTCTCGAGCTCGGCGCGATCGGACGCAGCACGCTCGCGTGGCACGAGCTCCTGCGCATCCTCGCGCGCGGTCTCGTGGTCCGAACGAGCACGCGGACGTACCCGAGCCGACGGCTGCCTTCCAAGCTCGGAATTGCGCCTGGGCGGCGCGCGCGGAGGACGCGGCCCGTGGTCATGGCCGTCGTGGACACGTCGGCATCGATGTCGACCGGCGAGCTCGCGCAGGTGTCCGCAGAGCTCGCACGGCTCGTCCGCGCCCACGTGCGGGTCGCGTGCGTGCAGTGCGACGACACGATTCGCAAGCGAGAGTGGCTCGCCGAAGGCGCCGTCCTCACCCGCGTCCATGGACGCGGGGGTACCGATCTGCGGCCGCCGCTCTCGCCGGCGGAGATCCGCAAAGTGCGCCCCGACCTCGTCGTCTACTTCACCGATGGACACGGGCCCGCGCCTTCCGCAGCGCCGCGCGGGGTCGAGGTGCTCTGGGTGCTGACGGGGAGCTCTCCGCGCGTGCCCGCGCGATTCGGTCGCGTCGTGCGCATGCGTGAGCGGGGCCACGTCACCGCGTGATGACGTGCGCCGCGCCGCGACTGCTCACGCGCTCGGAAGCGCCGCGATGCGCGCGAAGACGCCCGCGACGACGCGGTCGCACCGCGTGAGGTGGAAGCCGTACACGTTGGGAAGCGCACGTTCGCCGCGGCGAAGGAGCTGCTCACGCAAGAGGCCGCGGGCGCGATGCAGGCGCGTGCGCACGGTCTCTTCGGGGATGCCGAGCGCCTCCGCCGTTTCCGACGAGCTCATTTCGTCGACGGTGCGCATCACGAACACGGTGCGGAAAGCGAGAGGCAGCGCATCGACCACCTCCTCGAGCAGCGCGCGCAGCTCGATGTCGCTCGTCGCGTCCTCCGGGTCCCGCGTCGTGGCCATCGGCTCGTCCTCCAGCGTGTCGTCGGCGAGCGACGTGAAGCGCCGGCTCTTCCGCAGACGCGCGAACGCTTCGTTGACCGCGATGCGCACGAGCCACGTCGAGAAGCGCGCGCGACCCGCGAAGTCACCCAGATGGGTGTACGCGGCGACGTAGGCCTGCTGCATCACGTCTTCGGCATCCGCGTCGTCGCGCACGATCGCGCGTACCGCGCGGAAGACACGCTGGTTGTGCCGCCGCATGAGCAGCTCGAAGGCCGCGGTGTCGCCCGCGAGAACGCGCGCGACGATCGCCTCGTCCGGCGCGTCGGACTCATCCCCTGTCGTCGGCGTAGCGATCGTCGGCTCGTTCATTGGCTCTCCTCGCGTACCCAGCTCACTTGTGAAGGACGATAGTCGACGCATTCGTGGCGTCGACCCGCTGCGGGAGATCGACGCCGTTCGCGTGCAAATCGAAGGCGAGAATCGCCCAGTAATCTTCCTCGCGGAGCGAAGAATCACCGCCCGGCGGCATGTTCTTCACGACGAACGTAGCGACGTCGGCTGCGGTGCGGAACTGCGTCTTCCGCACCTTCGCGTCCGGCCGCGGATCGAGCGGGAGCGCCCCCTTGTCGAGGCCGACGACGCGAGGCGCGCGATCGCCCTCGCCCGACGAGCCGTGGCACGACGCGCACTTCTCTCCGTAGAGCTTCTGCCCGAGAGCGACCTGATCGGCGAAGGTTGCCGGCGTCGCCGAGCGCGTTCCCTCCGCGGCCGCTCCGCCACCACACGCCGCGAGCATCATCAGAAAGCACGGAATCGCGATACGCATCGATAGTCTCCTCTTCTCTCGTTTTCAGGTCTCTCGGGTCGAACGAATGCGCGTGAGCACGGCGTCGGCGACGTTGCGCGAGCGCGAAGCGTGAAGGCGGTAGAGACGCGGAGCGGCGCGCCCGAGCATGTCTGCGAGCCACGCGTGGAGCAGCACGCGCGCGCGGAGCAGGCGTACGCGCACCGTGTTGACCGGCACGCCCAAGACATCGGCCACGTCTGCGGCGTTCATCGCTTCGACGGCGCGCATGACGAACACGGCACGCAGCCGGAGCGGCAGCGCGTCGACGAGGTCGTCGAGCGTCCGCGCGCGCGCAGGTCTGCGCCACATCGCGTCGGCCATTGCTGCTCGTCCTTGTCGCATCGGGTGTCGTGCTCCGCGGCATTGAGTCGGCGGCGGCGGCGGGCGTTCCCGGATTTCGTACGCACGCGCACATTCGTGCTCGGGACGGGAACGGCCGAGTGGCGATCCGACTCTCTCGCGTCGACGTGAAGTCGACGGGGCCCGGTACGCGGACGAGAGCCGCAGTCCGCCGCGCGCCCCGTCGAGAGGAGGATCGATGCTGAGCACGACGATGATCCGAAGGCGCACGAAGGACTCCCGCTGGCCGGCGGCGTGTCCGTGCGGCGTTGCGTGGTCGCGCGCGGCGTTCTGCCGGCTGCCGCTGATCTGCGCGCTCGATCTGGAAGACGCCGAGGCCATCGAGCTACGGCGCTGCGGGGCGTGCGGAGCCACCGTGACGGCGCCGGTGAGCGCCGTCGACGAAGAGCCTGCGCCGGCGCCCTGACGTGACGCGCGCCACGGGCGCGAGCGCACCCGCGCGGGTACGCTGCACCGCGTGCGCCTGGTGAATCCTTTTCGCGTGCTCGGTTCGCGAGCAGAGCACGGCGACGCGGACGCGCGCGCGCGCATCGAGTCCGTCGGCGCACGCGGCCGCGTGCGTGACCTCGTCGAGCTTCTTCCCTTCCTTCCTCCAGAGGCGCATCCGCTCGGTGTAGAAGCGGCGCGTGCGGCCGGCGCCGTCCTCTCACGCTGCTCGCCGCTCGACCTCGCGTGGTTCGACCGCTGGTACCGCGGCGGCTATTCACCTCGCGGACCCGCACGGCCAGCATGGCAAAGCGTGCAGCTCGGCACCTCTTCGTGGGCCGAGCAGTACCCGGCCGTCGTGGCGCTCGCCTCGTTCCACGAGAATGGGTTCGTCCGTGAGGTCGCCGTGCGGCTCCTCTCGGAACGCAGCGACGGTTCCGAGCTCCCGTACCTCCTCTTGCGGACGAACGACTGGGTCGGCAAGGTGCAAGCTGCGGCGATGGCCGCGGTGTCGAAGCGCGTCAGCACGGCGTATGCAGCGCCTTGGCTGCGCTGCCTTGCTCTTCTCGACCGCGCTCGCGCCGGCCAGCGTGGCGCTCGCGGCGTCGCGCTCTACGGGAGCCGAGTCGAGGACATTCTCCTCGGGGAGCTGGTTCGCGCGGAGCTCGAAGCTGCGCTCACGACCGGTGACCTCGCCGTGCGTCGCATCGTGCTTCGTCTCGCCCTCCGCCTGCCGGAGCCGGAACGACGACGCCTGCTTGCGGCCGCTGTGGCGGATGTCGATCCGGTGATGGCGCAGCGCGCGACGGAGGGTCTCCTCGCGCAAGCGACGGCCGGTTCCGACGGAGAGGAGACCGTGCGAGCGCTCTTGTCTCACCGGCTCGGCACGGTGCGCGGCTTGGCGCTCGGCGCGCTCGTCGACCGCGGGATGGCGGGAGCCCACAGCGCGCTCGAACGTGCCCTCTTCGACGATGCGCGCTCCGTGCGCGAGCTCGCGCGCGACGCGCTCTCGAGAGGAGCGCACCCGGCACCGGATTTCGCGGCGATGTACCGGGATCGTCTCGCGGCGACGACGTCGACGGTCGCCGAGCGCGCGCGGGCTCTCGAAGGGCTCGCCGACGTTGCGCGGCGAGACGACGCGCCCGTGCTGCGCGGCTTCTTCGATGCGCCGAACGCGCGCCTCCGCGCCGCCGCCATCGCAGGCCTCGGGCGCTGCGCGGCCGACGAGCATCACGAGGAGCTCGAGGCGGCGCTTCGCGATCCCTCGGCCGCTGTTCGGGGAGCCGCCACTCCGTTCGCGAAGCTCGCGCTCGGCCGCGCCTTCGTCACGCAGCAGCGTCGCGCGCTACGGGAATCGGCGCGCGGACGTGACCACGCGTGAAGGCCGGTCAGCGAGTCCGGCGGCGCAGACGTTCGGCGCGACGATTCCACATCGGGCCGATGACGACCGTGGCGAAGAAGAAGAACGCGAGTGGGAAGAGCGCGAGAAGCGGCGCGGCGTTCGCCCGCGCACGCGGCTCTGCAAGCGTGACCAAGAGAGCGGACAAGGCGCCGAGCGGAAGGCCATAGAGCAGCGAGATGACGAAGAGCCGCGGCAGCGACAGCGCGACGTGCTTCTCGGGACGGAGCCACAGGAACGGCCACCAGCTCCGATCCTTGTCCGTGACCTCGTTGATGGCCTCCTCCAGATGATCGAGCGACATGGGCGATGAAAGAAAGCCCGCGGCCGTGGTTTCGGCAAGCGCGGCCACGGTCTTTTCTGGTGCAATCCGACACGCCGCGACGCGAGCGTAGAAGGCTGCCACGTACAATCGCGCGGTTTCGAATGCTCGCGCTGCGCGCACGCGATGTCAGCTCAGCCGCGATTACGGCGTCGGCTCAGGGCAGCGGCGTGACCGTGATCCGCTCGAGCGCCGGCTGCACCATGACCATCAGCGCGCGGCCGAACGCGGCGCTCTCGTCGTCGAGCGTCTGGGCCGGGAGATAGACGGCATCGAGCTCCTCCGTGATCGCCGCGTCGGCCCGCGCCCACGCGGCGCCGGTGCCACTCGACCCACGCATGCATGAGCGCGACGAGCGTGCCCTTCACGTCGACGATGGCGATGCCGTGGACGACGCGCGCGGCAAAGCCGAAGCTGCGTGCGAGGGCGGTGAGGAGCACCGCGTGCTCCGTGCAATCTCCTTCGCGCCGCCGCGCCACGACGGATGCAGAGTCGTAGCCGCGCGCGAGGTTCTTCCGCTCGATGTAGCTTGCAACGAAGCGCGTCAGGTCGCGCACCGACGGATGGGCGCCAGCTTCTCGCGCGGCTCGTTCTCGGACGTTGCGGACTTCGTCGGTGTCGAAGTCGACGACGAACGACGCGGCTCGGTCACGCGGTTGCGGCGGCTCATGGCGCGCGGGGTAGCCGCGGAGGACGATCTCCGTGCCGCCGGCTGCAGACGTCGCCGGCAGCCGCCGCCGTGCGAGCTCGCTCGAGAGAACGCCGAGGTCGCCGAACACGACGAGCCGCGCGCCGCGCGTCCCGCCGACCTGCCCGGGCGCTCCTCGCTCCACGCGCACGGCGCCGAGGAAGACGTCTTCGAGCTTCTCGCCTGCGGAGCTCGACGGCGCGGGGTCCGGCGGCGTCGAGCTGCGAGCTGGAGGTGCCGACGAGTCGGAGCGTGCGGCTGCCGCCCGAGCGTTGCCCGGAGCGCCGACGACCGCGCCGGAACCCGTGCCGCACGCCGCGAGGCCTAGGAGCACGGCGCCGAACGCCGCCGCGCGCTTCATCGCGTGCCGTGCGCGAGCCGTTCGATCGTCAGCGTGGCGCCGCCGATGTGCCCGACCACGTTCTCGGCATGTCCCTCTTCATCGACCGTCGTGCTCAAACGAAGCGGACCGAACGAGACCTGCACGCGCCGTTCGTCCTTCGATTCGAGCTCGTAGATCGTCTCGACCGGCGCCGTCGGGTCGATGCTTGGTGAATACTCCTCCAGCATGAAGGATGCGGCCTTGCCGGTGAGCAAGCGGTCGCGGACGCTCTTGGAGATGGTCGCGTCCGTCGCGAGGCCCGCCTTGTCGTTCGTCTTGAATTTCCCGGAGATCTTCTTTCCATTGTAGAGGCCGCTGTACGCGTAGCTCGCGGGTGCGACTCGTTTGAGCTCGACGTTCACGTCGATCTCGCCTCCGTGCGCCGAGACTTGTCCGTGCTCGAGGAGCTGACCCGAGGCGTCGACGGTCTGCGTCGTCAACGTGTCCTCGGCGCGGCACTCGAGGGCGGAGCGCGGATACAGGTTGGACGTGACCGACACGGCGACCGTCAGACGCGTGGTCGGCTGCTTGTACGTCCGTCGCTCGGAGAACCCGACCGGCCGCCCCTGCAGCTTGGTGACGGACACTTCCCACGACACGGGCGTGCCGTTCTGCAGCTCGCGGTCACGCCGGTTCGCGCTCTCGAAGAAGCGCGTCACCACGCGCTTGAACGTCGCCGAGTAGCCCGGCTCGTCGTGGAAACAGAGCGACGGCACGACGGGGCTATTGAAGTACGCGAGCTTGATCTGCCCCCCCGCCTTCACGCCGTTCACGTCGGCGAGGTAGAAGGCCTGCGCTGCGAGAACGGCGTTCTTCCCCGCCACGTAAACGTCCGTCGGAGCGAAGGACCGAACGTCGAGGTTCTTCTTCACTGCCTGGACGACGGCCGCGATCGTCGCGGCGCCGTCCTTCGGCTCGTCGTACACGTAGCACTCGACCGGCACGGTCGTGCCGATCGGGAACTTCACGTGGATCGACTGCTTGCCGACGGTCACCTCCGGCTCGCTCGTCGCTTCGACCTCCGCGGTGAGAATCTCACCCGCGATTTTCCTCACGGCGAGCGGCGGCACCTCGCGCCGCGTCGCAGCCTCGAAGTCGAACGCCGGTTTGGCAGCTTCCGCCGACTTCGGCGGCGGCGGGGATGGCGGAGCGGGCGGCTTCGGCACTGCAGGCTCGCGCGACGCACAGCCCACCGAGAGCGTAACGACCGTGAACGCGAGGAAGGAGAGCAGACGTCCGCAGCACATGCGAGCGCGCGATAGCACGCCTCCGGAGCGTCCGCCGCCCTCCGCCCGTCACCCTGCGTTCGCGAGGCAGCACTTCTTGTGCTTCCGCCCGCTCCCGCACGGGCACGGGTCGTTGCGGCCGACCTTCGGCGCGGCGTGCACCACCTGACGCTTCGCCTTCCAATACGCGTAGAGCTCCGCGACGTAGCTGCCGAGGCGCTCGCGTTGCGTCGTCGTCCACGCGGCGGGGTCCGCGATCGGCGCGCCCTCGCCATCCACGGCTTCGACGTTCTCGACGGTGCCGGCCGCGAGCGCCTCGAAGGGCACGAGCTTCTTCGCGGCGGTCTCGTCGTTGCGCCACGTCTCGTGCATGCGCGCGCCGTGCACGTAGCCTCGGCAGAAGTCGGCAGCCTCGCTCGCGGGCTTGTCGGGCTCGGGACAGATGATCTCCGGCGTCGTCCTCAGCGTTTCTGCGACGGCTCCGCAGAGGCGCGCGAGGGTATCGAGCTTTGCCCGCGCGGCCGGGTCCTCCTCATGCGCGACGTCCGGCGCGACCTCGGCGACCCACACGGGCGGAGGGATCGGATCGGGTCCCGCGCAGATGGCGGTCAAGAACCCGATCGTCCAGTCGGCCGTGACGCTGAGGCCCGAGAAGAGCTCCTCGAGCGCGGCGCCATCGTCCATGCGTTCACGACCACCCAGATTCATCGCTCATGGACGATACACCCATGGCACGCTTGTCGGGATGGCCGGCAACGTCGTCAACTTGAACCGCTTCCGCAAGAAGAAGCAGCGCGAAGAGAAGGCGAAGCAAGCCGAGATCAACCGCATCCGCCACGGCCGCACCCAGGCCGAGAAGGATCGTGAGCGACTCGAGCGACAGCGCGCGGCCCGCCTCATCGAAGGCAAGCGCCTCGAGCGTGCGGACGGGGATGCGGCGCTCTCGGAGACGCCCTCCTCCGACGCGTCTCCCGACGAACGCGACGACGACGACCCGTGACGTCGGCGCGCTACCCGTCGCGCGTGGGTCGGACGGCTCAGGAGGTAGGCGTGGCCGTCACCGAATCAAGATGTGGCTGATGTCGCCCGGCGGGCGGCTCGGCGGCGTCGTCAGCAGCTCGTCGATGCGTGTGCGGTGCGCGTCGAGCCACGCCTGACCGTCGCTCGGTACCGGCGCGAGCCACGTGACCGCCGACTCGGAGAGCTCGTCTTCGATTTCGGCCTTCGACGCTGCGATGACGTCGAAGTACGAGGCGAGATCGCATTCCCGACCGGTGAGCCTCTTCGCGCGGACGAGGAGACCGCTCGGCAGCGGAGGCACGCCCACGCGCTGCGCACCGTGCCACGTGCCGACCGGCGCCGTCACCTCCACGCTCGGGAAGAGCATGAGCTGAGGCGCAGCCGCCGGCACGTTGAGCAGAGCGGCCGTTCCGGGCGCGACCGCACCGACGAAACGACCGCCGCCGTCGACGACGACGGCGCTCGCGGAGCTCGAGCACGCGCTCTTCGGGTACACGACGAGGAGCGCGCGTTCGTCGCGGCTCGGCTCGACGCGCGCAAGCTCCTCGAGCGCCGTGTCGAGATCGTGCGGGTGCGGCGCGAAGAACCGCATTCCTGCCGGTGCCCCGCCGCGTGTCGACGCGCAGCCGAGGGCGAGCACGAGCGCTGCACACGTCAGCACGCCACGCGAACCGCGCGTTTTCGTGCGGGTCCGCGCGTGAACGGCGCCACGTAGACATCGAAGCTGCATGCTCGTGCGGATCTTCGCTGCAGGGGGCGTGCCTCGCCGCGTGAAGCTGCACGGCGAGACGCGCGGCGCGTGCACGGTTGTGCCATCGTAGCGGCGTGAAGAAGGTCTTCCGCATCGCCGCCGACGCCGTTCGTCCCGTCGCCGAAGGCTATGGCGCTTGCCTCGCGAGCGACCGCATCACCGTCGACGGCCTGCGCGTCGGGTATCTGTATCGCGAAGAGCCGGATTTCGCCGACGACAGCGGATGGCGCTTCTTCGCGGGCGACGAGACGCCCGAGTACGCGAGCACTCCGGACCACTTCGAGCTCTACGACGTGAACACGATCGCGAACTACGACGAGGAGATCGTCGACCTACTCGACATGCCGCCGGGAATGGCATTCATCCGCGAAGACACGGGCGAGTTCGTGCCCGTTCCGTTCGACCGCGACGAAGAATGAGCGGGCGAGCCGATCAGCGCGCGCGGAGCAACTGGTTCATCACGCCCATCAGCAGGTCGGGTTGATCGTTCTGAACGACGTGGCCGGCGAAGGGCAGTACGAGCAGCTTCGCGCGCGAGAGTCGCTCGACGAGCCCGAACGAGCTCGCGCGTGTGACGAGGTGGTCGTCGTCTCCGTGAACGACGAGGACCTCTCGGTCGATGCTCGGCAAGAGGTGCACCGGGTAGCCCGTGTCGGAGTCGTCGAGCCACATCTTCACCATTGCGGCGGTGAATGCGTCGAAGTCCGGCTCCGGATTCAGCTGCTGGTACCGCTCGTACGGCCCGGGGAACTTCGCGCGCCAGCTCGCGCCCGTGACCTTGGCGTACACCGCACGCAAGGGATCCTCCGGCGTGAGCTGCCACGGCGTGCCGATCACGATGACCTTGTCGATGGCCGCCTTCCAGCTCGCGGCGAGGCGCAGTGCGACCATCCCGCCGTCGCTGAAGCCGAGCACACTGAATCGCTCGACGGCGAGCGCGCGCAGCACCGCCTGCACGTCCGCCTCGATGCGCGCGTACGTGAGCGGCGCGGTCCCGCGCGTCGAAGCGCCGTGGCCGCGGCTGTCGATGCCGACGAGCCGAAACTTGCTCTCGAACCGCGACGTGATCGCGTCGAAGTCGTTCATGGTGCCCATCCCGCCGTGCAGCAGCACGAGCGCGGGATCGCTCTCCCGGCCGTGCACCTCCGCATAGATTCGCGCGCCGTCTTCTACCTCGATGTGCTTACCCGACCGATGATCGAACGTGGTGGCCATCGTCTCCTCTTTCGCGTCTTCGCGCCTTCGCCGACGTGCGCGCGAGCATACCGCGTAGCGCGTTGCCGGACGCGCGGCGGTCCCACGCTATACTCACGGGATGTCGCGCGTCGTCAGAGCGGTAGCGGTGAGCGCGTGTCTTGCCGCTAGCGCGTTCTGCGCCGACTTCGATAGCGCGGGAGAGACGCCGCTCGCCTTTGGGTTCGAGGAGGTGCCGAACGCGCTCGGCGGCTCCGGGCCGGTGGATTTCGGCGTCACCGGTAAGTCTCTCCCGCGCGCCGCACGGGTGACGAACGGGAGGGAGCTCAGCAACCGTCCGCCCGGCGGCGCAGGTCTGTCGAGCCCGCCGTGACGAGCAAGCGCGCAGCTACGCGTTGGCTACGGGCGGCGCGCCTCGCGATTGCGCTCTTCGCGTTCTTCTTCGCGGCGCCAACGGCTTCCGCGCCCGTGGCGGACGTCGGCGCCGCGGTCGTCATGGTCGCCGCCGCGGGCGCTTCGAGCGGACGCGCCGCGCACGCGAGCGAATCGGCACGCGCGTCTCTCACCTCTTCGCGCGCGCGCCCATGGCACGAGCTGCCGCTCTCCGCTTTCCACGCGCGACCTGCGCCGCGGCAAGCGCTCGCGCATCCCGGCGCGCCGCCGCCGGCGCGCGCACGCAAGTACCTGCATCACTGCTCCCTCCTCTGCTGAGCCGGCGCACGCCACGCGCGTGACGTTCGGGTCCTTCAGCAAGGAGAGAGTGCCATGTCGAGACGAGCTCGACGTGCCGGCGCACGCGCGTGGGCACGTCCGACGTTCCGGGAACGGCTACGCCGTCACCTCGGACACATGCTGCGCGTGTTCATGTTGCTGATGGCGGCGGCGAGCCCTGGCCTCCCGCCGCCACCGCCACCCGTACAGAAGACGGAGCAGATCGCGGAAGACGGCGAAGTCGAAGACGAGGATTGAGCGGGGATTGAAGCGCGGAGCAGCCCGGTCACCCGGTCCCGCCGAGCGGCTCGTGACCGGACCTGCCGCTCCCCTTCAAGTGCCGCGAAAGGAACGCGAGGATCTCGTCGCGCGCAGCGAGCGTAGGACTTCCCGTCTCGTCGACGAGGTGCGAGGTCACGACGCTGTGCGCGCAGCCCACCACCTCCGCGAAGAATGGCGGCGGCGAAGGGTTCGCTGCATCGTCGGGCAGGACGCGCGCGACGAAACGGTCTCCGAGCGCCGCCTGGTATGACGCGAAGCGCGCCGCAGTGCAGAAGCGGTCGCCTCGGAACCGGAACGCGAGCACCTCGAGGTGCTCGGCATCGATCCGTTCGCGCACGCGGGCGAGCTCCTCGGGCGCGATCTGCAGCGCGGCCGGATCGGAGAGCGGCATCGAGGGCTGGCACAACACCGGCGCGAGCATCGACGGCTCGAGCATCATCGAGAGTGCGAAGTTGCCGGTGAAGCACATGCCGACGGCACCGACGCCTCGACCGCCGCGCTCGCCGTGCGCGAGGCGGGCAAGCGCACGAAGCCACGACGCAACGGGGCTCGATGCGTTCGTCGCCATCGCGCCGAGCTCCGCGCTGACGCAGGCGCGACGGAACACGGCGAGGCCTTCCTCGGCGCTGCCGCGGACGCCGTCGCGCCCGAAGAGTGACGGCAGGTACACGCTGAAGCCTGCGTCGCGGACCCACCGCGCGAACCTGGCGACCTCGGGGCTGATCCCCGGCATTTCGGGCATCACTACGACGGCCGGGCCGGTTCCTGCGACGTAGACCACCTTCGTCGCATCGAGGAGCGTCACGGTGCGGCGTTCGAAGTCGTGAAGATCGTCGTCTTGCATGACCGCGAGCGTGGCGCGATACGCCGACCGCTGGCGAGTGGCGCGCTTGGCTTTCTTCGGTCTAGTCTTGCCACATCGTGCTCCGCTCGATGGATCACCTCGTCTTCGACGGGATCGCCGACGGGCCGGTGGCGCTCGGCCTCGAGATCGGGCGGGCGGCGGCGCAGCTCGTACACACCGGGCGCGTTCCGCACGCGAACGTCCCGCGAGAGATGCGGCTCGTGTCCGTCGACGGCGCGCCGGTCCGCACGTCGGCGGGTCGGTTGCTCGAAGTCGACGGCGCGCTCGAGCTGAGGAGCCGCGGGCGTGGAGACGTGCTGCTCCTCCCCGGAATCGGAATGGCAACGCCGCACGCGATCGAAGCCGCGCTCGGGCGAGCCGACGTGGTGCGCGGCATCGGTCTCCTGCGTCGCGCGCGAAAGCGTGGCGTGGTCGTGGGCGCGTCGTGCTCGTCGACCTTCGTGCTCGCGGCCGCCGGCATCCTCGACGGGCGCGAGGCGACGACCACCTGGTGGCTCGCGCCGACGTTCGCGCGCCGGTTTCCGCGCGTCTCGCTGCGTAGCGATCGCATGGTCGTCGCCTCACGCGGGGTGCTCACCGCCGGGGCGGCCTTTGCGCACGCGGACCTCGTGCTCGCCGTGCTGGCGCGCAGCGTCAGCCCTTCGCTCGCGCATCTCGTCGCGAAGTACCTCGTGCTCGACGAGCGCGCCTCGCAAGCGCGCTACATGGTCCTCGATCACGTCCGTACGTCCGATCCGGTCGTACAGGCGGCGGAGCGCTTCGTCACGAAGAACCTGGAGCGCCAAATAACGCTCGCCGAGATGGCGCACGCAACGGCGACGTCTCCTCGCACGCTCGCGCGGAGACTCGAAGCCGCGCTCGGCACGACGCCGATCCGTTTCGCGCAGCGCATACGCATCGCCGCCGCCGTTCATCTCCTCGAGACGACGCGTCTGTCCGTCGCCGAGGTGGCGTCGCGCGTCGGCTATGCCGATCCGGCCGCGTTCCGCCGCATCTTGCGCCGGGAGACGGGCGAGCCGCCGAGCGCGCTCCGTCGCGCGTGACGAGTCTCGCGGCGCGCAGGCGCTCACCGGCGCGGCGTGAGCTCGAGGCCGATGTCGCGGGACGGACGCAGCGAGATCAGCGCTTCACGCCCTACGGGACGTTCATCGGTTCGACGCACCTCGAAGCCCCGGAAGAGCGTCTCCGCGACGAGACGCATCTCGAGCATCGCGAGGCGCTCACCGAGACAGCGGCGACCACCACCGCTGAAAGGGAAGAACGCGTACGCATGCGGCGGCCGCGCGCGCAGGAAGCGATCCGGCACGAACGAGCCGCCATCGGTCCAGATGCGAGACAGCCGATGCGTGACGTACGGCGACAGGATGATCGTGCTTCCGCGCGGGATGGAAACGTCTCCGAGCTGGTCGTCGACGCGCGCCTCGCGACCGAGCGACCAGACCGGGGGATGCAGCCGCAGCGTCTCTTCCACGACGGCGACGACGCGCGGGCGGCTCTCCTCGTCTTCGCCCGCGAGCGAAGCCTGGAGCGCCGGACGTGCTGCGAGCTCCATCGTCATCCACGCGAGGCCGACAGCGCTGGTTTCGTGACCGGCGAGGAGCAGCGTTCGCACCTCGTCTCGAAGCCATACCTCGCGATCCGCACGGGTCATGTCGGTACGCGCGTCGGCCGCCTCCACGAGGAACGAGAGCACACCCCGCGAGACGTTCCGCCCGGAACGGACCTCCTCGATCCACGCGTCGATCTGCGCGTTCATCGTCGACAGCGCGCGTTCGTGCTCCACGCGCGCTGGCGTGCGCACGAGCGCGTCGATGTCGAATGGCGCGACGAGGCGCCTCTCGATGAAACGCAACGACGTGAGGAACGCGTCCATCAGCCCGTCGGGATCACGCGCAGCGCTGACGCCGAGGATCACCTCCGCGAGCATCGCGAGCGTCAGCTTCGTGAACGTGGAGCTCGCCTCGATGCGGGTCGTGCGCGCGGAGCCGAGCGACGCCGCCCAGCGGTCGACGACCGCCTGCATGCGCGTCGTCATCTCGCTGAGGTCGACGCCGCGGAACGCCTTGGCCACGATGGCTCGGTTCGCGCGGAAGGCATCGCCCTCCGTCGTGACGAGACCGCGTCCGAGGAGCTCGCGCGCGATCTCGATGTCGAAGCTTTTCTTGTAGCGATCGGCGTGACTCTGGAGCACGTGCTGCACGAGGGCCGGAGCGCTGACGAGGTAGAGGGGGCGTCCCGGAATCGGCAGCCGAACGACGTCGCCGTGCTCTTCGGCCAAGCCGAGGAAGAACTCGGCGCGGTCGGAGAAGAGCTGCGGCACGCGCCGGACGAGGCCGAACAGCGTCGGTTGCGTCGCTCTCATCGCGCGATCGGCCGAAGCCGCTCCGCGAGGAACGCGATCGCCGCCTCTTCGGTGTCGAACTTGGGCATGACGAGGTGCGCGGCGAGCTTCTTGTGCTTGCGAAGCATGAGAAGCGTCCAGACCTGGAAGTGGTCGAGCCCGCGGACGACGACCGCGCGACGCTCGACGAACGTGTGCTCGAAGCGTGCGAACGCTGCCGGCAGCTCGCCCCAATGCATCGACGGCTTCAAGTGGTGGAGCGCGTGGTACCCGTCGTTGAAGCAGCGGTCGTTGTAGCGAGTGTCGATGCACGTGATGCTGTTCGCGAACGGGTCGTCCGGGCGCTGCGGATCGACGAACGCATGCTGCGCCCAGTTTCCCGCGATCATCGCAAAGCGCGTGAAGACGAGCGGGACACCGAGGACGAGCAGCGTCGGAAGCGGTGACCACCACGCGAGCAGCGCGCACGTGAGGAGGAAGGCGCCCTCGCCGAAGAGCGTGCGGAGCAAGAGGGTGCGCCGGCCGCGCGCGCCGAGGTAGCGGATGAGCCGGTACACGCCGCAGAGGAAGAACGCGCCCCAGTAGCGGACGAAGTCTTTGAGCGAGTCGCGCTGATACGGCAGCGTCGAGCTCAGATCGCCGGCCATGTTGTTCTCGGGATGGTGCATCCCGATGTGGTGGCCGACGTACGTGAACGGGGAGAGCCCGAGGAGCGGACCGAACGTCCAGTCGAGCGCGGTGACGATCCAGCGGTAGGGGCGACGGAACGTACCCGGCCGATGCGCGAGCTGATGGCGCATGAGGATGAACGGCCCGAGCAGCCACACGACGAGCGCGAGATGCGCGAGTCCGAGGCCGAGGACCCACGGCCCCGTGCCCACGTACACCATGGCGATCGGCAGCGGCACGAGCACGAACAGACGCAGCACGAGCCGCACGAAGACGACGTCACGCGAGTCTTCAACCAGCGCGCGAGACAGACGCTCGAACATCGCGACCTCCTTCGGAGCCGAGGGTGATTCGTTCTGCGGTCGGCCGGCGGCGCGGCGCCAGCGCTGCATCGCGCACGATGCGGTGGCCCAGCGTCATCGGGCTCGTCACGAAGTGCCAGAGCACCCACGTCCACGAACGATGCGAGACGAGGCTCGTGTAGTAGGGCGCGGCGATGCGGTGGAGCTCGGGGAGCCGCGAGCCCGGCACGTTCATGAAGTCGTGGTGCTCGACGTGGTAGCCCACGTTGAACGTCACGTGGTTGAGCGGGCCGTAGTACGAGTAGGTCTCCTGCCCTTCCGCGAACGTGTAGTGCTCGTGGATGAAGTGCGCGGCGACGGGGTGGAGGCTCATCCCGAAGAACGTCGACAGCACGAGATAGCCGACGCCGTGCCATCCGAAGGCGGCGAGGAGAGCGATGGTGGCCGCGAGCTGCGTTCCGATGTTCAGGCGCTCCCAGCGGTCGAGCGGGCGCAAGAACGTGAGGCCGCGCGCCGTGTAGACGACGATGTAGAAGAGGAGCCAGAAGAACTTCCGCAGGCGGCTCGCGCCGATCATGCGCTGCTCGAACGCGACGGGCAGGTCGGTGTCCTCACCCTCGACGCCGAGGAGAACGTGATGTTCAACGTGGTAGCGGTGGAACGTCATCGCCATCGGGAAGACGAAGGGACCGTTCGCGAAGAGCGCGAGGAGCTTGTTCGCGAGCTTCGACCGGAAGGCGAGGTCGTGGCTCGTCTCGTGGATGCTCATCGCGAGCCAGTGGTTCAGGATCGAGCCGACGAAGTACGCGACCACGATCGTGAGCCACCAGCGGTCGGCGCGGACGACCGCGTACGTCGTCGCGAGCTGCGCGCACACGACGGCGAGCGTGACCCACGCGATGTTCCGGTCGATGCCGAACAGCTTCCGGATCTCGGGATGAGCGCGAAGGATCTCGCGCCGCCTGCGCGCGTGCATCTCCGGTACGTCGCTGCGCTCTCGAAACGTCGCCTTGCCCCGCATGGCTTGGATGTACGTGCAACGCGCACACCATCTTCCCGTACACTGTAAAATTCGTACTTTACAGCGTAAGTGAGCAGCGTTTCGAGCCGCTGGCCCAACGGGATGGAGCGCGCCCGATCCACCGGACGATGCAAGAATGGCCGCGATGGCTTCGTTCCTCCTCCTCCCCGGCTCCGGCGGCGCGGCGTTCTACTGGCACGGGGTCGTCGCAAGGCTCGAGCAGGCGGGGCACGAAGCGATCGCGGTCGACTTCCCGGGCGACGACCCTGCGGCCGGCCTCGCCGAGTATGCGGAGGTCGCGGTGCGCGCCGCGGGGATGCGCAAGGACATCGTGCTGGCGGCGCAATCGATGGGCGGGTTCAGCGCACCCGTCGTCGCGTCGGCCCTGCCCGTCCGGAGCATCGTTCTCGTGAATGCGATGATCCCCGTGCCGGGCGAGACGCCGCGCGAGTGGGGGCCGAACACCGGCTCGGCGGAGGCGCGCCGGATCGCCGCCGAGCGAGGCGGCTATTCGATCGAGCGTGATCTCGACACGTACTTCTTGCACGACATGTCCCCCGAGCTGGCCGCCGCGATGAAGGCGCACGACCGCGACGAGACGGAGACCGCCTACGGACAGCCGTGTCGCTTTGCCGAGTGGCCGAAGGTGCCCGTGCGCGTCATCATCGGCGCGGACGACCGCCTCTTTCCTCGCGAGCTCCAGGAGCGCGTCGCGAAGGAGCGGCTCGGCGCGCGACTGACGTCGATGCACGTCGTTCCGGGTGGGCACCTCGTCGGCATGACGCAGCCGGAGCGAGTGGCGACGCTGCTCGACGGATTCGCGCGAGAGGACGTCGGCTGAGGGCGCGAGCGCGCGGCGGTGACGTTACGCTTTCGACGGTTTCGCCTGCCGGGCTGCGTCGCCCGCGAGCTCGAGCAGCCAGCGCTTGTCTTCGGGATCTTTGGTGAGCGAAGCGGCCTTCTGGAACGCGGTGGCGGCGGCTCTGTAGAGCGCACGGGCACGGCGCGCGTGCGACTCGCCTCCGGTGCGAGACGCGACGAGCTCGCACGTCTTCGCGAGCGTGGTCCACGACGACCGCTGTTCGGGGGCGAGCTCGGTCGCGTTCACCGCGAAGTAGAGCGCACGTGAAGGCGACTTTCGCCGCGCCCAACCGCGCGCGAGATCCTCGGCAACGACGGCAGCGTCGTCGGCATCCCCGGACTCGCGAGCGAGCGCGTACGCGGCCTCGAGCTTCGCGACCGCCGCTTTCGGGTCGCTCTTCATCGAAGCGCTGGCGTCCTTCAGGAGACGCGCGATCTCGTCGCGTGCGGCCATCGACTTCCGATCACTACCAGGACCGGACGGCAGAGCAGAAGGACGAAAGGGCGCGGAGGTCGGCTCCGCGCCCCGGTCACTCGCGAACGATCGCGGCTTCCGCGTAGACGGCGGGGTCGGCCTCGACAGCATCGAATGCGCCCGTCGCTCCCGCGAGCCGCGCGCAACGGCCGGGCGACGTTTCCGTCGACACCTCGCCGAGCGATCGCTTCTCACCGGTGAGCGCGTAGATGCGGGTCTTCGTTTCGAGCACACGCGCGGTGCTGCAGGTGGCCTCCGTCGTGCGGACGAAGCGCGGCAGGGAATCTGCGCAAGAGAGCGAGTCGGCGACGGCAGCGAGGCGCGCGGCCGACTTGCACGCGTTGTCGGCGAAGAGAAGGAGCCCGCGCGGCGCGGCTGGGAGGCAACGGATCTTGCCATCGGCTGCGAGCCCGAACGTGCAGTCGACGTCGCGCTCGACGTCGTGCCAGCCGCGCACGACGCCTTCTCCACGAGGGTTCGTGACGAGCGCGGGGACGAGACGGCCGGAGCCGGCCGCTCGGCGACTGACCTTCGGCAGCGTCGACGTGATGTCCGCGATGCGGCGAGCGCCGGTAGGGACGAAGCTCGTCGGAACGCACGTCCACTCCGTGCTCGACGACCGCGACGGCATGTAGAGGTCGGTGGTCCCGAGCGCGGAGCCGGCGTCGGTGGCAGGGCCGAACACCGCGCGCGTCGCGACGCACGAGGTCGGAGCAAGCTGACGGATCAGGTTCGACGGCCTGTTTGCGCACTGGGAGCCAACGCTGATGTGCCCGAACGCGGCACGCTCGCAGCTCGGGTCTTCGAAGTAGATCTGTCCCGCGCCGTTCGGCACTTGCGGCACGCAGCGCGCGACGCCGTCTTCCATCACCTCGAACTGGCAGTCGATGTCCGTGGCCGCCGTCCGATACCCGAGCAGCTGACGCGCGCCGTCGGCCGCGACCGCGACGCGGACCGCGATGTCACCCTGCCGTTCGGTGACCTCGTCGGCGGCAACGAAGGCGTCCAGCGGAAGCGGCTCACCGAGGGCGAAGAATGCGAAGCCCTGAGGCGGCGGGGCGCCGGGCGTGCAGCCCGCCGGTCCTTGCACGAACGCCGAGCCCGCGGGTGCGAGCACGGCGCGAATGGCGGCGAGGCGGCCGCGGCCGCAGCCGTCCGACGCGTAGGCGCCCGCGTACTTCGGCGCGACGGCGCATTCCGGCGCTTGCGCGAGTGCGGACCGGCACTCGGGATCGGCAAACGCGGATGCCGTGCCGGCCGTGATGGTCGGGATGCAGCGCAAGCGTCCGTCCGAGGTCGGAACGAACGAGCACTCTTCGTTGCGGACCGTATCGAAGAAGTCGACGAGCTCGCGCGCGCCGCCGGCGACGATGAAGCGCGCACGAAGGCGCGAGCCGCTCACGCCAACGGGCGAAGCCCACGCCGCGTCCGACGCCGTTGCACCGGGCGCGGCGGAGCCTGCGCCGCTCGTTTCGTCGTCGCCGCTGCTCGAGCAGCCGAGGAGGAGGTCGCTGGTGCCGAGCGCGCCGAGGAGGGCGAGGAGGGGGAGGAGGCGGCGGCGAGGGGCGAGGCGGCGGGGGGCGGGTTGGTGGTGGGGGGCGACG